>JAABUR0100000081.1_pt1 | contig 210139 bp, 156 predicted proteins | sample 5560091 | NCBI WGS metagenome assembly JAABUR01 (sample SAMN10711879, study PRJNA513375) | rock metagenome | isolation source: Antarctica rocks | place: Antarctica: Victoria Land, University Valley sud | reverse complement strand
GGCACGCACCCGCGAAGAGTTGGAGCGAGCGTTGGTCGCGGCACTCGCCCTCGTCACTCTCACTGACTGCGAAGGGTGGTTCAGACACTGCGGTTATCAGGTTACACCCAATTGCAATTAGCTATAAGAGTCGTTAATCCGTCTGGTTCATTCCATGTTTCTTTCCAAGAACCAAGTTCGTAAGCCATATCAACGCTTGAAGACACTTCGACTTTTGTCGGCTTGTGCGTGAGAAGAATGTTCGGTCTTTGAAAAACACGCAGAAGAGAATCTCGGTAAGCCTCTCGTCCCTCGAATGGTTGTGAACCGCCAGCTATAAAAATACCGTCCACAGCAAAAAAGCTCGCTTGCGTATCGGCATCTTTCAATTCAAACGCCTTATCCCATCGCCTTCTCAAATCTCGCAGTTTTTGTTCCGCTGTTGCTTGCTGCAAAAAGTTTGGATGCTGCTTAACCTTTTCAGCGCGACGCTCAAACAGCGACTTTTCCACGCTCTGCGTCGTGCGGGTGGTCGTTTGCGCTACGGCAACAAGTGGAACGGCGACAAGCGCGGCAATAGTAACAGGTAAAAGTTGTTTCATAAGAATCTCCGTATCGCAAAAAAGAAAAGCACCGAACTGCTGTTCGTAAGCACGCGCAGATTCTCGCATTTAACATAAATTTGTAAAGCCGCGATAGCGCGCTCCGTTAAGGACAAGCTATAATTGGATTTTATTGCTTGATCCAGACGGAGAAATTTCAACGATGAAACCTGTATTTATTATCAAGCGCTGGTTGATCGTCGCGCTACTGCTCGCGGCATGTGCGCTGCCCGTTTACGCTGCCGGTAATGCGGCTGTCGCTTACAAGGTAGCGATTCCCGATCCGGCGAAACACGTCTTTCATATCTCGATAGAGATGAAGAATCCTTCGAGCCTCTCGTTCGATGTGAAGATGCCCGTATGGATGCAGGCCGTTTACGAATTGCAAACTTATGGCGAACAAGTGCAGGCGATCAAGGCTCACAACGAACAAAACGAAGCCGTTGATTTGACTGCGATCAATGACCATACGTGGCGCGTCAAGCTCTCGAAGCTTGCACCGTTGATTATCGAATACGATCTTGACGTGAGCGATAAGCACAAGCTGTTTGGTAAAAGTTATCTTGAAAAGCAAACGGCGCTGCTTCATGGCGGGTCATCCTTGCTGTATGTTCAGGCGGAGCGCCGCAAGCCCGCGAGCATTACAATCCAATTGCCCGCAGGCTGGTCTGCCGCCACTGCGCTTGATAAAGCGATTGACACGAATAGCGGCGAAACAACTACTGCCAGCGTGGTTGCTTACGCGGCGCGCGATTACGATGAATTAACCGATAGCCCCATTATGCTCGGCGCATTCAAGCGCGTGGATTTCACGGCGGCGGGCGTTCCCTTCTCCATCGCAATAGACACGCGCATCAAGCACAGCAGCGCAGAGTTAATCGAAAGCGCGCAGAGAATTGCCGCGCAGGAAATTAACTTTTTCGGCGGCGCGCCGTTTGACCATTATTTGTTCATTTATTATTCGACGAAGGATACAACGGGCGCTGGCCTGCCGTCGCCGATGGTCGGCATAGAGCACTTGAAATCAACTTTAATCACAGTTGATCCCGGCTTTGACAATGCGCCGCGCATTTCAACCTTCGCGTATCGTGAAGTGACGGCGCACGAACTTTTTCACGCGTGGAACGTCAAAGCGATTCGCCCTGTGGCGCTCAACTACCCGGATTTCGATCACGCGCCCGTCGTGCGGTCGCTGTGGCTCCTTGAAGGCTTCACGGAATATTACGCGCAGAAATTTCTCGCGCAGCTTTTCGGCGACGACAAGCACGCACAGCTTTACAAACAACTCGGAGAGGATTTGTTCGCCGCAGAACTGCCCGTCAGTTTACAGCAACTAAGTTTGCTATCGCCGACCGAATCCATCGAACAATTTTCATTGCTTTACTATAAAGGAACGATGGCGGGCTTACTGCTCGATTTGAAGATGCGTCAACTGACGGGGAACAAGCGCGGCCTTGACGATTTTATGCGCACGCTCTGGACACGTTACGGCCACACGCGCGTTGCTTACGATGAAAACGAGTTGCCCAAAATAATCAACGAGACGGCGCAAAATGATTTAAGCGATTTTTACCGCAACTACATCGTCGGCATCAGCCCTTTGCCGCTTGAAGATTATTTGCAAATCGGCGGATGGACGATCAAAGGCCAAAAAATCAAATCGCCGTTCATTGATTTTGCGTTAATGAAAAATGTGGTGACTGAAATTGCGTTGGGCGGCAATGCGGAATTATCCGGCATTAAGCTACAGGATAAAGTCATCGCCATCGACGGCACGCCGCTTGACGAACAAAACACGTTCGGCAAACTCATCGCCAAACGCGGCGCGGGCGCAAAGCACACATTTACGATTGAGCGCGCGGGCACGCGCGAAGAAATTCCGTTCAAGTATGAAGCCACGATGATACGGCATCCGACGCTTGCGGAACTTCCCGGCACGATGCCCGATCAACTCGCCACGCGACGCGCGGTGCTTTCATTTACAAACGCGAATGCTTCCGCAGGTGCGCCAATAAGCGGCAGCAGTAATTGAGTGGCAGAATTAAAATTAGCGGAAATTTGATGTCTCGCGGCTGAGCTTTGGCAAAAAGCGCGGCAGATAACAAAAGCAGGCTGCTTGCGAATTCGCAAGCGGCCTGCTTTTCTTTGTATTCAAGGTGACCTTTAACAGCTTATTGCTGCCGGTTAAATTTTTAGCTGGTTGCCGCGCGGCTCATCGCCTGTTGAAAAAGCGTCGGCGAATTCTGTTCGATCTTCTGCGCCGTGCGTTCTTCCTGCTGCAAGTTTTGATTGAGCAGTTGCACGATCTCTGTTTGTCCCATCTGTTCCGCGCCGGTAATCAGCATCCGGTAAGAAGCGATTTCGTAATGCTCGACTTTCGAGCAACCTCCGGCAATGGCTAGATCGACGAGCGCGGGCACATCGGAAACTTCGCCGAGCGTTTTTTCGCCTTCGCTGACGATGCCCGCCGCGCCAGCGCATTTCTCGCGCTCAGCGCTTTCGCCGAGCACCTCGAAGACCTGTTCTAAAACCTTGATCTGCTGCTCTGTTTCTGTGATGTGCTGTTCGAGCAGCGCCTTGACGGTTTGCGCGTTGGCCTGCGGCAGCATTTCCTGCTGCGCCTTCAGAAATTGGTGTTCGGCATCGTAGATGTCGCCCAGCCCGTGCAAAAACTTTTCCTGCAAAGTCTTAATCGCCATGATAATCCTCCTGAACGTATATGGTTGGGAGGCGACGTAAACTTTTAACTCCGCCGCCTTAATTATTTGTTCGTAACTTGGTGTTCAGGATACACGAACAAGCGCGCGATGTTAATGCGAGAGTGTTGCAGTTGTCGGGAGAATTTGTTGCTTTGCGCGGCGAAGGCGAAACGCATGTCTCAGCGGGCGCTTTTGTGAAGCAGCGCGCGCAGTTCAGTGTCGAGGCTAAAGAGCGCCTTTAGGGTTGCGCTCTGGCTGAGATGTTCTTCGTCGCCCTCGTCCGATTCATCTGAATCTTCGTCGAAGACACGCGCGATGCGCCGCGCGGCAATTTCTTCGTTCGGCGCGGAAGATTGGACGAGACGCTTAACGGTTTGCTCGCCGATGAAATCGCACGCGAGGTCTTCTTTCTGTGACTCTGTCGGATGAACGCCGGAAGCGCTTTCGGCTTTGTGCGCAACCTGTTCGACGAATGCGTCCAGATTGTCGCCGCTCGCAGCGATGTGCGTTAGTTCGTGGCCGAGCAGCAGCATCGTTTCTTCGTCGGTCGTCAAATCGCGCGCGTAGTCCGGCCCGACGTGAATCTCCGTTAATCGCGCGTCGTCCACTTCCGCCCTGTCGCCCAAGCTCTCGTCCAACACAACCGTCTGCACGCCGTCAATGTGGCGGGCGGCAACTTTCATTTCAGAAGGTTTGATGTCGTAATCGGCAGCCAACGCGTGCAGCGATTCGAGCGTCAGGCGGCGCGCAAGCGGCAAAAGTTTTTCGACGTTTTTGATGCCGCGTTCGGCGCGCGGGTCGGGCATGTGCGAAGAGTTTGCGGCGCGCGCCGCGCTTTTATGCGCAGACATGCGCCCGCAAACGCCGCCGAAGGAAAAGAGGAATAGCCCGCACGCGAAAACAACCAGCGAGGCAAAGAGTTTCTGTTTACGGCTCAATTTTTGAAACAAAGCGCTGTATCCTTCCAACCGTTCATCCTGCCCATTTGCGCGGCGGACAATGTATCGCTGGCCGCATAAATTTCTGATGCGCGTCGTTTGCGGAAGGAAGCTTTTGCGTGCGCGCGCATTGCATTATGCGGTTTTGGTGCGACGCGGTTTTGGAAAAGCTGCGCTGGCAGCTATTATTCGGCAATGTCGAAGGGTAAACAAGAAAGAAAAGCAATGGCGCAATTTGCGGCGGGCGACGATCTAATTTTTCAACTCGAAAGCGGCTATGGACTGCTGCGCGTGCTCGCTGTCGAAGAAGACGCGGCGGACGCAGACGCAGTGGCGGTGTGGCATCTGCTTGCCTACGAAGAATTGTTTCCCGATGCGGAAACAGCCGAAGCAGCTTTAGCTTCGCCGGAAACATTGCACGCGCGTGTGGCACACATGGCGCTCACCGAACGTGCCTTTGAACGAACGCCCGCCGCACGTCTCGGCAATCGCCCGCTCATAGAAGAAGAAGTAACGGCGTATCGCAAGTGGGTTACGCACGGCGCAGGCGAAGTTTCTGATCGCTCTGTGCTACTGATGCTGGGACTGCGTTGAAGCGCGCGCTAAAGTCCCATCGATTCTCGAACGTACTTCGGCGAAGGCGAACCGTAGGCAAGCATTTTGTCATGCATCTGTTTGAGATCGACGCGCCCGTTCATCTTCGCTTCATAAGCGCGGCGAATATCCGTGACTTCGACGCTGCCGACGTAATAAGTTGAAAGCTGCGTCGAAGAAAGTTGCGCGCGCCGCCATTTGCCAGCCGCTTCGCCTTCTTCCTGAAAGCCTTCGTTCATCATAAACGCGACGGCCTCTTTTTCGGTCATCCCGGCTGTGTGAATCTTTTGGTCAATGATCGCGTTGACGATGACGCGCAGTTTCATCTTCAATTGTTGAAGACGCACTTCGGGGCCGCCGTAGCCAGCTTCGGCCATCATGGATTCGGCGTAGACAGCCCAGCCTTCAGTGAAAGAGCCGCTGCGAAAGATGGCGCGAATCTTCGTCGGCGCTTTGAATTTATTGGCGTGCGCGATCTGTAAATAGTGGCCGGGCATCGCTTCGTGAATCGTCAAATCCTGCACAAAGTAGTCGTTGTATTCGCGGAAGAAAGAGGCCGCGCGCGCCTCGCTCCAATCCTTCGGCGTCGGCGAGATGGCGTAAAAAGTTTCGCCGCCGCGATCAAGCGGGCCTGCCGCATCGCAGTAAGCGACCGCCACGCCGCGCGCGTATTCCGGCATGACGATTGTTTTGACGGGTTCATCGGGCACTGTGACAAGATTGTGCGCGCGCACGAAATCAGTCGTTGACTGCAAATCGCGGCTCGCCAGCGCAACGATTGTGTCGTTCGTCGGATGCGACTCGGAGAGTTTATCGAGGACGGCTTTGATAACAAGTTTTTTGTTTGAGAGCGAAGCGTTAGCGTTGGCCTGCTGCGGGAAATATTTTTTGTAGAGCGGCAACGCGACTTCGTACATCGCGTTCTGTGTGCTCTTCAAATCCGTTTCGGCGCGGCGCAGGATTTCTTCTTTCGAGAGATCGGAATCGAGCGCGTAATGCAGCTTGCGTCGAAACTTCGCCTCTCCGAGACGAAAATCTCCGGCGGAGCGCGGCAACAAATCTTTCTCAAGCCACGCGCCGTAATCTTCGAGCGCTTTGATCGCCTGCGCTTGCACGGGCGCGAGTTCTGGTTTCACTTCGGGCGCTTGGTTGATGAAGGTTTGCAGTTCGTCACGGACAAGACTGATCGTGCCTTTGTTCTGCGCGATGGCTGTTTCCGTGTAGACGCGCGGCGGACTTTTCAAATTCAACTTGGCCTGCGCAACGACCGTAGGGATCGCTTGCAAACGTCCTTTGACGCTAAGCAAACGATTTTTTAGCGGAGCAAAATCGCGCGCCAGAAGCGCAAACAGCGCGTCGCCGACGTTATAACGCAGCGGATTCGATTCGTATTCGCGCAGTTCATCGAGTTGGAAAAGATTGTATTCCAGCCGCGTCCGCATGATCCTGTAATCTATGCTGTTAACTGCGCTGAGCCGCGCGGCGGGAATCGCTTCGAGCGCTTTCAAATATTCCTGCGTGAACTTGCGCTCGCTTCCGACGCCCGCGAGACTGTAATCGTTAAGGCGATTGTCATAGCGATGATCGCCTAGACTCGTCGCCGTTTCGGGATTCATCTCAAGCAGTTGCTCGATGTACTTATTCGCCAACGCTTCAAACTTCGCGTCGGCGTTTTTGTCCGCGCGAAGATGCGCGAAAGCGATCATGTTGGTTGAAAGAAGCGTGAAGATCATCGCTAAAGCGAGAATTGAGCGTCGCATATTCGGGTGCAATCCTTTTGTCGTGTCGGTCTGTAATTTGTCTGTGAACGGGGAGCGAACGAGTTATTGACGAACGAGAAACAAAGAACGACGAATAATGAATCAAGAATTCGTCTTCCTTGATCTTTTTTGTTCGTTAATTCATCACTTGTCTTTAACATGTATACTATAACCTCGCCGCGCCGAAACCGAAAAGCGTGCGCGTGTTGGGAAGCCCAAACAACAAATCAATTCACAGAGGCAGTATATGAACACAGATAAAAGTCGCAGAAAATTCTTGGGCAACGCCGCGCTGATCGGCTTGAGCACGGCGGCGCTTAACGCCAATTCATCGGACGAAACGTTCGCGCAAAATCAACCGCCGCGCGTTAATTTATCAACGGGAAACAACGCTCATTCCGCGCAAGGTACGCGTCCCGGCTTTGCGATTCACGGCGGCGCGGGCACGATCCTGAAAAGTTCCATGACGCCGGAGCTTGAAAAGGAATATCGCGCCAGATTAACGGAAGCGCTCGTGAAAGGCTATGGCGTATTGAAGGGGGGCGGCGGCAGCCTCGATGCTATTGAAGCGGCGATTAGGCTGATGGAAGATTCGCCGCTCTTTAACGCGGGCAAAGGCGCGGTCTTCACCAGCGCGGGCACAAACGAATTGGATGCTTCGATCATGGACGGGCAAACGCTCAAAGCGGGCGCGGTCGCATCCTTGAAGCACATCAAGAATCCGATCAGCCTTGCGCGTCTCGTGATGGAAAAATCGCCGAACGTGATGATGGTCAGCGACGGCGCGGAAGCTTTTGCCAAACAACAGGGCGTCGAACTCGTCGCGCCGGAATATTTTTATACGGAAAAGCGTTTCAAGGAATTGCAGCGCATCAAAGAACGCGAGAAAGAGCAGCAGAACAATCCGTCAAAGAAAACAAGCAGGCTTGATCCGCGTGAAGTTTTCGATGAAGAAAAACACGGCACAGTCGGCGCAGTCGCGCTTGATCTGGCGGGCAATCTCGCCGCAGGGACTTCGACGGGCGGCATCTCTAACAAACGTTTCGGGCGCGTCGGCGATTCCCCAATTATCGGCGCGGGCACTTACGCCAACAATCGAACTTGCGCTGTTTCCGCAACGGGCGACGGCGAATATTTCATACGCTCGGTCGTCGCGCACGACATTAGCGCGTTGATAGAATATCGCGGCCTCAATGTCAAAGAAGCGGCGCAGATTGTCATCGACAAAGTCGGCAAACTCGGCGGCACAGGCGGCCTGATCGCCCTCGACAGAGCGGGCAACATTACGCAACCCTTCAACACCGCAGGCATGTATCGCGGCTACATAGACGCGCGTGGCGAGCCAATTGTGGAGATTTATAAAGTTTAGTTCGGCTTTCCTCGATATTCAAACACATATGCGAATCAGTAGTAGAAGTGTGCTATTGAAAATCATGGAGAGATTTTCAGCCCAAGCGGGACGGCTCATTGACACTAGCCGCTCAATCTCTTCTTACCGCTTAGATCATTCCAAAAATAGCCGACTTAGCATTTTATTAGCGATCACTCTTTGCCTCGGTCTTGGCCTATACAGCTTTTATTTTCGTACTTTTCAAGTCTCCGAGCATTTTCATTTACTAGGCGACCAAATTCGTGATTGGGATTGGGCGGTAAAGCCTTTTAAGGAATTACCTAATGTTGGAACGCCAACAAGTAAAGGCGGCTATTGCTGGGGGCCGATCTTTTATTGGACGTTATGGCTTATCAGAATCACCGTCGGAAAACATTATCATAATCTTCCGCACGCGGGAGGCATCGGGCTTGCGGGTATCCACGCCGCAGCCGATGCGCTATTGCTGCTGGCGATCTTAAAGAAAGGCGTTCCCATCGCCACAGCATTAGCGGCAATGCTGGCGCTTGCTTCCTCACCCTTCGAGGCCTCCCTCTCCGGGACAATCTGGAATCCCGGACTCGCCGTCTCGTTTGTCGAATTAGCCACCGCCGCCTTTCTCATTATTCCGAACTCGCATTCACTCTTCAGAACTTTTCTGGCGACGATGCTGGCATGGCTGGCCGTGCAATGTCACACACAGGCAATCTTCTTCGCGCTTGGCTTGATGCTGTATCTCGTTCTGGATGCGTTAATCGATACTGGCGTGCGTGCTGCTCTCATTCGCCTTGTCATGATTGCTGCCGTTATCAGCGTGCTTCAGATTCCATATTTCGCGGACATCGGTAAGCGCCCCGATGCTTCTCAAGAGCAATTGAGCATTGTCAGCGGAAGTTTCGCAACGCTCGTCAGTGCGCCTCAATCTATTCATCCTTACAGCAGTTTTACCTACCTGACGGATTCAATGCGGGAGCTATTTCACTTTCCTTTGGGACGGAGTTTGATAATTATTATTTTTGGTTTAGCAATCGCTGGAATCATTTCCAACTATCAAAGTCACAAGGATATTCTGGCTGTTAGCTTGATTCCTTTATTGCTCGCGTGGATTGGATACAGCTTTTTGTTAATCGGGATGCCGGATACGTACTGGTTCATGAACTTAATGACGCCGTTCATGTTGCTCGTCGTGTTCGGATGTTTTCAAAGTTCATTTGTCGTCTTGAGAAAAGCGTCGCCTCTGTGTGGAGTCCTCTTACTGTTTTTAATGATTGCGGTGCAACCCGGTCGGCTCGCAGAGAGAGCGAAGCTTGTTAGCTATCCGTATTACGGAGCGGTCGTTCGCGGTGCTGAAGAGATTGTCCGAAATGGCGACGCGGTGAGGTCTGTTATTCCTCCTAACTTTGTCAATAAATCGGAGCCGGTGTATTTGGTTAAATGGCTTGGTGGTAGAGTAGATGAGAGAGCTAGCCTAATCGCCATCATCGGAGAGGATGGCCGCGTAACGTATCAAAGAATTCAAGACGAGCCGTTAAAGTGACGATGCCGGAGGTAAGTATTTAAGTGTTAGTTATAGAATTTGAGCGAACTACAAAATCTGCCCCGATTCTCAAACGAGCGCGGGAAATAGTTGACAAGGAAGGCGCAGAAAACTTTATTCGTGAGTTTCGCAAAATTCGCTAAGCACAGGTTATTACAATCGTCGTTGTAATGCGCGCAGAAGTTGCAGGTAGGCGGCTTCGCGTTCGGCGTCGGTTTGTTGTTCCGTATAAATTCCGCGCGCGACGCGACTGCGGTGAAAAGCTAACTCACTCGCCGTTTGATGGAAGTGCGCACGCGTGCGCCACAATCCGAAGCCGCCGCTTTTGAACGCGCTCCATGATGCTTTCATGCGCCCCTGAACGCTGCACAAATAATCGTACTCATCACTCGTTATCAATCCGTTACGGCAATCGCACAACAAATGTTCGCGCAACGTGCGTCCCTCTCGGCGCAGCGCAAAGTAGATCGTCACAAGCGTTGCGACGAAGATGGGCACCATCACCAGAAAGTATGTGAGCAGGAATCCTACGCCGCCGAAGAATGACGCCGCGCTGTTCCACGCCGCGTGCAATATAATCGCCAACGCGAAGCCAATTGACGGCGCGATTATTTTGATGAAGCGCTTTGTTGATTGCCTCGCCAGACCGAGACCGATGCCCGTCATGCTGGTAAAGAGCGGATGAACAAAAGGCGATAGCCCGCCGCGCAGGATCAGCGTCCCCGTCAAAGCACTAGCTTCACCCGCGAGCGCCGCCTTCGCGTAATACTGCACATTCTCCATCATCGCAAAACCGAGTCCGACCATCCCCGCATATACAATGCCGTCCAACACATCGTCGAATTCATCTGTCTTGAAGAAAAACATCAGTACGACAAATCCCTTCGCGCATTCTTCGACAAACGGTGCGGAAACGATTGTGCTGAAAATTTCGCCCGCGTGCCTGTCCTTCGTCAGCACATAAACGATGCTGCTCGCCGCCGTGTTCACAACATAAGCGACAAAGACGGCAACAAATGCGCCCCAGAAAAATGCCGTCGCCAGCATCCACGTCGGCTCTGCTTCGTAGCGGTCAATCCACAATAGCAGCGCAACGTAAACCGGCACGGGCAACGCCGCCAGCGCTAACCCCGTCAACAACGCAATCGGCCCCGTCTCCACATCAATCAATAGCAGCACGACGAGGCCGAGCAACAACGCGAAGAGAATCGCCGCCACCACAAGCGCTCGCTTCAAAGCGTTCCGATTGCTTGATGCTAAAACAAAAAGATGCGGCGGGTTTTGAGAATAGTCTTGACGCTCCATGTCGTTTTAATGGTAAGCAAAAAGATGGGCGGGGACAATCCCCGCCCGTCAAAAAGAACCGAGCGATCTTACGCCCATTCGCGTAGCCACTTCGTGCGCGTGTATGCGACTTGAAAACCGTGGCGCTCGGCGTTGCGTTGCGAAGCGCTTCCGGGAAGCGTTGTGACCGTCGCCAATGCGCACCCGCGCTTCGCGGCAAATCGCAAACGGTAATCGAGCAATGCTCCCTGCGCGCCGCGTTTGCGATAATCCGGTAATGTGCTCGCGCCGGCAAGCGCGGCAATTCTATCTCTGACACTCATCGAGCCACCGCCGATAATCGTACCGTTCTGCTCCGCCACAAAGCAATGTGTGCCTGCCGTATGAAAAGCTGTTAAAAGCATATTTCGCATGGTCGGCGATACGTCCGCCGTTTCCACGAACCCGTGCGCCACAGTCTGCGCCCACAACTGTTCTTCGTCCGGCATCGCTTCACGCGCACGCACGTTATCATGCTGCCCTGCGCTCGTTTTCTCTTCTTCTAGCGGCAACGCACGCACAAGCACATTGGAAAACTCGATTGGCCTGTAACCGCGCGTCGAGAGCAATTCGACAAGCGACGCATCAGCGAGCGGGCACACTTCTATGTTCACCGGCGCGCGGCGACTGCGATAAAACTCTTCCAACTCATTTATCTCGGCGGCTGTTACCTCGCCAAAGAGTCCGAGCGCGAAGGCCTGCGTGATCGGCGATTCGATTCCGGCATAAGTGGCATGCCCGCCTGCGACAGCGATGGATGTTGCGCCACTCTGCGGAAAAAGTCGCGCATGAGCGCGCCCGTACTCCACGCCGCCAACTGCGTCGAGGCCTTCCAAACGCCGCGCGAGGTTAATGTCTGCGAAGAGCGTTGTTCCGTTGGTTTGTTGATGATCCATGATTGTTCTTTCAGTCTCCATGTTGATGAACGATTCGCTGCTTCCAGCAACAATTCTGCCGCCGCGCGCGAAGCGCAACGCAATCGTCCGGTAGCGATCAGCGATTCATACTGTAAGTGTTACGGATGTGTGGAGTGCTGCGAGTTGAATTCAGCGCCGAGCTTGGTGTGACGCACGCCAACCAGTGAAAAGCGCCGACCAGCGTTTTTCACACGAAGCGATACACGAAGATTGAGCGCGGAGCTTTTACCCCGGCGCAACCGCCGTCGTCACAGGCTTCAGGCGAATTCAAGTTGTTAGACAATCATAGGCGAAAGGACTTTGAAGCTTTTCTTAAAAGTCCGGGCAGATCATCCACAAGATATTCGACGATGTCAACTGCCGGAACTCTATTAATAGCGGCGCGCTTGAGTTTGGTGATAAGAAAAGTTTTTACAGCGAGACCGGCGGGAATTGAGGCATAATGCGTTCACAATTAATTCTGGACATTAAACGAAAGAGAAACGCGGCGATGAGCACAGGCAAAAAGAATTGTGGCAACTTAATCCAACGCAGAGAGTTTTTGCAACTCGGCGGGGCGACGGCGGCGACGATCATCACAACAGCACTTGTCGGCAACGTTGCGACGCGCGCGGCAAACAATACAAACCCTTTGACAACAACGATGGCGAAGCCGTTTGAGTTGGAAGAAACAACTATCGCGGAATTACAGCGTGCGATGCAGGCAGGAAAGTTTACGGCGCGCTCGGTCTGCGAAAAATATCTCGCGCGAATCCGAGAGCTTGATAGGAATGGGGCAGGCGTTAATTCCATTATCGAACTCAACCCGGACGCGCTGAAAATCGCAGACGCGCTTGATCGTGAACGCCAATCAGGAAAAGTGCGCAGTTCGCTGCACGGCATTCCTGTTTTCATCAAAGACAACATAGACACAGCCGACCGTATGATGACCACCGCCGGATCGCTCGCGCTCGTTGGATCAACGCCAGCACGCGATGCATTTGTCGCACAGAAACTACGCGAGGCCGGAGCAGTCATCTTAGGCAAAACGAATTTGAGCGAGTGGGCGAACTTTCGTTCGAGCCATGCGTCGAGCGGCTGGAGCGGGCGCGGCGGTCAAACACGAAATCCTTACGTGCTCGACCGCAATCCGTGCGGCTCAAGTTCCGGTTCGGGCGCAGCCGTCGCCGCTAACTTTTGCCTCGCCGCTATCGGCACTGAAACAGACGGCTCGATCGTCTGCCCGTCGTCTTCAAATTCACTCGTCGGTATTAAGCCTACGCTCGGCCTCGTCAGCCGCGCCGGAATCATTCCCATCTCGCATAGTCAGGACACGGCCGGGCCGATGGCACGCACCGTCACAGACGCGGCGATTATCTTAGGCGCACTCACGGGCGTTGATGCACGCGACGCGGCGACCAACGAAAGTCGCGGCAAAGCTTTAATTGACTACACAAAGTTTTTAGACGCGAATGGGCTACGCGGCGCGCGGATCGGCGTCGCGCGCAAATTCTTTGGCTTCAATGATGGAGTTGATCCGCTCATTAACCAGTCCATCGAAGCAATAAAACGACTCGGCGCGATCATCATTGATCCGGCGGATATTCCGACGACGGGCAAGTTCGACGATTCCGAATTTGAAGTATTGCTCTACGAATTCAAAGCAGACTTGAACGCTTATCTCGCATCGCTCGGCGCGCGCGCTCCCGTCCATTCGCTCAAAGAGATTATCGAATTCAACGAACGCCATCGCGACAAAGAGATGCCTTACTTCGGTCAGGACATTTTCTTAAAAGCTGAAGCGAAAGGCGCACTCACAAGCAAAGAGTATCTCGCGGCGCTCGAAAAGAATCATCGCCTTTCGCGCACGGAAGGCATCGACGCAGTGATGAAGCAACATAAACTCGATGCAATGATCGCGCCGACCGGGAGCCCCGCGTGGCCGACGGATTTACTGAACGGCGATCACTCAACGGGCGGCTTTTCGAGTCCGGCGGCAGTCGCAGGCTACCCGCACATTACTGTGCCCGCAGGATTCGTCGCAGGCCTGCCCGTCGGCATTTCATTCTTCGGCAGAGCGTACACAGAACCCGTGTTAATTAAACTCGCCTACGCGTATGAGCAGGCGACAAAGTTGCGCCGCCCGCCCAAGTTTCTCGCTGCCGCCGAGCGTTTCGGGTCTTAGGGCAACAGTTCGCTGGCTTGAGTGATTTTTTTGAAGTTCACGCCTAAAGCGTCTGTGAAATGCTTTTTGCCGCATTTGATTTTTTGTTCTTCGCCGGGACGCAGCTTTCCGGGCGCAAGCGTGCTTTTAGTTTCGCGCACAAGATTCAGTTGCCGTCCGGTTTCCTCGCCGAATTCGTTTGTGTCGTCGGCGATCACAGCCCAGTCCGGGTTGTAGTCGCCGATAGGAGTCGGCACCAGAAAGAGACGCGGCAATTTAACGTAACGGCGCACATCTTTGCGCTTTTCCAAATCTTCGACGAACTTGCATTCGGTTTGCGAATCGTAAACCAGATAATCGTAAAGACCTTTGGGCGAACGAATCATTTTGTCTTTGAGTCCTTCGACTTCACCGTCGAAAATCGTCATGTCAAACCACTCGCCTGTTTCGTGATATTGAATGCCGCCGATGAGATGAGCGGCCAACTTCACTTTGATTTCGGCGACGGCTTTGGAAGCGAATTCCTGCGGATTGGCAAGCGCGGCGTCGAGGTTGGCGATGCCTTTCAGAATTTGCAGCAACGTCGCGCGCGACAAGCACATGCGCGGCGTGGTGAATTCCAGCAAATGCAGCATCGTGGCGATCAGGTCTGTCTGCGGCAAACCACCCGATAAGTCCACAACGGTTTTGGGATTGCTGAGTTGTTGCGTTAGAAATTCGTCTTCGGCTTTGACTTCCAAAAGCGCTTTCGTGGCGCTGACACGCGGCGGGCTGATTTCAATCTGGTCGAGCGCCGCAACGACTTCCTTTACCAATTGTTCTGTATCGAGATGAACCGTGTAGCGAGTTTTGCGCTTGATGTCGTTCCATAAATCCGAAAATTCAGAATCGAGTTCGACATCGGGGCGTAGTCTGGCAATGGCTTTATCGCGCGTGGCTTTGGTGACGGGCGGCGCTTTCGCATCCGGGCCGTATTCACTTTCGATTTCTTCTTGCAGCGTTTCGACGTAGGCCTGATAGCTTTGATTGGCGATGACGGTCAGCACATTGACTTTTTCTTCGCGCACTAAATCGCCTTTCGCGTCGCGCGCCAGACGCACGCCGCGTCCGACTTCCTGCCGCTTTTTCATGTCGGAAGTCGTTTGATTGAGCGTGCAAATCTGAAAGACGTTGGGATTGTCCCAGCCTTCGCGCAATGCCGAATGCGAAAACAAAAACGCGACGGGTTCATCGAACGAAAGCAGCTTTTCTTTGTCGCGCATGATGAGGTCGTAAGCGGCTTCGTCTTTTTTGGCTTTGCCGTTAATCGAGTCCTCGAAAACAATTTCTTCTTTGCTTTTTCGTTTCTGTGCGAAGTAAGCGGCCTGCACGTCCTCCGCGCTTTTGTCGCCCCAGAACTCTTTGAAATTCGGCTCGTTCTTCATCTCATCGAAGGCTTCCGCAAACATTTGCGCGAGAGGGCCGGGCTGCCCTTCTTCTGTGCGATAATTGGCGACGCGATCAATGAAAAAGAGCGACAACACCTTGATGCCTTTTTCGCGCAGGCGATTTTGTTTGCGCAAGTGCTCGCCGATGGTGTAACGAATTTGCGCGCGGAAAATCTGCTCTTTGGCGACGCCGTGCGCGCTTCCGATTCCCAATTCCAAATTGTTTTCAAAGCGCACGAAGCCGCCGCCGGGGTTAATCTCTTCGATAACGTAACCATCGTAATCGGGACGGTTGGCCTTCTCGCGCAGGTTTGCGCCGGGACGAAACGTGTGTGTTTTTTCCTTGATCGTGCCGTCGAGAAGAAGTTGATGAAGGCTGATGCGCGCCGTGATGGTGTTTTTAACTGACGTGATGCCGTCCACACGCACGAAAGCATGATTGAAGTCGTTGTCTTGCAAAACGGAAGCGACTTCGATGCGTTTTACTAAATCCTGACGGTAAGCGTCGAAGGGCGACAGGCGATGAACGAGGTTGTATGAGTTGCGGTGCGTCGCGCTGTAACGCAAGGCAAGCAGCGGATTGAGCGCGGCGAGAGCGGCGACGCGCTTTTCCGATTCCATGTTTTGCGGTTCATCGAGCAGCAGGATAGGGCGTGCCGCTTGAAGCAAATGAAGCGGCGTTTCGCCCTGCAAGCGGTCTGCGTCGCGGTAAATAACGTTGAGATCAACTTTGGAAAACGAGTCAATCGTCATCACCAGAAACTCTACGTTGCCGGAACGCGCAAACGCCGAAACCGAAGACAGATTCGCCGAATTGTAAACAGAGAATTTATAGGGCGTGTTGTCGAAAAGCAGCGCGAAATGTTTGTCCGTCTGGCGAAGCGTGGTCAAAACGCCTTCGCGCACGGCGACCGACGGCACGACGATGATGAATTTTCGCAGTCCGTAGCGGCGAAACAATTCGAGCGCGGTTCGCAGGTAAACATAAGTCTTGCCCGTTCCCGTTTCCATCTCGATTGAAAAGTTGGGAAAGCGGACGGGAATTTCGATTTTCTTTTGGCGAGTTTCCTTGCGTTCGATTTTGCCTTCGATGAATTGCAACTCCCCGTCGGGCGCGAGTCCGCCGCGAATTTGCACTGTTTGTAGATTGTGTAGAAGCGCGGCGTCGTCTAAATCGAGACGATTGCCCGCGACGGGAACGCCTTCGCCGAGGACGAGATTTTGCGGAGCGTCCGTGCGCGCTTGTCCCTCGAACAAATCGGCGACGGCGCTGATGGCGTCGAGTTGGTATTGCTGGCTGGATTCAAATTTGAATTGCATAACTCAGAGCATGTCTAAAAGTCCCGTAGGGACGAAATGTTTATAGCTTACGAGGCACATTCAATTTCTTAAAGCGTGTTTAGAAATTCCAAAGCTCCGTAGGAGCGGAATGTTTATAGATCAGGTGATTCATTTTTTTTCTAAAGCTCCGTAGGAGCGAAATGTTTCTTATTCCGCTCCTACGGAGCTGATTGGAATAAAAAGCGCTGTCAGCTATAAACATTACGCCTCTAACGAGGCTGAAGAATCGTCACAATCAATTTCTAAACACGCTCTTAGCTCCGTCAGGAGCGGCATATTCTACATGTCGCTCCTAACGGAGCTTGATTGCTGCGCGATTTCCGACGCTATAAACATTTCGCACCTCTGGTGCTATCACTTTTTAGAGAGGCTTTCAGATCATTTTCAAACGGCATTGCAGCGCGAGATTGGCGGCGGTCGTATCGTCCAGCGCGATGCCGCGACAAATGAAAAGGTCGTCGGCGTTCAGCTTAAGCGGGCGCAGAAGTTCCAGATCAATTGTGCTTTCGAGCGTCACGTAAAATGTTTGATTCTTTTCCGCGTCATGCACGCGCCACACGCCCGCGACTTCCGGTACGCTTTCGAGACGCGCATTGAGTCCGTAGCCTTCGCGCAGCGCCACTTCATGAATCACGCTTGGCGGATCGAAGCCGGGCAACAGCGCATCGTTCATCAATTCGAGTTGTTCGAGATAGGCTTGCGAGTCGCCTTCGGGCGTTTGTTGCCACTGGCGGAAATTCGACTCGCCGTATTTCCACACTTTGAAACCCAAATCTTCGGGCGTTTCGCGTGTCGTTAATTCGAGCTTGCCGTTTTGCGCTTCCGTCATGCGCGCGATGACGCGGCGAATGCGTTCTTTGCCGATTTCGGCGATGGTCGGGAATTGCGCGTTGCCCGTCGGTTCGGGTAGTTGCACTAACACGAAACGACGATTGCCGCCATCTTCGCGGTTGAGTTCTAAAACCGCTTGCGCTGTTGTGCCGGAGCCGGAGAAAAAGTCGAGAACGATGTCGTCAGAACCTTCATCTGTGCCAAGTTTTAATAACTTGTTCAGCAACAAAACCGGCTTTTTGCCGCTACGAAATTCTACTCCTCCTTCAAGCCTGCAATTTCCAAAACTGTCTGCGAGATTGAAAAAGTTAGCAACAGGTTGTTCCCGTTGTCCCATGTCTTGACTATTTACTAAAGCATTAGGAACGCCTTGATAATATTTGCCTTTTGTAGCCCCGACTTTCTTTGGGCCAGTAAAATACCGATAGCTGAATTGGTCATCTCCGATACCGTGAACTTTATAAAGAGACCCAAGTCCATCAATGTTTTGACGCCCCATTAGGTAGTCTCTAAAAAAACGGCCAGATGAATTTCCGTCTAAAACTTTTCCAGTTGCCCAAATCTCTTTTAATTCATCAAACGACGACTCAACTTTGGAAATGCCGTAATCTCCAAGTTTGAAAATGTCCACCTGTTTCCCACCAAGTTCAATTGTCTCGCTAGGCTTTGCGTTCTCGGAAATTCGCCAATGAAATTTATCCAGAGAATATTCAGTACCCTCTTTGTTGAGCCTTGCTTCTGAACTTCTGCCGAAGACCAGAATGGTTTCTATCATTTTGTGGAAATCTGCGTCTTCAACTAAAGTTTTGTCAGCATATCTAACCTGAATGTAGAAAGAAGAAAGAAAATTCTCTTCACCGAACACTTCATTCATCAACAAACGCAAGTGATGCACTTCGTTATCGTCAATCGAAACGAAGATCACGCCGTCGTCCTTCAATAATTGGCGTGCGAGGAACAGGCGCGGATACATCATCGAAAGCCAGCGCGAATGAATGTGGCCGTTCGCGTCGGGCTTCGAGGTTTGCAAATCGCCGTTGGCGTCTCTCTGCCCAATTTGCGCCTGATAGTTTTTCAACGAATCGGCGAAGTTGTCCGGGTAAATAAAATCATTGCCGGTGTTGTAGGGCGGGTCTATGTAAATCATCTTGACGCGATTGAACAGCGGCTTATAAAGCAGCTTCAACGCTTCGAGATTGTCCGCTTCGATGAACAGATTCTGCGTTTCGTCCCAGCCGACGGATTCAACGGGAGCAGGCCGCAAAGTGGCGCGCGAAGGCGTTTGCAGGAGTTGCAAGGCGTCTCGTTTCCCCGCCCACGAAAAAAGATAACGCTCCGAACGCTCGTCGGATAAATCGCCCAGAGCGGCGCGCAGTTTGTCGAAGTCGAGGCCGCTTTCGCTCCACGCTTCGGGGAAAATCTTGCGCAGTTGTTCACGGCGTTCCTTCGCTACATCGGGCGTGGACAGTGGGACTTTTTCAGTTTTTCGGTGCATTGGATTTGAGGCCTTCCAGATGTTTTCCGCTCCACTTCGTGACGGCTTTCAATATGAGCTTGCCTGCATGTTTAATCCGCAGCTTCAGTTACCGGAGCTTTAGATTAAACATAGCTTCAACTCGATTGCATTCCGTCTATCGTACACGATCAAGCACTCAAAGAAAATTTCAGGTTGTATAATACAATGCTTTATGTTGCAAAAGCCGCTAAAGTCCGAATGATGTCAACGCACTTTCAAAACTCTAATAATGCACGCCGCACAATTGTCGGTCTTGGCGAGTTGCTCTGGGACGTATTGCCCGCAGGCAAACAATTGGGCGGCGCGCCAACCAACTTCGCTTACGTCGCGCGCCTGCTCGGAAATCAAGCCTTCGTCGCAAGCCGCATCGGAGCGGACGAACTTGGACAGGAAGCTCTTGATCGTTTGCACCAACTCGAACTCGATTCTTCTTATGTACAGCGCGACGAAGCGCACCAGACCGGCACAGTGCGCGTTTTGATAGATGCTCAAGGCGAAGCAAGCTATACCAACTCGCAAAACGACGCTTGGGATTATCTGGAATGGACGCCGCAGTGGACGGAGTTGGCGGCGCGCGTGGATGCCGTCTGCTTCGGCACGCTCGCGCAACGTTCCACAACTTCGCGTTCGACGATCAAACGCGTTCTTCAGGAAACACGCGCGAACGCTTTGCGCATCTTCGATGTTAACTTGCGCCATTCATTCGTCACGGCAGAGATGCTTTCCGAATCGCTCGAAGCGGCGAACATCGTCAAACTCAACAGCGATGAACTGTCGCGCATTGCGGCGTTACTCGAACTCGGCGGACGCGGCGAACATGCTTTCGCCAACCGCTTGCTGCAAATCTTCGATTTGGATTTAGTCGCAATCACGCGCGGCGCGAACGGCAGTTTGCTCGTCACCGCCGAAGACATGATCGAGCACACGGGTTTTCCTGTGACGGTTGCGGACACCATCGGCGCGGGCGATGCTTTTGCCGCCGCGCTCGCGCACTACCTTTTACAAAGCGCACCGCTTGAACAAATCAGCGTCGCAGCCAATCGCATCGGCGCATGGATCGCAACTCAAACAGGAGCCACGCCGTCAATCGAGCCGCGTGAGTTTGAGCAGGCGACGATGAAGGCACTGGCCTCATAGAATTCCGATAGTTTTCAATATCAGGAGACGTTCGAGGCTCTGAACGCGCCAATAATAACTCGCATGAAGATGCGCTTGAACCTTCCCATTATCACTTCAGCCGCCGATTACCAACATCATTTCGGGGCGGACGTATGGCAGCAGGCTGCTGCGGAAATCTGCGCGCGCAATAATATTCCTCGCACAAGTTTGCGTCGTTTGCCGCAGGGCGAAAATATTCTCTTCTTTGTTGACGAGCGATTGGTCATAAAAATCTTCGCTCCGTTCCGCGAAAATTATCTGCGCGAACTTGCTGCACTTCGTTTCGCTCAAGGCAAACTGAGTATTAAGACGCCGGAGGTTATGCACACGGGCGAGATTGAAGGTTGGTCTTATCTGGTAATGACGCAGATCAACGGCCAAGCATCACGGGAAGTATGGGAAAGTATCAACATGCGGAACAAGGTTGAGATCATTTCGCATCTCGGTGCCGCGATGAAAGAGTTGCACGCGCACGCGGCTCCGCTCGCACAATCAGCGCTCAATCGGGACTGGCATGGTTTCATCGAACATCAGGCGCGCACGTCCGTCGAGCGCCAACGCGCCTGCGATGCTAATCCCGAATGGCTGGAAAGTTTGCCCGCTTACATCGCCGCGCGGCTTGAGTTGTTGCCGAAAGTTTATGAACCCGTGTTCCTTCATGGCGACGTTCATGCTGGTAATGTGTTGCTGACTGAATCGCGCGGGTGCTGGCAGATCGCTGGCTTAATAGACTTTGGTGATTCGCTGTGCGGTTTTTACGAATACGATTTCGTTGCGCCCAGCGTGATTATGGTGCAGGGCAATCGCGAACTGCAAAGAGCGTTGCTGCTTGCTTACGGCTACAACGAAGCGCAACTCGATTTGAACTTACGCGCGCGCCTTATGCTACTCACGGTGCTGTACGAATGCAGCGATTTGCGCAAGTACGCGCTCAGGCTCGCGCCCGATGCCGTTCATCTCACGCTCGATGAACTCGAAGCCGCCATCTGGAAGTTCGCGTGAGATTGCTGAAGCGAGAAACGATCAGCTTTCATCTTCGAGTCCGGCACTGATGCGGTCAACCCTTTATATCTTATCCAGCCACGCGATCAACTGGGGCAGGCATTCGTTCAAATTTTTGTAGGCGCGGCTTTCCTTTGTCATGGACAGCAACGCCGCGCGCAGCAACGTGCGCTTTCTTTCATCTCTACGAATCAACGCGCCGCTCACAAAGTAAACGCGTATCATGAAGATCGCCGCGTTCACTTCCGGCAGGCCGCACAACACTTGCCTTTCGATTCTAAGCACGAACGGCGATTCCCTTTTATCCGTTTGAAACACACGCCCGCGCCATTCTTCCCCAGTGATACCAAAAGGCGGCGACGGATGATGATTCAAACGCGTATCCGGCGTGATGCCCCACGCGAATCTGACATACGGGCCGCGCTTTATCATCGCATCAAGGAGCGCGGCGGAAGTTTGATTGATACGCTCGATGCCGGGCACAGGCGCGTGAATCCGCACAAAATCTTTGCCGATCTTATCTTCCGCAGCCCAGTGGCTAGGGCTGCATAAATGAATCGCCGCCAGATGATCGCCTCCACCTGCCGCGCGGCTGACGACAGCCACATCCTCCGTCACTTGCGCACACAACGCGTCGAAAGCAGACGCGTAAGGCGGCACAACATCATTGCTCGCGCCGCGCGTTTCCGTCAGGCGCATCTCTCGATCAAAGATCAATGTTTCCGCAGTCAGAGCAGAGTGCAGCGCAGTGCCGCCGTCCGCCAACGAATCGCACGCGAAAAGCTGCTTGTGCTCTGTCGTCAAACGATGAATCAGAAAACTTGTGACCGCTCTCTCCACAGCGGGCGCGTAATTTGCTGTCACATAATACTTCCCTAATCTTTCGGCGCGGCATTCCAACTTGTTGCGTCTGTATTTACTGAACTCGCGATCAATCTGAAACACCAGTTTGTCTGCCTCGCCGTTGCCGAAATCCGTGCCGAGCGAGCGCAATCCGGCAGCAACTTCATACACACCCTTCTCAATGGGAAAGTATCGCGCGGGCGGCTGAAGCATTAATCGCTGATCGCTAAACATGTCCGAAAGTATAACGTAATATCAAGATCAATCTTCAGCGGTTATCGAATATTTTATCCATAAAGAAAGGAAAGATCGGCATGAGCGAAAAACAAGCGGACGCGAATCTGATTCTTCGCCTTTATGAAATAAGGCGCGAGGAAACAATGCGTAAGGCGCGCGATTGGTTTACGACGGACTTTAATCCGAAAAGCGCACAGGACATTTTTGAAGTTCTTGCCGGTGAGCATAGCGCGGATTTTCGTATGGTTGCGTCGTATTGGGATATGGCGGCGGCCTTCGTCAATTACGGCGCGATTGATGAAGAGATGTTCAATGATATAAACACGGAGCACGTCGCCGTGTACGCCAAGCTCCAGCCGTTCCTCGCGGAGATTCGAGGGATGCCGGGTGTGCCGCCATATTTATACTTGAAGAATCTTGAGCCGTTGGTGATGCGAACGCCCGACGAGCAGGAACGAATCGCAGCGATGCGGCGGTACATGAAGACTCGCGCCGAAGCACGCGCCATAACGTAGTTAATGCGATCCTTATCCATCGCCTTCGCGCATGAAGACTGTTGGAACATTTTTATTCGACGCGCGTCTAAACAGATTATCATCTGGAGCGGGCAGAGCTTTATGCCGCGTCATGAGATTCTAATCGCCGCCGTTTCGCTTCATTCAACGGCAGCAGCTTTACGTCGAAGCGATACAAATAGCCATGTGGTGATGCAAGTAATCCGCTTGCGCGCCGTTCGTTAAGAGCGGCAAAGTTTCAAAGCTCTGCACGCTCGCTTAATTGTTTCATTCATCGTTACCAGTCATTCTTGAACGTCGGAGATAAACGAACATGGCTCGCTGTAAACGCATACTTTGCCTGCTACTGGCGCTCTCCATTTTTCCCTTGCCTTTTCCTTTTGTCGGCTCGCTCACAAATGCCGCACCTCGCTTCGTTCACAACAGCGCTATAGATGCGAACGACGAAGCGGGCGACGAAACAAAGGGATTGAAGCTCCGATTAAGTGAAGGCGCGGAAGAAACGAAACGGGAAGCGCCAATCAACAAACCGCAATCCTCGCCGCTCTCTGATGCCGACGCGCAAAACGTGCTCAGACGCTTGCCGCCGATCAAAATGGAAGCGAGCGACGAGCAAAACTTCGCGCGACGAGAAAACTCTTTGCCGCCGCCGCGCACAGGTAAAGTTATCAACGCTTCGTTTCCACCGCCCGAAGAATCAACGCGCGCGGCGAATGATAATCCGCTGGCGCGTTACCTTGAAGTGACGCGCCATGCGCCGGAAGGCGAAGTTCCGCTCGCGCCGCAATTGAGCGTCACGTTTTCGCAGCCGATGGTTGCCGTCACTTCACAGACAGACGCGGTCATGGAAAATCTGCCCGTCCAACTCACGCCGCAGCCGCAAGGAAAATGGCGTTGGGTCGGCACAAAGACGCTGCTCTTTGAACCCGCCGAACGCTTTCCGATGGCGACAGAGTATCGCGTGATCGTTCCGGCGGGCACAAAGTCCGCCAACGGCGAGAGGATTGCAAAGCCTGCGACGTGGAATTTCTCGACGCCGCCGCTCAACATTAAAAAGAGTTATCCAGAAGGCACTTCTAACCGGCGCGATGCGCTGATGTTCGTAGAGTTCGATCAACGCATTGATCCGGCGGCGGTGTTGCGTTATACGCGCGTCAAGGCGGGCACAAAAGAATTGCCGACGCGACTCGCGACCGCTTCCGAAGTCGAAGCGGACGAAGCGTTGCGCGATCTTGTTAAAGCCGCCCCGAAAGATCGCTGGCTCGCCTTTCGCGCCGTTGATCCGACAATTAACGACACGCGTCTCGCGTTGCCCGCCGACGCAAGCGTTTCCGTAAACATCTTGCCGGGCGCGCCGTCCGCAGAAGGCGCGCGCAAGACAGACAAAGAGCAAAGTTTTTCATTTCGCACTTATGGCGCGTTGCGCGTCACGGATCACGATTGTGAATACGAAAAGCAATGCTCGCCCTTCAACGATTGGAGCATTACGTTTAGCAATCAACTTGACGCCGACGCGTTTCAAGCTTCCAGCGTGCGCGTCGAGCCGCAGATTCAAAACTTCAAGACGAATGTTTACGGCAGCACGTTGAACATTCACGGAATCAAGAAAGCGCATATTGTTTACAAAGTCACGCTCGACAAATCAATCACGGATCAATTCGGGCAAACGCTCGGCGAAGATCAAACGTTCGCGTTCAACGTCGGCGCAGCCTCGCCCGCGCTCGCCACTTCCGGCGAAGGCTTCGTCGTGCTTGATCCCGCCAATAGTCCGCCCAAATTTTCTATTTACAGTCTCAACTACACAGAATTGAAAGTCAGCCTTTACAGTGTGACGCCGGAAGATTGGGACAAATACGTTCACTACATGCGCTACATTTTCAACTACCACGAAACGATCAAACATATTCCGGCGATACAAAAGCAAGGCGATCCGCCCGGACGACTCATCTACGCAAAGCGCATTGAAATTAAAACGAAGCCTGACGAAATGACGGAGACGCTGATTGATCTTGCCCCGGCGCTTAACAATCATTTAGGACAGGCGCTCGTCATCGTCGAACCTATTACTCCGTTCAATAATCGTGAGCGCTCTGTGCTGGCGTCTTGGGTGCAGGCGACGAATATCGGCCTCGACGCGTTTGTTGACAACACGAACTTGATCGGATGGGCAACATCGCTCAAAGACGGCGCGCCGCTCGCAGGCGTCGAATTGTCTTTGCTTCCAAACGGCAACACAAGCGCAAGCGGCACGGACGGTCTGGCGCGGCTGGCTTTGAAATCATCTAAGGCAGACGGAAATCTGAATTTGCTTGTCGCGCGCAAAGGAAACGATGTCGCAATTCTGCCGGAGCATTTCGATTGGTACAACACTGCGGGCGGCTGGCACAAAAAGGCTTTGACGGATTCGCTGCGCTGGTACGTCTTTGATGACCGCAAACTGTATCGTCCCGGCGAAGAAGCGCACATCAAAGGCTGGATCAGACGCGTCGGCGGCGGCACAAGCGGTGATGTCGGCGCACTCTCGGGCGCGGCAAGCGGCGTTGATTATGTTTTGAAAGACGCGCAGGACAACGAGATTACCAAAGGCACGCTGCGGCTTAACGTGTTCGGCGGCTTCGACACCGTCGTCAAGCTGCCGCAGACAATGAATCTAGGACAGGCAACGCTTGAACTCGAAGCGCGCGGGCATAAAAAAGAGTTTGAAGATCAAACGCACTCACATCGTTTTCAAGTGCAGGAATTTCGTCGCCCCGAATTTGAAGTCACAGCGGAAACAAGCGAGGGCACGCACTTCGTCGGCGGCCACGCAGAGGCAATCGTCAACGCGAAATATTACGCGGGCGGCGCATTGCCCGATACGGAAGTGACTTGGCAAGTTACGTCCGCGCCCGCTAGTTTCGCGCCGCCCAACCGCAGCGATTTCACTTTCGGCAGATGGATTGCATGGTGGCGCGAGCCGGATGATTCCAACGATTCGCACACAGAAGAATTCAAAGGCCGCACGGACGCTTTTGGCAAGCATCATCTGCGCATTGACTTTGATTCGATCACTCCGCCGCACGCGACCAACGTGTTCGCCGCAGCAAGCGTGCAGGATGTTAATCGCCAGACGCTGAACGCTTCTGCGACGATGCTTGTGCATCCGGCGGATTTGTATGTCGGTTTGCGCAGCGAACGCACGTTCGTTCAACAGGGCGAGCCGCTCACTGTACAGGCGATTGTGACAGACCTCGAAGGTGTTGCCGTTCCGCATCGCCAGATCAAAATGCGCGCGGTGCTGCTCGATTGGGTCTACGAAAAAGGCGAATGGAAACAGAAAGAAAAGAACGCGCAGGAGTGCGCCGTCGTATCCGCGAGCGATGTTGTTAAATGCACTTTTAATCCGAAAGAGGGCGGCACGTATCGCGTCAATGCGAGCATTATGGACGAACTGGAGCGACGCAACGAAAGCGAGTTAACGCTGTGGGTGGCGGGCGGCAAACGAGAGCCACAACGTGATGTCAAGCAGGAAGAAATCGAGTTAATTCCAGACCGCAAGGAATACAAGGCGGGCGATGTCGCGAAAGTTTTAGTGCAAGCGCCTTTTTATCCGGCGGAAGGCGTCTTGACGTTGCGTCGTTCCGGCATCGTCAAGACAACTCATTTTCGGATGGACACCGCATCGCTGACATTGAAAGTGCCGATTGAAGAAGCGCACACGCCGAACATTCACGCGCAGGTTGATCTCGTCGGAGCGGCGACGCGCACGAACGATGAAGGCGTGCCGAACGAACAATTGCCGAAGCGTCCAGCCTATGCGAGCGGCGAACTGAATCTCAACGTTCCGCCACTCGCGCGCAAGCTGAATGTGCAGGCTGTGCCACGCGACAAAACGCTTGCGCCCAGCGCGCAGACGTTTGTGGATGTCACGGTGCGCGACGCCGCAGGCCAATTCGTCAAAAACAGCGAAGTCGCCGTCGTCGTCGTAGATGAATCCGTTCTCGCGCTCACCGATTACAAGCTCGCTGATCCGCTCTCAATCTTCTACGCAGAGCGCGACGCGGAGACGAACGATTACCATTCGCGCGAGAAAGTGCTGCTTGCGAATCCTGAAGACTTAGATGAAAGACAGGTCGCTACACGAACCGAATTGGTAGCGTCTGCTGATGCGGCAGCACCGTCAATGGATTCCCTCAGCACGTCATCATCTATGGCGGTAATGGTAACCGCTTCCGCACCTCCGCCTAAGTCTCCTGCACAAAATAATTCGGATCGACAAGCTATTCGCCTTCGTAATAACTTCAACGCGCTTGCCGTCTTCGCTGCTTCCGTGCCGACGAATGCGAACGGACGCGCGCAGGTTTCTGTAAAACTTCCAGACAACTTGACGCGCTATCGCGTAATGGCAGTCGCGGTGGCGGGCGGAAAACAGTTCGGCACAGGCGAGTCTGCGATCACGGCGCGCAAGCCCCTGATGGTGCGCCCGTCTGCGCCGCGCTTTCTCAACTTCGGCGATCACTTTGAATTGCCCGTCGTCGTCCAGAATCAAACGGACGTGCCATTGTCGGTCAATGTAGCCGTGCGCGCTGGCAATGCTTCTTTGACAAACGGCGCGGGGCGACGCGTCAACGTTCCCGCCAATGATCGCGTCGAAGTGCGTTTCCCGGCAGCGGCGGCGCGCGCTGGCACAGCCCGTTTTCAGATTGCTGCAACGTCCGGGCGCTTTAGCGATGCCGCCGAAATCGAATTGCCCGTGTGGACGCCCGCGACCACAGAAGCCTTCGCTACCTATGGCGAGATAGACGATGTAGGAATTTCGCAGCCCGTCAAGCTACCGTCCGGCGTCGTTAAAGAATACGGCGGCCTCGACATTGAAACTTCTTCGACGCAGCTGCAAGAACTCACAGACGCAGTGCTCTATCTCGTCCATTATCCATACGAATGCGCCGAACAAATTTCTTCGCGCGTGATGAGCGTCGCCGCGCTGCGCGATGTGTTGACGGCTTTCAAAGCGAAAGATTTGCCGACGCCGGAAACAATGAAAGCGTCTGTGGCGAGCGACATCAAACGCCTGCAAGGATTGCAGAACGAAGACGGCGGTTATGCTTTCTGGCGGAGCGGCGACGACTCTTGGCCTTACGTTAGCATACACGTCGCGCACGCCCTCACACGCGCGAAAGAAAAAGGCTTTGACGTTCCCGCAGACATGCTCGAAGCATCGAAGAAATACCTGCGCGAAATCGAGCAGCATATTCCTTCAACTTACAATGTGGACGCGCGACGTGCGCTCATCAGTTACGCGCTCTACGTTCGCAATCGCACAGGCGACAAAGATGCTGCCAGAGCGCGCAAGTTAATCGCCGAAGCAGGGCTGGATCATCTCTCGCTCGAATCAGTTGGTTGGCTTCTGCCCGTTTTGTCCAATGATCCAAACTCGCAAATGGAAGTTGCAAACATTCGCAGGCATCTCAACAATCGTGCGACGGAAGAAGCGGCGACGGCGCATTTTGCGAGTTCCTATTCGGACAACGATTACTTATTGCTCAACTCTGAACGGCGCGCCGACGGCGTGATTCTCGAAGCGCTGATCGGCGATCAACCGCAGAGCGATTTGATTCCTAAGATCGTGCGCGGCTTGCTGGCGCATCGCACGCGCGGGCGTTGGGAAAACACACAGGAGAACGCCTTTGTGCTGCTCGCGCTTGACCGTTATTTTGCGACTTACGAGAAAGCCACGCCGAATATGATTGCGCGCGTGTGGCTCGGTGAACGCTTCGCCGGAGAACAACAGTTCAGAGGCCGCACGACGGATCGGCAACAGATCAACGTGCCGATGCGGTATCTGGCGGAGCAGCAGCAGCAGGGCGCGACGCAAAATCTTGTGCTGAGTAAGAACGGAGCGGGCAGGCTTTACTATCGAATCGGAATGAAGTACGCGCCCGCGAGTTTGAAGCTTGACGCAGCGGATTACGGCTTTGCAGTCGAGCGAGTTTACGAGGCAATTGATAATCCGGCAGATGTGCGGCGCGATGAAAACGGCGCGTGGCACATCAAAGCGGGCGCGCGTGTGCGTGTTCATTTGACGATGGCCGCAAGCGCGCGTCGTTACCATGTTGCGCTCGTTGATCCGCTGCCCGCCGGATTGGAAGCTTTGAATCCACTGCTCGCAACAACCGGCAGCATTCCGCAAGCTAAACAGCCGGAAGCGAGAACGACACACGGCTATGATTATTGGTGGCAGCGTTCATGGTTCGAGCACCAGAATCTACGCGACGAACGTGCGGAAGCTTTCACATCGCTGCTGTGGGAAGGTGTGTACACATACTCTTACGCAGCACGCGCGACGACGCCCGGCGTTTTTGTCGTGCCGCCCTCGAAGGCAGAAGAAATGTATCACCCCGAAACTTTCGGGCGCGGCGCAACGGATCGCGTCATCGTTGAATAGAGCGTCGGCACATCAACCTTCCTCACACGCTGCGCTTCTGCACGGTTGACTGTTGCGCCTGGCTACGCGCTATGCTTTTCAGCGAAGTGTTCATTTCTTTCAGTTCACCGAAAATCTTTTGCAGCGCTTCGCTGAGTTCCGCGAGCGTGCGCCTTAGTTCGACGGCTTCGTTTTCCTGCATTGATGTTTCCTTCCCTGTTTTATCAAGACGACTATTTAATGTTACATTTGCACCACAGGCAATTTAATTTCACAGCACTTCATTATTCAAATCATGAGCACAATACCCAACAAAGTCATTTACTCGATGATCGGCGTCAGCAAATTTTACGATAAGAAGCCGATTCTCAAAGACATTTATCTTTCTTATTTTTACGGCGCGAAGATCGGCGTGCTGGGCTTGAACGGCTCCGGCAAATCGTCGCTACTGCGCATACTCGCCGGGCGCGATAAAGAATTTACGGGCGAGACAGTGCTTTCGCCCGGCCACACAGTCGGTTTTCTGGAACAGGAACCGCAGTTGGATGAATCTTTGACCGTGCGCGAAATTGTCGAACAGGCTGTGCAGGAAACAGTCAATCTCTTGAAAGAATTTGACGAAATCAACGCGCGCTTTGCCGAGCCGATGACGGACGACGAGATGTCTGCGCTTCTTGAGCGGCAAGGCACTGTGCAGGAAAAACTCGATGCCGCGAACGCTTGGGATTTGGATGCGCGCCTTGAGATGGCGATGGACGCGCTGCGTTGTCCGCCGGGCGATGCGAAGATTAAAACTTTGTCGGGCGGCGAACGCCGTCGCGTCGCGCTGTGTCGCTTGCTTCTGCAACAGCCGGACATTTTGTTGCTTGACGAACCGACGAATCATTTGGACGCGGAATCCGTCGCGTGGCTCGAACAACATTTGAAGCAGTATCCGGGAACAGTTATCGCGGTGACGCATGATCGCTATTTTCTGGATAACGTGGCGGGCTGGATTCTCGAACTTGATCGCGGGCAGGGCATTCCATGGCAAGGCAATTATTCGTCTTGGCTCGAACAAAAACAGGAACGCCTGAAGCGCGAAGAAAAAACGGAATCGGATCGCCAACGCACACTGCAACGCGAATTAGAATGGATACGCATGTCGCCGAAGGGCCGCCACGCCAAAGCCAAAGCGCGCATCAATTCTTACGAAGCATTGCTCAACCAAGCCTCAGACAAACGCGCGCAGGAAGAACTCGAAATCTACATTCCGTCGGGGCCGCGTCTCGGCGATGTCGTGATCGAAGCCGACAAGGTGAGCAAAGCTTACGATGATCGCGCGCTTGTCGAAGAGATGTCGTTTCGCTTGCCGCCCGGCGGTATCGTCGGCGTGATCGGGCCAAACGGCGCAGGCAAGACAACGCTCTTTCGCATGATTACGGAGCAGGAACAGCCAACGCGCGGAATCATTCGCAAAGGCGAAACGGTCAAGCTTGCTTACGTTGACCAGAGCCGCGATGATCTGGACGCGAACAAAACAATCTGGGAAACAATCTCGGACGGCCAAGACGTTGTGCAACTCGGCACACGCGAAGTGCCGTCACGCGCGTATGTGGCGAGGTTTAATTTCAGTGGCTCGGATCAACAAAAGAAAGTCTCGCAGCTATCGGGCGGCGAACGCAATCGCGTGCATCTCGCGCGAATGCTGAAAGAAGGCGCAAACGTTTTGCTGCTCGACGAGCCGACCAACGATTTGGATGTCAACACGATGCGCGCGCTCGAAGAAGCGCTCGAAAACTTCGCCGGATGCGCCGTCGTCATTAGCCATGATCGCTGGTTTCTCGACCGCATCGCCACGCACATTTTAGCCTTTGAAGGCGATAGCCGCGTGGTCTGGTTCGAGGGCAATTACTCTGAATACGAAGCGGATCGCCACGCACGCTTAGGCCAAGCCGCAGACCAACCGCACCGCATCAAATATCGCCAACTCACGCGCAGCTAAAAGCATTAGAGTGCATCCGAACGGATAATGTTCTATCAGCATCAGGGTCTCATGAGTTCTTACCAGAAGCAGCACTACGTTCCAAGAAGCTATCTAAAGGCATGGTCATCAGATAGCAAGCGAATCTGGATGTTCGACAAACATAGCGGTGAATCCCACAACGTCGGGATCGGGTCAGTTGCTCAGGAAACTTATTTTAACGATGCGTTCCGCAGAATCCGTGGGAAAGTAACCGACAGCAAATCTTCAGATATAGTGGAGCGTCAGTTTCAGACTTGGGAGAACGAATTTCTTACGATGCGGCGAGTTGCACTTGACGTGGCAGCAAATAAACGTGCAGGTACTCTGGAGGAGCGAAGGATAATGGCTACTTGTGCGGCGCTCCAGTTGCTACGGACGGCGAAAACTCGAAGCGCGATCATACGGGAAGCCTCTGAATCCCAATCAGGTCAACCTAGCGGACTGATCTGCTGGCTTGAGGAACGCCTACGAGAACGAATCTTCCAAGAGAAAGGATTTGCCCTAAAACATATCTCGCTGATTCAATCATGCCTCTTATGGAGTACAGGTATTATTCCCCATATCGCTACGGAACTATACTATTACCTTTGGGTCATCGCTAAAAACTCGACACCGTTCCCGTTCTATACTTCCGATGCGCCCATCGCGGCGCTGACTCACGAGGCCGAGCAGCCGCCTTTTTACCCAACTCCGCGCGCACATTCTGAGGCGAGCGGCGGCATGTCTTTAGTAAAGCAGCTTTTTTGTGAGAATCCGCTTGAGGGCGGATTGGAACTTATCTTCCCAGTATCTCCAGAATGCGCACTGCTGATGTTTCACCCCTTTGATTTCGAGAGTAAACTCGCAGATAAGCAAGGTAAGGTGCTCGTACTTGGTGAGGAGAGCGTTCTGATCCGCAATGTTGTTATTGCGGAGGCCGCCGTCCGCCAAGTCCTTAGCTTAACTGATGATTTCGGAATAGCAGGTAAGAAGGCAGAACAGTTAACGAATGCGGCTTCTTAACTTGCATCCATCATTTGGCGTTTATTATCTTCTTTTACAATGCTCTACAACACGAAACAGCTTTACACTCCGGCACTCGAAGCTTATGAGTTTAACGAACGTGCGTTGATCGTTTCTGACACTATCATCAAGTATGCTGACAGCTTTTAACATCCTGCTCGTTTTTCTGCTTGTCTTTGCCAACGGTTTTTTTGTGGCTTCGGAATTTGCGCTCGTCGGCGTGCGTCGTTCGCGAATCGCGACGCTGGCGAAGGCGGGCAACGGGCGTGCGAAAAGGCTGTTGGGTTTGGTTGACAATCTAAACGCTTACATCTCCGCCACACAACTCGGCATCACGCTGGCGTCGCTCGCGCTCGGTTGGATCGGTGAACCGGCCATCGCGCATCTTCTTGAAGCGCCGCTTGAGGGGCGCGTCTCCCAGACAGTGCTGGATACTATCTCTTTCACCGTCGCTTTCGGTCTTATCACTTTCCTGCATATCGTGCTCGGCGAACTCGCGCCGAAAACCCTCGCGCTTGAGCGTGCTGAAAGAACCGCGCTGGCTATCGCGCTGCCGATGGAGATTTTCTATAAAGTGTTTCGCTGGCCGATACGCCTGCTCGATTGGGCTGGGACGCGCACCGTCAGACTTTTCGGCCTTCATCCTTCAGCCGAGCATGGTTCTATTTATACGGAAGAAGAGTTGCGCGGGCTGATAGATGCGTCGCGGCGGAGCGGACATTTAGAAGAAGACGAACAGAAGTTGATAAATCGCGTCTTCGATTTTTCCGACGCGGAAGTTCGTGCGGCGATGGTTCCGCGCACGGCTGTGGATGCTTTACCCGTGACGACAACACTGGAAGAAACGAAGCAGGCTTTTCGCACTCTGGGCTATTCGCGCTTGCCTGTCTATCGAAAGCACATTGACGAAGTGATCGGCGTGCTCTACAGGAGAGATTTGGAACCGTACATGGAAGGCTCCGTGTCCGCCGAATTCGATTTGGAGCGATTAGTCCATCCGCCAATCTTTATTCCGGCGACGGCGCGACTCGGCGCGGCGCTGAAACAGATGCAGGCGGCGCGGACGCATCTAGCCTTTGTGGTGGATGAACACGGCGGGATGGAGGGCATCATCACGCTCGAAGATTTGTTGGAAGAGATCGTCGGCGATATTAACGATGAATATGATGAGGAAGCGCGTTCGCAAATAGTGGAAGATAACGGCGCGTATATTTTGGATGGAATGCTCGCCGTGCGCGATGCGAACCGGCGCTTTAACCTGCGCATACCGGAAGAAGCGGACTACACGACGCTCGCCGGATTCCTGCTGGCGCAATCAGGACGCTTGCTTCGAGCAGGTGAAACAATCGAGCACGAAGAGGGGCGATTCACAATAGAACGCATTGAACGGCGTCGCATACGCAGGGTGCGCTTCATGCCCAAGGCAAAAGATGTACGGCTAACCGCCGTCGCGCTGCTTTTCTGCATTTGCGCTTCAGTGGCGCAGCCGTTAGAAATCGCCTTAACTCTTCTCTGAAATATAATGCTTTACAACACGAAACAGCTTTACACTCCGGCGCTCGAAGCTTATGAATTTAACGAGCGCGCCTTAATCATTGATACGGAAACCATCGGCGCTGGGGCTGGGATAGAGATTATTGAAATTGCGATTGCGGATACGGCAGGCAACGTCGTTTACGACACGTTGGTGCAGCCTGTTTTCAACCGGCTTCCGCCGCCATCGAAGCACAAGCGTTTTGATAAAGCGGAGTTGGCGTGTGCGCCGGAGTGGACGGAAATTTGGCCGGAAGTTTCATCGCTGATTGACGGCAAGTTGTTGATCGCTTACAACGCGAGTTTTGACAAGCGTGCGCTCGCGGCGACATGCTCACGTTACAGGGAAGTTTCGACGGAGCGCGGCTGGCGTTGCGCGATGCACTTGATTAAGAAAGCGACGGGCGCAAAGAGAGCGTTGACATTGGATGAAGCCTGCGCGCGCTACGGTTTATGCGGCGGCACTCATCGCGCACTCGCGGATGTGCTGGCAACATGGCGGCTGCTCAAGGCGGTGACGGCTAATGCAGTATAGAGCGTGGAAGAATAAAAGGACGGAGCGCATTGTGATTGCGCTCCGTCCTTTTTGATTACCCAACGCCCGTTCGATTATCGGATTACTGCAAAACGTTGAGCGCAGTATCGTCTATGACGAACGAAGTTTGTAGCGAACTGTCCTCCGTCGCGGTAAAGTAAACGCGAATGGTCTGGCCTTTGTACGCGAGTACGTTGAAGGATTTCTGCGCGTAGCCGGATGCAGCGGACAAGTTCGAGTAAGTTGCGAGCGTCGTAATTAAAGTGCCGCTCGAATTCCTCAATTGCACGCTCAACTTATCATACGCCGTGCCGGTCGTCGTTTCCGCCGTGTCAATGTGCAAGTAGAATGTCAATGTCGCGGCGGTCGCGGTTGAAGGGATCGTGACCTGTTGGTACAAAGTGTCTGTGTGCGCCGAGCCGTAGCCGTCGAGCCACGCTTTCCATGAACCCGAGCGCGCCGCTTCCGATGTTGAATTCGTAATCACGCCGCTCGTCGCTGTCCAGCTAACGTTGCCGGATTCAAAACCGGGATTGGCGAGTAGTTGCGAAGTGGTTGTTGGTGGCGGAGTTGGTGTCGGGGTCGGCGTCGGTGTTGAGCCTGTGATTAAAGAGTAAAGCAAACGGTTCGGCGAGCCTGTGCCGGGGCTTGTGACATGATTGAGCGTCGAGCCGTTGATGATCGCCGAGGTGACGGTCGCGGGCGAAGCTGTCGGATTCGATTGCAAATAAAGCGCGCCGACGCCCGCGACGTGCGGCGTTGCCATTGAAGTGCCGCTGATCGTGTTGGTCGCCGTCGTGCTTGTGTACCAGGAAGAAGTAATGTTGAGTCCGGGCGCGAAGATGTCTAAGCATGTGCCGTAGTTAGAGAACGAAGCGCGTGCGTCCGTGCTCGTAGTTGCGCCGACGGTGATCGCGCTTCCGACGCGCGCGGGCGAAGAATTGCACGCATCCACATTGTCGTTACCAGCGGCGATTGCATAGGTCACGCCGTCGTTGATCGAATTGGTGACGGCTGTATCAAGCGCGCTGGAGACGCCGCCGCCCAAGCTCATGTTAGCGACAGCGGGCTGCCCCGCTTGATGATCCGACGTAACCCAGTCAACGCCCGCGATGACGCCGGAGTTGCTGCCTGAACCAGAGCAATCAAGCACGCGCACGGCAACGAGCGTGACGCTTTTGGCGACGCCGTAAGTTGCGCCGCCGACTGTGCCGGAAACGTGCGTGCCGTGACCGTTGCAGTCCGTTGTGCCGTTGCCGTCCGTGATCGCCGTGTAACCGGAAATGGCGCGCCCGCCGAATTCCGTGTGCGAAGTGAGAATACCTGTGTCTATGATGTAGGCTTTCACGCCTGTGCCCGTGTTGGTGTAATTATAAGTGCCGTTCAAAGGTAGATCGCGTTGGTCTATGCGGTCGAGTCCCCAAGTGGCGTTGCTCTGTGTCGCGTTGAGACTCATCAACTGGTCTTCTTCAACGTATGCAACGCTCGGATCAAGCGCAAGTCGCGCTGCCTGTTGCTCTGTCATGGTGACGGAGAAACCTTTGAGCGCTCGATTGTAAAGATGTTTGCGGAAACCACCACCGTGCAAAGCGATGAGATTACCGGATACTGTTTCGACATCCGCAACGTCGTCGTTGAGCACGACGATGTATTCGCCGGGAATAACTTTATCTGCTGGGGCGTGGCGAAATTTGGCTTTGGTCTTCGGCGACGCGTTGGATTTAGCGGCAGACTTGTCCGCTTTATTTGAGTTCTGGGCGTGGCTGTGAAGTGAGAGGAACATCGCGGCGCAAAGGGCGATGCAGATCGTTAACGCAACAAGCTTCTTCATTTTTTCTCCGGGGTTGAGTCGTAGCATCAATGGGCGGTGAGCGAAAGCGATTGCGCCCGCGCGGACGCGCTCTGCTCACAAGAATGATAGCTGCGGTTGCGATATGAAAAGAGATTATGTGCAGAGCACGCTTGAGGCCGGAAAGCAGCAAGGCTCTCCGAAACGTAGCCGAACGCTTTGCGAAAGAAAATCTGCATTAAAACGTTTGTTGTGCTGGCCGTTACATGGAAAAGTTGGCATGAGACGTGGTGACGTTCAGCCATTTATGAAGCGCGGAGCGTAGACTGATACACATGGATTGTCAACATATTTTTACAGCTGCCGAATTCGCAGAGTAAAAACAACACATGCAGGCAAGGCTCTGGTACATGAACGCCGATTTCGAGATGGAGTTAGCCTCTCGCGCCAAAGTTTACCGTCGCCCCGTTTCATTCGATAAAATCAATCGCAGGCTCCTCGCGCATTTGCTCCGGCTCGCGCGTCCCGGTGATGCGTTGCTGTGTGATCAATCTATATTTGAATCGCCGTTTGAATCACTCGCGGCGGAAGCGAAGCGGCGCGGCGTAGAGATTGTGTTGAAGACCGATGCGAAAGATCAAAGCGACAGAATTTTCACGCCTTGGGGTTGGACGAAAAGCGCCGTCGCATTCGGTGAAAGCGTCGGTGCAATCGTGCGGCATACGCCACTTGAAACAATTGCGCGCGTCAATTCAAAGCTCTGGAGTTATGCGCTTGAACAGGAACTCGGCATCGCGCTCGCAGGCTCTGTGGCCGCTGCAAGCTTTGAGGAATTACAGGCGGCAGTGAGCGGCGCGTGTCCGAACGCGTATGATAAATGGGTTATTAAGAGTCCATATGGATTCGCCGCGCGTGACCGTGTGCTCGGGCGCGGTGCTATGCTCGAAGGTGCGCAGGCCACTTGGGTGCGGCGGCGTTTAGCGCAGGGCGAGACGTTGCTGTTTCAACCATGGCTCGAAGTGATACGCGAATACGGCGTAGTGATGAACATTCAACCGAGCGGCGAAGTCGTCATCGAAGGCATCAGCGATCTTCAAACAAACGGTGCGGGCACGGGCTACGGCTATTTGCTTGGCCGCAAGATTGATTCACAAAGAGCGCGTGAACTTGAACGAACGGCACGTATCGTCGGCGCGCGGCTCTTTCGTGAAGGTTACGTTGGGACTGCCGGAATGGATGCGCTTGAGCACAGGAGCGGGCTTCATCCTTTGCTTGAAATCAACGCGCGTTACACGATGGGACACGTCGCTGTCGCCGTCGAACGCGAGCTTAAACCGTTGACGCCGGTTCTCTGGCGCACGAAATAAAGCGGGAATAGAATTGACCGCCCGTGGCATCTAATACTTGCCGGTCTTTATAATCTACGAAGCAAACTTCAAACGCTGTTTCAGGTTGGCGTAGCATATGCAAACAGGAAAGCGTTAAAATAGACGTACATCGAAACGGAGTAAATCAAATGGAAAAAGCAACTTTCGGAGCGGGCTGTTTCTGGGGCGTCGAGGCGGCGTTTCGCCAACTGGAGGGCGTCACCTCAACACAGGTCGGCTATCTCGGAGGCAACTCCGAAAATCCGACTTATAAGGACGTGTGTTCGGGTCGAACGGGTCACGCCGAAGTGGTCGAAGTCACTTACGATCCGTCGCAAACTTCTTACGAAGAACTGCTGAAAATTTTCTGGGAGAATCACAATCCGACGCAACTCAACCGGCAGGGGCCGGATGTCGGCGAGCAGTATCGCTCGGCAATCTTTTTTCACACGCCGGAACAGGAAGGAGCAGCACGCGCTTCCAAAGAGCAACTCGAAGCAAGTAATCGTTTCAAGCAGCCTATCGTGACAGAGGTTACGCCCGCGTCGCAGTTTTATCGCGCGGAAGACTATCACCAGCAGTATCTGGAAAAACGCGGACTTGCGCACTGCCATATTTAGCCAACGCGAGAAGCTGCCATGGGGAAGCCGTGCGTGAGCAAATAGTACAAAGTTTAATTGCTTGATTTCGCTGCACAAGTGCCCGAATCGCAATTGCGTTGCAAAGTGATTGCAATAAAACTGCAACCTACGGCTGTGTGTAGATGGTTATTATAACTTTCGTAGAGCAGGCAAGACTCCTTCTGTAGAGTGAGTTGGGGGCAAATCACAGGCGCTGAACTTGGAGCAAGTTCAGCGCCTCTTTTTTTGTGTTACTTTCAAAAGATGAATGAGTTACTGAAAGGCATTCGCGCCGTCGTTTTTGACGCAGGCAATACGCTAACGCATCCTGATTGGCAAAGGGTCACAGCCCAGACGGAAAAGCATTTCGCGCTTCGTTGCGATGAAACATCTTTGCAGCGCAGCATCTGCAAAGTTCTACGCGAGGCAGACGGCGACGTTGATTTCCTGCGCTCGCTCGCGCGCAAAAGCATTCCGGCCAACTGGCATTTTCGTCGCGTTTACGGTGACCTTGGCTTAGACGAAGCGCAACAAGCGCAACTCTCGTCTGTGCTTGACGCGCTTCACGCGGAGCGTCATCTGTGGACGGCGCTCAATGAAGAAGCAGTGCCTGTGCTGGAAGAACTCAAGCGGCGCGAGTTGCGGCTCGGCGTTGTTTCAAATTCCGAAGACGGGCGCGTCGCCGAACTCCTGCGCACGATTGATATTTTTCATTTCTTCGATGCGTGCATTGACTCGCATCTCGTCGAATACGCCAAGCCTGATTCGCGTATCTTTCTGCACGCGGTAAATCAATTGGGCGTCGAACCGCGCGAAGCGATCTATGTCGGCGATTCTTATACGCAGGACATCTCGGGCGCGAGAGAAGCAGGATTGCGCGCCGTCCTTTACGATCCGCTTGATTTACAACCTCAAGCAAATACTTTGCGCATCCACTCGCTGACGGAACTAATAAGTTCATCCATGAAGCAACAGTATTGATTTGCTTTAGAGATAAAACAGTCGCTTCATACGAAACAAGGCGACGGCAGCATCACATCTTAATACTGATCGGTGACGACGCTCGTGTTCGCGGGCACTGTGTTGGTCTTATCTTCTTCAGGCGAAGGCGGCACGAGAACGTTGCGCGCGATCAGCAGGCGCGCGAGGATGCGCAGTTCGTTGCGCTGAAAGCGGTCGGCGGCGGCTTTCGTGCGCTCGAAATCAGCGGTCAGGAGCGCCGCCAATTCCTTGTTGAATTGCGTCGAGAGCATGGAGATTGGTTTGGACGCGAGGCTCATCAACGCTTCGTCTTCGCGCATAAATTCCGGCGCGATGAAGCCGCCGAGCACTGCCGCCGCGTTCACAAGTTCATTGACCTGATCGATCATCGGTTCGACGATTACAAAGCTGCGCGCCGGATCAACGAGCGTGAGTGCGCGTGCGACTTGAAACTGCGCGGCGAGTTGCGTCACGTTTCGCGCACGCGGACTAATTGCGCTGCGTGCTTCATCCAGCAGTTGCGACGCGAGCTTCGGCTGTTCCTTTTCTTTGGCGGTAATGGCAAGCGCGGCGAGCGCCGTTGCACGCTCATCGTTTGAGCGAACGCGCGCGATAATCTGCCTTGCTTCTTCGATTTTGCCTTTCTCGACGGCGCTCGCCAGCACTTGCCGATCAAGTTCTGCGAGCATTTGTTTACGCTCAAGCGGATCAGTGATTTTATCGTTAATGATTGAGCGCGCACGATCCGCATTGCCTTCCGCCAAAGCCTTTGAAGCAGCTTGTTGAATCATCCCGCTGCGCATTTCCGGCTGAGCTTTCGCGGCCAGCGCCAGCACGTCGTCGGCGCTGCCCTTCTCCATCGCCTGCTGGTAATTTGCTTCAACGCTCGTCGTCTCGCTTTGATTGTTACCTTCATCTTCGTCGGACGCAGCCATGTTTCTTTTTTTGAAGGCGGCGATTTTGCGTCGCACTTCGGCGGCGCGTGCGGGCGCGTATTTTTCGATTTCCGGCAACGCCGAATCGAACCGGCTCAAGTAATAAGATTTACCGGACGGCACGCTCAAGGCCGCCGTCGCCAGCATGTTCGCTAAATCCTGCGCGGCCTGTTTATTCAAAATCGGCGCAGCATCTTTGCCCTTGCCTGACTGCATTTTCAAAAGGCTAATGGCAACACCCGTTGATTCAGAGTCCGATGTTAGATTTTCCGCGCGCAGTTTTTTGACTATGTCCGTGACAAGTTTGGCTGCCGCTTCAGGGTCTTTTCTCTGTAACTTCTCGACAATGTCCGGCAGTTGCGAGGAAACATTGCGCGCGAGGCTTTCTTCCGCCGCTTCGAGCGCACGTTGCGGATCGCTCGCCGCCATTTGCGCGGCCAGCGTTAACTCAAGCTGCGGCTCTGGATCGAATTGCCCGTAGCGCTGCTTTGCAAACGCCGTTGTCGCTGAAGCAGCGGGGCGCGTCGCGCGCAGATATTCAAGCGCCAGACGCGCATCGTGCGCCGCAATTATCTGCAACACTTCGCCGCGAAGTTGCGCAGTCATCTGCTTTGACATGAAGCCGAAGCCAGACGCATCGTCCGCGTCACCCGTTGCCGCGCCCGCTATTTCAATCAAATCGCTGATTGCATCTTTGAAGAGCGAGCGGGCACGTTTTTCGTCGTGCGTCCAGAGAATATCCGCGACGCTCGTGCGCACCAGAGCACGATTTTCCGCGAGCCGCAATGCGTCTGCGCCGCCAGCTATTTCGTCTAGCAACGCAAGCGCCTTTTTTTCTAATTCCTGATGCTCGCTCGTTTTCTGCCCCTGACTTGCAGTGGCGTTTGTTGTCGTCGCTTGCGCGACCACATCGGCAGCAGTAAATGAAAGAAGCAAACATGACAGCAGGAGGCAATAAAAGAATTGTTTCAAAGTCATAGGCGAAACTCCAATCGAGTGGCAGGTATTCATGTGTGAGGCAGCGCGTCGGATCGAGCCGCCGTTTGCAGTTTGAATTCCTTCGCCGCAGTATGTCAACCGCGAGACGCGAGAAGCGCAAGTTGCAACAAAAGCAGAGCGTGTATTCATACTGTTATGCCGCCTTCGTCTCTTTACGCGCCGCGAGTTTTAGTGAACAATTAACGATACAAATTCGAGTAACACAAGTTTTTGGGTTGGACTCGTGTTCGGGAACCGAGCTATCGCACTAAAATTTGTCTACAGAATTTTGTAACCATATGAGTAACTCTATCGTCTATCTTAAGGAGCAAATGAAATGGCGCAATGTGAAGTATGCGGCAACGATTATTATCTGGCGTTTGAAGTGGTGACGGCGGGCAAGCGACACGTCTTTGATTGTTTCGAGTGCGCGATTCATAAACTTGCACCCGTCTGCGATCATTGCGGCTGCAAGATCATCGGCCACGGCATCGAAAAGATCGGTTCATTCTATTGCTGTGCCAACTGCGCGCGGCAATCCGGCGAAAGCGGCGCGCGCGATCAGTTAAGCCAAACGCCGCCACCGCCGAAATAGCACACAGACATTTCCGCCTGCTGAATTGTCATGCACGAACGCGTTCGGTCTTACGCTCATTAAACAGTTTGCTGTTCGTGATTCTACAATAGATTATGGCAGCAGGACTTAGCGCGACTGATCCTCGACGGGCGCGTTCGCATGGCAACTACGAGTATGAATCAGCCATTAGATTTAGATTAAGGCAATAACTACTGAAGGCTTTGATACGCCATCCGCAGTTATTGCACAAAGATTATGCCCGCTCGCTTATACGCTGATAAAATCCGTGTCGCCGCGTTGCTTTGTTTCGTGCTTGTCGCATCGTTTTTTGCCGTCGCCTGCGGGCGGTCTGAAACAAGTTCGCAGGCAAAAGAAAAAGCGTCCAGAGCGGAGACGGCTGCCGCAGCGCCGCCCGTATCCGTTACTACGACGGCGACCGTTGCGCGCAATGTGCCCGCTTTCATTGAAGCGACGGGAAGTCTCGCGGCCAACGAAACATCCGATGTCGCGCCGCAAACTTCCGGCCAAGTCATCGCCACACCTGTGAACGTCGGCGCGTTTGTCCGGCAAGGCGAAGTGATCGCGCGTTTGAACGATAAAGACGCGCGGCTTCGTCTTCAGCAAGCGCAGGCAGGCGTACAACAAGCGTTGGCCGGTGTTCGTCAAGCCGAAGCGCGGCTTGGTCTGCGCACTAACCAACGTTTCGAGGCGAGCACGATCCCGGAAGTGCGTGCCGCCGCGTCTGCTTTAGAATCGGCACAGGCAACCGTTAAGCTCGCCGAAGCGAACGCGCGTCGTTACGCTGAACTCGTTGAATCCAGCGATGTCGCACGTAGTGTTTACGATCAATACCGCACGCAGGCCGAAACCGCACGCGCCGCCGCCAACAGTGCGCGGCAGCAACTCGAATCCGCCATCAACACCGCGCGCCAAAGCAACACTGCCATTCAAAGCGCGCAGGCGGGCGTCGCTAACGCGCAGGCACAAATCGCCATCGCGCAAAAGGCCGTTGCAGACGCAATCGTGCGTGCGCCTTACAGCGGCTATATCAGCAATCGCCCCATCGCCATCGGCGAATACGTCACGCCCGCTTCCATCATCGCAACTGTGCTTTTGACGAATCCTATAAAATTGCAATTGCAGGTTCCCGAACTTGACGCGACGCGCGTGCACGTGGGCATGAGCGTCAACGTGAGCGTTGATGCTTACGCGGGCAGGAAATTCGGCGGGCGCATCGCGGCGATCAACCCTGCGATTGATCCTGCGTCGCGCGCCGTCACCGTCGAAGCAGCGATTGACAACCCGGAGAACCAGCTTCGCTCCGGCATGTTCGTCTCCGCGCGTATCACGCAACCGGGCGGCGGCCAGAGCGTTTTTGTGCCGAAAGAAGCGGTGCTCGCTGATCCGAATACGAATTCGTTTCGCGTCTTTGTCGTGCAAGGTGACACGGCACACTTGCGAGTCGTGCAACCGGGCGAAGACGAAAACAACATGACGCAGATTATTTCCGGCGTGAACGCGGACGAAACCGTTGCGATTAGCAATCTGGAACAGCTTTACGAAGGCGCGAAGGTGCGTGCGGAGCAGAGATAAAAAGTCATGCAGAAGTTAGCTGAAATCTGTGTCCACCGCCCCGTCTTTGCGACAGTGATTATTCTTGCCCTGACGGTGATCGGCGGCTTCTCTTTTTTCACGCTCGGTGTTGACCGCTTTCCGAAAATTGATATTCCGACGGTTTCCGTGACGACGACGAATCAGGGCGCTGCGCCGCAGGAAATGGAAACGGAAGTCACGGACATTCTGGAGGGCGCGGTCAACACTGCGACAGGCATAGATGAACTGCGCTCTAGTTCCAGCACAGGCCGCTCGCAAATCAGCATCAGTTTCGATCTATCGAAAGACCCTGACGTAGCGACGCAGGAAGTGCGCGACAAAATCAACACCGTCGTCAATCGTTTGCCCGCCACCGCAGACCCGCCTGTCGTGCAAAAGGCCGACCCCGACGCAACGCCGATCATTCTTTATTCGATGACCGGCCCCTATTCCGTGCTGCAATTGACAGAGCTTGCCGACAAGCAGGTCAAGCAGCGTCTGGAATCCGCGAGCGGTGTCGGCGACATCTTCATCTACGGCGCGCGGCGGCGACAGATCAACGTCCAAGTTGATCCAGACCGCCTTCGTGCCTACAACATTTCGATCACGGATGTTGCAACCGCCTTGCGCGCGCAAAACCTTGAACTACCGGGCGGGCGCGTCAACGAAGGCGCGAAGACAATCACACTTAGAACGATGAGCCGCGTGCCGCGCGTCGAAGATTTCAAAGACATTATCATCGCCACGAAAAACAATTTTCCGATCCGCGTGCGCGATCTAGGAAGCGTTGAAGACGGCGGTGTTGATCCCGGTTCAATCTCTAGTTTGAACGGCGGGGCGGCTGTCACGCTGGCGATTCGCAAACAGTCCGGCGCGAACACGATTGCCGTCATCAATGGCGTTAAGAAGCGTATGGAGGAGATCAGGCCGCTGCTGCCGCAAAACTTAAAGTTCGTCGTGATACGCGATCAATCCGAGTTCATCGAAAATTCTTTGCACGCGATTGAGGAACACTTAATTATCGGCGGACTCTTGGCAGCGCTCGTCGTCTTTATCTTTCTCTGGAATTTTCGCGCGACGATCATTGCGGCGATTGCGATTCCGACAAGCATTATCGCCGCCTTCGCTTTTCTCGCCGCCTTCGGCTACACGCTCAACCAAATGACGATGCTCGCACTAACGTTGATGGTCGGCATCGTGATCGACGATGCGATTGTGGTCTTGGAAAATATTTATCGCTTCGTTGAAGAAAAAGGCATCCCGCCGTTTCAAGCGGCGATTGACGGCACACGTGAAATCGGTCTCGCCGTGCTTGCCACGACGCTCTCGCTGCTCGCAGTATTTTTGCCCGTCGGTTTTATGGGCGGCATCGTTGGGCGTTTCATGTCTTCGTTCGGCTTAACGGCGGCGGCGGCGATTGCCGTTTCACTGCTCGTGTCATTTACCTTAACGCCAATGCTTGCAGCGCGCTGGATCAAAGTCAAAAGAGATGAACCATTGCCTGCGGGCGCGGCGGCAGTTTCAGCAAGCGAAATCGATGAAGGACACGGCGATTCTCCAACGCAAGAGATCGCAGAACACAGGGCGCACGAGTCTTCGTCGAAAGAATCGCGCTTTTATCGTCCCGTTGACCGCACTTACAAATGGATGCTCGAATGGTCAATGGCACATCGCTGGGTGATCGTGGTTGTGAGCGCTGTTGTGATCGCCTCGATTGTGCCGCTCTACAAACTCGCAGGGATAAACTTTCTGCCGGAAGAAGATGAATCAGCGTATCAAGTCTCTCTGCGCGCGCCGCAGGGCACGAGCCTCGCCGCGACGCAATCAATCCTCGATCATCTGGCGCGCGACATACGCGAACAAATTCCCGGCGTCGAAGCCACACTCGCCATCGCGGGCTTTGGCGGGCAGGCGTCTCCGAGTACGGGACAGATCACAGTGCGTTTGAAACCGCCGCAGGAACGCGTCCTCGCGCAAAGTGAAATCGTTCAGCGCACACGTCAGCTTGCACGAAAATATCCGAAGGAGTTAGTAATCGGCGCATCGCCCATTTCGTCCATCTCGGCGGCCATCGGTGGTGGGCGTTCTTCTTCATTGGCGTTTTATATCACGGGCGCTGATCTGCAAAAGCTAGACGATTATTCGCAACGCTTAATCGCCAAGATCAAGCAAGACCCGAATATACAGGACGCGGATCGCTCGCTTGTTTTGGGCAACCCGGAAACTCGCGTCACGATTGATCGCCAGCGCGCGGCGGATTTGGGCGTGCGCGCAGGTGATGTCGCGCAGGCACTCAGCACTTTAGTCGCGGGGCAAAAAGTTACAACCTACAGCGACGGCACGGATCAATACGACGTAGTGCTACGCGCCGAAGATAAGTATCGCAACAACCTTCAGAATCTAACTCGCCTCTCTGTGCCTTCATCGCGCGGCGGCACTGTCGGTATGGAAAATCTCGTTCGCTTTGAACAAGGCACGAGTCCGGCTTCGATTGATCGCCTTAATCGTCAAAGGCAAGTTACGATTCAAGCGAGCGTCTCGCCCAAAGGCTCTGAAACAGAAGCGCTCCGTGCGATTCAAAGCGCCGCCGCAGGTCTCAATATGGAGCAGGGCTACACGACCGGCGTGACAGGCCAATCGAAAGAGTTGGGACGCGCCAACTATTACTTTGGTCTCGCCTTTTTGCTGTCGTTCATTTTTATGTACCTTGTGCTCGCCGCGCAATTTGAATCGTTCATACATCCCGTGACGATCTTGCTGACGTTGCCGCTCTCGATTCCCTTCGCTTTGCTGTCAACTTTCATCGCCGGGCAAAAGCTCAACATCTTTTCGGCGCTCGGCATTCTAGTGCTCTTCGGCATCGTCAAGAAGAACGCGATTTTGCAGATCGATCATACAAACAAACTACGCGCGCACGGGCTTGAACGCTACGATGCAATTATTCAAGCGAATCGTGACCGCCTTCGACCGATTTTGATGACGACGATTGCACTCGTCGCAGGCATGATCCCGCTTATCATCGGACGCGGCGCGGGCGCGGCGACAAATCGTTCCATCGGCGTGTTAGTCGTCGGCGGCCAAAGTTTGTGCTTGCTCTTAACACTGCTGGCCGTGCCTGTCTTTTACTCGCTCTTTGAAGACATGCGCGAATCTACTATGTGGTCACGCGCAAGCAGGCGCGTTGCTGTATCAACAAGCGGGACGCGAAGACGTTTCAGTAAAGTTCTGGCAAACGTCACGGGCGCTTTCTCCCGTAAGCCTAAAAAGGATAGATATGCGGATCAATCTTCAGGTGATTAAAATTTCGCGTCGCGTGCATCGCAGCTTTTTTGAATGGATTAAAACGAGAACTGCTGTCGCGCTTTTTCTCGCACTCACGCTTGCTGTAATTATTCCCGTGCGTATCGCTGCACAGGCGAGCGGCAGCACTCAGACACAAACCACTTCGCCCACTGCGCCGCAGCAACCCGGCCAGTTGCCCGCTTCGCCCGCGCAACTTCCGCCCAACTCATCAACTGCGCCCGTGCGTCCCGGCAACGAAGCACAGCAGAGCGCGCAACCGCAGACGGGCATAGACCAGCAGCGCCAGCAAACTACGCCTGACACGCAGGGGCCGCGTCCCACGTCGCCGCAGATCAACGCGCCCGCGCAAAACGCTGTGCCCGGCGGCTTGCCCACAACATCAACGCCCGCCGGAACCGCTGCGCCGCCGGGCGCAAACACAGTCGGCGCTCCGGCGAGCGACAACAGCGGCACAAATCAAAACGGCGTAACGCTTGCGCCCGGACAAAACGTCGGCCTCTCGACAGGCATTGCACCCGCCGTGCTGCCGTCTGATCCGCCGCCCGTTGCATCTAATTACCAAGCGCCCGCGCGTCCGCTTCCTTCAGCCGAGCGCGTCGGCGTGGATGCGCAGAATCAAACACCGCTCACGCTCAACGAAGCGATTGCCTTAGCGCTCGCTAACAACAATGACATAGATGCTTCGCGCATTGACGTAGAAATCGCCGAATACAATTTAACGTCGGCGCGCGGCGTTTACGATCCGCTGCTTTCGTCCGAAAGCTATTTCGAGCGCCGCACGACGCCGACGAGTTCCACCATCGGCGGCGGAAGCAATGGCTCCGTGACGCAAACCGATGCCACCGGCGATTTTCGCTTCGGCGGCTTTTCGCCTTTCGCGGGCGGTTCTTATCAAGCGGATTTTTCTTCAACAAGGCTCACGACCAACAATCAATTCGTCACGCTTAATCCGCAATTCCCGACGGCCTTCACGCTGACTTATACGCAACCGATTTTGCGCGGACGCCGCTTTGACAACAATCGCCGCAACATAGAAATCGCCAAGAAAAATCTTTCGCTGACGGATGTGCAGTTTCGCCAGCGCGCCATTGATGTCATCACACAGGTCGAGCAGGCTTACTGGGATTTGGTTTTCTCGCTCCGAAATTTACAGGTGCAGATCGATGCCGTGAAGCAAGCGCGCGCACAACTTGAAAGCAACCAACGCCTTGTCGCGCAGGGCGTGCTTGCGCCCATTGACATCGTCGCCGCAGGCACGCAAATCACAACCTTCGAGCAAAGCGTTTACAGCGCGCAGGAATCCGTGACGCGAGCCGAAAATTCTTTGAAGACACTGATGCTGCCGGATCGCGCCGCGCCGCTCTGGTCACAGGCCATCACGCCCGTTACGCCCGTTAGTCTTGAAGCGCCGCGCGTTCAACTCGCAGACGCAGTCAAGTCCGCGCTCACTAATCGCCCGGAACTTGCACAACTCAATACGAGCGCTGAAATTAATCAGATTGATGCGCGCTACTTCCGCGACCTGACTAAACCGCAAATTGATCTCGTCGGCACTTATAGCAGCGTTGGTCTCGCGGGCACGCTGGTTCCCGCAAGCCAGACTCCGACGCGCGGCACAAGCCCGCAACTGCTGCAACGCATCAACGATCTTTCGTCGCTCGCAGGCCTCGTGCCGCTGCCTTCATCAACTGCGTCCACGACTGTCGTTGCGCCCAACCTCGTCGGCAGCTACGCGCAATCACTCGCCAATCTTGTCGAGCAGAATTATCCGACGGCGCGTGTCGGCGTGCGCATCTCACTGCCTTTGCATAATCGCACCGCCGAAGCGAATCTAGGGCGCACGCTTGCGCTCACCAGACGCCTCAATAATCAGAAATTGCAGCAAGAGCAATTGATTGAAGCGGACGTCCGCAACTCTCTACAGGCTGTGCGCTCTGCGGAAGCGCGTCTCGCATCCGCCGCCGCCGCGCGATCCTCCGCCGACCAGCAATTTGCCAGCGAACAACGCATGTTTAGAGCAGGTACGACAACCGTTTATCTTGTGCTGCAACGGCAAACGGAACTACTCGGCGCACGCGGGCGTGAACTTCAGGCGCAGACTGATCTCAACAAAGCAATCTCCAATTTTCAACGCGCCACCGGCAATACGCTCGAAGCCAACCACGTCGCCGTCCGCACGGACACACCGTCACGCCAGCTTGTGCCTGTGCCCGCGCCGCTTAATACTATTACAACAAACGCGGGAGCAACGAACGCAATTGCTGAACCGCCTGCCTCAGCCGCCGAAGCGGTTATCGAAGCCGGGCAACAATAATCTACCGCGTCAATTGCTATGCGACACATCGAATTTCAGAAATCATCTGCCGCGCCAACGCTTTTCGCGCTGCTGCTTTTTACCTTTATCGTGGGAGCAATGGCCTGTCGTTCGTCTTCAAACACGACTGCGCCGGACGCCGCGAGCGCGGGTCTTGTGATCGTCAACGCTCCAGCAACGGGCGAAGTGCGCCGTGTGATTGCAAGCGAAGGCGCGCCTGTAAACGAAGGCGCGTTGATCCTTGAAATCGCTGTGCGGCAGGAAACGCCGAACGATTCGCCACAAGCTCCGAGCGAAGACGCGCAGGCACGCGCTCGCCGCGCCGCGCAAGCGGCGCAGGCGCAAGTGGCCGCTGCCAGAGCCGAAGCCGAACGCGCTTCAGTAGAAGTCGAGCGCATGACGGCGCTCGTCGCATCCAACAGCGCGCCGCAACCGCAATTGGACGCAGCACGCGTGCAGTATCAAAGAGCGCAGGAGCAATTGCAAAGAGTGCAGCAAAGCGCATCAACTACCGCCGCCATGCCGCCACAAGTTAACAACGCGAACACTTCGCAAGTTGCCGCGACGACGCCACGCGAGCAAACCATTGCCGTGCGTGCTTCAACTGCCGGGACGGTGCGCGCTATCGGTGTCAGCGTGGGACAGCAAGTCACGACAGGACAAGCGCTCGCCACCATCCGAACCAATGACCGCTAGGCAAACAAACTTTGAAGGCAACATCGGGCTGCGCGAGCAGCGTAAGCGGCGCGTGTTGGGATACGTCGCGCTTGCCATTGCCGTCGGCCTCGCCTTCGTATTGATCGTCACGGATGCGCCGCGCTGGTCGCGCCTCATTCTCTTTTTCCCAATCTGGCTCGCCAATTTAGGTTTTTTGCAGGCGCGTGAAAAGACTTGAATCACGATGGCGGCGCGCGGGACGCGCAACATGGATGCGGGCGAGGAAAAGATCGCAGACGAAAGTTTAATCACGCAGCTACGTTCGACGGCAGCAAGCGTTCACCGTCGCGCTTTGATAACGGCTATCGTCGTCGCTCTTGTGGCGCTTGCGTTTCCGCACGCGAAGTTCTGAAATTAAATATCAGGACAAAAATAATTTTTGTCCTGATATTTGTCTTCCTTAAGCCACCCACTGAGTAAGCCATGTTGCGAACGCAATCCAAGCATCAGTGCCTCCTACCATCAAGCGCAGGGGCTGCGAGGCGACGATTATCAAACCGCCCCACGCCGTAGCGCGATGAACTCGCCCGCGCGAGATGAGATCGTAGATAAGGCAAGCCACAATAAAGAGGTCGGTTAGACCAAAGAAAGCCGGTGGCCCCGCTTGGAGAAAGGCGAACGGCAGTCGAGCGATTGCTGCGCCCAAAATCGAAATTGTCGCAAGCAGCATCAGCCTTTTATGCACGTCGGGTCGGCGACGGAAATAAAAGCCTGCGCTGACCAAACTCGCAAACACCAACATATCGGCGAGCGGAATCGCCAAAAAAACGAGCGGAGGAATTCCTCCCGGCGGTGCCGCTCCTTGTTGTGCCCTGATGATGGCTGTCATGCTGCCGATCAAAATCATCAACGTGGCAATCACTGCACCGACTATCCCTAAACGCCGATGTATCTCAGTGCGCTTTGCCGCGACGAGGACGGTCTGTGTCAGGTAAAGCACGAGCCATGACGTGAACACGATTCCGTGCAGATGGAGGAGGGGCATCAGCGGCTGTATGTTGAAATATGGTCTGAGAAAGTATGTCCGCGAGAAGCCAGCAAAAACGGTAGCCGCGACCACGACTGCCATACCGATATAGAAGATACGCTCGCGCTGCCTGCCCGTGATTCCCGCGTGCGTTGCGTTGTTGCTCTTTCCAACCATTAATGTTTTCACTGAGCGTCCCCTTGTCAGTCGCGGGCTAACGCGGCATCAGCGACCTTCTTATCTTCCGACGAGGAAGTTACTGTTTCTCCCGCGCTTCGGTGAGCGTCGCTTTAGCAGCTTGTTCGATGAGCGGCGACAAGACGTCTTCGCCATCCTGCTTGGCTTTCGCCTTCAACGTCTGCGTCAAACGCGGAGTCGCGCTGCTCGTTCCGTACAGCTTATACTCAAAGCTCACCTCATCCTTGGCTTTGATCGTGTCGGCGATGTAGGCGGCGTTGTAGACGGCAGACGTGGCCGCTGCGCGCGCCGCCGCTTCACCCGCATTGCTGCCGTATGGGATGTGCGCGGCCGCCGCTCCAGCGACGTTGCCGAGCGTTCTGCCAAGCATTCCGCCACCGCTACCTTTCTTCTGTGTAACGGATGAGTAGAGGATAAAGGCGCACTGCTTTTCTTTGGCTTCCGCTTCGGCTTGCGCCGCGAGACGGGAATCGAGCGGCACGATCTCAAAGGCTGGCCCCTTCAGGTAATCAACAATGGTATTGCGCACCGCTTCGGCAACGTGGCTGTCATTTGTTGTTTGTAGCAACTGTGTTCTCGGCATTGCTACGCCGATGCGCACGCCGCCCTGCTTCCCTAATCCAATTGTTGCAGGAGCGGAGGCTGGTGTGGCTTTGTTAAGGTTGACCGCGCCACCGATCCGTAGCCGGTAATACCCTTTTCCAAGATGCTTACCGATACGCATAACGATCAGTTGCCGCTTGGCGATTGACATTCTTTTAACTAACTTCTCACTTGAACCGCCGCCCACGATCTGGTCAAAAGAGTTGAGCTGCTTGCCGTCTGTGTTGTATAGAGATATGTAAGGAACACCACCACCGCCGCCGGTTCCCTTAACGTCCAGAGTGAAGACTAACTCGCCCGGCCCGGCGGTGAACGAGTAGAAATACTCAGGATCGGCATCGCTAAAGTCATCCTTGAGTTCGTCAAGGTTGAGTGGTGTCGGGGCGTCGCGGTCTGTGGACTGCGCGTATGATGAACCGGCGGCGGCGATCAGCAATAGTAAAGTAAGTGTTGCCATGTTCATCAGGCGAAACAGTTGTCGCCTGATGCTTGGTTGGTATGTTGTCATGAAGATCATCTCCTTGTGGATAAAGCTTGATTGTTAAAAGCTAAGTGTTTCAGTTACCTGTTAGCGGTAAAAGCAGAAGGGTCATCTGATGCCCTCGCTGCACCATTTGACCCTCCTGCTTTGCATCTCTTCTTCAGTACGAAGAAGGATACAAACTTACGGCTATTTGTTCTCTTTAAGCTTCCCTCGGCTGCGAACCTTGACGGCAATGCCTGCTAAACCTGTGATGAGCAGCGTCATCGTCGCCGGTTCGGGGACTGTCGCCGCATTGTCGCGCCGGACGAGCCTCACATTGTCCAAGAGGTTTCCAAAACCGCGATTACCCGTATCAAAAAAGACGATTCTCGACGATGTTGCGGGCGCGACCGTGACGCTAAGGAACGAGTAAGTGGAGAATGGGGCATCGGGTGCCAGCGTAATCGGGGAATTGATTACGTTGCCGAAAAACAGAGACGTAGTATTAGTGTCACCTTGATTGAAATCTCCTTCCTGCGTACCGGCGAGATCGAAAAATAGATCGTAAGTGCCGGGGCCGAAAAAGCTGGTGGAGACGAAAGTTGACCCTGTGGAAATCGACTCCGCGTTTACGCCGAGGCTAATACATGTCGGGTTACCTCCTGCCGCAGCGCATCGCCCGATATCATTATTGGAAGCGAGAACTTCGACCGCGCCGGATTGAACCGTGAATTGGCCGACGGTGGTGCCGGAAAAATATATGCCGCCTGCAACTCCTCCGAAATTCTCGTTCAGCACGACCGTATCGGCATGGGCAATGGTCGAAGCAAAAGCTATAACGATCAAAGTTAGTGAGGCGAGTAGTGTTTTGCGAAAAAGGTATAACATCGTAATTTCTCCATCAACCGAGTTAAGGCACTCAAGTGTTTAAGCGAGCACGCATGAATCTGGAAGGTTAGGGGGCAATAAACCCTCCCGATTCACGCCGGGGGAACAGCAAAGAACGAAGCGATCACGGCGAAGCAGGGCAGACTAAAGAGTTCTCTAGCTGGAACTTATGAAACGATCAGCCTTTCTCCTTTTGATTGCTACTGTACATAGTTGAGGACTAAAATGGGCGCGCACAGTAAAGTTTGCCCTGCCCCAACGAACCGTTAGCTTTCTATATATTGCGGCGAAGGGTAATCGGCGATGGCAAGAAAAGTCCTAAGAAAGTTCTCTAAAAAATCTCTAAGAATTATCTCAGAGGGCTATGAGCAAGCATTCACAGCACTTATACGAATTCGGCCCGTTCCGTTTAGATTCGGCAGAGCGCCTTCTTGTGCGTGACGGCGTGCCCGTGCCGCTGACGCCGAAGGCCTTCGAGACGCTGCTGCTGCTCGTCGAGAACTCTGGCCGCCTCGTCGAGAAGGAAGAATTGATGAGAACGCTCTGGCCGGATAGCTTCGTCGAGGAAGCCAATCTCACCAATAACATCTGGACGCTGCGAAAGGCTTTGAGCGCAGACGGCAACGGGCATGAGTACATTAAGACAGTGCCCAAACAAGGCTACCGCTTCATCGCCAGCGTGCGGGAACTGCCGAACGTGACAAACGAATTGGCGGCGGAAATACACACGCTCACACCTGTCTTTACCGGAGAGGAGAACCAAGCAAGCAGTGGGAACGGCGCTGTGCCTGTGCCCGCGCCGGAATTGCCTGTGGTCAGACATGAACAACAGGGGCGTGTGGGATCGAGGTGGCGCGTTGTGTTCGGATTACTTTGCCTTTTAGTGTCCGGCGTCGCGTGTCTGCTTTTTTACCAATTCGCGCTGCGTAGTTATGTCGCCGATCAAGATTCAAATTTCCAACGAACGCAGGTCACGCGGCTGACCAATACGGGCAACGCGAGCCTTGCCGCCGTTTCGCCCGACGGTAAATATTTCGCATATGTGTCCGATGATATGGGAAAGCGAAGTCTGTGGGTCAGCCAGACTGCCGTCCACAGCGCGATGCAAATTGTGCCGTCAGGCGAGCAGGATTTGCGTTCGCCGGTGTTTACGCCCGACAGCAACTTTCTTTATTATGTCGCGCGCGAAAAGAACAACACGGTCGGCACGCTTTACATGGTGCCCGTGCTCGGCGGCGCGGCGAAAAAGATCATCGTTGACGTGGATAGCCCCGTCACCTTCGCGCCAGACGGCAAGCGCTTTGCTTTCGTGCGTCGTGACCCGTTCAAAAGAGAAGATGCTTTGATTGTTGCCAACGCCGATGGCAAGACCGAACAATTTCTCATCACGCGCCGTTATCCAGAATTCTTTTATATTAGCGGCGGCTTGGCTTGGTCGCCGGATAATATGCGTATCGCTGTCGGCGCGGGCAATTTCGAGCAGAATCATCATCAACTTGAATTGATCGGCATTGCGGTGAACAATGGAGAAGTCAAACGCCTTTCGACGCAAAGGTGGAACGAAGTCGCTGGCATGGCATGGGTCAAAGACGGTCGCGCGTTGCTTTTCGCCGCCAGCGATGAACGCAATGGCACACGCCAACTCTGGCACCTGTCCAACGCGACCGGCGCGGCGCGGCGCATCACTAACGATGTCAGCGACTATCACGGCTTGAGTTTAACGGCGGACGGCGAAGCGTTTGTTACCACGCAAGTCGCGCAGCATTCCGACATCTGGATAAGCACGCTTGATGCGGGCGAGGAACAAAGCAAACAACTCACGTCCGGCAAGTATGACGGCTTTTACGGTCTTGATTGGACGCCGCAGAAACAGATCGTTTACGGTTCGATGGCGAGCGGCAAGCCGCGTATCTGGATGATGGAGGCGGACGGCAAGAAGCAGCGCGAGTTGAATGAAGATAGCGAAAGCTCGCCCTCTGTTTCGCCCGACGGACGTTATATTTTGTTCGCATCGAGCAAGGAAGATGCGGTTCATATCTGGCGCATGGACATTGACGGGCGCAACCTCAAGCAATTGACGCATGGAAGCGGCGAACTCTGGCAGTCTTGGACGCCGGATGGACGCTGGATCGTTTACGCTTCTGTCGGCGCGAACCGCAACACGCTCTGGAAAATTCCCGCAGACGGCGGCGCGCCCGTGCAAATTACGCAACAGATCGCCACGAAGCCAATCGTCTCGCCCGACGGCAAATTAATCGCCTGCGTCTATCGCGCCGAACCTTCGTCCCCTTGGCAAATCGCCGTCATACCGTTTGACGGCGGCGTGCCCCTAAAGATTTTCGACCACATCCCGAATGCCTATTTCCAAACTTTTCGCTGGACACCTGACGGGCGCGCTTTGTCCTACATAGATACGCGCGACGGTTTTTCCAATCTCTGGCGACAAGATTTGGACGACGGCGCGCCGCAACAATGGACGAAGTTTGCGGGCGGACAAATCTTTTCTTTTGAGTGGTCGCGCGATGGGCGCCAACTCGCGCTCGCGCGCGGCGAGATCAGCACCGACGTCGTTTTGATTAAAAACTCGCGCTAACTTCACCTTGTAAGCGTGCAGGACAAAGCCTCATTTCGTGCGGAGAAGTTTATGTTGGAGTTCAAGCGCGGAGAAGTGCGCGCTACTACTGCGCATCAAAGCCGCCCAAACAGTTTTCTTTAGGAGAGATTGCCGATGAAACGTCTTTTTTCTTTCATACTTATCTTTGCTATTTTCCTTGCCGGACGTGGGAGCGTTGCCGCACAGGGGGGCGGCGTTGATGACGTCGTGCGGCTACTGCAAACGCTTGCCGACGCGCACGGCCCATCCGGTTTTGAAGAGCCTGTGCGCAAGATCATGGTGGAGCGCATGAGGCCGTTCACGGATCGAATCAGTTTCGACGGTCTCGGTTCTGTCATTGCTATGCAGGGCACAAGCGGCCCGCGCATTATGCTCGACGCGCACATGGACGAACTCGGCGGCGTCATACGGCGCGTCACGCCTGACGGTTATTTGAGTATGCAGATGCTCGGCGGCTGGCTCGATCAAGCGCTTGTCGATCAACGCTGGACGATCATCGGCACGAAAGGCGCTGTCCGCGCTGTGACAGGCATACGCGACGTGCATCTCGTTCCGGCAGAAGAGCGCACGCGCGTTTACCCGCGTGATTCGATTCTATTGGATGTCGGCGCAAAGAACGCTGCCGAAGTTCGCGCGATGGGGATTGAGCCGGGCGCGCCCGTTGCGCCCGATGCGCCGTTTGCGGTGATGAATGGAACGCAGAATTATCTGGGCAAGGCGTGGGATGATCGCGTCGGCTGCGCTGTGCTGATCGAAGTCATGCGAAGGCTTGCGCGCGTATCACATCCGAACCAAATCTTTTACGCCGCGACCGTGCAGGAAGAGATCGGACTGCGCGGCGCGCATACCGCAAGCGACGTTATCAAACCCGACATCGGCATTGCGATTGAAGGCGGCGTGACGCGCGACACGCCGGGCACGCGTCCCGAAGAATCGCAGGAAATTTTAGGCGGCGGCCCCGGACTCTTTCTCTACAACAGCAGTGAATTGCCGAACAGCAAATTCGTCGCGCTTGTTAAAGCGGTGGCAGCCTCTTCATCAATTCCTTTGCAGTATGATCTAGTGCAGGGCTATGGCGACGATTCGGCGGAGATTCAAAAAAGCAACGGCGGCGTGCCCACCGTTTGCCTGATGGTTCCCGTTCGATATACGCACGCGCACAATGGCATTATGAACCGCGCAGATTTTGACCGCACAGTTGATCTCGTCGTCGCGCTCATTCAAAAACTCGACGCCAAAACAGTCGCTGGCCTTCGTGATTTCACACCCTAGCAGGCAGCTTATTCCATTGATTGCCTGCCTGCGGTTGTTAACAATCCTCGTCTACTCTCCGTCTTATAGATAATAGACGGGAAACGCCCTAGGTTCTGCTTTTGTGACGCGCACAAAAGCAGCGTTGTCTTTCAAGCAAACAACTTTCTGAAAAAGATTTCAGCACGATGAACGTACACTTCCATGCGCGCGAGGTTCTACGATGAGTGAGGCCGAAGCGTCTTTTCTGTCGCTCGCAGAGCCGCGCGAAGATGTGCGCGAAGAGGCGGAGCCACAGCAGGAAGCGAGCGCGGCGGCTTCGCTTGTCGCGTTGGCGCGTGTTGGTGATACGGAAGCGTTCGGCAAACTCTACGATCTTTACGCGCCGATGGTGCACGGACTACTGCTCGCGCGTCTCCCTTGGAGCGAAGTTGACGATTTACTGCAAGACGTTTTTGTGCAGGCGTTCAAGCGTTTGCACACACTGCGCGAGAACAACGCATTCGGCGGCTGGCTCGCAATGATTGCACGCAATCGCGCGATGGATTTTCACCGACGCACGCGCCACACAACGGAATTAACGGAAGAGATGGCGCATCCCGTTCATCCTGAAAAGGAAGCGGCGGAAGCGCTCGCGGCGATTCGCGCGTTGCCGGAAGCTTACCGCGAAACGCTCATACTGCGTTTCGTCGAAGGCATGACGGGAACGGAGATTGCCGCGCGCACAGGACTAACGCACGCTTCCGTGCGCGTCAATCTCTCGCGCGGCATGAAGATGTTGCGCAGCAAGTTAGGCATGGAGAAACAAAGATGAGTGACCAATATCTGTGGGACAAATCCGGCGCTCCCGATGAAGAGATCGAGCAGCTTGAACGCACGCTCGGCATTCTGCGTTATCAGCCTTCAAAAAATACACATGCGCCGATCCTTGAAGCGACTCGCGCGGCAGCGTTGCCTGTTGCAGCGCAATCATCCGTTAAGTATCACTACGCGACACGGTTTGCGCCCGCCATCGCGATAGCGGCGACGCTGTTGTTAGCAATCATTGCCGGAAACGCGTGGCTGAAAACCCGCGCGCCTCAATTGATTAAAACAAGCGAGCCGCAATTAGCCGCGACAAATACGATTGCAATGCCGGACAAAGCGCCGAGTGTCCGACCTGATTATTCAGCCACAGATTTTTCGGTGAATCCTGTAACGGCAACGCCAAACGATTCGTCAAAACCGGCACGGCCTTTTGCTTCGCCACATAAAAGCCAAAGCCGCGCCGCCGTCGAGCGTCGCTTAGCCTCCATGCCGGAGCACTCCGCAAACTCGCGGCGTTTGGGTAAAGATAATGGCGCATCAAGAGTGGAAGGCGAGCACGCGAAAGAGCAACTCGTGCTGGCGCTTTACATCGCCAGCGAGAAGCTGCATTTCGCGCAAAAGAAAATTCAGGTTAACAAAGACGATGTCCCGGCGTCTTAAAGAACGTAGCCGGACATAACGAACGGAGTATTATTTATGAAACGTATTGTAATCAATTCACTAAAGCTTTTTTGCTTCTCTTTAACTTTTCACTTCTTCGCCGCAAACGTAATTTACGGGCAGGACGCGCGGCTGCAAATCAATCATCTGGACGGCCTCGAACAAAGAGCGTCGCAGGTCGTTGATGTCACGATTGACGAGCGCACGCTGCAACTCGCCGCGAAATTTCTCTCTGCGAAAAAGCCGGGTGAAGCGCGCATCAAGGAATTAGTCAATGGACTCAAAGGCGTTTATGTGAAGAGTTTCGAGTTCGACGCGGCGAAAGGATATACGGATGCTGACGTGACCACGATACGCACGCAACTCAACGCGCCCGGCTGGTCAAAGATGGTCAACGTGCGCAGCAAACGCGACGGGCAAAACATTGATGTCTATACGATGCTTGATGGTAACAGCGTTATCAGAGGTCTGGCGGTGATCGCCGCTGAACCAAAGCGCCTGACCGTTGTTAATATCGTCGGCCCGATTGACGTTGACAGACTGAGCGAATTAAGCGGTAACTTCGGCATTCCGAGCTTCATGCTCAAACATGACGTGGACACTAAAACGAAAGGAAGCGAGAAACAATGACGAAGCAAAACAAGTTTCTCACTTACACGCTTCTTCTCCTCTTCACTTTTTCAATCGTCGGATTTACCGCCGCGACGACCAGAGCGAATGATCGCGCCTTCACGGTTGTCGCCGCGCATCTCAAAACGCGTTACAGAGCCAAACAGCGGCGCATCCCTTTTCTCGGCCTCGCTAACTTAGCGATGAAACTTGCGCGTCCCGCCGGAGTTAAAAGTTTCAAGGTGATGATCTTTGAAGATTTACACGAAGCGACGTTTGCGAGCGGCGCGGAACTCAATAACATTCTGCGAGGCGCTCTCGACCAGCATTGGCAACCCTTAGTGCGCATTTATTCAAAACAGAATAACGAGCAGACTTACGTTTACGTTGCCAGCGAAGGCAAGAGCATCAAGCTGATGATCGTCGCTCTGCAACCGACGGAAGCAACCTTAGTGCGCGTTAAAGTGAACCCGGACGCGCTCGTCAAGTTTATGGACAACCCGAAGATACTCGGCATTTCTCTCGCCTCGAATCAACACTAAGAATGTCTAACAAACCGGAAGATTAGCCACCGAGACACAGAGGAAAACAGTTTTCAGTTTAGAGTTTTCAGTTTAGAGCATGAGCGCAATTGTCTTAACTACTGAAAACTGATAACCGAAAACTCTAAACTGTTTCATTTGCTCTCCGGTTCTCTGTGGCAAGTTTTGTTAGGTGCTCTTAGCTTTTTTTGCAAGTTTACGCGTGTGCTATCATCGCACGTAGTCGTCGGGTAAATAATCGCAAGGATGAAGCGAGGAAGTATGTCAGTCCAGATTGAACGCAGGCATTTCAACGTCACGGAATTTAACCGCATGGCGGAAGCGGGCATCTTTACGGCAGATGATCGCGTAGAGTTGATTGAAGGCGAGATTATCGAGATGAGTCCCATTGGTAGCCGTCATGCGGCGTGTGTCGGAAGGTTGACTGAGTTATTTGGGCAACGAAAACCCGGCGAGTCAATCGTCTGGGTGCAGAATCCCGTGCATATGGACGATTACTCGGAGCCGATACCGGACGTTGCGTTGCTCAAACGACGTGATGATTTTTATGCTGAAAGTCATCCGGCTCCCGCAGACGTATTGCTGATCGTCGAGGTTGCCGACACATCGCTCGGCTATGGTCGGATGGTGAAGCTGTCGCTGTATGCGCGCGCAAACATTCCAGAAGTGTGGATCGTCAACTTGCCGGAAGAGATTATCGAGCTTTACGCACAGCCTGCGAACGGCGTATATCAGATGACGAAGCAGGCTGCGCGCGATGAATCATTCGCCTCGCAGCAAAACCTTCAACTCACATTTGACGTGAACGCAATTCTCGGCTGAAAAAAAAATATCCAACAAGCCATTTCGCCGAAGAATTCTAATTCGTTTACAAGTCAGTAGACGAGTGCGATTTCGATTAACAGCACGATTCAACATTTTGCTAGGCGTTGCCGTTGCGTCCGGCGAGTCTGGCGACGGCTTCGATTAACTGAAGCGGTTCAACCGGCTTGGCGACGTGCAGTTGAAAGCCTGCGGAAAGCACGCGCATTCGATCTTCAACGCTCGCATAAGCCGTGAGTGCGATAGCCGGAATGCCGCCGCGCTCTTTTGTGTCGAGCGCGCGCACTTTCTTAATCAAAGAGTATCCGTCTTCGCCCGGCATTCCGATATCGCTGACCAGCAGATTCGGCTGCCATGCTTCGATCTCTTCGAGCGCTTCACCAACCGACCCGCTCGATCTTACTTCCGCGCCCGATTGTATGAGCACCGTTGCGACAACTTCACGCGCGTCTGGTTCGTCGTCCACCACCAAAACGCGCAGGCCGTAAAGCACGTTGGCGGCGTCCGGCGATTCAGCGTTGTCGCTTATGGCTGCTGAGAGAAGCGCATCATTCTGCTCTGCGCCGTTTGAGTTGAAGCGCACTGCGGCAGGCGGAAGCGTAACGGTAAACTCCGCGCCTTGTCCGTCGCCATCGCTTGTTGCTTCGACGCTGCCGTGATGCTGCTCGACGAGGTGGCGGACGATAGCGAGTCCGAGTCCGAGTCCGCCGTGGCTTCGCGTCGTTGTGCCGTCGGCCTGACGAAAGCGATCAAAGATATGCGGCAAAAAATCTGAACTGATGCCCATCCCTGAATCTTTAACTTTGAAGTCAACGCTTGATTCCGTTCGCTTGAGTTGCACATCGACGCGACCATCGGCGGGCGTAAACTTGACCGCGTTCGTGAGTAGATTCCAGACCACCTGTTGCAGGCGAACCGGATCACCGGAGACGGTTGTCGTCGTCGCCGGTTCGAGTTCCGTATGGAGCGTAATATTTTTGGCTTCAGCCAATGGGCGCACAAGTTCAATGGCAGCTTCGATAATCGGAGAGAATTCGATGGCGCGTATATTGAGATGCAGCTTGCCTGTGATAATACGCGACACATCAAGCAGGTCGTCAATCAACTGCGATTGCGATTTGGCATTGCGCTCGATGGTTTCAAGCGCGCGCGTGACCGAAGCTTGATCCAGATTGCCGCTGCGGACAAGATGAATCCAACCCAAAATAGAAGTTAGAGGCGTGCGCAGTTCGTGCGAGAGCGTGGCGAGGAATTCATCTTTCGTGCGGTTGGCATCTTCAGCTTCAGCGCGTGCTTCCTGTTCGAGCACAAGCAGACGCGCGCGTTCTTCTTCGGCCTGTTTGCGCTCGGTGGCTTCCTGTCTTAAAGCCGCCGCGTGGCGTTGTGATTCGGCATAGAGGCTCGCATTTTCGTAGGCGACGGCGACTTGCGAAGTGAGCGTCACGGCAAGCCGCTCGTCGGCTTCGCTGAACTCGTCCGCGTTCACCTTATCGCTTAAATACAGCCAGCCGTAAGTTTGTGACGGCAACAGAATGGGCGCGCCGAGAAATGCGTGCTTCGGCGCATTATGTGCGGGCAAATCCTTCACTGCTTTGCTCGAACCTACATCGTGCACGCGTAGCGGGCGGCGCTCCTTCAACATTCTGCCGAGGATGCCTTCATGAGCTTGTGGCATTCCGGGACAAGTGGCATTCGGGTCTCCGGCCGCGATTGCCGTGCTGCTGAGAAAATGTCGAAGCTTCTGTCCATCACCATCGAGCACGCCGACGGTCGCGCATTCGGCTCCGATGATGTCGCGCGCGGCGTAGCAGAATTTTTCGAGCAGGCGCACCGGATCGCGTTCGGCGGCGAGTTGCTGGCCGAGTTCGATCAGCATTTGCAGGCGTTGCAGATTGGCGTTCTCAAGCTCTATATTTTTTTCGTGGAGGAGCGCGGCTTGCTGCCTGATCTGTAAAGTCTTTTTGAAAAGTTCGACGAAGACAGCGACTTTCGAGCGCAGTATTTCCGGCTCGATGGGCTTCAATATGTAATCAACTGCGCCGAGCGAGTAGCCTCTGGCGATGTGCGTGCCGCCCGTAGAATCCGCCGTCAGAAAGATAATCGGAATATCGCGCGACTTTTCACGCCCGCGAATCAGGGCGGCGGTTTCCAGTCCGTCCATCACGGGCATGTAAACGTCTAGCAGGATAACGGCGAAGTCCGTGTCGAGCAGATGCCGTAGCGCTTCTGTGCCGGATGCGGCGCGCACAAGCTTCCTGTCCGGCGCGTCGAGTATCGCTTCGAGCGCAAGAAGGTTCGTCGGGTTGTCGTCAACCATTAGAAGGTTGATTTTCTGCGGCTCCTCAAATTGCATGTTCTCTCCTCGCGTTTGGGGAACGGCTTAACTCAACCAAAACGGGAACGATCTGTGTGAGTGGTAAAATTTTATCCACACGGCTTGCGGCAATCGCGGCTTCGGGCATCTGGCGCGATTCCGCCGTCGCGGGGTCTTCGACAATGCACACACCGCCAAGCGCTTTGATCCGTGCGAGGCCGCGTGCGCCGTCTGCGTTTGCGCCCGTTAAGATCACGCCGACAACTTTTTCACGATAAGCGTCTGCCGCCGACTCGAACAACACGTTGATGGACGGGCGCGCATATTCGACGGGCGCTTCAGTCGAGAGCGCGAAGCTTGCGCCGTCGAGCAGCAAATGATAATCGCGCGGCGCGAGATATACATGACCCGACATAACCATTTCTTTGTCTTCGGGTTCACTGAGCGGAAGCGGGCTATATTTTTGTAAAAAAGCGCAGAGGCCAATTTCTGCTTCGCGGCTTCTGTGCTGGACGATGATGATGGGCGCAGAGAATGTTTTCGGCAATGCGGGCAGCAAAGTTTGCAGCGCCGTCAATCCACCGAACGATGTGCCGACGACAACGATGCGCTGTGTGCTATCCGTCATCATTCTTGTTGCAGATGTGTTCATCATCTGACCTTGCGGTACAACTTGTCTTTATCGTCCAACTCTTCGTAAAATTGTTCGCGCGCCGTGAATCGCAGAGATTCTTTGTTACCGATGCCGAAAACGCCGAACATGCTCAGGCTGTCGTAAATTAGATTATGCACGCGCGCCTGCAAAGTTTTATTGAAGTAGATCATCACGTTGCGGCATAAGACGACTTGAAACTCGTTAAAGGAACTGTCGGTCGCGAGATTGTGTTCGGAAAAGATGACGTTTTCGATGAGCGACGGGCGAAAGATTACATTGTCGTACTGCGCCGTGTAGTAATCCGAAAAAAAGCGCTGGCCGCCCGCCTGCATGTAATTGTTTGTGTATTCCTTCATCGTGCTCAAAGGAAAGATTCCTTCGCGCGCTTTCCGCAAAACTTCCTTGTTCATGTCAGTCGCATAGATGCGGCACTTCGCGTAGAGATTTTCTTCCTGTAAGAGAATCGCCATCGAATAAACTTCTTCGCCCGTCGCACAGCCCGCGTGCCAGATACGCACAAACGGATATGTGCGAAGCAGCGGCACAATTTTCCGGCGAAACGTCGAATAGAAACTCGGATCGCGAAACATTGTCGTCACGTTAATGGACAAAGCGAGCATCAGCCTGTCCATGCACGCCGGATCGTGCAGCACTTTGTCCTGATAAGCAGACACTGTGCGTGCCTCTTCGTTGCGCATCGTTTCGTGTATGCGGCGCTTGAGCGAGGCGGCCGCATAATCACGAAAATCGAGTCCGTAATGGCGATAGATGCCTTCGAGAAGCAGTTGAAGTTCGATCTCCTCAAGCTCTATCGCTTCGGGCTGCGGAGCGTGCGAAGTCACGATACAGATTCCTCTTGCCTGTATAACCACACACGCAGCAGCGACAGCAATTGATCTATATCGAGCGGCTTCGAGATGTAATCCGACGCGCCCGCTTCGATGCACTTCTCGCGATCCGCCTTCATCGCTTTGGCGGTCAACGCAATGATCGGAAGATGCCTAAAATCATTGATCTGCCGAATTGCACGCGTCGTTTCATAGCCGTCCATGCCCGGCATCATAATGTCCATCAAAACTGCTTCGATGCCCGGCGTTGACTGCAAAACCTCAATGCCTTCCTGACCGTTTTCGGCGTGGACGACAATCATATTGTTGGCTTCGAGCGCGCTCGTCAAAGCGAAAATATTGCGCACGTCATCGTCCACAACGAGAACTTTTCTTCCGGCAAGCACAGGATCGCGGCGATGCAGTTGTTCGAGAATGCGCCGTTTCGGTTCCGGCAAGTTGGCTTCGACGCGGTGCAAAAACAAAGCTGTTTCAGCAAGTAAGCGCTCCGGCGAATTAACTTCCTTGACGATGATCGCGTCGGTAACTTTTCGGAGTTGTGTTTCCTCCTTCTCGGTCAACTCCTTACCCGTATAAATAATGATCGGCAAATCCTTTTGCCCAAGTTCCTCCTGAATTTTTTCGATCAACTCGAAGCCAGTCATGTCGGGCAGTTTCAGGTCTAGCACCATGCAATCGAACTCTTCGCTCTTTAATGCGTCGAGTGCTGCCGCGCCGTCGCTGACTGCGGTTGTCACGACATCGCCGTTACCGATTAGTTCGACGATGCTCATGCGTTGCGCGTCATTGTCTTCGACGACGAGAAGTCTTTTGACGCGGCGTTCGGCGAAGGCCGCGATGTTATCAAAGGCGGTAGCCAAGTCTTCGCGGCTGACAGGTTTTTGCAGATGCGTGAAAGCGCCGAGCTTCAACGCGCGCTGGCGTTCTTCTTCGCCGGTGATGGTGTGTACTGGAATGTGGCTCGTCAAGGGATCGTGCTTCAAGCGATCAAGCACCGTCCAACCGTCGCGGTCAGGCAGCTTGATGTCGAGCGTAATTCCATCCGGCTTGAACCTACGCGCCAATTCAAGCGCCGCATCGCCACGCGTCGCGACAACTCCCTTGAAGCCTTTTTCGCGCGCGAGGTCTAATAGGATTTGCGAAAAGTTCAGGTCGTCTTCGACGATCAGCACGACGCGCTCGCCCGGCTTAATCGAGTGGCGATCATCTGCCACGTCGCCGACGGGCATCGCCGCCGTTGGCGTCTCCATCAGCGCGCTCCCGGATGAAGACGTTGAGGGATAAGTTGCGGCGCTTGCTTGCGCTAACGAAGGTTTACCGTTACCGCTCGCAGAAGAAAGGCGAGAACTGCCCATTGACACAGTAGCTTGTGCGCCGTCGCTGTCTGCGTTGGGAAACACAGGAGCGTTGTAAGTCGCGGGCAGGTAAAGCGTGAAGATGCTGCCGACGCCCGGCGTGCTTTCGACGCGTATTTCGCCGCCCAGCAGACGCGCGATTTCGCGGCTGATCGAAAGGCCGAGACCGGTGCCGCCGTACTTGCGGCTGGTCGTGCCGTCCGCCTGCTGAAACGCCTCGAAGATAATCTTTTGTTTCTCCGTAGCGATACCGATGCCCGTATCATGCACAGAGAAGGCGATCACTTCGTTTGCGCGCAAAAGCGATTCGCGGCTGATGTTGCGATTCTTTTCTGCGACACCGATGTGCAGCGAAATGCTGCCCGTCTCTGTGAACTTGAAGGCGTTGGATAGCAGATTTTTGAGCACCTGCTGCAAACGCTTGTCGTCTGTTTGAATTGTCGCGGGCAAATTTTCGGCGCGCTCGATCTTAAACTCCAAGCCTTTATCGGCGGCGAGGTGATGAAAGCCGCGATCGAGGCGTTCGGTAATATTGGCGAATGAAAGAGCGCCGACCTCGATGCCCATCATGCCGGATTCAATTTTCGTGAGGTCTAGAATGTCATTGATGAGAGACAGCAGATCGGCTCCCGAAGAGTGAATCGTTTCGGCAAACTGTGTTTGCTTCGGCGTGAGATGTTCGTCGTGATTTTCTGCAAGCTGCTTCGAGAGAATCAATATGCTGTTCAGTGGCGTGCGCAGTTCGTGCGACATATTGGCGAGGAATTCCGACTTGTACTTGGAAGTCAAAGCGAGTTGTTCGGCTTTTTCTTCCATCGCCCAGCGCGCTTCTTCGACCTCTGCGTTCTTGGCTTCGACTTCCGCTTTCTGCCGCGCCAGCAGCGTCGCTTTTTCCTGCAACTCTTCGTTTGTTTGCTGCAACTCTTCCTGCTGGCTCTTCAAGAGTTCTTCGGATTCGCGCAAGGATTCGGCCTGCTGCTCAAGCTGCTCATTCTTTTTCTTCAGTTCATCCTGCTGGCTCTGAAGTTCCGTTGCAAGCGATTGCGATTGTTGCAGCAAATCTTCCGTGCGTGTGTTGGCGGCAATCGTGTTGAGCACGATACCTATGCTTTCCGTTAATTGGTCGAGGAACGTAATATGCGTCTCGTTGAAGCGATTGAATGACGCAAGTTCGATCACAGCTTTGACATCGCCTTCAAAGAGCACGGGCAACACGACGATGTTAAGCGGCGGCGCTTCGCCGAGGCCGGAGCGAATCTGTATGTAATCGCTCGGCACGTTCGTCAGCAGGATACGTTCTTTCTCCAGCACGCACTGGCCGACGAGTCCTTCGCCCGGCTTAAACTCGTTGGCGAGATGCTTGCGCTCTGTGAAGGCATAGCCGCCGAGAAGTTTCATCAGCGGTTGGCCGTTGTTGGATTCATTGACGTAGAACGCGCCCTGATGCGCGCTGACGAGCGGCGCGAGATCGGACAAAACCATCTGCGAGACGGTGGTCATATCTCTCTGGCCTTGCAGCATACGCGTGAAGCGCGCGAGGTTTGTCTTTAACCAGTCCTGTTCGGTATTTTTCTGCGTTGTATCTCTGAGATTGAGAATCATCTCATTGATATTGTCTTTGAGCGCGGCGAGTTCGCCCTGCGTTTCGACGGCGATGGAGCGCGAGAGGTCGCCTTTCGTCACGGCGGTTGAAACTTCGGCGATGGCGCGCACCTGCGTCGTCAAGTTAGCAGCGAGGCCATTGACGTTGTCTGTCAAATCGCGCCAAGTACCTGCTGCGCCGGGCACGTTGGCCTGCCCGCCAAGTTTTCCTTCAACGCCCACTTCGCGCGCCACCGTCGTCACCTGATCGGCGAAAGTAGCGAGCGTGTCCGTCATGCCGTTAATGGTGTCGGCGAGTTCCGCGATTTCGCCTTTCGCTTCAACCGTTAACTTGCGATTAAGATCGCCGTTGGCAACCGCCGTCACGACCGTTGCAATGCCGCGCACCTGACTCGTCAGGTTGCCCGCCATGAAGTTAACGTTGTCCGTCAAATCCTTCCATGTTCCGGCAACGCCGCGCACGTCCGCTTGCCCGCCGAGTTTGCCTTCCGTACCCACTTCGCGCGCGACACGCGTTACTTCCGATGCAAAACCATTAAGCTGGTCAACCATCGTGTTGACGGTATTTTTTAGTTCCAACAACTCGCCTTTGACATCAACGGTAATCTTCTTCGACAAATCTCCGTTCGCAACTGCCGTTGTGACTTCCGCGATGTTGCGTACTTGGCCGGTGAGATTGCCTGCCATCGAGTTGACGTTATCGGTCAAGTCTTTCCAAGTCCCCGCGACACCTCTGACTTCCGCTTGCCCGCCGAGTTTGCCTTCCGTACCCACTTCGCGCGCAACGCGTGTTACTTCAGCGGCGAAGGAATTGAGCTGGTCAACCATCGTGTTGATCGTGTTCTTGAGTTCAAGGACTTCACCTTTGACATCAACGGTAATCTTCTGCGATAGATCGCCGTTGGCAACTGCCGTTGTGACGAGCGCAATGTTACGCACTTGCGCCGTCAGATTACCGGCAAGGCCGTTCACATTGTCCGTCAAATCCTTCCACGTGCCGGAAACCCCTTCGACTTTCGCCTGTCCGCCAAGCTTTCCTTCCGTACCCACTTCGCGCGCAACGCGCGTTACTTCAGCCGCGAACGAATTGAGTTGATCAACCATCGTGTTGACGGTATTTTTTAGTTCCAACAACTCGCCTTTGACATCAACGGTAATCTTCTTCGACAAATCTCCGTTCGCAACTGCCGTTGTGACTTCCGCGATGTTGCGCACCTGCCCGGTCAAGTTACCGGCGAGTACGTTGACGTTGTCCGTCAAATCTTTCCAAGTGCCGGAAACGCCTCTGACTTCCGCTTGCCCGCCGAGTTTGCCTTCCGTGCCGACTTCCTTTGCGACGCGCGTTACTTCGTCGGCGAAAGAACTCAATTGATCGACCATCACGTTGACGGTGTCCTTTAGTTCTAAAATCTCGCCCTTCGCGTCAACCGTAATCTTCTGCGACAAATCGCCGTTGGCAACCGCCGTTGTGACGAGCGCAATGTTACGCACCTGATTCGTCAAATTACCTGCCATGAAATTCACGTTATCGGTTAAGTCTTTCCAAGTGCCTGCGACATTCGGAACATCCGCCTGCCCGCCGAGTTTGCCTTCGATGCCGACTTCGCGCGCAACGGTCGTGACCTGCTGCGCAAAGATGCCGAGCGTATCCGTCATGCTGTTGATCGTGTCGGCCAACTCCGCGACTTCGCCCTTCGCTTCGACGACGAGCTTTTGCTCAAGGTCGCCGTTCGCGACTGCCGTCACAACCCTGGCGATGCCGCGCACCTGCGTCGTTAAGTTCGACGCCATGAAGTTAACGTTGTCGGTCAATCCTTTCCAAGTGCCCGATACACCTCTGACTTCCGCCTGTCCGCCGAGCTTTCCTTCCGTACCCACTTCTCTGGCGACGCGTGTTACTTCAGCGGCGAAGGAATTGAGCTGGTCAACCATCTGGTTAATCACATTCTTGATCTGTAGAATTTCGCCTTTCACATCAACCGTAATCTTTTGCCCAAGGTCGCCGTTAGCGATGGCGGTTGCAACCTTCGATACATCGCGCAATTGAACGGTCAAATTACCGGCCATCGAATTGACGTTGTCTGTCAAGTCTTTCCATGTGCCGGACACGCCACGCACCTCTGCCTGAACTCCAAGCTTTCCTTCCGTGCCGACTTCGCGTGCGACGCGTGTTACTTCCGATGCAAATGAACTCAATTGATCGACCATCGTGTTGATCGTATTCTTGAGTTCGAGAATTTCGCCGCGCGCATCAACCGTAATCTTCTGCGACAAATCGCCGTTGGCAACCGCCGTTGTGACGAGCGCAATGTTGCGCACCTGGCTCGTGAGGTTTCCGGCCATCGAATTGACGTTGTCGGTTAAATCTTTCCAAGTGCCCGCGACGCCTTTGACTTTCGCTTCGCCGCCGAGTTTGCCTTCGGTGCCCACCTCTCTGGCGACGCGCGTTACTTCCGACGCAAACGAATTGAGCTGGTCAACCATTCCGTTAACGAGTTTGACGGAGCGCAAAAATTCGCCACGCAAAGGCCGTCCTTCGACTTCAAGCGTCATGCTCTGCGACAGATCGCCGTTGGCGACCGCGCCGATCACGCGCGACATCTCGGCGGTCGGGCGCGCCATGTCTTCAACCAGCGTATTGACTGATTCGATGAGATTCGCCCATGAACCGCGCGCGGAAGGCAGCGACGCGCGTTGCGAGAGTTTGCCTTCGCGTCCGACAACGCGGCTAACACGCTCAAGTTCTTTCGTCAGCCGCTCGTTTTGTTCAATGACATCGTTGAGCGTGTCGGCGATTTTCCCAGCCACGCCCGTCCATTCCGTCGGCAGACGCGCAGAGAAATCACCGCGCTTCAAGGCGCCGAGAGCACTGAGCAATTGTTTTTCGTCAAGCGTATCCGTAGTGGTCACTAATTGATTTGACATGCTTCCTCTCAAAAAATAAGGTGTGTGTCCTTTGGTTGATGCAAAGGCCGAAAAAGATTAGCGCAGAATAAACTTTGGTGTCTCCAAAGATTTGTGTGGCGACATACCGCCGCGTTCAACTCGCAGGCAAAATTCCGTGCCGCGCATGAAGGGGAGTTGGGGATGCGATCCTTGCAGAGGATGTAAAACAGAGTTTACATCTCTCAGTCCTTTATAACGACCTTGCGAAATTTTGTAAACACCTGCGCGCGGATTATTGATTCGCGGTGTGGTAGGAAAAGCGTTGAGCGTTTGATTACGCGTACCAGGATTATAATAACTCTCTTACTTTCCGGCGGCAATCTTTTTCGACAATCCGGCAAAATAGTAAGTGTGGCTCAAACAATTGAGTTGACGCGGCGGCGCGTCACCACGAAACTACGAAAGTAACTCCCGCCGCTCGCGTCTAATGAGTTGTTAGACAGCGCTTATAGAGAAAACACACAACTTTTTGTATGCGTAATTTTCGCATCGAGACACGTTGGTGATAAGCGTTGAGCTACTTACTTCTTGGGTGCATTCTTCAAAAAACTTTCAGCTTCTTTCAAGGCGACATCCCGCCCTTGCTGAAGATCAGCTATTGTCAGCGCAACTGTCTTGTCCGGCAAGACGCCGTTGCCTTCGAGCGTGCGTCCCTTAGAGGTAACGAATCCGATTTCGCTGATGGCGAGGTCGCCGCCGCCTTTCAATTGTTTATGATTCAGAACGCCGAGGGCGCAGCCACAAGATTGCGTGCCGATTACCTGAGCGCGATTTTGCTCCTGCATCGCGCCGGTAATTAATTCGGAAGTGCTTCCCGTCGCTTCGTTAATTAAGACGACGACCGGATTAGAATAAAGTTGCTCCCCCTTTTTACCTGCCTGAATTTCTTTAGGCAATTTGAACAATCCGAAAAATGCTGAAGGCGGCTTGCCTGTTCTGGTGATGATGCGCCCAAAGGGAGTTTTATCATTGAAAAAGTAACCGGCGATTTGCAATCCCAGTTCTCCGTCGCCGCCGCCATTAGCGCGTAAATCGAGAATCAATCCGGGTGCATCTTTGTATTTCATCAACGCTTCTTTAATCTGTTTATTGACCGGCGGGAGAAATCGGTTGAATTTGATATAAGCATAGCCGGACGGAAGCAGACGCGCGGTAAATTGCGGCGCAGCCGAAACCGTGCGGCGCGTGAGCGTCGCTTCAAAAGGCGTTCCGTCGGCGCGTGTGAGTCCGAGTTTGAGCGGCGTGCCGGGTTCGCCAGCGATAATTCTTTGGTAGGAAAGCAGGCGTGTTGCTCGTTCGCTCGATGACGCTCCGACTTCTCGACGCGCTTCGGCAAAGGCTTCGGCGATTGGTTGCCCGTCAATTGTTCGCACAACCATTCCCGCCGTAACTCCGGCTCGCGCCGCATCGGAATCCGGCGTTACGCTGAAAACAACCGGCGTGCCTTCGACTTCATAAACGCGAACACCCGCGCTTGTCGCTTGCAGGCTTTTGCGTTCCTGCCGCGCGCGTGGTGAGCGCGCTCGCGTGTGTGCGTCATGTAATTCTCCAGCCATCAGATTTAGCAAATCGTAAAACTCCGTATCGTTCTTCACCGTATCAACACGCGGGCGATAGCGTTTGTGAACTGCATTCCAATCAACTCCGTTAAATTTCGGGTCGTAGTATTTCTCATTGATTGCCTTCCAGACTTCTTCAAAAACTTCAACGCGCTCTTTGGCGGACAAAGAGCCGGACGAAGAATGGACGGCTTCGACGGAACGGGCAGGAGTTTGGGCTTTGACGGCGGTTGAAATTGAACAGGCAAGCGCGACAACGAATAAAAGCGACGAGGCAAGCGCGCTTCGCAAAACAGGGAACTTAAAAAACATTCTTTTCTCCTATCGGGTTGTTAATAATTGCTGGCGAACGAAGACTGTTAAGGAGAGTTTTTTGAGCAGACGTTCGATTACTATTATAGATGCCTTTACATACTCGATTGAACATCGAAGTAGTGACAGCTTGCGCCAATGAATTGACCGCCGCCGCCAAACTCGTTGCGAAGGAGTTTACTCACGCTTTGCCTGTCGTATTTTGCGCGATTATAATCTTCCTGATTTTATGCCGATTGCCTACCAGGTTCTGGTCAGCGCCGTGAGCAAAATTATCAACGCCGCCGAAGCTGCCGGTGTCGAACCGGAAGAGCTTTGCCGCGCGGTGAAACTCGATTTGCCTACGCTCGAAGATGCCGATAATCAAATACCTTTCGAGCAGTTAATCAGGCTTGATGAATATGCCGCGTGTTTGACGGGCGATGATGCCTTCGGGCTGCATGTCGGCGAGCAAACCGATGTAAAAATTACGGCGTTCTCGGCTACGTGACGAGTAACAGCCAGACCTACGGCGAGGCATTGAATCGCGTAATCCGTTACCAGCAAATCAGGACTAACGCCGTAAGATTCTCGATGGATATTATCGGCGCAGACGTTCACCTCGCTTATAATTATTTGATAACAAACGTTTCGCCTCAGAATCGTCGTCAAGAATCCGAAGAAATGATGTCCACTATGCTGCACGTCGGGCGAAAAATAACAGGCGTTGAATGGACATTGCGCGAAATTCACTTTGAACACCCGCAGCCGGATAATGTTTCCGAACACGAACGAATTTTCCGCGCTCCCGTTCACTTCAATAAATCGCTCACCAAATTAATTTTTGATAAGTCAGTGCTGGAACTACCGCTTGTCGAAGCTGATTTGATTCTCGGCTCGTTGCTCGAACGCCAAGCCGAAGAGTTGCTGGCAAAGTCTCCGCAACACGGAGTTTACGTCAATCAGGTTCGTCAGCTAATCAGAGAAGGTTTGCCCGTCGGCGAGGCACGGATAGAAACAGTCTCTCGAAAATCAGGCAGCAGCACGCGCACGCTCCAAAGAAAACTGAAAGAAGAAGGCACATCTTACCAAGAACTACTTGAGGAAACACAGCGCGATTTGTCTGAGTTTTACCTGCACAAGTCGGAGATAGCGATTGGCGAAGTTTCCTATTTACTTGGCTTTTCTCAACCGAGTGCTTTTCATCGAGCGTTCCGCCGGTGGACTGGATTAACACCCAAGGAGTTCCGGCACTTGCAAAAGCAGGGAACGGGAAATTAAACGCACAAATTTGCCGACGATCAAGATACACGTCGTCGCACAATCGCTTGAAGTCCTGTTCTGAAATTGTTGACATGAATTAGAGAATTTGAATGCGCTCTTGCTTGTAGCTATCTGCGCCGTAGACACCATGTCGTCATCGCGCGCAAATTCTGCACGTTGGTGGTCTTAATCGGCTCTAAAAATTCAGCGCCGAGTTTATCCGTCGCATCCAGCAGCATCTTTTCAGCGACGAGAAACCGCTCGCTTCCATCCGGCAAAAGATACCGCCCATCGCCGCGCGGCATAATTTTGCTCTCAATGCCGATGCTCGACGCAAGCCGCGCAAAAAAGATTCCGCACGGACGCAGCACGCGCCACATTTCTGCGAGCATACTGCGAAAGTGTTCTTCATCATCAGCGAAGTGAAGCACGGCGCTGCTAATGACAACATCGAAACTCGCGTCGGCGAAACTCATGCGTTCAATCGTCTCAACGCGAAAATTCTCTGCGGGTAGTTGCGGCGCAAGCGCGTTTGCCATTTGCTGCACATGCTCAACGGCCTGCGCTGAACTGTCAACCGCGAAACATGTGTAACCGCTTCGCATGAAATAGATCAGATTGCGCCCGTCGCCGCATCCTGCATCAAGAATGGACATGTCTTGCGTAAAGCGTCCTTTGAGCAATTGGTCGAATAAATAAATATCAATATTGCCGAACTGCTCGCGCAACTCAATCAATGTCGTCATGTTTTTAAGCTTAACTTTTTTTAGAGAGGAAGACGAAGGCGCGCAACGCAGCCCGCCCGCGCCGAACGATTCTCAAGCGTAAGTGTGCCGCCGTGCGCTTCCGCGATCTGGCGACACAATACTAAGCCGAGGCCTGTGCCGTTTTGTTTGGTGGTAAAAAATGGAACGAACAGATTGGCCGCGTTCAAGATTCCCGGCCCGTCGTCTTCGACAAGCAGATGTAGTTGCGCGCCCGTCTTCGCCCAACTCAAGCACACGCCGCCGCCTGTTTCAAGCGCCGCATCCACAGCGTTGCGTAAGAGATTGATTAAGAGTTGTTCCAACTGATCGCCGTCGGCCTGCACAAAAATTTCCGGCCCCGCACAAAGCTTAACCGCGAGTCTGGTTTCAAGACCAACAACGCGACGTGCCAGCGCACCCACATCAAGGCGCGCGAATTGCGGCGGCGGCAAACGCGCCAGCCGCGCATACGCTCCCATGAAACGGCTCAGCGCGGCGGAGCGCGAACCGATCACAGTCAATCCGCGCACCATATCTTCGCGCCAATCTGCGGGACGCGGTTCGCGCGCCAGCAAACTCTCCAGACTTCCGGCGATTGAACTAATCGGCGCGAGCGAATTATTGAGTTCATGCCCGAGCACGCGCACTAATCTTTGCCACGCGGCGCGCTCTTCTTCGCGCAACGCACGGCTCAAATCCGAAAGTACAAGTAATTGATGCGGCACGCCGCGCTCGCGGAAAATTGTGCGACGCACGCCCCAGCGTCCCGCCCCGCCCGGAAAAACAATCTGTCGCGCGCTTGTATCCTCATCATGCAAACAAACGCTTAGGCCGATTTCGTCGGCGCGACGTCCGATCAATTTTTCGATTGGTTGTGCGAGAAGACGTTCGCCCGCACGATTGACAAGCCGCAAGCGATCCTCCGGGTCAAAGGCGAAAATCGCCACATCAATCTCCGCCATCACCGCGCGCAAGAGAGCAGAAGCTTCAAGCGCGCCGAGTCTTTGTTCACGCAGTGTTTCGCCGAGCGCATTCACTTCGAGCATTACTTCGCCGAGCGCATCATCAGAGCGCGCCCCACGCGCGCGAATCGAATAATCTTCTTCACGAAGCGCTGCGAGTAAATTTGAAAGCGTTTGCAAATGGCGCACGACGCGCTCGCGCAGAGCGAAGGCAAAACCACACCAGAAACAGACGATTAAGACGGAGAGCGTCCACTGCACTTTCGTGGTGTAATCACCCATCCACAGCATCAACAGCGCAACGAATGAGCCGGGCAGACCGGCCATCAAAGCTAGAAATAAGATGCGTTGCGCATAAGTTATTTCCCGCCGTGCCGGTCTGTGTTTTCCATTCATAACTCGTAACGTTGAATGCGTCTGTATAGCGCGCTACGGCTAAGTCCGAGAGCTTCGGCGGCTTTGCCGACGTTGCCATCGAAACGCGCGAGCGCCTTGCGTATCAAAAAACTTTCGACTTCCTCAAGGCTCATTTCTTCGAGCCGGTTTGCTGAAGCACTTGCAATAGAGTTTAGGTTAGAACTTTCAGATACTGATCGTAAACCGAGGTCTGCGGCTTCGACAAATGCTCCGCGCGCCATCAACACTGCGCGCTCGATCACATGATCCACCTCGCGCACGTTGCCCGGCCAGTCGTAACTTCTCATCACGTTCATCGCCGCTGCGTCGAAATCCGCGACGCGCTTACGGTAACGCGCGCCGTGTTTTTGCAGAAAATGTTTTGCTAGCAATGGTATATCTTCCGCGCGCTCGCGTAGCGGCGGCAAGCTTATCTCGACCGTGTTCAAGCGAAACAGCAAATCTTCACGAAAGCGATGCTGCGCGACTTCCTCCTGCAAGTTCGCGTTTGTCGCAGACAGAATACGCACATCCACGCGCCGCGTCTTAGATGAACCGACGCGCTCGAATTCACCGCGCTCAATCACACGCAAAAGCTTCGCCTGCTGGTTGGGTTGTATGTTAGCGATTTCATCCAGAAAAAGCGTTGAGCCGTCCGCCAACTCGAAACGCCCGACGCGATCCGTCTTCGCATCCGTGAATGCGCCCTTCACGTGTCCCAACAATTCGCTCTCAAATGTGCCTTCGGATAATCCGCCAATATTAACCGTGACCATCGGCTTTGCCGCGCGCTCTGAAATCACATGAAGAGTTTGCGCGACGACTTCTTTGCCTGTGCCATGCTCGCCCGTAATCAACACGTTGGCATTCGACGCGCCGACGCGCTCGATCAATTCCAATACGGGCTGCATGACGCTGGATTCGGCAATCAACGACGGACGCGGCTCTCCAACATCACGCAGCAACCTGTTTTCCGCTTCAAGCCGATGGCCTCTACGCAGTGCCCACCCCAATTCAATCTGTGTGCGCAACACAGTCAGAAGGCGCGCGTTCTCCCATGGCTTCTGTATAAAATCGCGTGCCCCGCGCCGCATCGCTTCAACCGCCAGATCAACGCTCCCCCACGCCGTCATCACCACCAACGGCAATGCACTGTCCATCATTTGAATGCGCGACAATAACTCCAAACCTTCCTGCCCCGAAGTGGTATCACGCGCGTAATTCAAATCAATGAGCAGCAGATCGAAATCTCCAGCCCCAATCGCTTCGAGCACAGCGGCGGGCGACGAAACGAGTTCCGTGCGATAGCCTTCGCCCTTGAGCAGCAAACGCAACGCTTCGAGCACATCCGGCTGATCGTCTGCGACAAGCACACGTGGAGTTGTTGAAGCCGTACTCTTCATAACGATAGTTCTCGTTTTTTAATCACACAGCTACTCATGCCTAAGCGCCACCATCGGATCAACCTGCATCGCTCGGCGCGCAGGGATATAGCACGCGATGAGCGCAACGAACGCAAGCAGCGCCGAGATGCCTGCGAATGTCACAGGATCAGTCGCACTCACCGTAAACAGAAGGCTCGCCATTAACCTCGTTAAAGCGAATGCGCCGACGAGTCCGATGGCGATACCAACGAGCGTGAGGATCATTCCCTGCCCGACGACGAGTTTGAGCACATCGCGTTGGCTTGCTCCTAAAGCCATGCGAATTCCGATCTCGTGCGTGCGTTGCGTGACAGAGTAAGCGATCACGCCGTAGATGCCGATTGATGCGAGTAGGAGCGCAAGGGCGGCGAAGAGTCCTAAGAGCCACACGGACAAACGGTTCGACGCGATTGACTGCGCGAGCAGTGAGTCCATTGTCTTGATGTCGTAAACGGGCTGGTCTTTGTCAACGGCCAGCACTTCGTGCCGGACAGCCGGAGTAATGCTTAAAGGATCGGCGGCGGTGCGTACCACAAGCGACATCGCCGCCTGCGGTTGTTGCAGGTACGGGTAATAAATTTCCGGTCTCAATCTCTCCGCAAGCCCGTACCGCCGCACGTCGCCCGCGATGCCGATGATCGTCATCCAAGGTTTATTGTCTTCCGAATCTCCCCTGCGAATATGAAGGCCTATCGGGTCTTCGCCGCCGAAGAAGCGATGCGCCATTGTTTCGCTAATCACGGCGACGGGCAAAGCGCCATTTCTGTCTTGCACGGTAAAGTCGCGGCCCTTCACGATTGGAATACCCGTTGCGCGAAAATAGTCTGGACTCACCGAATCATAGCTTGCGATCAAAGCGTCTTTCGGCGTCTTCGCGTCAGGCCGTCCTTCGATTGAGAAATCGGATTGCGAATCGTCGATGAATGGAAGATTCGTCGTTGCTCCGGCGGACACCACACCGGGCAACGCACTGATGCGTTCGAGAACCTCCTGAAAAAAGTTCGCCTGCTTGTAATCTTTTGCGTACTTCGTCTGCGGCAGATTGATCTGCATTGTCACGACATTGTGCGGATCAACGCCCGGCTTAACTTCGCGCAGGCGATAAAAACTTTTCATCATCAACCCTGCGCCGATTAAGAGCAGTAGCGACAAAGCGACTTCGCCGATGACCAAGAGACTTCGCACGCGATTGCGGCGCGCGCCGCCCATCAAAAACTTGCCGCCCTCTTTTAATCCTTCCGTCAAATCCGGCTTTGTGCCCTGCCACGCCGGAGCGAGGCCAAGCAGTATGCCCGTCACAAGTGAAATGAGCAGCGTGAAGCCAAGCACCGAACGATCAAGCCCGATCTGTTCGGCACGCGGTACACCTTCCGGCAACGCAGCAACAAGCGCATCAATGCCCCACAACGCAAACAGCAACGCAACCGCGCCGCCCATGAGTGCTAGCAACACACTCTCCGTCAAAAACTGCCGGACGAGACGCGCGCGACTTGCGCCGAGCGCCAGCCGTATCGCAATCTCTTTTTGTCTTGCTGCCGCACGCGCTAATTGCAGGTTGGCGACATTGGCGCACGCGATCAACAACACGAAGCCGACCGCGCCGAATAGCACGAGCAACGCCGGTTCGATGTCTTCCGTTAAGAGCGCTTGCAAAGACGAAACCTTCACGTCCCAATCACCGTTTGATCCCGGATACTGCGCCGCTAATCTTTGCGAGATTCCTTCCATCTCCGTCTGCGCCTGTTGTAACGTCACGCCCTTTTTCAAACGCCCGACGACGATCAGATTGCGATGACCGCGCTTGCCCGTCTCGCCCGCAGTAACGTCCAGAGGAACCCACACGTTCGTGTCCGTATCGCCTTCCGGGAAATGAAACGTCGGCGGCATCACACCGATAACCGCGTAAGCTTCGCCACTCAGCATGATCGTTTGTCCGATTAGAGCGGGATTCGCGCCGAAGCGTCTTTGCCACAAACCATTGCTTAACACCGCAACTTTATTGCGCCCCGCCGCTTCCTCTTCGTTGCTGAATGTGCGTCCCAAACTCGCGTTCACGCCGAGCAACGGAAAAAGTTCTGCGCTCGCCGACGTGCTCGACACTCGCTCCGCCTCGCCACCCGCGCCCGTCAAATTAAAACTCGCTTCCTCCATCGCCGCGAGCCGCTCGAATACGTGATTCTGATTTCGCCAGTCAACGAAGTCCGGCCCCGATACCGGAAACACATCTATGTCCAACTTCGGCGCGGTGCCTAAGATCGTCACCAGCCGCTCCGGGTCTTTGTAGGGCAAAGGGCGCAAGATCACCGCGTTGACCACACTGAAAATCGCCATGTTCGCGCCGATGCCGAGCGCCAGCGCGAGCACCGCCACCACAGTGAAGCCGGGATGCTTCAACAACATTCGCGCTCCATAGCGCACGTCCTGCCATAATGTTTTCATCACATCACCTCAATAACCAACTGACGAACGCGGAACGCCGCACGATGTGTGCAGAATGCTTCATCGGCGGCGCATTCCAGAGATGAGCCGCTGACGCGACTGTTTGCCGTTAGCTGGATGAGCCACTAAAGACTTACCGCGATTTTAAGGTGCGCTCTGCCTCTTCCGGTACCACGTCCCGCCCCTGCCGTAAGGCGGTTATCGTCAACGGAACTTTCTTATCCGGCATGACGCCAGCTCCTTCAAGTTTATGCCCCTTGCCGGAGATGTAACCAAGATGGCTGTAATTGAACACGCCGCCGCCCTTCACCCTTTTACTATCGGTATCAGTCACACAACCACAACTCTGTTGACCGACGATGAGCGCGCGCCCGTTCTCCTGAAACCCGTTGGCGAAGACTTCCCCCGCGCTCCTCGTCGCTTCATCAACCAGAATTACAACCGGGCCTTTATAAATCTGACCGCCACCCCCGGTGCTCAAGGTACGGAAAAGCGGCGTTTTGCCTGAACGATTGACGAATCGTCCGAAAGAGACTTTAGTGGGGAAAAAGTAATCGGCTATCTTCAGCCCGACATCGTGGATATCGCCTCCGGTGATTCCGCGCAAGTCGATAATCAAACCGGGCGCGTCCTTGAAGTTCGCAAACTCATTCTTAAATTGGTCATCAACCGGCGACACGAGCGCCTGAACAATTTTCAGATAGTGAAAGCCAGATGGTAAGCGTTGCGAAACGAGCGCCGGTGAGGGTCTTGAACCTAAACGGCGCGTTAGCACCGCTTCAAATTGTGTTTTGTCTGCCCGCTCAAGCCCAAGCCTTAAAGGTTCGTCAATCTTGCCACCAAGAAACCCCTGATAAAGTACGAACTGATCGGCTTGAGCATTTGAATAATGCCCCAGCGCAGCACGCAGTTGAGCGATTCGTTCTTCAGCCGATTTGCCGCCGAACGCGCGCACAATCATTCCCGCCTGCACACCCGCACGCGCCGCTTCAGAGTCCGGCTCGACGCGCACGACCACGACTTTGCCTTCAACATCATTGACGGAAAGCCCGTTGTTTATCGATTGGCCGTTAGGCGTGGCGAAGCTGGTATGAAGGTCGTGCAACTCGCGGAGAAACTGTTTAATCAAGGCATAGAATTCCGCGTCCGTTTTCGCCGCCTCGACGCGCGGGCGATAGCGTTCACGCACCGCCGCCCAGTCCACTCCCTTGAATGATGAATCGTAATACCCATCGTTGATGGTCTTCCAGACTGTTTCAAAAACATCAATTCGACCTTTGGGTGAGAGCGACTCGGATGCAGCTTTAGCTACGGAGTGAGATGTCGCCCACCAACCGCAGAAAAACAGCAAAGCAAGCCCGACAATGGCTATCAATCTTCTCATCTATTAATTCTCCTTAACATCTGCTTACGAACAAAAAAAGCCGCCGAACTGATTCTTGCTTTATCGTTCACCATTTATAATTGATCGCTTCTTCTCTACTCATGCTTTAGCGCAATCATCGGATCGACTCTTATCGCGCGCCGCGCCGGGACAAGACACGCGACGAGCGCAACGATGGCGAGCAGCACTGACACACACGCGAAAGTAAACGGATCAGTCGCGCTCACGCCGTAGAGCAGCCCGGACATGGCGCGCGTCAAACCGAAAGCCGCGATCAGGCCAACGCCCATGCCGATCAACGCCAGTAGCATTCCCTGTCCAACCACTAATCGCAGCACATCTCGCGGCTGCGCGCCGAGCGCCATGCGTATGCCGATTTCATGCGTGCGTTGCGAGACGGCATACGACATCACGCCGTAAACGCCTATCCCTGCGAGAATGAGCGCGAGGATGCCGAAGCTGCCAAGCACAAGCGCCGCCATCCGCGCCGGAAAAAGCGGAATGCTCATGTGCTCGATCAGAGTTTTGACATCGTAGAGCGGCAAATTCGGATCGAGTGTTTTGATCTCATTCCTCATAGCGGCGATGACGGTCTGCGGATTGACAGTTGTTCGCGCAACGAGCGTGACGGTTGAATCATAGTTGCGCAGCAGCGGACGATACACAAGCGGTTGCGGCTTTTCGCCGAGGCTATTGTATTTGCCGTCGGCCGCGATGCCGATGATTTCCCAGAACGGCTCGCTCGGCCCGTCGAAATTAAATCGCTTGCCGATGGCTTCCTGCCCGTGAAAGAAATTGCGCGCGAAAGTTTCGTTGACGATTGCCACGCGTGATTCTTTCTCTTTATCTCGCGCGGTAAAGTCGCGCCCGCGCAAACCGATGCCCATCGTTTGAAAATAGTTGAGGCCGACTTTGTTCGGTATCACAGGCGGCAACTCGCTGGCGTTCACAAAAGGCTGTCCTTCAATGTAAACGTTCGTCGAATTGTAGTTGATGCTGAGCGGAAGATTGCTGACGAGCGTCGCCGACTGCACGCCCGGCAACGCGGCCACGCGCTCGACAACTTGCTGCTGAAACTGGCGGCCTTTCGCTTCATCGTAGCCCTGCAAACCCACGTCAAACGAAACCGCGACGGCATTTTCTGGATTGAAACCCGGATTGATAGATCGCGCTCCCTGCAAACTGCGCACGATCAACCCGGCGCAGACGAGCAGTAATAATGACAAGGCCACTTGCGCGACGACGAGTGCGTTGCGCAAGCGCGAACGACGAAAGCCGCCCGCCACGTTGTCATCCTTCAAAGACGAAACTAGATTCGGATTCGACGATTGCAGCGCGGGCAACAATCCGAACACGATGCCCGTCAGCAACGACAGCAGAAACGTAAACGCCAGCACACGCCAATCAAGATGCAGATCAAACGCCAGAGCAATGTCCATCGGCAATTTAATCGCCGTCACAAGATCGTTAATCCAGACCGCAAGAAGAAGTCCAAGCGCGCCACCCGCAACGGCGAGCAACACGCTTTCCGTCAACAACTGTCGCACGAGACGCGCGCGACTTGCGCCGAGCGCCAAACGAATCGCAATCTCTTTGCGCCGTTCGGTGGCGCGCGCGAGCAATAGATTCGCCAGATTGACGCAGGCGATCAAGAGTAGCAACCCGACCACAGCCATCAATACTCCTGTGAAGCCGACGACGGCGCTGCGAATCTCCGGCGTGAATAATCCAGACGGTAAAAGCTTGACGCTTCTGCCGCCATTTTCATCGGGATATTCGCGTGCGAGTTGGGAGGTAATAGACTGGAAAGAGGCTTCGGCCTGCGCGCGGCTGACGCCCTGTTTAAGCCGTCCCAGCACAAAAAGGTTTGCATCGCCGCGTTGTGTAAGCCAGTCGCTGCCCGGCTCAATCTGTCCGGCCATCATCGCCGGTGCCCATAACTCCGGCGCGTAGGCAACCTCCGTCCCGTTAAAATCTTTGGGCGCGACGCCGATGATCGTGAACGTATGATCGTTAAGCAGCACAGTTTTTCCGACGATTGACGGATCGCCGCCAAAGCGTCTGTGCCAACTGCCGTAACTTAAGACCACGACCGGATGCGAATTCGGCGTGCGGTCTTCTTCCGTCGTAAAAGTGCGACCGAGCGCAGGCTTGACGCCGAGCACGTCAAAATAATTGCCCGACACAACGTATCCCCACAAACGCTCGTTCGTGCCGCTATGACTAAGACTCACGGGAGCGAAGCGATAGGCAAGTAAATCTGTGAAGACTTCATTACGTTCACGGTAGTCTGTGTAGTTCGGATAAGAAATCAGCGTAACATCGGACTGGCCGGACACCATGCCGTACACTCCAACAAGCTGATCCGGCTGCGTGGCGGGCAAAGGCCGCAAGAGCACAGTATTGACGAGACTGAAAATCGAAGCGTTCGCGCCGATGCCCAACGCGAGCGACAGCAACGCGACGACAGTGAAGCCCGGACTCTTCACCAACCGCCGAAAACTGAAACGCAAATCCTGTATCAACGTACTCATCTTCAAATCTCCTATTCGTAGCGAAGCGCAATCATCGGATCAACCTTCGTCGCACGCCGCGCAGGGATAAAGCTGGCGAGCAGCGCGACGGCGGCGAGGAACAGGGCGATGCCGATAAAAGTTGAAGGGTCTGTCGTGCTGACGCCGTACAGAAAACTTGCGAGCAGACGCGTCAACGCGAAAGCTCCCAGTAAGCCAAGAAAGATGCCGACGCCGACGAGCGTCATGCCTTCGCGCAACACAAGCCGCAGCACGTCGCCGCGTTGCGCACCCAAAGCCATGCGTATGCCGATCTCGCGCGTGCGCCGTGTGACCGAGTAAGCCATCACGCCGTACAAGCCAATGGCGGCCAGAAGCAACGCCAGCAAACCGAAGACGCCGAGTAGCCCCGCGCCCATTCGCGCCGAGTACAAAGAGTTGCTAAGTAGTTCCGTCATCGGCCTAAGATTCGTCACCGGTAAATTCTTTTCAACTGCTTGTACTTCTCTGCGCACCGACGCAAGAAAGTTGGCCGGGTCAGAGCGTGTCCGCACCATCAAGCTCATGCCGCTCTCGTGGCGTTGCGCCAGAGATTGATAAACGAATGGCGCGGGTGCTTCGCCGAGCGTGATGTATTTTCCGTCGCGCGCAAGACCAATGACTTCCAGCCAGGGGCCTTTCGCGCCGCTCAAGCTAATGTGTTTGCCGAGCGGGTCTTGAACGGGAAAGTAACGCTTTGCAAAAGTTTCGTTGACAACGACAACGCCGGGCGCGCCTTCCCTGTCCTGTGCGTTGAAATCGCGCCCGCGCAACAAAGGAATTCGTAACGTCTCAAAGTATCGCAAGCCGACAGAAGCGGCGAGCGTCGTGTTGCTGCTCGTTTCCGCGCTTGCGCCCGTGCTTTCGCTGTTGCTGGCCGCGCTCGCCGCTTCCTGACCTTCAATCGCAACGCTGCTTTGACGGCTCGCACCACTCAAGGGCGGCGTGCGCGAGAGCGTCGCCGATTGCACGCCCGGCATCGCTTCGATGCGTTCGGTCACCAGTTTGTAAAACTCTTGTCCCTGCGGTTTCGTGTAGCGCAATAGATTTATGTTGAGCGGCATCACCAGCACATTCTCTGGACTGAAGCCCGGATCAATTTGTTGCGCATGTTGAAGGCTACGCAAAAATAGCCCTGCGCCGATCAGCAGCACGAGCGACAGCGCTACCTGCGCGACGACCAGCAAATTGCGCAAACTAAAACGCCGCCGCGCGCCCTTACCCGGTAACACAATCGCTTCGTCTTTAAGCGCATGAACGAGGTCTGGATTTGAAGCCTGTAATGCCGGAGCGATGCCGAAGACGATGCCCGTCAACAGGGAGAGCAACATCGTAAAGAGAAGCACGCGTGCGTCTAGACTAAAATCAAATGCGAACGAAAAAAAGTTAGGTGGCGGCGGATAAGTTTGCAGCGCATCAACGAGCCACACCGCAAGCAGAAGACCGAGTGCGCCGCCAAGTGATGCGAGCAGCACGCTCTCCGTTAATAATTGACGAATCAAACGCCCGCGACTTGCGCCCAACGCGAGACGAATGCCGATCTCCCTGCGTCTTGTGGAAGCACGCGCCAGCAAAAGATTCGCCACGTTCGCGCACGCGATCAGAAGCACTAGGCCAACGACTGACATCAACAACCCTGCGACGGAAAGAAGCGTGCCGCGCTGTTCTGGATCGCCTTTGGTTACAGGAAAGAGCGTCGCCGTTTCGTCTCTGTTCGTGTCCGGGTAAGCTTGCTCTAATTGCTTGGCGAGCGTTTGTATTCCGGCCTGCGCCTGCTCGATTGTGACGCCGGGTTTAAGCCGCCCGATGATGTCCAGCCAGCCAGCGCCGCGCACAGAAAGTAAGTCCGGGTTTTTCTCGCCTGAGTAACCGCTTCGTGGCGGACGCACCACCGCCTGCATCATCATCGGCACATAAACGTCGCTTATCCCTCCCACCTCTGCGCCGTTGAAGTTCATCGGAGCAACGCCCACAACCGTAAAAGATTGTCCGTTCATAAGCAGTTGTTTGCCGACGGCGTTAGGATCACCTGCGAAACGACGCTGCCACAAACCATGACTGATAATTGCGACCGGATGCGCGCCCGGCGTTCTGTCTTCTTCCGGCAGAAACGTGCGTCCCACAGCGGCGCGCACACCGAGCACATCAAAGTAGTTGCCCGTGACGATCAACCCGGAAATCGCTTCTGTTTGATCGTCGCTGTTTAAGCTGACAGTGATACCGGAAGAGGCCGCCGTGTCGCTGAAGACTTCATTCTTATCCCTGTAATCAACGTAATCCGGGTACGAAGAAACATTGTACTGACTCGCGCGGCTGCTGTTGTAAACGAAGACGAGCCGCTCCGGTTCTGTCACCGGCAGAGGTCTGAGCAACACTGCATTAACGAAACTGAAGATCGAAGTATTCGCGCCGATGCCGAGCGCCAGAGAAACAATCGCAATGCCCGTAAAGCCCGGACTCTTCAACAGCATTCGCGCCGCATAGCGCAAGTCTTGCCATAAAGTTTTCATTATCACTACCTCACCGCGAATTAGATCGGGAACCAAACGTTACAGGACGAACAGAAAGACAAGCGTCCTTTCATTCATCGTTCCATATTCGTCGCTTATCGATTGCTCTCAGTCATGCCTGAGCGCGATCATCGGATCAACTCTGGTCGCGCGTTGCGCCGGGACATAACAGGCAAGCGCGGCCACGCCTGCGAGTAGCGCAGAGATTCCAGCGAACGTCCACATATCCGTCGCGCTCACACCGTAGAGAATGCTCGCCATCAAGCGCGTCACAGCAAAGGCGGCGACGAGTCCTGCGCCGATGCCTGTTAAAATCAACTTCATGCCGTGCCCGATGACGAGGCGAAAGATGTCACCACGTTGCGCGCCCAAAGCCATGCGTATGCCGATCTCGTGTGTGCGTTGCGCCACCGAGTATGCGATGACGGCGTAGATGCCGACTGCCGCGAGAACGAGCGCGACGAGAGCGAAGGCGGCGAACATGAATGAAGACAAACGCTGCGGAGCCATTGATTCGCTGAAGACCTGATCTATCGTTCGCACGTTGTAAATGGGCTGATCCTTATCAATCGCCTGCAACTCACTTCGCACGGCAGCCGTCAGCGACGCCGGATCGCCCCCAGTGCGCACGATGAATGTCATCTCGCGCCAAGGGTTTTGTGCGTAGGACTGATAAACGGCGAGTTCCTGTTCGGTTACTTGTTCGCTAAAAGCTTCGTGTCGCACATCGCCCACCACGCCGACGATTTCATACGGCTTGTCACCATTACCCAATCTCAAACGTTTGCCGAGCGGGTCTTCATTCTTGAAATGCTTTTGCGCAAGCGCGCGGCTAATGATGAGAACGGGCGTCGTTTCTGTCGTATCGCGCGTGTCGAAGACGCGGCCTTCGAGAAGAGGAATTTCCATTGTTTTGAAGTAGTTCAAACTGCCGACCTGAATGTATGCGAGCGGCGTTTGTCCGGGCGCGGGCGTTGGTTCTCCGTCGCGCCAAAAGCCTGTGTCGGAGTTATCGAACCCGAGCGGAAGATTGTTGATTGCCGCGACATTCGTCAACCCCGGCAGCGTCTCGAGGCGTTCGAGGAATCGCTTTTGAAAGTTCACGCGATCTTCATCTTTCGAGTATTTCGCGCGTGGCAAGGCGACGCCGAACGTGAGCGCATTGTGTGCGTTGAATCCCGGATCAACGTTTATAAGCTTGACGAAACTACGCATCATCAAGCCCGCGCCGACGAGCAGCACAAGGCTCAGGGCAACTTCCATGACGACGAGCAAACTGCGCGTGCGATTGCGCCCGCGTCCACTTTGCGCGCCGCTGCGTCCGCCTTCCTTCAGCGCTTCATTGAGATTCGTCTTCGAGGCTTGCAGCGCGGGCACGAGACCAAAAACCACGCCGGTCACAAGCGACAACAGCATCGTAAAGCCGAACACGCGCCAGTCAATGCCGAGATTCGACCAACCGCTGACGAACTTCGCAAAGTTGGCGGGCATTCCGGCGGCGAGCGCATCTATGCTCCATACGCTTAAAAGCAATCCGAGCGCTCCGCCCGCGATTGCCAGCAACAAGCTTTCCGTCAACAGTTGTCGCACAACGCGAAAGCGGCTTGCGCCGAGGGTGAGGCGAACGGCGATTTCGTGACGGCGTTCGGCGGCGCGCAGCAGCAATAGATTGGCGACGTTGGCGCACGCGATCAGGAGCACGAAACCGACTGCGCCGAGCATGATGATTAAGTACGGGCGCGGCCCACGCGTCTCGGATTCGAGAAAATTCATCGCGCGCAGGCTTCGTCCCGCGTTCGTCTGCGGATACTGCACGGCAAGCCGTTGCGCGAGTCCGTTCAATTCACTTGTCGCCTGTTCAACGGAAGCGCCTTGTTTGAGACGCCCGACGACGCGCATGTAATGTGATTCACGATCAGCCGTATCTTCTTTATCGAAAATAAACGGCGTCCACATCTCAACCGCGCCGCGCGGATAATTCGCTTCGGGCGGCGCGATACCGACGACGGTAAAGTTACGCTCGTTGATTTTAACGATGCGCCCGATGATGTTCGGTTCGGCATTAAAGCGTCGCCGCCACAAAACATCGCTGATGATAATGACAGGTTCGCGTCCCGGTTGTTCTTCTTCCGTAGCGAAGGAGCGCCCCATCTTCATCTCGATGCCGAGCACCTCGAAAAACCCCTGCGTCACCGTCGCGCCCGTGATGCGTTCGGGACGTTCGTTCTCTGTCAGATTCGCCGACCAACCGCTTGTCGCCGCGATTGATTCAAACGCTGTGCTCCCGTTTCGGATGTCGAGAAAATTGGCGGGCGCAACGCTGCCGTTTCGCATGTCGAGCGCCGGTATCGTTTCAAACACAGCCACGATGCGCGGCATATCACGAAACGCAAACGGCTTTAACAACAGCGCATTGATCGCGCTAAAGATCGTCGTGTTCGCGGCAATACCCAACGCGAGCGTGAAGATCGCAACCGCTGTAAAGCCCGGATTCTTCCACAACATACGCACCGCAAACCGCACGTCCTGCCACAAAGTATTCATCGCTGCACCTCAACGTTTTCTTTCTCGTTCACAGACTTATTCGTGCCGGAGCGCGATCATTGGATCAACCTTCGTCGCCCGTCTTGCCGGAACAAGGCAGGCGACGAGCGCGACTCCGGCAAGCAACACCGATACGCCGACAAAGGTTACGGGATCAGTCGCGCTTACGCCGTAGAGCAAACTCGCCATTACGCGCGTCACCGCGAAAGCGCCAATTAAACCAATCACGATGCCGATAAGAGCCAGCACCATGCCCTGCCTGACGACGAGACGAAGCACATCCCTCGCTTGCGCGCCCAAAGCGAGGCGAATGCCGATTTCATGCGTGCGCTGTGTGACGGAATAAGAAATGACGCCGTAGATGCCGACGCTTGCCAGCAGCAGCGCGACGCACGCGAAGAGACCGAGCAGCAGCGTGCGAAAGCGCGGTTGCGCCGCCGATTCGGAAATGCGCTGCTCCATCGTCTTGACGTTGTAAATCGGCAAATCTTTATCAAGTGATTGCACTTCGTTTCTGATTGCAGCGGTGAGTTTCGTTGGATCACCGGCGGCGCGCACGACTAGGTTTGTCATGGGCGCGGGAGTTTGCGCGTGGTTCACATACATTTCGCCGAAAGGCTCTTGCGCCAGACTGCTATGGCGAATGCTTCCGACGACTCCCGCGATCTCGCCCGTCCAGGGCTTGCCGAAGTCAATCGTCAAGCGTTTTCCGATAGGGTCTTCATTGGGAAGAAAGCGCCGCGCAAAGCTATCGCTGACGATAATGGTGTTGGGAGCTTTCTCTGAATCGCGTTCGGTGAAGGAGCGCCCTTTAAGGAGCGGAATGCCGATGGCGCGAAAGTAATCAGGGCTAATGATGCGTATGTTGGCGTCGTTCTCAAGACTTCCGAAAGCCACCGGCGGCTTGCCTTCGATAGTGAAGAACGTGTCGTTGTCCTGACCGCTCAACGGAAGTTCCGTCACCGTTCCGGCAGCTTCTACTCCGGGCAGCGCTTCAATACGCGAAATGAGTTCCTGAAAGAAAGCGGCAGTCTGTTGCGGTTCTGGATACTTCATGCGCGTCAAAGAAAGTTGCATCGTCAACACGTTCGTCGGCGCAAAGCCCGGATCAACATGTGTCAGACGCAAGAAACTTTTTATTAGAAGTCCTGCACCGACGAGCAGTATCAAAGAGAGCGCCACTTCGGAGACGACGAGCAGCGCGCGCAGACGCTGTCCCTTCGCTCCCATCGTGCCGCGACTCCCCTCTTTGAGCGTCTCCGTTAAATTAGGTTTTGACGTGGAGAGCGCAGGGAAAAGGCCGAAGATGATGCCTGTGAGCAATGAGACGAACAGCGTGAAGGCGAGCACGCGCCAATCAATTGCGACCTCTTTGATGCGCGGAAGATTTTCGGGACTAAACGCGACGAGCAGATCAACGCCCCACACCGCGAGCAGCAATCCCAAGCCCCCGCCGACAAGCGCCAGCAACACGCTCTCCGTCAAAAGCTGCCGCACAACACGCACGCGGCTCGCGCCCAACGCTGAACGAATCGCAATCTCTCTGTGCCTCGACACGCCACGCGCTAAAGATAAGTTAGCGACGTTCGCACATGCGATCAAGAGCACGAGGCCGACCGCGCCCAACAGCACAAACAGCGTCAAGCGCAGTTGCCCGACGAGCCTCTCCGGTAGCAGCGTTAATCCTAAACCGAAATTGGTGTTCGATTCGGGATACTGCTTTTCAAGTCCGTGCGCGATGTTATTAACTTCAGCCTGCGCTTGAGCAAGCGTCACACCGTTTTTCAATCGCCCGACGGCTTGAAGAAAGTGCGACCTGCGCTGCGACATTTGCGGCGTCTTGAAAGCTATCGGCGTCCACAATTTGGCTTCACGCGGAAACTGAAAATCCGGCGGCATGATGCCGATGATCGTCGCGTTCTGCCCGTTGAGCGCGAGCGTTTTTCCGACGAGTTTCGGATCACCGCCGAAGCGACTTTGCCAGAGGCCGTGACTCACGACGACCACACCATTGCGCCCCGCCTCTTCTTCCTCCGCAAGAAATGTTCGCCCACCCGCCACAGGTTGAACGCCAAGCGTCTCAAAGAATCCGGCGGAGACACGCGCGCTCGTCACACGCTCCGGCTCCGCTTCACCCGTCAGCGTAAATGATAAAGGTTGAAACGCGGCGAAGCGCTCGAAGGTGTGAGTCTGCTCGCGGTAATCCAAAAAATCCGGCGGCGAAATTGATCCGCCCTTCGTGTTGTCTCGAAAGTCCAGTCCCTCGACGTACACAAGGCGGTCAGCCTCTGCAAACGGCAAAGGGCGCAGCAGCACCGCATTGACGACGCTGAAGATCGCACTGTTGACGCCGATGCCCAAAGCCAGAGTAAGCACCGTGATCGCCGTGAAGCCGGGCTTTTTAAGCAGCGTCCGAAAACCGTAACGTATATCTTGCCACAGGGTCGTCATGATTCCTCCTATTCGTATCGAAGTGCGACCATCGGATCAACCTTCGTTGCCTTGCGCGCCGGAATGAGACATGCGATGAGCGCCACGCCCGCGAGCAACAGCGCGACGCCGATGAAAGTTGCGGGGTCGGTTGCGCTGACGCCGAACAATAAACTGCTCATTACGCGCGTGACGGCAAAGGCTCCGATCAACCCTACTGCAACGCCGATCAGTGCCAGCGTCATGCCCTGTCCGACGACTAAACGAAGCACGTCACGCGCTTGCGCACCGAGCGCTATGCGAATGCCGATCTCATGCGTGCGCTGCGTGACCATGAAATTCATCACGCCGTAGATGCCGATTGAGGCGAGCGTAAGTGCGAGCGTGGCGAAGAGGCCGAGCAGCAGCATCTGGAAACGGCGCGGCGCAACAGATTCCGCCACGCGCTCGTCCATCGTCTTCACCTCCCAGATTAGTTGATCTTTATCAATCGCTTTGATTGCGCCGCGCATGGCAAAAGCGAGTGCCGCCGGATCGGAAGCGGCGGAACGAATGACTAAATCTATCTGGCGGTCTGGTGTTTGAAAAAATGGAACGTAGTATTCCGGCTGTTCCTTTTCATCCAAACTCCCGTGCCTGACGTTGCCGACAATGCCGACGATTTCGCCCGGCGGTAACGGCTCGTCTTTTTCATCTTCAAGGATGATGCGACGGCCTATCGGGTCTTCGCTCTCGAAGAAGCGGCGCGCGAAAGCTTCGTTAATAACGATGACGGGCGGAGCATTCTGCACGTCGCGCGCTGTGAAGTCGCGCCCGCGTCGCACGGGAATGCTCATCACGCGAAAATAGTCTGGCGTGATGCTGTAATTTCTCGCTGCTGTTCTTGATTCAGGAGGCGCAGGTGGACGACCTTCGATGTTGAAAGTGTTGAATGTGTCGCGCAAGCCAAGCGGCAGTAGATTCGTCGCGCTGATTGCCTCAACGCCGGGAAGCACCTGCGTGCGATTAAGCAATTCCCGAACGTAAGCGATCTGCTGTTCGGGTTGCGGATATTTTGCTCTTGAAAGCGGCAGCGTGACGCTCAACACGCGCGCCGTCGTGTAGCCCGGATTGGTATCGAGCAGCCGAAGGAAACTTTTAATCAACAGCCCCGCGCCGATTAAGAGTACGAGCGACAGCGCGATTTCGGAGACGACGAGCAAACTGCGCACACGATTGCGCCGCGCGCCTTCCATCGAGCTGCGGCCTCCTTCCTTGAGTGATTCATTGAGGTCAAGCTTCGAGGAGGCAAGCGCGGGAAAGAGGCCGAAGATGATTCCTGTGAAAGCCGAAACGATAAGCGTGAAAGCGAGCACGCGATTATCAACATTGATTTCCGTAACGCGCGGAAGATTCGCCGGACTCGCCGCCACCAACAAATCAACTCCCCACAGAGCGAGCAACAATCCCAACACGCCGCCCATGAGCGCGAGCAGCAAACTTTCCGTTAATAATTGGCGCAAGATGCGCGCACGACTTGCGCCGAGCGCCGTGCGAATCGCCATCTCCTTCTGTCGCGCAGATGCCCGCGCCAACAGCAGATTGGCAACATTCGCGCATGTAATTAACAGTACGAATAGAACCGCGCCCAAGAGCACAAAGAACGCCGGGCGAACATCTCCGGTAACATCCTCATGCAGCGAGATGAGGCGCGCGCGCCAGCCCGTGTTAGTCGCCGGATACTGTTCCGCCAACCGGCGGGCAATGGTATCAATCTCGGCTTGCGCCTGTTGCAGTGTGACCCCCGGTTTAAGGCTGGCGACGATTGTGTTGAATCGGCTGTCACGACTTTCCAACGAAGCGGCGCTGGCACGCGCCGTCACAGCCGTGAAGGGATCAAAGAAATCCATTTTCTCGGCTTGCACAGGGAACTTGAAACCGGGCGGCATGACGCCGATCACCGTGACGCTTCGCGCGCTCAATTTAATCTCGCGCCCGATGATCGTCTTATCGCCGCCGAAGCGACGTTGCCACAATCCGTAACCCAAGACGATCACGGGAGGCGCGCCCGCTTTGTCCTCTTCCGGCGTGAAGACGCGCCCGATCAAAGGCTCGATGCCGAGCATTGGAAAGAGTTCCGCAGAAACGTCTGCGCCGAGAACGCGTTCAGGCTCATCACCGCCGCTCACGAGTGAGGTGCCGATTTGACGGTAAGCTGCGACGTACTGCAACGTCTGCGCTTGTTCTTTGTAGTCTCTGAAGTCTGGATAAGAAAGCGGCGGCCTGTCCGTCAAGTTCGCTTCGGCATTGCTCGTGTTCTGCGAATACAGAGACACTAACCGCTCCGAATTTTTATACGGCAAAGGACGCCACAACACGGCGTTGACAACCGAAAAGATCGCCGTGTTCGCGCCGATGCCTAAACCAAGCGCAAGCACAATTGTGGCGGTGAAGCCGGGCTTCTTGAGCAGTATCCGAAAGCCGTACCGTATGTCTTGCCAGAGAGTTTGCATCACTTCTCCTATTCGTGCCGGAGTGCAATCATCGGATCAACTTTCGTCGCACGCCGCGCCGGAATGTAGCAGGCCAGAAAAGCCACCGCTGCCAGCAACAAGGACACACCGAAGAAAATCAACGGATCGGTGGCGCTCACGCCGTACAGCAAACTCGCCATCACGCGCGTCACGGCGAAGGCTCCGAGCAGCCCCGTGGCGACGCCGATGAGCGCCAGACGCAAGCCTTGTCCGACGATTAGTTTGAAGACATCTCCAGCTTGCGCTCCCAGAGCGAGGCGGACGCCGATTTCATGCGTGCGCTGTGTCACGGAATAGGCAATCACGCCGTAGATGCCCACTGCCGCGAGGATCAGAGCCACCGCCGCGAAGATGCCGAGCAGCAGCGCGCTGAAACGTTGTGCGGAGATCGAGCGCGAGAGTTTTTGCTCCATTGTCCTCACGCCGTAGACAGGTTGATTCGGATCGACCTCGCGGATTGCGCGGCGAATACTTGCAATTGAATTTTCAGGATTATTTGTCGTGCGCGCCGCTAAATCCATCCATGTGCGCGAGGGGACTTGCGGGTAATGCACGTAGATTTCCGGCGCGGTCTCTTCAGTCAACTGTAGGTGCTTAACGTCTTTGACGATTCCAACGATTTCATATTTGACATCCTTGAGAATCAGACGTTTGCTAATCGGATTTTCAGCAGGCCAGAAGCGGCGAGCAGACGTTTCATTGATGATTGCAACTCGCGTAGCATTCGCCGCGTCGCGTGGTGTGAAAGCGCGGCCACGCACAAGGGGAATTCCCATGGCGCGAAAATAATCGCTGCTGATCGTGCGATTGTTGGCGTGAAGCGAGTCTTCCGTTTGTCCTTCGATGGCAAACGAACCGCCCGTGCGCGACCCGTTGAAGGGAAGTTCCGAAGTGAGTCCCACCGCCTCGATTCCCGGAAGAGTTGCGACGTGTTCAAGCACTCGGTTGAAGAAATTGATTTGCTGCTGACTCTCTGCATATCTGGTTTTGGGCAGCGAGAGCTGCATCGTGAGCAAGTGTTCGGGATTGAATCCCGGATCAATCTGTTGCAGCCGCCAAAAACTTTTTATCAGCAATCCGCCGCCGATCAAGAGCACCAGAGCCAGAGCGAACTCGGAAACAATCAAAGCGCTGAAAAGGCGTTGACGGCGGCGCCCCCCGCTCGCTCCGCGTCCACCTTCTTTCAGCGATTCATTCAGATCGGTTTGCGAAGATTGCAAGGCCGGAGCCAGACCGAAGAGTAATCCGGTCAACAAAGAAACGAGCAGCGTAAAGCCCAGCACTTGTGTGTCAACGCCAATTGCTTTTGCATTGTAGATGTTACCCGGAATGGCTGCTGCGAGCAGATCGATTCCCCAGAGGGTGAGCAGTAGCCCGAGGCCGCCGCCGAGCAAGGAAAGCAGCACGCTTTCGGTCAGGAACTGCCGCACAAGGCGAAAGCGCCCCGCGCCCAGTGCCGTGCGAATCGCCATCTCTTTTTGCCGCGCCGTCGCCTGTGCGAGCAGCAGCGCGGCGACATTCGCGCAGGCGATCAAGAGCACGAAGCCGACAGCTCCCAACAGCACGAGAAGCATCGAGCGGATATTACCGACGAGATAATCGCGCAATGGAATTAGTTTGACGCCCGCGTTCTTATTGGTATCGGGATATGCTTGGGCGAGGCGACGGGCAATCGTGTCCATCTCCGTCTGCGCTTGTTCGATTGTGACGTCCGGCTTGAGGCGCGCAATGGCGCTCAGAAAGTGTCCGCCACGCCCCCTCTCGGGATCGACAATCAACGGCGACCAGAGTTCGCTGCCTGTCTCGGGAGATTCAAAGCCTTGCGGCATAATCCCGATCACAGTATAGCTTTCGTTGTTGAGCGTGAGAGTTTGCCCGATTAACTTAGCGTCACCGGCAAAACGACGCTGCCATAGATTATGGCTGAGGATTACGACGCGGGGAGCGCCGGGTTGATCCTCCTGTGCTTGAAAAGCGCGTCCCGAGGCAGGCGATACATCGAGCGCTTGAAAAAAGTTAGCCGCGACATTCAACCCGACGAACCGCTCGGGCGCATCGCGTCCGGTCAAGATAAAGCGGTCATACTCGTAGGCGGCAATCTGCGAAAAACTTTGGCTTTGCTCTTTCCAATCTTTCAGATTAGGAAACGAGATCGTGCCCGATTCTTCGCCGGATTGTTTGTTAGACTCAAAGACTTCCACCAGCCGCTCAGGATGCGGATACGGGAGCGGGCGCAAAATAACCGCATTGACGACGCTGAAGATCGCCGTATTCGCGCCGATGCCGAGCGCCAGCGCCACCACCGCAATGATCGTAAAGCCTTTGTTCCTGAGCAGCGTTCTCACACCGTATTTCAGGTCTTGCCACAGTGTTTCCATCACGCCACCTTCATCCTTTCTCAAGCTCGCTTCTATTCATGCCTGAGTGCAATCATCGGATCGACTTTCGTCGCACGCCGCGCAGGGATAAGACACGCGAATAAAGCGACGGCGACGAGCAACAGCGACACGCCGGTAAAGGTTATGGGATCAGTCGCGCTGACACCGTAGAGCAAACTTGCCAGCACGCGCGTCAGGGCGAGCGCCGCCGCTAAACCCACGCCCACACCGATGAGCGCGAGCGCCATACCTTGCTTGACGACGAGTTTCAACACGTCAGAAGTTTGCGCGCCGAGTGCGACACGTATGCCGATTTCATGCGTGCGCTCAGTGACGGAATAAGAGATGACGCCGTAAAGCCCGATCATGGTTAAGAGCAGCGCCACGCCCGCAAAGATGCCGAGCAGTAGAGTGTTGAAGCGTGGTTGCGCGACTGACGCGGCGAGATAATCATCAAGCGTTCTGATGTTGTAAACGGGAATGTCCTTGTCCAACTTACTCACTTCGTTGCGCATTGTTGCGGCAAGGCTTTGCGGATCAATTCCGGTGCGCGCAACGAGCGTCATCCCGCTGAACGGAACTTGAGCGTGCGGAACATACACTTCCGCTCCCGCTTCGCTGCTCAAGCTCTGGTGCTTCACATCGCCGACCACGCCGACGATCTCGCGCATCACAGCTTCGTCGTTGCCAACAGAGATGCCCGGTCTGATGCGCTTACCGATGGGGTCTTCGCCCGGAAAGATTTGTCGCGCGAGCGTTTCGTTGATGATGATGACGCCGGGAGATTTCACATCGTCGCGCGCGTTGAAGCCACGTCCCTTCAAGAGCGGAATGGACATTGCGCGAAAGTAATCCGGGCTGGTCGCGCGATACTCGGTACTCGGTCGTTCACCCCTCGCCATCGGGCGTCCGTCAACCTCAAAAGTGACTTCTATTTGATCTCCGCTCAACGGCAGTGGGTAAACAATGCCTGCGGCGTCAACGCCGGGCAACGTCTCGATGCGCGAGAGCAGTTGCCGGTAAAAAACCGCTTGCTGCGGCTCGCTGTATTTCGCAAAAGGCACGCTGATGTTCAACGCCAGAACATGCTCTGCGTTAAATCCGGGGCTGGCACCCTGCAAGCGTAGAAAGCTTCGCGCCAGTAATCCCGCCCCGACAAGTAGCATCAGCGCCAACGCCACTTCGGTCACGATTAACAAGCTACGCACACGATTGCCACGCGCGCCCGCCGTTCCGCTGCGCCCGCCCTCTTTGAGCGATTCCGTCAGGTCTAACTTTGAAGCGTGCAACGCGGGAGCAAGCCCGAAGATCGCGCCGGTCAACAACGAGACGAACATCGTAAAAGCGAGCACACGTCCGTCCAGACCGATTTCGCTCAAGCGCGGCAAACCTTTCGGGCTGAGTGCGACAAGCAGATCGGTTCCCCACATCGCCAGCAACAAACCGAGCGCGCCGCCCGCGAGTCCAAGCAACACGCTTTCGGTGAGGAGTTGCCGGACAACACGCCAACGGCTTGCGCCGAGTGCCGCGCGAATCGCTATCTCTTTGTGCCGCGTCGTGGCGCGCGCCAGCAGCAGATTAGCGACGTTGGCGCATGAGATCAGCAACACAAACCCGACCGCGCCGAAGAGAACCAGCAGCGCCGTGCGTATCTTGCCCACCAACAATTCAAGCTGCGGGATAATCTTCACTCCCTGATGAGTGTTGGTATCCGGGTACTGCGCTTCTAGATTGCGCGCGATTGAATCCATTTCCGCCTGCGCCTGTTCCAGCGTCACGTTTGGTTTGAGACGCCCGATCACTTGATAGATACCTACGCCGCGCTGCGCCGTGTTGGGTGCGCCGCCGTCAACGGGCGTTTCGGCATCGAGCGCGACGGTGATCCAGAGTTCCGTCGGCTCTGCTTGAACGGGAAACTGAAAGCCTTCCGGCATCACGCCGACAACGGTATAACTCTTTCCGCTGAGCGTTAGATTGCGCCCTAAAACTTTCGGATCGGAACCGAAGCGTCGCTGCCACAGGCCATGACTCAAGATCACCGCATAACTGCTCGCGCCGGGCATGTCTTCTTCTGGAAGAAAGGCGCGTCCCAAACTCGGCGTTGCGCCTAAAAGTTGAAAGATGTTGGCGGAGACAATGGCGCTTTGCAGGCGCACGGGTTGATCCGCGCCCGTCAGCGTGCGGTTGACGTTACGAAAGACGGCAAGCTGCTCGAAGACTTTATTTTGCGTTCGCCAGTCAGTGAAGTTCGGATACGATGCGAAATCCAAATCGTCCTTGCGTTGCGTGGTCGTCTGCCTTAGCGCCACAAGTCGCTCGGAATTCTTAAACGGCAACGGGCGCAGCAGCACCGCATTCACGACACTAAAGATCGCTGTGTTTGCGCCGATGCCTAAACCAAGCGCAAGCACAATTGTGGCGGTGAAGCCGGGCTTCTTGAGCAGTATCCGAAAGCCGTATCGTATGTCTTGCCAGAGAGTTTGCATAACTTCTCCTATTCGTGCCGGAGCGCGATCATCGGATCAACCTTCGTCGCACGTCGCGCCGGGATGTAACAGGCCAGCAGGGCGACAGATGCCAACGCTAATGACGTAGCAGCAAAGATGCCCGGATCGGCGGTAGTCACTGCGTATAACAAACTTGCTATCAGGCGGGTTAGTGCGAAAGCGGCGAAAAGCCCGAGCGCGATGCCTGCGAAGGTTAAGGATAGGCCTTGCTTAAGTACCAATTTCAGGACGTCCGAAGTTCGCGCGCCCAAGGCCATGCGGATACCGATCTCATGCGTGCGTTGGGCGACCGTATAATTCATCACGCCGTAGATGCCGATTGACGCAAGGGCGAGAGCTAAGCCAGCAAAGATGATGAGTAGCAGCATGAAGAATCGTCGCAATGAAATCGAATCGGACAGCAGTTGTTCCATCGTGGCGATGTCGTAAACCGCTTGCTCTTTGTCAATTGTGCGAACCGCATTCCGCACCGGAGCGATGAGGCCTTTCGGATCAGTTGACGTATGCACGACGAGAGTCATAAAAGAAGTTGGGTACTGCGACTCTGGAAGGTAGATTTGCATCGGCGCTTTCTTGTCCAATCCGTACTGACGAACATCGCTCACGATACCGATAACGGTGTGCCATGTCTGTTGATCCGAGGAGCCTGCAAGCTTGATTCGTTTGCCCAATGGGTCTTCGTGCGCCCACAACTCTTTCGCCATCGTTTCGTTGATGAGCGCAACCGGAAGCGAAGTCTCCGCGTCTTGTTCGGTCAACGAGCGTCCTTTCAAAGTTGCAACGGACATGGCGCGCAGATAACCGGGAGTCGTGGTGTATAGATCAACGGAGATTTCTTCGCCGCGCGGCTTCGGATGATCTTCAACGGCGAGACCTCTTCCGTCAAAATTACTACTCAGCGGCAGAACGCTCGTCACGCCTGCGGCTTCAACTCCCGGCAGCGCTTCAACGCGCTCAGCGAGTGTTTTGTAGAAAGCCACTCGATCATGCGGCTTCGGATACCTCGCGCTCGGCAAAGAGATATTCATCGTCAACAAATTTTCCGAATTGAAACCCGGATTGACGTCGCGTAAACGCACGACGCTTTTAAGCAGGAGTCCGGCGCAAATGAGTAACACGAGCGCCATTGCGATCTCGGAGACGACGAGCGCACTGCGCAAGCGATTGTGGCTCGAGCCTGCGCCCGAACTGCGCCCGCCTTCTTTGAGGGATTCACTTAGCTCCGGCTCGGAGACGCGCAAGGCCGGAGCCAGCCCGAAGAAAATCCCCGTCGCAATGGAAATCATCACCGTGAAGCCAAGCACGCGGCTGTCCATCTTGATTCCGCTCAACAAAGGAGTGACGTGTGAGCCAATTGATTCGACGAAGCTCGTTCCCCACAGTGCCAGCACCAGCCCGATGCCGCCACCGACGAGCGCCAGCAACACGCTCTCGGTCAGCAGTTGCCGCACCAAACGAAATCGCCCCGCTCCAAGCGCGGCGCGAATAGCAAGCTCTTTTTGGCGTGCAGCCGTGCGTGTAAGTAAGAGGTTGCCGACGTTCGCGCACGCGATGAGCAGCACGAAAACAACGGCACCGAACAGTGCGAGCAAAGTCGGGCGCAAACCTCCGATAGTGTCTTCACCGAGAGAAACCAAATGCACACCGTAGCCGTTGTTATCGGTCGGATGCGCTAGCGCCATACGCCGTGCGATGACATTCAGTTCAGACTGAGCTTGCTCAAGCGAGACGCCGGATTTAAGGCGGGCGATGGCTCTGAGATGACGCGAGCTGCGTTCCTTTTCGTCGTATTTCTCGGCGACAGGTCTGTAATATTCCGCTTGCGGTTCAATCAAGTTGGAAGGAAGCGAGCGAAAGTTTGCGGGCATCACTCCGACAATCGTATAAGGTTTGCCACTAAGCGAAACAGCCTTGCCGACGATGTCGGGCGCGCCGCCGAATCGTCGCTGCCATAAGCCGTAGCCTAAAACAATCACGAAGTCTTTGCCGTCCTCCTGTTCCTCCGGCAAAAAGGTGCGACCGAGTAGCGGCGCGGCTTTCATCACTCTGAAGTAACCGTCGCCGACCTGCATCGCCGGTATTCGTTCCGGCTCGCCGCCCGTGCCTGAAAAGATCGCTCCCCAATTCGAGTAAGTCGCAATCTCTTCAAAGACACCATTTTCATTTCGCCAATCAGCAACGTCTGTGGCAGACACTTGATTGCGATGATTGCCCTGTGCAGGCGTGTCGCCCCACACCAAAATGATGCGTTCGGAATCGTTGTAGGGCAGCGACTTCAGCAGAAGAGCATTGACCACGCTGAAGATCGTAGTGTTTGCGCCGATGCCGAGAGCCAGTGAAATGACGGCCACCACCGTGAAGCCCTTGCTCTTGAAGAGCATTCGCACGCCGTAACGCAAGTCTTGCCAGAGTGTTTGCATCACTTCTCCTATTCGTGCCTGAGGGCAATCATCGGATCAACCTTCGTCGCACGTCGCGCCGGAATGAGACAGGCAACGAAGGCAACGATTGTTAGCAGCAACGAGATGACTGCGAATGTCAAAGGGTCTGCGGCGCTCACGCCGTAGAGCAAGCTCGCCATCAGGCGCGTGACGGCAAACGCTCCGATGAGGCCCACCGCGACGCCGATCAGTGTGAGCACCATCCCCTGCCCGACGACCAACTTGAGCACATCGCTTTCTTGCGCGCCGAGCGCGATGCGGATGCCGATCTCGTGCGTGCGTTGTGCCACCGCGTAAGAGATGATGCCGTAGAGACCGAGCATCGCAAGGATGAGCGCGACCGACGCGAAGACGCCGAAGATGACAAGGCTGAAGCGACGCGCGTCGAGCGAAGCGGAGTAAACTTCCATGAGCGTGTGAAACGTCGTCGGCATCTCCGGGTTGAGCGACTGCACCGCCTGTCGCATCGCGGGGATGAGCGTCGCTGGATCGCCTTGCGCGCGCACGACCATCGCCAGCGAGTTAGACTGCGGTCGCTGAAAAGCGTTGGCATAGACAGTCAGCGCGGGCGCTCGGTCGAGTCCGACTTCACGCACGTTGCCGACCACGCCGACAATCTCCAACAAGCGCCCGTCGCCATCCATATTGCCGAACTGGATGCGTTTTCCGATGGGGTCTGCGCCCGGAAAATATTTTTGCGCGAGCGATTGGCTGATGACGGCGGCGGGCGGCGCATCGGGTTCGTCGCTCGCATCGAACACACGACCGCGCAGAGCGGGAATGCCCATCGCGGCGAAATAGCCGGAACTTGCGAGTCTGTATTCGGCGTGCCCCGTGTGCGCCGGATCGTTGTCAATCAGGAACGTCCCGTCCGCGCCTGTATCCGTCATCGGCAAGCCGTTGATGCCGCCGACAGCGACGACGCCCGGCAGTTGTCCGAGCCGTTCGAGCAGTTGCTGATAAAAGAGCGCGTTCCGTTTCTGTTGATCCTTATCGTCAGACGCGGGCAGCGACAGATTCATCTCGACGGCGCTCTCAGGACGAAAGCCCGGATCGACGCGCAGCAGTTCGATGAAACTCTTGCCCAAGAGTCCTGCGCCGACGAGCAGGATCAACGTCAGCGCGACCTGTGCGACGACGAGCAACCCGCGCAGACGTTTCCCCGCGCCGTGTGCCGTCTGCCCGCGTGCGGCTTCTTTCAGACCGGCTTGCAAGTCTCTGCCCGCGCCGTGCAGCACCGACACGACTCCGAGCGCGATGGCCATCAATGCCGACAGCGCGAGCGTGAAGACGAGAGCGCGGGCATTCACGCTAATCTCGTCGGCGCGCGGCAGACTTCCCTGATTCAGTTTGAGAATCAGATCAACGCCCCAGAAAGAGAGCAGCACGCCGAACGCTCCGCCGATGAGTGCGAGCAGCAGATTCTCCGTGAGGAACTGCCGCGCGAGGCGCAAACGTCCGGCTCCGAGCGCGGCGCGCACGGCAAACTCTTTCTGTCGCGCGGTCATCTGCGCCAGAAGCAGATTCGCAACGTTGGTGCCCGCTACCAGCAAGAGGAAGCCGACCGCCGCGAGGATAACAAGCAGCGCCGGTCGCGTGTTGCCCACGAGGTACTCTTGGAGCGGGATGAGGGCAAAGTCAGATGCGTCCGTTCCTGCGCCGTTCTCCTGCTTGAGTTCTTGACCGATGGCGCTCAAGTCTGCGCGCGCTGTGTCGAGAGTCACATCGGGGCGCAGCCTTGCGATGACGCCCCAGTTGTGCGCCGTGCGGGAAACGTCTGGCGGAAACATCTCGCGCGGCACCCACACATCCGCCGCCTTCGGGAAGCCTAAGTTGGGCGGCAGCACGCCGACGACCGACAAGTTCTGATTGTCAATCCGCAAAGTCGTGCCCGCGAGATCAGTCTTGCCGCCTAGCTGTCGTTGCCAGAATCCATAGCTGACAATCGCCACCGGAGCGCCGGACTTCAGTTCTTCAGGCAGGAACGCACGCCCGACGATAGGCGCGACGCCAAGCACACGGAAGAACTCGCCAGAGACCGCATAGACGGGCGCGCGCACCGGCTCGCTCCCACCAATGATCGTCGTCATCATCGTTGATGCACTTCCACCACTGTATTCGGCAATCGCTTCGAGGCTGTGATTGCGCGCACGCACGTCCGCGTAGTTTGGCTCGGTCACACGCATCCGCGCGCCCTTTGCGCTGACCTCTTTGAGTTCGACGACACGCGTTGCGTCCGGGTACGGCAACGGACGCAAGAGCACTGCGTCAACGATGCTGAAGATCGCCGTGTTTGCGCCAATCCCTAAAGCTAAAGTGATAACGGCAACGATAGTGAAACCGGGAGTTTTTACCAGCATCCGTATGCCGTAACGCAAATCTTGCCAGAGCGTTTTCATCACGCCACCTCGAAGCCGCTGGCGCGCAGTTTTTGTTCGTCTGCTTCGGCCTGCTGTCCTTGTTCATCTTCGACGACGCGTCCATCGAAGAGATGTATGGCGCGGTCTGCGTATTTCGCGTAGCGCGGATCGTGCGTCACCATGCAGATGGTTGCGCCGTCTCTATGAAGATCACGAAGTAGTTCCATGACGGCTTCACCGTTCGTTGAATCGAGATTACCCGTCGGCTCATCTGCGAGAAGAATTGACGGCTCTCCGGCGACGGCGCGTGCGACGGCGACGCGTTGTTGTTGACCGCCGGAAAGTTGACTTGGAAGATGTTTCGCGCGATGCGCCATGCCGACTTTTTCGAGCGCGGCGGTGACACGCGTTTTGCGATCCGCGCCAGACATACCGCGATAGGTCAAAGGCAGTTCGACGTTTTCGTAAACGGTGAGATCGCCAATCAAGTTGAAGCTCTGGAAGATAAAGCCGACTTCGCGGTTGCGTATGCGCGCGCGTTCCGCAAGCGAGAGATCGGAGACGGGTTGGCCGTTCAACCAATAGCGCCCATCCGACGGCGAATCAAGCAATCCTAAGATCGAGAGCAGCGTTGATTTGCCGCACCCTGAAGGGCCTGTGATTGAAAGATACTCGCCGTTTTTAACGTCCAGAAAAGTTCCAGACAAGGCGTGCGTTTCTACTTCGTCCGTGTAGAAAATCTTTTTCACATCGTCGAGCCGAATAAGCGGCTGTGCGTTTGCGTTCATCATTTTCTCCATTAAAATTAAAGAGTTTTCAGTTTTGAGTTGGCAGTTTTCAGTTAAAGCAAAAGCGCTGGCTGACACGGCACATTTCTTATCTGAAAACTCAAAACCGAAAACTGTTAATCACTTATTTCAAAAGAATGCGGTTCGACGAATCCCACTGCGAAGTGTCAGAGAGAATCACCTGCTCGCCTTCTTGCAGGCCGTCCAAGATTTCCACTGTGTTAACGGAACTGCGCCCCAAATGTACGTTGACGCGCACGGCGCTCTTGCCGCCGTCTTCGAGCTTGAACATGCCGACGGTGCTGTTTGCTTGACCGAAGGCGGGACGCCCGACGTACAGCACGTTCTTCAAGTTCTCTAATTCAATCGTGCCGTCCACGCTCAAGTCCGGGCGCGCGCCCTGCGGCAATGCGCCGTCAAGCGCGACATCAACCGTAACAGTGCCTTGCAGTACAGACGGATCAATGCGCGAAACGTGTCCTGCGATAATGCCGTTGCGCGTGTCAATCGAAGTGGGCTGGCCGAGTTGTATGTCTTTGGCCTGCGTCTCGGCAATCTTGAGTTCGGCCTTGAGATGTTGCGGCTCTGCAACGCGCGCGAGGTTTGTGCCGGGCGTTACTTCCTGCCCGACTTCAACCTGCATCTGTTGCAGCACGCCGTTTGTTCCGGCCATTACGCGAAGGCTCGCGGCTTGACTACGCTTTAGTACGGAGAGCGCGCGAATCTGCGCGATGCGCGCTTGCTGTGCGGCGAGTTGTGCCTGCACCGCTTTCACATTTACTTCGAGGCGTTGTTGTTCAATCTTGTAGCGGTTCGCTAAATCTTCGACTTTGACGCGCGATAAACGTAAGATAAGCGGCGCGACGAGTCCTTCTCTGGCGAGTTGTTCGTCTGTGTCGGATTGAATTTTCGCTTGCTGGTAATCCGCGTGGACGGTGGCGGCAGCGGCCTGCTGCGTCATGCGTTCGCTTTCCAGCTTGACGCGCAGATTATTGTAATCGGCTTCGGCGGCTTTCACTTGATAGTCAGCGTCCTGCACCGCCTGTTGCAGTTCCGCGTTGCTCAATTCGATCAGCACAGTGCCCGCAGAAACTTCCGTTCCGGGCTTGACCAGCACACGCTCAACGCGCCCTTGCGTCGCGGCGGCAATCACACGCACCTCTTCGGGAACGAGCGTGCCAAGCCCGCGTACCTGTCTGAGCATTCCGCCACGCTTCACCGTGTCAATCCACACAGTCGAGCGTTCGACGCCGGGCGCGGCGGGCTTCAAGCGCGAGACGGCATAGGTAATCAAAGACACGGCGGCGACGGCGACGACCACGTAAATAATTTTACGCGCAAGGCGATTGCGTGCGGCGGATTTCGGGCGTTTAATATCCATTATGTTCTCTAACGATTCTCAATAATATTAGCGAGCAACGTGCCATTACCTTGTTGGATAAAATCTTCGGAATTACGGGATTTATCGTGGGCTGCTGAAAATAGAAGCGCTTTTGTTTCCCGGATTCGGGACAAAAACTTTTCGGAATCGAACAATGGTCAAAGGAATCAATGGCGGTAGGTAAACGCGATTTTCGGTGACTAGATAAATTGCAAGAATATGATTTTCGTTGCTGCACGTTTAGTTGCGGCTGAGTTGCTGCCTTAGAACGGCGGAGTTGACGCGGGCGAAACACGCCCCCGCGCAAGCTTAGGCTTAACGAGCGACGTTCTTATAAGATAGCTGTTTCGCTTCGCATCCAGTGACTTGTTCGGTGGCGTTCGTTATTGGAACTCGCTAGATAAAATTACTTGCTCTGTTGCCTTTCTAATGTTTCGATAAAACCTTTCAATCTTTTCCTTGTTTCTTCATCCGTCGCTGCTTCTAACAATTTTTTTAATGCAATAAGATGCGCCGTATTGAGAGATTGCTCTGCGGGAACTGCAATGTCCGGTTTAACGCCGATTCCTTCCCAGTTAGTTTTCGTGATAGGACTTACTGCCCGTCCCGTAGGCACAAAAACAATAAAGTTTCCCTTAATCGGATACCCGGTTCCGGGGTTAGCTGCGCCCGCAGTAGTCTCGCCGATGAGAGTAGCCCGCTTCAAGTTCTTGAGGTCATAAGCAAAAGCCTCGCCTGCCGAGAAAGTTTCTTTGTTTGTGAGGATGTACACATCTTTGTTCAAGTAGCGTTTGCCGGGAACGTATGGCAAAGTGAACGAACGCTGGGTGCTGTCGCTAGGTCGCCAATACAAGCCGCTGAGTTCAACAGGTTCACCGTCGAAAAAGTAACTTGCAAGTAACGCAACCATCGCCGAGTCGCCGCCGCGATTGTCACGCAAGTCAATAATGAGTGCATTAGTATTGGCAAGAAAATTCATAGCAGCCACCGCAGTATCGCCGCCGCCAATCTCAAGCCACCAGAATATATCCAAATTCAAATAGCCGACGTTGCCGCTCAAGCGTTCCACTTTATTAAATCCGAAGTTGCTCAAGGCGGCTGTATAGCGGCGTTTCTCGCGTTCTTCCGGTGTTTCTTGACTTGGCGGCGGCGGCAAAGGCTCGCTGTAGAAGCGCACTCTCATATGCTTATCACGGCTAATCTCCTGTATTTGAGTGGTAAGAACTTCAGCTAAAGTGGCTGGATTAGTGATTTGGTCATACTCTTTTCTCCGAAGCCGTTGACGGATAGCAACGTCAATTTGTTTAGCGACTTCGGGGAAAACGTAATTATCGTTAAGCTGTTTCAACGTAACTTCAATTACTTGCAGGCGCGTAGCAGCATCAATAGTGAGGTCAGGTTGGCTAACTCGATTTTGCGCGAGAGTAGAAACCGGCGACAATAAAGCCGCCGTCAACACTATTAAAGTGAGCATAACAAAGAGAACAATTAACATTTGTTTTTTCATCATTATCTCCACCGGGAATAATTGAAAATGATCGTTACTCTTAATAAACACCGCGAACGGCAATTCTGTAATAAACATTTTACGGAGCCACCGAACTACACTTTAATCATTCACAATCCATCCGTCCTCAAGCTTAATCACGCGGCTGCCATACGCAGCGTTCTGCTCTGAGTGCGTGACTTGTATGATCGTCGTGCCCGCTTCATTCAATTTCTTAAACAGTTCCATAATCTCTTTGCCCTGATTTGAATGAAGATTGCCCGTCGGTTCATCCGCGAGAATCAATTTCGGATTCATGATGACGGCGCGCGCGACGGCGACGAGTTGTTGCTGTCCGCCGGATAACTGGCTCGGATACAAATCCTTTTTGCCGACGATGTGAAAGCGGTCAAGCGCGTCCGCGACGATTGATTCACGATCCTTCGTCTTCACGTCCTTGTATGACAAAGGCACATCCAGATTTTCGCGCACCGTCAAATGATCGAGCAGGTGATAACTTTGAAACACGAACCCGATGAACTCTTTGTGCAAGGCCGCGCGTTCTTTGGGCTTCATCTTGTGAACGGCTTGTTCGTCAAAGAAAAACTCGCCTGCCCAAGCGCTATCGAGCATTCCCAGAATGGCGAGCAGCGTAGACTTCCCAGAACCCGAAGGCCCCATCACGGAAACGAACTCGCCCTCGCCCACGTTCAGATTCATGCGCCGCAAAACATACGTGCGTCCCGCGCCCGATTCATAAAACTTTTCAACGTTCCGTAGTTCAATCATAAATTAACGTCCTCTCCATTCTATCTACTAAAAATTTTATTCGTGCCTGAGCGCAACGTTCGGATCAACTTTCGTCGCACGCCGCGCCGGAAGATAACTCGCAAAGAGTGCGACTGCGATTAACAGCAACGCGACGCACGTAAACGTCGCAGGGTCTGTCGCGCTGATGCCGTAGAGCAATCCTGCGAGAAGGCGTGTGGCGAGCGCGGCGATTAGCAGGCCGCAGCCGACACCGAGCACTGCGAGTCGCGCGCCCTGTCCGATGATTAATCGAAGCACGTCGCCGGATTGCGCGCCGAGTGCGACGCGTATGCCGATCTCGCGCGTGCGTTGCGTCACCGCATAGCTAACGACGCCGAAGATGCCGACCGCCGCGAGAAGCAAACCGACGAGGCCGAAGGAGCCAGCCACCACCGCCGCCATGCGAATCGGAAGCAAAGAGGTTGCCGTGTACTGTGTGAGCGGCATCACATCGAGCAAAGGCACGCTTTTATCCATCGCTTCAACTTCACCGCGCACAGACGAGATGATGCGCTGCGGATTCGTCGCGTCCGTGCGCAGATGCAGCGTCATGCGCGGGCTGAAGCTTTGCTCGAACGGCAAATAAACGTACATGCGCGCGTCTTCGCCGAGCGTGCGGTACTTGCCTGTCTTCGTGACGCCGACGATTTCAATCGGCTGGCCTTCATTAACTGCGCCTAGATAAAACCTTTTACCAATAGCGTCTTGATTCGGCCAGAAGCGCGCGGCCATCGCTTCGTTGATGACGGCAACACGCGGCGCATCTTTTTTGTCCACATCATTGAAATCGCGCCCGCGCTGGATGGGAATGCTCATCGTCTGGAAATACTTTGGCGCGACGGTATTAAAGTCCACCATAAAAGATTTGTTGCCCGGCGGCGGCTCGAATCCTTCGACACCGATTCCCGTCTGGCTGTTTGAATCGCCGAGCGGAACCATCAACGCCAGACTCGCCGCGCGCACTCCCGGCAATTTGTTCACGCGCTCGATTAGTTCCTGATAAAAGCGTCTGCCTTTCGCTTCATCGTAGCCTTGAATTCCGAGATCGAATGAAACGAGTTCGACGCCCTGCTCATCGAAGCCGGGATCAATCGTGTGCGCGTTTTGCAGCGAGCGCAGGAAAAGTCCGGTGCTCGTCAGCAGCAAAAGCGACAGCGCGATTTGCCCGACGACGAAAGCGTTGAGCAGGCGCGAGCGGCTGTAACCACGCGCGCCTGCTTCGTCTTTGAGTGCCGGTAGCATATCGGGTTTGGAAGCCTGCCATGCCGGAGCGAGGCCGAACAGAATGCCCGTCACAAGCGATGCCAGCAACGTGAAGCCAAGCACGCGCGCATCCAATCCTAGATTGAGTTCGATGGGCACGGGAGAGGATGGCTTAAACGACAACAACAAATCCGTCAGCCACGCCGCGAGCAGCAGCCCGCCCGTGCCGCCGAGCAGAAACAGCAGCACGCTTTCCGTCAGCAACTGCCCGATGATGCGCCCGCGACTCGCGCCCATCGCAAGGCGTATCGCCATCTCTTTGCGTCTCGACGCCGCGCGTGCCAAGAGCAGGCTCGCAACGTTTGCGCAGGCGATCAACATGACGAGTCCGACAATCGCCATCAACACACCCATGAAACCGATGATCGCGCCGCGAAACTGTCCGGGCACTGCGGTTGTCGGCAGCACTTCAACGCGCCTGCCTTGTTCAATGTCCGGGTATGCTCCTTCAAGCTGCGCGGCGATGGTGCTCAACAAACTTTGTGTGTCTGCGAGCGTTGCGCCATCTTTCAAACGTCCCGTCACCTCAAGGCTTCCCGCGCGGCGATTACCGAGCATGTCCGTTCCGGGTCTTGCCTCGCGCATCATCATCAACGGCACATAAACGTCTGGCGCGAGAGCGACACGCGTTCCCGTGAAACCTTTCGGCGCAATGCCGACGACCGTAAATTGAGCGCCGTTGAGTTGGAGAGTTTTCCCTACAAGCGCAGGATCGCCGCCGAAACGCCTTTGCCAGAAACCGTAACTCACGACGACGACCGGATGCGTGTCCGGTGTTTGATCTTCTTCTGCGACAAAGAAACGCCCCGCTGCGGGACGCACGCCCAACACGTCGAAGAAATTGCCGGAAACCATTTCGCCAAACAAACGCTCGCCCTGTCCGCCCGCTCTCAAACTAAGTTGCGTGCCTGTGAACGCCAGCAATCCATCGAAGACCTTGCCGCTGCGATCACGGTAGTCCACGTAACTCGGATACGAGAACGAATGAAAGCTGCTTCCGTCGGGCGACACGCTGTGAACGTTAACGAGCCGCGACGGATTCGCAACGGGGAGCGGACGCAGTAGAAGCGCATTAACGACACTAAAGATCGTCGTGTTCGCGCCAATACCGAGCGCGAGCGACAGCGCGGCGACGGCAGTAAAACCCGGATTGCGCCACAACATACGCGCGCCATATCGAACATCCTGCCATAAATTTTCGAGCAGCATCGTTTTCTCCTATTCGTGCCGAAGCGCAATCATCGGATCAACTTTCGTTGCACGGCGCGCGGGAACGTAACAGGCAAGCAGGGCGACACACGCCAGCAGTAATGTAATCGCGGTAAAGGTTGCCGGGTCTGTTGCGGCTACACCGAATAGCAGACTCTTTATCAGGCGCGTTAACAGGAGCGAGGCCGCCAATCCAATCGCGACACCGATCACAGCCAGAATCATGCCCTGCCTGACGATCAGCTTCATCACGTCACGATCTTGAGCGCCCAATGCCATCCGAATACCGATCTCGTGTGTGCGCTGCGTTACGGTGTAAGACATCACGCCGTAAACGCCGACTGCCGCCAGCATGAGCGCCGTGATAGCGAAGATTGCCAAGAGCAACGTGCTGAAGCGTGCTTGCGAGAGCGAATCCGAAAGCAGCTTCTCCATCGTGGCGACTTCGGCGATTGGTTGCTCTTTGTCTAGCGCCTGAATCTGACTACGCACGGCGGAGGTCAAGCTCGCCGGTTCAGTGTTAGTGCGAACGGCTAGATACATTTCGCGCGCCGGAGTGTCATTCGTCAGACTCTGTTCCGGCAGCGTGTAAATTTCCGGTTCGATTGACTTGCCCAATCCTCTTTTCTTGACATCACCGATGATGCCGACGATTGTCCACCTGATGAAGTGATAATTGGGCGGAAGGATGCCGGGCGGGATGAGTTGTTCGGGTGGGCCTAGATAAAGGCGTTTGCCGATGGGGTCTTCATTCGGAAAGTAACGACGCGCCATCGTTTCGTTAATCACTGCAACCGGCAGCGTGTCGCGCGTGTCACGCTCGCTGAGATAGCGCCCCTTTGCTAGCGGAATCCCAAGCGTATTGAGGTAATCGGGACTGAGTTGGCTGTACTGAACATTTGGCACTTCCTGTATAGACTTTGGAGCCGGACGATCTTCGATGGTGAAGAGCTTGCCCCAACTGCTGTCTGTGAACGGCAGCGAAGTTGAGACGCCAACCGACTGCACGCCGGGCAGCGCTCTGACACGTTCGATTAGTTGCCTGTAAAAACCGGCGGCCAGTTCGGGACGATCATTCGGATATTTCGCCTTCGGCAGCGAAAGCTGCATCGTCAGAATGTTCTGCGTCCTGAATCCCGGACTCACACGCTGCAAACGCAACAGGCTGTTGACCATCAGCCCTGCGCTTACCAGCAGCACCAGCGATAAAGCGATTTCAGCCACGACGAGCGCACTACGAGCACGCTGACCACGGCGCGTGCTTCCCGCCGTGCCCCGGCTGCCTTCCTTGAGTGATTCGTTCAAATCGGACTTTGAAGCTTGCAGCGCCGGTACGAGACCGAAAATCACGCTCGTCAAGAGCGCCAGCGCGAGCGTAAAAATCAGCACGCGATTATCCACACTGATCTCTGTGAGTCGCGGCAGGTCAGGCGCGAGACTAATTAATAAGTCCACTCCCCACAGCGCCAGCAACAAGCCGAGCGCACCGCCCGCTAGTCCGAGCATCAGGCTCTCTGTGAGCAGTTGCCGCACTAAGCGCTGGCGGCCTGCGCCGAGCGCCGTGCGAATCGCAATCTCTTTCTGCCGCGCCGAAGCTCGCGCAAGCGACAAGTTGGCGACGTTGGCGCACGCGATTAACAGCACAAATCCAACGGCTCCGAGCAGCACCAGCAAGGGCGTCTGCACATCGCCCACTATCGCTTCCTGCAACGAAATCAACTTCTCGCCATATCCGGCGGTTTCTTTTACCTCCTGCTCTAGCTGGCGGTGGACGCTATCCGTCTCTGCCTGCGCCTGCGCGAGGGTCACACCGGCTTTGAGACGCGCGACGACTTGTAGCCAGTAATTGCCGCGCGTGTTGTAAGGACTCTTGTCCGGCAACGCCAGCGGCACCCATAAAGCGCTTGTTTGATCCGGGAACTGAAAGCCGCGCGGCATCACTCCGACAACGGCGAAGGCTTCATCGTTAAGTTTGATCGTCTGGTCAACGAGTTTGGCCTGCGCGCCGAATCGCCGCTGCCACAAACCATCGCTCACGATTACCACGCGATGTTTTCCGAACTGCTCTTCGTCTTGCAGAAACGCGCGCCCCTGCGCCGGACGAACGCCAAGCAGCGGCAAGAGATCGGCAGATACAACCGTGCCAACCACGCGCTCAGCCTCTTCATTGCCGGAGATGTTGTAGTTGCCGGTGCTGAAGGCCGCCATCTTCTCAAAAGTATGATTGCGGTTGCGCCATTCGCGGAAATCCGGCAGCGAAATTCCGGCATCCGTCAGACCTCTGGACAGATTGGTCTCGCGCACAATCATTAGCCCGTCGGGTTCAGGATACGGCAGCGGTCTGAGCAACACAGCGTTCACCACCGAAAAGATCGCCGTGTTCGCGCCAATGCCGAGCGCGAGCGCGATGATTGCCACTGCCGTAAAGCCCTTGTTCTTGAAGAGCATTCGCACAGCGTACCGAACGTCCTGCCATAAATTTTCGAGCAGCATCGTTTTCTCCTATTCGTGTCGAAGCGCGATCATCGGATCAATTCTCATCGCCCTGCGTGCCGGAATGTAGCAGGCAAGAAACGCAACGGCGGTGAGCAACAACGCGATGCCCATGAAGATCAATGGATCAGTAGCGCTCACGCCGTAAAGCAGACTCTGCATCACGCGCGTGACGGCGATTGCGCCGAGCAAACCCACACCGACGCCTGCGAGCACAAGGATCATGCCCTGCCCGACAATGAGTTTCAGCACATCGCGCGCTTGCGCTCCCAAGGCCAGACGAATGCCGATCTCATGTGTGCCTTGCGCGACCGTGGAGCTCATCACGCCGTAGATACCAACCGCTGCGAGGATGAGCGCGAGCGCAGCAAAGAGACCGAGGAGTAACGCGCCGAAGCGGGAGCGCGCCAAAGATTCGCCGAGCCAAGCTTTCATCGTGCGCACATCGGAGACAGGTTGATCTTTATCAATTGTTTGAATCTCATGTTGCGCGGCGGCTGCTAAGCTTGCCGGATTGCCCGCCGTTCGCACAACGATTGTCATCGAAGAATACGGAAGCTGCGGGTGCGCCCAATAAACCATCGGGCGCGTTTCGGCGTCAAGCGTTTGGTGCTTGATGTCGCCCGCAACGCCGATGATCTCGGCAGGCTCCGGCGTGTCCGTCATCTCAACCGTGATTCGTTTACCAAGCGGGTCTTCGTTTGGAAAATATTTGCGTGCGAGCGCATCGCTGATAACTGCGACCTGCCGCTTTTCCATCGCTTCCTGCGCGTTGAATGCGCGACCACGCAGGATTGGAATGTTCATCGCACGGAAAAAGTTTTCATCCGTCACGCGCACGTCTGTCGTCGCCTTCTCGCCCGCCGCAGGCTGTGGCTGGCCTTCAATCGTAAAATCCGTCGCCGCGCCCAGACTTGCGAACGGCAAAAAGCTGACGGTTCCAACCGCGCGCACACCGGGCAGTGATTCAATACGCTCGACGGCTTCTCTAAAGAAGGTGATCTTTCTATTTTCTTCACGATACTTCAATGGAGATAATCGCACTTGCAATGTCAGAACATTCTCCGGGTCAAAGCCCGGATCAATCGCTTGCAGCCGCACAAAGCTCTTAGTCATTAGCCCCGCGCCGACAAGCAACACGAGCGCGAGCGCGACTTCCGCGACGACGAACAAATTGCGCGCGCGACGACTGCGCACACTTCCCATATTGCTCTTGCCGCTTTCCTTCAAAGACTCGTTCAGATTGAATCGCGAGGCTTCAAACGCGGGCACTAAACCAAAGATGACGCCGGTTGCAACCGCCACGACAAAGGTGAAGCAGAGCACCGGAAGGTTAATGCCCACATGGTCTGCGCCGATCAAATTCGGCGGGCTAAACGCGATCAGCGCATCCACACCCCACAACGCAAGCAATAGTCCAAGCCCGCCGCCGCAGAATGCGAGCAACAAACTCTCCGTTAGAAGTTGCCGCACGACGCGCCAGCGTCCCGCACCCAAAGCAGCGCGAATCGCCATCTCTCTTTGCCTCGCGGCAGTGCGCGCGAGCAAAAGGTTTGCGACATTTGCGCACGCGATCAAGAGCACAAACCCGACTGCACCAAGCAGCACGTAAAGCGCCGTCTTAATTTCACCGGCGAACTGCTCGCGCGCGGGCACTAAATTAACGCCCCAACCTTTATTGAATTTCGGGTATTGAGTTTCAAGACGACTCGCAATGGCGTTCATCTCTGTCTGCGCCTGCTGTAGCGAGACGCTCGGCTTAAGGCGCGCGACCGCCATCGGGAAACGCCCTTTTCGTTCACGCCACCCGGCGGTAAGCTTAAACGGCATCCACATCTCGGCGGGCTTGCCAGTCAGCGAACCTTCTTTGATGAACCATTTGAAACCAGCGGGCAGCACGCCGATCACAGTTGTCTTCGTGCCGTTCAGCGTCAAAGTTTTGCCGATAATGTCAGCCGCGCCACCGAAACGACGTTGCCACAGGCCATGACTTAAAACCACCACGTCATCACGCCCCTTCTCGGCATCGTCAGGCGCGAACGCGCGACCCAAAACGGGCTCGACGCCGAGCAAAGCAAAGAGATTCGTCGTCGTGGCTTGCGTCGGAATCTCTTCCGGTTCGCTCGCGTCCGTGAGGTTAACGCGCGTATCGTAAAAAACGGACATCTCATCGAACACGTTTTGCTGATCCTGCCAATCAAGAAAGTTGGCCGGTGAGATAACATTATGCGGATGGTTACGCGCGCGATTGTTCTCCCACACCATCACTGTCCGTTCAGCATTCGCAAACGGCAATGAGCGGAGCAACACGGCGTTGACAACACTGAATATCGCCGTGTTCGCGCCAACGCCGAGCGCCAACGTGAGTACGGCAACGAAGGTAAAGCCCGGCGTTTTGAGCAGCATCCGCGCGCCGTAGCGCAAATCTTGCAACAGAGTCTTCATTCGTTTTCACCTCAGACGTTTTCTCGCGCGACGCGCGTGGGCAAGCGAAAGCTTTGACGCAAGCTTATAGAAAGCGCCGTGCCACACACATTGTTAGTAACGAAAGCTTGTGAATACGCGTCGCGTGCGCGCTTGCAACAAAAGTTTATGTCAAGCCGTTTCCCACTTTTGGGACAGGATGTTTCGGAATCGAAAAGAGTGGGTCGAAAGCTTTGGCTGGAAGGCGCGCGAATTGTCTATCGGTTATAGCGCGGGGTGCGTTCCATTACCGGCGGGGCTGTCTTTGATTTTGAGAATGACGAAGGTGACATCATCATCCTGCGCGCACGTGCCAGCCCACGCGCCGCACGTTCGCACAAAGTGATTGATGATTTCCTGCGGCGAGTGATGCGCGATTCTTCGACGCATCCGGTGGTCGCGCGGTAAATCAAAACGGGCGGCATTCCGGCGACGCTCACGGTTAAGCGATTATCTTTGATCTTCATCATCAACGTCGTCATTTGAATGATTTGTTTGGTACGACGTGTTAGGACAAAGCGTTCCATTCATTAGCGGGAATCTGCCGCCCAAGAATCTGTTCAACCTCGCCGATCATCATTCTGAGTTGTGGCACGGAGTACTCCGCATTCGATGGGATCGTCAGCCGGTATTGTTCGTAAGTTGTAAATTGATGCTTCGTTCCAGAATACACGCCCTCGAATCCAAGACTTCGCAAGCGACGGATAAACTCGCTCCGCCTACACGGATTCCAACGGCTCATACTCTGGTTCCTTATTCAAATCAATACCATCCACGATAGGCATCTTGTGGCCTAATTTCAAGCCAACCAAGAGCCAATCTTCGAGAGTAGACCGTAATTCGTTTTCACATTCTTTGAGTGTTGTGCTAAAGGCAATCACACCTATACAAGAGGGGATACGCCCGGAGAACGAGCCATCTTCCAACTTGTCATACTCAGCTTCGGCTAAAGCTCGGTCAAGATATTCGCTTAAAACGTATTGTACATTCATATCGATTTCTCACATTGTAACCTTATCAATTCGGCAACAAACCGAGCAAGCGCCTAACGCCCGAATTACCCGGGCGCGACGAACCGCCGATAGAGACAAGTCTCGCGGATGAAAGCCGCGCTATTCGCGCTCCGGTTGAATGAGTTGTTCGGCATCGGGGCGAGTTAGTACGTTCAAGTTTTGCTATGTTTGTTTCCTTTCATGGGATAGATTCTGAGCAGGAATATCCAAGTTCGTTACATGTTGCGGCGGTAAGAGATTCGCAGCGGGTTGCGGCTCATTTGCCTTAACATTTCTAATATCTTTAGGCTCCAGACCTGTTTCACTCAATAGCTCTCTTTTAAGTAAGTCCTTGCGCATTTCAAGAGCAAGCAGCCCAAATGCCATTTCTCTATCCTCAGCAGAATATCTCTCACCGCCTTCTTTGCTTACCACCTCCAAGAAACGATTTATTTTGTGGATAATTTCATCGGGGCAGTACATCAGACACAAATTGTATTGCCTTAAAAATTCATTGATAAGTTTTGGATCAATTGGATGGGAAAATCCTTTTGAGCTTTTAATTAGCTCAGCGTATCTCTCTTTTTTCCAATTTACCTCTTCATCAATTCTCTTGCTACGTTCAGTTTGATTCCATGTCCTGAAACCTGCTTTGATGGTCAAAAATACTCCGCCTACCGCAACCAAAGCTGCAATCACAGCGCCGATTGCAGCTATCCAAGCCGCAGCAGTTATTGGATCCATATCTATTCTCCTTCCATAAGCGAAGATGCCGAACGCTGGAATTGACCGGGCGCGCACACAACTGCGGAGGCGGCAAGCCTCGCGCATGAAAGCGCCGCTATTCGCGCTCCGGTCGAATGACTTGTTAGCTTGTCCATCATCGGAGAAATTCAAATGGTTTTTATTTTTGTAAAATTGATTCGACTCGCGCATTGGCTGCATTGGTTTTTCACAGAAATTAAGAAACAAGAGACAAGCTAACGCATATTATACCGCAATTGATGCTGGCGGCTGTCGCGGCTATTCCGTATCACTGCGATGATGATTGCGGCCTTCGCTGTTTGTCTTGTTGTCCATAATCCACACGGTTTTGATGTTGACGAATTCGCGTATGCCGTGTGCGCTTAGTTCGCGCCCGTAGCCGGAATGCTTGACGCCGCCGAACGGCACGCGCGAATCTGACGCGACCATGCTGTTGATGAAAACCTGTCCCGCTTCGATCTCTTCGATGAACCGCGCACGCTCCGTTTCCACATTCGTCCAAGCGCTTGCGCCAAGCCCGAACTGTGTGTCGTTGGCAATTTGTATCGCTTCGTCAACGTCGCGCACGCGGAACAAAGTTGCGACGGGGCCAAACATTTCTTCATGGTACACGGGCACGTCTCGCGGAATGTTCTCAAGCACCGTTGGGGAGTAATAATTGCCGGGACGATTCAGACGCTCGCCGCCCGTGAGAACGCGCGCGCCTGCGGCAACATATTCCTGCACTTGCCGCTCAAGGTCTTCGAGCACCTGCGTGGTCGCGAGCGGCCCTATGTCAGTCGCTTCATTCATCGGATCACCGACTTTAAGCGCACGCATTCCTTCGACGAAGCGGCTGGTGAAATCATTGTAGATGTCCGTGTGGACGATGAAGCGTTTGGCGGCGATGCACGATTGGCCGTTGTTGATGGTACGCGCCTTAATCGCCGTCTTGATTGCTTCGTTCATGTCGGCGCTCGGCATGACGACGAACGGATCGCTTCCGCCAAGTTCGAGCACAGTTTTTTTGATGAGCTTTCCGGCGCGGCTCGCCACACTGCTGCCCGCCGGTTCGCTGCCCGTCAATGTCACAGCCTTCACGCGTTCGTCACCAAGCACCTGCCCGACCTTTTCTGAACCGATCAGCAAAGTTTGAAACGCGCCTTCGGTGAAGCCCGCATCACGAAACACCTCTTCAATGGCGAGCGCGCACTGCGGCACGTTCGATGAGTGTTTGAGCAGACCGACGTTGCCCGCCATGAGCGCGGGCGCGGCGAAGCGTATCACTTGCCAGAAAGGAAAGTTCCAAGGCATCACGGCGAGCACCGCGCCCAATGGTTGGTAACGCACAAAGCTGCGCGTCGCGCTTGTCGCAATCTCTTCGTCTGCGAGAAAGCGTTCAGCCGTTTCAGCATAGAAGCGACAGCCTGCCGCGCACTTCTTGACTTCTTCGATGGCGGCCTTCAAAGGCTTGCCCATCTCGGTTGTCATCAAGCGCCCGTATTCTTCTTTGCGCGCTTCGAGAATATCCGCCGCACGCATCATGCGCTTCCTACGCGAAGCAAATGATGTGCGCCTGTGTGCTTGAAACGCATCTTGCGCGCGCCGGAGTTTCTCTTCGATCTCTGTATCCGTGAGCGCGGGAAAAGTGCGTAGTGTTTCATTCGTCGCCGGATTAATCGTCGCTATCGCCATCTCTTTTTACCTTAGTTACAGACGCCTCAATTTACATTTACTGTTCGCGCGATTTTCCGTTGACTGACATTTCGCCGTCCCAACGTCGCGCCGCGTCAACGTGAATCTCGAATTGATCGAGCGCGCGCATCACTATGTGATTAATCATGTCGTCGAGCGTTTGCGGATGATTATAAAAGGCTGGCACGGGCGGCAGAATCACGACGCCCATCTTCGAGAGCTTCAACATGTTCTCTATGTGAATATCGTTCAAAGGCGACTCGCGCACCATCAGCACAAGCTTGCGGCGTTCTTTCAAAATGACATCCGCCGCGCGGTGCAGCAGATTATCGCCCTGTCCCGTCGCAATCGCCGCTAAGCTTCTCATGCTGCACGGCGCGACGATCATGCCGCGCGAAAGATATGAGCCGCTTGAAATGGCCGCGCCCTGATTGCCCGGTGCGTAAGTATGATCCGCTAACTCTTGCACCTGCTCCAAAGAATAAGCGGTTTCATGCGCGAGCGTGCGCGCCGCCCACTTGCTCATCACAAGATGAGTCTCGACGTTTGCGCCACGTAATGCTTCAAGCAAACGGACGCCGAAGATCGTGCCCGTCGCGCCGGTAATGCCGACGATTAGGCGTTCGCGTTTTTTGTTTATTGCTTCGCTCAATTTACACTCCAGAATATTTTATGCGCGTGCAACGCTCGTCGCGGAAGTCTTCAAAACTTTTTGCCGCCGTGTGAGTTGTCTGAACTCTTACGGCGCGAGCGTGCTGGCTTACATCTTGACTTGGAATAACTATGCGCGCAAAAGCTTGAAGCTGTAAAGTTCGTGCGTTCTATGATCGCTGATCCGTAAAGGATTACAATTCGGAAGCGTTGTAATAAACTTGTTCGGTAGAAATTTAAGGATAAGATTATCAGAGAGTCAACACAGTGAATCAGATCATACTCATCAACGTCTCAGGTGAAGATAAACCTGGACTGACCAGCCGTTTGACGGAAATATTAGCTCAATACAACGTCAACATACTCGATATCGGACAAGCGGTCATACACGATACGCTCTCTTTGGGGATGCTCATTGAAGTGCCTTCCGAATCGGAATCATCTCCGGTGCTCAAGGATGTGCTGTTCAAAGCGCATGAACTTGGAGTAGCAATTCGTTTCACGCCCGTGAGCGAAAAGGATTATGAACGCTGGGTGATGGAGCAAGGCAAAGATCGTTATATCGTCACGCTTCTCGGAAAGCGCCTCACTGCCGGACAACTCGCGCGCCTGACGAGTATCGTGGCCGCGCATGACTTGAATATAGATAAGATCACCAGACTCTCCGGCAGAGTATCGCTTTCACGGCGTAACCTTCGCACTAAAGCGTGCGTTGAATTTTCCGTTCGTGGAAATCTGGAAGACGATCACACGTTTCGCTTTGAGTTGATGCAAATCGCCGACGAACTCGGAGTGGACATCGCATTTCAGACCGACAACCTTTATCGCCGCAATCGCCGCCTCGTCGCTTTCGATATGGACTCGACGTTGATCGGGATCGAAGTGATTGACGAAATGGCTAAGAGGGCTGGCGTCGGCGAAGAAGTCTCGCGCATCACAGAATCTGCGATGCGCGGCGAACTCGATTTCAAAGAGAGCCTCACGAAAAGGCTCTCGCTTCTTGCGGGGCTTGACGAACGGGTGTTGGAAGAGATTGCCGAATCACTTCCCGTTAATGAAGGAGCAGAGCATCTGATTAGCACGCTCAAACAGCTCGGTTACAAGACAGCGATTCTCTCCGGTGGTTTCACTTACTTCGGGCGTCGTTTGCAACAGATGTTCGGCATTGATTATGTCTACGCCAACGAGTTGGAGATTAAAGACGGGCGTGTGACGGGCAGAGTCACGGGAGAAATCATTGATGGAGCGCGGAAGGCAGAGCTTCTGCGTGAGATTGCCGAGAAAGAAAACATTAGTCTCGAACAGGTGATCGCAGTGGGCGATGGAGCTAACGATCTGCCGATGTTGAGCATCGCAGGCTTGGGCATTGCGTTTCAGGCAAAGCCGATGGTGCGTGCCAACGCAAGCCATAACATCTCTAATTTAGGTTTGGACGGAGTCCTTTATCTATTAGGAGTGCGGGACAGAGAAACCAGCGTCGCCGTGGCATCACAGGGACGCGTTTCATAGCGGTCAAGCGCCGCGAACGTTTGATCTGAACATCTATAGAAGCTCGTGCGACTGCGTGAGCGTCTCCAGTGGTTTGAAACGCATGTTGCGGATTCCACGTGCGGAGAATTAGAAGTTAACGCAACTGAATTATTCGCGGCAGCACGGCAATAGAAAGCGATAACGGCGACGGCAACTCTCTCTCTGGACAGCTACACGACGGACAAAGAATTTATCTACGCTTAGCTAAAATTGTGCGGGCGCTTTACGGAAGATCGCCCGCTTCTCCAAGTTCCATTGAATCTTCTATCATTTCGCCGTGTGCGCTTGCTGTTTGAACGCCGCTCACTTGACGCAATGGTTCGCGCAAATTCTGCATCGTGCGCGTGAAGCCCGCGAAATCTAAAGACTGCGCCCCATCGGAGAGGGCGCGTTCAGGGCACGGATGCACTTCGATGATTAAACCGTCCGCGCCGACGGCGACGGCTGCTTTGGAAGTTGATTGAATCAAACTGCGCCGTCCTGTGCCGTGCGATGGATCAACGATGACGGGCAAATGCGATAACTCTCTCGCTCTTGCCACCGCCGCGAGATCAAGCGTATGGCGCATCTCCGTCTCGAAAGTCTTGATGCCGCGTTCGCATAAAACGACGTTTGGATTGCCGCCTGCCAGCAGATACTCCGCCGCCAGCAACCATTCTTTGATGCTCGCCGAAGGGCCGCGCTTCAGAAGCACAGGGCGCTGTGTGGCGGCAAGGCGGCGCAGCAGCGCGAAGTTCTGCATGTTGCGCGCGCCGACCTGCAACATGTCCGCGTATTCCGCGACCATTTCGACATCTTCCGTCGCCATCACTTCCGTCACCACCGGCAGCCCTGTTTCCTCACGCGCTTCTTTTAACAGTTGCAACGCTTCGAGGCCGAGTCCCTGAAATTCATATGGTGAGGTGCGCGGTTTGTATGCGCCGCCGCGCAGCATAGAAGCTCCGGCGCCGCGCACGGCGCGTGCTGTTTGAAGCAACTGTTCGCGCGATTCGACAGAGCATGGCCCCGCGATCACGATCACTTCGTCGCCGCCGATCCGCACACCGCAGACATCAACCACCGTGCGCTCATCGCGTAGTTGGCGGCTGACAAGCATGAACGGATGCGTTTTAGTCAAGACTTCGGCGACGCCGGGCGCAGCGCTCAATGTTTCAAGTTCGCGGCTGCCTTGCTGATTGTGACCCACCGCGCCGATACATAAGCCTTCGGCGTTGCGGCTCACGTGTGGATCGTATTCATATTGTTTGAGGCGTTCGATGACGCGTTCGACATCTTCTCTGGTAGCGTGTTCTGACATATTGACGATCATTGCTTAGACTCCTCGAATTAAACTTTCTCTAAATTCAGTGCCGAAGCGTAGCAACCGAGCAAGCGCACTTCGTCGGCGCGTGCGCGAAGTTCCGACAGCGCACAGGCGACTTCCTCTTCGTCGGTTGAAACTCGTAGATCAAGATAGAAGCGGTATTGCCAGGGCTGGCCGATGATTGGACGGCACTCTATCTTCAGTAGATCAAGGCCGCGCCGTGCGAAAGGTTCAAGCGCACTGTGAAGCGCGTTGGGACAAGAGGCGAGCCTGAAGGCGAGCGAGAGTTTGTCGGCAGCGCGCGGCGGAAGATGCGCAGCAAGTTCAATCGCTTGCCGTGCCTTTGCCGATGCGGGCGCGAGCAGCGCGAACCGTGTGTAGTTTTCGCGTCGGTCTTCAATGTGCTCGCCGAGGATGTTGCCGCCGTACAGAAGCGCGGCGTTTTTTCCGGCGATGGCGGCTCTCGTGGGATCGCCGCGTTCGACGACGCGCCGCACGCTGGCAGCAGTGTCATCGCTCGCTTCGCGCTTGATCTCTGGATGCGCTGTGAAAAAGCGTTCGCACTGCGCGAGTGCAACCGGATGCGATTCGACGACGCAGATCGAAGCTAAGTCTGCGCCCGGACAACCGATCAAGCATTGTTGTATGCGAATCACGATTTCACTTGTGATGGATAGATCGCTCGTGAGCAACAAATCGTAGGATTTGTAAACGGAACCGGCGAGACTGTTTTCCATCGGTGCGAGCGCAACATCTGCGACGCCTTCATCAATCGCACAGAAAAGTGATTCAAACGACGCGCGCGGCACAAGCTCGATTGCTTCGCCCAGTAGCGCGCGTGCGGCCTCTTCGCTGAACGCGCCGCGTTCGCCCTGAAAAGCCACGCGCAGGCTTTGCGCAGTTTTAATAACCGGCGAATAATCTATCGCCGGATCGCTTATCGCCGTGCCGTTCATCGCCGCATCTCCGCCAGCTGTTGCAGCGTAGTTGCCTTATCCGCATCCGTTTCAAAGATTCTTGCTTCGACGCGCCGCGATTCACGTATGACGAGCCGGAAAAGTTCTGCGACGGCTTTGTTGTTCAGCGGGCCAGCATTTGCGCAGCACAGGCGCGCGACGATTGAGCGTTCGCGCGTAGCATCGCAGAGCGGCAATCCGGCGGCACGCTTTAACGCTCCCACTTCGATGGCGAGTTGTGCACGCCGGTTCAGTAGGCGCAATAGTTCCTCATCAGTCGCATCTATTTCCTCGCGCCAATCTTCGATAGTCATGGCAAACGGCTCCCTTTAGTTTCTTACGCCCGTGCGCCCGCAATTCGCTGTATTCTTCATGTGAAAAACAAAAAAGAGCCGGTCACGACTTTCATCTATGGAAGGTCATGACCGGCTCTTGCTGAAAACTTCTGGTTCGCGTTTAGCGCTTAAACTTTAATCACTCACGCGCGTGCAAGCTTCGCCCGTCCCGCCCTCCGTAAAAGGAGAAGCGGTAAGTAAAAGCGAAATAATAAAATTGAAGGCTGTGCATCGCGTCCAAAGCTTGATTTATTTCTCTACAAATCGAAACGGGGCTAACTATATGTGCGTGGCTTTGCGTTTGTCAACAAATAAATCTCACCCGCCGATTTCTATTTAAGAAACGGGATAAGTATAAAAATCTTTCATTCGATCTCGCTTCTGCCTTCGGAAAATATCACACATCACGGAGAAGGAGCGCTTCGTACATTGTTCGGCTGACGCCACGCGGAATAAGCAGCCATCGCCGCGACGACTACGTTGGCGACGATCACGGGCAACGCGCCGATAAGGATACCGTAGCCGATCCACAACAAAGCGGCCAGTGCCTGCACTATTCGTAAATGCACAGGGCGTTTGCAGAAATATGACGCGGCAAAGGCGGCTGTCGCAACCCAACCGATCCAGCTAAGCATTCACTGCCTCCAACACGTTAGCCATTTCTCTGACCGAGTGCGGAGCGATTTCACGCACGCTCAACCAATCTGTTTGCACTTTCTCCCACTCGTCAATCACAATCCCGTATGACTCGAACAATTCGCGAACGCGCGCCGGATCATCCCATCCGATGATCTCTTCAAGGATCGGCACGACGACACCGAAGGCATCATCGCTCAAGACCGTGCGCTTGGCGATCTGCACGACGTTCTTGGCTTCCGAGACGGCAATTGTAAATCCGTCACGGCGATTGACGTGCAACATCACATGTATGTCGGAACTGCCGTCGCCGACATACACGATGCGGTCGGGGGTAATCTGTAATTTCGATTGCAGGCCGTCGAGCGCCGCGACTTTTCCGTAACCGGCGCGCACGCGCACGATTGATCGAATCTCTCCCGTCGCTTCGTCATATTGAAAGCGTGTCCCGAAAATCCTTTCCGGCGGAACAATGCCTTCCAGCGCAGACTGGATTACTTCTTCAGGTGCGGCGGAAACGACATAAAAAGAGAAGCGATAACCCTCAATGCCGTTTTCAAGAAACCGTGAAAGCAAATCAATATTGCGCTTCAGGCGAATGCGTTTGCCGACTTCGTACAGATGTTCGCGCCGCACGCAGCGATACTCCGGGTCGTGCATCAATAAATAAGCCAATTCGCCGCCCTGTTGCACAAGATTAGTGTGCGATAGCCCGGCGACCTTCTCCTGAAACGTGGATGCGCCGAGCAACTCGCTCAACACAATGCCGGAATCATTAAAACTCAATGTTTGATCGAAATCGCTGGCAAGCAGGTAATGCTTGGCGATACCGGAACTACTTTTAATATTTCTTTTTTCCATAACTCTCTCAAAAATTCATTTGCGTTATCTAACTCAACGCTCGTAACCGATGCCTTCCATACGTTGCACGATTGACGCTACAAAGATGTTGCTGTTATCTAAACTCTCTACTAAAACTTTCTACCGTTAACAGTATAAAGAATCGTTTGTGATGTGTCTAACTCATAGTTATAATGCTTATGATTAAATATATTCATAGCTGGATGCAACAGGATTTGAGGTTATGAGATGGAAATGTCGCAACTGCGCACCTTTCGTGTCGTCGCGGAAACACTGAATTTTACGCGCGCCGCAGAGCGTTTGAACATGACTCAATCGGCGGTGAGCCATCAAATCAAAGCGCTCGAAGGGCACTTGGGTGAACCGCTCTTTATTCGCGCCAAACGCGGCGTCAAGTTGTCGCAGGCAGGAAAGGCCGCGCTCGAACATGCCGTGCGTATCCTCGACGAAGCGGAAGCACTGCGCGAGCGTGTATCGGGACGCAAGCAGAGGGCGACGGGACGCGTGCGCGCGGCGGCGGCGACGCAGGCGTTTGTGCATCTGTTCGCGCCGCTCTTTGAATCCTTTATGCGCGAGCACGCCGGAATAGAGCTTTCGTTTCGCACCACAGTCAGCACAGAGCAGACGGTCGCAGACATCTTGAACGGCGCGGCGGATGTCGGCTTCGCGTCGCTGCCCGTATATTCTCCGGCGCTTCAGACGACGAAACTGTTTGAAGACGAACTGGCGCTCGTCGTCGGGCACGCGCATCGTTTGGCGGTCAAGCGTCGTGTGAAAGTCGAAGAGATAGAAGGCGAGCGATTGATTCTCTTCGAGCGTGGCGCATCAATTCGTCGTGCGACTGACAGCTTTTTCGATAGCGTAGGCATTCGCCCGGAGATGGCGCTCGAATCGAATGACACTTATTTCATCAAGTTGATGGTGGAGCATGGCTGGGGAGTTTCGCTTCTGCCTGTGTGGGCTGTGCGCGAAGAAGTTTCGGCGGGCAAACTAGCGCAGTTAAAGATTGCGGGTCACCGCCTGCGCCGTTCGATTGATATGATTTCGCTCGGACGCTTTCAGCCGTCATCCACGCGCGCGTTTCTCGCCTTTATGCTGCACCATAAAGCGTTGCTACAGACGCTCGCCAGAGGCGAAACGAAATGAGATGCCTGACAAAATTTATTACCGGCCAGCTTTATCGCTTTTGTGAACTGGTAATTAGCAGGTCAAACGCGCGTATATGTTAATACTCGATCTGGCGCGGGCGTTTTCAATTTCTGGAGAAACGCAGGTGCAATCCGCCTTCCATTGCTTGCAACCGCCCTTGCGCATAGTGCATCATAGCGGCTGCTTATTCCTTCTCTCGCGCATCAACGGTGATGCGCCCCGCGCCTTGATTTGAAATTTGGCGGCGGCGTTCTGGATCGTTCGAGAGCAGGCCGGGTTACAATCGTAGAAGCCGCTCAATCACACGAGCATCCGAATGCGAGCCTTCGCTGCCACCGTTTCATCGAAGCCATCCTGATTCGAAGCTTCTCTTTGCGCTCCTCAACAGGAGAAAAGGTATCTACACATGTCTATGAAACTATACGTCGGCAATCTGGCATTCCAAACGTCGAGCGAAGATTTGCAGCAATTGTTTGCGCAAGCAGGCACAGTCGAATCAGCTTCAGTGGTCGAAGATCGGGAAACGGGACGCTCACGCGGCTTCGGGTTTGTCGAAATGTCTTCCAAAGAAGAAGGCGAAAAAGCAATAGAGCAGTTCAACGGCAAGGATTTCGGTGGCCGCAATCTGACCGTCAACGAAGCCAAGCCGCGTGAGAATCGCACGGGCGGCGGCGGTGGTCGCGGCGGCTACGGCGGCGGTGGCGGCGGACGTGGCGGCGGCGGTGGTGGTCGCAGTGGCGGCGGTGGCGGCTACGGTGGCGGCGGAGGTCGTGGTGGTGGCGGAGGTCGTGGTGGAAGCGGTGGTGGTGGTGGCGGTGACCGCGAACCTCGCTGGTAAGACGCCAATCGTCAAGTGAGGCCGAAAGCTTTTAATAAAATGAGCGCCTCCGTTTAATGTTAAGCCATTAACGGAGGCGCTCGGTTTTTAGCGGAGAAAAGAGTATGCAGAGTTATTTGTGTTTGTGCGCGCGCGGGTTTTTACATTCCAGCACCCTCGCGCTGCCCGTTATGCGCTTAGAGTTTTACGTTAACGACATAGCGCGCTTCGTGTAAATAACTTTCGGCGTAATTATTTAGCGTCGGCGATGAAGCGATAACCGACACCTCTGACGGTGAGCAAATGTTTGGGCTTGGCCGGTTCGTCTTCTAGGTAGCGTCTGAGCCGCACAATAAAATTGTCTATCGCGCGCGTGTCCGTATCTTCATGCAAGCCCCACACTTCTTCTAACATCAGCTTACGCGAGACGACGCGCCCTTCGTGATTGATAAGATAACGCAGCAACTGCGCTTCCATCAAAGTCAGCCGCACGATGCGTTCGCCGAAGCGCAATTCAAGCCTGCCGAAGTCAATCGTTTTGCCATCGAAAACAAAAACCGTAGCATCCTCTCCTTGAGAGATTGTTGCGTCGCGTTTGTCATTATGTATTTGCGCGGTGTCGCCCGTTTGACCGATAGCAGGATTGTTCGCACCTACAGCAATTCGTTCGCTTGCAACCGGCATTTCAGTTTGATTATTTCCAACACCCTGACCCCATTCGCGCCGCCGCAGCAGACTACGAAGACGCGCGAGCAGAATGCGCAACTCAAAAGGCTTCGGCAAATAATCGTCCGCGCCCGCCTCAAAGCCGCGTAGCACATCTTCTGGACGCCCGCGTGCCGTGAGCATCAGAATCGGCACAAACTGCCCTGCCTCGCGCAGCTCACGTGCGACCGCAAAGCCATTTCTACCGGGAAGCATCACGTCGAGCACAACCGCTTCGTAGCGCGCCGGTTCTTTGAGCAACAGCGCGAGCGCCGTTTCGCCATCGCCGACGGTTTCAACGCAGTAACCCTCTGCTTCTAAATTGAAACGCAGGCCGTCCGCCAGATGCTTTTCATCTTCGACTACTAGCACTGCCGCCGTCGTTGTTATTGTCGCGCTCATTAAACTTTCGCCCTCGGAAGTTGAATCGTAAAAGTGCTGCCGTGCCCTTCGCCTGCGGATTCGGCGAAAGCGCGTCCGCCGTGTTTTTTCGCAATCGAACGCACAATAAAAAGCCCCAGCCCGGTTCCCTTAACGCGCATTACGAGGCGTCCGGGCGCGCGATAAAAACGGCGAAAGATGCGCTTTAGTTGCGCGTGCGGAATGCCTATACCGCTGTCGCGCACGCGCACCTCTACGCGACGCGCGTCAAGCGTCGCCACTTCAACTGCGATGTCCACTTTCTCGCGCGAATACTTCACTGCGTTATCAATCAAATTCGAGACGGCGGCGCGCAACTCGTCCGCGTCGCCAAGCACAAGCGCGCGTTCGACATTCGCATTTGAATTTTCGTTGTAACGAATTGCACTTGCAGGTAAATGAGAGCGCGTCCGCGCAAGCGCCACACACTCATGCGTGAGTTCGCATAGATCAACGATTGATTCGCTTGCTTTGTGCCCGTGACTTTCGCCTCGCCCCGCCAGCAACACTTGATCGACGGTGTGCAGTAGGCGTTCCGTATCAGCAAGCATCACATCGTAAAACTCGCGCCGCCGCGTATCATCCACGTCGCGCGTTTGCAGCGTTTCAAGGTAAAGCCGGATTGATGCGATGGGCGTTTTAAGTTCGTGCGTGACGGCGTTGATAAATCCGTCGTGCTGTTCGTTGCGGCGTATTTCGCGTACCAGAAAGATTGTGTTCAGCACAAGGCCGCTGATAATTGCGATGAAAAAGATAATGCCGAGAACCAGCAGCGCCACTTCGCGCCAGTTGAGCAGAATCCAGCCGACATTGAGCGCGACGGCGAGCGCCACAAGACACGCGCCGAACGTGATAAAGAAAACAATTGATTTGCGTCGTCCGCCAACACGCATAGCAGTCTATTGTAAAAGAAATGCGAAAACCGTGCGCGAATTTGATGACCAAAATGCGAAAGCCTGCGTGGATTTATTATCCACGCAGGCTTCACAAAGCTTGTGTTGCGCTCACGAAAATCGCGCGATGCGATCAGGCCGCCGTTTTAAGTTGTGTCTCCGAAGAACTCGACACGGTCTTCGGTTGACCGGCGGCGTTAATAAGTTTGATGTCTTTGGCAAGTCCGAGCAATGCAAGCGTGCGTATGCCCCACCAATTAAAATCCACTTCGTACCACGTGAGTCCATGCTTCGCGGCAGTCGGATGCGCGTGATGATTATTGTGCCAGCCTTCACCAAACGAAAGCAGCGCGACCCACCAACTGTTGCGCGAATCATCCTTTGTTTCAAAGCGTCGCGTGCCCCACAAATGCGTCGCTGAATTGACGAGCCATGTCGCGTGCAACCCAAACGTGACGCGAAAGAAGATGCCCCACATCAACATCGGCCAACCGCCTGCGGCAAACAACACCACACCGAGCGCGACGAGCGGAACCCAGTACCATACTTCGATCCAGCGGTGGAAAGAATCTTTCATCAAATCGGGAGCGTAACGCGTGCAGACGTCTTCATCATAACGCTGCGCCGTGCCCTGCAAAATCCAACCCATGTGCGCCCACCAACTGCCTTCGCGCGGCGTGTGCGGATCGCCGGGCGCGTCCGTGTGCGCGTGATGTATGCGGTGCGTCACAACCCATGCAATCGGCCCTGCTTCGAGTGCTAGCGTGCCACAAATCGTCAGAAAATATTCGACGAGCTTCGGCGTTTTGTAACCACGATGCGTTAACAAGCGATGGTAGCCCATGCCGATCCCGAGACTGCCGGAAACCCACCACAGAAAAAAGCACGTGATAAAAGCCTTCCACGTAAACATAAAGAGCGCCGCAATAGCGAGCGCGTGAAAGATGACCATCGCGATGCTGGTTGTCCAGTTGATGCCCGTCTTACGTTGTATATTGACGATTGATTCGTTGCGCATTCAAGCTCCCTACCGCTCATAATATAAGCACACGGTTGTGATGCCGTAAGCTGGCTGTATCGTAGCAAGTTTGCGCCGCACAGTTTGTAATAGTTATGTAAGCAGCCGGATCAACGTCTAACGCGCCTGTATCTGTTGCTTATTTTGCGGCGTGAACGGGTGTGCTACGGCCTTTCGGGGCGAGTGCGCGATCAATCGCCGCCTGAATCGTGGCGGCGCTGAGACCGTTCAAACGCACGCCGTTGATAAAGAGTGTCGGTGTGGCGTTGATGCCGTACAAGTCTCCGTCTGCAATATCGCGGCGCACGACGGCAGTATAAGTTCCGCTATCGAGCGCAGCGTCGAAACTTGCGCGATCAAGTCCTAAATCGGTGGCGTATTTCTTTAAGGATGCAATGTCGAGCGCCGACTGGTTCTTGAAAAGCACGGCGGCGTATTCAAAGAATTTCCCCTGCGCGCGGGCGGCGGCGGCGGCTTCGGCGGATTTGAAAGCCTGCGCGTGCTGTGGCAAAGGATAGTTGCGCACGACGAAGCGCACGCGATTGCCGTAACGCTTCAAAGCTTCTTCTATCTCAGGATAAGTTGCGCCGCACGCGGGACACTGAAAATCCGTGAACTCGACAACGGTGACGGGAGCGTTCACGTCGCCGCGCGAAGCCGCGCCCTCTGTGCTGATGTTCTGCACGGGCGCTTCCGGTTCTGTGAGCAGCACGCGCACATTAGCGCCTGCGCGTAGCCGCGCGATCAGTGCGTTCTCTAACTGCTGCGTTTTTTCCTGTTGCAAATAAGCGATGATGTCCCCGCGCGCTGAAGCGAGGTCGCCTTTGACCTGCGCTTTATTCGTTTCGTAGAACTTTGCCGCGTCTGCGTCGGTCGGCGGTTGCACTTTGCTTGCAACTTCGGCGCGGTAAAATTCTTCGGGCGTCGTGTTGCGCCGTTTGGCTTCTGCGACGAGCAGCATGTCGTTAATTTTAGCGTCAATGGCCTGCCGCTCGGCCTCGTATGCTTTCAAACGCAGATCATAAATCGCAGGCTTGCTGCGTTCGTTGATTGTTCCGGCAGTAACATTGTTTCCGGCCACACTCGCGAGCACGGTCGCGGGCGCAAGGTTCGGGGAGTTAACGTCTATCGCGGCGATTGTGACGGGATAACTTGCACGTAAACGCGCGAAGAAATCTGCGGCGAGTTGTTTTTCGCGCGTGTTGCGTAGATACGCGACGAGTTGCGGGCGCACGGTAGCGAGTTCCGCGTTAATCTGAGCGCGGTTCTGGTCGTAAGCGGCTTTGATTTCAGCATCTGTCGGATCGCTAACGCGCTTTCCGACTTCCGCATCGTAGAGTTGCGAAGACGGCACGGAGCGCTTTTTCGCTTCCGCTTCGAGCAGCGATAGATTGATCTGCTCTTCGAGCGCGTGTCGGCGTACATCTGCCTGCGCTTTCGCAAGGCTGTCAAAAAAGTCGCGCGCTTTCGGATCAAGATCGGCGAGCGTGATCTGTTGCGCGTTGGCGACGGCGACGACGCTTTGCAGTTCTGATGGTGGCGCTGCCGAAGAAACCGGCGTGGCGGTGGGAACAGGTTTCTGTGTTTGCGCGGCGATGTTTATAGCAGCGCAAGCAATGACGACGAGCGAAATTAAAGCTTTCGGATAATTCATCAAAATTCTCTTTCTGATACAAACCGTTAGACAAACATGAAACAGCACAGGCTGTCCGGCAAAGGTGCAGACCGCATAATAAAAGACACTGTGCGCGAATGACAAACGCGCACGTCAATCTCTTTTCTGTTTTAGGAAGACCGGAACACACTTTGGCCTTTGCAAACATGAGCAGCAGGCAAACAAGTATTAGAAGCGGAAAATGAAGGCGGCGTTGTCAGCAAAAATGGACGAGTAAGCGAAGGCCGAGCGAGCGAAACCGCAGGCAGAGCGTATCGCGCTTAAGATCAAACGTTGAGACTGATATTTCTTTTGTGCGAAGTTAAGTTCTCGCGGCAAGACGCAGCCTTACGGCCACAGCCGCCGCGCAGATTTTAGAGGCCTGTGAAAACTTGCGATAGCTCGTTCGTCAGCCATGCGCGCGGGATGCAGGCTTGCGAATGATACTGCGCTTGCGGCGTTTGACGGGTTTACGCGCGGCGAGCAACTCCTGATGACGACCATCGAGGATAAATGCCAGTCCCTGATGCGTAACGCCTAAAAGCCGCGCGGCGCGTGTGACGCGGCCGCCCGCTTGTTCGAGCGCCAACTTGATGAGACCACCTTCGTAGCGCCGCACTTCTTCTTCAAGCGAACAGTTCAGCCAAGCGTCTGCGAGATTGCCAAGAGCAGTCTGGCGCTGCGCAATTGTCTCAATCGCTTCTTTCGTAATGATGGTTTTGTCAGTCGCGGCGAGCAGCGTTTGTTCGATTAGCGCGCGTAACTCGCGTGCATTTCCACGCAAAGGCAACTTGCGCAAAGCGTTCATCGCTTCCGTCGCGAAACGCACGCGCTTGCCGTGTCGCTGCATCGCTTCGACGAAAAAGAGTTCAGCGAGCGGCGCGATGTCTGCCGGACGCTCGCGCAATGGAGGAAGCTCCAGATGAAAAGTGCTCAGACGGTAAAACAAATCGTTGCGAAACAGGTTCTTCGCCAGCAGCTCTTTCAAATTGCGGCTCGTAGAAGCGATGATCTGTACATTGACGCGCTCCGGCATCGAGGCTCCGAGCGAATGAACTTCACCATACTCAACAAGGCGCAGGATTTTAGCTTGATTGGCGAGGCTCAGTTCGCCGATTTCGTCAAGAAACAACGTGCCGCCCGCCGCTGCCCGCGCCGCTCCAGCGTGATCCTCATGTGCGTCCGCGAAACTTCCCTTTTGATGGCCGAAGAGTTGCGATTCGACGAGCGTGTCGGTGAGCGCCGCGCAATTGATGACGACAAACTCGCCCGCACGCCCGCTCCACTCGTGAATCATACGCGCGAGCATTTCCTTGCCCGTTCCCGTTTCGCCCGTAATCAACACAGACGCGCGGTCTCTGACGCTCGACAGATGATAAGCGTGGCGCAAGAGTGCCGCCGTTTCCGGCGCGGCGTAAACGAAACGCGGCGCAGCGGCAAAATTTTCTTCGATTGCGACGCCGTGCTTTGCGCTCAATATGCCACGCGCACAAACGCGCAGACGTGTCAGGATTTCCGTTTGCTGTGAATGAACAAGCAATTGATCGGCACGTTCGTAAATCGCCAAGTGCTCATCCGGCGAAAGACATTCGCCCATTTCTTCTAAGATCGTCAGCGCCGCCACGCCCGCGCTGTCCGCGTCGCCCGCCAGATGCGCCACTTCAACGGCACGTTGCAACTTCGCCCGCGCTTCCTCAAACTGTTTGGTGCGCGCCAGCGCCACGCCGTGCGTCGTTAAGGCTTCCGCAAGCAAGGATTGCTCATCGCCCTGCTCCAGCATACGCACCGCCGCCCGCGCAACTTTCTCCGCCTCCGCATTTCGCTTTTCGCAGAGCATCACACGCGCGCGCGTCTCGTCCACTTGCGCGACGCTGCCGCGATCCTTGAGACCTTCAAACAATCTGCGAGCGCGATCAAGATGCGTGCGGGCTTCCGCGAAACGAGAAGCTGCCGAATACAGAAATCCTAAATTGTTTTCCACGCGCGCGCAGTAGCGCGTGTTACCCGCCTGCTCAAAATGAAAACTCGCGGCAGCGTACTCAACGAAAGCGCGATCTCTATAATCGTCACGCTGCTCGGCTACACTAAGTTTCTTGAATACCAGCGCAAGTTGATTATGAAAACGGCCTTTCGCAGCATGATTGTCGCTCACCTCAAAAAGCGGCGAAGACTCGATCAGGAAGTGCAGCGCGTCATTGAACCGCGTAGCCGATATTTCGACGATAGCGCTATTTAATAACGCACGCGCCCGTTGATCGCTATCCTTACCGGCAGATTGACGTAGCACATCTTGTAACGTAACGCGAGCTTCATCAAAAGCACCTTCGCGCCAGTAACAAATAGCCAGATCAATGCGGGCTTCGGCAACTTTTCCCGTTAACTGCAACGCTTCAAAGGTAGCAGCACTTTCGCTGATAAGATTCTTCGCGAATTCCTGCGCTCCTTCGATCTGCTTTGCGCTACCTATCCAACCGGATAACACGCCCGCGCGTAACAGCACCTCTGCCGCACTGCCTTGATCCAAATCATCAAGCTTCGGACGCTCGCCGATGCGTTGCCACACTTCGCTCATCGCATGGCGCGCCGCCTCGTAATCGCCCGCTTCCTCAAACTCTTTCGCAACCTCGCAGCAAAGTCGTACCTGCTTTGCGCGATCAAGCATTAAATTGTTAATTTGACGGCGGTCTATTATCTCTAAATTCATGTGAGGAAAACCTTTCTGTATTTTAGTAAGAAATCTTGCAAGCTGCCGGTTTCGTGCTAAACGGTGCTATGATGTGCTTATTCAGGTTTTCAATTGTTCCCGTAGTCACTAATCACCTTCTAATAGGAGAAACCGACAATGAAGCATTTTCGCCAATTCTGCGCCGCAACCGTTTTGACTTTAACGTTCGCCCTTTCCACTTTCGCAGGCGACATGCAAACTCCGGGTATCACTTCGCACCAACCGTCGAACGCGGACAGTTCCGTTCTGACGACGACAACTATGATTATATTGACCATTATGGAAACAATTTCGCTTCCATAAGTGACGCAAATCATGCCATAGGCAACTTTACGGGCGACTTTTTAGTTTCGGCGTAGCCCGGTGTTTGCGTGTGCGTAAGTCATGCCGGGAACGGCGCGTATGTCCGGCGCAAGATATAATTACACGGTGAAGAATAACTCTTCCGCCGTGTGAAAAGCAACGATTTTGTTGCCTATGCACGACACGTTGCACGCGCACTTCGTTTCAGCGGTTGGTCAACTACTCACCGAAGCCTGATCGTACTCGTGACCCTAGCTGTCTTCGCCCGCGTCGGGTTCGATGGCGCGCGAAGACTTCCAGCACATTCATGTTACTCTCCTTCCAGCGCGCTGCTAGTGCCACTATCCGCTTCAGCAAGTTTACGCACCGTTTCGACCGTGTCTATTTCGGCAATGGTTTTATCATCACGCAAACGCAGAATGCGCGGAAACCGCAAGGCGTAGCCGCTCTTGTGGCGCGGAGATTTCTGCACGCGGTCAAAAGTCACTTCGAGAATGATCTGCGGTTCGACTGTGCGTACACGGCCATGCGCGAATTCCTCTAAGGTGTGCGCGCGAAACCATTCTGTCAACGCTGCTAGTTCCACATCCGTCAATCCTGAATAAGCTTTGCCGACGTTCAAAAGTTCCGCATCGTCTTCCGCGCGACGCACCGCGAAAGTGTAATCGGAAAGCAAGTGGCGGCGTTTCCCGTGCCCGACTTCAACTGCCGTGACGACGACATCAAGTGTGGCGATGGCGCGTTTCACTTTCAGCCACTCGCGCCCGCGCCTGCCCGGTTTATACGACGAGCGCGGGTCTTTAATCATCAAGCCTTCGTTGCCACGCGCACGCGCCGCCGCAAACTCTTCATCAAGCGATAGGACATCACGCACAGGCTTGGCGAGCGAAAGCCGCACAGAGCCTTCTTTTAGCACAAGCCTTTTGAGCACGCTGCGTCTTTCATCGAGCGGCACGTCAATCAACACACGATTGTCTGCGTACAAAACATCGTAAGCGATGAAGGCGACGGGCGTCGTGGCTAATAATTCTTCACTGACGGTTTTGCGTCCGAGCCGTTTTTGCAAATCCGCGAAAGGCATAATCTCGCCACCGCGCACGGGCACGATTTCGCCGTCGAGAATCGCGTCACCGTGTAGATTTTTGAGCGGAGCGATTAGTTCTGGAAAGCGGTGCGTAATCTCGTCCATCGTGCGCGAATAAAGCGCGACGCGTGTGGCATCCCGGTGCGCCTGCGCGCGTATGCCGTCGAATTTGTCTTCAACGAAAAATTCTTCGGGCATCGTGCGCGCAACGTCCGCCAAATCTGCCGCAGCGGTCGCGAGCATAAACTTGAGCGGATGAAACAGACGCATCGAAACATTTTGTAATTCGCCCGCACGCGCACGCACAGCCGTTTCGCCGATGTCGCCCGTCAGCATGTTAATCTGCGCGACGCTTGCGAGCGGACGCGCGAAGGCACGCGCAATCGCGTCTTCAACGAGTCCTTCTTTGAGGCCGATGCGCAGATCGCCGACGAGCAGTTTGACGAGATATTTGGCTTCAAGCGGTGTCACGCGATGCAGCGAAGCAACGATTATTTCCTTCTTATTTTTTGTGCCGCGCGTTGCGCTTAGCTTTTCGATCAGCGATTCGATGTCTGCGAACTTGATGGTTGGCTCAGCGCTGCTGCGCCCCGCTTCCGCAAACGCTTCGTATGCGACTTCGCCGGAATCTCCGAGACGCACATAGCGCGGGCGCAGATTCTCTACATCAATGCCCGTCACTTCACTCAAAGCGTCACGCAGGACGGAGCCGCCGACGTTCGTTGTGCGTGCATCGTTCATCGCAAACTGGTGTCCTGCGAAGTAACGTGCGGCGCGTGCGAGGTCTGCGTCGTCGAGTCGGTGAAAGTACGCGCCGAGCAATGCGGCCTTTTCTAATTTCTTCGTCGTCGCCGCGATTGATTCAGCCGTTTGCGCGAAGCCCAGCAAAGAGCCACGCGCAGCTTTATCAATTAAAGTGAGATTCGCGTCCGCCGCGTTTTCGCCTTTTGTGTTTCTGTCTGTCGCAACTTTGTTCGTGACGATGCCCTGCGGCGATGGCGCGGGTGATGATGCCGACAAGGATGTCGGTGATGTTTGTTTCTTTCGCGGCATTGTTACAGTATCGAATTTTTCCTATTAATTGATCTACTGATTACGTGTGCATTAATTCGGCGGGAACTTTTACTGCTTCATCCTCTGTTGGTGCGCCGAAGATTTCCGGGTGCAGTATGCGCGCGAGAATCTCTATGCCGCGAACGACGCGCGGCCCCGGACGACTAAAGTAAGAAGTTGCATCGAGCGCCCATACGTTGCCGCGCTCGACCGCCGGAAGTTCAGCCCAGCCCGCAGGCAAACTTGATTGCGGTAATTGCCGCAGAATGTCTTCCTTATAGTAGCCGCATGGAATCAGCACGATGCACTCCGGCGCATAAGCAGTGATCGCTTCCCCGCTGGTTGTGGTCGAAGGTTCTCCGGCCTGTCCGAAAGCATGATCGCCTCCGGCGAGTGCGACTTGTTCGGGAACCCAGTGGCCGGGCGCAAACGGCGGCTCGAGCCATTCGAGCATCAGCGTGCGCGGGCGCATTTCAACATCCGCGAGCGCGGCAGCAACAGCGTCTATCCGTCTCGTCAATCCCGCGACAATTTGTTCGGCTTCTGCTTCTCTATTTGTCAGCTCGCCGACGGTGCGTATGTTACTGAAGATGTCTGTGATCGTGTTCGGTTCGAGCGAGACGACGGGCACGTCTACCTCAAACATGCGTGCCGCCTGCGCAACCTGTTTGTAGCTGACGGCGCACACGTCGCACAACTCCTGCGTCAGAATCAGATCGGGACGAAGCGCGCGCAAGCGTTCTTCGTCAAGATCATAAATCGAACCGTGGCCGTCAAGCTGCGAGCGAACGGCATGGTCAATCTCAAGGCTCGTCATCGTTTCATGCGAAATGCGGCTCGCTGTCAATTGCGGCAGATGTGCGATTGACGTTGGGTAATCGCATTCATGCGTAATACCGACGAGCGCCGCTTCGAGTCCGAGCGCGCAAACGATTTCCGTGGCGGAAGGAAGCAGAGAAACGATGCGCGGCGTGTGTTCGGTCATAAGCTTTATGATTTTCCTTTTAGTTGTTGCTCAGTTTCACTCCAGAGGTTCGCGCGGACGCGTCGCGGCTGTCAAGAATCTTTCACGCGCAGGCAAAGAACGAATTGAAGACAACGTCATCGAGACATCGAAACGGGCGGCACGCTTGGGCTTTCGTTTCTTATTCTAAGCTTTTGCATACAGTTCAGTCGCGCTACAATCTATTTATTGAACATTTCACACAACGAATTGAACAACTATGGAAAGTTTTTGACGATGCAGTAAGGAGCAGAAAGGGCAGAAAGGAAGACGAAGCTAAATATGGACGAAACGCTGACATCAAGTAATGAAAATAACAAGAGGCGCTTTGCGGGCGCGGTGGATCACATTGCTGTCAAATCCGAAGATTTGCCACGAGACATTCGAGAGTATGAACGCATCGGTTTTCGCGTCGAAACGCTCTACGATGATTGGGCGATGCTGCGCGATGAACGTGGCTTCGGCATCGCGCTGCTCGCGCCCGGATCAAAGCATCCGCCGCACATGGGCTTGCGCGTCGAAACACGCGCGGAATTGGAACAGGCCGCCGCGCGCGAAGGGCGAACGCTCAAGGAGCATCGTGACCGCACCATCTCTTTTTACACAAAAGGCGTCGGCGGCCAAGCCCTCGAAGTGATCTACTATCCGCCGGAATACACCGGCGATAAATTAAACTAAGCGTGATAGCGAAAGAAGCAGCAGGGCGCGTCTGTATATGCGTACAATCGGCGCGCTTGACGCATCAAAGAAGCGGCGCGTAAGATTTTTTGTAGAAGATAAAGCGCAGAAAGCAGGCTGTGAAAAGTGTTTCCGTTGTTTCTTGAATTCTTAGGGACAAGCGAATTTCTCGTTATTCTGGTGGCGGCGCTCGTATTGTTCGGGCCGCGCAAGTTGCCGGAACTCAGTCGTTCGCTCGGTAAAAGTCTCGCGGAATTCAAACGCGCGTCCGAAGACTTCAAGCGCACTTGGGAACAGGAAGTGAGCGTCGATCAATCCAGACAGGAAGCGCAAATCGAACACGCGATGCTGCCCGCAGACGATTCTGTCATCAAGACTGTGGAAGATCGTACCGCCGCCGTGCTCTCAACTGCCGAACCGCTTGAGCCGACAATTGCGCGCAGCCACGCAACGCCCTTTGCGTCGTCCGTCAACACGTCGTCCGAACCAACCGCTTCCGTCATTAACAACGCATCAATTGAATCCTCCACTAACTCGACGGCAACGCACGCGGATTCCAATTCTTCGTCTGACCCGATGTCACCACCAACGGCGACGAGCGATCCGACCATATCTTCCGCCGCACCAAGCAAGCGCGACTGGCTTTAACGAAGCGCTCGCGGCGAGCAGACTTTAATGGCAACACTTTTAGGCACACGCAACTCCAACGAGGAAGGCGAAACGGAAGAACTCGGCCATCAGATGTCTTTTCTGGATCATCTGGACGAGTTGCGCAGCCGCCTGATTCGCTCGATCACTTTCGTTTTCGTCATCTTCCTCGGCTGCTGGTTCGTCTCTAATTACATCTACAATTTTCTCGCGCGTCCCGTGCAGCACGCGCTCGCCGAAGCACAGCGCAGACAGCTTCCGCTCGGCGGCATGACCGGCCACGAACAAATTCAACGTCTCAGCGATCTAAAGGAAGGCGACGTATTGCGCTACACCTTCTCGGAATCGACGAAGATGGGGACGAGCGTCGTGATTCCGCCCGGCACAAGCGTGCTCGCGCAGGTTGCTAAAGATAGCAACGGCAACACGGGGCTGTTTATGAACGAACCGCTCATCGCCGGAAACGCCGTCGTGCCGAAGGGCGTGCGCCTGCCGATTGATTTCAACGCGCGCGCCGACGGCTCGGTCGGACTCGATGAAAAACTGATCGTCAACACGATGATCGAATCGTTTTCGCTTTACATCAAAGTTTCGCTCTACACCGCAATCTGCATCGCGATACCGTTTCTGCTGTGGCAAATCTGGGCGTTCGTCTCGCCCGGACTCTACCCGCACGAACGCGGCTATGTGCTGCCGTTCATACTGCTTTCGACGATCTCTTTTTTCATCGGCTCGGTTTTCGCCTACTATGTGATTTTTCCTCCGGCAGCAAAGTATCTGCTCGGACTCGGCAAGGACTTCCGTCTGTTTTTGAAAGCCGACGATTATTTCGATTTTATTATTCTAGTGATGCTCGGCATGGGCATTGTGTTTCAGATGCCCGCGATCACTTATGTTTTGGCGCGCATCGGACTCGTGACGGCGAAATATTTGATACGCATCTGGCGCACGTCCTTGATCGTGATTTTAATCGCGGCGGCGATCCTCTCACCGACCAACGACGTGCCCAACATGCTGCTCTTCGCCGCGCCGATGCTGGTGCTCTATGCGATCTCAATTTTCGTCGCGTGGGTTTCCGCTAAACCGCGCGTGCGTTCGTGAACGATCAACTTTCTCGCATTAAAGTTCAGTCATAATTGCCCGGAAATTTTCCTACAAAATTCTTCTTGACGCGCTATCTCGGTTGCTGCTAGTATCTGCCCGCTCAGTACAATAGGCTACCGAAGAGGCTTTACCTCATCGGCTTTACCTCATCGGCTTTACCTCATCGGCTTTACCTCATCGGCTTTACCTCAAACCTTCAACGTTCGTCACTAAGAATCATGTGCAGTTCTCCCAAGCTGTTACACCTCTCCTGCGCCGGAAACCTATCGCTCTGGCAGTTCAGTCGAGTTGTCTACCAAGAGAGTTGCGCTTCCATTCAACCTCAATAACCTGCCTGAAGGAGAAAACCAATGCCAACAATTCTGAAGAAATCAACGAAAAATCTGCTCTTTGTCGTCGCGAGTAAAAAGCTGTTCCTAGCTGCTGTCATGGCAGTACTGCTGACTGCCACTGCTGTTACTGTTTACGCCGATGTCTATTACATAGGCACGGATTTGTATGGGTATTCAACTTGGACAAGTTGCGGAAGTTCAGCCGGACCTAGTTCGTGGTTATGTTCCCCAAACGGCGGCCCTTGCAGCGACATAACTGATGCCCAAACTTATGGTTACTGTAGGGATCACCCTTAATAATGTAGCGCAGTCCAAACGAGACCCTTAAGTGTAAGCTCAGTTCAAGAGGCTAGTTCTCAGCAGGATGGACATCCCTCCTGCTGAGAACCAAGTAAAGTTTTGGATAATTTCTACATTTTTTTTGCATCAGGTTCACATTAAAAAAGGCTAGAACCTGTTATGAACTTTGAACCTTGAGACCGCAATATAGCGGGCTGTTTGCGTGGATTACCACAATCACTATGTCGGTGTACGGTTGTCTATTTTCACCATTGGATAGCAAAGCCAGCATTTTACGAGCAAAATCGCTACTTTTTGCCTACGAAAGTTCATAACAGGCTCTAGTTCGAGTAACATCATCGGTATGCAATCTTAATTATCGCTCGTTGAACTTGGGTTGATCAAGATTGTAACTGCCGCGTAGTGACGCCGTACTTATCCGTGCGAGTCAAAGAACGGCACAACGAGCACTATGAAGGAGTACTACGTGAAACGACTTATATTACTTTCAGCACTAATGCTTCTGCTAACTTCCGCTTACAATGGCCAATCCAGCGAGACTCAGCCGAGTAATGATGAGGTAGCCTTGCAGAAACTCTCGTTACTCTCTGATCTTCAAGCTCTTGATACGAGAGCCGCGAAGATTGATGCGCCACTAGCACAGGCGCAAGCAAAGGCGGAAATCGCAGATGCCGCATGGACGCTCGACAAGGAGTGGGCGAAGAAGCTGTTGCGCGAAGCCTATGAACTCACCCTTCCAGACAAAGAAGAACAAGCACAGCTTCGTGAAAAGATCGCAGGAGCACCGCCTACACCACCAACAGGCAATGATCGCGTTAGGGGCGATGTACGCAATCGCGTGCTAAGTATTGCCAATCGCGACAAACCCTTTGCAGACGGGTTAGTTCAATTAGGAGCAAAGCAGTTAGGAAAATACGAAGAGCACTTCAGGTATGCAAGTCTCGCCGGTCAGGCACTCCAGAATGGTGATAAAGAAGCTGCCAGCAAGTATATTCTTCAGTCAGTCGAAGCTGACCCCACTCAAATAACCGCTGGATTTGTCATCCGCGATTTGGCAGCGCAAGATCGCGCCGCAGCCGACAAGCTTATTATCCAATATATCGAGCGGCTACGAACGTTTCCACTCTCGATCACAAATCAAGGTGCCCTCAGAACGTATTTCATCTTGGGTGGTCTTGTGTTTCCCAGTCCCAATGCAGATCGCCAAGGTCGGCAGATACTACCGGCAGGTCCATCTGTGATCAAGGCTTATGTTAATTATGTGATTGAAAGCATGAGTAGGCTAGAGCAGAGCGAGCCTGGCAGCGCAGATAGACTTCGAGGGTTTCTCCTATCAGTGTGGCTCCCGCTAAAGCAGTACGCACCAGAATTGACCGGAGCATTTTTGGAATTAGAAAGGCTCAGCAGAAGACCGGGCGAGGACGCATCACTTCCGCAAAAGAGTTTCGAGGAAGCATACAAAGAAAAGTATGAGAAGCGGCTCAGGGATGCTCTTGATAGCGGTCAGCCGGATGAGTTGACGATCAATTCGGCGGTCGGACGAGGAGATTTTGATAAAGCCCGCAAGCTGATTGATAAACTTTCCGACGGCCCGCAAAAGACGCAACTCACCGAAATGGTAAACATGCGGGAAGCGCTCAGTCTTACCGCGAAGGGCAATACCATAGAAGCTGAGCTAATGGCTGAGAAATTGAACAAGGCGACGTCAATACTGCAAGTATACCCGGCGATCATCAGTAAATGCGCGGCAAAGAAGGATCAACCGTGCGTGACAACTGCATTTTACCAGGCGATGAAACAACTGAAGAGTGCCGACACTGCGCCGCCAACACTGCCTGCGGGTATTCCGGCATCGGTTATTGCTACCAGCCGGGAATTTGATCCGGTGCTATCAAGCCTCGGTAAATTGGCAAAAGCAGTCGCACCCGTTAATGACACGCTGGCTCTCGAAGCGCTTGACGAAACAGTCTCAGCGGCCAACAGTAGCGACGTGGATACAAGTCAGGGACGTATCGGATTCGACACAGACATTTTCAAAATTCTTGCGCCGAAGAACGAACTGCGCGCGCTTCAGGCGGCGATGAACTTGAAAGACCCGCTACGGCAAATTATTGCGCTCGCGGTAATTGACCAATGGAAAGCGAAAGAGCTGGCAAATAAAGAAAAGGAAATTCCGAAAGAGCCTGCCAAGAAAGCGAAGCCAAATGGTGAAGAGCCTCGCCGTCAATCCTGAAGTTATCAGTTCAGACGCTTCACACCTAACGCAGCAACAATCCCGGTGGGCGTTCGCCGCGCTCTTTCTTGCGCTGGCGGGCGGCGGCACGCGCGACGCTCTTGTGCTTTTCAAGTACCCGTTTGCCGTAGGAGTTGATGGCTACTACTACCTTCTGCAAATCGCCACCCTGCAAAATCAGGGGCATCTCTACTTCCATACGCGCGCGCCGCTTATCCTCTATGCCCTAACCGCTTTCAGCAATCTCATAGGCAATCCGATTCTCGCCATAAAAATCGGCAGTATCGCTTTGCACGTTGCATTATGCGCTGGCATCTTTGCTCTCATCATGAGCGTAACTCGCTCACACTGGCTTGGCGTGCTCGGCAGTGTGTTAGCCGCTGCATCTGGCGCGCACTTCTATATGGTCGGAGAGTACATCGGCAACTTGGGCGCGCTTGCATTTTTAATCTGGAGCGGATGGTGCGCAACGCGGGTAATTCAGACCCGCAACAACGTTTGGGCAGTGCTCTCTGCGATAGGTTTCGTTGCCGCGAGTTTTAGCCATCGCTCAATGCCAGCCATTGCATTCATGATTGTCATCTCAGTTGTTTTGATGAATTTTTTGATAAGAGCAAGATCGTCTGGGCAAAGTTACAGGGCAATTGTTGCGCTGATAATTCTGGCGCTCTGGTGCGCTCCAGCGATTCTTGCAGCGCAGCCCTTCATTCACCTACCGGTATGGATTGAGAGAGAGTTGCTGATCGCGCCGAGATTACCATTGAGCCAAGCGGCGATTGCTGAACAAGTGATAGTGCTGGTAGTAGCCCCGGCGACTCTAATTCTGATTCTTCTAAAGCAAGAGTCACGAGTCAGCATTGCCAACCTGTTTCTCGGCTCCGTCGCACTCTGGAACCTGCTGATTACGGTTAACCCATTTCTTAACAACAAAGGCGCAATGAATTTTACTTGGCGACTGAGCACGTTGGCCTACATACAAGTTGCTATTTTAGTGCCGGGCTTGATCTGGTTGGTTCTTTCTTTGCGCCGTGAATCCGCCATCTTAATTGCGGCTTTCGTCCTACCGTTAATGATTGGGAGTGCACGTTATTCGCTGCCGTATGGGATGCGACCAGAATATCTTTCACAGCGCGCGGAACTACTGCGACGTTTGCCTTTTTTTCGCCAGCAGCTTGAGCAGACATCACTTGTAATTAGCCCTCACGGTGAACAGTTCATCGTCACTTCGGTGCTTGGCATAGCTTCTCAGCAACATTGGCCCGATAACAACACGTACCAGCCAATTTACTGGCTACTACATCACGTTGAGCCTCGCTTTTATACATCATCTATGATTCTCCTAATGAAAGAGAATGATGGTTCGTACACCATGCTGGCGAAGGATGCTGATGTGCAGCAACGATTGGCAGCTATCACAGATATTGAGCGGAAGCGATTATTTATGAGTAATCCCTATCTTTATGAGCATATGAGCACTCGTGCAGAATTAAATTAGACCATCTGTTAGGGCGGAACACTTGATTTCCGCTTATCTTCACTGATTCCCCAAGTATCCAGCCTACACGAAAGTTAAAGGTAAATTTGCACGAGTGCTTAGTTCAAAAAGCTAGAAAATAAGCGAGTGATCTTGTCGCACTATCTATTCAGATTAGAGCTTTTAGATTGATGAATGTGCCTGAGGACGACATAGGAGTAACGCAGGAAAGCCGCCCAACTCATTATCAATTATGGAATAGCTTGGCGGTCAGCGCTTGCGTGCTATTGTTACTATTAGCAATCGTGCCAGTAATTTCATACCGCAATACGATAATGCCTCATGGAATTATCGTTCATCATTCTGCCGTGACCACTACTTTCGACGGGCGTCCAGTAGATTTTCACGTGCTGGATAATTTTCATCATCAAAGAGGCTTCAGTATTTTTTACTGGGGACGTATCTACCACATTGGTTACCACTACATCATTTTTCCCGACGGCACAGTACAACAAGGGCGCCCTGAACACTGTCAGGGAGCACATGCCATCGGCCACAATTCCGATTTGGGTATTTGTCTGATCGGTGACTTCAGCACAACCGATAATCCTAGAGGAGAGCGTGGCCTACTAGAGCCAACCGAAGCACAGATGCGCGCTTTGATTGATCTCTGCCATCGGTTGCAAATACGCTATCAAATTCCTTTAGAGAGCGTGCAACGCCACCGAGATGTAAGTAACGGCACGGAATGTCCCGGCGACCGCTTTCCTTTTCAAGAACTCATCCAGAAGCTTGATGAAAAACAAGTATCAGAGGTCAGCGCCTTACCTGCTAGCGAACGTTAGCGTGACCTGCATCTTCGAGCAAAGGGTGTCTGAGTAGTGGGTGAGACATCAGTATCAGAATTCGAGAGATGCGCTCCTGAACATGGCTGGAGGGGACTGCCGGGTCATGGTTGCCGAGTGGATTGGGAATGATTGTAGCAAGAAACGCCGCCTGCTCAACGTTGAGCACTGCTGCGGAGGTGTTGAAATAATGGCGGGCAGCAGCTTCCGCACCATAGATTCCATCTCCCCATTCGATGACGTTCAAGTAAAACTCCAATGTCCGACGCTCACCAAGAATATATTTCATTTCCACTGCAATCAGCGCCTCATGTAGTTTACGCACAGGATTTCTAGACGAAGATAAAAACAGATTCTTTGCGAGTTGCTGATTGATAGTAGAGGCACCGCGTGTGAGTCTTTTCTCCTGCCAGTTTTTTTGCATCGCTAATTGAATTGCCGCTAAATCTACACCAGAGTGATGAAAGAAACGTATGTCTTCGCCTGCGAGGACAGCCCGCACAAGGTTTGTAGATATTCGCTCATATGGAATCCAAGTCTGTTCCTTCTTTGGTGCTACGCCTTGTGCAACTGCTTTCCTAATCCTTTCTTCTATAAAGGCAGTGGTTGCAGGATTAGAATTCTTAAACTTAACAATGCGGAAGAGAATTGATCCATGATAAAAGAGCGCACCGCAAATTAAGCATGTAATAATAGCCCATCCCCATTTACCCCAACGCAAACGCTGCCACTTATCCGCAACAGGTGTTAATCTATATTGAGACTGTCGCTTATGGTAGCAGGGCTGCTCGCTAATACTAGGAGTTTTTGGAGGGTGCTCCGCCATTTGGTAAAATCTTCTAAGGTCTTTTATGAAAAGCTTCTAATCACCCACTGCCCACATAACTTTATGAAGGTCTTGTATTTTAGATTCAGTGAAGTTGATTTTCAAATTAATCAACGCTGTGTTGAGTACGTTGCTGGCGAAAGATGATGTGGTGCGGCGGCAATTGAAAGCGATTACCGATACCGCGCGTAAACGGCTGCTCTTGAACAATCCTCACCTTTACGAACATGTAATCCGGCAAAACCCGGCAGCAAGTCTGGCGATCTCATCGCTCTCACAATATTAGCCCGCACATCTTGCTCACGGCGGCCACGCTATGCCAGCAAAATACCACAAGGTTGACGCATATCAGGCAACCGCAGCGCTTTCCTCGTGCATCTCTTGACTCTATACTGTCAGGGTTCTAAAATTAGCGTTTGCAAGGTCAACGGTAACGCACGCTATCATCTTACGAAAAGAAGTTTTAGCCAGAGGCTTTTCGCATTCATAAAAAGTTCAAACTTAACAAACTGCGTGGTCGCTTTACGGCAAGCAGTTTTCGTTGGTTTTCTGTGAACGAACAGGAGTTGTCCGAAACCATGTTCCAACAAAATCTTATGCGTCGTTTGATCGTCACCTTCGCAACGCTGGTGCTCTTAGTTGTCCCCGCGATGGCGCAGAAAAAACAGCGCGCCGCGCAGGAAGGCTCGCCGGAGCGTCCGCGCAACACGAAGCCGGAATTAAAAAAGGCTTACAAAGATTGGCTTGATAAAGACGTCACCTACATCATCACGGACAAAGAGCGCTCTGCCTTTAAGAAACTCCAGACAGACGAAGAGCGCGAGGCATTCATCGAAGAATTCTGGCGACGACGTGATCCAGACCCGGACACCGACGAAAACGAATACAAAGAAGAATATTACGAGCGCATCGCTTATGCCAACGAGCATTTCGCGTCCGGCATCCCCGGCTGGAAATCGGATCGTGGGCGTATCTACATTATGTTCGGCAAGGCCAACGAAGTCGAATCACATCCGGCGGGCGGCTCCTACGACCGTCAATCCTATGAGGGCGGCGGCTCAACGACGACGTATCCGTTTGAGACGTGGTTTTATCGCTACATTGCGGGCGTCGGTTCGGGCGTCGAAATAGAGTTTGTTGATCCGACGGGCACGGGCGAATATCGCATCGCCCGTTCGCCAAATGAAAAAGACGCGCTCCTCAATGTGCCCGGCGCGGGACTCACGCTTTCCGAACAACTAGGGCTTTCAAGCAAAGGGGATCGCATCAGCGGACTCGGCGGCGCGAACAGCTACCAACGCGAACAAGACAATCCATTCACGCGTCTGCAACTGCTCGCCGATCTTCAGCGTCCGCCGCAAATCAGGTTCAATGATCTGGCGTCCGCCGTCAACACTCCTTCGATTGACGAAAATCCGCTCAGCTTCGACATGCGCATAGACTTTTTCCGTCAATCGGATGAGCGCGTCGTAACCGCCTTCACAATTCAAACAGAGAACAAAGATTTAGCGTTCACGGACAGCGGCGGCGTACAGCTTGCCCGCATGAATATCTTCGGGCGTATCACGAGCGTTTCAGGCCGTCGCGCAGGTATCTTTGAAGACCCTGTGACGACCACCGCCACGCCCGCAGAACTCGCCGAAGCGAAAGATCGCAAATCCGCTTACCAGAAAGCGGTCGCGCTGCCGCCCGGAACGTACAAGGTTGACGTCATCGTCCGCGACGTTGCGTCCGGCGCAACCGGCGTTCGACACGTCGGCTTCACCGTTCCCAAATACGAGGCCAAACAGCTTTCGACTTCGACGCTTGTGCTCGCCGCGAAATTGCAGAACTTGAACGATCAACCCGCAGTCGGGCAATTCGTCATCGGCAACAACAAAGTGATTCCGAACGTTTCCGGCATTTACCATCGCGGCCAGCCCATCGGCGTCTACATGCAAATTTACAACGCAGGGATAGATCAAGCGACGCTTAGGCCTTCGGTTGATGCCGAATATGTGTTGATGAAAGACGGCAAAGAACTCGGCAAACAAGTTGAAGATTGGAAGGGCATGTCGGATGCCGGTCAACGACTGACGCTCGCCAAACTTCTCGGCACGCAGAACCTTGCGCCCGGCGACTACGAACTCGCAATTCGCATACGCGACCGCGTCTCCGGCCAAACGCTCTCGCCTTCTGCTAAGTTCAGCGTCACGCAGTAAAAACAGCAACAGTATATAAAGTAAGCGGCGGAATAAAGGCGGCGTCGCTAACGCGCCGCACGCCAGCTTCGCGGGCGGGGTATTGACCCCGCCCTTGACCAAAGGGAACGGCGTTCCCTTTGGAATCCCATATTTTCTATTCGGCGACCCCGCAGCAAGCTGACGGGAATTTAAGATTAAAGAACATGCTCTTTAATCCGCCGCTTACTTTATTTTGTGCTCATCGGTTTCACGTCGGCGCTCGCTCGCCGCGTCGCAACGCGTTGACCAAGAGATGCGCGCGGCGCGTCGGCTCCGGCTGACGATAACCACCATCGCATTGAAGCGTGAGTTCAATCGCAGATGCGAGATCAATTAAGTGGCCGGGTGAAACGAAAATCGGCTGCACGTTATTTTTAGTGCGCAGAGCCGCGCCGACAATTTCGCCTTTGTCAATCAACTCCGTCCACGCGCCGCGCGTCTTTTCCGGCTCTTCGTATTTTCCGACGAGCACGGATTTGGCGCAACCCAAGGTCGGGCGTTCGACGATCAATCCGACGTGCGAAGCGATCCCGACGCGGCGCGGATGCGCAATTCCCTGCCCGTCGAACATCACCGCGTCCGGCTCCGTCTTCAGTTTCGCCCACGCTTCCAACACGGACGGCGATTCGCGGAACGACAACAGGCCGGGCACATACGGAAAACTTGTTTCGCTCACCACACAGACTTCTTCGATGACTTCGAGCGACGGCAAACGGAGCACGACGAGGCCAGCGTAGACTGTGCTGGAAAATTTATCGAAAGAAATGTCCGCGCCCGCAATCGTCTTAACAGACTGCGCGAGCGGCTCGATGCGAACGTCCGCGCGCAACTCTTTTTGTAGCTCAACGGCCTCGCGCGGCGTGAGCGTCCAAGCGTGTAAGTTTTTGAATTTAGCCATACGCAATTATTAACGGCAATCAGAGAATCATTCTAAGCTCGACTATATCCATTTTTAGAGCGCCAAAATCACGGTAGCATAAGTCTTTTGTTTTCAATGGCAGACTTTTTGAATGTCACATTTTTAACTCACACTCAAAAAGTCTCGCTAATCGTCAGGTCGCTAAGTCTTTTGTTTACGTCGCCTGTTTCTAAAATGGATAAAGTCGAGCTAAGAAGCTGTTTGAAAACTTATTATTTAGCCGCGAAGCGGCGAGAAGGAAAGTAGCCGGACGTGAACCCTCCGGTTTGCGTCGGCGCGATGTTTCCGCGCTGACCGCGCGCCGAGATACGTCTGAGCGCATCTTCAATGCGCGATTCTCGATGCGCCGCCGTTCCAGAGGTTTCACCTCCGGCTACTTTCTGTCTGCGCTTTCAGCGCAAAAACGAATTTCCAAACAGCTTCTTAGCTCGACTTTATCCATTTTGGAAACAGGGGACGTAAATAAAAGACTTAGCGTCCCAATTATTCGCCAGACTTTTTGAATCTCGGTCAAAAAGAGGACATTCAAAAAGTCTGACGTTGAAAACAAAAGACTTATACCGCCATCATTTTGCTGCTCTAAAAATGGATAAAGTCGAGCTTAGATAAAGTGTTACGCAGGATTAAGGACAAACATATTTCTCTGTGCCTTCAATACGTGACAAGCTTGCCTATGTACAACTTATCTTGTAGTCGGATATAGTGCTAAAAGTTAAAAGCGTTCCGGTAATGGATGTCTTTGCGCTCGGACTAAACTGTTCTGCCGCAAGTTTCTGCACAACTAAGAAAACACGTCTTCAATTATGAAACCCTCGCGCTTCGCCCTTCGCCCTGTCTTATGCCTGTTTGTCATCATGCCCGTCTTAATGGCGGGCGCATTTGCGCAAACGCCACAGCCAACTCCAAAGGCTACGTCCGCTGTCAAAACGCCGTCACCCCCGTTAGCAAAATCAGCACTCGAAAGAAAGTTATTCAAAAACATCCTGCGCGATCAAGCCGCGATCTGGACTGCACCATTGCACATTCAACGCGCAGATGCGGCGTGGTTATTGCCGCTCGGTTTGTCGTCGGCGGCGCTCATTGCAACCGACAGCCGCACGGCGTTTGCGCTCAGAGATAAACAAAAACTTGTTACCGTAAGCCATGCCGCTTCTTATCCTGGCGGCGGCTACGGCGCGACCAGCGTCGCCGCCGCGTTCTACTTCATCGGGCGCGCGCGGAACAATACACGCGCACGCGAAACAGGGCTGCTCGCTGGCGAAGCGTTGATCGACACCGCACTCGTCACGCTAGCGCTCAAAGGTGTGACCCAGCGTACACGTCCGATGTACAACGACTCGCGCGGCAAATTCTTTCACGGAGGCACAGCGTTTCCGTCCGGGCACGCTGCCGGAGCGTGGGCAATAGCGAGTGTGGTCGCGGATGAGTACAAGGATCGTCCACTTGTGCGCTTCAGTGCCTACGGTCTGGCGACGGCGGTAAGCATCGCGCGCTATACGGGGCGCAACCACTATTTGAGCGATTCACTTGTCGGCGGCGCTATCGGCTACGGCATCGGCCACTACGTTTATCGCAAGCACCACAACCCACAAAACGATTCACTCACCGACGAAGCGTTTAAGAATCAATCACGCTCAAAGCTTTTTCCGGCCATCGCTCCACGCTACGACAGGCGCGCGGGCGATTATGGAATAACGCTCACGTGGGGTTTGTAGAAAACATGGCAATCACGCATGACAGTTGACTCATGTTCGTATATTCAAAGACATCGAAATCAAGTTCACGCTTCACGAAAACTCTATCGCGGCGCTCGCGTAAATCCGCGCTTCATGTTCGCTCGTAATCGAATGCGCGCGCCAACGCACATCGTCGCGCTCAGGATAGTCTGTGCGAAAATGTGCGCCGCGTGATTCTTCGCGCCAGATCGCCGCGCGTGTGATGAGCAGCGCGAGCGTCACGAAATTGCGCGACGCCGTGCCGAGCGGCGCGTGAGAGATTTGTTCTAACTCGCGCAGAGCACGTTCGAGCGAATCGCGCGAACGCAGTATGCCGACGCGTTCCCACATCAAACGTCGCACGCGTTTGCGCACCGCTAATGCGATGTCTCCATGACCATACACGCTTGCTGCCGCCGCGTCGTTTGTCACGTTCGGATCAAGCCTTGCGTCACTGTGAGTTTTCACATTTTCAGTTGCGCAATCCTGCGCCGCCGCGTGTCCGGCACGCGCTCCGAAAACCAATCCTTCAAGCAAAGAATTCGATGCCAGACGATTCGCGCCGTGCACGCCGGTACAGGCGACTTCGCCCGCCGCATAAAGTCCTTTCAAAGTTGAGCGCCCATCTAAATCCGTGCGGACGCCGCCCATGCAATAGTGCGCGGCGGGCGAAACAGGCAGCATATCCGTTGTAATGTTCAGGCCGTAACGCTCGCAAGTTTCGTAGATTTTCGGGAAACGATTTTTAATGAACAGTGGATCAAGCGCCGTCATGTCCAGATAAACTTTCCGGCTCGCCGTGCGCTTTATCTCCGCGACAATCGAGCGGCTTACAATATCGCGTGGCGCTAATTCCGCTCGTTCGTGATAGCCGGGCATAAAGCGTTCGCCGTCTTCATTGCGCAGCACGCCGCCTTCGCCGCGCATCGCTTCCGATAAAAGAAAACGCGGCGCGCCTTCAAGGTTAAGCGCCGTCGGATGAAACTGCACAAACTCTAAATCAGCCAACTCTGCGCCCGCCCTGTAAGCCATTGCCATCCCGTCGCCAGTCGCCACCGCAGGATTCGTCGTATGCAAAAAAAGTTGGCCTGCGCCGCCCGCTGCGAGCACGACGGCGCGCGCGTAAAGTTCACGCGGCGCACGCACCAGCGGATCAAGATAACGCACGCCGCAACAACGCCCGTCGCTGACCAACAGAGATTCCGTCGCCGCGTGCGCGAGAAAAGCAATGCGCGGCTCGATTGATGCACGCGCAATCAGAGCGCGCACAATTTCGCGTCCTGTCGAATCGCCGTGCGCGTGCAGTATGCGCCGACGCGAGTGCGCCGCTTCCTGCGTAAACACAAGGCGTCCGCCCTCGCGGTCAAATTTCGTTCCCCATTCGATCAATTCCTCTATGTAGCGCGGCCCGTCTTCGACCAGCACATGCACCGCCCGCTCGTCGCACAGCCCCGCGCCCGCCTGCAAAGTGTCTTCTTCATGCAAAGACACTTCATCAGCATCCGAGAGCGCCACCGCGACACCGCCCTGCGCATACTCCGTGTTCGATTCGTCCGTGCGATCCTTTGTCAGCACCGTCACGCGCCAGCCCGCACGCGCAATCTCAAGCGCCGCACGCAAACCCGCGATGCCGCTACCGACAACAATAAAATCAGTTTCGAGGAACATGAAAAGCAGTATTCAGAAGCCAGAAGTCAGGAGACAGAAGGTAAGGTATAACATCTTGCACGTGAAGGCGATTCTCTCCAAAGCACCGTGCGTGCCGTGCTTAGAGTAGCTAACAAAACTTGCCACAGAGACCGGAGAGGCACAGAGCAGATGAAACAGTTTAGAGTTTTCGGTTATCAGTTTTCAGTAAAGACAATTGCGCTGTGCTCTAAACTAGAAATGCAAAACTGAAAACCGTTTTCCTCTGTGACTCTGTGGCTAATCTTCCGCTTTTGTTAGCCGCTCTTAGCTTTGTTGTCGCGTTGCCATTATTGCAAAGCTAGGGCCGTTTGGGTGGTCTGGATGATCGAAATTGATTTGCAGTTCAGTAAAACCGAATCGCTTGAGACAGATTAGTATGTCTTCACGACTAAGCCAATTGCTGTAGCTGGCGCTGCCGCCGCAGAATATTTGAAAATTCAGCGCCGTGTCGTACTCGTAACGATGAAGCGTGTGTTGAACGCCTGCGTATTCGGCAGGCACGCTGCCGGGAAACTTATGCGCCAAAGCTGGATTCTTCAAAAGAATTTCAGGATCGTAGTAATGAGTCCAGAGAAAGAGCCGATCCGATACGGCAGAAGCTAACTGGATCAACTCCACAGGATTGCGCATGTGATAAAGCACGCCGCTCGCAACGCAAAGATCGAACCGTATTTTGTTGGTTCGCAGATACTCGATAAAGTCTCCGCACAAAAAGCTGGCGCGCTTGAGTTGCAACAATTCTTTAATCACCAGACATTTCAGATACGCACGCGTGTTCGCTTCGATGGAGACGATGCTGGCGACTCCGAATTGCTCAAGCATATAGGTGTGTCCGGCTTCCAATGGCCCCAGTTCCAGCACGGTCATGCCTTTGATGCCGCCCACTTGCTCCTCAATCCAGTCAATCCGCCCATCTTCAAAGAGCGTGGCGACTCCCGCTTGCAACGCGCTCAAATCGCCCGGCAGCTTCGATGCCCATTCATTCTTAAAGATGTCCAGCGCGTTCTGTGGCGAAGGAGCCGACATCACATAGTTGTCGAGCACGTTCACGCCCGCTTTCCGAAGCAGCGCGGCTTTCGTCTTGCTCTTCAGAGCGCTTATATATTTCAAATCCGGTGATACCTCTCAAGGTGCATTAGACATATTATTAACACGCGCTTTGTTCGTCTTACGTTATCAGAAAACCAGCGACAATGGTAAAATAAGCATGTGACGATTCAAGAAATACATCTAGCAGGATTATCCAAAGCTGAACTCGCCGCGCTTGTCGCAGAGATGGACGAGCCTGCGTATCGCGTACAGCAGATTTTCGCCGCGCTGCATAAGCGCAGGCAATTGGATTTGGATAAAGTTACGGAGCTGCCGAAAGAGTTTCGCGCTAAACTTGCGGAACGCGCCACAACTTCCACGCTCAAGATTGAATCGCGTTACATCTCATCGGACGGCACGCGCCGCTTTTTGATGAAGACGCGCGATAATCTTCCGGTTGAAACAGTCTTTATCCCGGAAGAGCGGCGCGACACAATTTGTTTCTCTTCACAATCGGGCTGCCCTCTGCAATGTGATTTTTGTTTGACGGCAAAGCTCGGCCTGTTGCGCACGCTGACGGCAGGCGAGATCGTCGAACAAATCATCATCGCGCTCAACGACGCATACGGCGAAGGCACGCAGACGCCGCGCGGCACGAACCTCGTCGCAATGGGCGCGGGCGAACCGATGCTCGCGTTTGATTCTTTGATGAAAGCCCTGCGCATCATGGCCGAACCAGACGGCCTTTTCATCGTGCCGAACCGCGTCACCGTTTCGACGGCGGGCGTTGTGCCGCGCATACTTGAGTTGGCGAAGATTCCAGATCGCCCGCATCTCGCGATTTCGCTGTCGGCTCCGACAGATGAACTGCGCGACAAGTTAATGCCGATCAACAAGCGTTGGCCGCTTCAGGAATTGCTCAACGCGTGCAAAAAGTTTCAGACATCCCTCAAGCCCGGCGAGCGCATGACGTTTGAGTACGTGATGCTCGATAAAGTGAACGACACGGACGAGCACGCGCGTGCGCTGGCGAATTTGCTTAATCGTCACGGCCTGCGCGCGAAAGTAAATTTGATTCCGCACAATGCTGCCGATCCGTTGCCGTATCAACCTTCAACGGACGAGCGCGTCGAAAGTTTCAAGCGCATACTCGAATCAAAAGGCGTTCATGCCTTTGTGCGCAAACCGCGCGGGCGCGACATCTATGCCGCCTGCGGGCAACTCGCGGCGCGGCAGTCAAATAATATCGCTAGCGCACCAACGACACTTCACAGCATCGTTTGAGCGCACGACAAGTTCAACAAACCAGACATAAATAGAAAGCAGGACTTACTAGATGAAAATATTTCTTTTGAGCAGACAGAATTTTAAGTTGACTCGCGCGCTCGCGCTTGTTTTGCTCGCCGCGACTTCTTTTATCGTTCCCGCGAATCTCTCCGCAACGCCCGCTCCCGTTGCTGCCATGCTTCAGGCGAATCTAAACATCAATGGTTTGTTCGCGATGGAGAAAGCGCAGCGCGGGCGCACAATGCAGGCCGCTATCGTTGTCGAGATTCCAGACGGCTATCACGTCAATGCCAATCGTCCGCTCGGCAAATACGCAGTGCCGACAATTCTCAAAATCGAAGCGCCGGGCGGCATCAAAATTTCGCCAATCGTTTACCCGCGCGCGACTGTCCATCGGTTCAGCTTCTCGGAAGAGAAACTGGCGGTTTACGAAAATCGCGCCGTGATGCGTTTCAACGTCACAGTGCCCGCCAACTACAAAGCCAATGATGCGGAATTGCGCGTGCATTTTCGCTATCAAAGCTGCAACAACGAAGCCTGCTTTCCACCCGCCACGCGCGACATCACTGTGCCGCTTCAAATCGCAAGCGCAAGCGAAAATGTCAAGCGCACCAACAGCGCGATCTTCGGCGGCGGCAGCAGCACGCGGCGCGCTCGTCGCAAGTAGACGATAGTTGTGCGCCTTTCCTTAGCAGAATAAGGATCACAAGGCATGTCAAATTATTCAGTCACTGCTTACCTAGTTTTACTCATCGCATCTAGCGTGTTCACAACATGCAGTAGCCTTTACCTCAAAGCTAGGAATGTTAGACGGGCTTTTCCGCAGCTCATGTTAATGCGGAGTTGCGCGGAATTAGCTATTAACCTCACCCTTTTTTATTTCTTTCGTGTGGGTTTGATCGGAAACTGGACGACCGTTATCTCCGCCTGTATTTTGAACTTATTGACCATATATGCCTATGTTTTGATAAGACAGCGAAGACTAAAAGCAGCAAATGCTATTGCGGCTAACGGTCTTGTCGAGATTTCAGAGCAAGAGAAGTGGGTAGAAGTAAGAGCGAGAGGAAAGCGGCGGTATCTTCTAACTAATACGGCGCTTTACGGAGCCGCAGGGCTTTGGATGCTGGTTTTGTGTAAGATAATATTGCTCGATGAGTTTCCAATGTACATCTTTGCAGCAATTGTTATAGCGTTTGTAATAGGGGGAGGCGTATCCGCTCTACGACAATGGAATCATAACGAGCAGACATATCAACTAGAGCATAGTTCCAGTGATCGGCTCGCATAACCGTTATTGTAGACACGCAATCCGCTTGTTTTTATCCTTTAAGTTGATTGCTCGCCATTTCCGCTCGTCCAATGACGGCGAGCAAGCGTCCCGTCCGGCCATGCGAAGCGTTTTCGCGTCGGTAGGAAAAGAAAAAATCTGTGCGGCACATCGTACAGAACGGCGCGATGTGAATACGTGATTCGTCAATTCCGGCGGCGATCAATTGATTGCAGTTTGCTCTTTGAAGATCAATTCGTCCGTGGCCTGCGCGCGTTTCCGTGAGCAGATCATCGGCGTATGCGAAGCGCTCGCGGAACAGTTCTATCACTTCCGCGCCGACTTCGTAACAACACGCGCTTGCCGCAGGGCCAATTGCGGCGCGTACATCCTCGACTCGCGTGCCATATTCCGCGCTCATGCGTTGAAGCGTTTGCCCAACAATGCTAATTGATGTGCCGCGCCATCCGGCGTGAATCGCTGCGGATGCGCCCGTGCGCGCATCGCCCAGCAGCACGGGCACGCAATCAGCCGTTTGCACGCCGACGAGAACATTCGCCGTGTCTGTTATAAGCGCATCGCATCGCTCGTTTGCATTGCAACGCGCATCGTCTGTATTGCGAACTGCACGCACCGTTGCTCCGTGAACTTGCCAGCAAGTGGCGAGCGTCCAATGACCTTTGAAGGAGTTGAGAAAGCGACGGCGATTCTCCGCAATGTTTTCGGCAGCGTCTATTGAAAAGCCTGCGAGATTAAGCGCGTCGTGTGGCAAAGAACTTGTGCCGCCCGTGCGCGTTGAAAAGCCATTCGCCAAGCCGTTTCGTTCAAGCGGCGCACAACAAAGCACACGCACCTCTTTGTGTTCAAGGCTCGCGCGCCAGTAGAATCCGGCGCGTTTTAATTTCAAATCTTCATCTGTGATTATTTCCATCGGCATAGATATTATCGAAGTTGCGCGCGTGCGCGAAGTCCTGCGGCGCACGCCGCGCTTTGCGACGCGTGTTTTCACAGAGCGCGAACGTGCATACTGTGACGGGCGTGGTGAGAACGCTGCCGCGCAACACTACGCCGCGCGTTTCGCCGCGAAGGAAGCCGCCTTCAAAGCTTTGCGCACGGGTTGGAGCGGCGGCCTCGCATGGCAAGAAGTGGAAATATTATCTGCTGACACGGGCGCACCTGCGCTACACATTCACGGGCGGGCGCATCAACTTTTCTGTCAATCTGGCGCAACAACCGCGCATGTTTCCCTTTCGCATACAACCGAGCACGCCATCGCGCAGGTTATCTTCGAGAAAATTTAATTAGCGGCAACACAAAATCTGTGCTCATGGCGAACTGGCTTTAATCGGCTTTTCTGTGCTCGCGTAATTGATCGAAACATCGTTTGTCAGTTGTGGCCGCGCTCGCCCGTAAGCCTCAACCTGAGTCGCGTTTGTTGAAAGCGTTTTGGTCTGGCTTATCGAAGCAGCGGCGGCGCGCGAAGTTGGTGTGAGCGAAGCGGCAGGTGAACTTTCTTTTGCGTTCGCCGCGCCCGTGTGAGCAGCCTTCGCAACGCCCGCCGATGTCAAATCGTTTGCTTCAACATCAGTTGCCGTCGCACCCGCGACGAACGGCTGCGCGCTGTGCGTGTAGCATTCAAGATTAGGGGCGAGCGCGCTCGTCAACGCAATGCGTTCGCGTTGCGGGCATGAAGCGGTGGCGCGCAATCCCGTTTCGGGATCAACTTCGATGTGCATGATTCCTTCCGGGCGCTCGAATGCTTTGCCGCCAAGTTCGGGTCGCAGCTTTACTGCACCACCGACAAACTCTGTCCATGCAGGCAGCGCAGCCTCCGCGCCCGTCAAACCCAATTGCGAATTATCGTCAAAACCAATCCACACGACGCAGACGAGATTCGGCGTGTAGCCCGCAAACCAACCGTCGCGCGATGTGCCTGTTTTGCCTGCCGCAACTGTTTCCTTCAACAATGAACGCGCCGCGCGTGCCGTGCCGTGATCTATCACGTCCGTGAGCGTGTCCGTAATCATGTACGCGGTTGCGGGACGTATAACTTGCGTACTACGTGCCGTTCGTTCGCCAATAATGTTTGCGCCGGAAGCATCAACGGCGCGGGCGAGGACGTTCGGTTCAACGCGTTTGCCGCCGTTGGCGAAAGCCGTGTATGCGCTTGCGATTTGTAGCGGCGTTGCTTCGGTTGTGCCGAGCGCAAGTGACGGAAAGGTCTGTGGCCTTGTCAGGCCAAAACTTTCGGCTGTCTGAGCGACGCGCGCGAGTCCCGTTCGCAACGCGACATCAACCGTCACGACGTTCAAAGATTTAACGAGTCCCGTCCGCATCATCACGTCGCGCATCGAATAAGCGTTGCCGTAATTGGACGGACGATAAATACTCTTTCCCGCGTAAGCGAATTCGCGCGGTGCGTCCGCGTACATCTCTGTGGGCGAAAAGCCGCTCTCAATCGCCGCCGTATAAACGAAAGGTTTGAAGACGGAACCCGGTTGTCGCGCAGCATCCGTCGCGCGATTCAACTGCGAATCAGCGTAGCTGCGTCCGCCGACCATTGCCAGCACGTCGCCTGTTTTCGGATCGAGCGCGACGAGCGCCGCCTGCGGTTTCGCCGCGCTATTTTTCTTAATCTTGTCGAGCCGTGCGAGTTGATTTTTGAGTGCAGTCTCGGCGAGTTGCTGCAACTCTGGATCAATCGTCGTATGAATTTGCAGGCCGCGTTCGTCTTTGTGCCCGCCTGCTTCGAGTTGAGATTCGACAACGCGATTAACGTAATCGACGAAGTACGGAGCAGATGCATCCTTCGTTTCTTTTGCGGGAGCGACGGTGAGCATTGATGCGGCGGCGTTTGTTGCTTCTTCGTTTGTGATGAAGTTTTCGCGCAGCATCGCGGCGAGCACAATGTTGCGGCGCGTGGTCGCTGCTTCCGTGTGTCGATCAGGAGCGTAGCGCGTCGGGCTTTGAATCATTCCGGCGATGGTCGCGGCCTCTGCCAGCGTCAAGTCTTTCAATTCTCTGTCGAAAAACAGACGCGCTGCGCCCGCGATGCCGCGCACTGCCGCGCCGCCACGTTGCCCAAGATAAATCTCATTCGCATACAACGCGAAGATGTCTTCTTTGGAAAGACGACGTTCGAGCGTGGCGGCGAGCATCGCTTCGGCGAATTTGCGGCGATAAGTTTTTTCCGGCGACAGATAAGTATTTTTGATTAGTTGCTGCGTAATGGTCGAGCCGCCCTGACCTGTTTCATTTCCGCCAACGTTGCGCAAAAAGGCGCGCCCGATGCCGTATAAATCTACGCCCGGATGCTCGAAGAAACGACGATCTTCAATCGCAACCACGGCGCGCACAAGCACCTGCGGAATATCACGATAGGCAAGCGCGGCGCGGCTCTCCGTCTTCATCGAAAAATCGTTCGTTAACGTCTCAGGCTCAAGCTGGTAAGCATCAAGCGTTTGTCCTTGATCGTTAGTGATGCTCACGATTCGTCCATTGGTATCGAAGCTGATGTTGACGATTGATTGCGAATTGCGTTCAAGCATTGCGTTGCGGCGCGAATGGATTTGTACATTGCCGCCCGCATCAATGGTGAAGCTTCCGCTCCAGACATTGCTCGCGTGCTGCTCGACGTAGCCCGAGCGTTGCAGCATTGCGATGAGATGCTCGCGCGATAAAGTTTGCCCTGCGCGAAGGTAGCGCGGCGCGGCGTAGATTCCGGCGCGGCTCGTCAGATAGCCGGAAGCTAATCGTGCGTCAACAATTTTTGCGTAAGAAAAATAAGAAAGAGAGATGAAAGTAAAGATCGCTGTTAGCAATAAACCGAAAGCAGCGGCGACGAAGCGAATAACTATGTGGTGACGATGAAGTGTTGCGGCACGCGCGGCGCTGCGAATCATTCGCCCGACGCTCTTAGCGCTGTTGAGCTTTCGCCGCTTTTTCCGCAGAGATGTGATTTCAACGGGCATATCTTACGAAATCAAACGGCACTAAATTTATCTCGGCGAAATCTGCGCCGCCGAGCAAGCTTCAAGTCTTTTCCCTTGTGTGTTTCATATAAAGTCTCAATCGAACGTAAATTCAATTAAGCAACGCGGGCAGGGACAAGCCGATGCCAAGACACAAATTAACATCGCATTAAGATTTAATTCGCTGAAGCGTGTGGTGTGAAAGAGAGCAGGCGTTCGATGTCTTGGAGGCAGGCGTGTGCGGCTTCTTCTCCGGCGGCGCGCAGTTCGTCTTTGCGCTGAATTTCGTCCCAGCGAATATGCCCGATCTTCGGCTGAATGACGACGTCCGCGTGCTGCCACTGAAGGCTTGAAACGGTGCGGTTCACAACCATCAACGATTGCAACAACACACCGATAGCTGTGCGCGGCGGCCCTAAAAATGTTGCGCCCTCCGCGTTAACATCAACGGCGATAACGATGTCCGCGCCGAGCGTGCGCAGGGCGGCGGTTGGAACGTTAGCGACGAGTCCGCCGTCAACAAGCTGGCGTTCGCGCTCGTCCGTAACGGGCACGTACCAGCCGGGCAATGCGCAGCTTGCGCGCACGGCGAAGGGCACATCGCCCGTTCCGCTTAAAACGACAGGAGTTCCGGCATGTAGGTCTGCGGCGACGGCGGCGAAAGGAATCGGCAAATCCTCGAAGCGGGTGACAGGCAGATGTTCGCGCAGCCAGTCTTCGAGCGGCGCGTTGGATTGAACGCCGAGGCGCGAGAGCGTCATGCGCCCGACATCGCGCCAGCGCAAATTGCGGCTGATCTCTTCGATGCGCGCAACATCGACGCCCGCCGCGAGCAGTGCGCCGACGATTGATCCGGCGGACGTACCCGCCACACAATCAATCGGAATATTGTGTTTCAACAGCACGCGCAGCACACCTAAATGCGCGAAGGCGCGCGCTGCTCCGCCCGACAGAGCGAGGCCGACGCGCGGTCTTTCATTTCTTTTTGGACTATTTGTTTCCCGTGTCAATTAAAGCTTTGAAAGAATAATTACTGGGTCGTGCAGCGGTAAATTGCATCAAGGCAGGCGATTTCGGCGCGTTCGCGTGCGGTGTCTAAAAATGTGTCCGTGTCTGATTCGATCTTGCTTTCGGTAAGTTGTTGCCTGATATTATCGCGCACGGTTTTATCGCCCTCTATTTTTTCGTCCAGGCCGGGCACAATGCGTCCCGGAGATTGGCGGCGCAAGCGCGGCACGTAAGCGTCACGGTAATAATCTGCAATCTCTTGTTCGGACACAACGGTGAACGAGCGGAAACGAAAGTCCAGATAATTTTCTATCGCGAGGCGCTGCCGTATGATCTCGCGCAATTGTTCGGAGCTTAACCCGACGCGGCGTGCGCGCTCCTCGAATTCTGCGCTCGATGGAAATTGCTTGATAAGCTCTGCGAGCGCCGCGTCAACATCTTTGTTGTTCGGAGCAATCGTCGGCAGTCTGCCCGCTTCCTGTAAGATAAGGCGCTGGTCTATGACGAGGCGCAGCACGCGATTGAGGTCTTCAAGGCGCGGGTTAGCGAGCGACGTGCCGGGCTGAAGCGCCATTTGCCACAACAAATCCGTGTAAGTAATAAGCTCCGTGCTGACGCCGCCGTTAACGGTCGCAATTGTTTCGTCAACAACTTGCTGCGCCCGTGCCTCACGCGTTAATGAAGGCATGGCACAGGACATCAAAGCAAACAGCGCGACGTATAAAATGCGGCGTAGATTCTGCATGTGTGCTCTTGGCCTCTCTCGCGTCAGAACGCTTGCGAGAAACGGAAATGAAGTTGGCTGTTTTTCAAGCGAAAGATCGCGTCGGGCGCGCCCTGTTGCGGAACGATAAATTGCGGCGGATTAAGCAAGTAGCCGTAATCGATGGCGAGCGCGCCGCCGATGGGCGTTTTGATGCGCAAGCCTAAGCCGACTGTGTGCGTGAAGAGCGCGCGCAAATTCGGGTCTTCGCCGGGGCGCGATTTCTTTCCGAACAAATCGCTGGCGCGGCGGAACACATTGCCGCCGTCATAAAACGGCACGAGGCTAAAGGTTTTCGTCAGAGGCACGCGCGCTTCCAGATTAACGACCGCGAGCGCGTTGCCGCCCACCGGAACCGTGAATGGATTAATATTAATGATGTCGCCTTTTCGATTGCGCAATTGACCGCACGGATCGGGCGCGACGACTTGACCGTTTGCATCGCGCTGCGTGACGCCGCACTGTATGACGCGACGCGGCCCCGCTTCCTGAAAACCGAAACCGCGCAGCGTCGTCGAACCACCGGAGAAAAATCTTTCGCTGATCGGCAGCGTTTCATCAATCTCATCTATTGCGCCGTTGCCGTCACGGTCACGCGGGTTAAAAAGATTCGCAAGTCCAAGGGTCACGTTTCCGGCGAACACTGTCCGGCGCAAACGATCTACACGATAAAAACGGCGATAGCTCGTCTCCAAACGGTTGAACGAAATGTTGCCGCCGAGTTGACGTAAAGCGAGGCCGTAGTCGAACGTCAGAAAATCTCCGCGCGTCGCATCGCCTAATTTATTGTCGCGTGTGTCGCGTACAAAAGTTGCGCCGAAGCGGGAAAGACGCACCACGCGGTCTGGTTGCAGAATCGGCGCAAGCAGCAAACTGCTGATATTGAAAAGGCGCACGTCTTGATAATCGTAGCGCAGAAAAATCGTGGTGCGCTCGCGCTCTTCGCCGCGCGGCCCTAAAATCAATTGCAGATCGCGCTGCGTCTGCGCGCTTAAAGTAAAACGGTTGATCGTCGGCTGTTTAGTGCGATTGCCGAGCAAGTCAATCGGCCTTCCCTCTTCGTCAAGGCGTTGCACGATGCCTTGATTGCCCTGATCGATGGTCGAACGGAAAAAGCGCGTCACGGAAGTGTCGCGTTGATATTGCGCCGAGAGCGAAAGGGGAGCAATCTGGTTGTCGCCGTAACGACGGAAGCGCGGATCAAAGTATTCGATGCTCGCGAGTTGCTGGCGACTGCTGCCGCGTATGCGCGCTGCGCCCTGCCGCAGTTTGCCGAAAAGATTAACGTTGCGTAGATCAACGAAACCCTGCGGGCCGTAGTCCGTCGAAAACCCGCCGCCGTAACTCAGTACATGCGGCTTCAATTCTTCAACATCGATGATGACATCGCGCTTACTAAATCCGGCCGCAGTTTCGCCCGCCGCCTCCGTGCGCACAATGGCTTGCCGGAAAGCATCCGTGGAATAAAGCGTGCGCTCGGTGTCGGATATTTTATCGGCACGCAGCACGGCGCCTTCCTTGAGCGGAATGGCTTTGCGGATCGCATCTCTTTCGGTCATCAAGTTGCCGTTGACGAGAATGCGTCCGATGAAAGTTTTATCACCTTCTTTTCTGATTGTGTAAACGAGCCGCACTTGTTCGTCGTCGCCCTTGCGCGGCAATTCAATTGTCGAAACATCAAGATCAACGTCAACGTAGCCGTTGCGCGCGTAGAGACTGCGCAAACAATCGCCGTCGGCGCGCGCCTGCGAAAGCGAGAACGCACCGCCGATGATCGTCGCCCCACCAACAATCGTCGCCCCGCTGATTTGTCCTTCGGGTTCTTCGCGGCGACAGGCGGCGGCGGTCAGTTCGTCGCGCAAACGCTGCTCCGTGTAGATTTGATTGCCGCGAATCTCAACGCCCGCGACGCGCGTCAGCACGCCTTCGGCAACGACAAAAGTGATAATCAGATTTTCGCCGTTGATGGAAACGCCCTGCCGCGCATCGACGCTCGCGCGCCGGTAACCTAAATCGCGAAGTCGCGCCGCAATCGTTCGCTTGTCTTCTTCAAGAAGTTCGGGGCTAGTGTAGCCGCGCCCGTAGCCGAGGTAAGGAATGATGCCGAGCGCAGTGGCTTTCTGCGTGCGTAGTGGCACGTCGTCGAGCGATATTTTGTTTGTGCCTTCGAGTCGTATGTCCGTCAGCTTAAAGCGGCGTCCGCGATTAACGTCGTAACTGATATTGACATTTCGTCCGCTCAATTCCGGCGGATTCAAATTTTCGCACGTTTGCTCTGTGCCGTTCGGCGTAGTCGCGGGCGTGGGCGGCGTGACGGTGCAAAGAGGCGTGACTTCGGCGAAGAAATAGCCGTTCTCCTGAAGCCTGTTGCGCAGGCGACGCGCGCCTTCGACGATGGCTGATTGATCTATGCTGCCTTCGCGCTCGACGGGTAAAAGTTCGCGCGCAGTCTTTTTGTTCAACTCGTAATTCTTTATCGCCACTTCGACTTTCGGGCCGATTGCGCCCGTTAAATTCACCGTGACGGTATTGCGCGCCGAATCATACGTGACCTGCGGTTCAACGAGTTGCGGCGCAAGATAACCTTTAGCGATGACTGCCTGCCGTATGCGATTGATGTCTTCGCCAAGCGCGCTGCGTGAAAAAGGCGCGTTCGGTTGCAGCGTAAGCGCAGGCCGCACGCTCGCCGTGTCAAAGCCTGCGATGTTGATGCTAAAACTCGCAACGCTCGCCTGCGCGCCCGGATCGATGCGGAAGGTAATGTTGGCGCGCGTGGCATTCGCATCAAGCTGTTGCTCGTAAGTAACCGTCGCTTTGAAGAAACCTTTATCGCGCAAATACGTTTGGATGTTGTCGGCGGTGCGCCGCAAGGATTGCTCGGAAAAGCGCATTCCCGGCTGAAGCATACTCAAGCGCCCGCGCAATTCGTCTTCCGAAACAGGCGAGGCGGGCGGCGTCTGCGCAGTCAGATCAAGCAGGACTTCGCCGACGAGCACTTGCCGCCGCACGACGAAACGCAAACGAAGAGGGCTGTTCGCCGCCGCGCCCATCGGAAAGGCTTCGACGCGCGCAAAGGCGACGCGCCCGGAATCCAGCAGCGCCTGCAAAGATTCGCGCACGCGCACGGCAGAGTATTCCGTGTTCGCTACAACGCGCAGCAAAGATAAGAACTCCGCTTCAGCCGACGCATCACGCGCGCTGCCTTCGAGCACGACTTCGACGTTCGCAATGGGGTGGCCTTCGTAATCACTTTGCGCGGCCAGAGAATCCACAGGCGATGACGCGGTAGCGGCGTTGACGCTTTTCGTTGCGTTGAAAAAAGCAAGCAGCGTGATGAGGCAAATTAAAGTCAGTTTCGAGAACGCACAGGGCACAGCGTAGTTCACCACGGGGCGGTGGCAAACACGTGGACTGCACAAAGCAACACACGATTTCAAATTTGTATTTTCAAATCTGAAATGGTTGTGCTGGGTCTGCGCGCATTGCGTCGCTGTGCTGATAAACCGGCTTGCCATAAATCGAACTAAAACCGTCTCCGAAAACGAATCTCGAAACTAAAACTGTTGTTATTGGTCGCGTTCAGATTAGCGCTGTTGCCTCCCTGTTCGTACTGCGCGACGAAAGACAAACGGTTCGAGACGCGATACTGTAGAGCTAAGACTTGATTCTGGCCGGTCGTTATGTTCGTCGAATAAGTGACGAGCAGATCGCGATTGACTTGTCGCCCGACGGTCAAACGCGGCGCGAAAGTTGCCCCCGCGCGTCCCGTGCCAGACAATTGCGGATCGATTTCAAAGCGATTCAAACCGAACAATTTCCCGGTCGCGCGTTGCACGGGATTGCCGATCAAAGTGTCCGTCAAAAGACTTGCCGCCGTTCCGAGTCCACTCTGCGCGAGCGTAGTCGTTCCCGTCGCGCCACCCGAAAGATCGCCCGTCGTGACCAACGCCACGACATCCGCCTGCGGCAAAGGAGGATCGGAACGCAAGGCAACCTGCGGCGCAGTCAAACGCCCCGTGAGGCCTATGACGACGCGATAGCCTCTGATGTCGGATTCAGCTTGAATGTTGAGAAACGGATCAACTTCGCTCAACCTTCCGGGCGGAAGGTCTATGTAAGCGCGCGTCAATTCATAGCGATCACGGCGAAAATTGAGCGAGCCGCGCGTCGCCGTGATGCGTCCCGCGACAATCGGATCATCGGCTGATCCCGTGACGCTCAAGGAAAGTGAACCGACGAGGTCTGCGAGATTGTTGCGCACGACGAGCGCGTCGCGTCCTTCCACGCGCAGATCAAGTTGCGTCGTCGCGCCGAAGCTGCTATCGCCGCCCGCGCCACCCTCTGTTAAAGAACCGCCGTTGCGTCGATTGATAAAATCCGCGAGTTCAATGTTCTGCGTGTACTCGGCGCGCCGCAGATTGACTGTGCCGGAAACAACTTGTGCGCGCGTTCTGCCACGCGTCGTGCCGTTGATAGCAAGGTCTGCGTCAGCCGTCGCGCGTATGTTTTGCGGTAGCGGCACAGTTACATTTTCGCCGCGCACAGTGAAGCGAAAGGCCGTCGGCACAAAGCCCGTCAGCACCGCGCCACCCGCGACTGTGACGCGCCCGCCGCCGAGCGTGCCCGTCAAAGATTCGATCTGCGCTTGATTACTGTTGAAGAAAACGCGCCCGCCAACGTTTGAAAGAGTCAAACGCTGTTCGCCGACGAGCGTCGAAAACGATGCGCCCGCAACCGACGCCGAGCCGTTCAAGCGCGTTTGATCGAACGTCCCGCCGACGCGCACGCTAGCTTCCGCCGTACCCGCAACAAAGATGTCGGGCGAGAGCGTATTGAGAATGCGCAGATTCAATGTGCCGTCAATGGAAAGATTCTGGCGGCCTGCATTTGAGAGCGCCGCCGTGCCACCGAAGGTTACATTTGTGCCCGGCCCTGTGAATTGCGTTTTCTCGAAAAAGATTTCGTCCGGCGAAAACTGCACGATCAAAGGCGACGCAGCGGCAAGCTGCACGTCTTCGACTTGCACTGTGAGTTCGGTGAAGCGTGCTGTTCCGTGAAAGCCGGTCGGCCCACGCATCGCAGCAAAAAACAAACCATCATCGTTTTCGCCTAGAAGATCACCACTCGCGTTGAATGTGCCGGTGGCGCGCCCACGAATCTTCACAGCGTCGGTTGGTAACAGCACGGCAAAAAGCGGCGTTAGATCAGTATTCACGAGCGTCGTTTCAATCGTCGTTGGCAAGTGTTCCTTGCTCAAATCAACACGCGCGGCAATGACTTGCGGCGTGCCGAAGATTCCGGTCGTCAAACGCAGATCAAAGATTCTGTTTTCGGTGCGCCCGACGAGCGTGAGCGCCCCAGCCTGCCGCCCGTTAATCGTCACGTCGCGCCCTTCGCCGTTGATGTTGATTTGCAACGATGAATAATCTTTGAGCGTGCCATTTGCGCTTGCAGTAATATTCGCCGTGCCGGTCAAAGACGGAAGCGAAGCGGCGTTGCCGGAAAGCGCCGCCAAACGGTCAAGCTGTATATTGCTTCCCTGCGCCTGCAAGTTAACGGCCTGCGTTTGCAAATCGTAAGTGCCGTTGGCCGTCACGCGTCCGGCCTCAAAACGCGCGTCAACGTTTTCGAGATTAAGGTTTGAGCCGTTGAAAATCGCGCGCGCAACGATGCTCTCGAAAGGCTGTCCGGCGATGCGTCCCGTGCCGAAGCGCAAATCTGCGTTGCCGCTGGCCGCATTGGGCAAGCCCGTCACATTGATACGCCCGGAAAGATCGGACTGCGTATCGCCAAGCGCGCCGCTTTGTTGTCCGAGCGCGGCCACTAGATTTCCGACGTTAATGCGATCAAGCGTCGCATCGAGCGAGATGTTGTTCGCGTTAGTGTCTTCGAGTGGAATGTTCAGGGCAAATTGTGCGCCGCCACCATCGCGTTCGACGAGGCGTCCATCGGTTACGCGCAGCAGCGTCGGCGTCGTGTTAATCGTTGCGGATAGTGAACCGAGGTCGCGCCCCTTAACGATGACCGAATCGAGTGATGCGCGCCCGTCTATGTTCGGCGCACTGAGCGGCCCGCGCACAGTACCGTTAAAAGCGAGACGGCCTCCGAGTTCCACGTTGTAATCATTAAGTTGATCTTCGATAGAAGGTGCGAGGCCGGAAGCGATGAGCACGCGCTGTAATTCCGAAGCGTCTGACGAAAGAAGATTGATCTGCAAATTGGAATCGCGCTCAAGCGAAAATTGCCCGGCGGCGTTCAATTCACTCGCGGCGCTACGCAAATTTGCGCGTTCGATATTGAACAGCCCGCGATCCGCGCGCAACGCAATGTCGCCCATGAGCGGCGTGCGCCCGCTCGCATCCGTGCCAGTGTCGCCCGCAAACTGCGCGCGCAAATTGCCGCTCGCCGCCGCGACATCGGTTCCCGGAAACGCCAGATCAACGCTGCCTGTTGCTTTGCCTGCGACGGGCACGACGCGGCCAGACACTAAGGTGATGAGATTGCCGACATCCAGATCGCCAAAGTTTGCGGCGATGCGCGACGTGCCGTTGCGGGCTGTGCTGACGACGGCGTTGCCCTCCGCGCGCCCGTTGAAGATGTCGGCAGTGAAATTATTTAATTGCACGGCGTTGTTTGTCGCAACGACACTAGCGCGCGCCGCGCCGAGGTTCACTTCACCGAGCACGCCGCCGCCTAAGCTCAGATCGGCGCTCGCGCGGTAACGTCCCGAAGGCTCAAGCGTGAAGACGGGACGCGCCAGCCGCACGTTCTCAACGCGGCCATTCAGATTGCCAGTCTTCGTGTTGCCGCCGTTATAAGCCACCGTGCCGACATTGACATCGCTTGTCGAACCTTCGACGCGCCCGCCGTCGTGAATCGCCAACCTGACGCCCGCGATATTGATACTGCCGACAACTGCGCCGAACGCGCTTGCGCCGCCGACGCGCACATCGTTGGCGATCACGCTTGTGACATTGCCGCGATCAACGACGCTCAATGTGCCTGTCGTCGCATTATTCAGACGCGCGCCCTGTGCGTTGATTGCTCCGGCGCGCGCATTTTTCGCCGTCAAGGTCGTCACGCCATCACGGTTCGTCACGCTGATGCCGCTTGCCGATGCGCCATTGACGCGTGCGCCCGAACTTGTGATCGTGCCAGCCCGCGCGTTGGCCGCAGAAGCAGTAATCGCATTGTTTTCAGAGCGGACGCGCACGCCGGACACTTGCGCGCCGGAGATGTTTGCGCCCGCGACGGAAAGCTTGTCAACGGAAACGCCGTTCGCGTTGGCAGTGATCGTTTTATCGCGCACGTCCGCCGTTACGTCGCGCAGGATTAGTCCGGCAATGGTTGTGGGGCCGGGGCCGCGCGCTGCCGCCGCGCGGAGATCGCCGATCCAGCGAAAATCCGTGCCCGTGCCCATCACATTGCCCGCGAGTTGCAACTTGTTCAATTGAAAATCGCCCGCCGTTAAAAGTTCCGCGACGGCGCGCCCTGTGATGTTGTAAGTCGCGCCGTCGCCATTCGCGCTCGCGTTCAAGTTCAAAGCTTTGAGGCGAATATTATCGGCAGCAAGCGCGTCGGATTTGATGCTCCCATTAACTTGGTAACGTGTGCCCTCGCCCGTCACAGTGCCGACGAAATTGCCCGCGCCGCGTAAGGTTGCGCCCGCCTGCAACACATCCGAAGCCTGTGTGAGATCGACTGTGGACGTGACGTTCATTTGATAACGCAGCGCGCGCCAATCGTCCATTGTACCCTGCAAGTGCGCTTCGGCAACGGGCGAGCGCAAAGTTAAATCCTGAATCTCTGCGCGCGTTTGGTTAACGCGCCCGTGCGCTTCGATGTCTATGTGTTCAACGGGGCGATTGTCATAAACAAAAGTGGAATCGGAAAGCGCGAGGGCGACTTTGTTCATCCAGCTTTCGGCGGGCGCGTTTGGATCATCCGGCTCAACTGTCGCGCGTATGTTGCGCGCAGTGCCAGAGAGATCATGCTGTTCGTCGCCATAATGTACGACGGCGTTCTTGAGTGTGACGCGCGCCGTCGAATACGAAAAGAGAATGCGCTGGTTCGGGTCTGGCGGCGGCAGACGCAGATTGCCAAAGTTGGAGCGCCCTTCCTTGTCGAACGTCACCCACGCTTCAAGACCGTTAATGTCTAAAGCTTCAAGGTTGATGTTGCGGCGCAGATTAAGCGCATACAAATCTTCGATACGGACTGTGGCGAGCAGGCGATTGGCGTGGGCGAGTTTTACATTGGTCTTCGCGTCGTAGAGATCAATGTTGCTCATCTCGACGGTGCGAGGGCTGAGAGCCGTGTGGAATTCTTTGATGTCTGCGCGGATACCGAATTCAGCTAACGTGCCGACGATTTGATTGGCGATGTAGCGATCAACGTAGCCGACGCGGTAAAGAATCAGGCCGCCGAAAACAAGCGCGATGAGAATGCCGCCGAGCGCGAACGTCGCGATAAAAGCGTTGCGGCGCGTCAGGTAACGACGCCGTTCGCCCTGCGGCGTTTGCGGTTCAGGGCTGTCGGCATCCTGTTCCGCAATCTTTTCGGCGACGGGCGGCAAGGGCGCGTCCGTTGTTGATTGCAGCGCGGCGGAAACTTCCGGCGCTGTCGCTTTACTTTCTTCATTTGGCGACGCGCCCGCGTTTTTCAGGCCTTCGTCACGATCATCAACGGGCATAAGACTTGTGCGCGGAGTTTAACCCGGACGCTGCTTTCGCTGTGTAGTTAAATTTGTACGGGGAGGATTGAAGCTGCGATAAGTATGCGCTTCTGTAAACGACTCGTGCCATCAACGGCTTTATTCTTGATGATCGAACTTTAACAAGCGTTGCCGCCGCTGGTTGCCGCTCATCTTTAATTTGCTTGGCGACGTAATGTTCCCTTTACTTTTCTGCCAACGCTTTTTCATTCGCGGGCGAGCCGAGCGGCACGTGGCCTACGACTTCCAATTCAAAGCCTTCGAGCGCCGCGACTTTCGGCGGATGATTCGTTAACAGCATGATGCGACGCAAGCCCAGCTCGTGCAGAATCTGCGCACCGACGCCGTAATCACGATCTGCGCCGTAGCCCGTTTCAAGACTCGCTTCCGGCAAGCTCAAGTTTCGCTTCTGCATCAATTGATATGTGCGAAGCTGGTGAATCAGATCAAGCCCGTGCTCACGTTGGCGCAAGTAAAGCACGACGCCGCGCCCTTCAGCCGCAATTTTTTCAAGCGAAGTGTGCAATTGATAATTCGTGTCGTCAACGATTGAGGCGAACACATCGCCCGTCACGTTCTCGGTATGCACGCGCACCAGCACAGGATCATTCGTTTGCACATCGCCCATCACCATCGCAAGATGCACTTCATTGTTGACAACGTTCTCGAAGGCGATGGCGCGAAAGCGTCCGTAGACAGTCGGCAAATCCGTTTCCGCAGCGCGGCGCACAAGCACTTCTTTGCGCATACGATAGCGAATCAGATCGGCCACCGAAATGATTTTCAAATCGTGTGTGCGAGCGAACTCTTGAAGCTCCGGCAAGCGCGCCATCGTGCCGTCCGGGTTCATAATCTCGCAGATCACGCCCGCCGGTGCGAGTCCGGCAATGCGCGCCATGTCAACACTCGCTTCGGTTTGTCCGGGACGCACAAGCACGCCGCCCTTTCTTGCGCGCAAGGGAAAGATGTGGCCGGGACGCGCTAAATCTGCCGGACGCGTATTTGGATCAACCGCCGTCAGGATCGTCGTCGCGCGGTCATGCGCCGAGATGCCCGTCGTGACACCTTTGCGTGCTTCGATTGAGACGGTAAAAGCCGTGCCGAGAAATGAAGTATTGTCCGCTACTTGCATCGTCAAATGCAGTTCGTCGCAACGCTCTTCCGTTAACGGCAAACAGATCAGGCCGCGCGCGTGCGTCGCCATGAAGTTGATAATTTCAGGCGTGATTTTTTCCGCCGCGCAGACAAGGTCGCCCTCATTCTCGCGGTCTTCGTCATCAACGATAATAGTCATGCGCCCGTCGCGTATGTCGGCAGCGGCGTCTTCAATCGCAGCAAAAGGCATGTGATTTACGTTAGCTCTTGGTCGGGAGAGATAAACGGCACTACTTATCTTACCCGAAAGCATTATTTTTGGCGACTGCCGATATGGAAAATCAAAGGAAGTCTTATGTTATTATTGCAGCGATGCGCAAGTGTGCTCTTTGGTGAGATTAATGCAGCTACATGAAATTATTTGGAAAGATACGTTCGTTGACAAACTCGAAGCTAAACATGGCGTTGCTACTGATGAAGTGGAGCAAGTCTTATTTTCCAAACCGCACGTTCGTAAGGCACAGAAGGGGCACGTGAGAGGCGAAGATTTGTATGTCGCTTATGGTCAAACGGACGGAGGAAGATATTTGGTGGTCTTCTTCATCCGAAAGCAGGAGAAAGCAGCTTTGCCCATCTCAGCCCGCGACATGACGGATTCAGAACAGAGGTATTATGAACGACAAGCAGAAGCAGGTTGATTCTTTGCCGGATGAGTTTGCCAGCTACGAGGAAGCGGCAGAGTTTTGGGACGCACACGACACAACGGACTACTTGGAAAATTTTGAAACCGTCGCCGTAAATGCGGAGCTAAAACGGCGGCGTTTTGAAGTGGAAGTGGATGAAGACTTGATGAAATTGCTTCATGCACAAGCTCAGGCACGCGGTGTCGCTGTCAATCGTCTGGTGAGCGAGATGTTGAGAGAAAAGATTCGTTCCGCTGCGTAATTACTGGCGCGGCACCCACCTTCGACACAGAAAGAACTATGAATCAAGAATTGAAATCAGATGTGAAGGTTCAATGATTTACGGTTAGCGCTGCCGCAAACCTTTGAACGGGAAATGGTGCGCCTAGCATTAGGCGCCAGATTGGGAGGACCCGGAGCCTGAATTTTTGCTGGCTGATCCGATACTTTTGGCGTCTGTGGTAAGGCTACGCTTCGCAGCCTCTGACAACTCCATTCGCTCGACGCGCAAAACTGCTCCTTCTTTAGACTCCACTATAGTTCTAGTCTTCTGAGCGGAAGCATTCTGTGTTTCTTCTTTTGAGATCATTATTATTTGTACCTTTCATTAATATACAAAGCAACGCCACTGCATGAATTAATAACTGCTTCTTTCACTCTTTCATTGAAGAAATCCTTCTCGTTAGAATCCAAGTAAACTACACCTACAACCGCATTATTTTCTCCAAAGATCGGTACTGCCATCCATGACTTTCGGTCCGATTTTAGTTTACGCGCATCTTCCTCTGTATAAGCCCAGTTGCTTTTCAACTCCTCAATAAATGCTTCGTGGTCATCATTCTGCCTAGAAAATGCAAACGGCGACTTCTCACGAGCGGCCTTGCCTATTATACCGGAACGGATGGAAAATTTCCTTCCTGCGCCTTTGCCTTCTCCTCCTATATACGGAAGCAGTTGCTCCAGTTCTTCTGCATCCTTATCTGATATAGATGGTGGCACCACTCTATGCATGGTTACACGCAGACGGCCCCCGTCACTATTGACGAAATTCAAAAGAATGCTGATATTGCCATAAAGAACATGCAGCGCACCAAGGAGACCATCGTAATCTTGCTTTCGCTTCTCCTCCTGATCTTGCTGATATGCGTGCAGTACTTTTACCACGCTAGCAATTACCAACCACACTATAGCACCAACTAATAGCCAAGCCAGATTTTTCTTTGTTGGATCAAGATAGTTCGTCCAAGCAGTTACAGCTACAGTAACTATCGGTGGAATGATTGCAAAAGATTCAACAATCCACTTCTTCTCGTAAAACCGAGGCCTTTTTACTCATGGGATTTGAGCCATGATCCAACCTCAGGTAGTGAGTAAAATACCTGTATACCGAGCCGCTTCGCCAATTCTACTTCACCACGCGCCCCCTCTGATCGCTCCCAATTTATGGTACATACAATAGCATCACAACGTTTGACCATCTCCAAAGCGCCATCGAGCCATACTTTGTCAGGTGCAGCCCCACCAAATAATTCAGTGTTTTTATGGGGGCAAATAACAGCAAGGCCCATTTTCCACAACTCAAGCGCCAAAGCTTCGGCACACCGAATATTTTGAATAACTTCCCACTCATTTAGAGCACGATATGGGCCAGCTACAAATACTACTTTCATTTCCAAAGTTTCTCATGTAATTAAGGTTCTTACAATAGTGATAATAATAACCTAAGGCTTAACGCTCATTATACGTCACAGACCTTTCCGGCCTAACTCCGCACAACGTGGGAGGACAAAGATAGACGGAAAATATAAAACGTCTCTTCACGAGTTTGGATATTCGCGCACGGCAATTCGCGGCGTGTATTTGCCATCAACAAAATCTCTCCGCGCTCTGCCATGTCTTTGGGCGACAGCATATTGGCGACGTTTATTTGTATCCGAGGTCAGTCAATTTCTCTAAAGTTAGAGATGAACCGGCATCTCTACGCGCAGAGTCGCTTGTTAAAATGCGCTCGACGTATTTGGCGATGATGTCGGCTTCTAAATTGACTGCGTCGTGCGGGCGTAGGTGCGAGAGATTAGTCAGTGCCCACGTTTTCGGAATCACGGCGATCTCGAAATAATGATCGGCGAGCGCGGCGATGGTCAAACTAATACCTTCGACTGTGACGGAGCCTTTGAACACAAGATAGCGCGCGATGTCCGCCGGATAACCAATGCGAATTGTCCAAGAGCCGCCGTGTTCTTCGGCGCTTAAAAAACGCCCGCGCGCGTCAACGTGTCCCTGTACGATGTGGCCGCCGAGCCGTGTGGCGGGCGTCACGGCGCGTTCAAGATTAACACGTGATCCGGCGCGCAGATTTCCGAGTGTCGAGCGTTGCAGAGTTTCGCGCGAGCCGTCCGCCGCAAACGAATCCGCACGCACCTCAATCGCCGTCAGACACACACCGTTGACCGCGATTGAGTCTCCTTCGCCTGTGCCTTTTATAACGTTTTGCGCTTCGACGATGAGGCGCGCGCCCTCGCCGCGTTTCTCTATTGAACGAACACGCCCGAGTTCTTCGATGATGCCTGTGAACATAAAGTTAATCGCTCTAAACTTCTAATGGTAGTATCTTATCTCAAAATCGCTCGCTGCGCTTTCGTGCGCAGATTGCCGGTTGGCTATTACGGCTGTTCGCCTTCCGGTGCTATGATTGCCATCATTTGAGCGTGTCGCATAACAGATGATACAGGAGAATTTTCTATGTCCTCTGAAATTCAACGTACAATACTTGTTGTCGAAGATAATACTTCCACACGCGAGTTTCTTTGTTCCTTGCTTCAAATGCAAGATTACAACGTCGTCGAGGCGCGGAACGGCAAAGAGGGCATTCTGGCAGCGTCGCGCACGCACCCGGATTTAATCGTAATGGATTTAACGATGCCTGAAATGGACGGCATAGAAACGGTGCGGCGCATCCGGCAAGTGCCCAAACTAGCGGACATACCCGTTTTCGCCGTCAGTGGCTACGGCGTCGCCGCCGTCAAAGAAGATGCCATCGCTGCCGGATGCAAAGATGTGTTCGACAAACCAATTGACATAGACCTTTTCTTGAAAAAGATCGAAGATACTTTACGCGCTAACCTTGTGCCTCAGGACTTGCCGGAAAAACAAAGAAAGAATTTGTTTGAAAGAGAAGTAGAGCGCGTGCAGACCGCAATTCCTATCGATTGGTGGATCACTGAAGCGCATCATCATCAGGGCACGATCACCAGTTTGAGCGTCAATGGCTGCCTTGTTCAAACAGAGACGCTTGAAATGCTTTACGACAAGCCTATCTTCCTTCAGTTCGAGATGCCGAAACAGAAAGTGGTGTTGCTGCGGGGTGAAGTGCTTTACTATCTGCGTGGGGCGGGTTTCGGGCTGGGGTTCAAGGAAATGAGCGACGAGAATAAGGCGTTGATCGCACATTTAGTAGCGCAACGCAGCCAAAGAAAACTCACATCGTAAAAGAGAGTGTTACCGGATCAAAGAGGCCAGCTTGTTGCCGTCGAGCATAAAAATCAAGGTTTGAAAAACCAGATAATAAAGAGAAGAAGAATTCCGACGAGTGGAAGCCCGTAAGTGGAAATCATAAGCCAGAAGGATTCATCTCTGAATGAGAATCCGGGAAATTTCATAAGCGTTTCTCCTCAACTCGCGCGCTGATAGTATCCATCATTCGCGCGAAGACTTCTTCAATGGAAAGTTCCGAAGAATCAATAACGATTGCGTCTTCGGCAATCGAGAGCGGCGAATCAACCCGCGTCGAATCGCGTTGATCGCGTTTGTTGATGTCGGCGAGCGTTTCTTCAAAAGAGGCGTCCTGCACACGCACGCGGTCTTCCTCAAAACGACGATGCGCGCGTTCTTCCGGCGCGGCGGTGAGAAAAAACTTTACGTCCGCGTCAGGAAACACAACTGTGCCGATGTCGCGCCCGTCAAGCACAACACCATCCGCGCTTGACATGCCCATTTCGCGCTGGCGTTCGACGAGCGTGCGCCGCACCTGCGGAATCGCAGAGACGATTGAAGCCATGTGGCTTACCTGCTCTGTGCGAATCTCGTTCGATATGTCGCGCCCGTTCAAAGTCACGCGCAAAGAATCTGGATCGCCCGCCAGATCAATGTGTGCGTGGGCAGTGATTGAAGCAACTTTTGCTGCATCCACTGCGCTGATGCCGGATTCTATCACAGCGAGCGCAGCCGCGCGATACATTGCGCCCGTGTCAATGTAAAGCAGCCCTAGACGGCGCGCGATCATGCGCCCGAGCGTAGATTTGCCCGCACCCGAAGGGCCATCAATGGCAATTATTAAGCGTTGCTTCAAATGAAATGCGCTCCTATGATTTTGCGTTGGCGGCTGTCGTTGCCATCTCAATGTCATCAACGATACGGCCAACTGCCTCGCCATGAACGCGCCCGTCGTCAATCACTTCACGAAGTTCGCATAAAGACTTTTCAATACCGGCACGTGACACATCGTAGTGCGTGACCATTCTGATGCTTGAGCCGAAGCCGGAAGCGAGCACGCCACGCTTCTCCAATTCGGCGCAGATCGCACCTGCCGTCATACCCGTTTCGGAAATATCGAAGATCACAATGTTCGTCACAATCTTTTCCGGGTCAATGCTGATGCCCTTAATTTCCGCGAGTCCCTGCGCCAAGACTTGCGCGTTTTCGTGATCTTCATACAAACGCGCGGGGCTTTCTTCGAGCGCGACGAGTCCGGCTGCGGCCAGCACGCCGACTTGCCGCATTCCGCCGCCGAGCAGTTTGCGCCACGCACGCGCTTCTTCGATAAAGGCACGCGTGCCGAGCAGCATCGAGCCGACGGGCGCGCCCAATCCTTTCGACAAACAGAACATCACGGAATCAAAGGGACGCGTGAGCGCCGAGACGGATTCATTCAATGCGACGCTCGCGTTAAAGATGCGCGCGCCGTCCAGATGCACAGGAAGTTTTAGAGCATGTGCGCGCGCGCAAATTTCTTCGCATCCGGCGAGTGAAAGAACTGTGCCGCCCGCGAGGTTGTGCGAATTTTCAAGCGCGATGAGTCCCGTCGGCGCAACGTAATACGCCGCGCCGACGTGAAGCGCCGTTTCGATTTCAGGCCAACGAAGAATGCCCGTGCCGTCCGCGCTTTTAACAGGGCGCGCGAGCGTTCCGGCGACCGCCGCCATTCCCGCCATTTCATAATTATAGATGTGGCCGCGCTCTTCGATGACCACTTCCATGCCGGGACGTGTGTGCAGTTTGACGGCGATCAGATTGCCCATCGAACCCGTCGGCACAAACAGCGCGGCTTGCTTCTCGAAAATTTCCGCCGCACGTTCCTGCAAACGATTAACCGTCGGGTCTTCCAAATACACATCATCGCCGACTTCGGCTTCGGCCATCGCACGCCGCATCGCGGGCGTCGGTTTCGTGACAGTATCGCTGCGTAGATCAATCATAAAAGATATTATTCAGAAGTCAGGAGACAGAAGTCAGAATAAGAAAGTCCGCATAAGTAAAGCCGCGCGAATTGCGTTCACGCTCCGTTAGCTTGTTGCTACATACACGCTCTAACATCTTTAATTCAGGCGTAAACTTGCGCTTGCTTTTATTCTGACTCCTGACTACTGTCTCCTGATTACTGTTCCTCATACAAAAATCTCAAACACTTCGTTGGAGAGTAGCGCGCCGTGTGGCGTTAGTTTCATCGTGTCGTCGTTTAACTCGATCAATCCGGCGTCGGCGAGGCGCGCGAGTTCGTCGCGGTATTGCTCGCGCACGTCCACGCCGTAACGCGTCTGATGTTCGCCAAGATTGATTCCCTGCTGCAATCTAAGGCCGAGAAAAATCGCTTCCGCACGCTGCTCATCTTCTGCAAGTTCGATTACTTCTGTGACAACATCGCGGTTTGATTCGATCAACTCTACATAGCGCGTTGTGCTGCGCTCGTTCGACCAGCGGCGTGAGTTTCCATCATAAGAATGCGCCGCGCAACCGAAGCCGTAAACCGGAGCGCCCGTCCAATACTTCGTGTTGTGGCGCGCTTCATATCCCTGCACACAAAAGTTGGAAATCTCGTAGTGCTCATAACCTGCGGCGAGTGTTTCTTCAACCATCAAGCGATACATCGCCGCCGCCGCGTCCTCGTCCGGCATCCCTACTGCGCCCCGTTTGATCTGCGCGGCGAGCGGCGTGCCTTCATGAATCTCCAGAAGATAAAGTGACAGATGTTCGGGACGAAGCGCGAGTGCTTCGCGTGCGTTACGTCGCCATGCCGTAAGCGTTTGCGAAGGAAGTCCCGCGATCAAATCGAGACTAATGTTGGCGAATCCCGCTTCGCGCAAATCCATCATCGTGCGGGAGATGTCGGCGGCGGTGTGCGCGCGTCCAAGTCTACGCAGTTCATTGTCATCAAAAGTCTGCGCACCGAAACTCGCGCGATTGATTCCTAAACGACGGAACTCGCGTAACGCTTCGGGCGTTGCCGTGCCCGGATCAATCTCCAAAGTCACTTCGGAATCTTCCGCGACATGAAAGCACTCTTTTACAGCATCGAGAACGAACGAAATTTGTTCCGGTAAGAGCAGGCTCGGCGTGCCGCCACCGAAGTAGATCGTATCCACATCGCGCGTCACCGAAGGCGCGTCAAAGCTTTTGATTTCCGACGCCAGCGCGCGCACATAACGTGAAGACAAATCGGCATCAAAAGCGTGCGTCGCAAAATCGCAGTAAGAACAGCGGCGACGGCAGAAAGGAATGTGTATGTAAATGCCTGTACGTTGCATTGCGAAAAAAAGAATTATAACACGCTCGATAAACGCTGGCACTCGCAGTCGAAGCGTTGGCGAACGCCGCGCTAAACGGTTACAATGCGAAACGTTCAACGGCGCGACACGAACCAGCAGGCAAACTTTAATCAGGTTACCAATCAGGCTACCAAACGGAGGAACAAGAAAATGGCACGAGATAAAAGCGGTCTTGATACGGATGATGACTTCACTTCCGGCAGCAAAATGCCGAGTCCGCTGGGCGGCGGCGGCATGACCAACATCGGCGGCGGCACAAGCGGCGCGGCGATGGGCGGCAACGCAGACACGGGCGTCAATCCGTCGAACCCGATCAACGACGTGATTAACCCGTCTCTCGAAGATGAGACAAGCATCGCGGGCGGCATCACTGACGACGAAACTAAAGACATCTAAGATTTTCGGAAAGTATGAGAACGCACAGACAAGCGCGTGGTGATTGTTAAGCAGCGATCACCACGCGCTTCGTGTGTAAATAGCAATTGAGCAGCCTCCTTTGAGAGTTCATCTGAAAGTGTAAGGGAAAGTTTTTGGAAGAATTAGCGCGACGACCTGAAACCTTTTGCTTCCAAGTGGTACTAATTATCTGGAACGACGATAAATCTTGCATGTTGCTTGAGCGATTAAAACGCGGCGCTTTGAGAGGCCATCGGCGTTTAAGAGTGGTTTGGAATTAAGAAGCGAGTCTTATGGCGGCAAGTTCGCAAGATGTGTGCGTTGGAATATTAATGGACGAATCCGGGAGCCTGATTGCGCGCGTTCGCAGTGGTGACAAGGCGGCCTTTCGTTTGATCTTCGAGCGGCATCACAGGCTTGTTCTCAGATTTCTGTACGGCATGGTCGGCGAACACGGTTTGGCAGAGGAACTCACGCAGGAAACTTTTATGCGCGCGTACCGAAACATCCATAGCCTGCGCGATGAAGCGTTGCTCTCGACGTGGCTCTGCGGCATCGCCAAGAACGCCGCGAGCAACGCGCTCCGCTCACGCCGCAGAGAAGTTCACACAGTTGAGATTGACGGCGAGAACCCAGTGGAGTTGCGTAGCGATAAGCTCGCGCCGGACGCTCAATTATTGAACACGGAACTAAACGGCGTGATACGCGATGCCCTCTCCAAGCTCGGCGAAGACAAGCGTTTGGTTTTCACACTAAAAGTTCTTCAGCAAAAAAGTTACGAAGAAATCGCGTTGATAACCGGCGCTTCGATCCCGAAGCTCAAAACCGATCTGCACCGTGCGAAGTCAGAGATGCGGCGGATGATCCGGCCTTATCTGGAGGCAAGCGATGAGATGTGAAGAATGCTCGATTCTGCTTGACGAGTATGTCGAGCATGAGCTTAACGAGAAGGATACGGATCAAGTGGCAGCGCATTTAGCCGCTTGCGATACATGCGCGCGTACCTATCAAGAATTGATTCGAGAGCAAAAGGCATACGCGCAATATCTAATCGGTGTCGAAGCAACGCCTGCCCTGTGGAACAATTTACAAGCGAGCATTGAAGAAGAGAAAAGCGCTCGCGCGTTGCCGCTTCTGCCGCGCATACGCGATTGGGCGATAACCGCTTTCGGTGTGCAGCATCTTCGCACGGCGCAAATCACAGCCATAGCGCTTGTGGCAATTGGAGCCTTCATCGGCCTGATTAAATATAAAACGCCTGTGGAAACTCCAAAACATGATGTTGTCTCGCAGAGGATTAATAACCCAGACGCCCAAACTCCACTCTTTGAAAACAGCGCTGCGAAACTTAACGGCACAACCAATAACAATTCAGGAGACAACCCTAACAAAGGGACGCGCAAGATTCGGTTCGTGCCACCGGAGAAGCGTAGTGAGAGAAACCGTTGGCGCGCTCGTGCAGGCAATCAACCAACACGGTTTGTAACTCCCGAACCCGAAATCTACAGCCGCGCGGCGGGCGAAGACGCCAAAGAGCAATTGATGCTGGCGCTAAGGATTACGAGCACTCAACTTTACGTTGCGCAGAAAAAGATTCAGGAAGAACAGCGGCGCACGCGTCCTGCTGCGCCGGTTAGCGAGCCGAACCGGGAAATGAGATAGCAAACATGAAACACATCAACGTTCCTTTGCCAAGACCGCGCCGCTTCATACTGCTTCTGCTGTGTCTCTTCGCGGCAACTTCTTTACCGGCGCGCGCGCAGGATGCACGCTTGAAATTTAGCAACCTTGATCGTCTCGCCAGCAAAGCGGCGACGAGCGTGAACGTCAATATTGACGGCTCGCTGTTGCAACAAGCGGCAAAGTTTCTTTCCGGCAAAGACCCGGAAGAAGCCAAAGTGAAAGACTTGATCACCGGCATTAAGGGCATCTACGTCAGGAGTTTTGAGTTCGATGAAGCGGGAGCATACACGGAAGCAGACGTGCAGGCGATTCGCGCTCAGCTACAGCAAGAACCCGGCTGGACGAGCATCGTCGAGGTTCGCAGTAAGCGCGACGATCTCAACATCGAGGTTTACGTCAAGCGGGACGGAGACCATGTAGTAGGGCTTGCCGTGATCGGGACGGAGCCGAAAGAGCTGACCTTCGTCAATATCGTCGGCGCGGTTGATTTGGATAAGCTCAGCCGACTGGAAGGCAGTTTCGGCGTGCCGCTGCTTGAACTCGAAAAGACGACTAAACCGCCGCACAAATAAACGCCAATGATGTGGATGCGCGAAAAACTTTTATATGGACGGGCTGGCTTGTTAGTGGCGGTGCTATCACTGTCATTGTTGACGCTGCTGCTCGCGCCGGTCGCCAAAGCCAAAGAAATCGAGCCGTTCGGCGTGGTCGTCAAGCTCGTCGGATCGTATTACCGCGTTAAGCAAAAGCGCATTCCATTAATGAAACTCGCAAGGCTCGGAGCGAGAGTGGCGGGATTAAAGACGGCCAAAAATTTCAAACTCGCTATCTTCGAGAATCAAGATTTCGCAGGGCACGACGACAGCAACGAGTTCGCGGAGATGGTCGGCAAAGCGTTTACGTTCGATAAAGAATGGCAGCCGTTGGTGATCTTGCAATCAACACGCGACGGCGCGCAGATTTACACGTATATCAAAAACACGAACAGCGAGAACGTCAGGTTGTTGCTCGTCAACATCGGCCAGCGCAACGCGACGGTGCTGCAAGTAGACATCGCGCCGCAGGCATTGCTCAAGCTACTAGAGCAGCCGGACTCGCTGAGCAACGCGTTGACGAACGAGGCCGCAGACGAATCGCCGCAATAAACCGCCTTCAGTGTAGGAGAGGGACGGCGCAAGGCATAGAAGGGAGAACAATGCTTACAAAGAAATTCTTAACTGTACTAATGAGCGCGACGGCGCTGCTGTGCGGAGCCGTTCAATCGAACGCGCAGCAAACAGAGGATACGTTGCGCATCAATACGCGCGTCGTGTTCGTTGACACGCTCGTCAAAGATAAAAAAACGAATCAGCCAATCAAAAATCTTGCGCGTGAGAATTTTCAAGTGCTCGACGACGGCAAGCCGCGCACGCTCTCTTACTTCGCCACCGATGCCAACAGGCGCAAGCGGCCTCTCGCGCTCGTGGTCGTGCTGGATATGTATTCCGATTCATCCTTACGCTATTTGCAGAAGCCGGAAGTTATCGAAAGCATCATTGCAAGTCTGGGAAAACTTCAGCCCGATGATGAAGTAGCGGTTATGCAGAGATGGTTCGAGCCGCAACCGGGATTTTTCGTTTTTCAAAGTAACTCGAAAATAATTGAACCGCTGACGCGTGATCGCGCGAAGACCTACGCGGCGCTGAGAGGCGCGCAAAAGTTTGCGGTTCAAAACTGGCTGCAAGTGAAAAAGCTTTTTTCAATCAAGGAGATGTACAAAGAACAGTTGAAGCATCCGATGGAAACAATCGTAATAGCGAATAACCCGGGGTCAGCGCCGACGTTCACGCTAGCACCCGACTTCGAGGAATTGCTTACGACCGCGCCGCGTCTGGCGACCCACGAACGACCCGGTTCGCAAGTTGCTATTGCACAAATTTCAGATGATCTGGACGGCAACCTCTTGAAGAAAAGCAAGGAAAGCGCGCAGAGTTTGATCGGAGCGGGCGTTATCTTCAGCAGCGTAAATGTCGAGCGAACTTTGCTGGGCAAAGCGGAAAATTTGTTCGGGAACGTGGTATCGCCCTTGTTGCGCGCGCGGTTTCATCTAGCGTCGTATTTCAGTAAGCAAACGGGCGGCGTCTCGGCAAACGTCGGCAACGCCGAAGACTTCGCCAAAGCTTTCGATGAAATCATCGGCGGACTCAACGCCAGTTACAGTCTAGGCTTTACGCTCAATGAGAACGAACTAATTGACAAGCGCCTGCATCGTCTTCAAGTGCGCGTCAAAGCGCGCGACGAACGCGGCAAAGAGCGAAAGCTCGTCGTGTCTGCGCGTCAAGGCTACTGTTTGTGTGAAGCGGCAGCGAAAATAGCGTCTCCGCAAGCGAACTTAGTCCGCCCTCGAACATGAGAAAATATTTGAACCAAGAGGTATATAGCATTGAAGAATAAATTGTGTTTGCTGGTGTGCTGCTTCTGTGCGCTCTACGGCGTTCTCCCTGTCCGGGCGCAGAACACCGCCGAAGAAACTGTGCGCATCCGAACGCGCGTCGTGTTCGTTGATACGCTTGTCCAAGACAAAAAAACCGGGACGCCCGTCCGCGATCTGACGCAGGACAATTTTCAGGTGCTCGATAACGGCAAACCGCGCACGCTCGCTTATTTTGCCCGCGAAGGCGATACACGCAAGCGCCCGCTCGCGTTAGTGCTTCTGCTCGATCTATTTGAGGGCGGCGCGGGAAGATATCTGCAACAGCCGGAAGTTCTTCAATCGCTTAATGCTGTGCTGGCGAAGTTGCGCCCGGAAGACGAAGTCGCGGTGGTCGGAGATTTCTTCGGCATGGAATATGAACCCATCTCCGGCTTCACACGCGACCGCGCGCAGGTGACGGAAGCTCTCGCAGCCGTGCCGAATCTTGTTGCACTTGAACACGGAAAGATCAAGGGAGATAACAGTCTTCTAAAAGTCACTCCACACATCGCTCTCGAAGAGGTCACACGACTTGCGACACGGGAGCGCCCGAACTCGCAAGTCGTCATTGTCCATATAACAGACCCCATACTCATGATCCTTTTTAAGGAGCGTCGCCAACTTGCCGCGAAACTCAATCGCGCAAATGTCACGTACAACGCGCTTACTTGCCAAAGCGAGAAGTTAATGAAAGTGCTGGCCTCAATCTTCAAGCCATTTGTGTTTGTAGGCGGTGGGAGCATGTCGGGCAGCGCGCAGTATTTCGCCCAACGAACCGGCGGCGAAGCCTTGAGCGTGCCCGATCCTAAAAACTATGCGGCGGCGCTCGAAGAGATCATCAGCCGCCTCTCCGCGCGCTATAGTCTCGGCTTCACGCTTGCTGAACAAGAGCGAGATGATGGGCGAATGCACAATCTGGAAGTGCGTGTCCGCGCGCGTGATGGGCAGAACAAACAACGGCAGCTTGTGGTGAACGCGCGGCGCGGCTATTACTTGACGGACAACTCCACCGAGCAACAAACGAAACTTTCTTCGCAGAGATAAAGGGCTAACGGCAACTCCCCGCTGCCCGCATCGCTGCCGAATTCTTTTTAATTTCAAGCAACCCAAAGCAATAAGCATCACGGCTCATTCTGTGGTCGTGACGTGATGACGCATGATCTGCGCCTTCGTGCCTTGTCGTGTGTCGTTTCAATCGCACGTAAGTTACGGCCACGCTGGTCGAGAGCAAAAGCTCATACGCCAAAACGCTGGTCAATACTGAACGCCGGACGTATGCCCGCAGTTTCATCAACAGGGCGTGCGTCATGTTCAGAAACTTAAAGCCTGCTTTCAGGCTACTAAAATGAATTGGAGAATAATTATGTTAATGCGGAAATCATTGCTCGCAGTTTTATTTCTTGCCTGCTGTGCGTCGTTAACCTTTGCACAGAATCAAGACTACCCCAGAGTCGAGGTCTTCGGCGGCTACTCGTACTTGCGCGTAGACATCAGGCCGAGCGGCGGTGACTTTGGCGGCGGCGAAAATCTGAATGGCTTTCATGCTCAAATCAGCGGAAACATCAAACGCAATTTCAGCATCGCCGGTGACATCAGCGGCCACTACAAAAGTTTTAGGCCGGACGCAATCGATCCTGAGATAAGCATCACGGATGCACGCGCATCGCTCTATAATTTTCTCGCCGGGCCTCAAGTAAAGGCGCGGCGCGGGCGAGTGACACCCTTCGCAGAAGCTCTTTTCGGCGTCGCACGCGCCAGAGTAAGCGCGACGATTGACGACCTCAACGCTGGAAGAACATCTCTTTCCGATAGCGAAACGAAGTTCGCCTTCGCGCTCGGTGGCGGTCTGGACATCAATGTCTCGGATCGAATCGCTATCCGCGCGATCCATGCCGATTACTTACGAACCAGATTCGGCGACGAGCGACAGAATAATCTTCGTTTGTCATTCGGAATCGTGTTCAAGTAAGTACACGGAACAACTTGAAGAATCTGTATCAGGTTGCTCGTGAGCAATTGCGGGCAACCTGAACTTTACGCACATACCAATCATTTGCGCGCCTGCGGCAAACGCTGTGTGCTTCCTTCACCGCTGATGCTGCGTGTTGAAGTGCGCGCAATTTGTTCGGCTTGACTGAAGGCGCGCAGGAAATTTTCGCCGAGGATTTTGCGCACGTCTGTTTCGGAATAGCCGCGCCGCAAAAGTTCGTAAGTGATATTCGGCAACTCCGAAATATCTTTGACGCCTTCGGGCAAGGTCACGCCGCCGTCGAAATCCGAACCCAATCCGACGTGGTCAATGCCTGCGACTTTTGCGATGTGGTCAATGTGGTCAATCAATACGGAGAGCGGCGTGGGCGGCAGCGGATTGGTGGCATAAAGCTTGTTTTGTTCTTCCTCCAAACGTTTATCATCGCCTTTGAATTTTTCCTTTAACGCATCGAGTTGCGGCTTCAATCTTTTATCGCGCTCTTTGTCGGCATCGTAAGCTTTCTGGTCAATGAAGACTGTGTAGAAATTGACCATCACGACGCCGCCGTTTTTGGCGATGCGGCGCAATAAATCGTCAGGGATATTGCGCGGGTGCGAATCGAGCGCGCGCGCCGAAGAGTGCGACGCGATGACAGGCGCGGTTGAAACGTCAAGCGCATCGCTCATCGTTTTGTCGGAGACGTGCGAGACGTCAACGAGCATTCCTAAACGATTCATCTCGCGCACAACTTCTTTGCCGAAATCGGTTAGGCCATTATGGAGCGGCTTATCGCGCGCGGAATCAGCCCAGTCGTTCGTGTTGTTGTGCGTGAGCGTCATGTAACGCACGCCGAGTCGGTAGAAATCCCTGAGCGCGGAAAGCGAATTCTCAATCGCGTGGCCGCCTTCGATACCCATCAGCGCGGCGATTTTTCCGTCGCGCTTGGCACGGCGAATATCCGCGACGCTTGTTGCCATCATCAATTGATTCGGATAACGCTCTGCCGCGCGATAAACCACATCAATCAAATCCATCGCACGCCGCGCCGCGCCGCCTTCTTTGGCGTACTTCCCATCAACATAAATGGAAAAGAACTCGCCGGTCATCCCGCCCTGCTTCATGCGCGCGAGGTCTGTGTGATACTTGCCTGCGGAAGGCGTGGCGATGTCATAATTGTCGTCAACCATGATGGTCGGAATATCGTTGTGCCCGTCAACGATGATCGCGCTACGATGAAGCTTCAGAGCCTTCTGCCACAAACGCTCATCGCGCGTCGGCGACGCTATTGGCGGGGCGCTTCGCTGTTGGATATTTAATCTTGCTCTCCGCGAGACGGCAAGTGCAGGCACAGTGTTTGAGAAGATGAGCAGTAGAATGAGAGATAAGCAGGGTGGAGAGTTTAATCTTCTTTTTTGATTCATAATCTTTAAGCTGTTTCAATTATCCAATCTTCCGTTGTTAGATCAATCGCTTCTACTGCCTGAAGACAGAATCGTTGAATATCTTGCGCTGATAAATGAACCTCAACGAAAGCACCGTTAGAGAGTTCCCGCATCGCGCGAAACTTGGTTTTGTCACGTCCGACAAAGCGCGAAAACTCTTCCGCAAGTAGTTCAAATTTTTCCGGCTCGACTTCAGCGATGGCGTTCATCGTTTGTTCAAGCACGTCGCGCCAAGACTCAACGCTAAAAACTTGTCCGAGAATACTCAATCTTCGCGGAACTTTTCCGGTGACACGCCCTTGATTGCTTTGCAATGGCCTTTCAGTTCCAAAATAAGGCCAGACATTCAGCGCGATATTAGCGAGGGCTTCGGCGCGTTCTTCTATTTCCTCACGCCGCCAAGATTGTTTGCCGTCGAAATATTTATTGATTTCCAGATGGCTCTCGCGCAGGCGCTCTTTTTTGCTTGCATAAGAATCGTTGGAAAGCTCGGAATTGTACGCAGTCAAGGTGAGATTTCCGAGAGTATGCAGCGATAGTTCATGCGTCATCTCCCAATCTTCACCGAGATGATTCTGCCACCACTCCGTAGGCGTTTGCGGCATCACATGCTCGATTGAAAGCTTCGTGAATGGCACTTGCTCCTTGTGCTCGTATGATTCTTCGAGCGCTTCGAGGATTATTTTGGTCTTATCGCGGCGGTCTCCACCACCATAAAGCTTGGCATCCGTCAACCGTGATTTGAACTCGCCATCTCTCGGATAATTTTTGGTTTGCAGCGCGTCCTTTAATTCTTCAACAAAGCTTTCGGGATGTTTGTTGCGCACTTGTCCGTAGAGAGGCACAAAAATCTTCAAGAGTTGACTTGTCGGGACGTTGCAGACGAAACGCCGGATCACAAAGTTTTCGATTACCTTCAGGATGCTGACGAATTCTGCGGAGGAGAGGCTGCCTTGATCGTACTCATCATAACAGTTTAGTAAAAACGGATAGGCCGTTGTCACTTCAATGCGATTCAAGCGTAAGAGGCTGCGCCGGATTTCCAGATTTGCTTCGCGTTCGGGTTGCAAAAGCTTCTGATAGTAGCTGGCAAAGCGCGCAAGGTCTTTGAGATAAGCCATTGCTTCGCTCTTACTGACACGCTCTTTTAGTGAAAAATAGACGTCGCTTTGTTTAATGACCGAGCTATCCTTCATCAGATAGTGACGAATGCACTCTGTCAGACTGTCGCCGAGAGCATCCTGCATCGGCTTCCAAAGTTGATTGTAGGTTTCGTCCTGCTCGTTGACGTGAATTCGCATGAAGAAATAATTGCGAATCAAGTCTGCCTGCGTCAGAGGGCGTCCCTTCGCATTAAGGCTTTCAAAGACTAAGTGCGGGTTGTCGTCCGCAGCAAGAACGATACTAACGACGGATAAATTATTCGACACCACCTTTTTAATCGTCTGACCGTCAATACCGCTCTGACGCATTTTCCGCTCAAAGAACTCATAAGCGCTGTTGATTTGATTCTCACCGGGCGATTGTCCCGAACGAATTAGTTCTTGAAAAGACGCGCGATCAGTTTGCGTCGGTTGTAGCTTATAATAGTCCAAGCCATCTTTGTAAGGATTGACTAACAGCGTGTTATTAATCTCTGCCGCTAACGCTTCCTGACTGTTTTGCTTCGCTTTGTCACGCAATACCGCGAGCAAAATAAAGATAGTTGTGAGCCGCTGCTGACCATCAATCAACAAGAATTTAGCGACTCCCTCAGGGACTGTATTCGTCGGCATGGTAACAATTGAGCCGATAAAGTGGTCACGCGGATTCTCGGCTTCGCACAATTCAACGAGATCGTCCCAAAGAATGCTCCATTCCTTTTTATCCCAACTATACTCACGCTGGAAAAGAGGCACGACATATTGTTTAGTTCCTTCAATTATGGGTTGAAGTTTAGTTTCAGAAGCATTCATGTAGCATCTCATTTCAAGACTGCACGCTAATTCTCAAGTGGGGCTGTGACATATAAAAATTATATCGCATATTGCAGAGAAGTTATTGTTGCGTCAAGCGATTCTGTGGTACACAGGATAATTGTTCGCAGGCACGTTTTGTAGGAGAGCCGTAATAATTTATGTCTTCCAACACACAGAATATTGAATCCGTCTCGCAGGAAGCGCGCACGTTCGCGCCGCCGGAAGAATTTACGCGAGCGGCGCACGTCGCTTCAATGGAAGAGTATGAGCGGCTTTGCGCGGAGGCCGCCGCGTCGCCGGAAAGTTTCTGGGCGAATCAGGCAGAAGAATTGCACTGGTTCAAAAAGTGGGACACGGTGCTCAAGTGGGAGCCGCCGCACGCAGAGTGGTTCGCGGGCGGAAAGATCAACGTCGCGTACAATTGTCTTGATCGTCACCTGCAAACACATAGACGCAACAAGGCGGCGATTATCTGGGAAGGCGAGCCGGACGGTGACACGCGCACGCTGACTTACGATCAACTGCACCGCGAAGTGTGCCGCTTTGCGAACGCGCTGAAAGCGAAAGGCATCGCGGCGGGTGATCGCGTGGCGCTGTACATGCCGATGATTCCCGAACTTGCCATTGCGATGCTCGCGTGCGCGCGCGTTGGCGCGACGCATTCGATTATCTTCGGCGGCTTTTCGGCGGATGCGATTAAGGATCGCGTCAACGACGCAGGTTGTAAGCTCGTTGTCACAGCCGACGGTGGTTTCAGGCGCGGCGCGGAAGTCAAACTCAAGCCGTTGATTGACGAAGCGCTCGAAGCGACGCCAACTGTAAAGCATTGCATCGTCGTCAAACGCACCGGAACAAACGTGCAGATGAAAGCCGGACGCGATGAGTGGTGGCACGAATTAATTGAAACCGTCAACGCAGATTGTCCGGCGGCGGAACTCGATAGCGAACATCCGCTGTTTATTCTTTACACGTCGGGCACAACCGGAAAACCGAAAGGCATTCTGCACACAACCGCCGGTTATTTATTGCAAACTTCTTTGACGATGAAGTGGGTCTTTGATCTGAAGGACGAAGACGTTTACTGGTGTACGGCGGACATCGGTTGGGTGACGGGACACAGTTATGTTGTCTATGGGCCGCTGGCGAATGGCGCAACTGTTTTGATGTATGAAGGCGCGCCGAATCATCCGCAGCCGGATCGTTTCTGGCAAATCATTGAACGCCATCGCGTTAATATTTTCTACACCGCGCCGACGGCGATCAGAGCGTTTATCAAGTGGGGCAACGAGTGGCCGCAGAAACATGATCTGTCGAGTTTGCGACTTTTGGGAAGCGTCGGTGAGCCGATTAACCCGGAGGCTTGGATGTGGTATCGCGAAGTGATTGGCAAAAATCGCTGCCCGATTGTTGATACTTGGTGGCAGACGGAGACGGGCGCAATTATGATCGCGCCTTTGCCGGGCGCAACCGTGACGAAGCCGGGTTCTGCGACGCGAGCGTTGCCGGGAATCGAAGTGGATGTCGTTTCAAAAAGCGGCGAACCTGTGAAGGCGGGCGAAGGCGGATATCTCGTCATCAAACGCCCTTGGCCTTCGATGTTGCGGACAATCTGGAATGATGATGAGCGTTATCGCCAAGCGTACTGGTCTGAAATCGAAGGCGTTTATTTCGCGGGCGACGGCGCGCGGCGCGATGCGGATGGTTATTTCTGGATCATGGGGCGCGTGGATGATGTGATTAACGTCAGCGGCCATCGTCTCGGCACGGCGGAGATAGAGAGCGCGCTTGTCTCGCATGAGACGGTAGCAGAGGCGGCAGTTGTTCCGAAACCGGATGAGATCAAAGGTTCGGCTATCGTCGCTTTCGTGACGCTGGAAGGCGGGCGCGAAGGTTCGGATGAATTGAAGGAAGCGTTGCGCCAGCACGTTACGAAAGAGATCGGCGCGCTCGCACGTCCCGATGAGATACGCTTTACGGATCAATTGCCGAAAACGCGTTCGGGCAAGATTATGCGTCGGCTATTGCGCGAAGTAGCGACGGGCGGCAAAGTCGCGGGCGACACGACAACGCTCGAGGACTTTTCCGTGCTGGAAAAATTGCGTGCCGAAGAAGAGTAAGGAAAAGGTTATAGTTGAGCTTCGCGTATCACTTGGAGTTATTTGATTGAACCGCGATAAACTTTCTGCGAATCGTCGGCGGTTAATCGTTTCTCGAAATCAAAGATTGTAGTTTAGGTTGGCTTAATGAAGTTTCGACTTCGAGTAAGGAGAAAAGAACCCGATGCCTCAAGACTCTTCGATAGAACAGCGGACAGGGCCACGCTATCTCACGTCACTGTTGGTGCAAGCCGAATGGGATGATAGTGAAGCAGGGCATGTCATCGTCGAAGGCATGACGGAAAACGTCGGCCCCGGAGGAGCGCTTGTGCATTTGCAGCAGCGTTTGCCTCAAGTAGGTAGCCGCGTGCAGCTCGCAGTGCTCGGCGAAAAGGGAAAGAAATTGCAGGTCGTGACTGAAGTGCTGCGGCTTGAGCGCAACGCCGCGCACCCGCTCGCCGCGCTACAATTGCTTGATGCTAACGACGAATGGCGTGGCCTTGTGTGGGAACCTGCCGCGCCGCGTTATACTTCAGGCGCGGGCGTGGACGAGGAAGATGATGAAACGGATTCGGACGAAGAAACGATCATGTAGTGTGACCGTCGTTGCAGTCACACTCACTCCTGAATTTTTCGTTTTAACTAACACTCGATTGATGCACATGCGTTAACCTGTGTGAAAGGGATTGTGTTATGAGCGATGCAGAAATCAATTTCAAGTCCCAGACAGATGAAAGGCGTGCCTTTCCGCGCTATGATGTGAGCGCGACGCACCTTAGTTTGACCGTCGAGGATTCAAGCCTCGGCGAACCAATCGGGATCGGCGAGGCTGTTGACTTGAGTCTCGGCGGCCTTCGTTTGACACGCCTTCCGCCACGCTCAAACGTGCAACTCGGCGACCACTTAGAAATGCTCCTGATTGATGAGGAAAGCGCTTTGCCTTTGCACGGCGAAGTAGTTCATCATGGCACGGAAGACAGTTTCGGCATTAAGTTTCAAACGCTGACGGTGGACGAACAGCAACGCGTTGATCGTTTATTGCGGCGCTTGCAGCATTAAAGCGTGCGGCGAAGTCAGGAAGAGGAACGTGGCAGCTCAAAATGAGATAACGAACGCGGCAACGACTACTGCCGCAGCAGCGGCAACTGAAACGGCAGCAACGGCGACTGAAACGGCAGCGGTGGCAACGGAAACTTCCGCAGTGCAAACGCGCGCCGTGCTGCGTGTGATGCTGATCGCGCTTGCGGTGGCCGCCGCGCTGTGGATGTTGTACGCACTTGAAGGCGTAATTCTGCTTGTCGTGCTGGCGATCTTTTTCGCATACCTGATTGCGCCAACTGTCGAGTTTGTGCGGCGTCCGTTTCATTTGCGCGGGCAGCAACGCGTCATGCCGCGCGTGGTGGCGGTCGGAATTGTTTACCTTGTGTTGTTCGGCTCCGTCGGCATCGCGCTTTATATTTTGCTGCCGCGACTCGGCGAACAGATCACGGATTTTGTCAAACAGGCTCCGACTTATCTGGCGACGGCGCGTGGCCGCGCGCAAACGCTGCAAAGTCTTTATCAGCGCTATCAATTGCCGCCCGCAGCACGCGAAACCGTGACTAAAGCTGTGGCGAGCACCGTCGATGCCGCAGGCGCATACTTGAGCGACGCACTCAAGTCCGCTGTCGGTCTACTGACATACATTCCATGGATGTTACTGATTCCGATTCTCGCGTTCTTTTTCCTGAAGGACGCGGACAACTTTCGCCGCGCGGCCTTGCAGATGCTCCCCGTCGGACGCTGGCGCTGGCGCGGCGATGAATTGTTTCAAGATGTCAACAGCACGCTCGCCGCTTACATACGCGCACAACTGACGGCGTGCCTTCTTATCGGCGTTGTCTGCACCGCAGGGTTCTGGCTGATCGGAGTAAACTACTGGCTGGCGCTCGGCATCATCGCCGGACTTTTCGAGTTTATCCCGCTCGCAGGGCCGCTTGCGCTCGCCGTCATCGCCATTGTCATCGCTAGCTTTCACTCGTCGAGCGCCGCCGTCACAACCGCCATTTTTCTGATTGTGCTGCGCGGCGTAGAGGATTACGTCGTCTATCCGCGCCTCATCGGACAGGGCATACATCTGCATCCGCTGGCCGTGATTCTGGCGATTCTGTGCGGCGCGGAACTGGCAGGCATCACAGGCATTTTTCTGGCGATTCCGGTGGTCGCAATTATTTCCGTCAGCTATCGGCACATACTCGAACACAAAGGCAGCGAAGGTCTCGTCGCGGAGCTTTTGAAACCGACAGAGCCTGCTGCCGAAACACCTGTCACGGTGGACGCGACAGCACCCGCTAGCGCACCGGTGGCTACGGCAGTTAACTCAAAAGCTTTGTCGCCCGACACCACGCCCGAACAAATGGCGCGAGCGCGTCCAGACCTTTTGACAGGCAATCTTAAACTGCCTGGATCATAACCGTAAATTCATGTTGTTGCTTTTGAAGCGTGACGCGTCGCTTTCATCAAGTCAATGAAGCGCGTGAAGTGATGCGCGGCGTCGTGCGGGCCGGGCGCGGCCTCCGGGTGATATTGGACGGAGAAGACGGGCAAAGTTTTGTGGCGCAATCCTTCGACGCAGTCATCGTTGAGATTAATGTGCGTGACTTCGACATCGATAGGCAAGCCTTCCTTTGAAACCGCGAAGCCGTGATTGTGCGCGGTGATTTCCACTTCGTTCGTTCGCAAATCCTTGACGGGCTGATTGCCGCCACGATGACCGAAGGGAAGTTTATAAGTTGCGCCGCCGAGCGCGCGCCCCAAAAGTTGATGACCGAAACAAATGCCGAACACGGGCGTGCCGGACTCTGCGACGCGGCGCACTTCTTCCATAACCTTCGTCATCGCCGCCGGATCGCCCGGCCCGTTCGACAAAAAGATTCCGTCAGGCCTGAGCGCCAGCACGTCTCTTGCCGGAGTTGAAGCGGGCACGATTGTGACGCGGCAATTCATTTGCGCCAACTCGCGCAACGAATTTGTTTTCACGCCGAAGTCATAACAAACAACGTGAAATTCCTCTGTACCCTTCGCCGGAACTTCATACATCTCTGCGCACGTCACAACGCTCGCAAGTTCTCTTCCGCTCATCAACGGCGCGTGCTGCGCTTTTCCGAGCACGCTTTGCTCGTCCACATCAACGCTTGAGAGACATGCGCGCATCGCGCCCTTGTTTCGGATGTGGCGCACCAGCGCACGCGTGTCTATGCCTTCAATCGCAGGTATGTTCCATGTCTTTAAGTATTCATCGAGCGTACCTTCCGAGCGCCAATTCGATGCAACGCGGCTTGATTCACGCACGACGAAACCTTCAACCCACGGGCGCGCGGATTCCGCGTCACGCTTATTCACGCCGTAGTTGCCGATCAAAGGATACGTCATGCACACGAGTTGCCCTGCGTAGGACGGATCGGTTAAGACTTCCTGATAGCCTGACATAGAAGTGTTGAAGACCATCTCGCCGCACACTTCGCCAACCGCGCCCCACGCGCGCCCGCGAAAGACTCGTCCATCTTCGAGCGCCAGCAATGCCTTTTTCGATTTATTCATTTAACTGCAAGTATTCAGGAGACAGAAGTCAGGAGTCAGAATAAGAACAAAGATATTAGATGAACAAGTGTTGAGCCGCAATTGGTAAGCGTAATCGTCAACGCCACTTCATTCTGACTTCTGACTCCCGACTTCTGACTTCTATTTTCACGCCTGCGAGCGCAGGAAAGCTAGCGCTTCGTTGAGCCAGCGTTTCTCTGCGCGATATTTATACGCGGGAGCACTTTTGACTGCTTCGATACAGGCTTGCATTGCGCTCTTGGCTTCGCGCTGGTGACCCAGACCGGCGTGTGCGCGTCCCATCAAATAAAGTCCTTCGGGATCGGAAGTGCGGCGCGCGAGAAATTTTTCGAGCGCATCGCGTGCGTCCTCGTACTGCCCTGCGGCGAGATACGTCGCGCCGATCTCGCGCCAGATTTCGTGTTGCGCGTGCGCGTCGTCGCTCTCCACAACCTTCGAGAAATGCTCAATCGCTTCCGGCCATTTGTTTTGCGCGCGGGCGATGCGGCCAAGCTGGTAATGCGCATCCGTTTCGTCCGCGTCAATATCAACAGCTTTCTGAAAACGTTCACGCGCTGCTTCAAGTTCGCCGCGCTGCTGGTGAATCAAAGCTAGATTATAGTGCGCCGAAGCGTCTGCCGGATTAAGCGTCGCCGCTTCGAGATTCTGTTTGAAGGAAGCGCGCGCGCGTTGCGTACTCATAATTTCGCCGAAGTAATTGCGTAGCAAAAAGAACAGCATTAACAATATGAAGGGTGAAGCCAGCAGCCTGCCAAAAACGGACAGCAGTAGAAACGTAAACAGAATCGTCAGCACGCCGCCGACGAGTAAGATAACGATGGCGCGCAACCACGTTGAAGCGAAAACTTGACGCACGGCGATTGTCGCCCACAACAGGAAGAACGGAAGCGGTGACAGAATAAGCATGGGCGACGCCTGCCAGATATATCCTATCATTTGAGCTGTCAGCTGCTGCGCTTGTGCCGGTGACAAAGTTGCCGTTGATTGAAGACTGCGTTGCAATTGCGTGAGTTGGTTCATCGCTTCAAACGCAGTTGCTTCGTAACCGCTGACTCTGGCGAAAACAGCCAATGGTAACGCAATCAATCCGGCAGTCGCCCAAGCGTAAAAGAGCGCTGAGGCAAGCGGCGTATATTCCTGCTGCAAGGCGAGCGCAAAGCTGGCTCGTCTCTCAAACAAATTAGCGGTGAAGATAATTAGCGGCACAAAAACGAGTGCCACGAAGAGGAGCGTGATAGCGGTTCCAAGTAGCGCAAGGACAACTCGCCATAAAAACGGGACGGCTAAATGCGGCCACTGCGAATAGAGTGACAGGGCGGATTGGGTCAACAACGCCCATAGCAACGCTGACCGTAGCGCCGCGTGGTCACGCAACGCGCCCGTCGCGCGCGCGGGCGCGTAAAACATCATCAATATTAATCGTAACTGATTGCTCATAACGCTTTGGCTAACTTGGTGGCGGCTAATGATTGCCCGCACGCTCTCTGCCACAAAATTCACGGCTCATCTTCGTCTGTGTCCGGCGTTTCCGCGTTGTATCGGTTCTTCGGCGGCGCAATGTTGTAAACGGGATCATGCGAGAGCACGCCCGCGTCTGCGAGCGGCCAGAAGCGATAGAGCGCCTTGCCGTAAATGTATTTCTCCGGCACAAGTCCCCAGATGCGCGAGTCGCTCGAATTGTCGCGGTTGTCGCCCATCACAAAATAGTAATGCTCTTTGACGAGCACAGGCCGCTGCGCATCACGCCGCAGTTCAAGCTGTTGATCGAGGTATGGTTCTTGTAGCTCCTGCCCGTTGATAAAGACGCGTCCGCCGCGCACTTCAACACTTTCGCCGGGCAATCCGATGACGCGCTTAACGTAACTCTGTGAAGGATTGTTCGGATACCAGAAAACGATAACATCGCCGCGCGCAAGGCGTGGCAGGCCATAGTACACGAGTTTGTTGACGAGAATGCGTTCGCCGTCGTGAAGGCGCGGCAGCATCGAAGTGCCTTCGACCTTGACGGGCTGCACGATGAAGACACCGACGAGCAGCGCGAACATGAGCGCGAAAATCAGATCGCGCACCAGCAATCTGACTTCGCTCCACAGATGCGAATGCGCCGATTGGTGTGGGCGTTCAATTTCAATATCAAGATCGTCTGCGGCATCTATATCGCCGAAGGACGGAACGCCGCGCCGCGCTTTTCGTTTGAAGAACATGTTTATAATCTGCACTGCGTCAATTGAACTTTAACCCATGGATCATCCGTGCGTCGTTCGGAATTTCGAGGTTAGCTGTGCCCCGCGCGCTTTGTCAACGAAGGCGCATCAAACTTTCCTGTGCGGCAAATGCTTGACAGCGTTCGCCGCGCGTCTCTATCATCCGATAGCAGTATTCGCCGCCGAGAGCCGCAAGGCTTCACCTGATTGAACCATCACAAAGGACGAACAGCACAGTGATTAAACTAGACATCGTCAATCGCATTGCGGATCGCACGGGCGTGCCGAAGATGAAGGCGGAGCAAGCCGTCGAAGCATTGTTTCATTCGATGAAAGAAGCGCTCGCGCGCGGCGAACGCATAGAATTGCGCGGCTTCGGCGTCTTCGTCGTCAAAGCGCGCAAACGCGGCGTCGGACGCAATCCGCGCACGGGCGAAGAAGTCGCCATTCCGTCCGGCAAAACCATTCGCTTTAAGCCCGGCAAAGAATTACAGGCTCACGGCTTTCCCACTGAAGATGAAGCAACGAGCGGCAGTAGCCAACATCACGCCGAACGACTGCCCGACGCAGAGTATTAAACGCCCTTCACACCACGCGAAACCCTTGCGCATCTTTCTTCATCTCAACACGGTAGCAAACATGGCAAATAACGTGAAAGCGTCACGGACAGTGCTTTCGTTCGCGTAGGCATTCGCTCAATTCCCGTGAGAATTTAATCAACGTGTCAGAATCAATCGGAACGATCCCGCCGTTTATTGACGCGCACGCGCCGCACGCTTCAACGCATCATGCCGCACGTCATAGACAGGCCGCACGTCCGACAATGCGCGAATGGCGACGCCACGCCGCGCTTTTTTTCATCACGCTTTTGACCACAACCTTCGCGGGCATCATCTATGCAAGTAACGATGCTGATGTGGCGGAGCCGCAGATGCGCGCGTTCGGCGGATCGTGGTTCGATTACATTACATACATTCCCGAATACTATGCGAAGTTAATCGGCGTGTTTCTCGCACAAGCGCTGGCTTCGACGTACTTGATCGGGCGGGGCGCGATGTTTGCGGGCGCATTGCTCTTTATTCTCGCGGCGCACGAAGCGGGGCACTACATTGCTTGCCGCCGTTACGGTGTGGACGCGACGCTTCCCTTCTTTATTCCTGCGCCGCCGCTTTTCCTCGCGGGCACGTTCGGTGCGTTCATCAAAATCAAGTCGCCGATTCCGTCCAAGCGCGCGCTTTTTGATATCGGCGTCGCAGGCCCCATCGCAGGCTTCATTGCACTTTTACCCGTCGCGCTCATAGGGCTTTGGACGGCGCACACAGTGCCGCCGCTCACGGGCGATCAAATCGTTTTCAATGATCCGTTGCTCTTCAAATTAATCGCGCGCCTGTTCAATATACAAGACCTCGCGCACATTGCGCCGAATCCTTTTTACTTTGCCGCGTGGATTGGACTGCTCGTGACGAGTTTGAATCTTTTGCCCGTCGGTCAACTCGATGGCGGACATGCCGTTTACGCAGTCTTCGGGCGGCGCATACACAAGTGGCTCGGCCTCTTGGCCTTTCTCTTCGTCGCCGTGCTCGCCATTCTCGGCTGGCGTTGGCATAACAGCCCGAGCGGTTTTCTTTATGCGGTGCTGCTGGCAGTACTGTTGCGTGTGCGTCATCCGCAGGCCGGAGATGAAACAGAGCAACTCGGACGTGCCCGAACATGGCTTGCCGCGCTCACACTGCTGATCTTCCTTCTCTCGTTTATGCCATTCCCGTTGACAATCAACTGAACAGAGTTTAACTGCCCGCGAGCATAAAAGTTTGACGAACGAAAGTTCGGTTGACAGTAACCGGAAAAGCCTGCCGCAGGGTGTGGCATCTTTGCCTGAAATTCATAAACGCCACACTGTCCTCATCGTTTCAAGCAAACAAATGCAACGGAATCATTCTAAAATCAACAATTCAGCTTTGCTCACAGGCTGGCATACGGCTTGCATTTTGGCGTCGCGGCAGCTCCCCTTAACGTTCAACAATCCACACAGAGGAGAATTTCATCGTGACCAAAAAATCCTGCATCATGCTAGCGCTCACACTCGCTTTAAGTCTCGGCGGCGCAAGCGTCTTTGCGCAAGACTCGAACATGAGCAAAAAGACCAAAACCACCAAGACAACCACTACGTCTTCGAGCGCGAAGCACAGTGGCACCAAGCATCATCATCTCAACCCGTTCCACAGGCATCACAAAAAGAGCGGCAACTCGAACATGTCGAACGGCAACATGAGCGGCAATACGAACCGCTAATCGGTCTTGCGCGGCGTGTTCGTTACGCAAACTTTGCGGGCGCGGGTTGCGCAAAACAACTTTCGCCTGCACAAAAAGAGGGACACGGCTATTTGAGGAGGTAGCCGCGTTCCTCTTTTGCTGTTTTGGGCGTCCTACACTCTGTGACATTATAATGTGGTGTGGCGTGTTTTGTCTGGAGAGCCTTTATGAAAGTAATCCGAGTGGCCTTATTGCAAATGAGTGGCTGCGGTATTGACAAGGTTGCCAACCAAGCCAAAGGAGACATCTTTTGCCGCCGTGCTCGCGCTGGTGAGGCCGACATCGCCCTGTTCCCGGAGATGTGGAGCATCGGCATGACCTTCTATGACCCGAAGCCTAAGGGCGCGCGAGAGGAGTGGCAATCTCAGGCTATTAGCCGGAATGATTCGTTTATTACGCACTTCCGAAACCTTGCCAGAGAACTAAATATGGCGATTGCGATCTCATACCTTGAGAAGTGGAATGGCGCGCCGCGTAATTCTGTCTCGCTCATTGATCGTCATGGCGAAATCGTGCTGACCTACGCGAAGGTGCATACCTGCGAGTTCGACTTGGAATGTGCGCTCACGCCCGGCAACGATTTTCCGGTGTGTTCGCTGGATACAAAGCACGGAGACGTGAAAGTGGGATTTATGATTTGCTATGACCGAGAGTTTCCTGAAAGCGCGCGAATTCTCATGCTACGAGGCGCGGAACTGATATTGACGCCAAACGCTTGTACTCTGGAAGACCAACGCATCAGCCAATTCAAGACACGCGCCTTCGAGAATATGGTTGGCGTTGCGATGACTAACTACGCTGCCCCGCAGAACAACGGGCTATCCGTAGCTTTCGATGCGGTAGCTTATCCCGTAGAAGACGGAGAATCGCGCGACACGCTCATCGTTTTGGCGGGAGAGTGTGAAGATATTTACATGGCGTCGTTCGACATGGACAGCATCCGTGCCTACCGCGAGCGAGAGGTTTGGGGCAATGCTTACCGCAAACCACATCTTTACAAGATACTCACAGATGTGGAAGTGCAGACACCTTTCGTTCGTCCAAATGCCAAAGAGTGAAACCGATGAAGTCGGGCGTCTTCCCTGTCGAGCACGCAGCTTATGTTTTCTTACGCCGTTTGTGCTGCTGGTAGTAAGCCCTTGATTTCGCGCACTAATCGCGCGACATCTTTCTGGTCGGCGAGCGCAAGCATGAAAAATTTGTAGCCCTGCTGAAAACAGATGACGCCGTTGGCGAAGAGCCACACCGAGTCGAGGAAGGGATTGCCGCCCAGAAGCCAGCTAACGGGCGCGCCTGTGATTCGTCCGGGCTGAAGGATTTGCGCCCACATCGCCGCGCCCGCCGCGCAACTGAATGCGCCGAGCAGCGGTGCGCCGACGTAGCGCGCGACTTTACGTTCAAACTCGACGCGCTTGGCTTCGGCCTCCGAAAGTTTGCCGCTGCCCATTAAGCTCTCCTGCTCGTGCAAATAACTGTCAAACTTTTCGCTCGCTTTGCGTAGACCGAAAACAGGCAGCGCAGAGTGCGTCAGCCAGTGTGGATGCGCGCCCAAGAGAACAGCATCGAGGCCGGGAAAGCTCGCGCCTAATCGCACGCCTGTGACAAGTGAAACGGTAACGAGCGCGGCGCGTCCCGGATTTTTTACGATCCACTCGCGCGCTTTCAAAAGTCCGGTGGTGGAAGCGATGGAGGCGCTCGTCACACGCGCGCCAAGACTGGCGAACTGCGCGGCGCGGTCATAATAGTTTTTGGCTTCGTCGAAGACCTCGCCAGCGCGTTCTCCGGCGACTCCGGCGGCTTTACGGAAAGCGTCTCCTGCTTCGCGCGCGGCGCGTGCAGCATCATCTGCGGCGCGACGCGCGCGCTCTCGCAGTTCATACTCTTCCTCTAAGCGCTCGGCTTCGGTGCGCGCGCGCGTTGCGCCGTCGGCGAAGGTGTCTGCGCTACGCCGTGCAGCATCCTGCGCAACGCGCGCGCCTTCTTCGACGCGCTCCTTGATGTTGTATTTTTCATCTAACTCGCGCGCCTTGCGCTCAGCCGCGCGCCGCCACTCGTCTAGCTTGTCTTTATAGTCAGCCATAGCAATTCAAGTATGAAACATTTTTCAGTTTTAAGTTTACAGTTCTCAGTAAAAAGCATTGTCCGCAACTGAAGCCAAAGCTGAAAACTCGAAACTGAAAACTTAAAACTTTTATTTAAGTACGCCAAGCGCATGTGAAGAGTTCGATTCACTTTCAAGGGCGCGCTCAACACGGTCGCGACCGCGCCGCTTGGCTTCGTACAGCGCTGCGTCTGCGACGCCTATCAGTTCGCGCGCCGTTTGCGCCGACAAAGGAAATTCTGCGATGCCGAAGCTCGCTGTGATATGTCCGGCCGTCGGAACTTCCGATGTCTTAATCGCGAGGCGCAGACGCTCTGCGACTTCGTAGCCGCCTGTGAAGTTCGTTTCCGTGAGCACCACCGCAAATTCTTCGCCGCCGATGCGCGCCGCAGTGTCTATGCCACGTGTGCCTTCCTGCAAAACCTTGGCGAGATGGCGAATCGCTTCGTCGCCAACGTCGTGCCCGTAAGTATCATTAACACGCTTAAAGTTATCGACATCGATCAGCACAAGGCAGAACGCTCTATCGTAGCGCAGCGCGCGTGCTATTTCGCGCTCCAGTTGGCGCTCGAAGCGGCGACGGTTGGCGAGTCCGGTCAGGTGATCCGTGTGCGCTGCCTCTTCGACGGTGTCTAGATAACTTTTGAAATCAAGCAGCGTGCCTGCGCGTGCGAGCAGCAGATCGAGGTCTGTCGGGTCTGTGATATAGCCGAGCGCGCCGACTTCTGCACCGCGCCGCTGGGCTTGCGCATCGTTGCGCGCCGCGCTTTGAATGATGATCGGAATAAACCGCGTCTGTGGATTGGCACGCACGCGTCGCGCGAGTTCATAGCCGTCCATTTTCGGCATCATGACATCCGTGACAATCAAATCCGGCAGGTTGGATTCGACCGAAGCGAGTCCCGCCTCACCGTCATTAGCGGTCTGTACCTGATAGCCAGCCATTTCGAGCGCGACCGCCAGCAAATTACGCTTGTCTGGGTCGTCGTCAACAACGAGGACGTTAAATTTTCCTGTCATAGTTCCTCAAGCGAACGGCAGGTATTTCTTGCGCGTCTTTGCACATTCATGCTAGAGTTTTCCTTCTTCGATTAGTCTTCGCATTCGTTTAAGAATTCGCCTGATAGTTTTATCGAATCCGTCAACGAACCAATCGAAGAGAACGCGCCGCAAACGTAATCCGGCTAGCATTCCCGGCAGGTAAGACACTTCTTTTTAAGAAACACGAACCTTCACTTTCCATTTCACTGAAAGCCTCTATGTAAGGTTATCCCCATGCCACACAAAAAACGCGCCTGCGATCTGACAACGCAAGACCGCGCAGATATTATACGCCAACTTCACTTTGGTACAGGGTTAAGTGAACAACTGCTCGCACGCCTCGCACGCGTTTCCGCTGCCGTTGATGTGCGCCGCCGCCGTTTTGTGTACCGCGCGGATGATCCGGCAGATGCGCTTTACGTGATTGCGCGCGGGCGCGTCAAACTGTGCCGCATCGAAACGGTTACGCTGCGCGAAGCCGTGATAGACATTCTGCCGACCGGCGCGCTCTTTGGCGAATCGGCGCTCTACGGCACGGGCACGCGCGAAAAATGCGCCGTCGCTTATGAAAACTTGCGGCTGCTGCGTATTCCTGTTGAAGAATTTCAAGGGGGGATGGCCGAACACCGGGAGCTTTATGATTACACCTTCCGGCTTCTCGGTCAACGTCTCGCGCACGTCGAACGCCGCGTCGAAGCCTTTGCGCTCGATGCCATTCCGGTGCGTCTCGAAAAACTCCTCGCAGAGCTTTCAGAGCAATACGGCGTCAGTGACGGCGACGATGTGCTGATTGATCTGGCGTTACCGCACCGCGAAATCGCGTCGCTCGTCGGTTCGACGCGCGAGAGCATCACCGTGCGCTTGAACGCCATGCGCCGCGCAGGTATCATTGATTTCGTTGACCGAAAAATTTTAATCAAACGACGCGAAGCGCTCGCGTGAATCCTAAAAGGTAAATTGCGTACAAACAATTGATCTTTTCTTTACCGTTTAAGATTCACGATCCATCTTTTACTATGAAGTGTCCAACCTGTGGAAAAGAAACTAACTGGCACGACGAACCAAAAGGGACTTTCTGTTCCGAACGTTGCAAGCTAATTGATTTTGGCCGCTGGGCGGACGAAGAATATCGCGTGCCCATCGAAACAAATCATTCCATCGAACACATCGAAGTGCCGGACGCACCACCCGCGCATTCAAGCGACGACGGCTTCGCGCAAAATTAAGATGCGCCTCAATCATGTAACATTCGCGGCAGGCTCGCTGTTCCTGCTTCTTCTGCTCGCCGCGTGTGGTGGTAGCGAAGAATCATCCAACATGTCTGCGGGCAGCACGCCCGTCGTCACGTCCGCGCCGCGCACCGCTTATCCGATGCCGCCCGTTAAGAGCGCCGCGGAACTTAATCGTAGCCCTTACGGTTGGACGTCACTTAATGACAATCGCCAGCAGCGACTGGCGAACTACGCAGGCCACGTCGTCGTGCTTGATTTTTACGCGACGTGGTGTCAGCCGTGCCGCGAAGAAGTTCCGCACTTAATCCAACTGCAAAAGCAATACGAGGCACGCGGGCTGCGCGTCGTCGGTTTGAACGTCGGCGGCGCGGAAGATCGAGACAAAGTGCCCGGCTTCATTAAAGAGTTCGGCATTACTTACCAGCTCGGTTTTCCAGACGAGCAGATGATTGATCTTTATCTCTCGGACGACGACCGCATTCCGCAAACATACGTTTTTGATCGTGATGGACGGCTCATCAAACGTTTCGTCAGCTACGGCGCAGACATGCCCGCAGAACTTGAACGCACAGTGCAAGCGGCGCTCGCCAGCGAAGGCAAACAAGCCGCAAGTAATAGCGCAGCCGATTCCATGAAGGCCGTAATTGCCGTTTCACATTGAGAGATTTCAAAGCGGAAGAATAGCCGCGCAGTGAAAGGAGAAAGTTGTAAGGGCGAAAGTTCGGCGCAGAGCAATTATTCTAAAGAATAGTTTCCGTCCCATTTCCATCTTTCGCCTTTCTCCTTCCTACTTTACCCAACATGCCACGCGACATTCCCGTCGGTAACGGCTCGCTGCTCGTCGCCTTTGATGACTGTTATCAAATACGCGATTTCTTTTTCCCTTACGTCGGCAAAGAGGATCACTCCGAAGGCCATCCGTTTCGCTTCGGCGTCTGGGTCAACGGTGCGTTTTCGTGGATCAGCGAACAGGAGTGGAAGCGGTCTCTGCGCTACAAACCGGAAACTCTCGTCACAGACGTGCGCCTCACGAATGCCGCGCTTGGTGTGGAAATCGAGACGAACGATGCCGTTGATTTCCACGAAAATATTTTCCTGCGCCAACTGCGCGTGAGCAATTTAAGTGACACGCCGCGCGAAGTTCGTCTTTTCTTTCATCAAGACTTTTACATTTCCGAAACAGAAGTCGGCGACACTGCTTATTTCGATCCTGATACGCGCGCCATCATTCACTACAAAGGCCAGCGCTACTTTTTAATTTCGACGGACGCGCCCGAAGGCATGGATACTTTCGCAACCGGGCGCAAAGCGTTTCGCGGACACGAAGGCACTTGGCGCGACGCAGAAGACGGCGTGCTGGCTGAAGGCGCGATCACAGAAGGCTCCGTTGACTCCACCATCGGGCGTACGCTCTTTATTGATGCAGGTGTATCCGCAGAGATGTTCTACTGGATCGCAGTCGGCACTTCTTACAAGGATGTTGCCACACTCAATGCCCTCGCACGCGAACGTCATCCGCGCGCACTGATCGAACGCACACACAATTACTGGCGCGCGTGGGTCAACAAAAACGAAACTGATTTCGCCGATCTATTGCCGGAGGTCGTTGATCTTTTCAAACGTTCGCTGCTCATCATACGCACGCAAATTGATAACGGCGGCGCGATCATCGCGGCCAACGACTCCGACGTAACGTTGCGCGCGACGGATCATTACAGTTACCTCTGGCCGCGCGACGGCGCGCTCGTCGCGCACGCTTTAGACCTCGCAGGCTATTCGCATTTATCACGTTCGTTCTTCGATCTATGCGGACGCATCATCAGCGCGGAAGGCTATTTTTTGCAGAAGTACAACCCGGACGGTTCCGTCGCTTCGGGCTGGCACGCTTCATGGGATGCGCGAACAAAAACGCCACTTGTGCCGATTCAGGAAGACGAAACAGCGCTCGTGCTGTGGGCGCTCTGGCATCACTACGATAAGTTTCGCGATATTGAATTCGCCAAGAAACTTTACCGCCCGCTGATTACACACGCGGCAGATTTTCTGTTGAGCTTTCGTGATGAAGCTACGAAACTGCCGCAACCCTCTTGGAATTTATGGGAAGATCGTCGCGGCATACACACGTTCACCTGCGCGGCAGTCGTCGGCGGTTTGCGCGGCGCGGCACACTTCGCCAAGCTGTTCGGTGAAACCGAACGCGCGCGCGTTTACGAGCAAGCCGCAATTGAAGTGCGCGATGCGATGCGCGCGTATCTTTATCGCACGGAGTTGCGCCGCTTCGCGCGGGCATTGATGCCACAGGCAAGCGGCGGCTACGAAGTTGACGCAATTGTAGACGCTTCACTCTTCGGTATCTTTTACTTTGGAGCTTTCGCACCCGACGATCCAATTGTCGAAGAAACGATGCGCGCGGTGGAAGAAACTTTGTGGGCGCAAACCGGAGTTGGCGGCATCGCGCGTTATGAAGCGGATGCTTACATGAAGACAGTTGCAAGCAGCAGCCATAACAGCGACAACGCAGCGGCTGATGAATCTCGTTCGACGGCATCAAATATGGTGCCCGGCAATCCTTGGTTTATCTGCACTTTGTGGCTCGCGGATTACCGCATCGCGCGTGCGCGCTCCCTTGAAGAACTGCGCGGCGCGGCGGAGATTCTTGAGTGGGTAGTTGAACGCGCGCTGCCTTCGGGCGTGCTCGCCGAACAAGTCAATCCGCACACGGGCGCGCCCGTTTCAGTTTCGCCGCTGACATGGTCGCACTCAACCTTTGTCGCAACAGTTATGTCGTATCTACGCAAACGCGAGGCACTGCTGGCGAGCGTATAATTTTCATAAACGTGTACGGTGAGAATGAACAACGACGGAAGATGATGAACGACGGCAGAATAGATGTTATGCTTACTCATCGTTAAATCGCATTCATATTTTCATTATCACAGGAGTCGTTTTGAGAAGAGCTAAAATTCTTGCCACGTTGGGGCCTGCATCGCGCGAGCCTGTCGTTCTTGAAGCATTGCTGGCGGCGGGCGCAAACGGCGTGCGTATTAACATGTCGCACGGCACGCAGGATGAGCACGCCGAGAACATACGGCGCGCACGCGTGGCCGCAGAGATGATGAAGCGCCCGCTCTCCGTGCTCGTTGATCTCTCGGGGCCGAAGATTAGAACGGGTGTGCTCAAAGGCGGACAGCCCGTGCGCCTCGAAGCCAACTCGCTTTTTACGATCACGACACGCGCCGTCACGGGCGACACGCACGAAGTTTCAACCAACTACGCAGGAATGGCGCGCGATGTGCGGGCAGGCGCGCGGCTTTTGCTGGACGACGGCGCGATTGAACTTCACGTCGAGCGCACGACGGAATCGGACGTGCTTTGCCGCATCATCAACGGCGGAACATTAGGCGAGCGTAAAGGCATTAATCTGCCCGGCGTGCAACTGCCGATCCCGTCTCTGACGGATAAAGACAGGCGCGATTTGCAATGGGCTGTGCGGCAGGGCGCGGACTACATCGCGCTTTCTTTCGTGCGTCGCGCAGAGGATTGCACGGAAGCGCAGTCGCTCATCAAAGCAGCGGGCGGACGCGCGCCGCTCATCGCCAAAATCGAAAAAGCAGAGGCCATAGATCACCTCGATGAAATCGTTGCGGCAACGGATGGCCTGATGGTTGCGCGCGGCGATCTAGGCGTGGAAACAAGCGTCGAACTCGTTCCCGTTTATCAAAAGCGCATCATTGAGCAAGCGAACATCGCTGGCAAAATTGTTATCACCGCGACGCAGATGTTGCAGTCAATGGTTGATAGCCCGCGCCCGACTCGCGCAGAGGCTTCGGACGTAGCGAACGCCGTGTGGGACGGCACAGATGCAGTGATGCTATCGAATGAAACGGCGGTCGGGCAATATCCTGTGCCGACGGTGGCGACGATGGCACGCATCATCGAATCTGCGGAAGCCGGACGCCCCAGCGCAGCACATGCGCGCGGCAGTTGGCTCGGCAAACAATCAGGGAGTTTCAGCCGCGCGCTATCGGAAGCCGCCGCCTTCGCCGCCGAAGAAATGAGCGCGCGCACTATCGTCGCCTTCACCGAATCAGGACTGATGGCACGCAGGCTCTCTGCGCTGCGCCCGCCCCAACGCATCATTGCGCTGACGCCCTCAAAAGATGTACAGAACGAATTGTCGCTTGCGTGGGGCGTTGAATCCGTGCTGCATCCGGCGGTCGAACGCACAGAAGATTTAATTCGTATCGGCGAGCGCACACTGCTCGAAGCGGGCATCGTGCATCAAGATGAAGTGCTCGTACTGATGGCAGGCAGACTCTCCGGCCTAGGGCTTTCGAGTTCAATCAAACTTCACCGCATCGGCAGCGACGCACGCCAGCAGTAATTTACGCAAGAGGGTTTTGAACATCAATGGCTTATCAAGCTTGATCCCCAAATGGCTGCAACAAGTTTCATCGGAGAACTAACTTTACTTCACCAAATAGTTGTTGACAGGTTTTAGGAACAGGAGTATAAGTCCGCTCATCGCTGTCCGGTTCTGTTAGCAAGAGCCTCATTCCTCAAAGAATCCGACTCCTGTTAGCCTCTTACAATCTTTTACCAGCCCAAAGGTTTAATGTGATGCAGTTCCCGCACTGTGACACGCTTTTCGCCAAGGAGCACCAAGTTCACGCCTCTCATGCGCGATCCGCTCAAAGTGCGAATGGAACTTTGTATTGCAACGTGTTCCTACTGCCAAGCAACAACCTCATAAGGAGAAAGCATCGTGAAAAAGACTCCGGCATCCCTTACCGCAATCGTTCTGTTTACTTTATCACTCTTACCGTTTCCGGTTATCAGTCAAGAGAAATTGCCCAAACCGTTTGACCCGCCACCACCGGGACATTTTGAGACGCCTGAAAACAAAGACGGTAAGCCAAAAGGCTGGACGGTTAAGCTGTATCGCAAAGAACACGATGGAGTTGCTCCCGCTTGGGTGGACAATGCCTATAAACGTAGCTTGGATTACCTCACGCATATAGGTGATAAGAATCAACACATCAAAGTGCACGGAAAGCTTAAGGATAAATCTTCATCGCAAGGTAAAGGTAACTTAAGCACGCGAGCCGTAAGCTTGGCTGAATCTTGGAGTGAATACACGCCCGTTGCCGCAGAAGTTGACGATTACGGCTACACTTACACACGGTTAGACCAAACATATAACAGCGTTCCGGTCTTTGGTGGTCAGGTTATTACTGAAATGGACTCCAGTAATAACATGGTTAATGCACACGGTTATATCTACCAAGACGCGAGCTACGTTAGCACTCAACCACAAATCAGCGCGCAACAAGCCATTAACTCGGCCCAGGCAGCGCTCGGTTACGGCGGCAGTTTTGCTAAAACACCCGTAGCAGAACTTGTTGTGCTTCCTAATGAGGTTAGGAACAGAGACGAAAGTGATGTTAATAACGCAACCCTTGTTTATAAGGTTGAGCTTCTCGTAGAGGATGGTACTGACGCAACTGCGCGCTGGTTTTATTTTGTGAATGCAAATGATGGCAGTATTGCGTGGCAATATGATGCGATGGATAGAGGAACAGGTCAAAGCCTCTATAGCGGTAGAGTAAGTTTTCCCACGTACCTGTATGATGCTGGAATTATCTATACTACTTGCGGATTTCTTGCTGCTAATGGCCCCAACTTCTATCCGTTGGACGGCACCGGCAACTATGGGTATAGGGGAGTTACTGATATGAATAATAAGTAGTGTCCTAATTTGAAAATCTCAGCCCGATAAACATTGACCTTTATTTTCAAACTAGTGCTTTGTCAGATTAGTCATTTGATAAACAATATCTCTTGCCGTATCTTTGCAGCATGGCAAGAACAGCACAACCGATCAAACTATCAACTGACGAACGAAGTTCTTTGACAACCATCTTGCGGCGCGGAACGACTCCGGCACGAGTAAACACGCGCGCCCGCGTCCTCGACTTGCTCCATCGCCGACACCATCCCAATGACATCGCTACGACCTTCGGCTTGAGCGTGCCAACCATTTTCAATATCAAGCGGCGGTATCTGACAGAAGGTTTAGACGCGGCGTTGCTTGATAAACCGCGTTCCGGCCAGCCCTGCCGGATTGACGGAGCAGCGCGCGCCAAGATTACGGCTTTGGCTTGCTCTGCCGCGCCTCTTGGCCATGCGCGCTGGACGTTACGTCTCTTAGCAGACAAAGCTATCGAACTCGGCTTCTGCGACAGCATCTCGCACACCACGGTCAAAGAGGTGCTCAAAAAAACTCTCTCCAACCGCACCGCCAACGCTCGTGGTGCATCGGCGCGATCACGGGCGAATACTTAGCGCGGATGGAAGACATCTTGCACCTCTACAATCTGCCGGTTGATGAAAAGTGTCCGGTGATCTGCTTCGATGAGTTGCCCGTGCAACTGTTGGGCGAAGTGATCGTGCCGTTGCCAATGAAAGCGGGAAAGCCAAAGCGCGTTGATTATGAATATGAGCGTAGCGGCATGTGCTCGCTACTTGTAGCCTTTGAGCCGCTCACGGGCAACCGCTTAGTCGAAACGAGCAAACAGCGGACGAAAGCCGATTACTGCCGCTTCATGCAGCGAGTGAGTGCGCTGTACCCGAACGCGGAAAAGATCGTCTTGGTACAAGACAACTTGAACACGCACAACGCGAGTTCCTTCTACGAGAACTTGCCGCCGGAGGCAGCCTTCGAGTTGAGTCACCGCTTCGAGATGCATTACACGCCGCGACACGGCTCTTGGCTCAACATCGCGGAGTTGGAGTTATCGGCACTCGCGCGCATCTGTTTGTCGCGGCGCATCCCGTCAATCAGAGAACTTGACCAAGAGGTACAATCGCTTGTCAAAGAACGTAACGAACTAAAGGTCAGGGTCGAGTGGCAGTTCTCAATCACGCACGCGCGAGAAAAGTTGAGTCGCCATTACGAAAGGGTACAGTCTAAAAACTAACATTACAGAGCACTAGGACACGACCGAATAATATATCAAATCCTAATTTTGCCGGATATCGAATTATTCATGGGCCTATTTACGATCCTATAAGGAACGTCACTTTCTATAACGATACTGATTGGGGAATTTATTCTAACCGTGGTTTTACATCCCAGTGTGATAGCTTACGTGAGCGGGCTGCTGTTGATGCTCAATTTGGTATGGCAACCGCATGGGATTACTTCAGGAATCGTCACGGACGGCGAGGCGTTGACAATTTGGGTTATTCTATGACTAGTACCTTGTCAGGTTAGTCTTTAGATTGCACTTTGTCGTAGTGGCGACTCAGTTTCTCTCTGGCATTTGCGATGGAGAACTGCCATTGGACTTTGATTGCCAACTCGTTTCGTTCTTTGACA
>JAABUR0100000077.1_pt1 | contig 213747 bp, 184 predicted proteins | sample 5560091 | NCBI WGS metagenome assembly JAABUR01 (sample SAMN10711879, study PRJNA513375) | rock metagenome | isolation source: Antarctica rocks | place: Antarctica: Victoria Land, University Valley sud | reverse complement strand
GGTTTTCGCGTGTCGTGTTTTGACACTGACAGCGTAAAAGTAGATCGTGCATTATTAGACCGCTTGACGGACGCGCTCTGCTACGCTGCGTAAATGGATAAAGTCGAGCTAAGAAGCTGTTTGAAAACTCATTATTTAGCCGCGAAGCGGCGAGAAGGAAAGTAGCCGGACGTGAACCGTCCGGTTTGCGTCGGCTGTTTCCGCGCTGACCGCGCGCCGAGATACGTCTGAGCGCATCTTCAATGCGCGATCCTCGATGCGCCGCCGTTCCAGAGGTTTCACCTCCGGCTACTTTCTGTCTGCGCTTTCAGCGCAAAAACTAATTTCCAAACATCTTCTAAGATGAAACGTAAGAAAATATTTCCGATAACGCTCAGTGAATTAGAAGCGCTGTCAACGAAACAACTTCTTGTGCGGCTTAAGAGACTGCATCAATGTGAAGTATCACTTACATTATCAGATCGAAAGGCCTGCAATCCCGATGCTTCTGATTCAATCGAGTTTAAGGATAGTCCCGAATGGATTGCTGAATATAATCGTTTGAAAGAGGTATTAGCTCACCGAGAGCATATTCCTAAAGGAGTTGAGTTGGTTCAACTGCGTGAGGAGAGGGCACAAACGGAAAAGAGTTTAGATCGAAAGCTGGGCAAACGTGAGAAATGGTGATTTCAGACAATGTGCAGTCAAAAGCCCGTCGCTTGTAATTCTCCTCAACGAACTACGAGCGACGGGCTTTTCGCTTTTCTTAACTCGCCTCTTTATCCGGCAGATTGCCCAGCGTTCTGGTCTTTGCTTGCGCCTGAAAGAAAAGGCGCGTGAGTTGTGAGCGCTTCATCAACGAGCTTGCGCTGCTCCAATTCGTGGATTGTGTATGAGCCTGTCGCGGGACTTGCAGAAGCCGCGCGTCCGACGTAACGCGGGCGTTCGCAGCCGGGCAATAAATCAATCAAGCGCGGTTCGACGAACGTCCAGCCGCCCATGTTCTGCGGTTCTTCCTGCGCCCACACGAGTTCTTTCGCGTTCGGGTAGGTTGCGAAAATTTCCTGCAAGCGCGTTTTCGGAAACGGGTAAAATTGTTCGAGCCGCAAGATAGCCACCTTGCGGTCATCCGATTTTTGCCGCGCTACGTTCAGATCGTAATAGACTTTGCCGCTGCACAACACGATGCGCGTAATCTGCTCTCGATCAACGCCTTCTGTTTCGTCAATCACAGGCAGAAATCCGCCGCTTGTTAATTCATCGCGCGTTGAAGACGCGGCGGGAAGTCGCAGCAAACTCTTCGGCGTTATCACAATGAGCGGACGCGCCAACTGCTGTTTCGCCTGTCGCCTGAGCAAATGAAAATATTGCGCGGGCGTTGACGGGTAACACACTTGCAAATTGTTCTCCGCGCACAATTGCAAATAACGCTCAAGCCGCGCGCTCGAATGCTCCGGCCCCTGTCCTTCGTAGCCGTGCGGAAGCAGCAGCGCGAGCCGCGAAGTCTGTTTCCATTTATCTTCCGACGCGGCGATGTACTGGTCTATGATGACCTGCGCGCCGTTTGAGAAATCGCCGAACTGCGCTTCCCACATCACGAGCGCGTCTTGATCGACCACCGAATAACCGTACTCAAAGCCGAGCACGCCCTGCTCCGACAAAGAGCTATCGTAAACCTCAAACTTGGCGCGTGTGTTTTTATCCGAACGCAATTCCGAAAGCGGCGTCCAAGATTGCCCGTTCTGCGTGTCGTACATCACTGCGTGGCGCTGGCTGAACGTGCCGCGCCCGGAATCCTGACCGCTCAGGCGCACAAACGTGCCGTCGAGCACAAGTGAGCCGAAGGCCATCGCTTCGGCAAACGCCCAATCGAGCGGCGCTTCGCCTTCGCCCATCTTCGCGCGCTTGGCGAGTTGCCCGACCATCTTCGGATTAACGTGAAAGCCTTCGGGCACAATCGAAATTTTGTGCGCGAGGTTTCGTATCGTCTCCGCCTCGACGCCGGTTTCAATCATAACGGAACCGTCTTCTTCTGGAGCGGGCGGCGGCAGTTCCTTTGTTTCTTTCTTGTGCGCGACGATCTCTTTCGCACGCGCGAGCGCATCTTCATAAAGACGCACGCGTTCTTCGATCAAGCCCTGTACTTCGGTTTCCGTCAAGATGCCTTCACGAATTAATTTCCGCGCGTAGATTTCGCGCACGCCTTCGTGAGCGCGGACGCGTGCGTACATCAAAGGCTGCGTGTAGCTCGGTTCGTCGCCTTCGTTATGACCAAGGCGGCGAAAGCCTATGATGTCGAGCACGACGTCTTTGTTGAATTCCTGACGAAAATCGAGCGCGATTTGCAGCACGCGATAAGCGGCTTCAGGATCATCGCCGTTGACGTGAAAAATCGGAAGCTGCGTCATGCGCGCAACATCTGTTGAATAAATCGTCGAGCGTCCCTGTTCCGGCGACGTAGTGAATCCGATTTGATTATTGACGATGATGTGAATCGTGCCGCCCGTGCGATAACCTTTGAGGTCTGCGAAGTTCAGAGTCTCCATCACGATGCCCTGCCCGGCAAACGCCGCGTCGCCGTGAAGCAGCACGGGCAAGTATTCATCCCAAGCTTTTTCGCGCTCTACGCCGGAAGCAATGCTTTCATCTTGGCGTGCGCGCACCATGCCTTCGACTACCGGATCAACGAATTCAAGGTGGCTCGGATTCGGCGAGACTGTAATCTTGATTTCCCGCCCTTGTGTTTCGCGTCCGCCGACTGCGCCCTGATGATATTTCACGTCGCCTTCATCAGCCGGAAAGTTTGGATGAACCGATCCCTGAAACGCCGTGAAGATACGTTCGCAAAACTTTCCGACGACGTTGGCGAGCACGTTCAAGCGCCCGCGATGCGCCAAGCCGAGCGTAATGTCACGGACGCCGCGCGCGGCAGCGCCTTCAACTAATTGATCGAGCAAAGGAATGATCGTCTCCGAGCCTTCGACGGAGAATCGCTTTTGTCCCAAAAATTTCGTGTTGAGAAATTTCTCAAACTGCTCTGCGGAAATCAGCTTCCACAAAATTTGTTTCTTAACTTCGGACGAGATCGGTTGCGGTTCGACGAACTGCTGGCGTATGCGTTCGCGCAGCCACGTTTTCTGTTCCTTGCTTTGAATGTGGCGATACTCTGTGCCGACTTTGCCGCAGTAAGCGCGATGCAGTACGTCCAGAATTTCGCGCAGAGTAGAGCTTTCCTTGCCGCTCAAACCGCCTGTAATAAACTCTCGATCCAAATCCCACACGGTCAGACCGTAATACTCTATGTCCAGTTCCGGGTGATGATGGACGGGCATCGCGTGTAGCGGATCAATGTCTGCGATGAGATGTCCGCGCACACGATAAGCGTTGATGAGTTCAAGCACGCGCGCCTGTTTGATTGTTTGCTCGCGCGCGTGATCGCCGCCTAGCAAAGACGGATTGTGATCGACAGACCAGCGCAAAGGCTGCTGCGCGATGTTCAAATCGGCGAACACGTCAATGTAAAAATTCCCTTCACCGAGCAAGAGTTCATGCACGCGCGCGAGGAATGCTCCCGATTCCGCGCCCTGTATGATGCGGTGATCGTAAGTCGAAGAGATCGTGATGACTTTGCTGATGCCTAGTTGCGATAAAGCTTCCGGGGCCATCGCGTGATATTCCGCAGGATATTCGATTGCGCCCGTCGCGATAATCACGGATTGCCCCGTCATCAAGCGCGGCGTCGAAGCAACCGTCCCGATGGTTCCGGGATTGGTCAGCGAAATGGTTGTGCCCTGAAAGTCCGGCACGCCGAGTTTGCCATCGCGTGCGCGCTTTACGACATCATCGTAAGCCGCGAGGAATTCGTGAAAGCGCATGTGATTCGCCTTCTTGATGTTCGGCACAAGCAAGGAACGCGAGCCGTCCTTCTTCGCCATGTCAATGGCGACGCCCAAGTTGATGGCTTCACGTTTGAGACGCATGGATTGTCCGCCCTGTTCCTCATAGCCGTCGTTGAGTTGCGGAAAATCACGAAGCGCGCGAAGCAGCGCCCACGCGATTAAGTGTGTGTAGGAAGTTTTGCCGCCACCGCTCTCGCTCAAATGCTTATTGATGATGCGCCGATTTTCGTCCAGCACTTTGATCGGCACGCGGCGAACGGAAGTCGCGGTTGGAACCGTCAGGCTCGTCTCCATGTTCTCGACGATCTTCAATGCCGCGCCGCGAATCGGTTGCGCCTCAACGCCGTTGCTTACCGGAGCAGTTGATGCTGGTATTGCGGCGGCAGCGGATTGCGTCGCGGGCGCGCGCGCCACAGACTGCGCAGCCTTCGCGCCTGTGCCTGATGTCGTGGTAGTCGCTGCCGCCACACTTCCGCCGTTTGACGAAGACGCCGCGCGAGTGCCGTTGCCGGAACTTGCGACGGCGGCGGACGGATCATTTAACATCTCCGTAAAATAAGCGCGCCAAGATTCATCTACGAGCGCCGGATCGCTGCGAAAGCGATTCAACAATCCCTCGACGTAAGTTGCGTTAGCGCCAAAGTTCTCGGCGATATATTCTGAGAAATCAATGCTATTTTGATTTTCGCTCACGATTTTCTTACCTCTTGCGCATCTGCCACAGCCTCTTTCCTAAAGGCACGCGCGGCACATAATTTATTGTTTGATTGAAAGCCAAGCCTATTACCTTCCGTTCTGCATTACATTACAGTTCGAGTACGAGCGCGCGATGAACATGTAATTTTACACCACCGGATATTTTACTCTGTTTTCTCTTTCACTTCGCCGTAAGCGTGGTGAAGGAAATCTGAAATCGTGGCGGCTGCCAAAACGCCGCCGATCAGACGTGTTGCGCGCGGCTTGAACACTAAACCGCAAACGAGTGCGGCGGCGACCCACGGCCCCATACAGAATGGGCACGTCAAAAGATCGCCGACGGCGCGTTGCATTCCTTGCCCGCGCACTTTCTCTTTTACCTCACTCGTCCCGGACGGCTCTTCGTATTCGGTGAACGGCGCGCGCAACGGGCTGGTCACGCGATCAAGGCTGATGATGCGGCTTAACTTGAAAGTTCCTATGCCGAGCAGCAGAAGGTCTGCGTAACCCATGCGTTCGGGCAACTGCCGCCCGGACTGTTTCGCTGCAAGTAGCATCGAGGCGAACGCCGTATTGTAAACGCCGAGCAACGCGGCGTAACCGGCGAGCGGCATTTCTTTGCCGCCTTTGTAACCGGCAAAAATTTTCTGTAGCGAATCTTGCTTCGCCGCTGATTTCGCGCTTTTTTCTTGTGCCATTTTTACTCCTTCGCTTTCATCTTATCCGTGACCGGCGTACCGTGCTGCGCTCCCTGCATTGCGCCCATCGAAAAACTTTCGACGATGGGTAAGTTGCCGTAGCGCTGGCAAAGCTCGCTGAAGGCGCGAGCGACGGGACGGGCTTTACGTTCCAACGTGAATAAACCGTTCGCGTTAACGTTACCCTTTATTTCGCGCAGTTGAATGTCCCAGTCCACTTGATCCTGAAGACTGTACCATGTGAAGCCGATGACGGGCGCACCTTCTGCGCGCAGGCAGGCTATGTTGTGCCAAGTCTTCCACAGCCACTCGGGTGCTTCTTCCGCAACGAGCGTATTTGTCTCGGTGAGCATCATTGGCTTGCGATAGCGCTCCCAATACTGGCGCGCGATGGTGTGCCAGCCAAGCGCCGGGCCAACTCCTGTGTCTTCTCCGCCCGGTTGAATCACACGCTCGTTCAGCGCGTAGTAATCCATTCCCATTACACAGTGCGGGCCGAATCTGCGCCCGTACTCCAGTGTCGAGCGGTAATCCTCGCGCGACACGCCGTTATCCATCAGAAACATCAACACTTCGCCGTCCACTTCGTGACCATAGAGAAAATCGAAAGTGATGAAGCGTAGTTGGTTCTTGAACTCGACGGCACCGCGCGTTTCGGGAAAGCGTTCGAGAAATACTTCCGCCGACTCACTCTGAAAGAAAATCGCATCGGGACGGACTTTGAGTATTTGCTCGATGGCGTGGAGGCTCACGCTGCACATGTTGCCGTGCGCTGTGACCATCGCGCGGTCGCTTTTGAGTTGTTCGTTCCAGATACCGTCTTTGGCGCTGAAGCGTGCGCAGACGAGGATTTCATTCACCGGCGTGTAATATTTTATCCATGGATAACGCTTCGCAAAGGCTTCGGCGTAGTCTGCGAACAAAAAAGACCAATCATTGTTCTGAAAATCTCCAGCCCAGTCCGGCACACCGAAATGGCACAGGTCTATGATGGGAATGATTCCCATGTCGCGCATCACAGGCAGGACTTCATCCGTAAACGACCAATCGTACTGGTGCGCTCCTGTGTGTATGCGATAGTAAGGCGGGCCGTAGCGCAAGACGCGCGCTCCAGTCTCTTTGCACAACTCCAAATCTTCGCGCCAGTATTTGTAGTGAAGCGTTTCTTCGAGTTGATCGCGGCGTTTGCCGTGCTCGACCTTTGGATAGCTGCACTCGATGCCGGTGGCAAGCATTACGGTCTGCATAGCTTCCTCTCTATCCGTTTGCACCGCGCTTCTTAATCACGCGCACGCTTCCACAACAACGCCAGCGCGCCCGCAACACAGACGCTGGCGAGCGCCGTCGCGCCGTGATGCTCGTTCGCCCATCCCTGCGGCGAAAACGAATACGAGCGATTATCGAAGATGCCGTGCGCGCCGTGGTCGCCCGCGACAGGCTCGTAAAGATTGTTCGGACGCTGTGGATCAATCGGCTCGTCTGTCTGCTGCGATTCGTAGCCGTACTTGCCCAAATACCAATCACCGAGCGCGGGCAAAACTTTGTTGCCGTAGATGGCAACGACGGCGGGCAAGCCGATTGTCATTTCACGCCGCTTGTGATGCGCCGCGAAATAGATTGCGTCCGCCATCACTTCCGGTTGGTAAATCGGCGGCGCAGGTTGCGGGTGACGCGGCAGGCGCGACTTGTTCCAACCGAACTGCGGCGTGTTGACGGCGGGCAAATGTACCATCGTAACGTGTACGTTCGATTCGTCGTGGATCAACTCGCTGCGCAAGGATTCGGTGAAACCTTGAATCGCGTGCTTCGCGCCGCAGTAAGCCGACTGCAAAGGGATCGCACGATAAGCAAGTGCGCTGCCGATCTGCACGATGGTTCCACGATCACGCGCGAGCATTCGTTTGAGAGCAGCTTGTGTGCCGTACACAACGCCTAGATACGTCACTTCAGTAACGCGCTTAAATTCGTCGGAAGTCATTTCTTTGATCGGCGAAAAGACGCTCGTTGTCGCGTTGTTGATCCACACGTCTATCGCGCCGAATTCATCTTCGATTCTTTGCGCCGCACGCTCGACTGCCTCCGCGTCGGCAACGTCCGCCTGACAAATAATCGCCTTGCCGCCTAGTTTTTCAACATCGCGCTTCGCTCCTTCGAGACCATCAATCCCACGCGCAATAAGTCCGACGTGCGCTCCTTCCTGCGCGAACCGCCGGACGATGGCGCGCCGACGCCCGCCGATGCGCCCGTCACCACTACGACTTCCGGCTTGCCGCGTGGTTGCCGCCGTTTGTGGACCTCAATCAATTGCACATCGCCATCGAACTTTATCTTTTCTGTTTGCCCGTTTGCTGTGTTCGTCTGCATACTCATGTTCTGGTTATCCTAAAATTTTGAAAATTACGAATTACTACTTCGCAGGTGAGCGAACGCCTTGCGTGCTTCGGGCAGCGTGAGCGCGAAGATACCGAAGTTGCAGAGCGCGCCCGTGATACAGTAGCCGCACCAAGCCTTTTCTTTCGTAGGCATTTGATAGAAGTACCAGCCTGCGATGACCGCCTCCACCGCTGCTTTGCCCGCCACAGCCAAAGGAACCAAGGGTTGTTCCCACGCGCGATTCGCGCCACCGTATGCGGCAAGCGGGACGTTCGCGGCGAGGCTCGCCAAACTAAGCGTTCCGTCCGGCACGCCGAGCGCGTAAGCGGTGTCGGATGAGTTAACCTTGTCGGAATCGAAACTGTCTAAAGGCGGGTCTGGCAAATGACGGACGATGCCGGTTTGCAAAAGCGAAACGGCGGTCATCGCCGCCGCGCCGACGAGCGACAATCCGATAATCGCACGCCTTCGCCAAAGATCATCGGTCTTTCCTGCTTGCAGTTCCCTGCGTAACCGTTGCGGCTTCGTAACGCCGTTGATCGTTTGCGTTAACTCATTTTCCATTTCTTCTACACCTTTCATTAGAATACGCTGCACACCGCGCGACGCACAATACTTATCGTCGGACTGTAAACGAAGTGCGGCGCGAGCGAGCGGTAATCATCGTTGCGGCGCTGTGTAGCGCAGCATTGCAGATGCCCGAAAATGTACCTCGTCAATGGTTCTTCGTCCATCAACGCGGACAAAAGTTTGATAAGCGTTGCCGTTTCAAAACAGGTTCGTTATCTTATGGGCGATAGATTAGCAGATAGTGTTCGATAAGTTTATGTTTCACAAATCAATCTAAGCTCGACTTTATCCATTTTGGAAACAGGGGACGTAAATAAAAGACTTAGCGTCCCAATTATTCGCCAGACTTTTTGAATCTCGGTCAAAAAGAGGACATTCAAAAAGTCTGACGTTGAAAACAAAAGACTTATACCGCCATCATTTTGCTGCTCTAAAAATGGATAAAGTCGAGCTAAGAAGCTGTTTGGAAATTCGTTTTTGCGCTGAAAGCGCAGACAGAAAGTAGCCGGAGGTGAAACCTCTGGAACGGCGGCGCAGCGAGGATCGCGCATTGAAGATGCGCGCAGACGTATCTCGGCGCGCGGTCAGCGCGGAAACATCGCGCCGACGCAAACCGGACGGTTCACGTCCGGCTACTTTCCTTCTCGCCGCTTCGCGGCTAAAGAATGAGTTTTCAAACAGCTTCTTAGATAACTTGCCGCCAATCTGCCTTTTTACTTTCGGTTCGCATGAAAAGTTTACCTATCTCTCAAATATATTGTAGCAATGCAAACAACAAATAGTTATAGATGCGCGAACTGCGGCCTTGTGAATTTTGCGAACGCCGGACAGTGCAGGCGTTGCGGAGCAGTGTTGCATGAAGAGTATGCTACGGAAGACGGCGCGCTTGAAAGTGAAAAGAGCCGTAGCGTGGTGAAGCGCCTGCTGATTACTCCGGCTGTCGTGTTCTGTATACTCTTCATCTGGTACGTTTCGCTGTTTGCGACCTCCGATCCGATCTCGTTTGAACAGAAACAGACCGTGCATCGCGCGATCAAGGTGCTTGAAGAAAAGGGATTCACGCGCGAGGCGTTCGTGTTGCGCAATCCGGCGAGTTACCGCGCGACGGATAATTGGTGGAACGCTTGTGTCGGACATGCTACTGCATATGCGGCAACGAACTTTCCGTTTGAAGTGGTGACGCTCTACCCGGATTTTTTCAACGTGCCGGTTGACGACGTTGAACGCGCGATGATGTTGCTGCATGAATCATATCATCTGCGCGGGCGCGGTGAACCGACGGCATTCGCTGGCGTATGGCGCGACAAAGCGAAGCTTGGCTGGACGCAAAATGTTTACGGCGCGACGCGTGCATGGCGCAACGTGCGGGAATTTACGGCGCGCTATGCGCCTGAACAATTTCGTTGCGGTCTTGACGCGCAAACAGATTGCGCACAATAATCCCTGCACACTTCCGCAAGATCAAATAACAGATGGGATTTGTCAGGCTATTGACCTAAGTTAAAATGAGAAAATCAAAAGTCGGCTCTAATTCACAGAGCGAAGAACCTGCGAGCGCGTCGCGTCGCCGCTTCAATAAAATCGTTGCCGCCACAGCGTTAGCCGCCGTGCCGCTCGCCGCTTCAATTGCGAGTGCGCAAACGCCGAGCACGACCAAAGAAACGCCCGCGCCGCCGAAGCCGCAACCATCGCCCGCCGCAACGACGACTGCGGCGACAGCAACGCAAAAACCTTCGCCGCTCGCCGAAGCTTACGCGGAAGTAGCGCGCGCGCGTTTCGGCAATCAAGTCACGCCCGAACAATTCGCGCAGATTAAGAAAGAGCTTGACGGCAACGTGCGCACGGCGGATCGTTTGCGCGCAGTGAAATTACAGAACGCAGACGAGCCTGATTTTATTTTCAGTGCCTGATTATCAGGAAAGTAAGAAAGCTGCGGTAATAAAAGTAATAAAGCAATCGCGCCGCTTAAGTTTTGCTTTCCACGCTAACCTTTCGCTTTGTCACTTTTAACTTTTCCTGCTTATGATGCTCTCCGATAAGGTTTTATTTTCCACTGTCACGGAACTCGCCGCAGAAATTCGTGCGCGGCGCATCTCGCCCGTTGAATTAACCGAAGCTTACCTCGATAGGCTACAAAGATTCGGCCAGCGGCTCAACGCAGTCGTAACGATTATGCGCGACATGGCACTTGTGGAAGCGCGCGAGGCCGAACGCGAAATTCGCGCAGGTCGTTATCGCGGCGCGCTGCACGGCATTCCCTACGGCGCGAAAGATTTGCTTGCGACGCGCCACGCCAGAACGACTTGGGGTGCGGCGCCGTACAAAGATCAACAATTCGCGGAAGACGCAACAGTCATCAAAAGACTGCGTGAGGCGGGCGCAATACTTGTTGCGAAATTGGCAATGATCGAACTCGCTGGCGGCATGGGTTACAACCAAGCGGACGCGAGCTTGACGGGCGCGTGCCGCACGCCCTGGAACACAGAGTTTTGGAGCGGTGGTTCATCTTCGGGGCCGGGCGCGGCGGTGGCAGCAGGTCTCGTCGGCTTCGCCATTGGTTCGGAAACTTCCGGCTCGATCATCACTCCGGCAGCTTACTGCGGCGTCGCTGGCTTGCGTCCGACCTACGGCGCAGTCTCGCGTCACGGCGCAATGGCCTTGAGTTGGACACTCGACAAGTTAGGGCCGATGTGTCGCTCTGCGCAGGATTGCGAGCTGATTTATAGTGCCATCGCCGGGCGCGATCCGCTTGATTCTTCCTCGCGCGATGCGCCGCTCGGCACACCGCTGGCAATGTCTTCGCGACGTGGCGCGCCCGCTCATCCGCGCATCGGTGTGATTAAAGATTCATACGAGAAAGCGCAACCCGCCGTGCGCGAGAATTTTCTGCGCTCGCTTGATGTACTAAAGAAGTTTGCGACGCTTGAGATGGACGTGAAGCTGCCGGATTTTCCTTACGGCGCGGCGGTTGGAACAATCGTTGATGCGGAGGGCGCGAGCGCGTTTCGTGAATTGATCGAATCGGGACGCGTGCGCGAACTTGCTTCACCCGAAGGACGCGTCGGCGGCTATGCGGCATCGCTCGTCACAGCCGTTGATTATCTTCACGCGATGCGTCTACGCACACCGATGCGACGCGCGTGGGCGGAAATGTTTTCAAAGTACACAGTGCTCGTTGCGCCATCGCGCGCGACCGTTTCGTATCCTGTCGGCAAGCCTTTCGATCAAGCGTATCCGAATCTTGGCACAACCGTTTCGCCCATTGGCGCGGCTAATCTGGTGGGCGTGCCCGCCATTTCTGTGCCGAACGGTTTCGGTGAAAACAACTTGCCGACCGGCATCCAATTCGTCGGCGCGGCGTGGAGTGAGAATGTTCTGTTAGACCTTGCGAATCGGTATCAACAAGCGACAGCTTGGCACAAACAACATCCTGACCTCACTTAAACGCAGTTAACATTGCGAGCTTATAAAGCCATTTCCAGCAGACGCGGAAGATCGAGCATAAGCGCGATGCTGCCGTTGCGTAGTTCGGTTGCGCCGCTGATACCGCGCCAACGAGCCGCGTGACGTCCGAGTCCGCGCACTAGAACTTCCCTGTGCCCGTCCCACTCATCAACCGCGACGACGGCCTGTTTCAACTCTCGCACGGAATCTTCCCCGCGCTGGCTTGCGACATGTGAGACGATGACGGGCACGCGTTCTTCCTGTTGCAAGGCTATCGCAGCAGTTGTTTCTTGCGCAAGCAGTTCGCGCAAGTTGAAGAGTGGCATCACCTCGCCCCGCCAGCGAACAGCGCGCGAATGTCCTATGCTCTGAATTTCATTCCGCGCGACAAAACCCGCTTCCGCGATGTGGCTCGCGTCAATGCAGTAAGCGTATCCGGCAGAGCGCACGACGAGCGACGGCACGAGCGCCATTGTTGTCGGCAGCACCATTTCAAACGTCGTGCCTGCGCCCATCTCGCTCGCGACACGCACTTCACCGCCGATTCTTTCAATGGCGCTCTCGACGACATCCAATCCGACGCCGCGCCCAGAGACATTTGAAACAGCGGCGGCGGTTGAAAAACCCGGACGAAAAATTAAGCGCAGGCTCTGTTCTTTGGTGACCGTTGTGTTGGCGTTGATAATTCCGCGTTCGACGGCAGTGCGTGCAACGCGTTGCGGATCAATGCCGCGCCCGTCGTCTATCACGCGAAGGCGCACGCGACTACCTTCGGCGGCGGCTTCGATTGACACGCGCCCGCGCCTTTCTTTGCCCGCGTGAGTGCGTTCGTCCATCCCTTCGATACCGTGATCGACGGCGTTACGCAAGAGATGCAGAAGCGGCTCGGAGATCGCGTCGGCAAGTGATTTGTCGAGCCGCACATCGCCGCCTGTTGTTTCAAAATCAATTTCTTTGCCGATGGAGCGAGCCGCCATTTCGCCCGCGCGCGCGGCGCGTTGCAGCGTCTGCGCGATTGAAACCATACGCAGATCAATGAGGCGTTCTTCCAACTCTGTGAAACGGCGTCGTATGCGCGCGGCGCGAATCTCCGTGTCTGTTCGTTCGGTGCGCGAAAGATTCTGTTGCAAGGCGAAATCGAGCGCGCCCGCAGTGTCCGTTAAAAGCTCGTGGGTGGCGGAAATTATTTCGTCAAGCTCGGATAGTTCCACGCGCACCAGCGTCGAGAGTGGAGCAAGCGAGGCGACGGTGGCAACAGCATTTTCCTCAGAAGCACTTTCCTCTACTAACACAGCTTCGCTTTTTGTTCCGGCGATGTTTTCTTGTTTGCTTGTTGCATTTAATGTGCTGGCGGATAAATCTATGAGCGCGACGTTGCCGAAAGGCGCCAGACGCGCGGCGGCTTCCTCGCCTGTGGATTCTGTGGCGTAAACAATACGGAAGCTGATTTGATCGGGCGCAGACGCTTCGTGTCCGGGCATCGTCGAAATCATTTCACCCGTTTCGGTGAGCGCATCGCTCAAGTCACGAAAGCGTTCATCGAAAGTCATTAAATCAAAACCGACCGCGACGACGAAAAGATGCGCGCCTTCACCTGCGGCCTCACGAAAGCGGTGCATCTCGTATTCGCTCAGAGAGTTTTTGATGTCTTCTGGAAGCGCGTTCAGTAGTTGATCTTGAAGCGAAGTGGCAACGGCGGCGGAGACGTTTGCGGTTTCGCCTGTGAGCGATAAACGTCGTAGACGCTCGATCAAAGTACGCGAAGTGGGCAGCGTTTCAGCGCGTGCGATGGCGCTTAGACTTTGCGCGACGGCGTTTGTTGCATCGTCGAAGGCATCGAGCGCGGCATCGTCAACGTTCAACTGACCGAGACGCACCTGATCCAGCAAGGACTCAAACTCGTGCGCGATTTCAGCAATTGAATCTAATCCGGCTGCCAACGCTGAGCCTTTGATTGTGTGAACATGACGAAAGATACGCCCGACGAGTTCGCGCCGCACACGCCCTTCGCTACGCCGCACGCGCAACGCCTGCATATCGCCGATCAGTCCATCAATCAAATCGTCGGCTTCAGCTAAAAACTCGCGTAGCAGTTGAACATCCATAAGGATAAAAGCAGTATTCAGGAGTCAGAAGTCAAGAGACAGAATAAGAGCAAGAACGTGTGCGATTATGTATAGACGTGCTTGTTATCGCTTCTTCATTCTGACTTCTGAATACTGTCTCCTGACTCCTCTTCTCATTTTCTTCCGAGCCGCCGGTTAATGATATTCCGCAATTGGTCTGTGGTGAAAGGCTTGGCGAGGTAATCGCCCGGCGCGAGCGAGAGACGTTGGCGTGTTTGTTCGTCGAGCGCTTCTGTGGAAATGACGATGACCGGAATGCGGCGCAAGCTCGCATCCGCTTTGATAAAGCGCAGTAGTTCGAGGCCACCTATTTCCGGCATGTGTACGTCCGTCAAAACAAGATCGACGGGCGCGGTGCGCAGCAGTTTAAGCGCTTCAAGACCGGAAGCAACGCGTGTGATTTCCAGATCGGCGGCACCCGCGAAAGCGGCGGCAACAAGTGCGCGCGTCGCAAACGAATCATCCACTACAAGTATGCGCTTCATCGTAAGAAGGTAAACAAATTATTCCGGCGCGGAGAATTTCAGCCGCGTGGAATCAATTGTCTGAAAGCGCATTTGCAGTGTGAGGCGTAGATACTTCTGCGCCCGCGCGTAATTGTCCTTTCAAATGTAAAGTTGTGGGAGGGACTTAACTTCTTAACTTAAAGCCGTGTGTTCGTCGCCGTCGCGTTGTTCGGCAGTGGTAGCGGCAACATCTTCTGCGTCGAGCGTTTCATCAACGTTCGTTTGCGGATGCTGTTCGTCCAGATCGCGTTTGATCGCGTCGAGGATACCATTGATAAACTGCGTCGCTTCGTATGTCGAGAAGCGGCGCGCGATTTCTAAAGCTTCATTGATGGCGACGGTGCGCGGCGTCGGCTCGTACATGAATTCGTAAACGGCGAGGCGCAGCACATTGCGATCAACGATAGCCATACGCGGGATGCGCCAGTGCTCTGCGCGCGAGCGTATACGCTCATCCAACTCTTCCTTGTGCGCGAGCGTGCCGGTGGCAAGCCGCGTCGCAAATTCGCGCGCCGCGTCCTCTATATCCGCCTCACCCAACTCATGCCAATACAGACGCACCAATTGATCGGGGCGCATTTCTGAAACATCAGCCGCAAAGAGCATTTGCAAGGCACACTCACGCGCCTTACGTCGCGAACCCATAATAAATTAAGTAGGAAGTAGGAAAGCGAAAGCCGTATGCGGGAGCAACTATATTAATCTGGCGCAGAGAAAATATTTTAAAAGCATGGTTCTCGCCACACTTCCTACTTTCTGCTTTCGCCTTTCTACGTTGCTTCCTGCCCTTCGCCTTTCTACTTCTTTGTAAACGCTTCCTTGTAAAGATTGACCAACTCGACCGCAGACATTGCGGCCTCGAATCCCTTGTTGCCCGCTTTGACTCCGGCGCGATCAATCGCCTGTTCCAGAGTGTCCGCCGTGACGATGCCGTAAACGACCGGCAAGCCCGTTTCCATTCCGGCCTGCGCGATGCCTTTTGTCGCTTCGCCCGCGACATACTCAAAGTGCGGCGTCTCTCCGCGAATGATCGTGCCGAGACAAATCACCGCGTCAAACTTTCCCGCCGCCGCAACCTTGCGTGCTAGCAAAGGAATCTCGAACGAACCCGGCACGCGGTAAAGTTCGACGGCCTTTGCATCCGCGCCCAAACGCTCAAGCGCATCGAGCGCACCTTCAATCAAACGCGCTGTTAGAAAATCATTCCAACGGCTCGCGATAATCGCAAAGCGAAAGCCTGCGGCCTGAAGATGTCCCTGATGTACAACGGCGGGCTGCAAAATTATTCACGCGCTCCGGTTACACGAAAGATTGACGAGCACTCGCAGTATAGGTGAAGCGCAGATGAGTGACAAGCGCCAACTATTTTTTTGCAAACTGTTCAGTACGATGGCTGATTCTTAATTCGATCATGACGACCGCGCTCTAAAAAGCAACCCTTGCTTTTTACGTAAATTTTACATAGAATATCCCCACTGACTTGATAAGCAAAATGACTTATCGGGCGGTGGAATCTCTACTTCGCTCAATAGCAGTTAGCAAAAGCGAAGCTAGCACTGGCTGTGGTTACATCTGACTAAGCTCCCGGCTGTCAGAGCACTATGCTAAAAGGTCGATTTCAACCACTGCTGAAAATTGAATGGAAAGATAATGGAGTAGAAAAAATGAACACCCCTACAAGGAAGATAAGTAGTCGCGGTTCGCCTAAAATAGAAAAGGAGAAGGTTCGTCTTAGTCTCGATATTTCTCCAGAGTTGAACACACTTCTTGAGCAGCTTGCCGTTACAACCGGCGGCACTAAAAGCGAGGTGCTTCGTAAGGCGATTTCTTTAATGGAAGTAGCTGTTGAAGCAAAGCGTCAAGGCAAGAAGTTCGGCATCGCAGAAAGAGACCAACAACTTTCGACGGAGATTATCGGGCTTTGATTGAATCGAGCTTGCCCGATGGCGAATGGAAAAATTGATCTCAATGATTTAGCTAACAGACCCGATCATCAGCTTTCAATCGTGCCGCGCGAAGAACCTACCGAGAGGAACGCGCGACTCGAACTTGAAAAAGCCGATGCTGCTCACAAGCGGCGGATAGACCTAGCTCTGCACATCACTACGCTTGCGATCATCGCGGCTACGTTCGGCGTGTGCGCTTACATAATTCTGGCGCGCACGTTCAGTTCCGATACAGATAAGTTGGCGGCGGCGCTGCTCACTGCTATCGTAACCGGACTTGTCGGATATGTAACAGGCAGAGCATCGAAATGAAGCTTCAGTTAGAGCTTCCTTACGTATACTTCCAAGTCGGCGCGTTTCACACGCTATGCGCGCCCTGAGCTTGCCCGTATTTGCGGGTTCGTCGTTCATGCTGTCTGTCTCAACCACGGCACTCTCATACCAAATTCATCGGCGTCGGGTTCTTCGCATCCCTTGTATAGTCGTAAAAGCCTCGCCCCGATTTGCGTCCGTAGAGACCTGCAAGCACCATGCGTTTGAGCAGCGGCGGCGCGGCGAAACGTTTTTCGCGGAATTCGTTGAACATAATCTCCGCGATGTAATAAGTCGTATCGAGGCCGACGAAATCGCCGAGCGTAAACGGCCCCATAGGGTAACCGCAGCCGAGTTTCATCGCGTTGTCAATATCAACAATCGAGCCGACGCCTTCTTCGAGCGCTCGGATCGCATCGAGCATGTAAGGCACAAGCAAACGGTTGACGATGAAGCCTGTTTTGTCTCCGGCGCGCACAGGCGTTTTGCCTAGACGCTGGCCGAACTCGATTGCTTGTTCGTAAACGGCTTCGTCTGTCAGAATCGTGCGAACGACTTCGACGAGTTTCATCAGCGGCACTGGATTAAAGAAGTGCAGACCGATGAAACGTTTTTGGCGTTCGGCAGGAGTCGCGGTCATCATCTCCGTGATCGAAAGCGACGAAGTGTTCGAGGCGAAGATTGTTTCCGGCTTGCAGAGTTCGTCTAGTTGTCTGTATGTGTCGCGCTTGATATCCAGATTTTCAATGATCGCTTCGATGATGATGTCGCAATCCGCAAGGTCTTTGAGCGACGTTGTGCCAGACAGACGCCCGCGAAATTCTTGTTGCTGGTCAGTTGTAATCGTGCCTTTTTCGGCGAACTTGGCGAGCGATTTTTCGATGCCTGCGAAACCTTTGTTGATGACCTCTTCGGATACTTCGCGCACGATTGTTTCAAAGCCCGCGCTCGCAGCGGTCTGCGCAATGCCCGCGCCCATCAGCCCGCAGCCGAGCACGCCTACTTTCTTAATCTCCATACTTAATTTCGATTCTCCTTCGTAAATTTCTATCAAAGCTTACTTTTGATTCTCCGGCTTGCGAACTTGTTTCTCGTCACGCGTATCTTTTTCTTGCGGCGCTGTTTCCTGTAATTGCAAACCATACTGCGCGCCGTTTGTCCTAAGAAACTCGTGAAAGTTTTTCTGCCACACTCCGAAGCCGTTGATGAGTTCCTGTTGCTGCTTCTGCGCACGCCGTGTTGATAATTGCTGCGGACTTGCGATGGCGAACCCGCGTGCGCGAACGAGCAATGTTTTCAAATCGTTTCGCAGCGCATTTGTTTGTTCATCGAGCGGCACCACATTGTCGAGCGTAGTGATAACCTGATCCACAGCGTTCGCATCATGATTGTTCAGTGCAGAGACGAAAGCCTGTTGGCCTTCGTTAAGCGCTTTGAAGTAATTGATGAATTTCGATGCCTCGCTGAAAGGCAACATGACGGGCGCGTTCGCCGCGTTTACTTGTTGTGGATAATCTTTGAAATGACGCGCGACCATCACAAAGCTTGCGATGACGAGCGCGAGCATTGCGATCTGTATTAATTGCCAGACCAAAGTGGCACGGCGCGTTTCGCCCGGACGCTTGTAATCAATGACGAGCGCGAGCGCTGCGCCCGCGATAAGGCCGCCTAAGTGCGCCGCGTTGTCTATGAACGGCACTGTGTAGCCGATGAAGAGATTAAGCAGAATCGTCGGCAGCATTCCTGTGCCGAAAGCGCGCTTTAATTCGTCGGGCAGTTCGTGGCGAAACTTAATGCCGAAAACAAAAAGCACGCCGATCAAACCAAAGAGCGCGCCGGAAGCTCCCGCCGATGGGCCGTCGCCGCCGCGAAACAGAAAACGCCCGAGCAGCCCGTCCTGCATCTGATGACTCGCGGCGAAATAGCTTGCCGCGACGCCGCCCACGCCCGCCACCACCCAGAACAAAACGAACTTTGCCGAGCCGTAAAGCTTCTCGACATAAGGCCCCAGCATAAAAAGGCCGTACATATTGACGAGCAGATGAATCACGCCGATGTGTATGAACATCGGTGTCACTAAACGCCACCACTGTCCTGCGTTAATCAGTGAATTGAATTTCGCGCCGTAAGCCATGAGCGTGGCGACGGATGGCTCCCAGACGTTGGCCGCGTTGCCCTGCAACATCAACAGAAAAACGAAGACGTTAGCGGCGATGAAGATAATCGTGAAGCTTGCCGGGCGCGTGAACACGGCGCGCGCGAAGCGTATCGCCTCGCGGTCATAAGCCATACGCAAGCCTTTTGATTGCGCTACGCCACCGCGTGTGGCGGCGTTTGTGAGCGGCGCGCCGCATCGCTCGCAGACGCTTTCGCCTGCGCCGACAATCGCGCCGCAACTAAGACAAACTCCAGGACGCCCGGCGCGAACGTTTCCACTCGATTGATTTTCAGACAAACTTTATTAAGCCAGCCACAGATGATTTCAGAATGCCACACCATACACGCTTTGCCCCGCTGACACGACAGCGAGCGCGTCATACTCAATTCGCGAACGACGCATGAAGCGCCCGGTAATTCATTTTCCGAAGCGAATGCGGTGAGGGATTCTAACCTGAATCGGCGCGCTCTGTCATGCGAGGCGGGCAAAACCTTTGGCGCGTTCGTCGGTTAAAGCCGCGCTTCGCTGGTGTCCGACGGGTCTTCCGTCAAGTTGATTTCCGATAATGTTTCAAAATGATTGAACTGACCGCGCGCAGTTATTGATGAAGTACCCGCCGCGCAAGTTTTCCTAGTAAATTTGCCGTTTGGTAGCTTCCGGTGCAATGGTACGAAGCTTGCTCTGTGCGTGTGCAGGAGAATACTGCTCAACGGCGAGAAACATGACTTTTACTTTCATTCTAAACAATCAATGCCGTGATTCGCACATTAAAGCGAAGCTACGGGCTATCGTCGCGCCATACTAATCTACACACTTCGCAGCCTACGGAAATTCTATATATGTTGTCTTCGCTTGCACTGAAGAATGCGCCGCCGACAAAACAGCCATACGCTTACAAGGCATCGGCGGGCGCGCCTGAATCCTTTGAGCTTACAGGTAAAGATGAAGCGGAAGCGCTCGACTTTCTCGCCAAACGTCCGTTGCAAACTGTGTTTATGAGCGGTTTGATACGCGACAATGGCATCGTCAGTGCTTTGAATCGTGGCACCTTCTACGCCTCTCGTGATGATTACGGCGAAATAACCGGCATCGCGTTGATCGGCCATGCAACGATCATCGAAGCGCGCACACCTGCGGCGCTCAAAGCCTTCGCATATCTTACGCAAAACAACCGGCGCGCCGCCCATATGATCTTAGGCGAAAGCGCGCAGATTTCCGGTTTGTGGCAGCTTTATGCCGGGACTGGACGACGTGCACGCCGGATTTGCCGCGAAGCGTTGCTTGAACAGCGATATTCCACAGAGGAGCATGAGGTTGTGCATGGCCTGCGTTGCGCGACGCTTGCTGATCTGGCACACGTGATGCCCGTTCAAGCGCAGATGGCTTTTGCAGAAAGCACAGTGAATCCGATGGACGTTGATCCACTCGGTTTTCGTCTGCGGTGTGCGCGCCGCATTGAGCAGGATCGCGTGTGGGTATGGATCGAAGACGGGCGATTGCGCTTCAAAGCTGACATCATGGCCGACACACACGGAGTGATTTATCTGGAAGGAATTTACGTTGCGCCCGAAGATCGCGGCAGGGGCTATGGTCTGCGCTGCCTTTCGCAAGTGAGCCGTAATCTTCTTTTGCGTGCGCAGTCGGTGTGCCTTCTCGTCAATGAACATAATCAACCGGCGCTCAACTTTTACCGGCGCGCCGGGTTCAAGCTGCGCAACCACTTCGATATGATTTACCTTCAACAAACCTAAGCCGCCACCGGACTTTCTTCAAAGATAACATCTCAGCGCGCGGCACGGCTTAAGTGTCGGCAGATTATTATCTCCAAGTCATCAGAGACAATCTGTCACATTGGCAAACGGGTATTCTTCATCCTGACCGATTCGGTCACTCTGGCAAACCCAATTTAACGAAGGAATCGCTGATTTCCTTAGATAATCAGCCCTTACAGATTACCGGAACGATGGTACGAAGCTTGCCATTGTCTTGGCGCCGGATGCACGTCCGCCCTAGCAAACGAATTTCATGTTTTCCGGCCACGGTGCAGCCCCCGTAAGGAGGGCAATTAAGTAATGAACAATAAATCCACAGCAATAATTAAACGCATCACGTCCTTCGCACTGATGTTCTCACTATGCCTCGGCATCCTGATCTGCGATGTTGTCCGGGCGAATGCGCATGATATTTCAACGGGTACATACACAGGACAAAATCAGAAGATGTCTTCTGATCTTCAGGAGCAAATCAGCAAAGTGTCGCCCGACACGCGACTCCGGGTCATCATTCAAATCTCAAGTATCAAGCGTTCGCTACTCAACTCCTTTCTCCTGCGCAGCGATGTATCGGTTCGGAGCGATTTACAGAAATTAGATTCTATCGTGGTCGAACTGCCCGCGCGCATCATTGCCGATATAATTGCTTACGGAGGAGCAAAGTACATCTCGCTCGACCGGGAAACTAAATCGTTCGGTCATATCTCGGCCACGACCGGCGCGGATGCCGTGCGCCAGTCAACAACGACTTCACTGCTTGGCGGCACAACGACCACCACGCTCGACGGCACAGGCATCGGCATCGCCGTAATTGATTCCGGCATTGATGTAACACACAAGGGTTTTCTGGACAAAAGCAATACTGTACGCGTTGTCGCAAGCAAAGATTTCACGGGCGAAGGCCGCACCGATGATCCTTATGGACACGGCACGCACGTCGCTTCAATCGCGGCCGGTAATGGCCGCATCTCTAACGCCACTTATGTCGGCATTGCGCCTAACGCCAACATCGTCAATTTGCGTGTGCTGAATTCAAAAGGCACAGGCTCTGTCTCCGGCCTTTTGAATGCGCTTAACTGGGTGTTGAGTTACCGTACGCAGTACAGCATTCGCGTCGTTAATATGAGCCTCGGCTCACCCGCCGTTGATTCTTTCAAGAATGATCCGGTCTGTCTGGCCGTGCGCAAACTGGTTAACGCGGGCATCGTCGTCACTGTCGCCGCCGGTAACAACGGTAAGAACAGCGCAGGTCAGAAAGTCTACGGGCAGATTCACTCGCCCGGCAACGAACCTTCGGCAATCACCGTCGGTGCGGCGAACACCTTCGGCACGGACGCACGCTCTGATGATGCTGTGACAACTTACAGTTCGCGTGGGCCGACACGCAGCTTCTATACGGACTCCTACGGCGTTAAGCACTACGACAATCTTATCAAGCCTGACCTCGTCGCGCCCGGCAATAAGCTAATCTATGCTGAAGCGTTAGACAATCTGCTCGTCACGCAAAACCCGCAACTCGACGCAGGCGTCAGCCCGGTTGATAACCGCAAGATGATGTACCTGAACGGCACTTCGATGGCTGCACCCATCGCGGCTGGCGCGGCAGCATTGCTCTTGCAAGCGAATCCGAAGTTAACGCCGAACATGGTCAAAGCATTGCTCATGTACACGGCGCAGCCACTGGCAGGCTTCAATATGCTGGAGCAGGGCGCAGGCGAGCTTAACATCGAGGGCGCAGTGCGGCTTGCCAAGCTTGTGCGCACTGATTTGCTGGCGACTACGCTTGTTGGCGCGCCGCTTCTAACTACCTCGACGCTTCCATCTCCACAGACAACAATTGCCGGACATACGTTTGTGTGGTCGCAAGGCCTCATCACGAACAAGAACTACGTGACCGGCACCAGCTTAATAACGAAGTATCAAGGGATGTACGGTCTGGGCGTGCTGATCGGCGACGGCGTCTTAATCGGTGATGGTGTGCTGGTTGGTGATACGACGATGATGTCGAGCGGCGTGCTGATCGGCGATCAAATTCTGACGAGCACCGGGATCACGTTAAGCGAAGGCACACCGTTTCTAAGCTGCGGGGTCTTGATTGGCGACGCTGTGCTGATCGGCGACGGTGTCTTAATCGGTGACGGTGTCTTAATCGGTGACGGTATATTGATCGGCGACGCTGTGCTAATGAGTGACGCCGTGTTACAGGCGCAATCTGCTCAGTCAAATGGCGATGACACGTCTTCTATGCAATTGCAGGTTGATACGGGCGTGGATTACTTAGGCTACTACTAAAGTCTTAGCTTCCGGCTTTACGGGAGACTTTAATGTTTCTTTAATCAAGCGCCGAAATACGAAACAACTCCCGGACGAATACACACAATGGAAAGCACCGGCAGAAAAAGATACGCTAAACCATTCTTATGGTTAGTTATCACTGCCGGTGCTTTCGCTTGCCTGCGCTCGATCTATTACTTGCAGGTTGCGCAGCTTGACGTAAGTTTCCTGCTGGTCGCGCTTTTCACCATCTGCATCGGCTCACGCATCATCGTCAAACTCCCGAGCGGCACTTCGCAAGTAACTGTCTCCGACACCTTTGTATTTCTGACGATACTGCTCTTTGGCGGTGAGGCCGCAGTATTGCTGGCGGCTGCCGAAGGGCTTGCCACAACTCCGCGCTTCAGCAAAAAACCGAGCGTTATTCTGTTTAACGCAGGGCAGATGGCGCTTTCTACGTTTCTCACGGTCTCCGCGTTACGAGTCTTCTTCGGCGACCACGCTATGCTTTCTCAGGGAGACTATTCCGGTAAGCTGCTCGCCGCGCTCTGCGTGATGGCGCTTGTGCAATACATTGTTAATTCCGGTGCGTCAGCAATCGCCGTGGCGCTTAAAAACGATCAACCGCTCTGGCACACGTGGCAAACAAATTACCTGTGGACATCCATCACACATTTCGTCGGCGCTTTCGCCGCAGGTATTATCGCCAAGCTAATTGCTATCGTCGGTTTCTATGCGCTTCTCGTGACGACGCCGATCATCACCATTGTCTATTTCACTTACCAGACCTATCTGAAGAACGTCGAAGCGGCGGCGCAGAACGCGCTCCAAGCCGAACGCCACGTCGAAGAACTATCGCTCTACATCGCTGAACAGGAACGCATTCGTGAGCAGTTTTCGCAGATCGAAAAACTTTCCGCTCTCGGCGAACTCGCTTCCGGCGTGGCGCATGACTTTAATAATACGCTCGCAGGCATTCTTGGGCGCGCGCAACTGATGCTGCGCACCAACGATCCAGAAAAGATCAAGCGCGGTCTCAACATCATTATTCAATCGGCAGAAGATGGAGCGAAAACTGTCAAGCGCATTCAAGACTTTGCCAGACAACGCCGCGATCACGATTTCGAGCCTGTCGCAGTGGATCAAATTCTTCTAGACATCGGAGAGATTACTCGCCCGCGCTGGAAGGATCGCGCTGAAGCCGCCAACATCCATATCAATCTAAATCTCAACGTTGAGACACATGCGATGGTGATGGGCGATGCGTCGGAGCTACGCGAAGTGCTCGTCAACATGGTCTTCAACGCGGTGGATGCGATGCCGGAGGGCGGCACGCTCACGCTGGCCGCGCGCGAAATCGCTGGCTCCGTTGAGATCAGCATCGGCGACACAGGCACTGGCATGAGTCAGGAAGTCCGCTCACGTATCTTTGACCCATTCTTTACAACAAAAGGCAAAGCGGGTTTGGGACTCGGCCTCGCCGTCAGTTACGGCATTATCCGGCGTCACGAAGGCGATGTCGAAGTTGAATCGGAACCGGAGCGCGGCACTACTTTCCGCATCAAGTTGCCGATAGCGACGGACGTAGCGAAAACCGCAGCAGAGGTATCCATGCCCGCCGCCGCGCCGGATGTCAGTAAAACGCTAACGGTGGACACAACGGCTACGCCGCTCGTACAGCCTGCGCGAACAAAGATTCTTGTTGTTGACGACGAACAAATGGTGCGTGACCTTCTGCGCGATGTGTTGGAAAACGAAGGGTGTGAAGTCGTGTTAGCAAGCGGTGGTCATGAGGGACTCGAAACTATCGAGCGCACGGAATTCGACGCGGTCTTTACAGATGTAGGGATGCCGGGCATGAGCGGATGGGAATTAGCGCGCGCCGTGCGTGAACGTAACGCCTCGATTCCGATAGCAGTGATTACCGGCTGGGGCGAGGCCGTCGGCTCAGATGAGCAAAAGGCGGCGCAGGTAGATTGGATCGTCACCAAGCCCTTCGGCACTGAACGTATCAGCGAACTTGTGCAACAAGTCTCGCAACGTAGAGCCGACAACATCATCAGCAATCACCGCGGCAGTGCCCGAATAGAATTTACAGTTGCCGCTTGAACTACTGGAAGAAGCTGCCCGGTAGCAGAAGCTGTCGAAACTTTTCGTCAGTATTTACCTTCCAGAGCAACGTTAGCAATTATCATTTCCGATGTTCATCGCTTAACCGCTGATGATGCTCAATTGCATTGCTTACAGTCGCTTCAATCTTTTCTATATGGAAAGGTTTGAGCATGTAATCAAAGGCTCCCATTTTAATCATGCCCTGCGCGTACTCCTGATCGCTGATTCCTGAGATAACAATCACGGGTGTCATAGGATGGTGTTGCCGCACGTGGCCGAGCAGTTCCAACCCGCTCATGCCGGGCATTGAAATATCCGTTAGCACAACGTCATAAATTTCCGTATCTAAAAATTGCAGAGCCTTTTCTGCTGTCTCTGCCACATGGCAAAAGTGCTCGCCCTCAAACACTTCGTAAAGTGTATCCCGGATCGCGGCATCATCATCAACAATTAGTATACGAGCCATTTAGAATAGTTCCTTTACCGATTGCCTTTGATTTCTGCGGCGCTATGACAGTCCGGCAGTTTTAATACGAAACGTTTTGGTGTTGTCCTCTGCGCGCGGATTATTTTGCGTGTGCCCGCAAAGGAAATTCCTGTTACACTTTTCATAAGATGAACGGGACACATGATTTCACAGACATCTCGGTTTTACCACGCACGCTCGGCCTCTCGGACGACCCGGCTGAACAACTGCGCGAGCGGCGCGAACTGCTAATCTTCAGTTGCGGCGATAAATTGTTTGGCATCTTCGCGGATGAAACGAGCAGCGTGACGCAAAACAGCAGTCCGACGCCTTTGCCGCACGCGCCGCCGGGCGTACTCGGCATTGTCGGCGTGCGCGGGCGTATGTTAACACTGCTTGACCCACTCGCCATCGTCTATGGCAAGAACGCTCGACAGCCCGCGAAAAACTTCTTTGCGGACTCTTTCATCATCGCCCTGCGAAGCGACGAACAACTCGCGCTGGCGGTTGATCGCGTCGAGCAGATCAGCGAAATCTTCGTTGAAGAAATTGCGCCGCTCGGTCGCGCTCAAAGCAACAGCGTGATTCTTGGAGTGCTTCATTATAAATCATCGCTTGTGACAATCCTTAACGTCGAAGAATTGTTCGCCGCAGCGATGCGCGGAGCTGAAAGACGCCGTCGCCGCTCAAAAAATTACCGGCAAAGCTAATAATAAGTGTCTAATGATGAATGAACGAGACGCGCCGGAAGCTGAAACACAGGCTATCGGCGACATACTTTGCCAACCGTATCCGATATCAAATATTCGGCTCTTCTTTATCTTCGTTTGATCCGCTAGCGTTATGCTGCCTTCGCCCGAAATTACGCTTGATCGTATCGCGCGGCTCGCTTTTTCGGGTGGCGCAACCGAAGACATGCGCGCGCTTGCCAAACTGCTCGGTCACGAAGACTGGCAAATGCGCCGTGCCGCCGCCGAAGCCATTATCGCGCAGGCGCGCAGCCACGCGGATAAACTGAACCTCGATGAACTTCTGGATGAACTCATCGAAGCTATCTCCGGCGACAGCGCGCAGACAGGGCGGCGCGCCGCTTCCATCGCCGTCCTTGAAGGCATCTGCTCGATAGCTCTGCCACGCATCGAAGCGGAAATAAAAGCGGCGCGACAACCTGCCGTGCGAATCGCGCTAGCGGGTATTGCAGGTGCGGCGGGAAGCGAGCGCGCCGTCAAGTTGCTTGCGCCGCTTGTGCGCGATGAAGATACGAACGTCGCGGCCGCCGCCATCGCCGCGCTCGGTCGCACAAACGATGCGCAGGCCACACGGATTCTTCTCAAGCATTTGGCAAGCACAAATGAATGGCTGCGTTTTGCCGCTGTCGGCGCGCTCGGCGAGTTAGGTGACGCGCGCGCGATTTTCAAATTGGAGGAACTGCTTGAAGATTCTTTGATGCAAGAGGCAGCGGCAATCGCGCTGCTTGAGATCGCAAGCCTTGAGTGCGGCGCGGCGCTTGCCAGACATCTGCGTGCTGAAGATAAAAGTTTGCGCCCCGCAGTGCTCGCCGCGCTTGTCTCGCTCGCGTGTGACGAACGCACCGCTTTGCCGCGCGCCATCAGCGACGCGATACACGCGCACGCTCGACAAGCATTTCGCCTGGCGAGCGATGAATCGACCTTCGTTGATCTGGCGCGCATGGCTTCTTCCTCGGACACAGAACACGCGCGTGCAGGTCTCGTCGCTGTGGGCTGGCTCGGCGATGTGCGTGCGGTGCCAATCATCATTGACGCGCTCACAAAACCACCTCTCGTTGGTGCCGCACGACGATCTCTCGCAGACCTTTCGCAAACGCCGCAAGCCCTTAACGCACTGCTCGCAGCGCAGCCGCACGCAATTGCGGCGCAAGAAATCGCGCTTGCTGCCGGACACGCGCGCAGTTTCGCAAGCCTTGAAGCAACCGCGCATTTGGCCGTCGAAGCGACTGACGCAGAGACGCTGGAGGCGTGCCTTGCGGCGCTTGCGCAGGCGCGCGAATGGGCACGCTCATTGCCGTCCGCACAAAAATTTGAATCAACCGAAGCGGCACGCGTTTACGACAACGTAAGGCGGCTGCTGGCGACGGCGCGCGGCACAACGCTCATCGAACTCGCAATGCTGCTCGGCGCGCTGTCACACTTTGTTCCAACTGCGATAGCCAGAGCCATCGATGAAGAATTATCAAAACGCGACGATGCTGTTCTGGCGCGCATGGCTTTCCGGCAGAATTTTTCGCCGCCGCTTGCCATTGAAGAAGCACGCAGGGCGCAACGCCACCCGGATGAGTCCGTGCGTTTGTTCGCCATCGAAATTTTGAGCGGACAATTAGCTTCATCCGAAAACATTTCGCTGGCGGCGCATCTAACGGATGAGGCCGTTAGCGTGCGGCGCGCGGGCGTGCGTGCCTTGCGGCGCGGGGTGCCAGCGTCTACGCGTGAGGTTAGCCGTGCGCTGCATGCGAGTCTCGCCGACGAAGACATTTGGGTCAAAGCCGAAGCACTTCTCTCGCTCGGCGCGCTCTTCGGCCATGACACTGAGGTTCGCGCGCAGCTACGTGAAGAGCTGGCGGCGGCGCATCCTTTATGCCGCGTCGCCGCTGCGCAGGCTTTAACCGCGCCCGCTTCGCTCATCTACGCGTCTGCGGAAACTTTTTCGTCATCGAATATTTCAACGGCACATGCGCCGTTATCGTTTCATGTGGATGCCGCCGATTGGCGCACGCTGGCGCAGATGGCGCGGCGCGACGCGCAGGCCGAAGTGCGCCGCGCCGTTGTGCGCTGCTTTGCTCATTGCTCGCAGCCGCGCACGATGCTTTCGGTGGCGCGCGCGGCGCTGAAGGACGCGGCGTGGCCTGTGCGACACGCCGCGATTGACGTGCTTGATAATTGCGCGGAAGCAGGCGCAGAGAGGTTACTGCTCGACTCTGCGGAAAACAGCGCAGAGACTGGGGCGGTGCGCGGCGCGGCATTGCGTGCCCTCGCCACACGCGGCGCGGCGGAAACATTGCCGCTTGCCTGCTACGCTCTCACGGAAACAAATGCGCCGCTCGCCGAAGATGCTTTCGCGGCCCTCTCAATTCTCAATCGCACGCACCGCGCTGAGCTTCGCGAGATGCGTTCATCATGCACGCCACGCGCCGCGTCCGTCATTGATTTCATACTCGCCGAAACAAGCGATACATCTGTGGGCGACACAGTAGCGAGCGAAACGTCTGGCGGGGTGCTTTAATCATGTCGCCGACTTTCTTCAATTCAGCCTTAAACTTTTTTCCGCACGCGGGCGATCCGGCGGGCATGGACGAAACGACTTTCCTACGCCTGCGCGATCTGATCTACGAATCATCCGGCCTTTACTTTGACCGTAAATCGCAATCCTCGCTTGAACGTCGTTTGCGTCCGCGCGTCGCTGCGCTGCACTTGGACGGCTTCGAGCAGTATTATCTTTATCTGCAATTTGATCGTGACCGGCGCGACGAAATGCAGCGCGCTCTCGATGCCGTCGCCGTTCACGAAACATATTTTTTCCGCGAGACACGCGCCCTCAAAGCTTTCAGCGAAGAGATACTGCCCGAGATTCACGCGCGCAATCTGGAGAAGCGCACACTGCGCGTGTGGAGCGCAGGATGCTCGACGGGCGAGGAAGCTTATACGCTCGCGATTCTGATTCTCGAATCAGGCCTCTTCGATGAATGGACGATTGAGCTTTCGGCGAGCGATCTCTCGCAGCGCGTTATCACTGAAGCGCGCGGCGGGCGTTATGCGGAACACTCTTTTCGCCAGATGGACGATGAGCGGCGCGCACGCTATTTCACAATGCAGCCTAATAATTCGTGGCTGATCGACGAACAACTGCGCAACGTCGTCAACTTCGGCTGCTTTAATCTCGCAGACAGTCGCCGCTTCGATATTTATTCAGACCTCGACGTAATCTTTTGCCGCAACGTGATGCTTTATTTCGACACGCCCGCGCGCCGAAACACTGTTGCGGGCTTTCATCATCAACTTTGCGACGGCGGCTATCTAGTGCTCGGCGCGTCCGAATCCCTCGTCACGCTGAACACTCCATTTCGCCTCGCGCATTTGCAGAACGATCTGGTTTATCAGAAGTGATTCAGTTTTGAGTTTTCAGTTTTAAGTTTTGAGCTTCTACTGAAAACCGAAAACTGAAAACTGTTTACTATGCTTTACCGCTTGCTCATCGCCGATGATTCGCCACTCTATCGTTTGCGTTTGTCGCAGATTTTCGCGGCTTCGGATTGCCTGCAAATCGTCGGGCTGGCGAATGACGGGCGCGCGTGCATCAAACAATTAACGGAGCGGCGCGCGGACGTGTTAGTTCTCGATCTGGAGATGCCGGAGTTGGACGGCTTCAGCGTGCTGCGCTGGGCAATGAAGCACAGGCCTCTGCCCGTTGTCGTGTGCAGTGGGCAGACGGATCGTGACAGCGTTTTTCAAGCGCTCGAAGCGGGCGCGGTGGATTTCATTACGAAGCCGGAACTGCGCCACGCGATTCGCTCCGAAGAGTTTGCCACACACTTGCGCGCGCGAGTGGAAGCGGCGGCTTCAGCGCACGCGTCTGCACTCAACCAATCCACCGCCGTGTTTGATGAAGACTCGAAGCAGGCTGCAACTCTCGCCGCGCGCCTTCCACACAGTTCGCTTATGAACCGCGCGCACATTGTCGGCATCGTCGGTTCTGCCGGAAGCCCAGCTGCCGTCAGTCAAATCATTTCTCGCTTACACGCAGATTTTACGACGCCCGTTGTGATCGCGTTGCACATGCCGCAGGGCTTCACGCGTTCATTCGCCGAACGACTTGCGCGTGCCACTCAACTGAGTGTTAGCGAAGCGCGCCACGGCGAACGCATCACTTCGTCGCATATTTACGTTGCTCCCGGCGGACAGCATACTTTTGTTCGCGCGTGTGCGGACGGCGCGCTCTGCTTTCACATAGAATCACGCGGCGCACATGATTTTTACGCTCCGTCGGCGGACTACTTGCTGATGTCGCTGGCTGAAGCGTTGGGTGAACATACGCTCGGCGTTGTGTTGACGGGAATGGGCGAGGACGGACTTCGCGGCGCGCGTTCAATACGCACGCGCGGCGGACGCATCATCGTCGAATCGCGCGAGTCCGCAGTGATCTGGGGAATGCCGCGCGCCGTTTCCGAAGCAGGACTTGCCGACGCAGAGCTTGATCCGACACTTATCTCCGCCGCGCTCCCGCTTCTCTGTGATACCTCTCTGGCATAGAAGAAGCGCATCGCCGATGTTAAACTAAGCCTTCAACAAATTCACTTTTGCTTTTCAGAAATAATGCACGATCAAGCTTTCGCCACGCTGGAATACGATTCGCTACGCGCGCTTCTCAAACGCGGCGCGCAAACACCGATGGGACGCGCACGCGCCGCAGGCCTAGCGCCGTTGGATGATCGAACAAGTCTACAAGACGCGTTACAGGCAATCGCGGAAGGCACGGAATTGCGGCGACGCGGAAGCCTGTGGTCTTTCTCGGAATTAGTTGATCCGACAGAATTTTTGGCGCGGCTGCGTGTAGAAGGCGCGACGCTTGAATCGCTCGCGCTGCTTGAACTGGCAAGGCTCTGTGAACAGGCGCTGGCGGCGCGCGCAATTATTCTCACAGAACGCGAAGCGTGCCCGGCGTTATGGAAAATCGTTTCCGATTTGCCGCGCGAACTGCACAGCGTTGCGGCGCGCATCACAAATAAAGTTCTACCAAACGGTGAATTAGATGATCGCGCAAGCCCGGAGTTGGCGCGCATCCGAAGTGACATCACACGGCTTCGTTCGAGCATCACGCGCTCGCTCGAAACATTGATGCGCCGCGCCGAAGAAGCGATTCAGGACGAAATCGTCACGATCCGCAATGACCGCTTCGTGATTCCCGTTAAATCGGATCATCGCGGGCGCGTGCAGGGCGTCGCGCACGGTTTTTCATCATCCGGCGCGACGATGTTCGTTGAGCCTTTGGAAACGATTGATTCCAACAACGAATTACAGAACTTGCGCGAAACGGAAGAGCGCGAGATCGGCAAAATTCTTTTCACGCTCACTGAAGAATTGCGCCGCGAATTGCCCGCGCTTCAAATGGCGGCGCGCGCCATTAGTGAACTTGATTTCATCAACGCGAAACTCTGGCTCGCTGCGCGCTTCAACTGCGTCGTGCCGATTATTGATAAAGGCAACACGCTTGAACTAGACGAAGCGCGTCATCCTTTGCTCGAAGAGAATTTGCGCGAGCGTGGCGCAAGTGTCGTCCCAGTTTCATTTCAGCTTGATGCGGCGCGTCCCGTGATGGTGATTTCGGGCGCGAACGCGGGCGGCAAAACAGTCGTCTTAAAAACAACGGGCTTGCTCGCGCTAATGGCGCTCTCCGGCTTGCCCGTTCCAGCGCGTGCGGCGCGAGTTCCTTTTTATGCAACAATTCTCGCGGACATCGGCGATCATCAATCGCTTGCAGCTAATCTCTCGACCTTCACGGCGCACGTCGCTAACATCAGCCGCATGATCGAACAATGCGAAGCGCCCGCGCTCGTTTTGCTCGATGAAGTCGGAACCGGCACAGACCCGGAAGAAGGCTCTGCTTTGGGCGTCGCGGTTGTCGATCATTTTCGACGCGAGTGCGGCGCGCAGGTCATTGCGACGACGCACTACGGCGGCTTGAAGATGTACGCAGCGAATGAAGACGCGGTCGTTAACGCGAGCGTCGAATTCGATGAAAAGACTTTGCAGCCAACGTACAAATTGCTCGTCGGCCTCGCCGGTTCGTCTTCGGGTCTGGAGATTGCTAAACGCTTTGGCTTTCCCGCGCCGTTAGTGCGCGCGGCAGCAGCGCGAGTCGAGACATCAACGCTCGATGCGACGAGCTATCTGCAACGCATTAAGCGCGAAGCCGAAGACGCCGAAGCGTTGCGCCGCGCACTCGAAGAAGAACGCGCCGCCGTCGCCGAAAAATACGCATCGCTTGACGCGGAAGCCGGGAAACGTGAACGCGAACGACAGGCCGCATTTGAAAAGGAACTGCTGGCAGCCGTCGAAGAATTCGAGAAACGCTCGCGCGAACTCATTGGCAAAATCGAAGACCAAGCCGCACGCACGCGCATCGAACGCCAAGCTAAAGCAAGCGCAACTGAACTTCGCCGCGAAGTCAAACGCGTCGCACGTCCGCCCGTCACTGCGGCAGCGTCTGCTGGAAATTCGCGGACAACCGAGACTGATCGTGTTGCGGGTAGTAACGTGCGCGTTGTGCGTGACGGGCGCGTCATGGATTTTAATCAAGCTGCTAACGACGATCAAGATATGCAGCCTGCGCCGGAGCGTGACATCATCGTCGGCGACCGCGTTCGCCTGCGCGCGTTTGGCTCAATCGGCATCGTGGACAAATTGAAGAACGGCGAAGCAGAAGTGCGCGTCGGCTCCGTGCGTCTCAGAGAAAAAATTGATAACTTGGAACTACTCGCACCCCTTGCGCCCAAGCAGGAAACGAAACGCAGCACGCGCATCGTTTCATCAAACAACACGGAAGTTCGCCTGCGTCTTGAGGAAGCAGATGCTCGCGCCGAACTCAATGTCATCGGACGCACGACGGATGAGGCCGTTGACTTGACGGACAAGTTTCTCGACGCATCTTATCTCAATAGCCAACACGTTATCCGCATCATTCATGGACACGGCACGGGCGCACTCCGCCGCGCCATCACTGAGCACCTACGCAATCACCCGCACGTCGAACGTTTTGCCCAAGCGCCACACGATCAAGGCGGCGCGGGCGCAACCATCGTAGAGGTCAAGCAATGAGCACCATAATCACGAAGATCACCACTGCGGAAGAACTGCTGGCGCTGCCGCGCGGCAGCTTTCGTTACGAGTTAATTAACGGAGAACTGAAACAAATGTCACCCGCAGGACATAATCATGGACGAATTGCGATGCGTCTCTCGGGGCATCTGGCTGTATATGTCGAACAGCATGGACTCGGCGAAGTTTATGCGGCAGAGACGGGTTTTAAGTTGCGCACAAATCCTGACACGGTACGTGCGCCGGACATCGCTTTTATTCGTCAGGAGCGCGTCGATGAAGTCGGCGATGTGAAAGGCTATTGGCCGGGCGCTCCCGATCTGGCCGTTGAAGTAGTTTCGCCGGATGATCTCGCTTATGAAGTCGAAGAGAAAGTGCAGATGTGGCTCGAAGCGGGCACGAAGCTGGTGTGGGTTATCAGCCCGAAGCTTCACACCGTTACAGTTTACCGCTCGCCGACAAGCATCACGACGCTGACAGAAGCAGATACGCTCGACGGTGAAGCAGTTGTGCCGGGTTTTCAATACGCTGTTGCGAAGTTGTTTGCGACAAAGCACAGCTGAAATAATTTTAGAATTCAGAGCAAGTAGAAATGCGTTTCCCGCAAACATTTATTGATGACTTGAGACGGCAGGCGGATATTGTGCGCGTCATATCGGATTACGTGTCTTTGAAAAAGAAGGGCGCGAACTGGATGGCGTGTTGCCCGTTTCATCAGGAAAAGTCGCCGTCGTTTTCCGTTAATCCGGCAAAGGATATTTACTACTGTTTTGGTTGTCATAAGGGCGGAAGCGTGTTCAGCTTCGTGATGGAGATCGAAGGCGTGTCGTTTCCCGAAGCCGTCAAGACCGTCGCGGAGAAGACGGGCGTGCCTTTGCCCACGCTCGTGGAAGATAAAAAGTATGAGGCGCGCAGGCAGGAGGCGGATGAAGTCGTAGAGCTAAATTCGTGTGCGCTCGAATGGTGGGAAGCGCAGTTGGCAGAAGGCGGAAGAGAAGCCCAAGCAGCACGTGAGTATCTTGACCGTAGAGAGATCGTGGAAGAAACGCGCAAGATTTTTCGTTTGGGCTATGCGCCAGATAATTGGGATGGTTTGTTGTCCTATCTGAAAAAGCGTGGGGCGGATCAAGCGCAACTTGAGCGTAGCGGCCTCGTCGTTAAAAAAGATGCGGGCGGCTTTTATGATCGCTTTCGCGGGCGTCTGGTGTTTCCCGTGATGGATGCGCAGGGACGCGCCGTCGCATTCGGTGGCAGAACTTTGCAGGCTGATGGCGAACCGAAATATTTGAACTCGCCGGAAACCGCCGCCTACGTTAAGGGAAGACATCTGTACGGCTTGAATATTTCGCGCGAAGAAATCAGACGGCGAAAATTCGTGATTCTCGTCGAAGGCTATCTGGATTTGATCGTGCCGTATCAGTTCGGAATCAGAAATATGGTGGCGAGTTTGGGGACAGCTTTGACGCCTGAGCAAGCAAAACTTTTGGGGCGGTTTGCGCGTCAGGTAGTAATTAACTATGATGGGGATAAGGCTGGCTTAAAGGCGGCGCAACGCGCGACGGAAACACTTTTGGCAGAAGACTTTGAGATCAAGGTGCTGGTGTTGCCGGACAACGCCGACCCGGACGAGTTCATCAAAAAGCACGGCGCGGAAGAATACAACAGACGGCGTGGAGAATCACATCCACACATAAAATTTGTGTTAGATCAAGCTGTACGGGATCGCAATCTTCATCGTCCTGCGGAAAAAGCGGCGGCGGTCGAAGATGTTTTGCCGTCTCTGCGCGCCGTGCGTAACCCGATCCAGAAGCGCGAATATTTTGATATGGCGATGGATGCGTTGCGGATTGATGAGCGAAGCTTGCGCAATGATCTGTGGCAAACCGTGAGAACGAACGCCGCGAACTTAGACAACGCGAATGTAGGACAAAAGATCGCACGTTCAGCGGGCGCGCAACCGACAGTCGCCGAACGGCAATTGCTCGAAATGCTTTTTGCCGATGCCGAATTGCGCCGCGCCATTTTGCCGCAGATGGACGCAGTAGATTATGAAGATTTGCCGACAGCCGGTATCTTTCATGCTCTCGTCGAACTCGAAACAACGGGCGCGGAAGTTGACTTCGCCAGCGTTTCTGAAAGGACTGCGGATGATCCTGTGGCGGAAGAACTCTTGCCGCTGCTGTTAATGTCCGAAGGGCAAAGGGCTGACGGCGAAGCGTTGGACGATACGCTGCGAGTTGCGGAAAGCTGTTTGACGGCGTTGCAGGTAATGACGCTAGATCGCCGGATCAATGAACTTAGCACTGAGATTGCTAGTGCAGAGCGCGCCGGTGAACAGGAACGTAGCGGGCAGTTGGCTGTAAAATACGAGGAATGGACGCGCCGCCGAAACGCGTTGCTGCCACGCATGAACGCTACCGGCTGGTCGTCCGGCAATGCAGCTTAAATTTTAGTTTTTAATATTCGCAGGAGACGGATGCGCGCCAAGTGTTTCTCTCTTTTAACGTGGCGCGGAAGGTGGGCTTGAACGGATGAGTACCGAAGAAAAAGATCAAGATGACGTCGTACAGCGGCTGCTTGAACTCGGCGGCGACAAAAAATATTTGACTTACGACGATTTGAACCGCGAATTGCCCGACAATGTCGTTTCTCCTGACGACATAGAAGATGTGCTGCAAAAGCTCGAAGGCTCGAACATTCCCATTGCCGATTCCGACGAACGCCTTATCGAACAGGCGGCGGCCATCGCCACAGACATTGATGATGACGACACAGACGAAGATGTCGAACTAGACCTCTCGGCGGGCGCGCTCGAAAAAACAAATGATCCCGTGCGCCTCTACCTGCGCGAGATGGGTGTCGTGCCGCTTCTGACCCGTGAAGGCGAAGTCTCCATCGCCAAACGCATCGAGCGTGGTCAGATCAAAACGCAAAAGTCTATCGCTCGCTCGCCCATCGCTGTCTCGGAGCTACTGAAAATCGGCGACGCGCTCGAAGCCGGTACGCTCAACATACGCGACGTCGTCGGCTTTTCAGATCAGGCAGAACTAACAGGTCAGGAAGACAAAGCAGACGAGTATCTCGCGTGGACAATTGAAGGCATACAGAGTATACGCAAGCTTTTCAAGAATGGTCTCAAGGAATGGGAAAAGCTGCGCGCCGAGCAGAAATTAACGCGCGGCAAAAAAAGCAAAAAACTCTTACGCCTACGCCGCAAAGTTGCGCGCATCCGTCTTGAGATCGCACAGGAAACCAAACGGCTTAACTTGACCGAGCGCGCACGTCAGCGTCTGATCGGCGCGATCCGCAGCGTGCAAAAAGAAGTCCGCACGGCGGAACGTGAGATAGACAGCTATACGGAGAAACTTAATAAGCGACGCATCAAGCCGGAAGACGAGCGCGACTACAAGCGACACATCGCCGCCGCGAAAAAACATTTGTTACAGATCGAAGCCGAGCACAATATTGCGCCCGTCGAAATCAAACGTAGCTTGCAGACCATCACCACCGGCGAAATTCATACCGGGCAAGCCAAGCGCGAACTCGTCGAAGCTAACCTGCGTCTTGTTGTCTCGATTGCCAAAAAGTATACGAATCGCGGACTTCAGTTTCTCGATCTGATTCAGGAAGGCAACATCGGCTTGATGAAGGCCGTCGATAAATTCGAGTGGCGGCGCGGCTACAAATTTTCGACTTACGCGACGTGGTGGATTCGTCAGGCGATCACGCGCGCGATTGCCGATCAAGCGCGCACGATTCGCATTCCAGTCCACATGATCGAGACGATTAATAAATTGATTCGCACTTCGCGCTCGCTCGTGCAGGAGTTAGGGCGCGAACCGACGAGCGAAGAGATTGCCAAGAAGATGGACATTCCCGTCTCGAAAGTGCGTAAGGTACTGAAGATCGCGCAAGAGCCGATCAGCTTGGAGACACCCATCGGCGAAGAAGAAGATTCGCACCTCGGCGATTTTATCGAAGACAAGTCTATCTTGAATCCGGCGGATGCCGTCGTCGCCTCAAACCTGCGCGAAATCACAGACGAAGTTTTAGCGACGCTTACACCACGCGAAGAAAAAGTCATCAAGATGCGCTTCGGCCTTGGCAGCACAGGCTCGGAACACACGCTCGAAGAAGTCGGCCAGCACTTCGCCGTCACACGCGAACGCATACGCCAGATCGAAGCCAAAGCATTGAGAAAGCTGCGTCACCCGTCACGCTCACGCAAGCTGAAAGCATTTCTCGAAACCGCGCAAAGATGAGAGAACAGTTTTCAGTTTACGGTTTTCAGTTTTAAGCTTTCAACTGCTTACTGAAAACTGGAAACTCAAAACTGAAAACTGGATTTTAACTTGATGTCTAAAAAAATCGTCGAAAGTTACAAACAAAAACTCGCCAGTGAAGAAGGCTGGACGCTCAAGCGTGGAGCGCCGCTTCGCCTCGCGTTGTGTTATCCGAATACTTACGGCATCGGCATGGCGAACCTTGGCTTTCAGTCAATGTACGAGCTTTTCAACAACATACCGGATGTTTCGTGCGAGCGCGTCTTTCTGCCGGATGAAAGAGAGATGCGCGAGTACGACAAATCACGCACGCCGCTTCTGACTCTGGAATCGCAATCGCGTGTGCGTGATTTCGATGTCGTCGCGTTCTCGATTTCCTTTGAAACGGATTACCTGAACATGGCGCGCATGTTGCGCATGAGCGGCATTCCACTGTGGACGAGCGAGCGAACCGCGCATGATCCGCTCATCGTGATGGGCGGCGCGGCGTCGTTTTTGAATCCCGAACCGATTGCGGATTTCACGGACGTGATCGCCGTTGGCGAAGGCGAAGTTCTCGCGCCGAAATTAATTGATGCGATCTTTGAGCACGAAACGAAGCCGGAGATTCTGCTTGGACTGGCACAGCAGGGGCGCGGTTTCTACGTTCCTTCGCTTTATCATGTAGTGTACAAAACAGACGGCACGATTGATTCCTACACGCCGGTGGAAGAAGGCGTGCCTGCGCGTGTCGGGCGCATCGTCGCGGCGGAGAATCCGAAAGAAGGAAGTCTACGGCGCGCGATTCGCCGTAAGCAAACAGAAGTTGCCGCTGAACTTCGTCGTGAAGAAGTCTTTGCGCCGTCATCTGTTATCTGGGCACCCGAAGCAGAGATGGGCGAGCGTTTTCTCGTAGAAATTTCACGCGGTTGCTCACAGGGTTGCCGCTTTTGCTGGGCCGGATTCAATTACTGGCCGCCGCGCGTTGTGCCTGCGCGCGACATTCTCGCCAAAGCAAAAGCGTGGCGCGCGAAGACAGACAAGATCGGTCTCGTTTCAACAGCCGTTTGCGATCACCCGGAGATCAGCGAAATCTTGCAGGGTCTTCGCCAGATGGAGTATCGCATCTCTGTTTCGAGTTTGCGCCTCGATCAAATTTCGGATGAGCTTTTGGATGCGCTCGTTGAATCGCGCGATCAACAGATTGCGGTTGCGCCGGAGACGGGTTCGGATCGCCTTCGTAAAGTTATCAATAAGAATCTGACGAACGACGAAATTGTAGATATCTGCGGCGCAGTCTTTGATCGCGGAATGCTGACCGTCAAGCTTTACATGATGGTTGGATTGCCGACGGAGACAGACAAAGATTTGGAAGAGATGGTCGTGCTTGTGACGCGCATCAAGGATCGTATGCTCGAAGCGGGCAAGCGGTTCGGGCGCGCTGGCAAAATCATTCCATCGCTCAACGGTTTTGTGCCGAAGCCGAACACGCCTTTGCAGTGGGACGCGATTCTTGGTGAAAAGGAATTGAAGCGGCGTTTGAAGTGGGCGTCGAAAGCAATGTCGCGCATCCCGAACGTCGAAGTGCGTGCGATGAGTGCGCGTATTGCGCACGAGCAGGCGCTTTTTTCTTCGGGTGATCGAAGACTTGCGCGCGTCATCGAAGCGGCGGAACGAAGCGGCGGTGATATCAACGCGGCGCTGCGCGAGACGCAAACTGATCCAGCCTTTTACACAAGCCGCAATCGCGCTTACGACGAATTTCTACCATGGCAGATCATTGATCCCGGTCTCTCGCAGGAATTTTTGCAGGAGGAACACGAACGCGCGCACATCGCAAAATCAACTGCGCCATGCCCTTCGGTGAGCGAATGCACGCGTTGCGGCGTGTGTCCTTCGACGTGGCTGGCGGCTGCGCCCGCAGGACTTGTCCAGCTACAAGGCACAAGTACGCCACGAGCGATGGCTACTGCCGTATAAGTTTTAGTTCAAGCCTTCATTAAAATCAAAAGTCCTGTTCTGCACTCGAACGTGAAGAACAGGACTTTTGATTTATTGCGTGGAGAGAAGCTGCGTGCTGCGCGCTGTATGGTCGAAGGTGTATTGATAAACGAAGCCGGGAAGAGCGATGGGGCGTGTAAACTGCACCGTGGCTTCCATGCGCCCATCGCGTTTCGTGACGGTAATATTCGCGTCGGACGGAATATCATACTCGATAGCGCTGGCCTTTAGTTGCGCTTTCACCCACTCGCTTGATTGCGTCTGCCCGAAAATCGCTCTATCAACCGTCTGCTGCATAATATCTTTGTATTGATAGGAGTGGATGGCGACCGGAACGTACTGCGACGCGGTGTAGCCAATAAGCGCGAGCAGTAACAAGGTGACGAGGAGTTTGAGGCGCGCGCCGCCACGCTCTCCTGCTCTGTGGCGTTGAATCGCCGACGCACTCGTTGCTGTGCATCTTTGGGCTGCTGATATTTCTTTCATATTGATTTTGTATGCCTCTAAGATATTTGTCTTAATCCGGCGCGAAGCGAGGCGCGCAAAATTCGTGCGGGGATTTCGTTATTGCTGACAATCTTCGCACTGCCAATCTTTTCGAGCAATACCCATTTTATTTCGCCTCCGACGCTTTTTTTATCGGTGACAGTGGCGCGAAGAATCAACTTTTCATCGAGATTATCTGCGCGCGGTAATTTGCCCGCCAAAGCGACGGCGGCGCGCAAGCTTTCTAATTCTACCTTATCGCACAAGCCTGTGCGCACGGAAAGTTCGCCTGCCACCAGCATACCGTAACCGACCGCTTCGCCGTGACGAAATGTTTTATAAGCAGTGACGGCTTCGAGCGCGTGCCCGGTGGTATGACCAAAGTTTAAGATGCGACGTGAAGAGGCATCCGTGCGTTCAAGTTGTTCGCGCTCGTCGCCCGCGACAACGGATGCTTTAAGGGCACACTGCGCGGCGATCAATTCACGCAAACGCTTCGCGCGGTCTTTTGCGTTCACGCTCGCATTTTGTTCGTCGCGCAGAAAACGTTGTGTTGCGTCAAAGAGTTGGCGGCCTCCAATTGCGCCCTGCTTGATAGCCTCGCACCATCCGGCAGTCAGTTCGCGCGTGGGCAGAGTTTTGAGAGTCGTAGTATCCACTACGACTGCACGCGGATGATGAAACGCGCCGATTGAGTTTTTTCCGTGTGGCGTATTAACGGCAGTTTTGCCGCCGACGGACGAGTCTATCTGCGCGAGCAGTGTGGTGGGGATTTGTAGAAAGGCGAGGCCGCGCAGGTAAAGCGCCGCCGCCAATCCCGCGAGATCGCCGACAACGCCGCCGCCGAGCGCGACGACCAAATCACTGCGCTCCATTTTTGCGACTTGCAGAGCGACGAGCGCGCTCTCCAATGTGCGAAAAGATTTGTAGCGCTCGCCGTCGCCGATCAATAAAACCTCGACGTTGAAATCGCTGCGGCGCAAACTTTCACGCACGCACGCGCCGTAAAGTTTGTAAACTTTTTGATTGGAAATAATAAATGCACGGCGCGCATGTGGAGTTAAAACACGGCGTGCTTTGTCGCCGACGGTTTCAAGCAAGTCTTCGCCGATCTCGATTTCGTACTCAAGCGGCGCGTCTTTCGCAAGACGGACATTGACGCGCGTGATGCTTCCTTGTTTAGCTTGCGCTGACATTTGCAATCAATGTTTCGGCCAGCAACTCGAAGCTGATTTCGCCGAGGCCGATGAGCCGCGCGAGTTCTTCGACGGAATAGCGCGAGGCTGTGTTCCAGAGGTCTATTAGTTCGTCGCCCGCTTTGCGCGAAGCCCACCAGCGACGGCCATAGCGCACGCGCAAGTGCTCACGAAAACTTACTTCAAAGGCCCATGCGCGCAAATAATCTGCCGCATAAAAGCCGTCGTCTACATCCCACAAATAAAGCTCAGGGCTACGCGCGAACCCTGTCGCTTCCGTTTGCAGCGTCGCATAACTTTCCGCCATCTGCGTCGAGCGCAAGCCATTCGCGTCCGCGTCGTGAAGCGCGATTTCGTAAATTAACTTGGCGCAATAACGCCGCACGTTGTGCAGCATCAAAAGCGAAAGTTGACGCATCGCCATTTCTGCGATGTCCGGCCTCAGATTTCGCTGTTCGCCGAGCCAGACAGAATCCTGAAATAAATTGTTGAGCAGAAAAGCGTGTGCTTCGCATGTCGCGTAATCGGGTGCGTAGAGAAATTCCGGGTAACGATTGATGAGTTCGCGTGAAGACCAGCCGAAGTGTTGCGCGTGACCCGCTTCATGAAAGAAAACAGTGTAGTCGTAAGCGCCGCCGATGGGCGCGACGAGCAGGCGCACGTCGTCCGGCGGGTTAATGCGAAAACAGGAAGCGCGCGGATTTTTGAATGGCCGCGCCTCCGCATCAATGTGAATATTATTCTGCGTCTCGGCGCGAATGCCAAAACCATCGAGTGCCGAAACATAAGTCTTTATCAACTCTTGCGCGGGAAAAAAAGCGTCGAGGCCGATCAAGCGTTGAAAGTAAAAAAAGTCTGCGTGCTGAAGCTTATCCATCGCCGTGCCGGGCAGCGCGTGCGTCGTCCACTGCGCGAGCGCATCGGCGTAAGCCCGCTCTGTTCGTTCGAGAAACTTTTGCGCGGCAGAGGCTAACTGGTCGTAATCTATAAGCTTAATGTCGGCACAAAGCGCGCGGTAAGATTCGACCCCGAGCGAGCGCGATTCTTCGTGAAAAGAATCGAAGCGGGCGGCGCGCAAATCGTTGCAGGTGCCAAGCGCGTCAATCCAGCGCGAAGTCAATTCGCGTCGGCGCGCGGCGTCTGATTCGTTGGCGATTTTTTTGGGAACGTTATGAACAGGAATGCTCGCGTCTTCCCATGCAACGCGCGCAAGGGATTCGCAACGGGCACGTTCGTCCGTCAACTCGCGCGCGCGTGTTTCCAGATAACCGATGCGCGCCGCGCCATAAAGCGCGTGTAGGCTGGCGCGCTCTGTTTCGAGATGTAGTGGAACGCATTCGACGGCACGCGCCAGATTTTGTACGGCTTCGCGCGTGAAGAGATCGCTGTAGCGATCATAGATTCGCTCGGAATGTAATTCACGCTCAAGGCCAGCGCGGTGTTCGTAGTGCGCCAACTCAAAAGCGTAGTTGAACTGCGCAAACTCGCGGCGATAGTCACTTATATCCATGCTTACCGGCGACAGGGATTGCTCTGCTTTCATTTAAGGTTACAGGAGAAAAATGGTCGGAAGCGCAAACATACGGATTGTAGCATAATGCAGAGAGTTGAAAAGCTTTCACGCGCTGGCTCGTGCCGGAAGAAAAACGGCGACTGAAAATAAAGCGAGAGGGCATGGCAACGTGGGAGTGTGCCATGCCCTCTCTAATTCGTGGTTACTGTCCTCACCCCAGCAACCACTGAGACGGAGGATCCACCAACCGTCTCTTCTTGCCCCGCAATATACACCGCAATGCTCATGCCATGCAAGCGGAAAATTTATGCGCGCGTGGCCTGCCCGTTTTTCCGCAAAAATCTCGCCAACACGCATTCAAATAAAATTTTGAGCATTCGGTAAAACATACGCACAGCGTAGAATTTACACAAGGCGGTGCGTAAAAGCTACCGAAGTGCTGATTATGCTTCGGCTCCGAGCGCGTCTCTAATAATGGCGGCGAGAGCGTGCGCATGTCGCTCAATCTCTTCCTGCCGTTCGCCTTCGATCATCACGCGCGCTAGTTTCTCCGTGCCGGAATAACGCAATAGCAAGCGCCCGTGCTCGCCAATCTCTGCTTCGAGGGTCTGCGCCGCACGCATGATTTCCGGCACTTCCGCGAAAGGACGTTTTTCGCCGACGCGCACATTGACGAGCACTTGCGGATAACGCTTGAACCCCTTTGTTAATTCGTCGAGCCGCGAATCGCTTTCGCACATCGCGCGTAGCAGAAAAAGGGTCGTCATCATGCCGTCACCGGCGAGGCTGTGACGTGGGAAAATAATGTGGCCGGACTGTTCACCGCCAAGCTCTGTATTTGTTCGCAGCAATTCTTCGAGCACATATTTATCGCCGACATCAGCGCGCAAAAGTTTGATTCCGCGCGAGCGCAGCGCAAGCTCAAGCCCGATGTTGCTCATCACTGTGGCGACAATTGTCTCGCCTAACAGTTTTCCGTTCGCCTGTAAATACTGCGCCATCGCCCAGAGCGTGGCATCGCCGTCAACGAATTCGCCGCGTGCATCGACAAACAAGGCGCGGTCTGCGTCGCCGTCAAATGCCACGCCCAAGTCCGCCTTGCTCTCGATAACTTTGTTGCGCAATCCTTCAATGTGCAGCGATCCGCAGTTGAGATTGATGTTGCGTCCATCGGGCGTGCTGTTGATCGTCGTTACCTTCGCGCCGAGACGCTCGAACAACGCGGGCGCTAATTGAAAGGCCGCACCGTTGGCGCAGTCAACAACAAGCGTCAGGTTTTCGAGCGACAGACCGGCGGCGACTTCGTGCGCCAGATAATCAAGGTAGCGAGCGCGGGATGCGGCGGATTGTTTCTCGTCACTCGCGTCAGTTAGTAACGAAAAATCTTTGGCAGCACTCGCACGGGTTGCGTTTGCTTCAGCCTGAATGTCCGCCTCGATGCAGCGCTCTGTTTCGTCGTCGATTTTGCGACCCGACGGGGCGAATATCTTAATGCCGTTGTCTTGATAGGGATTGTGCGAGGCGCTGATGACGACGCCCGCGTCAGCAGGGAGCGTGCGCGTCAAATACGCGACGCCCGGTGTCGTAATGACGCCTGCAGATTCACACTTTGCCCCCGCTTCACGCGCGCCCTTTGTGAGCGCCGCTTCGATCCAAGCGCCGGATTCGCGTGTGTCGCGCCCGACGACGAGACGCGGCGCGCGGCCTTCGGCTTTCTCTGCGAGGTGAGATGCGAGCGAGCGTCCGGCGATGCGTATGCTATGTACGTCGAGCGGAAAACGTCCGGCCTCGCCGCGCATTCCGTCTGTGCCGAAAAGTTTTGCCATAAGCGTGTATTGTAAATTTCGAGTTCGCCTTGCAGGACAAAGAAGCGAACTGTCTCAAGATATTTTGAAACGAGATACTTTGTCGAATAGAGCGTGTCGCAGCATTAACTTTTGCCGTGAGCTTCGACGATTTCCAGATGCACGTCAACAATCGCGTCTAACGCGGTGATCTTCGGATCATCTATGTCAACGGCGAGTTGCCTGACGGTGGTTGTTTCGTGTAAATCGTCAAGCTGGATTGATTCGGTCGAAACATTTTCCAGCGCATTGATGCGCCCCGCCGCGCCACGCACTCTGATTTTGCCGGGCGTGACATTAACGGCGCGCAGTTCGTAACCTTCCGGGAGCTTGCCTTCAAGTCGCGGCTGGACACTCACTTCGCGCTGCACACGCGGCTCAAGACGCAAAGGCACGCTTACCGGTTCCAAGCGTGTCACGCGCACGCCGTCCGGCAATTCCATGTGAAGGCGTTCGGGTGTCAGTCGGATAACTCGCTCGCCCGATTTGCGGTCGCTGATGTCAACGTAAGCGACGAGATCACGAACGTTGACGCGATCCAGCGCTTGACGACTTCCGGTCAGCGTTGCTTCAACTTCACCGCGCGGATCATTGCTAATTTCCATATCGGCAGGCAAACGAAAAACGAGTTGGATGCCCGGCAGCCGAATTGTCGTAGGCGCACGTTGCCCCGCGACGCCATACCACAGGCCGAGCGAGATGACGAGCGCTAAAAGTTTCAACAGCAGATCATCAAAAAAAATCTTGCGCAGCCAATTATGCCGCGCTCCGTGTGCGGCGCGCGCAAAAAAATCTTGTCTATCATCACCGCTAAATGGCATGTTTGAAAGTAAAATTCAGGAGTCAAAAGTCATGACACAGAACGGCTGAAGGAAGCATCAAGATGAACGAAACAAAAGCACACGGCAAAGCCACCCACATAAGAGCAGAGATGTACTCGCGTCAATCTTCTTTATGACTTCTTGCTTTCATGTTGAAACAATTTCATTGGCTTCTGTCTCGGCTTTGGGCAACGCTTTCTCCTTTTCGCGTTTTGCGGACGCGACAGGGGATTCAAGCGCCTGAAAGATAGCGGTGCGTAGTTTCGGCGCATCGAAACCGCGTTTGATGCGCCCGCGCTGCACAAAGGAAATCAGGCCTGTCTCTTCCGATACGACCACGACGACGGCGTCGGAATCTTCCGTGATGCCGATGGCCGCGCGGTGGCGTGTGCCGAGGTCTTTCGACAGCATTGGGTTTAAGGTCAGCGGCAAAAAGCACGCGGCAGCCGCAACGCGATGACGACGCACGATAACTGCTCCGTCATGCAAAGGTGTCGTTGGGTTAAAAATCGTCACTAGCAAATCGTAGCTTAACTCTGCATCGAGTTTGACGCCGCCGTCAATCACGTTCTTGAGACCGACGCCGCGTTCGATCACAATCAGCGCGCCCGTTTTGGTCGAAGCCAGCGTCGTGGCCGCGAGCACAATTTCATCATACGCGCCTTCGCCGAATTGTCCGCGTTGGCTGTGCGTGAACGGCATCTGAAAACGATTGCCAAAGCCGATCAGAGCCTGCCTGATTTCAGATTGAAAAAGCACTATGATGACAACGGGAAGGTAAAAGACTCCACCGCGCAGCACAAATTCGAGCGTCGTCAAATTCTGGTGAACGGCGAGCCAGTAAAGCAGTGCGAAGGCCGTCATACCCGCCGCCATCGGCGCAGCACGCGTTCCACGCACAAGTCTCAAGACCGTGTACACGATCAGAAACACGAACGCGATATCCGCCAGATTGCGCGGTTCGATGAGTCTCAACAGATGCTCTTTGTACGGCAGCAGTAAAAGCACTTTTCAGCGTCTCTTTGAAGCAACGTGCAATCAATGGAGTAGAAGCAATGCTCCGAAAATAGTCTCTGTCTCTCGCCAAACTTTACGAAGTGTTAACCGATATAGCGTCCGCCACAGCTTCAAGGCCAGCAAACTCCGTGTGGATTATCTTGCAAAAAAACTCACAAGGCAAGGACAGACCGGCGCGCCGCCGCTAACTTGCTATCAGAATGTTATTTGAAATGCCCGTCGAGATAATCTTGCGGGAAATGAGTAAAGGGATTTTAAGGCTAGGCTTGACGCTTTCGTTGGCCGCGCTGGAGAAAGCCGACGAGTTCCCCACGATTGTCAACAACGGCCAAGGAATTTGTGCCGTTGTGCTGCATAAGCGTTTCGGCCTGAGTCATCGCCATCGAGGATGGAACGAAAAGCCCTTCGCGGATGGGACGCATTACGTCGCGCGCGTGCGTATGCCGCCAACGTTCGCGCGGCAGAGACTTCAAATCTTCGAGCGCGAGGATGCCGTGCAATTGTTTGCCGCGCGCGACCGGAAAACTCGTCTGACGATAACGCGGCAAAACTTCGTCGATAAATTTGCTGACAAGAATATCCGGCTCAATCGCAATCGGCGCAAGCATCGCGTCGGCGACTGTCGCAGGCAAGACGAAGCGTGCGGCACGCACAACGTTGATCGCCGCGTCGAGCAAAAACAATCCGACCAGTACCGTCCACAAGCCCATCGAGAAGGCTCTGAAGTTCGGCGCAAAGATCATGTAGACGCCGAAGATGATAAGCGTCGCGGCGATCAGCGCGCCGCAGATTCCGGCCTTGCGCGTCGCGTCCGCGATGTCGCCGCTTTTGTGCCAGAGCAGCGCGCGCAACACTCGTCCGCCGTCGAGCGGGTAGCCCGGAAATAAATTGAAGACGGCGAGCAAGAGATTGCCCGCGCCGATAAAAAAGAAGACCGCGACAGTTGCGCGATAATCGCCAAGCGAAGCAATCGCTGCCGCCGCGATGCCGATCATCGCAAACAAAAAACTTGCCGCAGGGCCTGCCACAGCGATACGAAATTCCGCGCGCGGGCTGTCCGGCTCACGCCGCAAACGCGCGAGGCCGCCGAACGGATGCAGCACGATCTCTTCGATCTCGATGCCTTCGGCGCGTCCCATCAAAGCGTGCGACAATTCGTGTCCGAGCACAGAGACAAACAGCCCGACGGTCGTGACAAGTCCGAGCGTCCAAGCAGTCGCCAAATCCATCGGCGGCACAAGCAAAGTTCCGATCAACGTCGGGCCGCCGTGCATTCGCGTCGCCGTCAGCCACACGCTCAATGCAAAGACGGCGAACCAACGATAATCTATGCGCACAGGAATGCCGTAAATGCGCGTCACCGTCAGTTGTCTTTTGAAGAACCCTACGATATTCACCCCGCTTGTACCTCTTGACTTATTCAATTATAGCGAAGAAAAGTTGACGTGAAGTGCGCAATCGAGCAGTAACATGTAAAGGCTTATTATGCCTACTTTTCGCTGGAGTCACGTTGCTTGCCCACATGCTGCGCAGAAACTAGCGCGGGGCGTTCGCAATGGCTTTCCGCAACGCTCGCAAGGCGAACCGTAAATAGAAATTCGATGGTGCATGATGGCGTTCTCCTGAGATTCATCCATGCCGGTCATACGCTTGTAAGCATCACGCACCGGGCGAAATCGCTCATTAATCGGACACTCATCGAGCGGAAGATTATACTTCAGGCGAAACTCTTTCGTGGCTTTCATGGCTTGAGAATAAAGGCCTGCAACAACAGCATATTCTTCTTCGTCAAGCATCGGAACTTCCATTTTACAACGCCAGCACCACATGATTTTCATAACTTACTTTGCCATAGAAGAAAAGGCATAACTTCGCAGACTTCGTTCAAGCCTGCGCGTCAATCAATGGATGCTGTTCGTTACGTGCGACGCGGCGGAGCAGAAGTGGTTCGTCGAAGAGTTGCATCAGGCCACGCACGATGCTGAAACGCGGTTCGTCGGCGATGCGCACGGTGAGTTTCGTTTCGCGTTCCAGATACGACTGTAGATTTTCGAGCAGCGCGCCGCCACCCGTTAAGATTAGTCCGCGATCATAAATGTCGGCGGCGACTTCCGGTTGAAGTTCCGCCAAAGTCTCGCGCACTTCGTCGGCGATTTTGCGCACGACATTTTGCGCCACGCCGTATACGTCTTCAGCCGTGACATCAATTGCGCCGGGGCTGCCTGTCTGCACATCGCTTCCCCTGACGGAAAGCTTGCGCGCAGTATCCTGTGGCGGCATCGCCGAGCCTAGTTCAATCTTCAATCGTTCGGCTGTGGAAACGCCGACGTTGAGTCCGCGATAGCGTCGCAGCAAATCCATAATCGCAGTGTCTATATCTGAACTGCCGATGCGTTCAGCGCGCGCGTGAACAATCGTGCCGCTGGCGACGATGGCAACGTTCGTTGTGCTGCCGCCGATGTCCACGACTGCCGAAGCGTTTTTGTCTTCGATGGAAACGCCCGCGCCGATGGCCGCCGCGAGTCCTTCTTCGACCATGTAAACGCGTCCGATGTGCGCGTTTTCGGCGGCGCTCAATAATGCGCGCTGCTCGACCTGCGTGACGCCCGACAATACGCTCATCACGGCGCGGCGGCTGAAATGCGAGATGCCGCTTCTGGCAGTGCGAACAAATCGGTCAAGCATCGCCTGCGTGCGCTCGAAATCGGCGACGACGCCATCCACCATTGGCGCAATCACCATCACGTCGCGCGCTTCACGCCCGTGCATTCCCTGCGCCTCGCGTCCGACGGCGAGCACTTCGCCAGACAGTTTGTTGACGGCAACCACAGACGGTTCATCAACAACGACGCCGCGCCCGCGCACATTAATGATCGTGCTGGCCGATCCCATATCAATCGCCATTGAATCGGAGACAATGTTACGCAACGCGTTAAAGCGCATGAAGGATCGCGTTTTGCGCATGAAAGATTTTGATGACATTTGACTGAATACCGCAAACAGAATAGTTGTGGTGATCGCGAGCAAGCGATACTAGTTGATCCTAACAGCGTCAGCCGTAGCTGACAACTGTTTCAGGCAGGATGAAAAAGAATCGCGGCACACATTGACCGCGTGTCAACTTAAGCCGTCGAGATAAACGTTTCAGGCGCGCAACTCCTGAAGATTCTCAGAAGCGTGCGCGCCCGTTCTAATTCTCAGCGTCGCAATTTCCATTGGAAATGAGAAGGCGACGATGCTTGTTGTAAAAATCCTGCTTCCGGTTAAGGCCAACGGATTACTTTTTTCTTCGGCGCATCCGAAGAATTTGATAACTCTCTGGGAGTATAAACAGTGCTGGAAATTGCTGCCGCATCGTGCGCTTGGACTGCTCGCGGCGTGGCCGCACGCGGTTGATCTTCGTCGCCGCGCATGTCAGATAGCACGCGCTTGGATGGCTCCGTGCGCAATTCTTTTCTGCTAGTATCTTTCGGCGTAAGGCTGATTATGACAGGGTCATCGTTGCGTCGCGCGGATAAGCCTTTAAGCGGTTGAAGAGGCGCAACGCTATTTTTCGCATTGCTCACAGCCATTGTTTTCGCAGCGACAGGCGCGGTCGTGTTCGGAACAACAGCAACAGGTGTTTGCGATGTGGTCGCCGGTTCGGATGTTTGCTTACTCTCTTGCGCGGGCATAAGCAAAGGCATCGCGGGTTGAGCGTAATAATAGTCCGTCGTCTGCGGTCTGGGCAGTGCTTCCTCTATATTTTGCTGTTGATGCTGCGTCGCTGTATAAAGGGAGACACCGGAGAAAAGAAGCACGGCGGGCGCGATGATCGCCACGAGTAGAAATCTTCTGCTGAAGCTTTTTTTTGTCCGGTAGCGTTGGTAGTTGAAAAGACTTTCTTCAGTGGCGATGGTTCTCTCATTATTGGCGATGCTGATTCCTTCAACGGCCGTATCATCACTGCTCGCGGAAAAAGGGATTGGCCGCCTTGTGATGAGCGTCTCTTCATCGTCATCAAATGTTGCCGTTGGAACAGCGTTCGCCATGATCGTAATATCTGATTCAACAGGCGCTGCGTGCGCGTTCTTTAGCGGTTGCAAATCTATTTTCTGCCCAAGTGCTTCAAGCGGCGCGATGACAGTATGTGCAATTGATTGATGAGGTGTCCCGAATACGGCAACACTTGAACGTTCAGCCTGCTTTAGCAACTGAACTATCTTCGGATAACCTCTCGATGATGCCCAGCGCGAGGCGGTTGAGCCATGATTGTCTTGCGCGCGCGCGTCCGCGCCATTGTTAAGTAAAGCGCGCACAATGTCTGCGTGCCCGAAGAATGCGGCGAGCATCAAGGCCGTCATGCCGTCTTGCCTCTTGGCGTTAACATCTGCGCCTTTGTCCAGTAAGCTAAACAGCGCGTCGGCGTGATTCTTTGATGCGGCGTGCATCAAGGCAGTCATACCGCTCGCTGTTTTCGCGTTCACATCAACGCGTTCAGCCAACAGCGCTTCGAGTGTCTTTGCGTCGCCGTATTCTGCGGCTTGCAGCCAAGCTGACATGTTCATTGTGAAATACTCCGTCAATTGATGTTCAATGCTAATTCGCGCGATTAACAAAAATCTTTTCGATGGCAGCATTAAGCATTATTGATTTACTTCAATGCGGTCGCCCTGTTGCAGGGACGGGTCTGGCACTTTGCCCTGCTTGATCTCTTCCAGCTTATATTTGGTTGTCACAAGACGTCCGTTCGCATCCTGGCGCGCGATGGCGACGACGAGTTTCGAGTTCTTAAGATTCGTCTCCGCCGTGCGCACGCCTTCCGCTGTCAGGATGGCCTGCGTCAAAGTCATGCCGGGAGCGAATTGCTTTTGGCCGGGCTGATTAATTAAGCCACCGATATAAAAGAATTGCTGCGCTTGTAATTGCGCCCGCGCTTGTGACTGTGCCTGCACGGTCACCACGTCGCCCGGATTAACGAGCATATTCATCGCCGCCGTATCAGTTAAATCAATCGCCGTGGTCTGGCCTGTTGCGTGAGACATGACGAGCGCGCGTGTTGCTTCTGCGCGCGGCTGCGCGTCTGCAATCACGACGTAGAGCGGTATTGCTTCGCGGCGCAGCACCTTTGTGCCCGGATCATTGACGAGACCGCTGACGATGATCGTGTGGCTATCGTAATCGCGCACGCCGACGGCGACGCGCGGCTGGTCATAAACGGCGCGCACTTTAGAACTCGCGGCGAGTCGTTTGGCAATCTCATCGGTCGTTAAGCCTGTGACAGAGAGCGGTTCACCCGCCATCGGATACTCGATCAATCCGTTCTCCATCACAGTGTAAAGAGTCGATTGGTTCGTCGCCGCCGCGTTGAGTAGGCGTATGTCCAGCACGTCGCCGACGCCAACGCGGTAAAAGCTCGTTAAATCTTTGACGATGGGCGCTGCGGTAGACGCACTTGTTCGGCTTTCTAAATTACTTTTCGCCGACGTGACATTCGGCGCTGACGCGAGGTTTGGCAGCGAAGGCGTCGCGCTCGTCGCAGGAGTCGCCGCATTGATCTTCTTTAGTGCCACATTGGACGGCGCAAGAGAAGCGTTTGACGAAGTGGCCGATGATGAAGTAGTCGGCGCATTTGATAAGACGGCAGTAGGTTTCGATGTAGTGTTGGGCGCTTTCATCGCCATGCTGACTTTTTGGACAACTACTGTTTCCTTGCCCATCGGCGGCGCAGCCTTAGCTTGCACTTTCGTCGTCGCTGCTCTCTTGTTCGGATTTAACTTGGCGTATGCGGTATCCAGCGCGTGACGAGCTTCCATATCCTTCGGATTGAGTTGAAGCCCCTGCTTGTAAGCTTCGATGGCTTCTTTCCAGCGCCCTAAGTCATCATAGGCATGACCCAAACTGAAGTGAGCATCGGCGTAGTCGGGCTTGAAATAAATCGCCTGCTTGAAATCCGCCACGGCCTTTTCATATTCGCCTGAAAGACCGTGACTTACGCCTAGATCATAGTAGGTTTTAGCTTTATCCCGGACGACATCAGTTCTCGTTCGCCAACGCCCGCGATCAAAAACCTTTTCCTCCGGCGCGCTGGTCTTTGAGACGCTCTTCGCCTCAACCTTCTTAGTCGCCGTATCACGGACGCCCTGCGGTAGAACGTTCGCCTGCCCTGCTGAAACGAGAACCAGCGTTCCAGCCGCGTGCAGAACTATTCCGAGAGATAAAACTTTACTTATGATACGCATAGCTTCTTAACCTCTTCTGAATGAGCCGCGATGTGTGTGTCATCGCCAACTGTGACAAGCGCCCGCACACGCTCGCGCAAAGCAATTTCAAAACAACGCGCTTCCTCGATTCTGAAAAACGAGCGCGCGCGCAACGCACGTTCAATGCTTTTCCGGTAATTCGAGATCAACGAATCAGAGACGCCGAGTGCCGCCGCCACAGCCAACTGCGTGCGATGCTGCGGACTCAAGTAGCAATGCCACAAAACATCCAGCATACGTTTGTACTGTTTCATCTTGCCATGCGCCGCCGCCTGCAAACTCGCCAGAAACTCATCTGCGTGGCGGTTGGCATCGCGCTCGACTTCGCGTTGCAGCAATGCCTGCTCCGGCGTCGCGCGGCTATCCGCCAACTCGTACAGTGATGTGTGTTCGTTATCGTCCGCGCTGCCCAGAGGCACCAGATAAGTGTCCAGCACCGGCAGGCGCGACATTACAAGGCTACGCAACGTGCGCACATCAAGCGGCGCGTCAACTGCTTCGAGCACACATACAATCAACTTTTTCAGCTCATCATTACTGATAATGACTTGCGCTTCGCCTGTGCGACCCACACGGCGCGTGTCTCTCCCGCGCACCGGCAGCATTTGCACACGCTGCCCTGCCTCATGAACATCGCGCCCCGCCTTATCGTCAGGCCATTCGTGTAATCCGTAGACTTTGTTTGCCAAGCGGCGATACGTCGGCTCGACGCCTTCTCCTGTGGAATCGAAGCGTCGAAAAATCGCGCTCGTCTGTATTAATACTGCGATGCGCCGTGCGAGGCGGTAAGATTCTGGATGGCGTTTGCGCAACTCGACTGTCAAAAGATTTGATAATTCGAGTTGCGAAATCTCGCATTCGATCTCAGCATCCGTCATCTGTGTGTCCAGATAATGCTGGAAACGATTTTTGCCGAGCAACTGGACGAATAGTTCCTGCGTTAAGTCTGTGTGAGCATGGCGCGCACCTTCTTCCACGAGCAGACCTGCGCCGTAGGAAGCACGCACCAACGGATGAAAACAAACGAGCCGATGCATTTCAGCCCACAGTTGATTAACGTCCGAACTGCGCAACGCGTTGATCCATCTTCCGCCTGAACGTACCGAGACGGAAAAAGCGGGAGCGCTACTTCTGGACAGAGAACTTGTCACGGCTCGCTGAAATGGCATTAAATTACCCCTTGTAAACAATTCGTCAGGCCACATGCTTATTGTTGAACGAGCTGGGCAGGGAGAGAGGCTCGTCAATAGATTCCAAAGAATAGGTGAACCGTAAACTTATCAGTGGCGAATGTCAAGCCACTAAGCTGATAGCTTGGGCGATAAAATCGCATACGGATGCGCGTCAAGGATACCGTTGCGAGACGCGAGCACCGGACACGTTACGCGACAATGTATCATGCCCGATTTTACATTGAGAATTTTTCAGAAATTTTCGTTTTCCTTTTTTTAAGGAGATGCGGAATGCGTAGCCTTTGACGCCGTCAACTATCGGCACGATTACCGTTGCGTCGCGCGCTTCGCGTCCGTGCATCCCTTCTTGTCTTCGCAGAAGATTAAAAGATGCACGGCGCGCGATGCTCGTGTCAGATGAAGTTTTACTAAGCGCTTCTGCCTACCGCTAAAGCTTTCTGCGACGGTGTGGGCGGATTTGTATTCGTTACGTGTCGCTCATAGTATTTTCTGTGCAGCGTATCCCACTCCATAACGAGGCAACCGCCGGTGAGTTCGTGCTGTTTTTCCCAGTTGGTGAGCAAGTCAAGACATGCATGATCTATGTAGTGCAGGTGATCGAAGCGAACGTGCAATTCCGTATTCGGCGGCACGGATTCGAGCGTTGCCGCGAGTTTCGGCAAACGCAGGAACGTCGCCGAACCGACGAGATCGAGCGTTAGGCGTTTGCCTTCTGCATCAAGGCGTGCGCCGTCGTCGCGCAAATGCACTGCGAGGTGCGAGAACGTGTACAGCAATTTGAGCAACGAGAGGCCGAGACCAATCAAAACTCCTTCGAGCAGATTCGTTGCAACGATGGCTATGACTGTCACAGCGTAAATTCCGACTTCCATTTTGCCAAACTCCGATAATTGGCGAATCGCTTTCGGAGCGACGAGTTTGAAGCCCGTGTAAACGAGAATCGCGGCGAGGCTTGTCGTTGGAATCAAGTTCAGCACAAAGGGCAGCAGCGACACAAAGGCCAGAATCCACAGGCTGTGCAGCATCGTTGACAAACGTGTTTTAGCGCCCGCCTCGACATTGGCTGAACTGCGCACAATGACGCCCGTTAAAGGAATTGTGCCGAGCATTCCGCAAAGCGTGTTGCCGACGCCTTGCGCAAACAACTCGCGGTTATATTGCGTGCGAGGCCCCTGATGCATACGGTCAACGGCGGTTGCGCTGAGCAGCGTTTCGGCGCTGGCGATCACAGCAATGGCGAGCGCCGAGCCTAAGATCGACCAGTCAAACGCGTGGCTCAAATTCGCAAGCGTCGGCCACTGCGCCGCGCTCAACAAATTGCCCGTTACCGAAACGTTTTTAATCGGCAGTTTGAGCACTGTGTCAAAGGCTGTTGCGACCAGTATAGCGATGAGCGGCGCGGGAATGTGCTTTAATCTTTTCGGCACAAAACTCCAGCCGATCATCACAGCAATCGTCAACAGACCGATTCCCGCCGCCATGTGATGACTCGAGCCGTCAATCGGCATCATGCCTTTCCAAATTGCGCCGGGAATTGACAAAAGATTTTCAAGGCCGCTGCCCTTCGGCAAATCGTCCACCATCACATGTATCTGGCTTGCGATGATTAGCACGCCGATGCCCGCCAGCATTCCCTGTACGACGGCTGGCGATACGGCGCGAAACCATTGCCCCAGCTTCAAGATGCCCGCGATAATCTGCATCAAGCCCGCAAGCAACACGATAACGCCGAGCAGCGCCAAACCATGTTCTTGCACAATTTCATAAACCAGCACGGTGAGTCCCGCCGCCGGGCCGCTCACCTGCAAAGGACTGCCTGCAAGCGCGCCGACGACAAGGCCGCCGACGATAGCCGTTAGCAAACCGAGCGCGGGCGGCACGCCGGAAGCAATCGCCACGCCCATCGAAAGCGGCAACGCGACGAGAAAAACGACGACTGACGCGAGCAAATCGTTTGGCAGCGAACGCCGCAAGCTTGTTCCAAAATTTCCGAGAGAAATATCCATTCCATCAACTCCTTGTGTCCCGATACGATTTCAAGAGCGTTTTCGTTACGCCGCCGAAACGCTGTCTGTGCTTACGCGCTTACGCCGGGCGGTGCGTTTTTCAAGTCAACGAATTGTTTCTGCTCTGAATCATAGGCAAAGACTTCGCCGCTCTTAATCTGATAAAACCAGCCGTGCATCTGCAGTTCACCTTCGGCTAATTTGGCAGCAACCGTCGGGTGCGTGCGCAAATTCGCTAACTGCGCGAGCACGTTTTCCTTGATCGCCGCATCGAGCCGCGCCGCTTCGTCGAGTCCGTCGTAATTCTCTTCGATAACGCGCCGGATCGGTTCAGCGTGAGCAAGCCATGCGCGCACAGCCGGTAACTCTTTTGCTTCTTCTGAATGCAGCAATGCTTTGACTGCGCCGCATTGCGAATGCCCGCAGACGATGATGTGTTTGACGCCGAGCACAGCGACGCCGTATTCGATGGTTGCGCTTTCACCGCCCTGTGCGACGCCGTAGGGCGGCACGATGTTTCCCGCGTTGCGCAACGTAAATAAACTTCCGGGTTCGGCTTGCATCAGTAGCGACGGCGCGACGCGCGAATCGGCGCAGGTAATAAACATTGTCTCCGGGCTTTGTGCTTCGGCGAGTCGTTCAAACAATTTACGCCGTAAGCGAAAGTAACCGCTTTGAAAATTGCGTATGCCTTTTACGAGTCTTTCCATTTAGATAATTTCTCCGCTAATCAAACGCCGTGCGCGGCAAACGAAACAAGCAGGATTCCAGCCGCGCAACGGCAAATTCAAAAGCTGTTTTTGCTTGCACGAACGATTGCCTTGCTCAACGCTAAAGCGCGCGAGAAAGCAACCCGGCGATGAAAAATCAGCTACTGAAATCGAATTTTGCAGCGCAGATAGTAAAGACTTCTGCGCTCCTTTTTGCGTAGGTCAATGAATGGAATTTTTCCAATGTGGCCTTATGCGCGGAAGCGCGCAAATGCCGACGCACGTTGTCGCACAAACACACTTCGATTCTTAAGAGGCTCGAAGACGAAAAATCCGGCGAGTGCTTGAATCGAATGCGCGATAAATTTTAGATTGAAAACGCTTTTGGAAAGTTCCTTAAGGGTTGCTGACAGGAGGGCCACGAAGCCTGTAGAAAGGATTAAAGCAAGATAAAGCAAAAGTGGGCGCGAATGACGCGACGGGCAACGCGCGCCGAATCGTGCGCTGTAAGCTGAACGACGTGCGGCGAAATTCACGCGGTTTGCGTGCGTTAAAGAGCGGCGCGACAGTGACCGCTGTCTCGCTCGCTTTGGCTGTTTCCTGCTGATTGATTGGCTCGTCGCCGGTCTTCAGCGTGCGCGCATCGCCGAGTCCTGAAGGCAGCACAGCGAAGCACATCAGCGCGAGCAGGAACAAATTACTAAACTTCGCTGTTTTCATATTCGATAATAATCAACCGTAGAATGTTTCGGCCTCAACCACCACCGTCAAACTAAGAAATTGCGCCGCTGATCTAAAGTTCCACAAAATCCTGCTCAATGAAATCTCTTGAAACGCAGAGTGTGCGGCGGCAAATCAATCGCACTGATATACAGATAGCAGTTATACAGATAACAGTTGCGGCAAATGGGTTGCCCGCTTTCTGCTTCAATAAATGATTTTTACAAGATCGCGCGCCGTAAATCAACTTTGCGAAGGCGACTGCCAGCGCGTTCGGTACGCTTGTGTATAATACTCTATCGCTCGCAAACGACCACGTATTCTTTTCATTTTTATAGCTGAAGGGTAAGAGATGCAAAGCCGTCGAATAATTCGCGCGTTGCCGATAATCGCTTTGGTTTTCGGTTACGCTTTATTGACACAGGCGCAAAGGCCGGAGCCTGCCGCGCACGCTTCACAAAGTGTTTTCGCTGTTGATGGACGAGCGCCGGAAACTCTCGATTCGGAAATAAAGGAAGTGCGCCAACTGTTACGCGAGCAGGGCGAGGAACTGCGTCGCCTGCGCGAAACCGTCACGCAGCAATCGCACATTATAGATGAATTAAGCAAGCGTGTCGCATCGCCTACAGAAACAGGAATCGCGCCGCTCACCGGCGCACTTTCTGCTGCCACCACCAGGCTGCCGCAAAACGCGCAGAGCAGCGCAAAATCCGCGACGACGGATGAGCGAATCGCGCGTGTTGAAGCGCAGGCCAAAAAAACGAGCGAAACCGTTGCCAAACAAATCGGCAACCTTATGTTCAGCGGCGATCTGCGTTTTCAGTACGATTCGATTTTCGGCCAATTGAATGCTTCGCCGAACAACAGCAATCCGGCGATACTCGGCAACGAGCTTTCTGCGCGCGACCGTTTGCGCCTTCGCGCGCGGCTCGCAATGCGCGGCGAAATCGGCAAAAGTTTTGATTGGGGACTGCGTTTTTCGACGGGCAATCTCTCCGATGTCGTCTCTGCCAATCAAGTGCTCACGGACTTTTACAGCCGCAAACAATTCGCGCTCGATCAAGCTTATCTGACATGGAAGCCAACTGGCGTGCCCGGCCTGCGGCTACAGGGCGGCAAATTTGAAACGCCCTGGCTGCACACGGAAATGACCTTCGACAACGACATTCAGCCCGAAGGCATTAACGAAACTTACTCGCGCGACTTCAAAAAATCCCGTCTGCAAAATCTCACCTTCGTCGCGTGGCAACTGCCTTTTCTCGAACGCAATGCCGCTTTCATACGCAACGCCAACAACGAAGTCAGCATAGATCAGTCGCGCCGCGCCGGACGCGATCTAGACCTCTACGGGGCGCAGCTTCGCACGCGCTTTGCCGTCAAGCCGCACCTTGCGCTGACGCTCGCCGCCACCGATTTATATTTCTCCGGCACACAGTTTATTTCGCCCGTTCAGTTCTTCGGCAATCAAGTTCAACTGCCTGTCACGATTAACATTCCTGCGACAGCCAACACGCCTGCGCAAACCGTCACAGGCCAAGCTTTGATTGCGCGCGATCTGCTCGTCGCGGGCAATGGCAACTTGGGCATCTCGACCGTGACCAACAACGCCGTCAATCGTGATGGGCGGCTTGCCTCCGGCTATAATCTTGTTGACCTTATCGGGCGTCTGGATTTGACGCGCAGCACGCGCTTCCCCGTCTCGCTTACTCTTAATTATGTGATGAACACGCAAACGCATGATGTCGTCGCGGTAGGAGCAAACGGTGCGGACATCTTTCAGCGCAACCGTGAAAACGAAGGTTTCTGGGCGGAAGTTTCGACGGGCAAAACGACTACGCGAGGCGATCTGTTTTTCGATTACACGTTTATGCGAATCGAAAAAGACGCTGTGCTCACGCCTTTTAATTTCTCGGAGATCGCGCAGCAATCCGACGTTCGCGCCAACCGCGTCGTCTTCACTTACACAGTTGATCCGCGTGTGCTGCTGACGGCGACGGGCACCTTCACGCAACGCGCCAACGGCTTGCTCGGCGTCTTTAGCGCGACGCCAATTAATTCGCTTAATCGCCCGACCGCACGCTTGCAGTTTGATACGACGTTCCGCTTCTAATAAGCTGTGATGCAAAGCACCGGCATGTTTCATGAGGCCACTTCAAAACCCTGATCCGTTGCTTTCGATCAGTTCACAGAAATGTAACACGATGGCTTTAATCTGTCGGGTTTAACTCTCTGGCGCAAGTGTTTGAGCACGCAAATGAGACAAGTCGCAGTGAGTGGCGACAGATAAATTAAACGTCGCCGGTTTTGTGTTTATTCTTCTGTCCATCTCATGGATTCTTAACTTCGATTCACTGTTCGCAACTTTCAGTCTTATGGTTATGTCGCAACCCAAGCTTTCTTCAACGGCGCTTCCGGCGCGCGATAACATAACAATGCCGCAGCAAACATCCGCCGCACTGCCGGAGGCCGCAACCACCAACGCCGCCGCCACCGCTTTGCCGACGAAGGTCAGCGTGCGCGGGATGAACTTTTACTACACTCGCGTGCAGGCGCTTTACAACGTTTCCGTAGAGATTCCAGAACGCGTGGTGATGGCTTTGATCGGCCCTTCGGGTTGCGGCAAGTCAACTTTCCTACGCACATTGAATCGCATGAATGATACGATTCCGGGCACGCGCGTGACGGGCGAAATCAGTATTGACGGACAAGATATTTACGCGCCGGATTCGGACGTTGTCGCGCTCAGGCGCAAGGTCGGTATGGTCTTTCAGAAATCGAATCCGTTTCCGAAATCAATTTTCGATAACGTCGCATATGGATTACGCATCAATCGTTTGACGGCGAATAAATCCGAGCTTGAAGATCGCGTCGCGCAGGCGCTTCACGATGCGGCGCTGTGGAATGAAGTCAAGGATCGCTTGAAAACTTCTGCGCTCGGTTTGTCCGGCGGCCAGCAACAACGTTTGTGCATCGCGCGCACGTTAGCGGTGCGACCGGAAGTTGTCTTGATGGACGAACCCGCGTCTGCGCTTGATCCGATTGCGACGCAGAAGATCGAAGAATTGATCGTCGAACTAAAAAAGCAATACACGATTATCATCGTCACGCACAACATGCAGCAGGCGGCGCGCGTGTCCGACTACACATCTTTTTTCTGGCTCGGCAAGTTAGTTGAAACCAGCACGACCGAACGCATCTTCACCAACCCGGAGCAGGGCTTGACGGAAGATTATATTACGGGACGGTTTGGCTGACGCGAGTACGCGAAAGGGAATCGAGCGGAATGGATAGACTACTTGATCGAGAGTTGTTTGCGTTGCGCGACCGCGTGCTGCTGTTGGGCGGCGAAACTGAAACGGCATTGCAAAAGGCGATGTATGCGCTTGTCGAACGCGACAGCCGAACGGCCGAAGAAGTGCTCGTGGGCGATGATGAAATCGATCAACTAGAGGTTGAAATAGATCGTCTCTGCGTCGATACCATTGCGTTGCGTCAACCGGCGGCGCGTGATTTGCGCTTCGTTATTTCTGTAGCGAAGATCACGCCCATTCTGGAGCGCATCGCCGATCACGCCTGCAACATCGCGCGCGCCGCCATCGAACTCAACGACGAGCCGCAACTAAAACCGCTCGTCGATCTACCGCGCATGGCCGAACACGCGTCTGCGATGCTGCGCGCGGCGCTCGATGCCTTTACGTCGAATGATGCCGACGCCGCGCGCGCGACAATCGAACGTGACGATGTCATAGACGCCGCGTATGAGCGTGTCTTTCATGATCTGATCGCACTCATGGTCAGTGATCCATCAACCACAACGCGCGCCGCACGCCTGCTCTTTGTTTCAAAGCATCTGGAACGCATCGGCGATTATGTGACGGACATCTGCGAACTAACCGTCTACATGACCGAAGCGGCCTTTATCAAACACAGCAATTGAAGTTAAAAATGCGCGAACGGTGAATCCGTTGAGCGACAAACATCATCTCCTGATCCGTAAAGGCTGACTCGGTATTATTGCTCAAGCGTTGAAAACAAGTCGCAGAGTAAGCATCGTAAATATGACAGACAAGCAGATAAAACTGTCTCAGTTGATTTTCCATTGCAGGAAGATTTTACCAATTCAGTTTGGCTTGTCCGTCATTTCAACTCCTGATTCACATTTCCAACAAAAGAAGTAGCGCGACAAATCAGCGTTCAATCTCAAGTCGTCTGGAAGACTCTTGTTCAGCGCCAAGGTGATGATAATCGGCGGGAGCGGAAGTTTGCTGTCGCCGATTTAATACGGCGAAGGTTTCGGGGTAAAGGGATTGCGCAAGTTTGTTACTTCACCTCCAGAGCTTTTTCTGCCACCCTGTAAATGGTTTCCTCTACCTGCGTAAAGTCGAATGGCTTGCCGATTACGCCGTCGATTAAATTTTCTTCGCCGGAGGGCGGCGTCGTGCCTTTGCCATAGCCTGTGACGAGCACGATACTTGTTTCAGGATGGTGACGGCGAACCCCGCGCGCTACTTCCCATCCGTCCATTTCGGGCATCGAAAGGTCTGTGAAAACCAGATCGAATTTTTGCGCGGCAAGCAATTCAAGCGCTTCCCGCCCGCCATTCGCCATGACGACTTTGTGAGATAAAGCCGTAAGCATTTCGCCGAGCGTCTCCCGCACAAAAGCTTCGTCATCAATAACCAGCACAGAGAGCGAAACGGGTTCCTGTCGAACTGTTTTGTTCTCCACTCTTTCCTGTACTTCCTGCGGCACAGGCGCGGCAAGCGGCAGGTCAATCTCGAAAGTCGTGCCGCCGCCGGGTTCGGATTCGACGTTGATATGCCCTTGATGGCGTTCAATAATGCCGTAGCTGACGGCGAGGCCTAAGCCTGTGCCATGCGCGCCTTTAGTCGTATAGAACGGTTCAAAGATTCGCGCACGCACATCTTCCGCCATACCCATGCCTGTGTCGCTGAAAAGCAGGCGCACATGTTCGCCATTCCTCGCGCAGGTAATTAAAAGTTGTCCGCCCTCCGGCATCGCGTCCAACGCATTAACAATCAAGTTAACGAAAACTTCGCGCAATTCGGAAGCATTGCCGCGCGTGTGCAACTCCGTTTGCAGGTCAAGCACGACATCGTAATGAAGGCCGCGCGCACGCGCTTCATTTTCCCATCGGGTGCGCGTAATTTCCGCCGCATCGCGCAACAAAGAGTCAATGGCGAGCGGTTCAAATTCTTCTGTTGGCGATTGTCTGGCAAAGGTTTGGATACGGCGTACTGTGGCGGCGGCGTCTTCGGCAGCGGTCTGAATAATATCCAGACTGTGAACAAGCGCTTCATCTTCAACGCGGCGTCGCACTAATTGCACGCGTCCGAGAATAGCGGCGAGCGCATTGTTAAAGTCGTGCGCCACGCCGGATGCAAGCTGCCCGAGGGCGCGCAGTTTATCGGCCTGCGCAGCGCGTTCGCGTTCCTGCTTCTGCTCCGTGATGTCGCGCGCAATGCCGAGCACGCCCGTCGTGCGCCCGTCAATCACAAGCGGCGCTTTATCGACGAGCGCATAGTAAACGTTGCCGTCGCGTCCAATATACCGCATCTCTTCTGTTTGCGGTTCGCCGTGCAGCGCGCGCTCGAACATCTCTCTGACGCGCTCGCGGTCGGCGGGCATGACCGTGTCAAGATAGTGCTGCCCGACAAGTTCATCTGCCGTGTAGCCGCTCATTGCAGCAGCGGCTCCATTGCCCCATTGAAAATAGCCGTGTGTGTCGAGTGCGAAGATGGATTCACGCGCGCTTTCCAGAATATTAGTGAGCAGCGTCTGGCGCTCGCGTGCGATTGCTTCGGCTTTGCGCAGTTCCGAAAGATCGCGCGCCGTGCAGACCACGCCGACTGTTTTGCTTTCATCCGTGATGATTGGTTCAACCGTCACCAGCAACGGGCGATTAATTCGTTCGGGCGTAAGTTCGATTGTCACACTACGATTTTCGGCAAAGGCTCTTTCGACAATGCAGGTTTGTTCCTCGCCACGGGCACGCAAAATGTCGCAGCAGTGACGTCCTAAAAGCAGTTGCGGTGATGTGTCTTCTAAGGCCGCGCCCGCACGGTTAACGCGCGCGACTCGCCCTGATTCGTCGAAGATATAAATGCCGTCCGACATCGCGTCGAAGGTTGTTTCCCATTCCCTTTTAGCGCGCGTAGTAATCTCAAATAACTCTGCCTGAGCAACACCTGTTGCCAGTTGCGCGGCGACAGATTCGACAAGCGTGATTTCATCTTTAAGCCAATGCCGCGCCCGATCCGTTTGATGAATGCAGAGCGTGGCGCGATAGCGATTGTTGACGATCACAGGGCAATAGATACTTGAACGCAAGCTGGTGGCGGCGGCGTGCGCGCGTAGATGCGCGTTAAATTCCTTTGTGCTTTCTGCATACTGGAGCGCGTCGTCAATAACAATAGGTTGCATCTGGCGCAACAAACGCTGTCCGATTGGATCATCATAGCTGCCATCGACGTGGCGGACGCTGGTCGTGCCCGGGGCGATATATTCATGCTCGACGGGCGAGATCGGGCGCGCCGCATCGTAAAGACGCATGTACACACGCGAAGCCTGAAGCGCCGCGCCGAGTTCGTGCGTTGCCGTGCGCAAGACTTCCGGCAAACTAAGCGACGCACGAATCGCGAGGCTCAAACGATTGATGAGCGCCTCGCGCGCAGAAGTGGCGGCGGCTTTCTGGTATAGCTCTGCCTGACGAATCGCAATGCCCGTTTGATCCGCCACAGCTTTTGTGAGCGCCACGTCTGATGCGCGCCAATGCCTTTGCTGCCGCGTCGTCGAAAGCGCAAAAGCCGCAGGAGTTTCGTCTCCGACGCGGATCGCCGCAAACATAATCGAGCGCACGCCGTTGGCACGCAGAATTTTGTCATAAACAATTTTGATGCGCTCGTCCGTAGTGGCGTCGTTGAAGACGAGCGTGCCATGTTGTTGAATGCCTGCGATCAAATCGCTCACCGAGTTGATATTGTAGTCGCGGCCAACGGAATGCACCCCTGGCATATGATACTCTGCTACCTGTCGCACCCCTCCGGCCTGCGGGTCAAGCATAAACAGTGAACAGCGATCAACATTTAAGTGTGCGCCGAGTTCGGCGACCGCCGTGCGAAAAACCTCTTCAACATCGAGCGAACGCCGCACAGCGCCGGAGATGCGATTGATGAGAGCCTCGCGTTCGGCCTGTTGCGTTAAGGCTTCGGCAGCTTTTTGTTGCTCCAGTAGTTGCGTGATCTGTCTAGCAAGCGCGACCACAGGAAGCACGCTGCCGTGATCCGGCGCGCGTCCCGAACGTGGATCGTCAAGCGAGATGAGACCGATATAGTCGCCCGCGCGCGCGACGAGCGGCACAAAAAGTTCGTCGTTTTCATGCCACCGCGATGCTTCGGATCGCGGCGGTTTTTCGAGTTGAGTTTTGTAGCGGTCGGGTGTGGCGCGATCAAGCAGATGATAATGGCTCGGCGGATAGTAAGCGGCAAAGCCTAAGTCACCGACTTCGATTCTGACGCCTTCTTCGATTAGTTTACGCATCTCGGCGCGCGGATACGAGCCTGCGGCGAGGCACTCGATGAAATCATTCGGCACATTCGACGAATGAGACAACGGGCGCAAATTATAAGGCGGTTCGTCTGTAAAAAGACTTAGCACGCACGTGCGGTAATCCGTCGAATCAGCGATAGAATCGGCGAGACCGACGAGCAATCCGTCCATCTCGTAACTGTCTTTAACGGCTGTCGCAAGTGCGGTCAGTGTCTCCATCTGCTGCACGGAAGCAAGCAGTCTCTGCTCCGCTTCGACGCGCTCTGTAATATCGTTAGTAATCGTCAGAAGGCAACGTTCGTCCCCGTCTTTGATGATCTCTGCAGAGAAAAGACCGGTGCGGACTTCGCCCGATTTGGAACGAAATTTAACTTCTTCTTTATAGATTCTTCCGTCTTCCGCCAGCGTGCTGGTAAGTTTCTGTTTGATCGTTTCATCAGCCCAGATATTCAAGTCGAGCGTTGTGCGGCCAATCACTTCCGCCCGGTCATAGCCGGTGACGCGCAGAAAACTGTTATTGACTTGAAGATACTGCCCATCTTCATAGCGATTGATCGTCATCAAATCCGGGCTGGCGTTAAAGGCCTTGAAGAAACGTTCTTCAGAGGCGCGCAATTCCTGCTCGGCTCTGATACGAGTCGTGACGTCGTTCGCCATCACAAGCCGCGCGAGCCTGCCAGCGAACATGATTTGATGCGAATTAATTTCAACGTCAATAATCGTTCCCTCTCTTTTCCGGTGTTGCACGATGCCTGAATACGTTAACCCAGGGGTGGTTCTTTTAATTTTATCCAGCAAGCCGGGAATATCATTTGGAGAGCGAATATCTTTGATGGTCATGGAGAGGAATTTCGCGCGCGAGTAGCCATAGCGACTCACGGCGGCATCATTAACGGCGAGAAAGCGCAGCGTCTCCAGATCGTAAACCCACATCGGATGCGGATTGCTTTCAAAGAGCACACGGTAATGCGCTTCGCTCTGGCGCAAAGCTTCTTCTGCTTGGACACGTTCGGTAATGTCGCGCACAATCGCGCGCGTGCCCGTCACGTTCCCTGCGTCATCGCGCACAAAGGTCAGGACGTTTTCAAGACAGCGCAACGAGCCGCGCGCATCTCGCAAACGATAAACCGAACGCAAAGGCTCGTCCGATAGGTGAGCTTGCATTTTCGCAAGGTCTGCCGCCGCCGCTTCCTCGCCGATCAAAACACTGATATGTTGTCCGATCAATTTCGCGGCGGGCTGGCCGAAAAAGCGCCCGCCCGCTTCGTTCATGCCTGTGATGCGTCCCTGCAAATCGGCTGATCCGATAATGTCTGTCGCGTGTTCGACGATTTCGCGGTAACGTCTTTCAATGCGATGGCGCTCGACAAGACGCGCTACTTTAATAAGCAGTTCCCGGTTGCGAAAAGGCATCTCAAGGTAATCATCCGCGCCCGCCAGCAAGCCCTCCAAACTATCTTCAACGCCGGTCAGCGCACCGCTGACGAGCAGCACCGGAAGGTTCGCGGTGCGTGCGTCTTGTTTCAGACGGCGGCAAAATTCCACGCCGTCCATTAACGGCATTAACACATCGCTGATAACGATGTCTGGATGGGCAGAGTGTGCGAGTTCGAGCGCTCTCTGCCCATCCCGCGCGGAAACTACTTTGTAGCCTTCACTCAGGAGCAGTGTTTCGAGCAGTTCAAGCACCGCTTGATTGTCGTCAACAATCAAGACGATAGGGCTTTGCGAAAGTGGCGTACTCATTTCGTCATAGGCTGGCTGCGTTCGGGCGTGTCAAGATGATTATTGATGATAGCGATCACAGAATGCGAAGTGCGACGAGGCGGAAGACTTTTAATCTGCAAGGCGCTTGCTCAATGACCGCGTGTGCCGTGCGGCTTGCGAATCGCGCCGGAGCTATAACTAAAGGATTGCGGTATAGAGTGCTTCATCTCGCGTCGGTGCAGCAAGGAGAGAAGTGCGTGTGCGCGTAAATCTTTTGCGCCAAACAGGACAAGCGCGTCCTGCTTGATGCAGCAAAGTATAGCAGAGCGAAAAACGGTCTGTCACGCAAAAGCTAAAACGCGAAGCGAGGAATAACTTTATTCCTCGCTTCGCGCTCATTCTGGTGGTTTGCAAATGTGCTCTAAAAATCAGTTTGCGACGGCGTTGTTTATGAACGCTTGCGCTTCGGCGCTGGCGTTCGCGGAGGTGTTGTTGAATCGACAGTCTTGGCAAAGTAGCCTTCACGATATATGAGCCGCAGATTTTGCTTGCGCAGTTCGGGATTAACGATCTCAACCTTGATCTGGCGATATGAACCGTCGCGTGCTTTGTTTGTCGGTGAATAAGCAACCAGATACTGCTCGCGCAGATCGCGTTGAATCTGCGCAAAGGCGGCGCGAAGTTCCGATTGTTTGCGCGGAAAATAAGCGCGCCCGCCCGTTAGCTCCGTCACTTTGCGCAAGACTCCTTCATCTACGCCATCAAGATAGTTATCGCCGATGCCGATGGCGTAGATAATCGCGTCGGCTTTGATCGCCCGGTCAACGGCTTCGCGCAATTTCTTTTGACCGCTCGTGTTGATGCCGTCCGTGAGAAGAATAATGGCGCGGCGCGTGCGCTCCGGCGCTTCGGCAAGCACTTCGTCGCTTGTGATCCAGAGCGCATCCCAGATGGCGGTGGAACCTGCGAGCGATTGGTTCGTGCCGGAGATGGGCGGCGTTCCGTAAATCGGCGGCACACCGGGAACGCGCGAAGAGGCCGAGGGTGGGCCATTCTTCGTGTAGCCAGAAGGATTCACGTACTCAATTTTATCTATGGCACGACGCACGCGCGCAACGTTGCCGGACAAGCCCTGTTCGAGCGTCGCTTCGCCTGTGAAGGAAACGACGGCGGCTTCATCTTTCGCGGGACGCACGACTTGATCCACGAAGTCACGCGCAGCCTCTTTTTCATCGGGCAGCGTGTTAATTTGTGATCCACTCGTGTCAATCAAGATTGCAAGCGAGAGCGGCAGATCGACCTGCTGCTGAAAAGTAAAAATCTGCTGCGGTTGTCCGTCTTCGAGCACGCGTATGTCATTCTGCTTGAGCGCCGAGAAAAAGCGCCGCTGCTTATCCGTCGCGGTAAACAGCACGTTCGTCAAATTCGATTCGACGCGCACTACGTCGTTATCGTCCTGTATAACTTCATCTTCTTTCGGCGTCGGTTGTGGCGAAGCAGTAGCGGGCGGTGGTGTCGGAGATGATTGCGGCGGCGTGGTCGAGTTTTGTTGCTGCGGCGCGGCGTTCGTGTGGTGCGAACGGTCTTTATTTGGCGCGAATGGTTCTTTGTGCGCGCTAATCTTCGCTGGGCGTATTAACAATGCGCCCGATAAAAAAGCGACGAGCAGGAAAAGTGCGAGCGTGCGTTTTGATGATTTTTGAAAAAGCATTTGTGTTACTGCCAATACTAAGATTTTTATTTTCGCGCGGGCGCAGATGCTTCGTCCGAAATGGCCGTGTAGCCGCGTTTGGTGCGCACTTTGAGATTGTTTCCGCCACCCGTGAGCTTGACGTCAATGCGGCGAAACTGCCCGTCGTAGCGTTCGTTCGTCGGCTTATAAGTAATGATGTACTGCGAGCGCAGTTCCTTCTGGATTTTATTGAAGGAGCGTTCCAGCGCGAGCATGTCGCCATTGAAAAAAGCCGCGCCGCCCGTTTCTTCACACAGTTTTTCAAGATCACGATCAACGGCGCTGCTGACCTGTCCCGCCTCTACGCCGGGTACTGAAGCGAGAAATCCCGCTTTGGTAGAAATCGCAAAGATCGTCGTCTCTGTGCGTTGCGCAATGTCAATCGCATCACGCAGTGTCGCGCGGCTATAGTTGTTGTCGTCGCCATCCGTGATAACGACCAGCACGCGACGCCCCGGCATACTACGCATCTTTTCATCGCACAATTGCCAGACCGCGTCATAGAACAAAGTTTTATTGCCGGGCTTTTTCACAGCGTCAATGGCGCGTGCCAGCAAGTCAGATTTGTCTGTGAAATCTTGCCGCAACTTAATCTCGTCGTCGAAAGTGACGAACGCGGCGCGATCTTTGCGCGGACGCGTGACGGTGAAGATAAAGTTCTTGGCGGCCTCTTGCTCGAACTTGAGTTTTCCGGCGACGGAGGGTGACGTGTCCATCAGGATGCCTATGTAGAGCGGCAAGCTTTCGCGCTCGTCTGCGAAGGATTCGATTTGCTGCGGCTGCTTGTCTTCAAGAATCTGAAAATCAGAAGCCGTCAAGCCCGGCACAAGTTGACCTTTTTTATCAAGCACGGTGATCGGCAAACGCACGCGGCGCGTGATGATCGGGCCGATGTCCTGACCTTGATCCTGCGGAACGGGCGTCGGCGCGGGCGTGGCTTTCCTTGGCTGCGGCTGTTGACCGAACGCCGGAGCAGTATTCGAGACGGGCGCGTAAAGGAAAAGCGCGATTAACAAAAGCGATAAGCAAACAGAGAGTTTCATAAAAGTTGCGAATAAGTAAAAGAGCGCAAAGGACGCGGCGATGCAGTTGCGAAACGCGATCAATTGGATGCCGCGTGCGCGAAAGCCCGTTGCCCTGCGACGCCGAACGTTGTAGAGCATAATCCGGCAAATCTTCAAGCGAGGTTTTCGAGAAACTGCGCGAGCGGCGCGGGCAAACGGGCTGTGAACTCCATTTTCTCGCCGCTGCGCGGATGACGAAAGCTGATTTTTTCGGCATGAAGAAATTGCCGGTCGAGTGCTGCAATCAACGCGCGCAGACGTGTGTCCGGCAGATTCTGGTCGCGTCCCGCGTTGTAAACTTTATCGCCCGCAACAGGATGCTTCAGCCATTCCATGTGGACTCTGATCTGGTGCGTGCGCCCCGTTTTGATTTCAACATCAAGCAGCGTAAAGCGTTCGTAACGCCCGCGCACGCGGTACAAAGTAATAGCCGGACGCCCGCCTCGCACAATCGCCATACGCACACGCTTGACAGGATCGCGCGCAATGGGTTGGTTGATGATGCCCTGTTCTAGCGCGATACGTCCATGCACGAGCGCGACGTAAGATTTGAAAACTTCACGCGCGCGAAATTGATCGCTCAGATTTTCGTGCGCCGCAACGTTTCGCGCAACGACGATTAAACCGGACGTGTCTTTGTCTAAGCGATGGACAATGCCCGGACGCGCCTGTTGTTCTTTGCCTTCGCCGCGCACGGGCAAGTGTTGAAAGCGAAAGGCGAGCGCGTTGGCGAGCGTGCCCGACGAAACGCCTGCGCCCGGATGCACAACGAGTCCGGCGGGCTTGTTGATGACCGCCAGATCGTCATCTTCGTAAATGACTTCGACGGGAATATCTTCCGGCGCGAAATTGCTTGTAGTGGGAGCGTTGAGTTCGACTTCAATTTCGTCGTGCGCGCGAAGTTTATAAGAAGGCTTCGCCGTGCGACCTGAAACCACCACGTCGCCGTCTTCGATGAGCCGCTTGATGCGTGCGCGGCTCCAGTCTTTGACGTGCGCGGCAAGGTACGCATCAAGCCGCGCGCCGGATTCTGTTTCGGGAACGTGAAAGGTGATGATCTCGGCAGTGTTTTCCGTCGCTTCGGATTGCATGAATGTGATGACGGAATTTTTACACGCGCGCAGTGCTTGTCGCAGATGTCAATGTTTCTTGGTCTTGGACGTTCCGCGCCGTTGATGCGCGACGCCAGCGCACGATGAGCAGCAGGAGTCCGCCGATGCCGATTATCAAACTAATGAGTTGCGATGTGGAAAGACCCGTCAGCGTCGTTAGCCCCGCGATGTCACCGCGCGGATCGTCGCGCACAAACTCGATCAGAAAGCGCGTGATGCTATAAAGCACTGCGTAGAAAAGTATGACCTGCCCGCTGAAGCGTTTTCGTTTGTGCAGCCAGAGCAGAAAGAAAAATATCAGAAGCGCGGCGAAAGATTCGTAAAGCTGCGTCGGATGAATGTCTACGTCTATCGGCACGCCCGTGATTTGGTGGCCGAGCGCAGAGAAGCGCACGCCCCATGGCAAGTGCGTCGGCTTGCCCCAACAACATCCGGCGGCGAAACAACCCTGCCTGCCGATGGCTTGTCCCAAAGCAATGCCCGGCGCAAACGCGTCCGCAGTTTTCCACCAGGGCAGTTGATAGCGACGCACAAGCAGATAGCCCGTCAAGACTGCGCCGATTAGCCCGCCGTAAAAGACGCCGCCCGAACGTAAAAAATCGAGAGAGAGTAAATGCAAAGGATTCGCGCGATATTCCGGCTCAGCCCATAGCAGCAAAAGTTTCGAGCCGATGATCGCCGCCAAGAGCATCCACAACCCTAGATCGTAAATCTTCTCGCGCGGCAATCCGTCACGCGCTGCAAGGCGCGCTGCGACGAGTAATGCCATAAGAAACGCCATCGCCAAGAGCACGCCGTAAGTATTAATCGGAAAATTGCCGATGCGAAGAATTTCTGGATACATGGTTCAGTAATCAGTTTTCAGTTATGAGTTTTCAGTTGAAAGTAACAGCAATCAGTTATGAGCCGGACGCTTGTACTGAAAACTGATTACTGAGAACTGGCAACTGTTTTCTGCTTTCTTTCCTCCAAAAACAGATCGCAGATGAGCAGGAACGCGCCCACGCAGATGCTCGCGTCCGCGATGTTGAAGACAGGCCAGTGAAACGAATGGTAATACGCAAGTATGAAATCAACGACGTAACCGAGTCGCGCGCGATCCGTTAGATTGCCTAAAATTCCCGCGAGCAACAACGCGCACGCGCCCAACACTCTGTCATCCATGCGCGACGTGCGCCAGAAATAAACAAGCACACCGATGGCCGCAAGACTCGCGAGTGCGACAAAGAACCAGCGCCCGGTTGCGCCGCCGCCCTGCAACTGCCCGAATGCGATGCCGGGATTCTCCGCGTACACAAACGAAAGCAGTCCGGGAATAACGTCGCGGTCTTCGCCGTAACGCAGAGAGCGCACAGCCCACGCCTTGGTCGCCTGATCCGTCATGTAGATGCCGAACGCGGCGATAAGATATGCCGCGCGCCAGCCCATTCGTTCACGATTCACGATACAACTTCCTCCCGCTCAATTTCCGCAAGCGCCGCCACGCAGCGCTCGCACGCCGTCGGATAGCGCGCTGATTCGCCGACATGGACGGAATAGTTCCAGCACCGCTCGCACTTTTCTCCGTCGGCGCGTTCAATACGCGCGCTCACCGCGCCGGAAGCAACGCCGTCATCACGAATCACTTCAACCTGTGAGACGATAAAAACATAGCGCAGTTCGTCGCGGTAGCGTTCGAGCAGTTCATAAGTGTCGCCCGTCGCTCGAAGCAGCACGCGCGCTTCTAATGCGCCGCCGATCAGCTTCGCCGCGCGCGCGGCTTCGAGTTCGCGCAACACGACATCGCGCACTTCAAAAAGCCGCGCCCAACGCGCCGCCGTTCCCGCTTCCATCTCCGCAAACATTTCCGTCTTCGGCAATTTATGGCGTTCGGGAAATTCGAGCAGATGAACAGACGCGGGCTGCTGCTCTATCGTTCGCTTTTGTCCTTCAGTGAGCGGTAGATTTTCGCTGATTTCATCAGCCGTGAAAACGAGAATCGGCGCGAGAAGCCGTGCCAGCGCATCGGCGATTAAATACAACATCACCTGTGCAGAGCGACGCGCGCGTGAACGCGGCGCAGCCGTGTAGAGCCGATCTTTGATGATGTCGAAGTAGCGCGCCGAGAGCGTCACGGTGCAAAAGTTGTAAAGCGTTTGATAGACCGTGTGAAACTCGAAATGCTCGTAAGCTTCGATAACCCGCGCCGTCACAGAGTTCAATTCTCCCATCGCCCAGCGATCAATCTCGACCATGTTAGCGTAAGGCAGTGAATCCCGCGCGATGTCGAAGCCGTCGAGATTGCCGAGCGCAAATCGCGCCGTGTTGCGCATCTTGCGGTAAGCGTCCGAAACGCGCTGCAAGATTTCCGGCGAAAGGCGCATGTCTTCGTGATAGTCGGTCGAAGCACACCACAGGCGAAGAATCTCCGCGCCCGATTCCTTGATTACTTCGTTGGGCGACACGGCGTTGCCCGCAGACTTGTGCATCGCTTTGCCCTGCCCGTCAACCGTCCACCCATGCGTCAGCACAGTGTTGTACGGCGCGCGGTCGTGCGCGGCAAGTCCGAGCATCAGGGATGAATTGAACCACCCGCGATATTGATCACCGCCTTCCAGATATAAATCGGCGGGCCAGCGCAAGCCTTCGCGCTTCTCTAACACTTCGATACTTGAGACGCCGCTATCGAACCATACGTCGAGAATGTCCGTCTCTTTCGTAAATTCCGTGCCTTCGCACTTCGGGCATTTGAAATTCTCCGGCAAAAATTCTTGCGCTTCACGCGTGTACCACACGTCAACTGTCTCTCGCTCGAAGATGTCTGCGACGCGTCGTATGAGAGCGGGATCGGCAATCACTTCGTTGCAGTCCGCACAATAGAAAACAGGAATCGGCACGCCCCATACGCGTTGACGCGAGATGCACCAATCAGGACGCCCGTGCAGCATGTTGCGCATACGATCTCTGCCCCACGCCGGAATCCATTTCACGCGTTCGATCTCGGAGAGCGCTCCTTCACGCAGCGAACGCGGCGCATCCGATTCGTTCTCAATGTAATTACTGATAAGGCGTCCGTCTTCATCTCTTTCGACTTCGTTTGGCGATGCAGTAGCAACGGCGTCAAGCGAGATGAACCACTGCGGCGTCGCGCGAAAGATAACAGGGTTGTGGCAGCGCCAGCAGTGCGGGTAACGATGCGCGTAGTTCTCCGTGTAGATCAACGCGCCCTGCTCACGCAGAAACTCGACGATCTTCGGATTCGCGTCGAACACACGCTCGCCCGCGAAGTGTTCGACTTCCGGGAGAAAGCGTCCAGCGTTATCCACAGGGCAATAAACTTCTAGACCGTAGCGTTGTCCGATCACAAAATCGTCGTGGCCGTGACCGGGCGCTGTGTGTACGCAACCCGTGCCAGCGCCTTTGCCCGTGCTCTTTTTATCGCGCGCTTCCTTCACATCGAGTTCGGTTTCCGCGTCCGCTTCGCCGCCCAAAGTAACGTGTTCGCCAAGCATTACGAGCGACGGGCGATCAAGCCACGCATGACGACACTGCAACCGATCAAGCCGCGCGCCCGGAAAACGCGCGAGAATAGTTAGATCACGCGCCGTTCCATCGCCTCCCTCGTGTGGCTTACCAAGTCCGCACTTCGCCGCGACGTTGAGAGCTAGCTCTGACGCGACAATGTAAACTTCATCATTGTTTTCAATCGCCGCGTATTCAAACACAGGATTAACGGCGATGCCTAAATTGGCGGGCAGCGTCCAAGGTGTTGTCGTCCAGATGAGAAAGAAAACTTTGCGTCCCGCGAGCGCCGGATCAATCGCCGCCGGATCGTCCGCGAGCGGAAATTTCACGTAGACAGACGGGCTAGTGTGCTCCGCGTATTCGACTTCGGCTTCGGCGAGCGCGGTTTGATCGTGTATGCACCAGTAAACGGGACGCGCGCCCTTGTAAGCATAGCCGCGTTCGACGAAGCGCCCGAACATGCGCGCCGTTTCCGCTTCGTAGCCGTTCGACATCGTCATGTACGGATCATCCCAAGCGCCAAGCACGCCGAGTCTTTGAAAATCTTTCGTTTGACGTTTCAAAGCTTCCGCAGCATGTTCGCGGCAGGCGCGGCGCACGCTGACGGCGGGCATATTGGCTTTCTTCGCGCCAAGCTTTTTGTCCACGTAAAGCTCAATCGGAAGTCCATGACAATCGTAGCCGGGAACATACGGCGCATCGAGTCCCATCATCGTGCGCGATTTAACGACGAAGTCTTTGAGAATCTTATTGAGCGCCGTGCCGATGTGAATGTCAGAGTTAGCGTAGGGCGGCCCGTCGTGGAGAATAAATTTTTCGCGCCCCTCGCGTGCGCGGCGAATCATGTTGTAGAGGTCGAGTTCCGCCCAACGCTTCAAACGCGCGGGTTCCATTTGCGCAAGGTTGGCCTTCTGCGCGAAATTAGTTTTCGGTAGATTAACCGTCTTCTTCAATTCGAGCGGCGTTTCGGTGGACATAACTCTTGGTGATTCGCTTTCACGCGCGCCACGTCCGGCTAACCTTTGTTCGGAAGGCTCGGAATCGACGCATCAATTGTAAAAGTTAATAGTAACGTAGAAGCATCGCGCACGCCAAAGCGACAGACAACGCTCTACTCGCAACCGAAGCCTCGCGCACACAAAGAAACGCCCGAACCACGCCGTTCACAAAGGCAGCGGTTCGGACGCGAATTCCGAGCAGCAAAATGCTCAATTAGCACTAAGTCTATATTTCAGGGACTTGGATGAAGGCCGAATCATTGATCGGATTGTACGGCTCACCCACATTAATCGTATGCCTGCGAATTATTTGCCATTCTTCATAATCAGCGTCGAAAGAAGTTTAGAATTTCCCTCTTCACTTTTACCGCCGCGCGCAACTGTCATCTGCACGGCACAGCTTGCGCGTTGCACACGGCATCTCTGCACGCACAAGCCGCATTTCCATCATGTTCGTGCCGTCTTCCGTGTCACACGTCGCGTTTCTTGCAGAGACGCGACGGTTTAGCTGCTACCGATAGCTACGGCGAGTATTACAGCTAATCCGATTCCGATTGCCAGACCAATAGCGATTTTAACTCCCTCTGAAAGATTATTACCTTTGACTTGTTTAACTTGTGGGTAAGCAACAGGCACAGCCGCGCCCGTCTTCGCATTCATCACGACGAAATGATCGTCTGTGGTTTCGCTGACATAACCTTTCAACTTTGTGCCGTCTTGCAGTTTTACTTCAATACGGGCGTCTTTGCCTGTACCAAGTTTAGCGATGCCTGCTTTAATCTTTTCAGCAAAGCGTGTTTCCTTTTCTGCTTTCGTCATAGCAGATATAGATTGAGGGTAAGCCGCCTGAAGTAACAGGCAGCCGAGCACGAGTACCCATATTTTCCTGTACATGGTTTTTTTTATCCTCCCTAATGTGCTTTTCTGGGACTTGTCTTACCATAGAGCGGTAAAGCTTGGGAGAGTTTGTGTCGTCTCCCAAGCTTGCCGGCAACAATTTATTTAAGCGACTATCATCGGAAGAACGGCGTGGTCAACTGCCTGTTTATTTCAGGGACTTGGATGAAGGCCGAATCATTGATCGGATTGTACGGCTCACCCACGTTAATGCGTATGCCTGCGAATTGTCCTCCCTGATCGGAGAAGCGCTCAACTATACAACTGTAGAACACATCATCAGCAAGGAATGTGTACGCGAGATACTGGTAGTAACCAATAATCCCGCTATAATATAGAAAATCAAGCGAGTTGTAGGTTTCAAAGATGATGTACCAAGGTGTGAGCGGTAGGTAATCAGGGTTGAAAGTGTAAGTGCTATGCTTAGAGAGCGAGAGCGCGAGATTAACGTGATAGTAAGCGGGCACCGGTGAATTATAAAGGTCGAGATACCTGCTTTGGTCAGCTACCGTAAACTCATGCGCGGCTGTGTAAACGTAATAGGTGCTGTACGCGCCCGGATCGAGGTTGTAGGTGTTGTCCGACACCGGCGCAGCAACCAACAGCGCCGAACGCTCTTGGTCAATATTGTGACTACTCAACTGCGCTATCAAATTGTCCAAACCGAAGAGGTTGTATGCACAAAGGGCACCGCTGACAAGACCACTGTCATGGTTCAAAATCGTGAGATAATCAATCCGCAGCACGCTGACTAACTGCCCTGAAGCGTTGTAGCCGAAGCCCTGCGGAGTCACACGAAAATGGCTCACAGGGTTTTGCCCGAAGAGTTGCTTTATTGAGAGTTGCCCCACGGTCGGCGGCACAGTGTTGTTGAAGGTGGCAAACTGATCGCTCTCATAAGCCGAAATGTGATAAAGAGGGGTGAAGGCAGTGGACACTTGGTTCTCGAAATCATCCGGCAATTCGTCCATATCTGCATCCGCCCCAGGAACAGGGGTTGGCGTTGGAACAGGGGTTGGCGTTGGAACGGGCGTCGGGGTCGGAACGGGCGTTGGAGTTGGCGTCGGGTCTGGGTAGCAGAGTTCCGGGTTCGTGATACAAGGGTCTGGGTCACAATCGAAACATGGCTCAGGCATAAGCGCAGCGCTCCCACCGATGGACTGCGACAAAAGACCTGACGGTGAGGCAGACGATAATCCGGTGGATGGTCGCGGTTGAGCCTTGATGATGAATCGGTTTTCTAATCTTTTCGTTTTCATTGCTGAACGCAATTGCCGCTTGCCATCTTTGTCTGTAAAGGCGATAGATGTGGAATCAGAATCCTCATCATCCTTGTGCTGATCGGCCTTTTGCTTTGCCTTAACGATGATTTCATTGAGCTTTTGCCTAATTTGTGCTTGCTCGTCAGCCGTGAGTTTATCCCATGCAGCTTTGCGCTCGGGCGTCGAGCCGATGCGGGCGCGGGCGGGTAATCGATGGTTAAAGCCGTGACCCGGCTGAAAGGGATCGCCTTGTGTGGTGTTTGGCTTGTGTTCAACATCGTTTGGCTGTTGAGCCAAAAGTCTGAACTCGCCGGTGCTCAGTACCAATAACATACTCAATGTAAGCAGAACACTAATCGCGCGTTTCATGGGGAATCTCCTTCAAAGTTAAGTAAGAGTTGAGCCTCTGCCCCACTTTGCGCTAAGATTGTTGTTGTCACACGACGCATCTTTAGGCGCAAGTATTTGCGGCAGAGGTTGTGTTGTCAAAAAGCTGCGTCGCCACCTGCAAAATGGCGACGCAGCTTTTCATTTAATCCATCTCTGGCATAAAGCGATAAGCACTATTCTCGGCTGTTGTTTCAGACATGCTTCGCCTCGAAAAATCGGACGTGCGGCTTTTCGTTGGAAACATGTCACAGCCTAAGAGGAATGCTGCATTACACTGCTACTTTGCCAGCTAACTGTTTAGAAAGAATAACGAAAAGTAAATCTCGTCAAAGACGTTTGAGGATCATAGTATATAGACCCACCTCAACGGCTTGTCAATAAAAATTTTGGGAGGCTGGTTTTGAGCCAATGTGTTGGAAGCGCGGGAAAGGAGTTTGGCGAATTCTAAAAAAAATATATCGTTGTATGATGCGCGAGAGAATGTGAAGTGCAAGAGAACGCGTTTCAACCAATGAACATTTCGTCTTCTCCAAAAGTCTGGTCAATGGGCTTCGGCGCGGGTGCGACTAAGACCTCGAGGCCGCGCCGAAAGCCAGCCATAATCGCGGCAATTTCGCGCGCCGGTTCAATTACTTTCGATTGAATGAATGTCGTGGTGAGCGACACCTGTCTATGCGTCTGGTCAATTGTGCGACTGACGAGCGCAACCTTGTCGCGTGCCGTGACAGCCGTATCGCTGACGAGCAGTTTCAGTTCGCTTACTTCGTCTTTGATGATCGCTAAGGATTCTGAAAAGTTGAGCGTTGCGCTTGAAAGATGGCCGGACATAACTTGAAATTGTTCGGCGATTTCTTTGCCCTGCGCGGCGATTTGTTGTCCCTGTTCGGAAAGCGCCGTCACCTTTTGCACGAGTGGTTCAACGCGCTCTTCAAGGCGATTGACTGTTTTGACAGCGCGATTGACGAAGACGGCGATAAAGATCATCGCGGCGGCGATCACCAGAAACGAGGCAGCGACGATCACCAGCACCCAGAAGGCAGGATCGTTTGTGTTCATTTGTAGAGCCAGCGAAATCGCCACGCGAGTCTTTCAACCTCTTGAATAAATAATTAAAGTCTTGACGCTCTGACCGCGAATAAACAACGCGGCTAATCGTTTCTTTCACGCTCGTAATAAGCGGATGCGCCGTGTGGTGCGGGGCCTGTCAACTCAGTCTTGCGCTTTTCTTCTGTGTAAGCCTGCCTGCCAGCTTCGATGGCGGCGGAAACCTGATCGCCTTTGCGCGCGGCGACATCACGCGCGGCGTCTGCGAGATCGCCCGCTTTGTCTGCCGCGACGCTGTAAAGATCGGCGGCGCGTTCTTTCGTCGCATCAATGTACTCGCCCGCTTTGGCTCCGACTTGCGTTGCCGCCTCGCGCCCTTTGTCCACGCCTTTGCGCGTTACGTCGGCGATGTCGCCGCGCAGTTCATGGCCGGACTTCGGCGCAAACAATAGCGCGAGCACCGCGCCGATGCCGCCGCCGATCAAAAGATATGTGAGCTTGGTCGGAACGTCCGCTTCGGTTGGTTGTGGCAGCTCAATCTGATTTTGCATGACGTATGTTTCCTTGAATGAAAAGACGCGAGTTGTGATTTCAAAATATGCGGTCTCAAAGACATGACTCTAAAGAATATAACAAATGCCCTGCGTGTCTGGCAATGAAATGCTCTGCGTCTTTTATTAACTGTGCCGATTTAATTCTGCGCAGAGCCTGTTTATTATTCGCCTGACGTGCGTTCATAAACAACCTTGCCGCCGAAGATAGTCAGCACGGCTTCGGTGCGCAGAATCTCTTCGGGCTTGATCGTCAGAAGATCGCGCGAATGAACAACGAGGTCTGCGAGCATTCCGGGTTTGATCTGGCCTTTCTCTTTTTCTTCAAACGAGGCGTAAGCGGATTCGGCTGTGTAGCAGCGAATCGCATCTTGAATTGAGATGCGTTCCTGCGGCCACCAGCCGCCGGGCGGCGAGCCGTCGGGGCTACGGCGCGTAACAGCGGCATAGAGGCCAAGGTAAGGATTCATCGGCTCGACAGGCCAATCGGTGCCGAAGGGCGTGTGGACGCCGAAGGCGCGCATCGTATGCCATGCGTAAGCGCCCTGCACGCGGTATTCGCCGAGCCTGTCCCCTGCCCAACGCTTGTCGGAGATGGCGTGCGAAGGCTGCATCGAAGCAATCACGCCGAGGTCGCGGAAACGCGCGAAGTCTGATGGCGCGACGACTTGCGCGTGTTCGATGCGGTGGCGCTTGTGTTTGTATTCTTCCTCCATCTCGCGCTTCATCGCCGCAACCTGTTTTTTAGTGAATGACCTATCCACTTGCAAAGCGATTCCTATGTCATGCGGGTTATTCGCTGCGGCCTTGAAGCCGTCGAGCGCCATTCGATTCGCGCGGTCGCCGATGGCATGAAGCGCGATTTGAAAATCTGCGGCGTCGCGTTCGACGATCATCTTCGTTAGTTCTTCGGGCGTGCGGCGCGGAATGCCTGTGTTGTGCGAATCGTCCGTGTAAGGCTCGATGAGCGCGGCAGTGCGCGAGCCGAGCGAGCCGTCTATGTAGCCTTTGAGCGCGCCGAGGCGCAGGCGTCGCGGATCGTCTTTGAAAGCATTGAACTCGTCGCGCTGGCGTATCAATTCCGCGAGCGTGTTGTCGAAGTTTTGCCAGACGGAAACGCGCGCGGTCAATTGATTGCGGCGCAAAAGTTCGCGGTAGAGTTTGGTTGTTTCGTAGCCGCGCGTGTCGTCGGGCGTGATGCGGTAAATGTCCGTGACGGATGTGCTGCCGTAGCGTCTGGCTTCGGCAAGCGAGCGTTCGATGGCGGCGATCTTTTCGTCGTGCGTCGGTTCGGGAACAACGGCTGTGAGGAGCGAGGCGGCTGTTTCTTTCAGGATGCCGGTTGGTTCGCCCTGCGCGTCGCGTTCGATTTCGCCGCCCGCAGGGTTCGGCGTTTCGCGCGTGATGCGTGCGGCGAGGAGCGCTGCGGAATTTGCCCAGACGACGTGACCATCTACGCGGTAAAAGTATGCAGGGTTTCGTGGCGTGGCTTTGTCCAAGTCCTGCCGCGTCGGAAAGCTTTTGCCCGTCCACAAAGTATGATCCCAACCGCGCCCCGTCACCCATGCTCCGGCTGAAACTTCGCGCACCTTCGCCGCGACGCGCTGTAATGCTTCGTCCAAACTTCTGGCGCCGTTCAGGTCAACTTGAAGCAGTGAGAGTCCGCCGCCGAGGAAATGTATGTGCGCATCGTTGAAGCCGGGCGTGACGAATTTGCCCGCGAGATCGATGGTGCGCGCGCCCGTGTAACGCCGTTTGATTTCTTCATTCGTGCCGACGGCGACAATGCGCTCATCATTTATTGCGATGGCTTGCGCGATAGTGCCGTGCGCGTCGGCGGTAAAGATTTTTCCATTGACGAGCAACAGGCTTACGCGTCTGCGCGAGTCGATGGGCTTTCTTTGCGCGCCCGCATGATGCGTAAAGAGGAGCGGTAGAAGGATAATTGATAAACTGATGAGCGAAATAAAAAGTCTTGTTCGTGTGCGCATCTTTTCGAGTTTCTTGATGGATAAAATTGCCGAGCTGTGTTTGTTATAGCACTGTTCGTGTTCGTTCGTGCAGAGCGTTTGAGGATGTATTTCGCATCGAATGCGCTTTCGCCCTTTTGTGAATCGTGCATCGCATGTTTGGAAGTGCGCGTGAATGGCTTATAATCCGTGACACGCAAAAACGAAACGAGTTCAATCGAAGTTTCTTCGGTTTCAGGGAGGACTGCCGCTCGAATGAAGACGGAAACGATCAAGCTATTTGCGCCGCAGGGCGAGTCAACCGCCGTTGTCGCGTTGCCTGATAAAGCGGACAACAAAAACACGGCGTTGCCCGTCGTCGTGCTGATACACGAATGGTGGGGCATCAACGATCACATACGCGATGTGGCGAGTCGTTATGCGCAGGAAAATTTTTTGTGCATCGCGCCCGATCTTTTCCGCGGTAAGACGGCGCGCGATCCGCAGGAAGCGGCACGTTTGATGCAGAGCCTTGCGATTGAAGACGGCATCGGCACAATCAAGACGGCGATTGATGAAGTTAATCAACGTTACAAAGTTGCGAAGTGCGGCATTACGGGTTTTTGCATGGGCGGAACGTTTGCCCTGCGTGCAGCGTGCGACTTGGGCGACCAACTCGCGGCCTCAATTCCGTTTTACGGCGACGTACCAGAGGAAAAGGTGCTCGCAAAATTAAAAGCGCCGACGCTGTTCATTGCGGGCAAGCGCGATAATTGGATCACGCCGGAAAAAGTCGCGGGGCTTGAGCGTGCGGCTGCGAAATATAAGCTGACCGTGGAAGCGCGCAGCTACGACGCAGACCACGCTTTCTTTAACGACACGCGCCCAGAAGTTTTCGATGCGTTGGCGGCGCAGGATGCGTGGCGACGCGCACTCGATTTCTTCCGCGAACATTTGCAAAAGTAAGCGGCACGGCGATTGACTAAACTCTCGCCGAACATCACAACAGCGCGCCGTTTTCGGACAACGCCAGCAGTCAAAGCTTGCCCATGTGTCCGAAAATTGCGCACATCTCTCAAAGGGGGAATTCATTAACATGTCATCAAGTGAAGCACCATTAGTAAATCACAACACACAGATACGACAGTTGCAGCGGCGCGGTGATACAGGCGCTGTCGGCGGTCAGGGACAGCAAAGCATTAACGTCGGTGAAACGGAACGCTGGGCATCGACCATCGGCGGCGGCGCGCTTGCTTTGTATGGTTTGACGCGCGGCTCGGTCGGTGGAATCGTGCTGGCACTCGTCGGCGGCGCTTTCATTTACAGAGGCACGACCGGCCATTGCGATGTGTACGAAGCGGCGGGCGTTAATACGGCGGACAAGTTGAGCGGCAAGAATCCTGCGGTCAGCGTTCCGGGCAATCGCGGCATCAAGGTTGAAAAAAGCGTGACGATCAACAAATCGCCCGCCGAGCTTTATACCTACTGGCGCAACTTCGAGAATCTACCGCGCTTTATGGATCACCTTGAATCCGTCAAGAACATGGGCGCGGACGGCAAGCGTTCGCACTGGGTGGCGAAAGCTCCCGCCGGGACAACCGTCGAGTGGGATGCGGAAGTTATCAATGACAAGCCAAACGAATTGATCGCGTGGCGTTCGCTGGAAAACGCGGACGTGGACAACGCCGGTTCGGTACGTTTTAAGGAAGCGGCGGCGGGACGCGGCACAGAAGTCAAAGTCTCGCTTGAATATGACCCGCCGGGCGGCATCGTCGGCGCGACGATTGCGAAACTTTTTGGCGAAGAGCCGTCGCAGCAAATCGAAGAAGATTTGCGACGCCTCAAACGTGTCATGGAAACGGGCGAAATCCCGACCACCGAAGGTCAGTCTTCGGCTCGAAGCAGCACCGCTTCCGCCAAGTAACAAAGTTTCAAGAAAACAATGTCAGTTTTCCAACACGCGCGGTTGCCTTCAAAGGTATTTTGGAGTGTGGCCGCGCGTAAGTTTTATGATTCCAAATCACTGCAAGGGGAAATTCGATGAAAGCTTTATGCTGGAACGGTAAAAACGATGTGCGGGTTGAAAACGTACCCGACCCGAAAATAATTAATCCGAGCGACGCCGTTATCAAGATCACGACGACGTGCATCTGCGGCTCCGATCTGCATCTTTACGACGGCTACATTCCAACGATGGAGCCGGGCGATATTCTCGGTCACGAATTTATGGGCGAAGTCGTCGAGACGGGCAGCGCAGTAAAAAACGTCAAGAAAGGCGACCGCGTCGTTGTGCCTTTCACCATCGCGTGCGGCAATTGTTTCTTTTGCAAAAAGCAGTTGTGGTCTTTGTGCGACAACACGAATCCGAACGCATGGATGGCGGAAAAACTGTATGGCTATTCGCCGTCTGGACTTTTCGGTTTCTCGCACATGCTCGGCGGCTACGCGGGCGGGCAAGCGGAATACGCGCGCGTACCGTTTGCGGATGTCGGCTGTTTGAAAATCCCTGACGAACTGTCAGACGAAAAGGTTGTGTTTCTCACGGATATTTTTCCGACGGGTTACATGGCGGCGGAAAATTGCCAGATAGAAAAGGGCGACACGGTGGCGATCTGGGGTTGCGGCCCCGTCGGACAATTCGCCATCAGGAGCGCGTTCCTGCTCGGCGCAGAGCGCGTGATCGCCATTGATGAAGTGCCGGAGCGTATGCGTATGGCTGAAGCGGGCGGTGCGGAAACGCTCAACTTCGACGACGAAGATATTTTTGAAAAGTTGAAGGATATGACGGGCGGGCGCGGGCCTGATTCCTGCCTGGACGCAGTCGGCCATGAAGCGCACGGCAAAACCGTTGATGCAATTGTTGACCGCGTAAAGGCCGCGCTTTATTTGGCGACGGATCGCCCGCACGCTTTGCGGCAAGCCATACATGCCTGTCGCAAAGGCGGCACGGTTTCCGTTCCGGGCGTTTACGGTGGGTTTTTGGATAAGTTTCCGTTCGGCGCGGCGATGAACAAAGGCTTGACAATCAAGGCCGGACAAACGCACGTGCAGAAATACTTGCGTCCGCTGCTTGAGCGAATCCAGAAAAACGAAATTGACCCGTCGTTTGTCATCACGCATCGCGTGAACTTAGCGGACGCGCCCGCCGCTTACGAAACCTTCAAGCACAAGCAAGACAACTGCATCAAGGTTGTGCTCAAACCGTAAAACTTTCAGAGGATAAACGGATGGTTGACGAACAGAAAGAGAACGAAGGACAGACGAAGGGAAATGAGAGCGGCAAAAACTCTTCTTCCGCTTCATCATCGAACAGCGAGCCGCAAAGTGGTGATCCGGGACGCACGCCCGGTTCCGCCGAAGGCGACGAAGCAACCGTTGATGAAGATTTGCGCGACAAAGAGCGCGAGGGAAAACTGTGAGCGGCAAACGCAATTCCTCGTCGCTTTCTCTCATTACGCTTCTTTAATTGAAGCAAAGCGCAGTAATGTCTGTACGACGCAAACTGCGAAAAGGCCGCTGCCCGTTTGATCGGAAAGCGGCCTTTTCACCCGCAAACGAATTTGTATAACTGAATTTGTATAACTAACGAACAAGCGAGGAATAATTCTTATGAAGAGCGCTTCTGGAGCTACAACTTCAATCTGGATGGAAACCACCGATGCCGCGCCCGACAATGGTGCGCTCAATGAAAAGTTGCGCGCGGATGTCGTCATCGTCGGCGCAGGCATCGCCGGACTAACGACCGCTTACTTGCTTGCGCGGCAAGGCAAAAAAGTCGTTGTGCTCGATGACAAAACAATCGGCGACGGCAACACCAATCGCACCACCGCGCACCTTGCGAGCGCGATTGATGATCGCTTCTATGAGATGGAACGCTTGCATGGTGAAGCTGGCGCGCGTCTCGCTTACGAGAGCCACGCCGGAGCGATTGATAAAATTGAAGAGATCATCAAAAGCGAAAACATTGATTGCGATTTCAGCCGCCTCGATGGATTTCTGTTTGCGCCGCACGGTGAATCCACCGATGAACTGAAAAAAGAGTTAGCGGCAGCAAAGCGCGCGGGCGTCGTCGGCGTCGAAATGGTAGACCGTGCGCCGCTTTCATCTTTCGATACCGGCACTGCCTTACGTTTTCCGCATCAGGGACAATTTCATGTATTGAAATATTTAAGCGGCCTCGCACGCGCGATTGAAAAAAACGGCGGACGTATCTTCACAGGAACGCACGCCGAAAAAATCGAAGGTGGCGCGCAGGCGCTCGTTACGACAACTCACGGTCAGACGGTGACGGCAGATGCTGTCGTCGTTGCGACGAACACGCCCGTCAACGACATTTTCGCCATTCACACCAAACAGGCTCCGTACAGAACGTATGCTATCGGCGCGCGCCTGCCCGCTGGCTCCGTCACCAAAGCGCTTTACTGGGACACGCCCGATCCGTATCACTATGTTCGTTTGCAGAGCGTTAAAGAGGGCGTGGGAAACAATGCTTCGCATGATGTGTTGATCGTCGGCGGCGAAGACCACAAGACTGGACAGGCGAATGATATGGACGAGCGTTATCGCCGCCTTGAAGCGTGGACGCGCGAACGTTTTCCGATGATCGAGAGCGTTGATTACCGCTGGTCTGGACAAGTGTTCGAGACGGTGGACGGTCTCGCTTACATAGGCGTGAATCCGGGTGATGCGGAGAATGTTTATATTGCGACGGGCGATTCCGGGATGGGCATGACGCACGGCACAATCGCCGGAATCCTGCTCACGGATTTAATCATGGGACGCGAGAACCCATGGACGAAACTTTACAATCCGTCGCGCCTCAAAGTCGGCGCGCTCGGTGAATTCGCCAAGGAGAACGTCAACGTCGCGGAGCAATATACGGACTGGGCTTCGGGCGGCGAAGTTGATTCAGTTGACCAATTGAAACCGGGCATAGGCGCGCTCGTGCAACGCGGCCTCACGAAAGTCGCCGCTTACAGAGACGACGCGGGCACGCTGTTTGAGTGCTCGGCAGTCTGCACGCATCTCGGTTGCATCGTCAATTGGAATAATTCGGAGAAGACTTGGGATTGCCCTTGTCATGGCTCGCGCTTCGACACGCGCGGTAAAGTTATTCAAGGCCCGGCGATCAGCGACCTCGCGCGAGCGGATAAAAGCTAACGCGCGAATCTTTTATTTTACTGTGACCAACTGGTCGGGCGGCGATCCCAGCGATGGCTTTGCAGTTTCGCGTAAAGCTCTCCGGGCAAACGTCCTTTATCGCTCGCGGCGATGTTCGATTCGACGTGCTTTTGTTTGCGCATTCCCGGAATCACAGTGCTGATCGTTTGATTGCCGAGAATAAAACGCAGCGCCATTTCCGACATCGTTTCTCCGGCGGGCACAAGCGGCTTCAAAGCGTCCGCGCGTTCGACGCTCGCACGCAGATTCTCCGGCACGAAATAAGTGTTGCGCCAATCGCCTTCCGGCCAAGTGCTCTCCATCGTGAGCGTCCCCGTCAAAGAGCCTTCGTCGAACGGCACGCGCGCAATCACTGCGACATCATGCTCCGCACACGCGGGTAACAATTCGTCTTCAGGGTTTTGATCGAAGATGTTGTAGATGATCTGCACCGCATCAATGAGGCCGCTTCGGACAGCCAGCACGCCGTTCCAAGGCTCCCAACGATTGATGCTGATGCCAACTGCGTTGATTAATTTCTGGCGACGCAATTCATCGAGCTTATTTGACCAGCGCGCGTCGTTCGTCCAACTGTCTTCCCATGTATGAAACTGCATTAGATCAAAGCTTTCAAGTCCGGCATTCTCCAGACTTTTGTGGACGTATTCTTCAATGTGATCGGGCGGATAGCAATCGTCGAGCGTGAATTCGCGGCGGGCAGGCCACTGCATATTCTTCGGCGGAATTTTCGTCGCCGTGTAAAGCTTTGTGCCGGAGTTGGCGCCGACGAGTTGTCCCAGCAAACTCTCGCTGCGGCCTGCGCCGTAACCCCACGCCGTGTCGAAAAAATTGCATCCCAAATCCACCGCGCGTTGCAGCGATGCTAATGACTCTTCGTCGTTTGCGCCGCTCCAACTGCCCATGCCCCACATGCCATAACCAATTTCGCTCACCATCCAATTCGTGCGTCCGAATCTACGCTGCTTCACTTCTTGCCTCCTTACAATATGGCGCGTTCTTAACCCTTAATCTCTAACTGTCGGGTTCTCATCTGGTAAATCCCTAGCGCGTCTGCAGTTTCTTGTAGCCCTTTAACTGCCGGAGAGTCAATTGAATAATAATCTCACATAACTGTGAGGGCTGCTTTGTATTGCAAAGCACTTGACATGAATTGAAATCGCGGCGTATCTTTGCAATGTGAATACGTTGATAGCCAGCTTAAAGAATAATTTGGTTGACGCAACATGAGCGTCGTTCGTTTGTTACACACATCCGCCGCGCCAACTGCGCTACACGAACGCGCAGAAGATAATCTGCGCTTCATACGCGAGACGATGGAGAGTGCCTCGCGCTTCACGGCTGTTCCGGGACGTGGCGGAATGGCGATGGGCGCAACCGCGCTTGTTGCCGCGCTTGTCTCTGCGCAGTGGCACGCGCAGACAAAAGCGTGGCTGATGACGTGGTTCGTCGAAGGCTTACTCGCGTTTGTGATTGCGGCGTGGGCGATGAAGCATAAGGCGCAGCGTGGCAGTGACACAGCGGTTCTTTCCGGGCCGGGAAGAAAATTCGCGCTCAGTTTCTCGCCGCCGATGTTCGTCGGTGCGCTGCTTACAGTCGCGCTTTACCGTGCTGGCCTCGCGGGACTTTTGCCGGGCGCGTGGCTTTTGCTTTACGGCACAGGCGTGGTGACGGGCGGAGCTTTTTCGGTCACTGTCGTGCCGGTCATGGGCGTTTGTTTTATGCTGCTGGGCGCGATTAGTTTGTTTTGCCCGCCTGCTTGGGGAAACGCTTTTCTGGCAGTCGGCTTTGGCGGGCTGCATCTCGTATTCGGTTTTGTGATCGCAAGGAGATACGGTGGCTAAACGAAGCGCAGCGTTGCGCAAAAACGAACACAGCACGGAGCCGGAAACGCCTCGCGTTTCACGTCGCGGCAGTAACGGCAAAGCGATTGCTGAAGTCGCGCGGGCGACCGGTGCGGCGAAGAGCGTGCCGCCGCAGCTTGATCGTTTGATACACGAACGTATGCGGCTCGGCATCGTCAGCGCGCTCGCGGTTAATGAATCCATGAGCTTCAACGATTTGAAAAAACTAATGAATACGACCGACGGCAATCTGAGCGTTCACGCGCGCAAGCTTGAGGAAGCCGAATATGTCGCCTGCGCTAAATATTTCGAGGGACGCCAGCCGAAGACGGAATATCGTTTGACGAGTGCCGGACGCCGCGCGCTCGAACGTTACCTAAACCACATGGAAGCATTAATAAAGGCGACGCGCAAAAGTTAGCGCCACGCTTTTTTTTGCACTTAGGCTTTGCGAAACAAAGTAATTTGCGGAATAGAATAGGAGGTTGTAAGTGAAAGAATATGACGTGGTGATTATCGGCGCGGGGCTGGCGGGGCTACGTTGCGCAGGGTTGTTGGGGGCGTGTGGCGTGCGCGTGTTGCTAATTGATCGCAAAGCATCGCTCGCCGATGGGATTCACACGACAGGCATTTTTGTGCGGCGCACGCTTGAGGATTTCGATCTGCCGGACGATTGCTTGGGGCCGCCCGTGCGCCACGTCACGCTCTATTCACCTGCGCGGCGTGCGCTGATGCTTGAGAGCCAGCACGATGAGTTTCGCGTCGGGCGCATGAGCCGTCTTTATGCGCATTACCTTGATGAATGTTTGCGCGCGGGCGTCGAGTGGTCTCCCAAGACGCGCTACACAGGATGCGAAACAATTACTGGAAGCAATTCAATTGATTCAATTGTCCGACTTGAAACAAACAACCGCGCGTGGAGTGTGCGTGCGCGTTATGTGGTTGGCGCGGACGGCGCACGTTCGCGTGTTGCGCACGATCTGAAACTAGACCTTAACCGCGAATGGATTGTCGGAGTCGAAGATGTTTGGCGCGATGTGCCACTCGATGGAGAGCCGAGTTTTCATTGCTTTCTCGATCCGTGGCTCGCGCCCGGCTATCTCGCCTGGATGGTGCATGACGGCGAAGAAACGCATGTCGGCGTCGGCGGCTATGCGGCGCGCTTTAATCCTGTGCAGGCGCTCGAAGAATTTCGCTTCGATCTCAGCAGGATGTTTGATTTCAGCCGCGCGAGGCACTTGGCGCGGCGCGGTGGGCGCATTCCTGTCGGCGGAGTTTTACGGCGCATCGCGTGCGCGCGCGGTTTGCTGTTGGGTGATGCGGCGGGCGCTGTTTCGCCTCTGACGGCGGGAGGCTTAGACCCTTGTATGCGTTTGTCGGGACTTGCGGCGGGCGTGATCGAAAACTATCTGGCGACAGGAAAAGCGAATGCACTCGCGCCGTATTCCGGGGAACTTTTTCGCAGGCGATTCGTGTCAAGGTTGTGTCTGCGAAGATTGATTTCTCTCGTCGAACAACCGGCTTTAATCGAAGCAGCGTGCGCCCTTTTGCGTCTGCCGTTATTCAGCGATTTCGCGCGGCATGTGTTCTTTGGGCGCGGCTCGTTTCCAGATACACCAGATGCAAAAGGGCAGTTTGCGCACGATACAAGTTTCGTTGAAACAGAGATTGCCGGAAATTACGTTCGCTCACGATAACAGCTAGAGCGAAAGCCTATGCGTTGTTTGCGGCGCGTGAAAATCAACGTTGAAGAATCTGAAAGAAGGAAGAGTATGAACGAGAAAAGCAGGCTTGGACTGGGAGTGATTGATGCGGCGCTGGTGTTGGGCGTGCTCGGCGATGCGCTGTTGCGTGTGACGCCTTGGGGATTGAATGTTTTGTTATGGACAAGCGCGCTTGTTGCGGCGGCGATAGGATTGGTGCGCTGGCGTGGCGTGGAGTTGAAGGGAGAGGGACGCAAGCTTTTGTTGCCTGTGATTTTGTTCGCGGCTGCTTTTGCGTGGCGTGATTCGATGGTTCTGAAAGGGCTTGACGGGCTGGCGCTCGTTGTAGCGCTCTCTTTGGCGGCGGGTCGCACGCGTTCCGGTCGCGTTGTCGTCGCAGGGGTCACGGAGTATGCGCGGGAAATATTTGCGGCAATGTTTAATGCGGCGTTCGGCGCGTGGCCTTTGTTGCGGAGCGATGTCAGTTGGAAAGATGTGCCGCGCGGTGGCTGGTCGCGTCACGCGGCGGCAATCGGGCGCGGCCTGCTTATCGCCGTTCCGCTGTTGTTTGTTTTCGGCGGGTTGTTGATGGCGGCAGACGCGGTCTTTGAACGAATCATCAACGATGTCTTCAGGATTGATTTACAGGAAACGTTTCTGCATGTCTTTGTCTCGCTTGTGTGCGCGTGGCTGGTCTGCGGATTCCTGCGCGGCGCATTGCTGAAAAACGAAAGCGGAAATAAGAGCGCAGTGAATGCTGTGGCAACGCACGTTGCGCCAGCTCCGGCTGCTTCAATTGTGACGATAGAGATTAACGAAACGGAGAGCGATAAAACGGAGGCGGCGGAGAACGATGCATTGCCTCATGCGTCATCTATGTCTTTGGGCATCGTTGAATTGGGTATCGGCCTTGGATTGCTCGACGCGCTCTTTTTCTGTTTCGTCCTTGTACAGTTTCGTTACTTTTTCGGCGGCGCGTCACAGTTGCAAATTTCGACGGGCATGACGTATGCGGAATATGCGCGGCGCGGCTTTTTCGAGTTGGTCTGGGTGGCGACGCTGGCGTTGCCGCTGCTGCTCGTCGCGCATCATTTATTGCGTAAAGAAAAAATCGCGCATGAAAAAGTTTTTCGTGCACTCGCGGGAATGCAACTCGCGCTGCTGTTCGTGATTATGGCTTCGGCAATCGTGCGTATGCGGCTTTACCAGAACGAATACGGGTTAACGGAATTGCGAGTTTACGCGATGGCGTTTATGGGATGGCTGGCGTCGGTCTTCGTGTGGTTCGCGTTGACTGTGCTGCGAGGGCAACGCGAGAAATTTGCGTATGGCGCGCTCATCGCAGGCTTCTTCGTTATCGCCGCGCTGCATTTGTTCAACCCGGACGCTTTCATCGTGCGCGCGAATGTGGCGCACGCGGCGCGTGTGAATCAAAAACTCGATGCGAGCTATGCGACTTCTTTGAGCGCGGATGCTGTGCCCGCGTTGATTAAATTGTTGCCCGTGATGAAGGCAACGGATGCGCGTGTTATCGCCGCGTATGTTTTGGAGCGTTGGTCTGCGCCGCAGCAAATTGATTATCGCGCGTGGAGCATGTCGCGCGGCGCGGCGTGGAGGGCAACGCAGACGCACGCAGCAGACTTGCGTGCCTTTGCGGGCGAATTAAAAGAATCGCAAGAAAGGGCGAACACATTGAAGCAAAGCGAGATAACAGTGCGTTAATTATCTATGCGGGCTGATAATTGTTTTCGCCTTCAAAGCATTTGCCTTTTGTGCAGAGAGCGATGAATGCTTTATGTTATGCTTTCTTGTCCAGAAAATCTTGAAAGGATTACAGGCTGCGAACGCGCTTCGATTAAAATGCAGTTGCGCTCGCGGTCACGAAAATTATGCGTGTTCTGGTGACAGGCGGAGCCGGTTACATCGGCAGCGTAGTGACGGAAGAGTTGTTGCGCGATAATCACGAAGCGATTGTTTACGACAATTTAGTTAAAGGACATCGCGCGGCGATTGTTGAAGAGGCAAAGTTCGTTGAAGGAGATTTGCTTGATACGGACACTTTACGTCGCGCGCTTCACGATCACCACGTCGAAGCGGTGATACATATGGCTGCCTACTCGCTCGTCGGCGAATCGGTTGAGCAGCCAGCGAAGTATTACCATAACAATGTGACGGCTGGACTTGCGCTGCTTGACGCGATGCGCGAAGAGAACGTCAAGCGCATCGTTTTTTCTTCGACGGCGGCAACCTATGGCGAGCCGGAAAAGCAACCGATAGAAGAAACCGATCCGACGAATCCGACGAACCCTTACGGCGAAACCAAACTCGCTTTTGAACACGCCTTGCGCTGGTACGACAATGCTTACGGCCTTCGTTATGCTTCCCTGCGCTACTTCAATGCGGCGGGTGCGACAGAGAAGTGCGGCGAGATGCACGATCCAGAAACGCATATCATCCCGATTGTTTTGCAGGCGGCGACGGGCAAGCGCAGCCACGTCGAAATCTACGGCGACGATTACCCGACGCGTGACGGAACGTGCGTGCGCGATTACATACACGTCGTTGATTTAGCGCGCGCTCATATTCTTGCTTTGAAAGTTCTGAACGAAGGCAGCCGTATTTACAACTTGGGTTGCGGTGGTGATGGCTATACCGTGCGTGAAGTAATCGAAACGGCGCGTGCTGTGACAAACCGTGACATCAACGTCAAGACTGGCCAGCGGCGCGCAGGCGATCCGGCGGTGCTCGTCGCAAGTTCCGCCAAAATCAAACGCGAACTCGGCTGGCAACCAGAGATGCAGGACTTGCGCGTTATCATCGAATCCGCTTGGTTGTGGATGCAAAAGCATCCGAATGGTTATGAAGAATAGTTCGGCTTTTCCCCTTGAGGTAACAAAATATGTTTGAACGAGATGAGACTAAAAATGCAATATCAGGGAAATGGAGTTTTTGGCGCAGACAATTTGCGAGTAGCATAACCGTTCCGCAACTCGCTTATGATGTCATCTTTGGCATTGTGTTGCCGATTCTTTGCTTTATATTTGACCCTATTGTTTTTTCGGGCAGAGGATTTGTAACCGACATGGTTCCGCTTGCTCAATATAAATCGTTGGTCTATTTGTTCTCTGCTCTATCAATCGTGACTCTTGCGGTGTGGTTGCTGGCATATCGCGCCGTAAAATCTGCCGGAGGAATTATTGCAGGCATTTTGCTGTCTGGCGCAGTCTGCTCGCTTCTAATCGGCATCTTGATTTTACCGTTAAGCCTCATCGGGTTAATGCTTATTATAGGTGTACTCGGCTTCACACCTTTCTTTACAGCGTTCGTCTATCTTCGCAGTGGTATCCGTGCCATGAAATTGGCAGAATCTCACGCTAGTCATCCGAAACTTGTTAGTTCGCTCTTATCGGGAGCATTTTTAATTATTGCTTTCCCATATGCTGCTTATACGAGTGTTAATCGTATGGTATCGCAATCTATAAACGATTTGATGAAAGATGATTCGCAAGCAGTAGAAAATGCTGTTAGACGACTAAAATATGTCGGCTGGTCTGGAGATATGGATAAGATAGTTTGGGCATACTCGAAAGAACAAGATCAAACACGAAAGCAGAATTTAGCGAGAGCCTACAAAGAAATTACAGGGAACGATGTAGAAGATAGGCTGGCGATTTTGCTCGATTGAAAATCCAAAATACCAAAGGTTCGTGTGCTATTGTACGTCAAGCCGAACAAGTCATTCGAGCCGTCCGCCCGATAGCATAGCTTTCAGCCATTTCTATTTACTCATAAACTCTACCAAATCTTTTCGCGTCGGAAGTGCTGCGCGTCCGCCCAAGTTTCGGCATTTGAGGGCAGCGACGGCGCGGCGATCAGATAATCAAGCGAATTTTCGCCGAAACCTACAGTGTCGAACTCTTTGGCAAAAGAAAGTTGAAATGGAAGCCGCAAGATGTTTTCTCTTTGCCACCGATAAGCTAAACTGTCGCCTGCTACATCAAACCGGAAACCAGACGTTAAGCTCGACACAGGCGGAAGTTCGCTCGTACCACGAACCATGCAACTCGACGGCACAAAACCGTTTCTTTTCATAGGCCAACTCGGGCGCAATCATTTGATCGTGCAGGCGACGCGACGCCTTTATCCATTCTGCAAAGATTATTACGACGGCAATTGGGTTGCGACGCACGTAGAAATCACTGCGGGCAGTTTTCGTGGTACGTTCACGGCCTCTCTGCGCGCCGAAGAATTCTCCAGTTTCCGCGACGAACTTACGCTGCTTCATGCCAACGCATCATCGAAGGCGCGTTTTTCGTCGCTCGAAGAATGGCTCGCCATCGAGATCATACGCGAAGGGCCGGGCAATTACGTTGCGCATTGCACGGCGATTGACCAACCGGAGAACGGCAACGAATTAAAGTTTTCCGTCCGGTTCAATCAAACAGAGCTGCCCGCCATCTTACGCAGCCTTGATAAAATCATCGAAGAATTTCCCTTGCTCGGCGAACGACGCGCATCGCACAGAGGCTCCGCCGCATCTTAACGTTTCCGCTATTATAAACCATGACTTTGCAGGAAAAGTTACAGAACCTGCCCATCTCGCCCGGCGTCTATATACACAAGGATGAGACGGGCAAAATCATTTACATAGGCAAGGCGAAGAACTTGCGCAATCGCGTCCGCTCTTATTTTCAATCGGGGCGCGGGCACGACCGCAAGACGCGCGAGCTTGTCCGCCGCATCGTTGATCTGGAATTCATTGTTACAGACAACGAGGTCGAAGCGCTCGTTCTCGAATCGAATTTAATCAAGCAGCATAAGCCGCGCTACAACGTGCTGCTCAAAGACGACAAGCAATATCCGCATCTGAAACTGACGATCAACGAACCTTTCCCGCGCGTGATGATTACACGTCGCGTGCAAAGAGACGGCGCAGTTTACTTCGGCCCGTTTCTACCCGCATCCCTAGCGCGCCGCACGATTGATCTCATCAACCGCACGTTTCAACTGCGCACTTGCGATATAGAAATTGACGGGCGATTGCCGCGTCCCTGTCTTGAATACCACATTAAGCGTTGCTTGGGGCCATGCGTTAAAGGCTTATGCACGCCCGCAGAGTATCAGGAATCTGTGCGCGACGTGCGTCTTTTGCTTGAAGGGAAAAACAGGGAACTCGCCGACACGCTCGAAGCGCGCATGACGCAGGCATCGGAAGAAATGCGTTTCGAGATGGCGGCGAAGTACAGAGATTTGCGCAAGACCGTGCTCGCCATTGCGGAGCAGCAGAAGATGGCGACTAGCGCAGACAGAGACGTGGACATCTTCGGTTATTACCGCGAAGGCGTGCGGCTCGCGCTGCAACTTTTCACGATGCGCGAAGGCAAGATCGTCGGACGGCGCGAGTTTTTCTGGGAAGATTTGCCGGACGATGACGCGTTCGATCCATCTTCATTTTTAAGTGACGTATTGACGCAGTATTACTCGACGGATTACGTGCCACTTGAGATTCACGTGCCCGTTGATTTTGAAGACCGCGAACTTTTAGAGAAAGTTTTATCGGAACGACGCGGGCGGCGCGTTCGCATACTCGATCCGCAGCGCGGCGAAAAGCGTGACATGATCGAACTCGTCGAAAAAAACGCGAAGCTCGCTTTCGAGCAGCGTTTCCGCGTGCTGAAGCCTGATATGGAACAGGTGCTCGAAGAGATGCAGGAAGTTTTAGAATTGCCGCGTTTCCCAGCGCTGATCGAATCCTTCGACATCTCGAACATCTCCGGCGCAGAAAACGTCGCGGGAATGGTCGTCTGCGAAAACGGCAAAATGAATCGCGCAGAGTTTCGCAAATTTCGTATTAAAACTGTCGAGGGCGCAAACGATTTCGCGTCAATGCGCGAGGCAGTGTTTCGTCGTTACCGCCGCCAGCTTGATGAAGCAAAGCAGTTGCCGGACTTGGTGATGATTGACGGAGGCAAAGGCCAGCTTTCGGCGGCGGCAGATGCGATGCGCGAGCTTGACTTGGAAGCAGTGCCGGTGATCGGGGTCGTCAAGCCGCCGCGCCGCCACAATGATATTTCGCATCTGTTAGTGAAGGGGCGGGAACACGAACCGATCTTTCTTGATCCGCATTCGCCTGTTTATCGTTTCCTTCAAATGATCCGCGATGAAACGCACCGCACGGCTGTCGCTTATCATCGCAAGCGACGCGAGATGCGCGACTTTACTTCGGAACTGACGGCGATTCCCGGCGTCGGCGAAAAAAGAAAAACGCGCCTGCTGCGAAACCTTGGGTCTATTCAACGAGTCGCAGTCGCCAGCGTCGCGGAACTTTCGCCTTTTGTCGGAGCGAAAACGGCGTCAGAAATCGCCGAACATTTCCGGCGGCAACGCGCGCTCGCCGAAAGTGGCGTTGAAAGTAGCAATGAAAGTACGGCAGATAACACAAACGTTGGCGGAATAATTGAAAGCGACAACGAATCATTAAACGCTACGGCAATCGAACCGGAGTTTATTGAAACACGTCTTGATGATCCCGAAGGCGATGCGGAAGATTTGCAGCCGATCCGCTCCCTCGATCAACACGGGGATTTGCGCACGCCACGCAAAAGCACACGCAAACGCGGCGAGCGCTCGACCAATCCGCACGGCGTCAAACGCGAAAAATTATCCTCTAACAAAGACACTTAAATAAAAGTCTAACTCTGCGGCGTCGCTGTTTGTTGTGGCGTTGGCTGTGCGCCACGCGCGCCGCTAAAGTCGTATGTGATGTGCAGGCGTAAAGCATTGTCTTTAACTTCGGAGCGAACGTCTTTGACCTGCGCTTTGAGTGTGCCGCCCGTCGCCTGCACAGGCACGTTCAAAGCGAGTTGCGCAGCACGCAGCATCTCAATCGGATTTACGCGCTGGTTAATCGCTTCCTGCACAAGCGGCGTGATGAGGCTGCCGACGACTGGCGCAGCGCCTTCCAGATTCACACCCGCGACGCTGATTTGTCCATAGAGCGTTTGTCGTTCGGCGTTGAAAGCAAGCGCGATGTTCGTTTCGGCGACGCCGCGAAAGCGATAGCAAGTGCCGAACACATTGTAGCTACCGCTAAAGGCAAGCGGCGCGATGATCTTATCTTCGACGAGCCGCACGCCTGTTTTAACGTTGCTGCCTTCGGGCGTAAGTTGGATTTCGCCCGGACAATCAATTTCTTGCAGCGCAAGGAAATTGATTCGGCGAAATGAGTTGACAGTATGCGAGGAGTTGGATTGGGCCGTTGCGGGCAGCACTGAAAACGCTGTCAAGCTCTCATTCACTGCGGCAGCGCGAAGCGGAAACTTCGGCGCGCCTAGATCACGAAAGATTGTATTGAGCAATTGATCGAAGAACTGCTCGTCAAGCACTAGCACCGCCGTGCCCGGCGCGTCACCACCGGCTTCGGGCGCGCGAACCGGCAAGCCAGCCAGATTCTTCGCGCGTGGTGCGCCGACGAACAGCACGAAGACCAGCACGCCGCCAAGAATTAGCCCGATGAGTAACGTCAAAACGTATCGCATGTTTTCATTTCCTTACGGATTACGGCGCGGCTGTCGGCGCGGGCGTCGCACTCGTCGTGGTGGTCGTTGTGCTTGTGTTTGACGAACTGCCGGATGCGCTCTTAGCGCTGTTAAGCAGCGGCCCGGCGAAAGTGGCGACGACGCGCGCAACGGCCTGCATTTGTTGCTGCACTTGTTCGGGCGTGGCTTTGCTGTAGCCCTGCGGCAACTCGAACAATTGCGTTTCAACGTCTGTTTTAATGTCGCGCAGCTCCGCGATGATTTTCAGAGTCTTGATGCCCTGTATGCTGCCTGACGTTTCCGTTAATATTTCGGAACGCAAGGGTAATCCCGTTTCTTTATCAACGTAAACGAAAGCCTCGTTCTTCACGTCGCCCGCCTGCGAATTTGTTTTCGCCGTATTCACGTAGCGATATTTTTCGGCATTGCGTCCATTAATCGTTTCATCACCGGCGCGCTCATAGCCACGCTGTTTCCCAAGATAAGAAACAAGCTGGCCGGGCGTCATCAAGCGTTTCACATCGAGGCCGGTCGTCTCCGCATTCAACTCTGCGTACTGTTTTTTGCCCGGCTGAATAATATAACGCTTGCCCGCGCGGTCTAAGAAAATATACTGGTCGCCCGTCGGCAGATTGACGGCGAGACGTTGATCCGCGCCGTTCTTCGCCACTTCCGCAGTGATCTTTGGAATGAGATTGCCGATAAAATTGCCGGGCGTTTCGGCGGAAAGCGTATATGTCGCGCGATAGCGTTCAGGCTCGCGCGCGTTGATTACCGTATTCGGATCAACCGCGACGTTGGTGTTGACAGTGGCGGAAGTTATCGGCGGCGTGTTCGTGTTGTTGTTATTGGCGTTGACGTTTGTTGCGGCAGGCGGTGCTTGCTGACACGCGCTCGTTGCGATAATGGAAAGCATAAGCGCGGTGATTAAAAGATAATTGATAGGAATTTTTGCGGCAGAATTTTTCATGGAAGTATTCTCCTCAAGGCGATTTGAAATAAGCATCGGCATCCGTTTAGATCGCAATATGAAAAGCAGTCGTGAGCATAACACGCGCTGGCGAAAGCAGGCGAAAGGTTTTCTAAGTGAAGAATCGAAGATCGAAGAATTGATGAGAGACGTTAAGGAATTCATCGCCGAAAAATAGATTCGCCCGCGCCGCGCTTCTACTCCTGCTCGTCATTTGCAAACAAAGCGGCGGCCTGTGAAATCAGGTCATGTTCAATCTCCGTCGCTGTCACATGGTGAGCGAGCCATCCTTCTGCGCGAGGATACTTTTCGTGCGCCTGCTCGAAGCCCTTTTGTTTTGCTTCGTCAATAGACGACGCCGTCACCACGTAGGGTTCATGTGCTGTCTGCTCACTGCCGGACTTTTCGTTCGCCGCATAGATAGACAAGCTATACAATTGTTGTTTCTCGGCAACGACATGCCTGCGGCGTGCTTTCAATAAACGCTTGTGGTGCTCAATCGCGCTGGCGACGCTCGCTTCAACATCTGCTAATTGAAAAGGCTTGAGCAGGTAATCGAATGCGCCGAGCTTGATAAGACCGGCGGCGTACTCTTGATCGTCAATGCCGGAAATGACAATCACGGGCGTGTCCGGTTGGCTTTGCCGTAGTTGTCCAAGCAGTTCGATGCCGCTCATGCCCGGCATTGAAATATCCGTCAGCACCAGATCAAACCGCTCCGCTTGCAACCACGTGAGAGCTTCTTCAGCCGACTCCGCCGCCTGACAAAAATGCTCGCCCGCAAACAAATCACAGATGGTTTCACGAACTGTCGCCTCGTCGTCAACCACCAGCACAAAGGCCATCAGCGTTTACCTTTCGCGTTAACTTTTGTTTGCAATAACATTCGCGCGACGCAAGAATTATTGACACTCTGGACATGCCTCTTTAGTCAGCCGCTTCCGTGATGTAGGACGTAGGAGCATCCGCGTGCGGCACAAAGCAGCGACGGCAACGCGCTTCGTACATGTTACCAGCGCCGACGGCAACCAGTTCTTCGGATTCAAAAATGCGTTGCGAATAGTTCGCGGGCTGGCCGCAACGAACACAGATCGCGTGTGTCTTAGTAATATATTCGGCGATTGCTAGAAGCTGCGGCATCGGCTCAAACGGCTGGCCTGTGTAATCCTGATCGAGTCCGGCGATGATGACGCGCACGCCGCGCCGCGCAAGTTCGTTTGCCACTTCGACTAGATCGTTATCGAAGAACTGCGCTTCGTCAATGCCGACCACCTCCGTCGCATGTTCGACTTTGGCGAGCACCTCGCTCGCTGATTTTACCACGCCGGATTCATGTCGCATCTCCGAATGCGAAACAATGTGATTGGCGGAATAGCGCACGTCAATTTCCGGTTTGAATACCTGCACTTTGAGGCGCGCGATTCTGGCGCGGCGAAGGCGACGTATCAATTCTTCGGATTTACCGGAGAACATTGAACCGGCGATGACTTCGATCCAGCCGGGCGCGGTGCGCAAATGATTAAGATGTTCGTCGTTGCCCTGTGCGGTCAAATCTTCCATCTTGTGTTTAATAATACCTCGAAAAATTTATAAATAGAGTTTAGCATTATAAAATGGCGCGAAGGCTGCGACGAGCGCTTGTTCAAAACTCATCGCGCGCGTCAAAAGATCATTCGACAGCACGCCCCATGCGCCCTGACGACTGCGCACGTCATGTTCGCCCGCGATTTTATCAATCACAACGCCGAGTTCCGTGCGTCCGTCGATCACGCGATGCACAATCGAATCGGGGACGCTGATCGAAGGACTCGCGCCGTAGCTTTCACGCGCGCCGTCCGTCACAAACGCCCAGCCGCGCAGAAACGTGTGCTTTTTGCCGTCAAGCGAAATGGAATGAAAGCCGCCTTCGAGTCCAACGTAAAATTGCGCGCCGAGATTCGCGTCGAGCAATTCTTGTTGCGCTGCTAAGGCGCGCTCGCGTGCGCCGCGCATCAACTCTTCGTCTGTGAGTGGCATCGCGGGCGCGTTTGTTGAAACGTCGCGCGTGATGATCCACGCATTTTGCCAGACGTTGTTTAGAATTGCGATGCGTGCGACGGCGGCGCGCAGCGATTCCACTTTGGCGCTGCGCTTTGAGCCGAGTGCGATCTTTAGTGTCATAACGTGAACATCTCGCGCGACGATCTTAAGCCCGATCAATTAAAAGCAACGCAATGCAAAACCATCTGCCGACTTGTCAGTAAGGCGCACGCGCTTGGTAAGCTTTCGCGCCATTCGCCAGAGAATTCCGCCGAGCCAGTAAAGCGCGACCGCGACGAGTATATAAAGAAAATAATGAATGGCGACGACATAACGATACTCCGTGTGCAGAATCGATTGAAAGCATAGATAGTAAACAGGAACGGCCAGCAGTGTGACGACGACACGACCCAGCCTGTTTATTAACAGCAAAACAATTCCAAGCACAGCGAATGGAAGCATCCACGCGGTTAGAAAAAACTTTTGTACACCTTGTACCAGACTGCGTGGATAGCGCGTCCATAATGCTGAGGCAGTGCCAAGCTCAAAAAGCTCCAGCGACCCGATCCGCGCGACGATTCGTTTTGATTTCGCTTTTCCGTCACTTAAAACTACTCGGACTCGGTTTGTATCGCGTGTCACGAAGGGCGCTCGCACCAGCAACGTCGGTTGATCTTTTATCGTAAACTCACTTTCCGGCTGAATGATATTCGTTGAAGCAAGCGAAGCATTTTTATCATCGCTTATAATCTTGATAATCAGACTGCCATCTTCGATCTTGACGGGAACCTTGAGCACATAATCCGTATTCTGCTGCACGTCAACGGGCAGTGATGCTATCTGCTGTGCGTCTCCGGCTTCTTCATCCACAAGGCGTAACTTTTGATCTTCCAACGCGAGCGAAACTTTGGATTGTGACACCGCAGCGATGTCGTTTACGCTCCAGTTCGCCATAGGCTTTGACCATACGGGTTGCAATTTATCCGCTGTGTCGAGCGAATGTGTGACGGACGGTTCTGCCCAAACGATGTCTACGCGCTCGTGCCTGAGCATCATCGTCGCGCGCCGTAGCATCACACCAAAAAACCACCAAGGATTCGCTCGAATCACTGCGAGGCTGCGCGCTGTCCGCGTTCGCTCTCGCTCTATGCCGTCAGGATAAAAAAGACCGTCGCGGTAATCTGGACGATTATACAACTCGCTTTCCATGCGTATCACACCACGGTCAGTTGTCGGCAATCCAAATTTTTTCTCTTTATCATAATCGGCGATGCCTTCCACCATCGTTATACCCGCGCCGAGCGAAAGCGGAATAAAGCGATGAAAGACCGCCGCATTGCGAATTGTAACCGGCGCAATAACAATGAGAGCCGCGAACGTCAGCGCAAGTGCATAACGGACACGCCTGCCGCGCTCGAACAGCACAGGTATCAGCACAATCAAAAACGGCGCAAGCAGCAATCCATTTGCTCTGAGCCAGCAAGACAATCCGATACACGCGCCCGCCGCCATGATTGTCAAAAGGCTTGGTTTTTTACTCGCGCGAATTATGAGGTAAACGGCGAGTAAGATGGGTAGAACTGCGGGAGATTCAGGCAAGAGGATAATCGAATGAAAGGCGAGTTGCGGCGAGAGTGCAACGAGTAGCGCGGCGATCATTGCCACTCCCGTCTGTAAAAACTGTCTGGCGATGAAGAAAATCAGAATGGCCGCCGTGACATCGCAGACGATGTTAACCACGCGCATCGCCGCATCCGAAGCGCCGAACGTCTTGAACACGAGCCACATCAAAAGCGGATAACCGGGTGGATGCGCCAGTATGTTTGTGTCTTGCGGCGAACTTGATCCACGCACAAATGAACTGATCTCGCCGTTCACCAGAAGGCGCGCATTAGCTTTATATTCCTCTGCCATGCCTGCGGCAAATATTGGAATGCGATTATCCTGCCAGTGCAAAAGTCTGACGCCGACGCCGGTGACAAAAATCACCGCGCACAAGGATAGAATGCGTAGACGGCTTGATTCAGTTGAACGAACATTCTTTTGTGATTCATGTGTCATATAAATCGAGAGCAGCCCGGCTAAATTCGTTTGCTGATCTTTAAGGAAGAAAGCAGTGCGAAAAGTTTAGCAGTAAAGAACAATGCCTCGCCACTGCTTGAGAGAATAAACAAGAGCGAATGCACAAGCTTTCTCAATTGGAACTCAATTGGTTGCCCGGCCTCGCGTTTAATACAGAATTGACGGAAACATCGAGCTTGACATTCAAAGGCGGCGCTTGGTGTAATCAAACTTCTTCACGCATAATTTTCAAGAGGCAAGTTTTCTCGAACGCGAGGAGAGGTATCACAGGTGCAGGCTGACGAACTTGTTTATGATTGGAATTTGATTGAGCCGAGTTTCCGCGCGCCGAATCGCCACATCGGTTTTGACGATGAAACGTTGCGCGACGGTTTGCAATCGCCGTCCGTGTGCGATCCGCCGATTGAGAAAAAACTTGAGTTGCTGCACTTGATGAACGCGCTCGGCATCGACACGGCAGACATAGGTTTACCCGGCGCGGGCGGTACACACGCTGCCGGAGTCGAACGGCTTGCACGTGAAATTGTCGATCAGAAACTGAAGATTCGCCCGAACTGCGCCGCGCGCACGCACCGCAACGACATCACGCCCATCGTTGAAATTTCTCAAAGGACAGGCATCGCTATCGAAGCCTGTACGTTTATCGGTTCGTCGCCCGTGCGTTTTTACGCGGAGGATTGGACGCTTGATAAACTTCTACAACTCACGGAAGACGCCGTGACGTTCGCTGTCAAAGAAGGCTTGCCCGTGATGTACGTCACGGAAGACACGACGCGCGCCGACCCGGAAGTTATTCGCGCGCTTTATACGACAGCGATTCAGGCGGGCGCAACCGCCGTGTGCGTCTGCGATACTGTGGGACATTCGACGCCGGACGGAGCGCGCGCTGTCGTGCGCTTCGTCAAAAATGTTATTGACGAAACCGGCGCGAAAAATGTGCGGCTTGATTGGCACGGGCATCAGGATCGTGGCTTGGGTGTTATCAATTCTATCGCGGCGATTGAAGGCGGCGCGGATCAAGTGCATGGCTCTGCGCTCGGAGTTGGCGAACGCGTCGGCAATACGCCGATGGATCAACTGCTCGTCAATCTTCGTTTGATGAATTGGATTGATAATGATCTCACGCGCCTGCGTGAATACTGCGATGTCGCCGCTTCTTCTTGCGGCTGGACGATTCCTTTGAACTATCCTGTGTTCGGGCGTGACGCTTTCCGCACGGCGACGGGCGTTCACGCGGCGGCAGTCATCAAGAGTTACAAAAAAGGCGACACACAGCTTGCCGATCTGATTTATTCGGGTGTGCCCGCAGGGATGTTCGGAATGCGGCAAGTGATCGAAGTCGGCCCGATGAGCGGTAAATCAAACGTCGTCTACTGGCTCGAAACGAGAGGTCTCGAAGCAAGCGAAGAACGCGTCACGCGTATTTACGAACACGCCAAACAATCTTCGTCCGTGCTCGGCGAAGACGAATTGATGCAGTTGGTCTAAAAGGGAAATGATAAAGAGCAGTATTCAGAAGTCAGGAGTCAGCAGCCAGAATGAAAAAGTGAGAACAGTTACGTTGCCGTCTGTTATCAACGTGTCTCGATTTATATTCTGACTCCCGGCTTCTGTCTCTTGAATACTGCCTTTGTCTTCATCAACATGGTTAGTCCCACCGCAGTTGCGCTCGCGCCGGAGCAGCTTGTACGCGAGCTGTTTGCTTCAACAGGCGTGCAGCGTGCTTTTCAATTCTTCGAGAAGCGTGCTGACGAGATTACGAACGATCACATCGCAATCTGCTCGATTCCCGCGCCGCCGTTTGGCGAGAGCGCGCGCGCCGAGCATCTCCAAAATAAATTCCGCAAATACGGTTTGACGGACGCGCAGATAGATGCAGAAGGCAATTGCGTCGCGCTTCGTCGCGGAGCAAGTCTCGCGCCGCTGCTGGTTATCAGCGCGCATCTGGACACAGTGTTTCCGGCAAATACGAACATTACGATTCGCCATGAACAGCAGAAATTGTTTGCGCCGGGCATCGCCGATGACGGTTGCGGATTGGCGGCATTGCTCGCATTGCTTCGTGCGCTGCAAGAGTGTGCGATTGAGACGGAAGGCTCTGTGCTTTTCGTCGGCACGGTCGGCGAAGAAGGCGAGGGTAATTTGCGTGGCGCGCGTTATTTGTTGACGGCGGGCGAATGGGCAAATCGAATTGATGGCTTTATTAGCTTGGACGGGCCGGGCGTTGAGCGTATCACGCACGCGGCGCTCGGCTCGCGTCGTTATCGCGTGCGGCTGCGTGGAACGGGTGGGCACTCTTGGGGCGATTTCGGCGCAGCCAATCCCGTTCACGCGTTGGGACGTGCGATTGCTGCGCTGGCTTCGTACCCTGTGCCGCACGCGCCGCGCACGACCTTCAACGTCGGGCGCATCGAAGGCGGCGCGGGCGTTAATGTTATCGCGCGCGAGGCTTCGATGGATGTGGATTTGCGTTCGGCTTCCGGTGAAGAATTACAACGCCTCGACGCGTTCTTTCGCCGCGCTGTGCGTGAAGCGACGGACGACGAAAACAACGCGCGTCGCACAAACGAGCCGCCGCTCGAAGTCGAATTACAATTAATCGGTGATAGGCCAAGCGGCGAAACGCCCGTTGAGGCGACGATTGTTCGCCTCGCCGAAGAAGCGACGCGCTTTTTGGGTTTTCGTCCGGTACTTGAGCGCTCTTCGACCGATTCCAATATTCCCATCTCGCTCGGCGTCCCCGCGCTCACGCTCGGCGCGGGTGGCGCAAGCGGCAATACACATACGCTCAACGAATGGTATGACCCGCGCGGGCGTGATGCCGGACTCAAACGCGCGTTGCTGTTGATGCTCGGTTTCGTCGGCGCGAAGTGAACTTTACATGAATGAAATTCATTAACAGGAAACGATAGCTGCCCGCCGAATAATTCATTGATCGAAAGCTCACGCAATACAATGCGTGAGCCTTTTCTTTTCCTGTCCTTACCATTCAATTGAAAGACCTGTAACGCTCAGCCCTTCACGAAACAAATTAACAATCATTTAACGCGCGGTTCACGCTTCTTTAACTTGCGCGCGTTACATTTCGTTTTTCATCAACAAGCAATGGCGTTTACCGGAAGCACCGCACATCGTCATTCAATCGTCACTTATAACTTTCTATTTTCATGCGGACGTGTACACGTTCAAGCATAATTCGATTCCTACACACACTCCACAGGAGGCTTTATGATTAAGCTGCAACCGGGGCGGCTCACCTGTTCGCTACGTTTTGCTCTCGCACTTCTTGTCGCATTTTTTATTGCTCAGGCAAGCGCGTTTGCGCAAACAGACACGGGACGCATCACGGGCACTGTGCGCGATGCGAACAACGCCGTCGTTTCGGGCGCAACCATCGTCGTGCGCAACGAACGCACCAATGAAGAACGCACCGCGACGACCACAGGCGAAGGTATTTTTCAAGTTCCGGCGCTCAAAGCATCGACCTACACTGTGACGGCGACCGCACCCAACTTTGCGACAACCACCGCCGACGCCGTTCAGATAAACGTCGGGCAGGAACTAACGCTCGACCTTACTTTGCAAACAACCGGCGCAACCGCCACCGTCAACGTTAACGCTTCTTCGGAATCCACACTTGATACGGATTCGGCACGCATTGGCGCGAACGTCAATCAACGTGAAGTCGTAGGGCTACCGCTTAACGGTCGCCAGCTTTCGCAGCTTTATCTGCAAGCGCCCGGCTCTGTCAATAGCGGGTCGGGAACTTTCGGTGACATACGCTTTTCCGGTCGCGCCGTCGAACAAAACATCGTCCGCTACGACGGCATCGAAGGTACCGCGATCATCGATGCTTCGCCCGGCAATCTTAACGGTGAAATCGCGTCGCCGTTTCGCCTGCAATCAAGTCTTGAGAACGTGCAGGAGTTCCGCGTTGACTCAAACAGCTATCCGGCGGAATACGGCACGGGAACGGGCGGGCAAATCAACGTCGTCACCAAATCCGGCTCCAACCAATTTCACGGATCGCTTTTCGAGTATCTGCGCAACGACGCCCTAGACGCGCGCAACTTCTTTGACGGCGCGACTAAATCACCGCTTCGCCTGAATCAATTCGGCGGCTCAATCGGCGGCCCTATCGTTTCCGATAAGGCGTTCTTCTTTTTCAGCTATGAAGGTTACCGTTTACGCTCCGGCATCAACTTCATAGAGGCTTCGCCGCAATTACGCTTTGCCAACGCCGGAGCTTTGATTCCGGGCACAACGACAGCAGTTAATCCCGGCGTCCAACCTTTGATCGCTGCCTTTCGTTCTCCGCAAGCCGCGATAATAGGCGTTTCGGCGGACAACAATTTCGATATTCTGCAACTTCAATCGCGCACCATTGTTAACGAAAATGCCTACGCGGGGCGGTTCGATTATCGCTTCAATGAACGTAACTCTTTCTATGCGCGGTTCTTTCGTGACAGCGGCGAAAACGATACCCCGGAAGGCGTCACAGGCCGCCGGACGTTCGTCACGGCGAGGCCGCAAAACGGTATTCTTTCGCTGCAATCAGTTCTGACGCCCGCCGTCGTCAACGAATTTAAGTTCGGCTACAACGGCGCACGCACGCGCATCAACGGCTTTGCCCCAACCGTCAACGGCATAGACCTTTCGTCAATCACAATCAATACGACCGGCTCGGTTGCCATCAGCGGCATTGCCGGACAAGGGAACTCCTCCGGCGTGGCTGTTCCCGGCGGCCTCGTGCGCGCCAACTCTGCGACCAACGGGCGCGGCCAACCCTATACGCCTTACTCGCTCTCGTTCATTGATAATGTGAACGTCACGCGCGGAAACCACAGCTACAAATTCGGCGGCGAGATTCGCGCCATACGCCTTTATACGGACAGGCTCGGCGGCACAACTTACACCTTCTCGAACCTAAACTCTTTTCTGGCAAACACGCCCACTTCAATACAGTTTCTCGGCGACGTGAGCGCGCCCAGCGCATTCAATAACGGCGCGACCGGCGAACGCTTAGCGAAGCAAGAGTATTACATTAGCTATGCGCAGGATCAGTGGAAGATTCGCCCGAACCTGACTTTGAACTACGGTCTGCGTTACGAATATTACACGCCGCTGAGAGAAAACAGAGATTTGCAAATTCTCTTTAATATAGATAACGGGCAACTTCGCCCGCCGACCGAAGCCGCCTTTAGAACCTCGAAAGCGAACTTCGGGCCGCGCGTTGCGGCTACCTACTCGCCGAATTTCGACAACGGTTTCTTCAGCAACGGGCGCAGCGTTTTCCGTGCAGGCTTTGGCATCTACTACGGCCCCGGTCAAACCGAAGATCAGATTCAACCGATAGAAAGCGACCGCATCGCTTCGACCATTACCAACAGCACGGTCACGCCGCTTGTCTTCCCCGTCAATACGTCGGCGATTATTGCCAACTTCGCGGGCAACCCGAACAACCGCACATATCAGCCGCGCGCCTACGCCAACGAGTACACAGTGCCGGAGCGCGTTTACCAGTACAGCTTTTCCTTTCAACAGGAATTGCCCTACAAACTAAACGGCACCATCGCTTACGTCGGCAGTCAGGGGCGCAACCTGTTCCTGCGCAGCGTGGCGAATCGTATTCTGCCCGGCCAAACAACTATTGTTGACAACACAGCGTTGCCATCCGGCGTCGGCGTCATCAATCGCACGAACCCAACTGGACAAGTTATCGGCGTCACCACCGTGCGGCAGTTCGACATTCTTTCAGGCGCGACGATTCAGCGGCCATACGCCGAAGTTGACTTTAAGACGAGTGGCGGCAGTGATAGCTACAACGCGCTGCAAACGCAACTCTCGCGGCGCTTATCGAACGGCCTGACGATGAACGCGCAATACACCTTCGCTCGTTCCTTCGGCAACACCGCCGGATCGAACGAAGCACGCACGGCGGGGAACAACGCCGTTGCGCGGCAAGATTACAATTATGACCGCAGCTATAACAACTTCGACGTGCGCCATAGCTTCAACTTGAGCGCGCTTTACGATTTGCCGTTCGGCAGAAACAAGCGTTACAACCTTGGTAGCATCGGCAACGCCCTCTTCGGTAACTTCGAGGTTGGCGGTATCGTCAACGCGCGCAGCGGCCTGCCCATTGAGGTCGGCATCGTTCGCCCCGATGTTGTCATACAGAATCCAACGACGGGAGAAGTGCGCGCTCTGCCGAGCGCAATCAGCGCCACGAGTCCTTTGCCTGCTGGTTTCATCGCCGTCGTCAACACGCCGGGCGGCGGCGCATCGCGCAATGTGCGGCGTCCCGATCTAATTGCGGGAGTTAATCCGTATCTTAACAACGACCGCAATCTACTTAACCCGGCGGCGTTTGCGATTCCCGCGCCCGGCACCTTCGGCAACCTCCGTCGCAATGCTCTACGCGGCCCCAACTTCCGGCAGTTCGATTTGATTCTGAACAAGCGTTTCAGGCTCATGGAAGGAACTAACATTGAGTTCCGCACTGAAATCTTTAACATCTTCAATCAAGCAAACTTCGCGCTTCCTTCGTCATCATTGAATAACGCGCTCGGCAGTAGCACAACTTCGCAACAATCGGGTCAACCCTTCACACAAGCAAGCGCAGGCTCAACCTTCGGGCTGCTGCGCTCAACAGTCGAGCGCACGGTCGGCTTGGGCACCAACCGCCAGATACAATTCGCTTTGCGCTTAAACTTCTGATACCACACAATCGCGTTGCGGCGAGATAAACAGGCTCTCTCGCCGCAACGCATATCGCTCTCACCCCCGCAATGCAGCATCGCTAATGCTGTTGATGAAGAAAGGCGTGTGCGGTATTTGGCCTGCGCGCCTTTCATTTTTCGTCGCATCGAGATAGTTCAGACGGATGTAACATTATTGATATAAGCTGCGATTTTCATTCATCTACGGCAGCAGTTTTGTCAGGAGGATTCTTCGTGTTACTTCCAAAAACAAAAGCGTGTCGGGCATCCGTTTTTATCTTTGCCGTTTTTATTCTTGTTCTCGCTTCTGCGTGCAGTGGCGAACGCAGCGGCGGCACTGTTGATGGCGCGGCGCCGTCCGGTTCGTCGGGCGCGATTCGCTTGCAGGGCGCAGGCGCAACTTTTCCCAACCCGCTTTATCAAAAATGGTTGAGCGAATACGGCAAAACGAATCAGAACATACGCATTGATTATCAATCTATTGGATCGGGCGGCGGCATCAAGCAGATCAAAGAACAGACAGTTGACTTCGGAGCAAGCGACGCGCCGATGAAAGACGAAGACTTAAAATCTGCTCCCGGCGAACTTCTGCATATTCCAACAGTGCTCGGCGCAGTCGTCATCACATACAATCTTGAAGGCATTTCTCAATCTTTGAAATTCTCGCCCGGCGTTATCGCAGACATTTTCCTTGGCAAGATCAAACGCTGGGACGATCCTGCGATCAAAGCGGACAACGCGGGCGTGAATCTTCCCGCCGCCGATATTACCGTCGTGCATCGTTCCGACGGCAGCGGCACAACCGCCGTCTTCACGGATTATCTTTCAAAGATCAGCCCTGAATGGAAAGAAAAAATCAGTTCCGGCACGTCCGTGAATTGGCCTGCCGGACAGGGAGGCAAAGGCAACGAAGGTGTCACAGGGCAAATCAAGCAGCAAGCGAATACCATCGGCTACGTCGAACTCGTTTATGCCACACAGAATAAACTTCCCGTCGCGTTGATTAAAAATCGCGCGGGCAATTTCGTCGAACCGACGCTTGACGCCATCACCGCCGCCGCCGCCGAATCCGTTTCATCTACGCCCGAAGATTTGCGCACGTCCATTACAGACGCGGGTGGAGCAAACGTTTATCCGATTGCGAGCTACACTTATTTGCTCGTCTACAAAAATCAGAAGAACGCCGCGAAAGGCAAAGCGCTTGTTGATTTTCTGTGGTGGGGTTTACACGACGGCGAACGCTTCGCGCGTGATTTGCAATACGCGCCGCTGCCGGAAGAAATCATCAAACGCGCCGAATCCAAAATCAATTCGATGACGGCGGACAATAAACTTTTGCGTGCCGCGCAGCAATAGCAGCAATAATTTCTGCGAACTCAAGTTCCGCGAATTTAGAGTTAGCGATGTCGAATCCGCAAACAATCCTTCCAACGCCCGCGGGCGCTTACGGGGCGCGTGCGCGCATGTTGCAATGGCGACGCGCGCTTGCGCCGACGGGCAACGCGGGCGACGCGATTTTTCGCTTAATACTTTTAGCGGCAGCGATTGTGCTGCTGCTGATCGTCGCGTTGATGATCGGCGCGATTGCTTCAAATTCGATGCTGTCAATTCACAAGTTCGGCTGGAGTTTCTTAACAGGCCGCGTGTGGAATCCTGTCGGGGGCGAGTTTGGCGCGTTGCCATTCATCTACGGCACAATCGTTTCCTCTTTGATCGCGCTCACGATCTCCGTGCCGCTTTCGCTCGGCGTTTCGATCTTTCTCGTTGAACAATCGCCGCCGCAACTCGCACGCCCGCTCGCCTTTCTCATAGAACTTCTGGCGGCGATTCCATCTGTCGTTTACGGATTGTGGGGCATCTTTGTGCTCGCGCCCGTCTTACGCCAATACGTCGAGCCTGTGCTGGCACGCTTCTTCGGATGGCTGCCGCTTTTTCAGGGAACGATCACGGGGATTGGTCTTTTCACAGGCGGCGTGATTCTCGCCATTATGATTACGCCGATCATCTCCGCCGTTGTGCGTGACGTGCTTTCAGCCGTGCCGCAATCGCAACGTGAAGCGGCGCTCGCGCTCGGCGCAACCCGTTGGGAAACGACGCGCGTCGTGCTTGCTAGTGCCGCGCCCGGCATTGCCGGAGCGATCATCTTAGGCTTAGGGCGAGCCGTTGGCGAAACGATGGCCGTCACAATGGTAATCGGCAATCGCCCGCAAATCAGCGCGTCGCTCTTTGCGCCTTCATACACAATCGCTTCCGTTATCGCCAACGAATTCACGGAAGCGACGGGCGATTTATACTTGAGCGCGCTTGTTGAAATCGGTTTGATACTTTTCCTCGTCACCTTCATCGTCAACGGCGCGGCCAAACTTCTTGTCTGGAGCGTGACGCGCGGCACAAGCGGCGCGGCAAGGGCTGCGTAAATGAAAACTTCAAACAGCATAGACCGCACGCGGCGTTTGACGAGCACTGTGATGACGACTGTCGCGGCGATCTGCGCGTTGTTCGCCGTTTCGATATTGCTATTGATTCTCGGCTACATCACATATCGCGGAATTGGCGCGATTAACTATCAATTCTTAGTTGATACACCAAAGCCTGTCGGCGAAGGCGGCGGCATCGGTAATGCCATCACAGGCTCGCTTGTGTTACTCGGATTGGCGTCGCTCATCGGTTTGCCGTTCGGCATCGCGACGGGAATTTATCTGGCGGAATTCGGCGAGGGACGTTTCGCTTCGGTTGTGCGGTTTGTGACGGACACGTTGACGGGCGTGCCGTCTATCGTCGTCGGCGTCTTTGTTTACACGCTTGTAGTGCTGCCGATGAAGCAATTCTCGGCGCTCGCCGGAGGATTGGCGCTCGCGTTGATTATGGTTCCGATTGTCGCGCGCACGAGCGAAGAAATCATACGCCTTGTGCCTGCATCTTTGCGCGAAGCGGCGCTCGCGCTCGGCGCTCCGCAGTGGCGCGTCACTTTGGGTGTTGTCCTTCCGGCGGCGGCGAGCGGCATTGCGACGGGCGCGATGCTCGCGGTGGCGCGCGTCTCCGGCGAAACCGCGCCGCTTTTGTTCACAGCCTTCGGCAGCCGCTTCTTCAATTTTTACCTGGATCAACCGATTGCCGCGTTGCCTGTGCAGATTTACAACTATGCGATCTCGCCCTACGATGAATGGCACGCGCAGGCATGGGCGGCGACGCTTGTTTTAATGACATTAATACTTGCCATCAACATCGTCGTGCGCTTTTTTACGCGCCGTAAGTTTTAGCGAAGTTAATTCGCTTTTGCTGCGCGGGCGTGCGTTGGCGCGAGGAGATAAACATGCCGAAATCCGTATTGATTGTCGAAGATGATCCTGATATTGCAGAGAGCTTGCGCTACAATCTGGAGCGTGAAGGATTAAAAGCGCACGTCGCTTTGACAGGCGAGCAGGGATTGACTGCCGCGCTCGATGCGCGTGAAACGCCTTCGCTGATACTACTTGATTTGATGCTGCCCGGCATGAGCGGTTCGGAACTATGCAGGCGTTTGCGACGCGAGCCGCAGACGAAGCGCACGCCAATCATTATGCTGACGGCGCGCGTCTCGGAGGTGGAGCGCGTCGGTGGTCTTGATCTAGGCGCGGACGATTACATCACGAAGCCTTTCTCCGTGCGCGAACTGCTGGCGCGCGTGCGTGCTGTGCTCAGGCGCACGGACGAAGAAGGAGAAGCCAACTACGAAGACAATCGGCTCGCCATTGACTTTGCGCAAATGCGCGTTGTGTGTGATGGCGAATCTGTGAAACTAACGCGCAAGGAATTTGCGTTGTTGCAGTCACTCGTCAAAAGCAGCGGGCGTGTCGCAACGCGCCAGCATTTGCTAGATAATGTGTGGGGTTATTCCTATTATGGCGATGCGCGCACGCTCGATGTACATATTCGACGGCTCAGACAAAAGCTTAATGCGTGCGCTGATTCGATTGAAACAGTCGTCGGCGTCGGCTATCGCTTTACAGGTTGCACGGAGCCGCGCGTTCAGGCCGCGCCCGCTTCGCCAACGGCGCAGTAGGGGTAACAATTAACTTTCCGTGTCCGTCCGCTATAAAATCTTTTTTACATTATGTGCGGCCTCGCTCGCAGGCCTTGTCTCCGGCTTCGCGTGGAACGTGGGCGCAGGCTGTGTCGTGTTCGTTGCGGCGCTCGCGGGCGTGATCTTCGGACGCATTACTTACAATCAAAACGAACGATCAACTGAAATGCCTTTGCACGGCGCGACAGCGATTGAAGCAAAGACGAATGCCGCTTTGAATATGTCTGCGAGCGCGTTGCTTGAAGCGACGATGAACGGAATGCGCGAAGGCGTTTTGGTTGTCGATCAAACGCTCGCCGTCGCCGCGTCGAATTTAGCGGCGCGCCAGATTTTCAATCGCGTTGAAGGCGCGCTTGAGCGTCGTCGTTTAAGCGACTTGACGCGCAACGCTGCGGTTCACGCGGCCTTTCGCGCGACTATTGAGGAAGGCGTGCGCAACGAAGTCAAAGTCGAACTGCATACTGATGCTGCTGATCGGCGCGTCTTTGATTTAAGCATCGTGCCGCTGCATTTGAACGTGGGTAAAAGTCCGCGCGGCGCTATCGGTGTGTTCTTTGACATTACGCAACTCGAACGACTCGAACGCGTTCGTCAGGAATTTCTCTCGAACGTTTCACACGAACTGCGCACGCCTCTGACTTCCATTATCGCCTTTGTCGAAACTTTGCAGGACGGCGCAATGGAAGACCCTGAAACGGCCAATCGTTTTCTCTCTGTGATTCGCCGCAACGCCGCGCGTATGCACAATCTGATTGACGATATTCTGGAACTCTCCGCCATCGAAGCGGGTACTGTGACGATTGAAGGGAAAAGCGTGCGGCTTCATCAATTGGTGGCGGACGTGGCGAGTTCGCTTGCCGCGACCGCCGATGCGCGCCGCATTAACGTGCGCAACGAAGTCGCTCCCGAAGCCCTTGTCTTTGCAGATTCGCGCCGTCTCGAACAAATGCTCACCAATCTCGTCGGCAACGCGATTAAATTTAATCGTGAAGGCGGCTCGGTCATCATCGGCCACGAAACGAATGGCACGCGCGACTGCATCAAAGTTACGGACACGGGCGAGGGCATTCCGTCCGAACACTTGACGCGCATCTTCGAGCGTTTCTATCGAGTTGACCGCGCACGCGAAACGGGCGGCACAGGATTGGGACTCGCCATCGTCAAGCATCTCGCACGCGCACACGGCGGCGAAGTGAGCGCCGACTCGAAACCCGGCGAAGGCTCTGCGTTTACGATTGAATTGCCTGCACATGAACAATTCGTCACCAGCGCCGCTTGAGATTACAAATCATCTTCAAAACGCTATTCGTTTCTTCCTACGCGCGAAATCAAAGTTATCTTCCAGAAAGCACTCGGGCGCTTTCGCAAAAGCTTGCAACATTTCTTCAAAGCATAGATCATCGGATTTACAACCGCAGAGAACGTTTCGGAGGTTAAGACTTGTGTACTCGGCTCAGATAACGCGCGCCAATCCGACTTGCATTGTGCTCCTCATAGATCAATCCGGTTCGATGGCAGACCCGCTCGGCGCGGATCAGAACGTGCGCAAAGCGGATTTTGTCGCCGATGTCGTCAATCATACTTTGCATGATCTGGTCATTCGCTGCACGAAGACAGAAGAAGTGCGCAACTATTATTACGTTTCGGTAATCGGTTACGGGCGCAGCGTCACGTCTGCTTTCGGCGGCTTACTCGCGGATCGCATGATCGCGCCCGTCGCAGAAGTCGCAGAATATCCTTTGCGCGTCGAGAATCGTTTGAAGCGCGTGCCGGACGGCGCGGGCGGCATCGTCGAAATGCCCGTGCGCTTTCCCGTCTGGCTGCACGCGCTCGCAGACGGTGGAACGCCTATGTGCGAGGCATTCGGAAAGGCGAAAGCGGTCATCGAAAATTGGCTGCGCGATCACCCGCGCGGCTTTCCGCCGACGGTGCTGCACTTAACTGACGGCGAATCCGGCGACGGTGATCCGACCGCACTCGCGCAGGAAATCATGGCGCTCGGCACGGACGACGGGCAGGCGTTGATTCTTAATTGTCACGTTTCATCAAACCGCGCCGCCAAGACGGAGTATCCGGCGAACGCCGCGCACCTTTCGGACGGATTTGCGCGCACGCTTTTTAATATTTCAAGTTCGTTGCCCGTGAATTTCCTCGCCGCCGCAAAGCAGTTGGGCGTGAATGTGGAAGAAGGCTCGCGCGGTTTCGTCTTCAACGGTGATCCGTCGGCAATTGTTCAGTTTTACGAAATCGGCACGAGCCTAACGGGAATGACGCCGCACAAGTGGATGGATGCCTGAAATGTTTTCCTCATCAATCATCAATTTGCTATGACAGACACAAGCTGGCATCTACACACACAGCAGTTTATCTTGCAAAAAAGCTGTTCGGAGTTAGCGGAGTGTGAGGACGCCATCAGCATCAACGCGGAGCTTTCGAGATTCGCCGTTACCGATGGTGCAACCGAAGCGTTTGACGCGCGAAGTTGGGCTGAACTCTTAGCCAGCGCATGGGTTGAAGATGAAACGGCGGCGCTTTCTGTTGATAGCTTTCGATTATGGGTTGCCGAACAAGGGCGCAAGCTTCATGCGACGTGGGGCGGGCGGGCGCTTTCATGGTACGCCGAAGAGAAAGCGCGCGCAGGCTCTTACGCGGCATTCGTCGGCGTGCAGTTCGACATGAATGCGAATCATGCGCGCTGGCAAGCAATCGCGCTCGGCGATAGTTGTTTGATACATCTGCGCAATGCTTCGATTGAGCGCGCGCTGCCGCTCACGAATGACGAACAATTCAATTCGTCGCCGGTGCTTGTGCCGTCGCTTCCTTCGTTGCAGTTTGCGGCGCTGTCGCAGATGGTGATTGATTCGGGCACAGTCGAGGATGGAGACGTTTTTCTATTGCTCTCGGATGCTGTTGCCGCTTGGTATCTTAAATGCTCAAAGGAACGCGACGTTGCTTGCAGCGAGTTCGATGCACGGCTTGCGGCCTCGCGGCATGATGAATTAACGCGGCTCTTTCACAGAGAAAGACTCGCAGGTAAAATAAAAGATGACGACATCGCCGCTCTCCGAATCGCGGCGAGTCACGTTTAAGCTCTCCGATGCAATTGTGTAGTTGATGCAAAACCTCGCACAAACATACTGGCCTTCGGCGCGCCATTTCAGCGAAGCGATACAATGTCCGGCTATTTGTTTCCGCGCCGCTTACCTGCGCGACACGATTCCTGCGGTTGATCGTCTGGGAATGCCGCTCGTTACGTCCGGGCAATTCGCGTATGTCTATAAACTGCGTAGCACGAGCGAGGTTTACGCCGTGCGCTGCTTTCGTGGGCATCTGGGTGATCGCGAGAATCGGTACAGGGCAATTGACGAGCATCTGCGCGCGCATCGCATTCCCGCGCTCGCACGGTTTGCTTACGAAGCAGACGGTATTCTTGTCGGCGGACGAAAGTTTCCGATCCTCACAATGGAATGGATCGAAGGGCCGACGCTTGATGTGTATCTAGACGAAGTGATTAATCGGCGCGACGTGTTGCTGCATCTGGCGGACGAGTGGGTGAGGTTGATGAGTGTGCTGCGTGCGGCAGGGATTGCGCACGGTGATTTGCAGCATGGCAATATTATTGTTGAGCACGGGCAACTACGGCTCATTGATTTCGACGGAATGTTTGTGCCCGCGATGGCGAATTGGACGGCGAGCGAGTTAGGCCATCAGCATTACCAGCATCCAAGTCGCGATGCGCAGTTGTTCGACGCCGGACTCGACAACTTTTCCGCGCTCGTCATTTATCTATCGCTGATCTCTCTGGCCGAGCGGCCTGATTTGTGGAGAGACCATCACGACGAAAATTTAATTTTCACGAAAGCGGATTTCATCGCGCCGGAATCTTCCATTCTGTTAGGTAAAGTTAAGGAGCTTGGCGCGGAGCAGCGCAGGCTCGCTGAAGTTTTGGAGACGGCAGCGAAGAATGATCCGGCGAAAGTTCCTGCGCTCGTTGATCTGGTCAGCGCGAAATCGAAACTGCCCGCGTGGATGACTGCGCCAGTTGGTGTTGATGTAATCGGAAAAACGCGTGAAGCCTTTCCCGTCAAAAGCACGGCGACGGAAAATCCTACGTGGGTGGTGTGGGATCAGCATCGTAGTAAGGCGATGCCGCAAACGCCCGGCTCTCACACAGTGCAAAGTGTTTTTAGCGGAACACCGCCCGCGCAAAATTCAGCGACAACAATCACGACGCCGATTAATCCGTTGGAAGTTCGCAAGAACGCAATTGCCTATGCGAGAGTGACGCCTCCGTTTGGAAGATGGTCATGGATTTGGTTCGTGATATTTTATAACACGTTAAGTACGTTCGGTTTGCCGGTTGGTTACGCAGCCTTAGTCGTGATTATGACGTTTGTGGTTATTCCTTTGCTATATGGGTTTAACCGAGCACTCAAAGAACGCGATGCTTTTCTACGCAACGCTTCACCTTCGGGATCAAACGCTCTTGCGTCTTCAGTGCCGACGGCGAAATCTTTGCCGAGTTGGATGATGAAGGCATCCGTTGCGAGTGCGCAAAACTCTTCGCAGCCTGCGCTCGTGAGTGTGACTACCGATGCGATTATTGCGAATCGTGCATTGGGAATTTATCACTTGCCGGATTGCGAGTGGGCGGATGCTGTACAGCCGAAAAATCGCATCGGTTTTGCAACATCGCTCGCCGCGCAAAAGGCCGGTTATCACGCGTGTAAGGTTTGCGCGCCGTAGCTAAAAGCAACCAGACTTTTGTGGAACGAACGCCCGTCTAACGTGATTCGCGTGGGGCGAGGCTTGTTTGCGGTTTGCTTTTCCGCGAGGCACGCCATGCGCTAATCGAGTCTTTGGTGAGTGTGTAAATCGTGCGACGATTTTGCGCGATTACTTTGAGCCAATCGCGTTTGTTCATCTGCGGAAAGTAGATACCGCGAAAGAAGAGGCGCGCGACGAAGTGTCCGATGCGAAATTCGAGCGGCTTGTCCCTGAGCGATTCAAACACCGCGTAGTTTCTTTCTGGACTATAAGAAGATCGCCACGCGAGATCAACTTCCGCGCGCGCTTCTTTCATCGTTATCTTCAAGGGTTCGTGCGCCATCTCGAACGGCGCAAAATCCATCCAGTGTTTCGGGCGCGCGAGTCGTCCGGCTTTTGCCAGACGATCATACAGCGGGGTCGCGGGAAACGGCGTGAGTTGGCCGAAGACGGGCAAGCCGGGTGCCCATTCGTGAATCTGCGCGAGCGTGCGTTCTGCCACGCCCGTCGTGTCGTTATCCATCCCGAAGATAAAAGACGTGATCGCGTAGACGTTGCGGTCTGCGAGGCGCTGAAGCACTTCTTGATACTCGCCGGGTTTGTTGAAATTTTTATTTACGTCGGCAAGGTTGGCCGGATCAATCGATTCCATGCCGATAAAAATCCACTTGCCGCCCGATTGCGTAATCAAATCAACGAGTTCTTCATCGCGCAAAAGATTGGCGCTGATCTGCGCGACCCAAGGCAATTCCGCACCTGCGGCAATGATGTCGCGCAGCAAAGACTTAGTGCGCTTTTTGTTGATCGCGAAGTTGTCATCAATAAAGAAGACTGCGATCTGTCCGCCATCCTGACGCGCGCGTTTCTTTAGGCGCAACAATTCATCAACAACTGATTCGTTTGTGCGAAAGCGTATCGAGTCGCCGAAGAATCCTGTCACGGTGCAGAACTCGCAGCCGTATGGACAACCGCGCCCGGACTCAATCGGAATCACGCGAAACGTACCCCATCCCGCCCCGTGACGCTCTAATAACGAGCGCACAAACTTCGGCACGAGATTGAATTGATCCAGATCAATCGTCTCCCAAGGGATCATCGGGTATTCCTGCAAACTCGGTTTGACATCAACGCCTTTGGCATCGCGCTGCGGCTGATAAATTTCTTTCAATTCTCCACGCGCGGCGTCTTCGACAATTAAAGGCCACGTTTCGTCTGCTTCGCCGAGAGCGATGGCATCTGCGTGGCGTTGTCCGCCGTCACGTCCTAATGGTTCGTCAGGCACTTCCGTAACATGCGGGCCGCCCATCACGACAAGCACACCTGCGGCGCGAATCGCGTCGGCCATGCGGTAAGCTTTGGCGGCCATTCTCGTCATCGCGCCGATTCCGACGAGACCGATCTTCTGTTCCTTAATGTACGCGACGAGTTCTTCTTCGTTCATTGACTGTGCGTTACCGTCAATGAGCAGCACTTCGTGGCCGGGCGGAGTGAGCGACTGAAGAAGAAACATCCACAAGTGCGGCATAAAGTTGCGCGTCACGCCGTTGTCCGGGTTGTAGAGAAGAATACGCATGATGATCCTTAACCTTCAGCTTGTCTTTAGAATGCTTGAACCACTCCTTTTGAAGCCTCGGAGTGATTAAATAACTGACGGCGCAAGGTGGAAAGATTATAGAAATTCGATCCAAACGGCAAGTCACAAATTATTTGAATGCAAGTATACCAGCTACGTGCGGTATCGTACATAGCTGGCATAAGCGCGTAGATGAATCAAAGGAAAGATTGCTAATAAGCGCAGATATTAACAATGCTATTCCATGTAGTGTTCATCAAGTCTTGTTTGCAATGCCATCGGCACGGCTTTCCAACGCGCCATGCACAGCAACTTGGCGACAGGATCGTGTTGATTCACGCGCGAGCCGCACCACTGTCCCTGCTTCGCTTCAAAGCGCCAGCAGTAAAAGGGGCCGTCCGCGCGGCGGCTGTAAAATACTTCCTGTTCGCTCGGCGCGGCGTTTTCCGGGTTGATGTAAACTCGCAATCCGTTCATGCTAAACGCCGATGCCATGTTGTTGCGGGATCAAATACTTCGTACACGAAGTTCTATGCGCGATTACGCACATCCTCAACGCACGACCGCGCGCCTGTTTTGCAGATATGTATTCGTTTACGCTTGAACACGTGAATGAACAAGCCTGCGCATACGATCCGGGAAAAGCACGTCGATCTTTCGCGGCTCGATGATTGCCATCACTTCGCCAACGCCATACGTTGGGTGCAGCATCGTCTGACCGGAGCTATATGTGCGCGCTTGATCGTAAGGCGCGCCGGTTTTCATCGCCGCGCCTGTGCCCGTCAATCCCACGTTTTGTTTGAACGTGCTGCGCGTGCGGCATTTGGCGCAGTCAACGCGCGAAATCTGGCCGCGCTTCGTCACAGACGCGACGACGTGGCCGCGTTCTTCGCCACATACTGCGCATAACTTTTCAACTCGATCACCAACGGCGTAAGTAGGTTTTTCCATAAATCCTCTCTCTGCAAGAGCCGGGAATCTGAATCCCGAATTTCAGGATTGTCAGACAAAAGCTTTTTAAGGCTTCCGGCTTACTATCTCAAATTCTTATTTGTATCTGTAAGTAATACGCCCGCGTGTTAGATCGTAAGGCGTCAATTCAACGCTGACGCGGTCGCCGACGAGAATGCGTATGCGATTCTTGCGCATCTTGCCGGAAATCTGCGCGAGCACGACATGTTCCGTGTTATCGAGACGCACTTTGAAAAACGCGTTGGGCTGTTTGTCTATAATCAAGCCCTCGGCAGGAATCAGATCATCTTTAGCCAAACATCTTCTCCTTATATAGTCTTGGTGAAAGCCGCAGATGCTTACGCAAAAGTTTGCACGCGACACACGCGGCTTTCAGTATCGTTCGTGTTTATCTACTTGCACGGCGCGGTCGAAATGAACGCCGTCCGGCGCTGCTGCCATGCCTGACACCTGCAAACGGTTTAGGCGAACTCGCGGCTGCTTCCTGTGTGCCGCCGAAGGCAGGCAAAAAGACGCGCGTGATGGTTTGCCCTGTGAGCCGTTCGATGCCGCGCAGAGACATTTCTTCACCGGGAGTTAAAAGCGTAATGGCGCGTCCGGTTTTTCCGGCGCGCCCCGTGCGCCCGATCCTATGTACATAATCTTCCGGCGCGGCAGGCACATCAAAGTTGATGACATGTGAAACAGAATCAACGTCAAGTCCGCGCGCAGCGATGTCCGTCGCAACCAGCACGCGCGTTCCACCGTCCTTGAAGCCGCGCAAAGCTGCTTCGCGTTGCGGCTGCGTGCGATCCGCGTGAATACGATTAACCTGATGCTGGCGCGCTTCTAAAATATGCGACAGGCGTTCGGCTCCGCGTTTGGTGCGCGTAAAGACGAGCACGCGTTCAAAGCGTTCGCGTTCAAGTAAATCAAGCAGAAGCGCCGTCTTCGATTCCAACGCGACCGGATACGCAGTTTGTTCGACGAGCATGGCGGCACGCCCGCGTGGGCTGACTTCGACTAATTTCGGTTGCTGCATCGTCGTGCGCGCGAGTTGTTCGATAGCGGACGACATCGTTGCGGAAAAAAGCAAAGTCTGCCGCTTCGCCGGAAGCAATCCGAGCACGCGGCGGATCGCAGGCCAAAAGCCCATGTCGAGCATACGATCTGCTTCATCAAGCACCAAGACCTCAATAGTCGAGAGATTGACGGAGCCGCGTTCGACGTGATCCAGAAAACGTCCGGGCGTGGCGACAATCAAGCCTGCGTCACGGCGGCGCAACGCTTCGATTTGCCGCGACATATTTGCGCCGCCGATAATGCTGATACAGCGCACGGCTTTTTTCGGTGCCAGCTCGCGGTAACTCATTTCGATTTGCGAAGCCAGTTCGCGCGTCGGAGCGAGAATCAAAACGCGCACGCCCGGGCGCGGATTGTTCATTAATCTTTGAATAATCGGAAGCAGGAAGGCGGCTGTTTTTCCTGTGCCTGTTTCAGCGCAGCCGATTAAATCGGAGTTGGCGAGGATGATGGGAATCGCTTGTGTTTGAATCGGTGTCGGTTCTGTATATCCAAGAGACTCGCAGCCGACCAGCGTCGCGGGTTGGAGTCCAAGTTCTGTAAAGCTCATTCGTTCCTTTATCTGTCGCGCAAACGAAACTTGCGCGCGACTTTTGTTTGAAAACCCGAATGCACGCGGCGGCATATTTGCTCGCCGCGTGCATTCTGTGCAAAGAATTATGGTTGTGCTGTGTGAAGCGACAATTAGTAACGGTTGCCGCCACCACCGCCGTAGCCGCCACCGCCGCCACTGCGACCACCACCGCCGCCCCCGCGACCGCCGCCACCGCCGTAGCCGCCGCGACCGCCGCCACCGCCGCCACCACGATCTTCACGCGGTTTGGCTTCGTTGACGTTCAAATTACGACCGTTAACTTCCTTGCCGTTAAATTGATCGATGGCTTTTTCGCCTTCTTCTTTAGAAGACATTTCGACGAACCCGAAGCCGCGTGAGCGTCCCGTTTCCCGATCTTCGACCACTGAAGCTGATTCGACTGTGCCTGCTTGCGCAAACAATTGTTGCAAATCTTCGCTCGATGTTTGGAATGCGAGATTGCCGACGTATAGTTTCATAGACATGTAGATGTACCTCTCCCACTAGAGGGAGTATTAAGAGAAGCTTCGAATGAAAAGTGGCTTCGGAGTAACGGTAGCAGCGAAGGCTTGCGTTCGGGTGCTCTTATAACTGAGCGGCTTCTGAAGTTAAAATTAGCCTGCTCTCGAACGATCCAGAACGCCACCGCCAAAGTGCTTACCAAGCGGGACGCATCACCGTTGATGCCAGAGAGAAGGGATTACCAGCCATTAAGATGCACTACTTTACCCTTCCGTTGCAAGTCTAAATCCATTATCCGGCGAACTGCGATTGTGCAATTAAACAATTTGCGCCCTGAAATACGGCTCATCGTGGCGACGCAGTTACACAACTATTACAACCCGCACGGCCTTGACTTGCTACGATGTCGGGTAGCAAGGGCATCATAAAGAGCGGCTGAAATCTGTAATCGAGGTAAACCCGAAAAAATGCGCACGGCGATGGTTAATGAGCGTGGAAGGAATCCCAACTGGATCAATATTCTGATCCTCACGATCTTTCATCTTGGCGCGTTGGCGGCGCTCTTCGTGTTTACGTGGAAGGCACTCGCCCTCGCCGTTTTTCTGTGGTGGTTGACGGGAAGCCTCGGCGTCGGCGTCGGTTATCATCGCCTGCTGACGCATCGCGGTTTCAAGACGCCGAAGCCCGTCGAATATTTCATGACGCTCTGTGGCGCGCTTGCGATGCAGGGTGGGCCGATTGACTGGGTAGCGACGCACCGCATACATCACGCGCACACGGATGTCTCCGGCGATCCGCACAGCCCGCGCGACGGCGGTTGGTGGTCACACTTTATCTGGGTCATCAGTGGAACGGCGCAGGATCACGATCAAGCGGTGCTGATACGTTACACTCCCGATTTAATGAAAGACCGCTTTCACGTGTGGCTTAATAGTTTGTACTGGCTGCCAAACGTTGTGGTTGGATTGTTGCTGCTGGTGTTCGGTGGTTGGTCTTACTTGCTGTGGGCAGTGTTTTTCCGAGCTACATACGGACTGCACGCGACGTGGCTCGTCAACTCCGCGACCCATATATGGGGCACACGCCGCTTCGACACGCACGATGATTCACGCAACAGTTTGTGGGTCGCGCTGCTGACCTTCGGTGAAGGCTGGCACAATAATCATCACGCGCATCCGTCTGCCGCACGCCACGGACTCGCTTGGTATGAGATAGACACTAACTGGTGGATTATTCGCACACTCCAAATGCTTGGCCTCGCGACTTCGATCAAACTCGTTAACTTGGCCGAACCAGCATCCGAATCCGAAACAATTCGCGCCGCATAAAAGGCTTGACGTAAAAGCTGACCCGGCAAGAGAATCCGAACAGTCTTCTCGAATTTTTCTTGATCTCTTCGCCGCAGAATGAAGAAAGCTACGCATTTACCTACCGCCCGCCAGCGTTTTGACCAGCCGATACAGAAACTCCTGTCCTTCGTAAAGTGACTTGACGGCAACGCGTTCATCTTTGCCGTGCGCGCGGTTGTCGTCAATGTCGGAGAAGATACCGGAAACGCCGTACATCGGAATACCGACTTGGCGAAAATACAAACTGTCTGTTGCGCCCGTGCCCATGATCGGAATCACAGGCACGCCCGGCCAGAGCGCTTGCGTCGTGCGCTCAATGGGTTGCATGACTTCAGGCCGTAGCGGTGACGGCGGACTCGGCTTCGGCTCTTTGATGTATGTGATTTTGATTTGATCGTCGGCCAGCACTTTGACAAGCGTTTGCTGAATGTCTGTCGCCGATTCCTGTGGCAGGATGCGACAGTTAACAACTGCACGCGCCGTTTGCGGTAGCGCGTTGTCAGCGTGCCCGCCTTCGAGCCGCGTCGCTACACAAGTAGTACGCATCAACGCATTGTTGTAGGGCGAAGCCGCGAGGCGCACGATGATTTCAGGATTAGAGGAGTCGGCAGCGATTGATTTCATATCGGCGGCGGCCTGTCCCGTTTCGATAGCTGCCATGCGCGTGAAATACGAGCGCGTGACTTCGTTCAGGTTCAAGGGAAAATCAAACTTCGCCAATCTATCCAAGCCGCTCGCCAGACGATAGATCGCATTGTCTTTGACGGGCAGTGAACTATGCCCGCCCTTGTTCTTCACTTCCAACTGAAAGCTCTGGTAAACCTTTTCGCTCGCCTGCACGCCGTTGAAAAGTCGCTTGTCTTTGCGGTAACGCCCGCCGCCGCCTTCGTTGATACCGAACTCTGCATCAACTAAATCACGATGCGTTTTGACGAGCCACGCGGGGCCATTATAGTCGCCGCCTTCTTCATCAGCCGTGAGCGCCACGATAATGTCGCGTTCAGGCTTGAACCCTTCTTGTTTGAAGTGAATCAAATTCGTGACGAAGATCGCCGCCATCGCTTTGTCGTCGCCTGTGCCGCGTCCGTAAAAATAGCCGTCGCGTTCCGTGAGTTTGAATGGATCGAGATTATCCGACCAATCTTCCTTGCGCGCTTCAACTACATCGAGATGCGCGAGAAGCAAGAGCGGTTTGCGTGCGCCTGTGCCGCGCAGTCTGGCGACTAAATTGCCTTTGCGCGCGTTGCCGGGATGAACGAGCACCTGCGCGTCTTCGTCTGCAAAGCCCGCAGCCTTGAGCCGCGCGGCCATCACGCGTGCGGCTTCGGTTGTGCTGCCGACTGAATCGGTGGTGTTAATCTCAACCAGCTCTTTATAAATCTCCCGCAGCAAGCGCGTGTCAGAACTAAGCTGCACTGCGTGAGCATTTATTGTCTGCGACGAGATAATCTCGAAGGGCAGCAGAACAGCGATAAGCATAAGTCCGCCGATAACGATTAAAGATTCCTTGAAGCGATACATGCGTTTACTCCTTACAGTAGTTCATCATGGAAGACACAAGTTGACACCTTAATGCTATTATCTTAAAGCCTTAAGCTCCAAATCAAAAACGGATATTTTAGCGACGATGAAAATTGAAACAATTCATACGCCAAACGCACCATCTCCGGCCGGGCATTATTCGCAAGCAGTCGTTTACAACGGCCTTGTCTATGTCGCAGGCCAAATCGCCATTGATCCGCAGACAGGCGAGAAAAAGCTCGGCTCGATTGAGGAGCAGACAGAGCAAGTGCTGAAGAATGTTGGTGAGATACTAAAGGCCGCTGGCAGTGACTTGAACCGTGTGCTCAAGATGACGGTTTATATTTCAGACATGGATTTGTGGAGCGCAGTCAATGCCGTGTACGCGAAAGTTATGGGCGAACATCGCCCCGCCCGCGCAATTGTTCCGACCAAAGAATTGCATCATGGATTCCTGATTGAGATAGAAGCGATTGCGGCAGTTTGCTTTTAATGGAGTATGAGACTTCTTATCCGGCAAGCATGATAATCGGTTTTTCTATCGTTACCGGAGTTGGCATTTTTGATTAAGCGCAAGTGGGTGACGTTAAGATCAAGCATCAATCATTTATGAAATCGAGCGAAGACAAGCTTTCGCTTATTGGTATTATGTATGTAAAGGGAGACATGGAATGATAACGGTTGCCAATCGTATTTACGTTAAGCCGGAATATGCAGATGCCTTCGAGACGAGGTTTCGTGAGCGGGCTGGATTAGTGGACAAGATGCCGGGATTCGTTTCCAACCAAGTCTTGCGTCCCGTTAACGAAGGTGATCCATACGTGGTGTTCACAATCTGGAATAGCCGTCAGGACTTTCTTAATTGGGTGCGCTCCGATGAATTCGTGAAAGGACATGCGCAGTCGGGCACACTTCCGAAAGACGCCTTCCCGAAGCCGAATGTATTAGAGATGCACGAGGTTGTACAAGACTCTGTTCGCCCCGATTTAGAACCGGAGCCGCACGGTGGCGCGTTCAAGATGCACTGAGGTGAAAAGACATTATGGAAACGATTAATACATCTGCGGCGGCATCAATTTTCACTGATCTTGCGAGCGGTCGTTTGCGCGGCGACTCCGTCGTGACGGCGAAGAAAACCGTCGGTGATCTGGCCGGTTACTGGCACGATGCGGAAGCTCTCGCAGGCATGAATCCGCTGACTCCGCTCTACACAACAGAGACTTGGTATCCACTTGAGGACGGCACAAAAGGCGCTGTGTTGTGGGGGAATACTACTCTTTATAGCGGCAGAATCGGGCATGAATATTTTATGACGCGCGGACACCGGCACATCAAACGAACTCATGGCGAGTTGGTCGTGTGCGTCAAAGGGCGCGGCGCGCTGCTGTTAATGAATGAGGAAAGAGAGACGCGCATGGAAGAAATGAATCCCGGCTCGACACACTATATCCAAGGGCATAATGCACACAGGACGGTCAACACAGGCCATGAACCCCTTGTGTTTCTATGCGCGTGGCCTGCCGACTGCGGACATGAATACGAAGATGTCCGTCAACATGGTTTCAGCCGCCTGCTGTTTGAAGTGGACGGCCAACCACGCCTGATGCAAAGCGATGAGTTGACCCTGACGAACAAAGACTTGAACTGAATGGATGAACGGAAGTTGAATGAAGTCTTCGCTGCTTTAGCCGGGTCGCCTTTTCGACGGCGCTTTCGTTTGCGCGGCAAAGAGCTTGCTTATCTTCATTACAAAGGTCTGCCAATTGTGCTTGAACACGCAGCGGATTTTATTGAGAAACGATTAGCAGCCGCTTTTCCACTCAATGACGGAAAGCAAACGCCGATGCGCCACCATCCTGTGTTCATCGCGCAACATGCAACCGCCACCTGCTGTCGTGGCTGTCTTCAGAAATGGCACGGGATTCCCAAAGGCCATCCTTTGGAAACCGCCGAGAAGCGGTATGTCCTCGAAGTGATAAAGGTGTGGCTCATTCGTCAGGAGATATGAATGCAAGAGTTACTCAAAGCTTATCCGGCGATTATCAAGACGCCCGTCGCGTGGGGAGAAATGGATTCTCTTCAGCATGTCAATAACATTATCTACTTTCGCTATTTCGAGAGCGCAAGAATGATGTACTTCGATAAGCTCGATCTCTGGAATTACATGAAGGAAACCGGCGTCGGCCCTATCTTAGCGGCAACGCAGTGCAAGTTCAGAATCCCGCTCACCTACCCCGATACTGTTTCTGTCGGAACGCGAGTCACAATTATTGAAGAAGATCGCTTCTTGATGAAGTATGTTGTCATCAGTCAAGAGCATCAAAAGATTGCTGCTGAAGGCGAAGGATTGATCGTCTCGTATGATTACCGCGAGAAAAAGAAAACCCGGCTGCCTGATGAAATAAGGCAGCGAATCAAAGCATTGGAAAGTAACGCTTTACACCGAACGTCATAAAATCAAGGCATCTCACAGTAAACAGGAGAGTGTGTAATGAGCAGAACGTTACTGACTTGCGTTTCCCTTTTTATCTCTCTGACATCCGCTTGCTCAAGCAGCGCTATTACTCAAAAGAGTAATCTAACAGGCAAGCTCGCAGATTATCACGAAGCACAAACAGACGATAAGCGAAACCACGAGTTGCGAAACCAAATCGAGGGAATAGCTTCTGCTGCTAAGGGGCGCGTTGGGATCGCAGCCGTAGCGTTGGAAACCGGCGAATCAGTTTCCTTTAATCCTCACGAACACTTTCCGATGCAAAGCGTTTATAAACTTCCGATTGGTATGGCGGTGCTGCAACAAGTTGATGCGGGAAAAATGAGCCTCGCGCAGCGAGTGCGCGTGGAAAAAAGCGATTTCGTCAGGCGAGGGCAACACAGCCCACTTCGGGATAAAAATCCGAATGGAACAGAATTAACAGTTAATGAGTTGTTGCGTTTGATGGTGTCGGAAAGCGACGGCACGGCTTCCGATGTGCTGCTTAGGCTCATCGGCGGCGCTGAAGTTGTCGGCAAATACCTAAACGAACTTAAAGTTACTGAGATGGTCGTCGCTAATACGGAGAAGGAAATCGGGCAAGACTGGGAAACGCAATATCGCAACTGGGCTTCGCCTGAAGGAGCAGTCGCTTTGCTCCGCGCACTCTATGAGCGACGCGGACTTTCTGAACAAAGCCAAACGTTATTGCTGAAGCTCATGACCCAAACACCAACCGGCCTGAAACGGCTCAAAGGGCTTTTGCCCGCCGGTACGCTTGTCGCGCATAAAACCGGAACATCGGGAACTGCGGGCGGCGTCACTGCGGCAACCAATGATATAGGACTTGTGACGTTGACCAACAAACAGCATTTAGCCATCGCAGTTTTTGTCGCTGACTCTCAGGTTGATGAGGCAACGCGTGAGGCAGTGATCGCAAAAGTTGCCAAGGCCGTTTGGGGCAAGTGGAGCAACTAGAATTTCAAACATTTAGTTAAGACGATACACGGAACGATGTCTATTCCATCGACAGGTAAGTATTTGACAGAAAGTTATTGCCTCCAGAGTCAACTGCATACCTTTACATATAAACCGACAGCAACCCGAATTACACTACATGTCATGCGAGTTCATCCGGCGCGATTCGTTCGCCGTGAAGTTTGGCGTCGGGCGCGCCCGCTTGGGCTGCGGCATTTTCAATCTCCGCATTGACTTTGCCGCCGAGCAAAATGGCCGCGCCCGTTAAATAGAACCACATCATAAGAACGATCAGCGCACCAAGCGCCCCGTAGGTCACGCTATACCTATCGAAGTAGCGCAGGTACAAGCGGAACAGAAACGAAATGAGCAGCCATAGCAGAACGCCCGTTACCGAACCCGGCGTGATCCAATACCACTTCTGATGCTGCAAGTCCGGCGCGAAATAATAAATTAAAGCGAAAGCCAGCAGTACGAAGCTGAGTATTAAAGGAACTTGCGCGATGTTCCAGAGAGCGGTGAATCTTGTTCCCTGATTGAAATAACCGGCGATTGACTGGCCGATCTCGCCGCCGTAGAGCACAAGCGAAAGCGCCGTGATGATGAGCACGGCGAGCGTAATGGTGAGACCGATAGCTGAAAGACGCGCGCGCCACCATGGGCGAGATTCTTTAACGCCGTAAGCCGCGTTGAGCGTATCGCCGATGGCTCCCATACCGGAAGATGCAACCCACAGTGCTGTCAAAAGTCCGAAGGATAACTTGCCGCTCCCGGAGTTTTTGGTAATCTCATCTACAGTTGTGTAAATCAATGCGGAAGCCGAGCGCGGAATAATTTTGCTGAGATAGTTAAGCAAACTATTGCGCAGCGTGGTTCCGGCTTCGGCGAAATAACCGAGCATCGCGACGAGAAAAAGAAGCAGCGGAAAGAGCGCGAGCAGAAAATAGAAGGCCAGCGCAGCGGCGCGCGTCAACAAATCGCCGTCGTAAATATCCAGCCAGACGCGATGGGCAATCGCTCTCGGTCTTGAGCCGCCGAACTTCCAAATGGATACCGCTTCCGCTTCCGCCACATTTGCCTCCGGGAGCTTAATTAACAAAAAGAAATTTAAGCATCGTTCTTATCGCCGCGCGCTGTGTTCTGTAAAGTTCGTCAAGTATAGCTGAAAACAATTCGTCAACCGCAGCGCTTCCTTCAACAACGCCGGACACTTATACTATTCACAGTGCAAACGTTCAATCCGCAGCCTTTTACAAATCCGCTCAATCTGGAGGATAAACCTTTGAGTCCATCGAAACGCGCGTCCCATTTTATTCGGCTACTAACGATCTGCGCGCTTGCTCAAGCGACGCTCGCAACGCACGGACAAAACCCCGCGCCACGCCTGAATGCGAACGCCAACCAAACTTCGCTCGTCGAACGCGTCAACTCCACAGGTTTTTTGCAACTCGAAGCAGAAAGCTTCAGGCAACTCTCGGCACGGCAACAGGCGCTCGCCTACTGGCTGAGCGAAGCGTCAATCGCCATTGATCCGATTATCTACGATCAAAAATCCCGCTTCGGCCTACGCCAAAAACGCCTCCTCGAAGCGATCATCGCGTACCCGAACAGCATAGAGCCTGCTTCGATGAAGAAAATTCTGGAGTTCACCAAACTCTTTTGGGCGAATCACGGAAACCATAACGACGGCACAGCGCAAAAGTTTTTGCCCGCTTTCACATACGAAGAATTAGAGCAGGCCGGGTCGCAGGCATTACGAAATGGTGCGCCGCTCGGCACGCCCGCAGAGTTTCGCGGGAATTTAGCAGCGTTGCGGCAATCGCTTTTCGATGCGGACTTTGAGCCGCTTGTGACGACCAAGAATCCGCGCGGCAATCTGGATATTATTCAGGCAAGCTCAAACAACTTTTATAACGGCGTGAACCTCGCCGATCTTAAAAACTTTCAAGAGCATTACGCTTTGAATTCGCGCGTTACGAAAACTGCCGACGGGCGTTTAGTCGAAGAGGTTTACCGCGCCGGAACTCCCGATGGGCGCGTTCCCGCAGGACTTTACGCCAACTATCTGGCGAAAGCGATTGGTTATCTGGAGAAGGCGCGCGACTATGCAGAACCGGGGCAAGCGCAGGTTTTGAATGATCTGATTCACTACTATCAAACAGGCGAGCCGCAGGATTGGCTGGGCTTCGGCGCGAGTTGGGTGCAGAATAATCCGCCTGTTGATTTCGCCAACGGTTTTATCGAAGTTTACTTGGACGCGCGTGGCGCAAAGGGAACATCGCAGAGCTTCGTTTCGATCACGGACGAGCGCGTTAACAAATCAATGACGAAGATCGCGGCGAATGCGCAGTATTTCGAAAATCGCGCGCCGTGGGCAGAACAATATAAAAAACAGGGCGTCAAACCGCCGCTCGCCAAAGCTATCGAAACAGTGATTGAGACGGGCGATTTCACAGTCTCAACCATTGGCGACAATTTGCCGAACGAAAACGAGATTCACGAAAAATACGGCACCAAGAGTTTCCTCTTCACTGGTTCGACACGCGCTTTTTCGCGCGCCACAGGCTCCACGTCGCTCGAAGAGTTCGCCGCATCGCCGGAAGAATTAGCGCTCGGCAAAAAGTATGGCGACGAAGCATCAGACCTCGCCACAGCGCTGCACGAAATCATCGGTCACGGCTCCGGCAAACTGAATCCGAAGTTGACGCATGAAGCGGCTTTTTACTTGAAAGAATATGCTTCGACACTTGAGGAAGCGCGCGCGGATTTAATGGCGCTGTGGAACGTCTGGGATCCGAAACTGCGCGAATTAGGTTTGATCTCGAATCAGGAAGCGGTGGCGAAAGCCATGTACTATGGAGCAGCGCGTGTCGCGCTGACGCAGTTAAGGTCAATTCCAAAAGGCGACACGATAGAAGAAGATCACCAGCGCAATCGGCAGTTGATCGTCAATTACATTATCGACAAAACCGGCGCGATTGAGCGGACGAAGCGAAATGGGAAAAGCTACATTACAGTGCGCGATTTTGCGAAAATGCGCGAGGGAGTCGGTCTGCTGCTCGCGGAGTTAATGCGTATTAAAGCCGAAGGCGACTATGTGGCGATCAAAGCGCTCGTTGATAAATACGGCGTTCATTTCGACACACAGATGCGCGACGAAGTTGTCGCGCGTTATCGAAAATTGAATCTGCCAACTTACTGGTCTGGTATCAATCCAGAATTAACGGCGACGTTCGACGCGAGCCGTAAAGTTCGGAGAGTAGAAATGGTTTACACGCGCGATGTCGTGCAACAACACTTGAAGTACGGCGCGATGTATGAACCAAAACTTCTTGCCGCAACAAAATCAAAAGCAGGCACAAGGAAAGTAGCCACAAGGAAATAGACGCGGACAGGAAGTTCTCTGTCGCCGTTCGGCGCATTCGCGTCTGCGTCTTATGAATCACGTATGATTGACTTACAAACTGAAATCAACGCGGCGATTGAGCGTCGTCGCAACTTCGCTATCATTTCACACCCGGATGCCGGGAAGACTACTTTGACAGAGAAACTCCTTCTCTACGGCGGAGCCATTCAGGAAGCAGGAATGGTGCAGAACCGCCGCACACATCGCCGTCAGGCAACCTCTGATTGGATGGCGATGGAGCAACAGCGCGGCATTTCAATTACTTCTACGGTCTTGCAATTCGAGTACGAAGGTTTTCACTTGAATCTGCTTGATACGCCCGGCCACCATGACTTCAGCGAAGACACTTACCGAACATTGGCAGCCGCAGACAATGCTGTGATGTTGATTGACGCCGCCAAGGGACTCGAAGCGCAAACTCGCAAACTCTTCGAGGTGTGCCGTCTGCGCTCGCTGCCGACCTTTACCTTCATCAACAAACTAGACCGCCCCGGCAGAACGCCGCTCGAACTGCTCGACGAAGTGGAAAGAGAATTGAAACTCGCCGTTTACGCCGTCAATTGGCCTGTCGGCGCGGGCGAAGATTTTCAGGGCGTCTATGATCGCCGCACACGTCTGTTACATCTGTACGAGCGAAACAAGCAGGGACGCAGGCAGGCTGTCGAGACGACCATCAGTTTGGATGATGCGCGACTTGAAACAATCATTCCGCCTGCGCTCGTGCGGCAACTCAAAGATGATCTGGAGATTCTTGACGGCGTCGGCGCTGACTTTGATCTGGAAGCTGTCCGGTGTGGTACTTTAACGCCGCTCTTTTTCGGCAGCGCCATCACCAATTTCGGCGTCGAGCAATTTCTTCGTTCATTCTTAGAGTACGCCGCACGTCCCGGCGCGCATCCGAGCAGCATCGGCGACATCGAGCCGTCGTATCCTGAATTCTCCGCCTTTGTTTTCAAGTTGCAGGCCAATATGGACCCGCGCCACAGAGACTGCTTGGCTTTTGTGCGCGTCTGCTCCGGCAAGTTTGCCAAAGACATGCTGGTCACGCACGCGCGCACAGGAAAGCAAGTGCGCCTCACAAGGCCGCAGAAACTTTTCGCGCAGGAACGCGAATCTGTCGAGGAAGCTTATCCCGGCGATGTGATCGGCCTCAATAATCCCGGAGCCTTCGCTATCGGCGATACTATCTATACAGGCAAGCGAGTGGTTTATCCGGGCATTCCATCTTTTTCGCCGGAACTGTTCGCCAATTTAAGGAATCCGAATCCGGCGCAGGCGAAAAAGTTTCAAAAGGGAGTCGCGCAGCTTGAAGAAGAAGGAGCGGTGCAAGTGCTACGCCCTGTCGATGCACACACGCAGGAACCGATCCTTGCTGCTGTCGGGCAGTTGCAGTTCGAGGTCGTGCAGTTTCGGCTCGGCTCGGAGTACGGAGTGGAAACACGGCTTGAGCCTTTGCCATACACGTCTGCGCGTTGGGTAATTGACGGCTGGGACGCGCTAAAGAATGAAGATCGTCTCTATGAAGTTCTCACCGCGCAGGACAGATTGGGACGCCCTGTGCTGCTTTTCCGTAGCGAGTGGCATTTGCGCAGAGTAGAAGAGAATCACACGCGCCTGCGTTTGAGTCCGATTGCGCCGACAATCACGGCGTAGATCAAACTGTCTGATACAAAGAATAGAAGATCAATTTAATTTTGAGTTATTGCTTATTTATCAGGTAAATTTTCGGCAAGCCGTTTCATTACTCTGCCCTCTTTGCCGAAGATGATAGTAATCCGTCGATATGTCTCGTGAACCTTTGATAAGCCTCTTATCGTTGCCTTTTGCTTATCAGGAAGCAGAGAAGCTGCTGGACCTATATAGAGTACAAATAAAATCCATGCTGTCGCTGCTGGCCCGATAACGCTCCATAAAGGCAAGGTAAAATTTGAGTCAGGATTTTGGATGCCCGGTAGAAAATACGAGACGCTAAGATGAAGACACGTAAGAAACGGCAACTGAGTTGGTGCTAAAGCCTTCATGACTAAAGCCCAGAAGAGGACGGCTGACGCAGCCACCATTATTAAAGAGACAAGGTATTCTACGAAAACAACCAAAGAAATTCTATCCCGCGCTCTTTCCCCTCTAGTGAACTGCGTGATACGTGCTAATAGTTTTCTGCTGAAATGAGCAAGTTTAGCATCAACCTGAAGGTCTTTTTTCTTCTTATATTCTCCTCTTTCTACTTTATCTAAGCGAGTAGCTTGCATCCTGAGAAGCACAGGTCCCGCTTCCAATAACCATCTGAATAGCGTCAACTTGGCTTCACCGGCTGGTTTTGTGCGCAGAAATAGCCTAAATGAGAGAATCAACAAAATGATGCCCGCAAAAACTACGCCGGGAATAATTTGCCTTTGTGTACTTGCCCCGCCATATAGTAGAAACCACCAAACAAGGAGCGAAGTGCATAGAGCGAGAAGCCGAAAACGCTCTTTTTCTTCCCCTTCCTCATTAGATGTAGAAGTTTCACCTTTAGAAAAGTAACGGTATGCAATAGCTACGGGAACCCAAATCGGAAACGTTACAGTATATGGTCCGAGAAGCCACAATATTTCGAGAGGTTTGAACCCAGTAATAATTAGAATCCAGCCGACCTTCATGACCGTGAGAAGGTTTATCGTATTAACCGGCGCGAATCCAATTGAGGAGAGAAATTCTACAAAGCGGTTAACTAAACCAGACTCAAAATGCTCAAAATCAGTGTGCCAGCCTAGAAAAAGGACCAGTATCTTGAACCAAAGATAAGAAGCTGTTAGACGCCAAGCATATGATTTCACATAACTGCTGATTCGCTTTTTAGGTCTCTTGGTTTTTGCTGCGCTAGAATTGACTCTGACTTCAATATTTTGGGGTTCTGGAATGTCTGGGAAAATTATCTCGCTTGCTGCCGAGTCATGGGATTTCACTATGTCTTTTTCAATCTTCTAAGAGAATTGGTGCCGGAGGGGGGACTCGAACCCCCATGTCCATGACAGACGGCAGATTTTGAGTCTGCTATGTATACCAATTTCATCACTCCGGCGTAATGCGTTGGAGAATAATAGTAAGGTGGCGAGCGAAAATCAACCTGCGGCTGGGCAACGGCGGCGTAGAGACACAAGGTTTGTAGATAATATGTTAACAATGTACAAAAAGCGTTTACCGCAACGATTAGGTATTGGTACAATATCGAGCGTGGGCCACAGGTGCGGCTGATAGTATTGAGCCGGATATTATCGCCAACTGCTCTGGCAGGAAAAGTGTTTGCAGCGTTCATGCCGGACGCGCTTTTTTTTTCTAGTGGTACGCTAATCAGAATGTCTTTGTGTGGAGTTAGAGTTATGACCGATGCAGGCATAAGCAAAATACGCATTCTCGTTGTGGATGACGAGCCGGAAATCAGAGAGGTGCTGTGCGAGCTATTGAGCGGCGATTACGAATGCTTGGTCGCTGCGTCGGCAGAAGAAGCGCTTGAACGGTTGCGCGGCGAACGTTTCGATTTAGTTATCAGCGATATTATGATGAGCGGGATGAGCGGTTTGGAGATGGTGCCGCACGTGCGCGCGCGCTCGCCTGAAACAGTTGTCTTAATGATTAGCGGCGTGCAGACGATTGAGAGCGCGATTAAAACTCTGCGGGTCGGCGCGTTCGATTACATTATGAAGCCGTTCGATCTGCGGCAGGTGGAAGTGGCCGTCCGCCGCGCGCTTGAGCATCACAAACTGCTGCGCGACAAGCAGCTTTACGAAAATCACCTGGAGGAGTTAGTCAAACAACGCACGGCGGAGTTAGATGTCGCGCTCGATTCGCTTGAGATTGCCTATCGTTCGACGCTTAAGGCGCTCGTCGCGGCTTTGGAGACGCGCGACGCGGAGACGCATGGGCATTCGGAACGCGTCGTTTCGTTCAGTCTGCGTTTAGCGCGTGAGTGCGGTCTTGACGAAGAACAATTGAAAGAGCTTGAGTTCGGCGCGCTGCTCCATGACATAGGGAAGATCGGCGTGCCGGACGCAATTTTGCGCAAGCCTGCAAAACTTACGGACGATGAGTGGATCAAAATGCGTGAGCATCCTTTTCACGGGCAACAGATTTTACGCAACATCGAATTTCTGGAAGGCGCAGGACGCGTCGTCGGCCAGCATCATGAAAAGTGGGACGGCACGGGTTATCCGCTCGGCTTACGCGGCAAGGAGATTGACATCAAGGCACGCATCTTCTCGGTCGCGGACGCATTTGATGCAATTACTTCTGATCGTGTATATCGCGCCGGACAATCTTATGAAGCCGCCGCCGTAGAAATCGAAAAATTCTCAGATAGACAATTTGATCCCAAAGTCGTTGAAGCTTTCCATAGAGTTTCGCGTGAGGAATGGGATGAGCTACGCCGCCAATCAATGCTCAAAGTGCAGGAGAACGCGTATGTGCCGCCGCAACAGGCAGTCGCAGAACTTTTGCAGACAAGAGCGGGAACGGCACCCGCGAGTTGAGTTTTGTTGATTGAAGAATTCGGATAAGCGTGCGCGAATCAAGCAAAGATTCACCACGCTTTCTTTGTTTAAGATCGTCGGAGACTCACCGGCTATGGCGACGCCGTTGGTTGTGTGGTGATCGTTGTTGTAGTAGCTAGCGACGGTGTCGTTACATAACCGCGTCTGGTGCGGAGCGTGAGTCCGAGTCTGCGCGGAGCAATTTCGAGACGGCGATATTCGCCTGCGCGCGCGTTGACAAACGGACGTTTCGGTTTGTACGTCACAACGTACTGCGCGCCGATGTCGTGCGCAACCTTGCTGCCTTCGTCTAACATCTCCTGCGCAGTAATAGGCAGCCAGATGCGTCCGCCTGTTTCCGACGCGAGGTTGGTGAGCCACTGCTGGCTACGGCGCACGTCCGCTTCATAGGCTTTGCGCAAACGACGCATCGCCGGATCAAAAGTGACACCGAGACCGCCCCCGCCGCCACCCGCTGAAGATGGAAACGATTGACCCACAGGATTGGGATTGATGCCTGCGTTCGCAATAATTGCGGCGGAGCTTTGCTGGCGGATCGCTTCGTTGCTCATCGCTACTTTTGTTTTATCCGATTGTTTTTGCTTGACAAACTCTGTGTAGCTAATAACGTGCACGGTGGCACGTGCGGCGTAAAGTTGTTTAAGAGCGTCGGTGCGATTCGCGTTGCCGCCGGACGTTTCAACGCCGTCTGTGACGAGCACGACGTGCCGATTTCCTTCCGGCGTGTCTTTGAAGATTTGCGCCGCCGCAGTGATTGCTTCCGCGAGCCGCACGCGTTTGCCTGAATGAAGTTTCCATTTAAGCGCAGTCGCAAGCGCGTGCCGATCAATCGTCCAGCTCTGTAAGGTCTCTGCGCGATCAGTGAATTGCATCAACGCGATTTGGTCGTCCTTGTGAAGGCCTGCAATCACATGCCGCGCCACCTCGCGCGTCAAAGACGTACTTTTGGAGACGCCCCCCATGCCGACACCTTCGCCGCCCGTGTCTAAAAGCAGCAGCACGTTGGCCGGAGTGTGTCGCACGCTGCGCACCGTCTGCGGCACGCCGTCTTCGAGCACGAGTAGATCGTCAGGCTCGATTGTGCGATCAAAGTTTCCGAATTCGTCGTAAGCGAAAACGGGAATACGCACTTCTTCCGTAAATACTTTGATGGACTCTTCTTTATCCTGCGGCGGTGTAGGAGAAGCAACGGGCGGAGTTGATTGACTGTTTGATTGATTTACGTTCGTGCCCTTGTCATTCTTTTGTTGCTCGGCGAAAACGAGCAGCGGCGGCAGAGAGAGCAGCGCAAACGCGACGGCTGCAAAGTAAAAAAGTCTGTTGGTTCGGAACATTGATAAGTCTTAACGAATGAAGATACACGCTTATATTTTTCGGCTGTGTGCTTCGATGCCACGCGCGAGTGTTCGCGTTTGCCGCGTGTACTGTCAGCGTGCTTCAGAGATTTGCTTTGCGCGCCTGCGCTTGGACGGCTGTGACGGCGATGGCGTCAACAATGTCTTCTGCCTTGCAGCCGCGCGAAAGATCGTTAGCGGGCTTATTCAATCCTTGCAAGATAGGCCCGATGGCAGTCGCTTTCGCCAATCGTTCAGTTAGTTTGTAAGCGATGTTGCCCGCAGAGAGGTCTGGAAAGATGAGCACGTTAGCGCGGCCTGCCGTCTCAGAGCCGGGCGCTTTCGATTGGGCGACGGACGCAAGAAGCGCTGCGTCCGCTTGTAGTTCGCCGTCAATGAGAAGTTCCGGCTGGCGTGCGCGAACGGTCTTCGTCGCTTCAACTACCTTGTCGATGTTCTTGTGTTTCGCGCTGCCTTTGGTCGAGAACGAAAGCATTGCGACACGCGGTTCTGCTTCGAGCAACGCGCGGCACGAATCCGCTGAAGCGATGGCGATTTCGGCTAACTCTGCGGCGGTCGGGTCAATGACGACTCCGCAATCTGCATAAATGAGCGCGCCTGCTTCGCCGAAGCTTTGATCCGGCAGCGCCATGACGAAAAAGCTTGAGACGATCTTGAAGCCGGAACGCACGCCGATGCAGTGAAGCGCGGCGCGAACAGTGTGCGCGGTAGTATTGGTCGCGCCCGCCACAGAGCCGTCCGCGTGATTCATGCGCACCATCAGATTGCCGTAGAAAAGCGGATCGGAAACAGCGGCGCGCGCTTCGTCTGCCATGACACCTTTGGCGCGGCGCAGTTCGTGATAAAACCCAACCATCTTGTCGAAGTCTGCGGCGCGCAGATGATCTATGATTTCGATGCCGCCTAAATTTACATTGGCTGTTTGCGCGGCGCGGCGAATCTTTTCTTCATTGCCGAGCAATGTGATGCGCGCAAAGCGTTCGCGCGCGCAAATAGCGGCGGCGGCGATTGTGCGCGCGTCTTCGCCTTCGGGCAAAACAATGTGTTGTAGATCATTTGCGGCGCGCTTGCGCAAGCGTTCGAGTATGTTCATAAAAGAAGTGTCCGGTAATTGAAAGTCAACGATTCGGGTCTTGCTTCAAGGCTAACTGCTTGGTAGTGATGTAATTTTGTGTTGATGATTCTAGGGAGACTCTTTAAGAATCAATATAAGCGCAAACAGCGACGCGCCTAAAGATATAATCCCTAAACATATGCAAGCGACTTGCACGATCTTGTCCGCTGTCTCCGATCTTATAACGGGAGTATCTGAAAAAGGACGCTTTTGTCGCAGTCCCTTATTGAAGCCATACATAAGGAAATAGCATCCCATAATAAAAGGGACTATCACAACAGAGAAGAAGAATGATGTATCCATACAAAATTACATCACTACCAACTGCTCGCCATTAAAAGTTGACCATAAGCTACTTAATCTAGCATGAAGTGATTGCGTATGAGAACGAATTGCGCTTGTCGCAGAGTTCTTTCGTCGGCTAGACTTCAACTTACTGAAGCAAAGTGCGTTCGTCAGGAATCAGAAGCAGAGTGGAACTTGTTGCCGGAAAAGTCGGCGGGCGAAGATGAATAAAGGAGATCAATGAAGAGACTTGAAGCAGGGCGGCGCATGAAGAATCTGGTGCTGTTTGTGCCGCAGCTTGTGGCTTTGTGCGGGCGTTTGTTAAAGGATAAACGCGTGCCGAAAACAGAAAAGGCGCTGCTTGCGGGAGCGATTGTTTACGCCGCCGTGCCGTTTGATTTTATCCCGGATATGATTCCTTTCGTCGGGCAGATCGACGATGCGTATTTGATCGCGCTGACTTTGCTGCGATTGATTAATCACACGAACGAAGAAGTCGTGCGCGAGCATTGGCACGGCGGCGGTGACATAATTCAGTTGACCGGCTCGCTCGCACGGATCGCGCCGCTCGTGCTTCCAAAACGCGTGCGCCGTGTGCTTTCATCGCGCATCGAACGCGCCGACGGTGAACAGGACGCGGCGGAAAAAGTCGCTTCAATGAAGTTCGTCGAAGTCCCGGAAAGAGATACTTCAGGCGGCGAGCGCTGAGTCTATTAATTTCTCGGCGGCGGTAGAAATTTGCGTAATGATTTTTTCGTCGCTCGTTTTGATCGCGCTAAACCTACGCGCTTCAGGCACAGCCGCATCGAAGCCTTCTTCTTCTGACCCGACGAGTGCGACGCGCAGGCTAGAGGATTCGGCAATCACAAACCACTCGCGTGACATTCGCGCATCCTTTGCCAACGGAATCAACTTCATGTTGGGATGGCGCGGTGGCCGCCAGTCGTCCTCGCCGAATATGTAAACTCGCTCGGACACATCTGCGATACGCAGGTAACGATCCGCGACTGCTTCCATAAACGAAAACTTTTCAAACCCGGCGTAGACCCTGCCCGTGCGATTAGTTCGCAACAGCAGCGCGTTTTCAATCAGCAAGCTAACATATTCAAGGCACGGCACTGTCGAACGAAACATGAAGGTCGCGCGCTCGTCGAAATCACGCCGCGAAATATTCGAGACATCGCCCAGATTCGTCGCCCCGCCACATTTGGCGAGCTTAACCGCGTGCTCGAACATCGAAAAATCTTTCACTTCGCTCTCTCCAACCTTCCTGCGCCTCGATACAGGCGCACATAAACTTTTACTCGCCGCGCACTTCGGGAGCGTCACGAATAATTTTCTAATGTGTGAAGAGAAACAAACGGGAAGGCAAACAATAGTATAAAAGCAGGCGCGGGCTATTCGCGTTTTGAAACTCGCTGCCGCACGTGATTCACTTCGATGACTGTTTTTCGCGCAGTGCCTGAAGCATCTTTTCGTGAATGCCGCCGAAGCCGCCATTGGACATGATGGCGACGACATCTCCCGCGCGAAGTTCGGGCACAAGGCGGCGCACAATTTCGTCTGCGCCGTCAATGCTAAAGGTTGGCTTGCCCTGCGCCGCGATGTCTTCGATTAACTTATCCGTGTCGAGCACGCGCCCTTTTTCTGTCGCCTTGCGGCTATCGAACACGCTAGCGATGACGACGTAATCGGCGGCGTTGAAGGCGCGCGCATAATCATCTTGAAACACGGCGAGACGCGAAGACCATGAGCGCGGCTCGAAGATGGCGACGAGGCGACGCTCTTTGTATTTCTTGCGTAGCGCGTCGAGCGTTTCGCGCACAGCCGTCGGGTGATGCGCGAAATCGTCAATCACTGTCACGCCACGCTCTTCGCCTTTCACTTGCATACGTCGCTGCACGCTCTTGAAAGTTGCCAGCGCATCGGCAATCGCTTCTCGTTCAACGCCCCACGCGTCTGCCGCGACGATTACTGATAGACAATTGCGTATGTTGAAATCACCGATCAATGTGGTTTGGAATCGCGCCCATTCTTTTCCTTCACGGTAAACGGTAAACTTCGCCAGTTCTTCGCTGTAATCAATGCCGCGCGCTTGCCATTTGCAATCGTCCGCAGTGCCGTAGGTTTCAAGTTGCGTGTGAAGGCGCGCGCCCATCTCCTGCACAACTTCGCGCACATACGGGTTGTCCCAGCCTGCGATGACTCGCCCGTTGCCGGGCACAAGATTCATCAAACGGCGAAACGCGAGTTTGATCGCGGCGATGTCCGCGTAGATGTCCGCGTGATCGAATTCGATGTTATTAACGATGGCGAGTTCCGGCAGATAGTGCATAAACTTCGGCCCTTTGTCGAAATAGGCCGTGTCGTATTCGTCGCCTTCAATCGCAAAATAGTCGCTATCTGTGACGCGAAAACTTGCGCCGAAATTCTGCACGACGCCGCCGACGAGAAAGCCCGGATCGAGTCCGCCGCATTCCAAGACCCACGTGGCGATGCTGGTTGTCGTTGTTTTGCCGTGCGTGCCCGCGACGACGAGCGAGCGCTTGCCACGTATAAATTCCTCTTTGACGGTTTCGGCCTGCGAGCGATAAAAAAGCTTGCGGTCGAGCGTCGCTTCGACTTCCATGTTGCCGCGCGGAATCGCATTGCCGATCACGACGCAATCCGGCGCCGGATTAAGATGCACCGCGTCATAGCCCTGCGCCACAGGAATATTAAGTGACTCAAGCATCGTTGACATCGGCGGATACACGTTCTCATCCGAGCCTGTCACATGATGCCCGCGCCGCTGAAGCATTCCCGCGAGCGAAGCCATCGCCGTTCCACAAATTCCGATCAGGTGATAGTGCATGAGATAGTTTTCAGTTTTCAGTTTTGAGTTTTCAGTTTGCGGTTCGCAGAAGGCGCTCAAGCATCAGGTGAGAGCGGATATTTCTGAAAACTGAAAACCGAAAACTCAAAACTTGAAGATCATCCTTTCCTCGCAATGGGTAGCGTGAAAGTAAAGGTAGAGCCTTTTCCGGGTTCGGATTGAACATGAATTTCGCCGCCGTGTAGTTCGACGAGTTGCCTTATGATGTAAAGGCCGAGTCCTGTGCCTTTCTCGCCGCGTGTCGCGCGCGAACGCGCCTGCTCGTACTTGTCGAAGAGCCTTGCGACGTCTTCCGGTGCGATGCCGACGCCCGTATCGGCGACAGCGACACGCAGGTAATTGCCGATGCGTTCGGCGGTGACTGTGACCGTGCCACCGTGCTGCGTAAATTTTATCGCGTTGGAAAGCAAATTGACGATGATGCGGCGAAGCTTGGCGCGGTCTGCTTCGATGGGCGGCAAACGGGGCGGCAATTCTTCTTTGAGCGTAATGTTCTTTTCGCGCGCCAAAGGTTCAATCGTTTCGTGCAGTTCGTTGATGAGGCCGCGCAAATCAATCGAGGTCGGATCGAGGCGCATCGAGCCTGCTTCGAGCTTCGAGGCGTCGAGCAGATCGTTGACGAGTTCGATCAGACTTTGCGCGTTGCGTTCCATCATCGCAACCATATTCTTTTGTTCGCCTGATAGTTCGCCGAGCCTACCCGAAGTGAAGAAGCTGATAACGCCGCTGATGACCGCCAGCGGCGAGCGCAGATCGTGTGTCGTTAAGGCGAGAAACTCTTCCTTCATCTCGGAGATTTCGCGCAGCTTGGCGTTGGCTTCGTTCAGGTTGCGATTGGTTTCATTAAGCTGGTGATTGACTTGCTCAAGCTGCTCACGTTTTTCTTCCAACTCGCCAAGGATTTTTACAAAGTCGCGGTTCTGCTGCTGCAATTCTTCAATGGCTGAATCCGCGTCTTCTCCACCGAAATGCGCGCGCAATTCTGCGACGCGTTGCTTGGTTGTAGTCGCAATGGGATGCGGTAACCATTTGATGACGGTGACGCGCGTGCCTTCATGCGGCGCAGTTTGAATATCGAACTCGTCCATTAATTTGCGTGTGCCGGACAGCCCTATGCCCATGCCATTGGCCGATTGATAAGTGCCGTGCAGAATCGTGCGCAAGGTTTGATCGTCAATGCCGGGGCCGTCATCGCGCGCCGTAACCATTAGTCCGGCATCTTCGCCGCGTTCGGCGACGGCGAGCAGGATTGCGCCCGACTTGGCATACTCGTAGATGTTGCGCGTAATCTCCGAGATGGCAGTCGTGATTTTAATTTGCGTCGTTGGATCGAATCCCATTTCGCGCGCGAGTCTGCGCACGCGGTCGCGCACCTTGACGATGTCATTCTCACGACGAATGTAGATGTCTCCGAGTCGGGTCGAAGTCAAATTAGTCATAACAAATTACCGTTGACAGTAAACTACTATTATTAACTACTGCGCGACAAGCACCGTCGCATCATCGGATGAGCGCGCGTAATCGCGCATTAAAACCCCTGCGATCAATTGCGGACTCTTGGCGAGCAAGCCGGGATAATCATTGGTGTCCCAAGACGCGCTCAATCCGTCGCTCGCCAGCACGAGCGTCGCGCCCTTCACCCAATTGCCCGTCCATACGCGCACTGTCCCGAGCCGCGCGCCGAGCGTGCCGTTTGCTGAAATCAGGCTCGCGTGCTCCGGCGTCGCAAAAGCGCGTGCCAAGATATTGCCGACGCCCGCGTAATGAAAACGTTGACGCGCATGATCGACGACCATAGCGCCAAAGACTGCGCCGCGCGTCGCACGTAAAGCTTCATGCAGCGCCGTGATAACTTCGTCAAGCGGCTCATGGTTCCATTCATCGAGCAGTTCGAGCGCGACGTTTGAGGCCGCCTGCACGCCAGTCCCGTGACCGAGTCCGTCAATCACCGCGAACAAAGTTTGTTCGCCGCGCGCAAGCACAAAGTGCGCGTCGCCGTTGGCCTCTTCGCCCGGATACGGGCGGCTCCAACTGCCTATGCGTAATTCGCCTGCGCTCGTTCCTGACGTTTGCTGCATCTGTTTATGTTTGGCTGTGGTTGTCCACTTGCGCGCCAGAATCGCCGTGCCGTGCGTCGTGCGGCGCGCATCTGAAAGAGAGAGACGAGCCGTCGTGCGCAACGTCGAATAAACTTCAAACTCGTCCATCAAACGACGAATCGCGCCGAGTCCTGAGCCGAGACTGCCGCCCGTCGTCACGCCGTCGCGTACCATGCGATCCACATTGTCTATGCCCGGCCCTTTGTCGCAGTAGAAAAGTTCGAGGCCGGAAGCATCATCTTCAAGCGGCGTCATAAAATGAATCGTTCCGCCGCCTGTTGCATAGCGCGCGGCGTTGGTTCCGATCTCCTGCACGACGATGTCTATCTCTGCGCACTCAATTTCAGTAAATTCAAGACGGCAAGCGAAGTTATGCACAGCGCGACGTGCCGCACCGACTTGCGCTTCGTCTGTAATGTTTATCGAATGAATTTGCCGCACAAATGAAATGGATGTCAGATGCTAGATACTGAATGTTAGCGGCTGGCTTTTAACTAACATCTAACATACAGCATCTGACATCTGTTTTTAGAGCCAGCGTATAACGGTGACGCGCGTGCCGTGTCCGACTTCGGATTCAATCGCAAATTCGTCCGAGAGTCGTTTTGAGCCGGGCAAGCCTTTGCCGAGTCCGCCGCCGGTGGTAAAGCCGTCGCGCATCGCCGCATTAATGTCAGGGATGCCGGGGCCTGTGTCTTCAAAGACGAGCCGCAAGCCTTCACGCGCGCCATTTGCGCTCGCAGTTTTCTGCGCTGTGAGGTGGCCGCGCGTGGCATACTTGACGATGTTGCGCGCAAGCTCTGAAGTAATCGTCGCAAGGCGCGTTTGATCTATGACGCGAAAGCCGAGCGCGGCGGCGACGAGACGAACTTCATGGCGTGCGATACTGATGTCGTGCTCGCTTTCAAGATTGATAATTCTGCTCTCCAAAGCTCACTGTCTCCGCGTGCCACTGCTCCTCATCGTTTGTCGCGTCCAATTCGCCACGCAACAGCTTGATGCCCTCGTCAACGTTCAAGACTGTATCAACGCCCTTTAATTTAAGTCCGAGTTCGACGAGCGTGATCGCAACCGCCGGTTGCATTCCGACGACGACCGTGCGTGCGTCCATAATGCGCGCCATCGCAGCGATGTCCGACAGCATTCGCCCGATAAATGAATCAACCATTTCAAGCATAGAGATGTCAATCAAGGCGCCGCGCGCCCGTGCGTTAGAGTTCCGAGAGCACGCGTTCCTGTAGCAACATCACTGTTTGATCGTCCATATCAACCTGGATCGGCACGATCAGCACGCGACCAACCTTGAGAATCGGGATACGCATTCCGCTCATAAAATTTGTGGACTCCTACAATGCCCGCGCGATCAAACAATTTCACACGCACGCAAACGGCACACTAGCTTTAATTGAATTTCACAAGATGATTTGACGGAAAGTGAAATTGAAGAACGACGCCGCTGCGTTTCAGCGCGCTGACTTTGGACTGTTTATCCTTTGCCCTGCTCACGCATCTGGTTATCGTCAATGATGCTTGTGCCCTGCGCCTAGAGCGTAATTGTTTTCTGCGCCGAGCCATTCAACGATTGCGCCGCCATGCCGCCGTTTGAAATTTGCGACAGCGCCCGCACCGGAACAACGGCGCGCCCGCTCATCTCAAGCGCGAGTCGTATGCCGTCGGACATCTGCGCGCGCGTCGTGATCTCTGTGAGGTCTATGCCGAGCTGCACCATCGTCTGCGCAATCGCTGGCGACACTCCCGTCAAAATGCAACGCGCGCCCATCAGCCGCGCCGCCGTGACGGTCTTAATTAAGTGGTTGGCGACGAGCGTGTCCATCGTCCGCACGCCGGTAATGTCTAGGATCGCAATGGTTGAACCTGTTTCGACGATTCTTTGCAGAAGCGTTTCCATCATCACCTGCGCGCGACGCGAATCGAGTGTGCCGATGACGGGCAGCGTTAAAATCTTGTCCCAGACTTTGATGACGGGCGTTGATAATTCCAACATGTCTGCGCGTTGCTGGCGAATTATTTCTTCGCGCGCGCGTATGTGATTTTCGACCATCACCAAACCCATTTTGTCGAGCAGCTTGGTGAAATAATTCATCTCGCGCACGAGTTCGGTGGCATTGCCGTCTAATTCTTCGGCGAGCAACGGCAGCAACGTGTTGCGCAGAGAAAGAATGTACGTCGCGTTCTCCATCGGCGTGTAGCCTTTGACGGCGCGTATGTGCGAGATTTCGTTGAGCAGCGTGCGCAATTCCGCGAAGGACTTGGCATCAAAATCTCCGCCACTGCTTTCTTTAATCGCGCGTGCCAACATATTGACGATCTGCGCGGACTGTTCGCGCAACTCTTTCTTCGAGACGAGTTCCTCACGAAATTCGCCCGACTCCAGACGATCCTTGATCCAGAGATTAAGAATTTCGTCGTGTCGTTTGGTGAGTAAATCAACGATGCGCGCGGGCTTCTTGTCCTGCGTTCTGTCTTCAACAGCCATTACTGTTCCTCAAGAAAAGCGCGCCGCAAGCAATCGAAGCGCGAGGTGTTTGTGGATGATGCGAGAGTCGTCGCGTGCTTTCAAAGCGACGTATGAGAGAGCGACGCGTATCTTAACATCGCCGCCCGTCAGGATGCGAATCTATCTGACGTTAAATCAAAATGGGGCCGACCTTTTCGTGCTCGGCTTCTGGTTTAACGTAAATGGCGTTGTCCTGCGCACGACGTTCACGCGCACCGTTTGTGTGATACTTCGCCCATTCCGACGGCGCATCAAAAGTTTCGCCACCGTGTGCCGTGATGCGTGAACGCACGCGGCACATCACGGGCGTGTTGACACCGACGCCGCTAATGACGGCCTGTCCTTTTGTGAGCGCAGGCAATTCATCAAGCAATTGCCGTCCCGCGCCTTCAACGGATTTCGCAACCGTGTCTTGGTCAATTGGATTAACGATACGCATGATGATCTGCGTCATGCACTGCGACAGCACGTCTTGATCGAGCTTGCCCGGTCGCTGCGTAATGAGGCCGATGCCGACGCCGAACTTGCGGCCTTCGGAAAGAATTTGTTTGAGAATGTTCGTGGACACAACGGTTTGACCGGCGGGCGCAAAGCGGTGCGCTTCTTCGAGCAAAGTAAAAACAGGGTATGGAAGAAAGCTGTCGCTATGCCCTTCGGCTTCGCCGCGCACCGTCGCCATGCGAGCTTTGTTGACGCGCCGCAGAAGCGTTGCGACGACAACCTGCTGCTCGTTTTGTTCGATGTCGGAGAGTTGCAGCACGGTGCATCTGCCCGGTTGGAAAAGTTCATTCAAGGGAATATGTTCATTGTTCGAGAAGATCGAATCGGGACGATCAAAACGTGAATCAAGCCGCCATAAAAGGCCTTCGATGGAACTCGCGTTGCTCGATTCGCTGCGTTCATTGCCTTCGTACTTCTGCTCTTTCACGGCATCGCGCAGATCGTAGTAACTCCACAATTCACGCTCGCCGCGCGTGCCCGCCGTTAAACTTTTATAAGCCTGCGAGAGAAAGTGCAGCATCTTGTCGGACGTGCCTTCGGGCAAAAGGTACTTGATGTCCGCTTCGGTTAAAGAAGAGAAACGAACTTTGATGCGATCATGCGTGAAGATTTTAACTTCGGGGCGATACTCACTTTTGCCGTCCGTCGCGTGAAAAGTTTTGTCCGCTTCGATGGCGCGCATCGTGTGATATTCGCCGTGTGGATCAACGATCAAGACCGCCGCGCGATTGTGCGGCATCATCAATTCTTCGACGAGCACGCCCGCCGTATAACTTTTCCCAGCGCCCGTCGAAGCTAAGATAGCAAGGTGCGTCGAGACGACATCTTTAATCGAGAGCACGACGGGAACTTCGCCCGCACCGCGCGTCAACAAACTGCCGATGTGCGCAGAACCTAGATCACCCGTGCGGCGCGGGCTGAGCACGCTCGAAAGAGTTTCCGACGAAGCGAGAAAAACAGGATCGCCCGGATTCGGCGGAATACGCGGATTCACAAAATCGCCGAGCCGCGCGCTGAAATAACCAATCGTCTCCACAGTAATCTCGTAAAGCTCGCCGCAATCGGAACTGAGGCCGATGAGCGAAGAAACGACGGCGGGCGGCGTTTGCGGATCGGAAAGAAACGCATCCGGCAAATTGCGCACAAGGCGGCGTGCCGTGACGTTGCCTAAGATATGGCGCTCGGCGTCCGCGTCCTGCGCCGTGTAATAAACAAACTCGCCGATGCGCGCGCGCCGGTTGTCGGCGGTGATAAATAAATATTCGTGCGGCAGTTCGCCCGGCCCCTTAACGGTTCCCGTCAAAATATCTGCGGCAGTTGTGCGTGAATTCATAAGCGAACCTTAAAAAGAAATGGTTTGAACATGCTGAATGAAAATCCGTGCGTGCGCAATCTTTAAACACCTGCGTGAGCATCTTTGAATAATGACAACGTAGCGGGCGAAAAGTTACCTCCAATAATTTATTGTGTTGCGCCGTGTTTGCAAAACGAGTTGTTTAATGACCTTTGGTTTTCCTACTCCTTCCATTACGGACATTTGCCCGTTCTCTCATACATGCTTTACAACAAGTCCCAAGGTTGTCACGATTCGTAATTGTCAAAGTCCTGTTACTTCTAGCTACAAGTCTATGTGGATAGATGAAGGGGCCTCTATCGAATCGCGCTTTAGGACGCATTACCCATATCTCAACTGTCCGCCCTTCGCTATAACCACCATCAACAGCAGTAACTCTTAAAGGAGCGAACCCATGTTCCTTAACAAGATAACTCTTTTGCCCTTGAGCGATTTCGAGCGCAGTTCCGGGCGAGTCCCATTCGATACCTATATTGTCATCACCATTCTGGGCGTAAACGACGACGCATCCCCATGAAGATGGTTCTTTTTTCAACGCGGCTGCGAAACCAACTAAACGAGCATTAGCATCTTCGTATTTCCCGAAATTGTCATAACCTACTCCGAACGAATCATATAAAAGGTTGTCACCTAAATCGTTCTGTTCGGCTAGGGTCGAACTTGGCATAGGAGCAGCCGCACCTTTCGGCACAATCCATAACTCAACAATAAAGTCCTCACGCCGTCCGCCTTCAACTGTGATTATTCGTTTCGGGTCTATGCCATGTGCTTCTACCAGATAGTTCTTGCCTCGCAAAGCGTGGCGACCGGCTTTGCCGGGATTATCTTCACGTCCATTATAAGCAATGATGTACGTTTGAGCATCAGGTTCCTTCAGCAACACTTCGCGGAAATCCTCAAGATGCCACTGTTCCGCTTCGCTGCCTCAGATTTTGTCGCTGTAGGACATCACCATGCGCGACACTGGAGCTTCTTGGGCATAAGAAAAGGTAAAGCTATCGCACAGAACAACGCCAGACACAAAAAGTACTTTGAGCAGATTAAGGATGTTCATTGAACCTTACACCTAGGGAAGACAACACAACAATGTATTAAGAATGAAAAGCGCGACGAAGGCCGCGCGAAGGAACGTGCCGCCGCTTAACGAAGCTGGATCAAGCGCCCGCCCTCGTTGATGGATTGCTGCGCGGCTGCGAGCAGCCGGACAACGCGCAGGCCTGCCGCGCCGTCCGTCACAGCCGGGCGCGATTCTTTGATGGCGGATAAGAATTCTTCGCAAACGTAGTGCAATGCTTCCGTGTGATCGAGTTTCGGCACCCACACATCGCCTGTGCGATAACTGACGAGCGTTTGATAGGTTGCTTCTTTGTCGGCATCATCTTCGCTGCGGTTAGTGGTCGTCACGCCTTTATCGTAAATACGAATCTTCTCGGTTGGTTCGATGTCATCGTAAACAATCATTTTACGGCTGCCAGCAATCAGCGTGCGACGGATTTTGACCGGCGAGAGCCAGTTGAAATGAAAGTGTGCGATGAATGAATCATCAAACTGAAGCATCACGTAAGCGATGTTTTCGATGCCCGGTTCGATATGGCAACTGCCGTTCGCCATTAAAGCCACAGGCTGACGCTCGATCAGAAAATCCATGATGGACAGATCATGCGGCGCTAAATCCCAGACGACATTGATGTCGCGCTGGAAAAGCCCCAGATTAATTCTCACCGAATCAAAGTAAAGCAACTCGCCCAGATCGCCGCTTCGCACAATCTCTTTGATTTTGCGCACAGCGCCCGTGTAAACAAACGTGTGGTCAACCATCAGCGTTAGGTTCTTGTTCTCAGCTAAGCGGATCAAAGTTTCTGCTTCGCTGACGTTTGTGGTGAAAGGCTTTTCGATGAGCACGTGCTTGCCTGCGGCGAGGGCTTCGCCCGCAAGTTTGAAATGCGTGGCGACGGGTGTTGCGATGACCACTGCGTCGAGATGTTCATCGGCGAGAAGTTTTGTGTAATCAGTCGTTGTTTCGGCGAACGGATAGCGGCGTCCGACCGTTTGGAGGCGCTTTTCATCGCGGTCACACATCCAACGCAGTTGCGCCGCTTCGTTCTCGACAAAGTTGCGCAGCAGATTCGGCCCCCAGTAACCGCAGCCGATGACACCGACCGTAATTCTGTTCATGCTCATCGGCAAACTTTCCCGTCCCGTGAAACTTACACGCTCAAGCGTGCTGCTGCTGTGACGCCTCAGAAAAACTTTGCAGGCAGGCGCGTGCGACTTCTGTGATCTGCTGGGCGGTTAGTTCCGGGAACATCGGAAATGACAACACGCGGCTGGCCTGCGCTTCCGCCTGCGGAAAATCTCCGACCCTGTGCTGAAGCGAAGCGTAGGCCGGTTGAAGATGAATCGGCACAGGGTAATGTATTCCTGTTTGCACTCCGGCGGCGCTCAACTTCTTTTGCAATTGATCGCGCGCTGCTGTCTGCACAACGTATAAATGATAGACATGCCGCGTGTATTCCATCTCGCGCGGCAACACAAAAAGATCGCTGCCGCGCAACAATTCATTGTAAAAGGCGGCGTGCGCGCGACGTTGATCGTTCCAATCGTCCAAATAGCGAAGCTTAACACCCAGCACCGCCGCCTGAATAGCTTCGAGGCGAAAGTTGTAGCCGATGATTTCGTGAACGTATTTGCGCGCTGAGCCGTGATCGCGCAAGAGACGCACCATGCGCGCGACTTCCGCATCGTTCGTCACAACCGCGCCGCCCTCACCATATGCGCCCAGATTCTTTCCCGGATAAAAGCTAAAGCATCCGGCAGCACCAAGCGCACCAACGCAGCGCGCTTTATATTCTGTGCCGTGCGCCTGCGCCGCATCTTCTATAACCATGAGTTTATGTCGTTCGGCGATCTCGAAGATTGGATCAAGGTCGGCTGCTTGCCCGTAAAGATGTACGGGCAGGATGGCACGCGTGCGCGTCGTGATGGCAGCTTCGATTCGGGAAACATCAATTGTGTAAGAGATTGGATCGGCGTCTACGAAAACGGGCGTAGCACCGGCAGTTGAAACCGCTTCGGCAGAAGCAAAAAAAGAATTGGCGGGCACGATCACTTCATCGCCCGTGCCTATTCCCGAAGCTGTAACGGCCAATTGAATCGCCGCCGTGCCGCTATTTACCCCGACGCAAAACTTTGCGCCGACATATTCGGCGAAAGCTTCCTCGAAAGCTTCCACTTCGCGCCCGAGCACAAAGGCAGTGCTGCCGAGCACACGCGCAATCGCCTCGTCAATTTCTTCTTTGATGGATTGGTATTGAGCCTGTAGATCAACGAAGGGAACAGCCATCTTTGAAAGGATGAAGGCGGAAGGGTAAAAGCTGAAAGCGTAACGCGGCTTTCCTTTCACTTCATTCTTTCGCCTTCATCCCTCATCCTTTCTTATGAGGCGCGCGGGATTGCCTGCGACGATGGCATTAGCCGGAACATCCTTTGTGACGACTGCGCCTGCGCCGACAATCGCGCGCTCGCCGATGCTGACACCGGCAAGCACAATCGCTCCGGTTCCGATTGATGCGCCGTGCCGCACATGTGTTGGAATCACCTGCCAGTCGGCTTCTGTCTGTAACGCACCGTCAGTCGCAGTCGCGCGCGGGTATTTGTCGTTAATGAAGTTGACTCCGTGTCCGACGAAAACTTCATCTTCAATAGACACGCCTTCGCAGATAAACGTGTGGCTCGATATTTTGCAATTGCGTCCGATGCGCACGCCCTTCTGTACTTCGACAAAGGAACCGATCTTTGTCGCGTCGCCGATCTCGCAGCCATACAAATTGACAAAATTATAGATAGCTACGTCGCGTCCGAGCCTTACGTCCGAAGCAATCACGCAATACTGTCCGTGCATCAGCTTGCTCCGCGCGCATCAGTCGTCGCCGCATCCGCTTCGCCCTCGTCATCGCTCGACGAGTAATAGCTCGAATAGTAACCGCCGTAATAATAATCCTGCGATTCCAGCTTCACGTTGTTGAGCACGACGCCGAAGATGTGCGCGCCGACATCGGTTAACTGCTGCTTGGCGCGACGCACCACAGCGCGCGAACTGCGGCCTCCATGAACTACCAGCATGACGCCGTCAACGAGCGTTGAGAGCACGGACGCGTCTGTGAATGAAATGGCGGGCGGCGAGTCAATTATTATGTGAGTGAAACGCTCGCCAAGCACGTTGAGCAGTTTTCGCATTTCATCAGACCCGAGCAGTTCCGCTGGATTTGGCGGCACAGGGCCGGACGTTAAAAGTTTCAGATTCGGCAGCTTCTCATAAGGACGAAGCAAGTCGTCCAGATTTTTTTCGCCCGAAAGGTAATTCGTTACTCCACTAGTGTTCGCTATGTTGAAATGAGCATGGATGCGTGGACGACGCAGATCGCAATCAACAATCAGAACTTCTGCGCCGGTCTGCGCGAGCATGACAGCGGTGTTCACGGCCGTCGTCGTCTTACCTTCAGAAGGCTGGCTCGACGTAACGAGAATGCTTTTTGGCGGTTGTCCGGCAGATGACAGTAAGAGCGCTGTGCGTAGGTGCCTGTAAGCTTCGGCAACGGGCGAACGCACGTCATCAATTAAGGCTAGAGCAGTCGCGCCGCTATCCTCGGCTCCAACTGCAACCGGGACGCGCCCCTTTAAACGCGCTCGCTCGTTGCGCGTTGAGGGAATCAACGCCAGTGTCGGCAGTTGTATATAGCGGTCAACGTTCTCAACCGACTTCAACGTATCGTCAAGGTAGTCAAGCAGGAAAGCGACGCCGATGCCTGCGACCAGCGACAGCAGAAAAGCGATGACCACATTGCGCACACGCGGCGGGCCGATGGGCGCGCCGGGCACGCGGCTGTATGTCGCGACGCTTACATTGTTAGGATGATCGTTTTTCGTAATTTCAAGCTCGCGGTAGCGTTGCAACAAGGTGGTGTAATACTGCTTGTTCGTCTCCAAATCCTGCTTAAGCACGCCTAGCTGAATTTCATCCTGGTTCTGTTTATTATTAACGCCGAGTTGCTCACTATAGGATTGTCGCACTTTGCTTTCACGCGCCAGCGCGGCTTCGTAGCGTGTTCTTAAGCCCGCAATAACTTCGCGTGGGGCTTTGTTCAAGGCCTCTTCGAGCGGCTTGAGCTGCTCGTTGATTTTTTTGACGCCAGGCCATTCCGGTGTATAGGTGACGAGCAATTCCTGGCGCTTTTCAATTAATTGATCGCGCCGTTCGCGTAGTGTCTGAATGCGTTTGTCTTCCTGCACCTGCGGAATCGAGTTGGTGTCCGCTTCCTTAGCTGCCGCTTCATATTCGGATTGACGGTTTTTTCGATCATTCTCCGCTTCGAGCAATTGCTTGCTGTATGTCGTTAAACGTACTGCCGCGAGGTCTCCACCCGGCTCACTTGTCTGGGGCAAATTATGGTTTCGCGCGTAGTTAAGCCGCGCTTCTTCGCCCTGCTTAATCTTAAGCTGGAGGTCGGCGATCTGTTTTGCGAGAAGATCAGATGACTTTTCGGAGCCGGAAGTTTGACGTTCCAGATTATTGAAAACGAATACATCGGCCAACGTATTAACGATCTTTTGTGCCACACTCGGATCGGTATGCTTAAAGCTAAGTGTAACCAGATTGGTTCCAAGCACGGGTTCAACCGAAAGACCGGAGGCCAACATATCTTCATAAGGCTCCAGGCGAATCAATTCTTCAGGCGTTAATTGTTGCCCTTCAACTTGAGTCGAGCTAAAGATAGGTAAATCGGTTCCCGGCACTGTAGAACTTGGTGGTGTCTCGCTCTTGTCGCGCGGAAAGATTTTGCGAAGAGAAGAAAGAATGCCCGTGCGAGATTGTCCGCCCAGAAAAGCCGGATTGTTTTGCAGATCAAGCGTGAGAATAACCTGGCGTGCTAACTGTGGATTCTCCAGCAGCTTGAGTTGTGTATTCCAGTAATTGGGATCGTTCTGAGCGTTGATTACCACTGCCTGAGTTTGCAGCACGCTCTGCGGCTTTTGTTCTATTAGAACTGTCGTTGAGGCTTGATAAATAGACGGCAACCGATACATCTGCACGGCGACCAAAGATGTGATGACAAGCACAAGACTAAGAATAAGCCATTTTCGCTTTAATACTACCTGTAGATAGTCGCGCAGATGTGTGGTATCAATTGATGACGCGCCGTAACTCTTCTGCTGGGCAATTTCTCGCAGCGGGCGATCAAGAACGTGATTAGTGGCGGGCAGCGGAAGCAAGCGATTATCTTCAGAGAGCATAGCGTTTCAACCTTCAAAGCTTTGAATCAATAAAATTAGTCACTGATAATACATAATAGCAAAGATAATGCTATGACAAGCGTGCGCCTCAGTATGTATAGGCTGGCGCGGTCTTCCTGATTTATCAGCCAGTCATCGCAAAGTCTTTGAGTGCGTCTTCCCATAAAGGAAGCGCTGGAAGCCCGATAGCTTCAGACACAAGGCACCGCAGGCGCGAGTTTTGCGGACGCGGGGCAGGTCGGCGCAGGGAATTCATGCTCATACTTTCGAGCGTCGCCGATACATTACTGGTCATAGCAAGTGCGGTGCGCGCGAACCCTTCATAGCTTGTTCCGTCGCCGCTGTTAACCACATGGTACACGCCCGGCAGATCGAGTTCGGCCAAATGGCGCAGGCGCACCGCTAAGTCCCTAGCGTAAGTCGGCGTGCCGTAGGCGTCACTGATAACCTTGAGATGTGCGCCCTGTTGTGCATGTTCGATAACCTTGCTTAAAAAATTTCTTCCCCCTTCACCAAAGACCCAGCCGGTGCGGACAATCATCGTGCGTGCGGATGCAGCATGTGCGCGACGCTCACCCTCAAGTTTAACAGTTCCGTATACGCTGATGGGATTCGGGTCGTCGCGTTGCGTGTAAAACCCTGTTTTCGTGCCGTCGAAAACATAATCGGTCGAGATTGTAATAAGCAACGCTCCGACATGGCGACAATTTGCGGCGAGCGTTTCCGGCCCGTGCGCGTTTACTTTATAAGCTCTTTGGCTGTCAGTTTCGCAGGCGTCAACATCCGTCAAGGCTGCACAATTAATGACTACTTCTGGACGAACCGCTTCGAGGCAGGCTTTGACTGCCGAGTCATTTGTGATGTCAAGAGAGTGATGGCTGTAAGCAAAGACCTCATCACTTTGAGCCGTACAATGTTTTACCACGGCGCATCCGACCATGCCACGCGCTCCCGTAACCATCACTTTCAACGCGTGCCGACCTCCATGCCGTACTGTTGCGAATAGAATTCACGATAATCTCCACTGCGTGCCCGCTTAATCCATTCGCCGTTGTCTTTATACCACTGAATAGTTCTTTGGAGGCCGCTCTCCCATGTTTGCTCCGGTCGCCATCCAAGCTGGTTTTCCACTTTCGACGAATCAATGGCGTAGCGCCGATCATGGCCAAGCCGATCTTTGACAGGCTGGATTAAAGAAAGCGGCTTGCCAAGCATCTTTAAAATTGACTCTACGACTTCTATATTTTGACGCTCGTTGCGGGCGCCGATATTATAAGTTTCGCCGGAGCGCCCTTTTTCAAGTGCCAGCAATAAGGCGCGGCAGTGGTCATCAACGTATATCCAGTCGCGAACATTGCGTCCATCTCCGTAGAGCGGAATCGCTTCATCGTGAAACGCATTGGAGAGAATAAGCGGAAGAAACTTTTCAGGAAACTGGCGCGGCCCGTAATTATTTCCGCAGCGTGTTATCACCGTGTCAAGCCCGAATGTATGGTGTGCTGCCCGCACAAGATGTTCCGCTGCCGCCTTAGACGCCGCATACGGACTGTTCGGCGCATATGGAGATTCTTCAGTGAAGAATTTTTGCTTGTCTTCCGACAAACTGCCCATCACTTCGTCTGTCGAAACCTGAATGAAGCGGCGCACGCCCCGCGCACGTGCCGCGTCAAGCAGCACCTGTGTGCCAATTACGTTAGTGCGCAGAAATTCTTCCGCGGAAGTGATGCTTCGGTCAACATGCGACTCGGCGGCGAAATTTATAATCGCATCAATATCATCGCCAAGTGCTGCTTCGACGGCATTGCGGTCAGCAATATCGCCGCGTACAAAACGATGGCGGCTGTCCAATTCTGCGAGATTGTCAAGATTTCCGGCATACGTTAAGGCGTCAAAGTTGATGATCTCCGTTAGCTGCTTATCAAGCAGCGCCAGTCTAATAAAAGCAGAGCCGATAAAGCCCGCGCCGCCCGTTACAAAAAGCTTACGCATACAATTTTATGGAGTTCTTAAAAGCTAACAGCTAAATCTTAAGCTGGATATAACCGACCCGACTACGCGAGCAAGCCAAAAGGGAGCGTCAAAATTGACTCTTCTATAACCTGTTTATTTGCAGAGCAAAACGAAAATCAAACAATAAAGTATAAGTTTGGTAGCGGAAAAGTGTCAAGAAAAGTAGGTCGCGGATAGTGGGTCAGTTTCAAATTATGGTGACGATGAACACTTGCTCATAAATTCAAACTGAACCACTAACATCTAAAATGTAGTGACTATATTAGAGTAGCTAAAGCGAAAATTTGCGTGCGTCAAATCTCGTTAATCCTCAATATCTAGCCCGGATTAAGCCCTCTCTATCGAAATAATAGGACAATGTGTAATTTGTGGGACTTGGATTAGATACACTTCTATATACTTCGGTATATCTAAATGCTGTTGATTTGAAATTATCTCTGTGGCAAATCGTACACCGCAAAATTATCCCACCGATTCGTTAGCGCCGATCCATAGGTATCATTGTATAGACCGACGCCGCTTTCACTTGCCAGCCAATAGGTGCTGGTGCTGGCAACTAATTGATTGTCGCCGTAGATAAGAATTCCTCCAGTTGACGCATCGGTGACGACACGCAACCCTGTCCAGACGAATGAGGGCATTGACACGGGAGCCATCAACAGACTGCGCGTTCCGTTATAATAGCAGCCGACATTGAGTTGATTGCTTATCAGACTTTCGCCGGAGGTGTATGCAAAACAGAAGTTATTTGCATCCTTGACGCGAAAAGCCATGCCAGTGTTAAGACCGCTATCCCAAACTCCAGGATGACGATTAACTCGCACGTCAAGACTGGCGGTTGAACCTGTTGGAACCCATGCAACGCCCGGCCCATTTGAAAGTATAACGGCACGTCCATTCAAAATTCCAAAGTTAGTCGGTTCAGCTTCCGGCCTGCCCGGATTACCGAAGCGCCACGCCCGCGACCCCGCTGATCCCCGCTCAGTTAAGCCTAGTCCGCCAGCACCATCGAACGCATAAGTAGAATTACGTCTTGAAAACGAATCGAAGATTATTGGGTTAGATGGCGCGATAGGTAGCGTGTTAACTTGAGCTGAAGGCGAAGTATTCGGACCTACCGGATCAACGACGAATTGCGGTAATGGGTTTGCTGTGCCTCCTTCCCATGTTAAGAAAACGCCTCTCCGATTATTGCTTGATAAATCGATGATGGTGGTATCAACCGGGCGCAGCAATGAGACGAGGAAGCTGCTGCCTGTCGCCTCAAAGAATGTTTGTGGGGTAAAAGCTGAGGTTGATTGCTGAACGCCTTGGTGAGGATTTGCTCCTTCGTAAGCACGAACTTGTGCAATTGATCCGACGAAGTTCTGGTGATTAGAGCCTCCAATAAACAGCCTTCCCCCGCCCCCTAGTGGGCCAAGGGTAACTCGCTGGCCCGCGAATATATTTTTGCCTACTGGAACGCCATCGTAATAAGAAACGATATTGCTGCCGTCCCATCCCACCGCAACATGTGCCCACTCACCCAAGCTAGGCCCATCGTCGCCACCGAAAGGAACACTGACTCCCCCATCAAAAAAATTTCCTTCAGGAGTAAATCCACCTCCGGGAGAGCCAGCGAGACCAAATAGAATAGCGTGTGCGCCTCCTATACCATCGGAAAGTAAGTAGCGCACGCCGGTGTATGCTCCAGGCTTAACCCATAGCTCATAGAAGAATTTGCCGAGATTGACATTCGGCTGCCAAAAATTTTCATACCAAATGGATTGCATTGAGCCATTGAAGGACAATGCGTAGCGCTGACCGGCGCTGAGGTATATGCTCACGCGATTGCTGGCAACGCCGTGGTAAGTAAGTTGGACTTGTATATCGCCTTCAGTGATAATGTCGTCGCTCAGTCTAACGATCACAGAAGTCAACTGCTCTTGTCCCGGCACTTGTCCAACGTACTCGACTTTGAGGGGATAGTGGCGATGCGTTTCGTCTTCCGCGTCGGCCGTCATGACCGAAGCGTTCTCGCCAGGCTGCAATATTAGATTCCTCGCAAACAGCATGATGCTCGTATGCCTGTCCTGACCCCATGAAATCGGCGAATTGAGTGGGAAGGGTTCGGATGTGCGCGTCACAGAATCAACCGCGATAGCTCGAGACGAGTCGGCTTTGGTGAGCAACATAGGTGCAGATTGCTGCTGTGCTTTGACGGCAATCGTGCATATGAGTAAAATGAATGTTATATAAAATATACGCATAAATTCACATGTTAAATATCTACAGTTCGATTTGGGTCATGTTTATGAAGCTTGTAAAGGATCAACCGTATTTGTGAGTTACTTCTAGAGTGAGTAGGAGGTCATTTTGAATCTTCAGGCCAATGTCCATCAGTGCTGTAATTTGTAACTGAACTACTACCTACGCCGCAGCCTATATAATCCTCGCTTAAGTCGGGATAGAAAGTGCGCGTTATGCTTGGTCATGAGTCGGTTAAGCTCGGCTTCGCGTTGGAGAAGGATATGCGCTTGTTCGATCAGAAAGATCTTACGCTCCTCAAGGGTCTCACGAAGCGGAGATTTCTGCAAGACTGGCGTGTCCTCGCCCGTAGAAACGGCGAACGTTTCGTAATGATCATTCAACACCTTCTCGTAAATTTGCTCGCATCGCCGCACCATACGCGCCGGCTCGGCTCGCGTTTGATGTACCCACTCATAACATCTCTCGCCTAATTGGCGTCTGTATTCCTTATCGCTTACTAGTGTAGAGATAAGGTTTTTAAGTTGATCAAAATCGCCGCGCTTTATTAGGAGTTCCGGGACTCCTACAATTTCGTCGCCGCCTGAACAGTCGTTGTTACTAAATACGTTGATATAGTCGTGTCTGAAGGACAGGACGGGAATGCCTAAGCTCATTGCTTCCATTAGAAATATACCCCCGCCGACTGGGTAGGAATCAACAAGCAAATCTGCGGTCGTAAGGAGTTCTAGATAGTCACTGCGCCAGCCCTCGAAGCGAATCTTCGATCGCACGTTTGGCTTAAGTAACTCTTTAGCAAAAGGTATCTGATCTTCGCTAAAACCTATAATTATCCAGTATAGATTAGCCTGCTCCCGGAGGAGTTCAATCATCGTCCGCCAGAAGTTAGGGTCCTGAAATTTGGGCCACCTACCTCCACTTATCATAACTGTAGCGATAGCGGGAATATTCAAATCTGCTCTCGAAACCGGTAGTATACTCGCTCTTTCGGGCCATTCAAATTCGAGAGGCACGTGCGAACAGTCTACGGGACAATCAGGCAGGTTTGTTTGAAACCAGGAAATACTATGGTCGAAAGTGTGCCATGAGAACTGCGGAGAGGGACCTTGATGAAATGAGATTATAACAGGAGCGGGTTTCAAGCAGGTGACAAGGTAGTTCTTAAAGGTAGCCAGCGCGCCACTAGTAATTAGAATATCGGGCTTGTAACTGTATATCTGTGTGCCCACGGATAAGAGTTGTTCATAGAGAGTTCCTTCATTCGGAGCCACAAATAACTCACAGCCGTGGCGGCCGATATTTCGGATAGCTGCCTGCGCGTCTGGACTAGCAGCGATGGCAGATTCATTGTCTATCGCAAAGTAAGCGATCTCAAATCGAGACTTATCATGGTGCTGGGCAAACATCTGATCTATTTTAATTAAGACAGAGTTTGCTTGTGTTAATCCCTGCATTAAATACGCAAGGCGTATTTTCTCGCCTCGATGAGATTGAGGGCGCTTCTGCGATTCGAAACGATGAAGGGCGGTCATCCGCTCGACACACGCAATGATATCGGGATCATAACTATGAATGTCAATACTGGTAAATTCAGCATTGGCATATAACCACCTATCAAACAGTGCTAACGCCTCATCGTAATTACCTCGAGTAGCGTGCTCCACCCCGGCTCGTTTAAGAGCTTCTTTGAGGGCCGCAATATCCTTTAAAGCCCGGTTTATTTTAATGAAATGGGGCAACACTTCGGGAGAGTAACGGGAGAGCAGCCACGCTCTTTCGATATACGCCTTGGCTCGGCGAAGATTCTGCTCCTCATGTCGGCGCTCATGGCTGTAGTAATAGGCATCAGCTAATTGAAGATTAATTTGCCAGCGGTCATTTTTGGATTCTAGAAACAAAAATGGCGTCAGACGTGAATCATCTACGGCTTCTCCCTTTCTGATTTTTTTAAGGATTGTCTTAAATTCTGTAGAGTGGCATTCCATACCATCAAAAACCTTTGTGCCGCGCTGTAACTGTTTCGATATGATTTTGTAGGGTAGATTAGTGCCAAATCACCGGTCGCGTCGCCATAACCGGCAACTTTTCTGCTTGCTGCTATCACGCTCTCTCATCTGGCAAAGGAAGATAGCTGTGCGACGACGTAACGCGCATCATCATCCGATACGTGAGGCCCGATGGGGAGACTTAGCACTTCTTCCGCCAATTTCTCCGAGAGCGGGAAACTCGCCGGCCCGTAGCCGAGATCGACATAAGCCCCCTGTGCGTGGGGAGGAAGAGGGTAATGAATGAGGGTGTCGACGCCGTTGACTGAAAGATGTTCCTGCAATGCTTGGCGATTAGAATGGCGGACGACAAACAGATGCCATACCGGCTCGGCCCACTCCGGCACATAAGGTAATACTAAATCGGGTAGCCCTTCGAGAGTTTGAAGGTAGTATTTAGCCACACGCTTTCGCCGCTCGTTCCACTCATCCAGTTTAGCTAGCTTCACTTTCAAGATGGCGGCTTGCAGTTCGTCCAGACGGGAGTTAAACCCCTTGACCTCATTGTAGTATTTTATGCGGGAGCCGTAGTTACGCAGAATACGAACCTTGTTGGCGAGCGCTTCGTCGTTGGTGATGATCGCACCGCCATCGCCGACAGCACCGAGATTTTTCCCCGGGTAGAAACTAAATCCAGCGGCGTGACCTAAACCGCCTACGCTTCTCCTGTTATGGCGAGCGCCGTGAGCTTGCGCGGCGTCTTCAATAACCTTGATCCCGTATTTCCCCGCGACTGCGTTGATCGCATCCATGTCCGATGGTTGACCGTACAGATGCACGGGCATGATGGCCCTCGTCCGCGGCGTGATCGCTGCTTCAAGGCACGCCGCGTCGAGATTATAAGTTTTCTCATCTGGCTCAACCGGCACCGGGGTCGCTCCGGCGAAGGAGACAGCGAGCCAAGTTGCGATATACGTGTTGGCCGGAACGATCACTTCATCGCCCGCGCCGATCTCCATTGCCCGCAGGATCAGATGCAACGCATCAAGGCCGTTGGCAACACCAACGCAGTATCGCGCTTCGCAGTAGGCTGCAAACTCCGCTTCAAAGGCTTCCGTCTCACGTCCCAAAATGTACCAGCCGGACTCCATCACACGCTGGCAGGCGGCGTCCATCTCATCCTTTAACTCCGCATAGGGAGATCTCAAATCAAGAAACGGAACGTTCATCATAATGCCTTTACCGCTTGCAGGAAATCTGCGTATTCGCGGTAGTAATCGAATTCGTCAAAATGTTCGGAGGCCAGCACCATGCAGACCGAACCCGACGAGAAATTATCGATCTCGCGCCACATCATTGGGCAGATATAAAGACCATAGTAGGAGCGATTCAAGTGATACTTCTGCTTTTGATGGCCGTCGTCGAGCAGCACGTCGAAGCTGCCGGACATGGCGATCATCAGTTGGTGTAGCGTCTTGTGTCCATGACCGGCGCGGGTCGCACCGCCGGGCACATCATAGAGATAATAGACGCGGCGGATGTCGAATGGAATGTGCTTTCCACCTTCGATAAAGGTTAGGTTGCCGCGCGGATCGGTGATGCGCGTAAGCTCGATAAGTTTGCAATTCTCGATCATCTACTGTGCTCACAAACTCAAGGGCAACTCGTAAAAATCGTGGATGACTCCGCTTGCCCCGAACTCCGATTTGAATTGGTAAAGATCGGTGTTGAGCACGCGTCCTTCCTGTTCGTTGCTGTTGCCAAAATCAAAGTATCTAATGCCCGCACTCGCGGTCTGTTTGATGCAGTGCTCAAAGACCGCGTCCAGCGCACAAGTCTCATATCCGGCCGCGCTCGAAGCGGTGTACTGCGCATGAATTGCTTGCGTAGTGGCAAACAGCACGACCCCGGCGACGACGCGCTCTTTAAGCAGCGCTACTACGAACCGTATGTTATCTGGAAAGAGCGACGCGAGATGCGTTATTTCACTCACCGAATGCACCGGCTTCAGCCCGTATTTTCTAGTAAGATTATCCGTTACCACTTCCCACAAAAGTTCGACGAAATCCGCGCCTTCGCTAATCTGGATGCCCTCTTTCATCGCCTTCTTCAATCCGCGTTTGCGCCGCTCGCTGCGCGCCTGCCGGTGGGCGAGGTCAATCGCGCATGACAGGTCGCAGCGGTAATGCACCGCATCATGTCGAAAGAGCGCATAGGAATCGTCAGCCGACGGAGATTGATGATAGATCAGGGGGACGGCCTTGTAGCGCAGCGACGCAAAGCCCTGCTCGGCGTAGTAGCTCCGCACATGGCTCAACGCTTCGACCATCTGCTCGCCGCGAAGTTTTCCGTTGTGCAACATGCCGCCGTATGTGATTCCGGGATGGCTCACGACGCGCGTCTTCAGCGCTGGATCAATCGCCGCTGGAAGCAATCCGACAAGTCGCTGTTTGTCGTCCTCGACGAGCAGCGACTCGTCGGTAAAGCGGTCGCCGTGATAGGAGAGATAGCGGCGTGAATGCAGGAAGGTCGCCATCGGCGCGCGGGCGACGAACTCGTCCCAACGCGCGGCGCTTGAATCAGCATATGGAATGATCTCCATGGAGAATTAGAAGTCGAAGGGTTCGGCTAGCAGGCAAACGGGTTTAGTTTTGGGATATGGCGACACCAAAGCCGGTCGCACCGTAGTTATTTCCGTTGTAGAACATGTAAGTTCCGTATCTAGTCTTTTGCACGCACGCGAAGTTTGCCATCTGTGAGTCCCATCCGCTCGACGAAACTGAGAGTCCTGCCTCATTGTCCTTCCTCGTCCACAGCAAACCATCCGCTGACTCAGCGTAGCCCAAGCAATAGCCGTGGCTTTTAGTGCGGATGGAGTACCATGCTTTATAAATGCTATCATCCTTCAAGACGTAAGGACGACCGAATCCGTATTCGTCGTTATTAGCAAGATCGAGACTGACCGCACCTTCCGCACCCCATGTCTTACCGTCAGGCGATTCCAAGTAACGCATGTTGTAGGTCGGCACCTGCTTACCGTCAACACTGATCCAGCGCGAGCCTGAGGCATACCACATGCGCCACCTATTATCATCAAGCATCACGCTCGCCGCGCTACGAATAAATAGTTCGTTGGTACTGCGTTCAAGGATCGGCGTCAGAGAATAGCGCGTAAAATTCTCGCCTTCATCTTCGCTAATAGCTAATCCCGCCAGCAAAAAGTATGGAACTTTAACACCTAATTGCCAGCCGAGATAGTAAAGATACAGCTTGCCGCCGACACGGATGATCGAAGTCGGGGTGACGCCATTTTCATCGAATGTGCCGGGAATACCAATATCAAGCACCGGCTGTTCCGAAACTCTCTGCACGCGCAAAGGATTGCTGGCGTCAAGATCGACGAAGCCAACCCGCCCCACTTTGTTGCTGTCGAGGAACGCGACATAAACTCGGATGCGATCCTCGTCCATCATCAGTGTGGTCGGCACATAAGCGTGCGATGCCGCCCATTCCTGTCCGCCGTTGGCCGCGTACACTAATCCAAGCTTTTTCCAGAGCACTCCTGCGGTTACCTCACTTTGAAGTAGTCGTAGGTCTTTCGGCTTCCCACTTCGTTCTTTGGCGGCTTAAAGAAAGCTCCATCTTCCGTGTCTTTGGTAATCGTAATGTCGGGGCCGAGCCAATTGTCTTTGCCGATTTTGACGTTGTTGACGATTGTGGAATTGACGCCAAGGAAACAGTTCTCGCCGACCTCTACGAAGCCGGAGATTACGACATGCGACGAGATGAAGCAGTTGTTCTTCACGATTGAATGATGGCCGATGTGGTTTCCGCTCCACAGCACGATGTTGTTCCCCAAGCGCACGAACGGCTGCACGGTATTGTCTTCAAAGATAAAACAATGCTCGCCGATCTCGACGTTGCGCCAGACGAATGCGCGGCTGCTGATGTAGCTCGCCAGGCCAAACCCCTTCTGCTTGGCTTCAGCACACAGGCGCGCCCGCAGTCGGTTCAGTTGCGTATAGACGGTCGCCACATATACATCATGATCGCGCGGATCGTAAGCCTTTTCCAGCGACTCGAACGGCACCACCGGAAGATCAAACAAATGATCTTTCTTTAAATACTCCGTTTCGACGCTGAACGCCACCACATTATAATTCGAGTCGTAGGTGAAATATTCATATGCGATTTCGGCGAACGCGCTGTCGCCGAGGATTACAAGTTTACGGTTCTTTTCCATAAGCCACATTAAGGTCTTCTAATCAAAATATCTTCGCGGCGGTTCGCCATCGGCAAATCTTCTCGCTGCGGCAGCACATAGGCATCAAAGCCCGCGCCGCGCGCCCGCATCAACAGAGATAAAACAACAGAATCATCAATCTGCTGGCGCTCGATCTTATTAAACACCACCTCAGGGATTTCCTCTATTCCCGTGAACTCCTGGTGGAATTTAATACCCCTAGGGCTGCTGAAAAACCGTTTCCGCTTCGAGACATTCGGTATGTCACCAATTAGCATTTCTCCACCGTGTGACAGAAGGCCGAGTGATTGGTCTAGAAACTCACACATATTAGATTCGGCGAAGACGTAATGCAGGACGCTATAGGTTAAGATAACGTCAACCTCTCCGCTGTATTGCCTAAACAAGTCCTCGCACTGCGGGTAATAGCCAGTAACCTTTTCGCTAAACGGTTCGTCCGGCAATTGCAACAGCATCTCTTCTGAATCGACGAGGATCAAACGATGATCGTTCCGACGGCACAACTCAATTAGCATCAAAGGAAGTTGACTGCACCCCGGGCCGATGTCGAGCACGGTTTTATTTGTGCTGTTCAGCAGCGGTAATTTCGTTATGATGTCCTGAAAGATTAGCTCCTCTTTGCCCTCACGATAAGAGTCGGGGAAACCGATCTTCTCGTAGCGACTAAGCATACTATCCTTAGCCATCCGTCTAAAATCATCGAAAGAGAGGTTGGCGAATCTTTTATAATCATCAGCTTTCATACGAGAGATATATCAAGCTAGCTACTACCGCAGCCTTTCGCACTCTTTCCGCCACCAATTTACCACTCAATGAGTGTGCAAGCTATTCCATAAAAGAAAGGCATCTCATTTTGCGCCTTGCGGCAATGTTCAAGTCGCTTTCTAAGACTTCAGGGACATTCATCAAACCGCTTCAAGTAATTCTGTGCGCCATGGCAGACGCACGCGCACGGCCCCGTCCCATCTGCTTCCAACTCCAGCTTCACGCATTACACCTGTGTCGAAGACGTTGAAGGAAAGCACCTGCGGAGCATCAACCTCAAGGACTATCGGTCCTAACGTCAATATATAAACGGTGACGTGATGAAGGCCGTCGTTGAGAAAATTTCCGGGCAGCGTACATACGGCGCGAAATAATCCAAGGTCGTGGGGCTGGTGAAACCAGACATCTTCTAGCGAATTGGCGGCGGGAGTGTTGGCCGTACTAAGCACTGTTATACCCATACTATTTTCTAGGTAAATGTTCACGCAAAGGTTGCGTGCCCCCGGTAAATAGTTCCAGAACTCGACTTCAACCGACACATCCTTATCAATGTTAACCTCGCTCGATACTGTGCCACACGAGACAATTCGGACGGCGTGCAAACGAACTTTATCGTTGCCGGGCGCGCTCTGTGGGTCGTGCCAAACGCGTTCACTTCCTCCTTCGCTTCCCGCCTTGAGATATTCAGCCACCAATTCCGAAGTTTCTCCGATGCGCGCTACATGGCCGTCGGCTAAGAGCACCGCACGTGAGCATAGCTGATTGATGGCAGTCATATTGTGACTCACAAATAAGACAGTCCGACCATGCTTTGCCACCTCGCTCATTTTGCCCAAGCACTTCTTCTGGAAAGAGGCGTCGCCGACGGCCAATACCTCGTCTACTAGGAGTATCTCTGGTTCGAGGTGCGCGGCAACAGCAAAGGCTAGGCGCATATACATCCCGCTTGAGTAACGCTTCACCGGCGTCGCAATGAACTTCTCGATTTCAGCGAAGCTCACGATTTCGTCGAACTTACGCTTGATCTCCTCCCGCTTCATTCCCAGAATAGCGCCGCTCAGGTAAATGTTCTCCTTTCCCGTGAGTTCTGGATGAAAGCCCGTTCCAACCTCGAGCAGACTTCCAACGCGGCCATAAAGAGTAATGCGCCCATGCGTTGGTTCAGTAATTCGCGCCAGAACTTTAAGCAGCGTTGATTTACCTGCACCGTTGCGACCAATTATGCCAACAACCTGACCCGGCTGCACCTCGAAGCTAATATCTTTCAGCGCCCAGAATACCTCAGCGTCCGCCTGCTCGCCGCGTCGCGCCCACTTGAGCGGCGCACGAATTGCTCTGGTTAGGACATCGCGCAGAGTCGCGTAACTCTCTTGCTGCACACCGATCCGATACTGCTTGCTTACATTATCAACTTTAATAATCGGCTTCATTAGCGTTTAAATAATATCAGCAAAATCTTTTTCCATGCGTTTAAACATGAAAACAGCATATCCGAGCAAGACTAAAATAATAACGCTGGAGATTAAGATAGCTAACCAGTCAAACCTTCGTCCGCCAAACAGCGAGGCGCGGAATCCTTCGATGATACCTGTCATTGGATTTAATGCGAGTAACCAGCGCCACCGCGGAGGCATTAAAGAAAGCGGATAGATAATTGGTGAAGCGAAAAACCATACCTGAATCACAAAAGGCAGCGCGAATTTAACGTCTCGATACTTGACATTCAAAGCCGCCGTCCACATCCCAAAACCAAGCGTTAACAATGTCAGTAATAAGACAAACAGTGGCATTATCAAAATGAACCGTGTGAGGCCAATGCCGTAGTAAAGCATCAACAGGCCGAGCACAACAAATGAAATAGCGAAATCTACCAATGCCGCCCCAATGGCGGCCATTGGTACGATCATGCGCGGAAAGTAAACCTTCGTAATCAAATTCGCGCTATTAACTATGCTGTTGCCACTCGTATTAACTGCAGCAGCAAAGAAATTCCAAGGTAGCAACCCTGCATAAGCAAAAAGCGCATATGGGATGCCGTCCGAATCAATATGCGCTAATTTGCCGAAAAAGAGCGTAAAGATCAGCATCAAAAAGAGCGGTTGCAGGATGGCCCACAGCACGCCGAGCAGCGTCTGTTTGTAGCGCACCTTAACGTCCCGCCATGTCAGGAAATAAAGCAGTTCACGGTATATCCACAAGTCTCGTAGGCGCAACGATGCCCATGACGTATTTGGTTCAATAACAACTAAAGGCTCATCCATTATGGAAGACAATTGATGGTGCGGCGATTCACTTTTAGCAGTGGCTGTGCGCGCAATCATATGCTCGTCGGTTCTTAAATCCATCTCCACCGCTACCTTCGGTTGATTGCAATATTGAGGTGAAGTATCTCGGTTAATAGAAAAGCTGAAAGTGTACATGTAGGCTATCGTTGCGTCAAGATAGCGGGTAGCGGGTCAGTTTGTATCAAATTGAACACTTCATTCCTTGACTTGGATAAACATTTGGCGCATACGCTGTTCACGCCACGCGCAAGTAGATAACCACGTGACATAAACTAACTTGCCAATTACATCGCTAATATCTGATGATGATTTTATAGACAGCTAAACAGTGCCGCTGGAAAAGCTCGCTGTGGTGTGGGAAATTGCGGGTCGCTCAAATATTCGAGGGTAGGTGATATAAGTGCCATGAAAAGCTGACAGAGAAGTCACATTGGCAAAAATAGATGATCGTCAACCATGTTATCTATCTAGCTGGAGCCGGCGATTGGATTAGAGTTGGAATTCCAGTTAAAATAAACCAGTTATTCTCAAATTATAGAAACGGTAAGGAAATGTATAGAGCCTGACGTTGGTATTCCGTCTTAGCATAATTCTAAACCCAACGTTGCTTTATGCGAACAGGTTAAGCTTAAATACTACAGACTTTTAAATGATAACCAGAGCCGCCGATATAATTTCCATGCCTCTATGGAGGCTAGCTTCAGTCTCATATTATCTAAAATTACATTGTCAGATATTTTCAAGGAAAAGAGAGCAGGCTTGCGTATTCTTTTTGTAGGATTACCAGATAGTATCCATACAGCAAGGTGGATTAATCAGCTATTCGATCAAGGTTGGGATAATCATTTATTTCCTGCTGGGAGCGGAGTGCTTCGTCCGGATATAAATTTCAAAAACGTCACGATCTACGGCGTATCATCGTTTCGACCGAAGGAGCTAGACCGCACTGCACGCGTGAAGGGATTATGGCCGTTGCGGAAGGGTGCCAGCACGCTCAATCATAAAGCCGGCCGGTTTTATTCCGGTTGGCTGGCTTCGCTGATCCGCTGGCTCAAGCCGGACATTGTTCATTCCTTAGAGTTTCAACATGCCGGGTATTTAACTTTAGAAGCAAAGAATAGATTCAAAGGCTCGTTTCCTCCATGGATTGTGAGCAATTGGGGAAGCGACATTTATCTGTTTGGGCGATTGGCAGAGCATGTAGAAAAGATTAGAGGAGTGTTGTCTGCCTGTGACTATTATCATAGTGAATGTCAAAGAGATGTCGGGCTAGCTCGAGAATTTGGTTTCGCTGGTGAAGTGCTTCCGGTATTACCGGGAGCGGGAGGTTTAGATGTTGCGCAGATACAACAGTTTCGCCAGCCCGGATTGACTTCCGCCAGGCGCTTGATAGCCTTGAAGGGCTATCAGCACTGGGCCGGGCGAGCACTGGTCGGGTTACGCGCCATTGAATTATGCGCTGATGTGCTAAAGGGCTATCGTGTTGCTATTTACCTGACAAGCCCGGATGTTAAGATTGCCGCTGAACTGGTAAGCCAATCCACAGGTATTCCAATTGACCTTATTCCCTTATGCCCACATGAAGACATTCTAAAACTGCACGGTCAAGCGCGCATATCAATCGGCTTGAGTATTAGCGATGCCCTTAGCACCTCTGCGGTGGAAGCGATTGCCATGGGATCATTCCCGATCCAGTCAAACACTAGTTGTATTGATGAATGGCTTACGGATGGAGAATCTGCATTGCTTGTAAATCCAGAAGACCCGCACGAGGTTGCGATGGCTATCCGGCGTGCCGTATCCGATGATGAATTGGTGAATCACGCAGCCCATATCAATAGTCAGGTGGTAGCTGAACGACTTGACTATGCTGTGGTACAGCCGCAGGTTATTGCGATGTATCGCAAGGTCGCCGCCGAAGCACGTTTAAGGAATAGGATATAGGCGATGAAGGTTTTGATCCTTGGCGGTTCCGGGATGCTTGGTCATAAGCTTTGGCAGGTCTGTGCCACCCAGTTTAATACTTATACAACCTTCCGTTATTCTAGAAAGGTTTTTTTCGATCAAGGATTCTTTGATCCATCAAAGGCGGAAGGAAACGTATCCGTCCATGATTTCGATAGTGTTGTTCGAGCCATTGCAAAAATCCGGCCGGAAGTAGTGGTTAATTGCATCGGGATTGTGAAGCAGGATGCTGCAGCTAATGATCCAATCATTAGTATATCGGTTAACGCGCTGTTCCCGCATCGTCTGGCGCAGTTGTGCCGTGCGGCAGGAAGTCGGTTGATCCATATCAGCACTGATTGTGTTTTCTCAGGGAGCGAGGGTAATTATAAAGAGAGTGATGTGCCGGATGCGGATGACCTTTACGGGAGAACCAAACTGCTTGGTGAGCTTGGCGGCAACAATTGCCTGACCCTTCGAACATCAATGATAGGAAGAGAACTTGCAGGCAGCCATGGTTTGATCGAATGGTTTCTGAGTCAGAAGGGAAAAACAATTCGTGGCTATAAACGAGCTGTCTTCAGCGGATTCACAACTAACGCTCTAGCCGAGATTATTGCTCGAATCATCACCGAGCATACTGATCTGTCCGGGGTTTGGCACGTAGCCTCTGAGCCGATTAATAAGTTCGATCTTCTCTCATTAGTAAAACAGATTTATAAATTGGATGTTCAAATCGAACCGGATGAGCTGTTTGAGTGTGATCGTAGCCTCAATGCCGACCGGTTTGGGCAAGCAACCGGCTTCACTTCACCTGCCTGGCCGCAAATGATTAAGCAGCTATATCAAGATACAACCCCTTATACGGAACTTAGGAGGAAGAGTGTTAACTAATAAAAGAATCGTCGTCACTGGCGGCACTGGCTCGCTCGGCAAAGTCTTAGTGCGGCGGTTATTGTCAGGTGAACTCGGTATGCCTAAGCAGATCGTCGTGTTCTCGCGCGACGAAGCAAAGCAGCACGAAATGCGGCTTGCCTTCCAGCATCTGCGAACCGCGACTGACGAAGTCATCTATCATAACTTCGAGCAGCTACTGCAGTTTCGGATCGGTGATGTGCGCGATATCAATAGTGTCAGCGCTGTCCTGCGCAATGCTGATATGGTATTCAACGCGGCTGCACTTAAACAAGTACCTTCATGCGAATATTTCCCTTTCGAGGCAGTGCAAACCAACATCATTGGGGCGGAGAATATTGTGCGGGCAATACGCGAAAACCACTTGGGCGTTGAGACGGTAGTCGGGGTATCGACGGACAAGGCCTGTAAACCCGTTAATGTGATGGGCATGACCAAGGCCGTTCAGGAACGTATATTTGTTCGCGCCAATCTTGACTGTCCTGATACGCGGTTTATTTGCGTGCGTTATGGCAACGTACTTGCTTCACGCGGTTCTGTCATCCCGCTTTTTCACGATCAAATTCGGCATGGCGGCCCAGTAACAATTACCACAACGGAGATGACACGATTTCTCTTAAGTTTGGAACAGGCGGTAGATACCATTTTCGCGGCCATTCAACACGGGAACAAAGGCGAAACATATATCCCACGAGTGCCTTCTGCGCGCGTTGTCGATGTTGCGGAAGTGCTCATCAGCCAGCGCCCAATTAAGATAAGCGTGAGCGGTATTCGTCCCGGCGAAAAAGTTCATGAGATTTTGGTGTCTGAAGAGGAAGCGCATCGTACGATAGAGCGAGGAGATTACTACGTGATTACACCAATGCTGCCGGAACTACAATTAACAGCGGAGAATCAGAACACTTTGGGAAGAGAGTATAATTCTGCGGACAGCTTGATGTCCAAAGCCGAATTAACCGGACTGTTTAAGAAGCACAAACTTTTTGTGGAAGACAGAATTGTGTTCGAGGAAGATATGCTGGCCTGAAGAATGAGATGTGAATTGATTTCAAAAAATATGTTATACCATTTGAGCAGTGTTCTGTGGACTCTATTTCTCCCTGGTAACTATTAACAACACGAAGCTGCCGATAGTAGTCAATTGCCGTTTAGTTTAATAACTATCAAGAGTGTCGAAAATTATCGTAATGTTTCACTCAATCAAACTCTGGTTGATCCGCAATCTCATACAACCGCTAATACTAAAAGTTTCCGGGCTTATTGCGATAGGTCTTTACCGGTATGTTCCCGATAATGCTGCGCACGACGTCTTTTCTCAGCACGGATTTCATCTTCTCAGAAAACATTTCTATTTACCGATCCCGGACAGCACAGACTTAAATGAAGAGTTCTGGCAAACCCGCTCTCAATTAGTGGGTATAGAGATGAACGACCCCGCAGCTCTCGATCTTTTACAAAATATCTTTCCTCTTTATGCCGAAGAATTTCGAGGACTTTTCCCTATTCATCAGTCATCCGATCCGACGCAGTTTTACCTTATTAATGGAAGCTTCATGGCTGTTGATGCGCATGTTTACTACACCTTTATCCGCCACTTTAAGCCAAAGCGTGTGGTGGAAATTGGATCCGGGGCGTCAACTTTACTAGCGGCAACGGCGAGCAGGCAAAACTACAAAGAAAAAGGCGAAGAGGTACACCTGACGGCCATCGAACCTTACCCGTCCCCTTTTTTGAAAAAGGGTTTTCAAGGACTATCACAACTTGTTGAGCGTAAAGTTCAAGACGTAAATCTCGAATTGCTCACTTCACTTGAAGCCGGAGACATTTTGTTTATTGATTCCACGCATGTCTTACGAGCGGGCGGTGATGTCCAATTCGAATATTGTGAGATTCTTCCTCGCCTCGCCCCGGGTGTGCTTGTGCATATACATGACATCAGTTTGCCAAAACCGTATCCGCGCGTTTATTTTGAGGACAACCATTACTACTGGAACGAACAGTATTTGCTGCAGGCTTTTCTCGCCTTCAACTCTAAGTATGAAGTGCTTTGGCCGGGTAATTACATGATGACAAAATATCCCGACAGCGTCTGTGCTGTATTTCCCGAATACCACATAATGCGTGAAGCTTTCCCGCTGTCCGAGCCATCAAGTTTCTGGATGCGTGTGACGGCTTAGATCAATGTTGTTTTATTCGCTAATTTTAAGCATAACAACAAGCTGAAACTTTAATCTGACAAATCACAACTACATTTTGCGCCGATGAAAATAATGACCATCTTGGGTACGCGCCCGGAAATCATCCGGTTAAGCCGTATCATCGAAAAATTAGATCGGTTTTGTGACCACGTTCTGGTTCACACCGGACAGAACTTTGATCCGGCGCTCAGTGACGTTTTCTTCCAGCAGTTAGGCGTGCGCCAGCCAAATCATTATCTGGATGTTCGCAGCGACACCTTCGGCGAGCAGATTAGTCAAATTATTGCGGCAAGCGATAAGGTTCTTCTTAACGAAAGGCCTGACGGTCTACTTGCTTTAGGAGATACCAATAGTTCACTCGCCACTATCATTGCCAAAAGAATGGGCATTCCGGTTTATCACATGGAGGCCGGTAACCGTTGTTACGATGATCGCGTAGCAGAGGAAGTGAATCGTCGCGTCATTGACCACAGCAGCGATATTCTAATGCCTTACACCGAGCGCAGCCGGGCTAATTTACTTAATGAAGGTATAGAAGGCCGCCGAATCTATGTCACCGGAAATCCTGTTTTCGAAGTGATACGGCATTACCAACCGTTGATTCATGAATCAGACATTCTGCGTCAGCTAAAACTCGAAGCAAATAAGTATTTCCTCGTCACCATGCACCGTGGAGAAAACGTGGATGTTGAAGATCGCCTTCGCTCATTGATCCACGCGCTCGAATTGCTTCGGCGTGAATACAAGATGCCGGTTATTTGTAGCGTACATCCGCGCACCAGCAGTAGAATGCAGAGCTATGGTGTTGATGTGGCGGATGATGAGATTAAATTTTGTAGCCCGTTCGGTTTCTTCGACTTTGTGGCGCTTGAGCAAAACGCTTTTTGTGTGCTCAGCGACAGCGGCACAGTACAGGAGGAGTGCTGTATTTTTAAGGTGGCAAACGTCACACTCCGCGATGTGACTGAGCGCCCGGAAACATTGGAGTGCGGCAGCAATATGTTAAGCGGCGCCGACCCTGAAACGATTCTACGATGTGTTCGCACTGTGCTCGACCAGAAAAACGAATGGACAGTGCCGCCCGAATACCTGGTGGAAAACGTCAGTAGCATCGTCGCCAGAATCATCTTAGGCTACCGCAAATTCTAAACGAACCAGTAGAGCGTAGGTTGTGTAACTCACAAGCTCAATGCGCTGCGTGCCGCCCTTGATTCCATCATGAAGTTTGCCCTTGTCTCTAACCCTTTACCACCATCAGCATCCGGGCAGGCGATGGTCATCTATCGATTACTGAAAAGCTTGTCGCCCCGCGACTACTGCCTGATTTCCCAGTTTAATTACAACGCGGACGCAGCAAGTAATAACTATTCTCGTAAACTGTCAGGCAAATACTACCAATTATCTTCCCGGTTTCTGATCCCGCGCGGCCACAGTTTCAAATCAGTGCAACGGGCTAATATTCGACTCGGTATTGCTGCATACAGCAAACAAATTGCTGATATCGTGAGGCGCGAAAATTGTGGCGCTATCGTCGCTTGCACAGATGATTTATTGCATCTGCCAGCCGCTCGCCGGGCGAGTCAAATGGCGAAAGTTCCATTCTATGCTTATATATTCGATGACTACTCCACTAAGTGGCTTGAACCTGTCGCACTATCTTTTGCGCAACAGGCTGAACCGCTTTTGTTGAAGAGTGCAGCGGGCATAATTGTTCCAAACGAGTTTATGCGCGACGAATTGCGCCGCCGTTATAAGGTTGAAGCGGCGGTTATTCACAACCCCTGCGACTTATCGGAATACGAAGAGTTAACGAATAATGACGCATTGGTCGAGACCGATGGCGAGATTAAAATTGTTTACACCGGTTCCATTTACGATGCGCATCATGATGCTTTCCAGAATCTTATCGCGGCTATCAAACTGCTGCGGCAGCCGAATATAAAATTGCATCTTTATACTAATCAATTGCCCGGCGAATTAGAGAAAAAGGGAATTTGCGGGCCGGTTATTTACCATGCGCAAGAATCCGTGTTTGCTATGCCGAGAATCCAGAAGCAAGCGAATCTGCTATTTCTTCCGTTAGCGTTTGCGTCGCCGTACCCGGAAGTCGTTAGAACCTCTGCGCCGGGCAAAATGGGTGAGTACCTCGCTGCGCGGCGGCCTGTCCTGGTACATGCGCCGCCTCGCTCCTTTGTCGCGTGGTATTTTCGCCAGCATGAATGTGGCATGGTCGTAGATGAGAGTGATCCGGCAAAGCTTGCGCAGGCGATTAAACAGATCATAACTGACGCAAACTTACAGCGCAGACTTGCTCTTCATGCTTGGGAACAGGCTCAGGCGGATTTCAGTATTCTGGTAGCTCAAGCGGCGTTTGCGGCATTAATGAAATTGACTTAAGTTATTCAAGCACTGAATAAAAAGTAATGTTTAAGCTTATGCAGGAGGATGTGGTGGAAGTAAAACCGTTGATATGCTTGACGCCGACTTCCGCTAACTTCGTGTTGGAAGTTTACTGCTTAGTTTGATATCTTCAGCAGCGCCGCGTACTTTTCGTCGGCGCGTTAGTGCTGGATATGGCGACATGCTGATATTACTAAGGTGGCCGCTAGTTTTACATCTGCCGGACTGTTTATGTAAGATGCGTAAACTTAAGAGGTAAATTTCCAGCGCAAGCTGCATACGTGTTTTACGTTGCTCGGAAGTCGGATTATATATGAGTGCGCAGAAGCCACTAATCAGCGTTGTGGTTCCAACACACAATCGTTCAGATGCTTTAGCCAAAACTTTGGTCAATCTAGCAGCGCAGAAATTCGCTGAACCTTGGGAAGTGATCGTCGTTAACAACCGCTGCACCGACGACACGGATGAGGTAGTGCAACGTCAAGCTTTCCCTGTCCCGCTGCGGCTGATTCACCGGGCAGACGTTCCCGGTGCTGCGGCGGCGCGCAATGCTGGAGCCGAGGTGGCGAATGGTGATTACCTGCTTTTCATGGACAACGATATTCTCGTTGACCCTGATTTTGTAGAGCGCCACCGGAACAGTTTAGTTGCGCATCCCGGTTGCTGGATAGTCGGGCAAATCGTCAACTTGCCGGAACAGGAACGCACACCTTTCGGGCGTTTTCGCCGCGCACTATTTCCTTACAATCCGCCAAGTTTAATTCTTCAGGAGGCACACGGCCTGACGGGACAAAGCTCCTTACCACGCGCGGACTTCGTGCGATTGGAAGGTTTTGACGAAAGGTTTGATGTGGCGAGCGTAGAGGACATTGAATTGGCAATGCGTGCGTGGCGCTTGAAAATCAAGATTCTTTACGACCCTTCCATCGTGGGAGTTCATAACGATTGGGCTGGGTTTACTATTCGCGATTATTGTAGAAGACAGCGAACCTATACACACTGCGAGCCTCTATTATGGCAAAAATACGGCAAGGATCATCTTAAACAGCGGCTCGTACAAGAAAATCTTCCTCCTTTATGGCGGCAGGATAAGCCGGTTTTACTTGTCCGTAAAATGTTAAAGCAACTCGCGGGCACGCCGTTCATACAATCTATACTCTTTGCCGTATGCGACGTTCTCGAGCGCGTATGTCCATGGCCTCCGATCTTGTGGCGTCTCTACCGGTTGCTGCTTGCCGGTGCGATTTATAGAGGTTTTCAAGAAGGCCTCTCAATCCATCGCATTAAGTTAAAAAGAAATCGGCTTTTGGTGAAAGATGCGTTTGACCAATAGAAGACTTTTGTTCAAGCCCAATCGAATCGTAAATTCTAAAATCACAGCTATAAAAAACCGCGCTGATTCGTTCCCTCTGTAATCAGAGCCAAATATTATTCTTGATTCTGTTTTGTATTTCAGTTACCGATGAATCGTCGCCTTAAAATTTTACATTTCATTAGCGATGCCAAACCGAACTCCTATTTCTGTGACATTGCGGAATATGCGAACCGTACCGAGTTTGAGATTACCGTCGCCAGCCTTTCTCCAGCAGGGCATCTTCAGGATGAGATGGTGGCGCGCGGACTCAAAACGTTCGCGCTTGATTGCACAAAGCGGGCACAGTATTTACTTGCCGCAGTTCGTCTTGCCGCCTTACTGAGACAAGAACGCATCGACATTATACAAACGCACCTGTTCGACGCATGTCTCGTGGGATTGGCAGCCGCTAGGTTAGCCGGAACGCCGCTTGCCATTTTTACGGGACACCATTCCCATGAAATTCCGATGCACCGCAGTCTGGCCTTAAAGTGGGTTGACACGCTGGCTAGTCGCTGGCTATCGCACTTCGTTATTGCGCATTCGACGCAGATGAAAGAAATCTTTATTCACGACGAAGGCGTTCCGGCGGAAAAGATTGCGCTTATTCCGCTTGGATTTGATTTCGCTCGGTTGAAGGCTTCAACGGGAACTCGGGAGAGAGTTAGGAATGAGTTGGGTCTGAAAGGTAAGATCGTTTTTGCCACAATCGGCCGATTGTACTGGGTCAAAGATTATCCTTCGCTCTTCAAAGCCTTTGCCTTCATCGCAGCAAGAGCGCCGGATGTCATGCTTCTTGTGATTGGCGGGGGGCCAGACCGAGAGCAACTGCGGCAATTGGCAAAAGAGCTTTCAATGGAAGACAGAATAATCTTCGCCGGCCATCGTCATGATATTGTAGATGTCCTGGCCGCCATAGATGTATTGGTGCATTCGTCATTGATGGAATCTTTCGGGCAAGTGATCGTTGAAGCCTTTGCGCTGGGCAAGCCGGTGATAAGCACGGACGTCGGCATATCCCGTGAGATAATTGAGAACGGCGTCAATGGTCTTCTTGTTCCAACTGGTGACACTCAGGCACTACAAGAAGCGCTGGGAAAAATCATGCAATGTCAGGACAGATGGGCAGAGATGGGGAGAGATGGTCAAAGACGCGTGCAGCAATTTGCCATCGAGAAAATAGTGCCTGCTTATGAAGCTCAGTACATTGCGTGGTTGAGGCAGAGAGGAAAGTTGAGCGCTGCACGCACCGCTTAGTCTGTAATATCAGCGGCGAAGTAAGAGACCCTAATTGCAAAAAAGTCGGCACTGCTTGCCTGAATAATATGAATGTATTTAAAACAAAAGTCAGACAGGCATTTAGATACTGGAATAGGTTCGGGTTGGCAAATGGCTCACATCTTCTTGCGAATATTGCCTTAGAGCAGAAATACATACAACTTCCACTGCGCCATTACAAAGCCCCTGTGCTTGCGCGGCCTAATACTTCAGATGTTCCAGTCTTTGAGCAGGTCTTTGTTGACCGAGAGTACGATTTCCCTCTTCCTGATTTGAACCCGAAGCTAATTATTGACGCGGGCGCGAACGTCGGCTACGCTGCTGTGTTCTTTGCCAATAAATATCCGAACGCCCGTATTCTCGCAGTTGAGCCAGAGTCCTCTAATTATGAATTGCTGGTTCGTAACACTGTTCCCTATGCGAATATTACTCCGATCAACGCTGCGCTATGGAACAAAACAGGCCATGTAGCGATAGATAATCCGGGAGCCGAGAAATGGACTTTTCGGGTAACGGATAGCCGTTCGACAACTGCACCCACGGTGGAAGCGCTCACCGTGCAAGATTTACTTTCAATTGCGCGCAGCGAACATATTGATATTCTCAAAATAGATATTGAGGGTAGCGAAAAGGAACTGTTCAAGGCAGACTATGGGGGCTGGTTAGAAAGGGTCTCAGTAATGATGATCGAATTACATGACGAGTTTATAACTGGATGCAGTAAGACATTTTATTGCGCGGTCAGTCAGTACAATTTTAATCAATTTGTCAGAGGCGAAAATCTTATACTCATCAAATATGTGTGAGTTCGACACGCTTATGTTGAAAGGGCGACGCCTTGAATAAGTGCTGGTTCGGTGAGTCCGATCAGCGATTGCGCGGCGTGGTGCCGTTCTGACGGCGAGTGCTGATAGATCGATATGACACAACCTCTTGTTAGCGTCATCATACCAAATTACAACTATGCTCTTTATCTTCCGCAGGCTCTTGATAGCGTACTTGCTCAATCATATCCTAACATAGAGATTATCGTTGTTGACGATGGCTCAACGGACAATTCCAAGGACATTCTAAGAAGCTATGGAAAGCGTCTCCGGTGGATCGAACAGCGTAATCAAGGCGTTTCAGAAGCGCGTAATCGCGGCGTTAAGGAAGGCCGAGGCGCTCTGGTGGCATTCCTGGATGCCGATGATGTTTGGTTGCCTTTAAAGCTGGAGCGACAAGTAGGACGATTTCTTGATGACCCGGAACTTGGCCTGGTTCACTGTGGGGTAGAAGATATTAACGAGAATGGTATTGCTTTACGATCTCACCTTGACGGACTAGAAGGCCGGGTAGCAAAAGAGATGCTGCTTTTTAGGCGGCCGGTTATCCTCGGCGGCGGAAGCGGATTGGTGATTCCCCGCGCTACATTTGAAAGCCTTGAAGGTTATGATCCACGCCTCTCAACCTCAGCCGATTGGGACCTCTGTTGCCGTATTGCCGTTCGTCAGCGAGTGGGTTTTGTGCGCGAGGTATTAATGCAGTATCGAGTGCATGGAACAAACATGCATGGGAACGTAAATCTAATGGAGCGCGATATGCTACTGGCATACTCAAAGGCATTTGATTCGCCTGGTTTTGAACTTCAAGAGTTGCGTCGGCAGGCCTACGGAAATTTGCATATAACCCTTGCAGGTTCCTTCTTCAGGTCTGGGCGATATTACAATTTTGCTCGTCACGCGCTGAAAAGCTTGTGGCTTACGCCGGATAATTTTAGCCGTGTTTTAGGTTTTCCTGTGCGCTGGTGGAATCGCCACCGCCGCGCGGAGAAACATACAGAAACCGCGAAACCATAGCTTTTTTTGTGACGCTCGATGATTCAGCAGCCTTAAAACGACGTCTTTAATGATTGAATAATCTCGATTGATAGCCTCTGGTATAGCTCTCAATTAATGTCTCTTGATTTTACCGTGAAAGTTTGATTATGGCTTGTCCGCTCTGCGATCACGATCAAAGCCAGCATTCCTGGCTAGGTTCCACATTCTACAAGGATAGGGAGTTCCCTTATGTTGAATGTTTATTCTGTCATTCGCTCTATTGCGAACCGATGCCTGATGAAGAAACACTAGCTCAGATGTACGGCCCTGAATATCAAGCGAGTTTTGATGCCGATCCGGCGATCTATGATCCGAGGGAATTGCGCCGGGTTATCGAATGGCTCAAGAAAACAGTGTCCGGTACTTTTGTGGATTACGGGTGCGGTGCCGGGTTGATGCTAATGGAAGCCGCGAAGCTGAACCTGCAAGCACTTGGCGTAGAGTTTGACGCTGATGTCGCTAAAGCTGTCGAAGAGCGAACGGGCATAAGAGTAATGAATTCATCGCAAGCGAATTCTCTCAACAAACCGCCTGCCGATATACTTTATTTAGGCGATGTAATAGAGCATTTGACCACATTGAATTGGCAAATGCCTGATATCTTGAAGCTAATTAAACCCGGTGGACTTTTGATAGCGCAGGGGCCGCTTGAAGGCAACACTTCTTTATTTACACATACGTTGCGGCTGGCGCGATCCATCAGACGATCACGACGAACTGAAATGGCGCCATACCATGTTTTGCTCGCAACCGCGCAAGGGCAAAGATTATTGTTCAAACGGTTCGGTCTGGAAGAGTTAGAATTCACTATCAGTGAAGTCTCATGGCCTGCTCCAAGCAAACTAACGCGGGCGAATTTCAAACAACCGCGCGCTGTCGGGCTGTTCCTGCTTCGCCGTATTTCGCAAGCTGCTTCCAGCTTACGCCCCAATCAATGGGGCAACCGCTATTTCTATGTGGGGCGCTGGAAAGGGGTCACTCCTTAATCCACAACGACACCTGCAAATGTCCACCCGCACACTTTATCTCTGCTACTTCGGGTTGCGGGAACCTTTGGTTCAAACGCAAGTCCTTCCCTATTTACGGCAACTTGTCGCCGCTGGCATAGATGTTAGCCTCTTAACTTTTGAGTCTCGCCATGAATCGTCACGAAATGATTTTACAAATGAACGGGCACGGTTGGCAGACGAAGGGATACATTGGTTTCATCTTCCGTACCATAAGAGACCAACCCTACCGGCTACGCTCTACGATATCTTAGCGGGAACGTGGGTGAGCGTGCGTCTCATGCGCCGTTACAAAATCAACGTACTTCATGCGCGCGCTCATGTGCCGATGGCAATGGCGTTACTCGCACGGTGGTGGACTGGTTGTCAGTTGGTATTTGACATTCGTGGCTTAATGGCAGAGGAATATAACGATGCTGGCATTTGGTCTGACAGATCGCTTCCATTTAAGTTGGTTAAATGGCTTGAACGTACCGGCATCCGTAAGGCAGACCAGATCGTAGTCTTAACTTACCGTATGCGCCAATGGGTAGTAGAACAAAAGCTCGCAGGGGTGGAGAAAATTGAGGTGATTCCTTGCTGCGTCGATTTCTCACGTTTTAATGACACGGCTCTGGATGCTGTCAGGTCTAATGCAAATCGTTTTGAGGTGATATACGCAGGCTCTGTAACAGGCCTTTACTTACTGGAAGAAATGGGGCGCTTTTTTCTAAAATTTAAAGAGCAGAGGGCAGACGCCTTTCTGCGTATTCTGACAAATTCATCAGCGGTGCAAGCGGCATCAGTGCTTGGTCGCGCCGGTGTAAATTCGGATGATTTCTGGGTTGGCGCTGTCAGACCTGACGAAGTGCCTGCGTACCTTGCTAAAGCACGGTTGGGGCTATCCTTTCGTAAGCCAACCTTTTCACAAATCGCAGCTTCACCGACGAAAATTCCTGAATACCTAGCAGCAGGGCTACCTGTGGTATGTAATTCCGGCATCGGTGATGTTGACGATTTGTTAGAAAAAGAGAGAGTTGGAGTTGTCGTGAGATTATTCAACGACGAAGTTTATACAGAAATCGCAGATCAAGCGCTCGCTTTAGCGAACGATACCCAACTACGCGAACGCTGCATACGCGCAGCCCATCAACGCTTTGATCTATTACATATTGGCCGGAATGGTTACTGCAATGTGTACCGGCGTCTTAGTGAATAACATGCCGCGGCGAGGGTCATTCGGAGCCGACGTATTGTCAATTATGTTGTGCTCTCGCGGAATTGCTTACACGCGGCGTCAAAGAAACTTTCTACTAAATGGCTAATCGAACTTTCGACGCTTTTGCTTGATTATGAAAGTCCTTGCATTATCTTCCTATCCGATAGAGGCTGCTGCTACTCGCTACCGTCTCGCGCAATTTATCGCTCCCTTGGCTGAGCGCGGGATCACGCTTAATGTGCGCCCGTTCATCGATTCTCATTTGTTTGCGGCGCTTTATAATCGCTCGGAAATTCCGCGCACGACACTCGGTTTAATACTATCTGCTATCAAACGATTGACCGACGTGTATGCTGCGCGAGAGGCTGATGTCCTACTCGTACAGCGCGAGGCAATGATGTTCGGGCCTCCATTACTTGAATGGCTTGCACTTAAATTTGGCCGCTGCCCGCTGGTTCTTGACTTGGATGATGCTACATACATCTCGTATACTAGCCCGACTTACGGACGCCTTGGAAGTTGGCTGAAGTGGTTTAGCAAGACAGATGATTTGATTAGCTGGGCGAAAGTGGTGACGTGCGGTAATAGCTCAATCGCCATGTATGTGGCGAGTAAAGGAATACGCGCAACGATTATTCCGACGGTGGTTGATACGGAGCGCTTTCATCCCGCAAATGACGTCGCTGACTTTGACCCGCCGGTGCTTGGATGGGTTGGCACGCACTCGACTTTCCCGTATTTGGAATCTATCTTTCCCGCGCTACAAAAGCTTGCCCGTAGCCATCGCTTTCGGCTAAAAGTGGTTGGTGCAGATAAGCAGAATATAGACCTTCCCGGTGTCGAAGTGGAAAGTTTGAGTTGGAGTCTGGAGCGCGAGGTCGCTGATTTTCAATCATTCGATATCGGGCTTTACCCGATCATTCCCGATCAATGGGCGGCGGGCAAATCCGGTCTAAAAGCCATACAATATATGGCCGTCGGCATCCCTTATGTTATGACGCCGGTTGCCGTGTGCGCCGAAATAGGAGAGTTGGGTGTCACGCATTTATGTGCTTCAACTCAGGATGAATGGCACCAGTCGCTGCAAACTCTGCTATCAAACAGTGAACGGCGCAAGCACATGGGTAGCGCCGGGCGCCGCTACGCGACCGCTCATTACACTGTATCGGCGCAGGCTGACAAACTGGCGCAGGCGTTATATGAAGCAGTCGATGAAAACCGGCAGCAGTTTGCTAATAAATTAGCGACGTGATCGCAAAGGTGATTTAGCGCAGATGCGTGGAACGAGTAAATTCCGATTAGCTGCGCTTGCTCTCATCGCTTTGCTGCCTTCCTTTCTCAAGCGTCCTTGTTACCGTCTCTGTTTCGGCTACCGCATCGGCAAGCGCGTACATATCGGGTTGAGCATCGTTGATGTAGCGGAATGTACTATTGAGGATGACGTAAGAATTGGGCACTTAAATTTAATCACCGGCGTTAAAAAATTAAGCATTGGAGATCATGTCCGCATCGGGCATCTGAACATCCTGCGTGGAGGGGATGAGATGCGCCTTGGACGCTTCTCGGAGATCATCCGGTTGAATGAGATTAATTCGATTCCCGAACCTGATATATTAACTGTGGCAGAGCCGAAGTTCCTGCTCGGAGAAGGAAGCATCGTCACGACGGGACACAAAATAGACTTCACGGATCGGGTAGAAATCGGTCGCCGTACTATCTTGGGTGGACGCAACTCTTCTTTATGGACGCACAACAGGCAAAGAACGAAACCCATCGAGATCGGTTCCTTTAGCTACATCGGCTCGGAGATTCGTGTTGCGCCCGGAGGTGCCATCCCGTCACGCTGCATCGTCGGTATCGGGGCAGTAATTACGGGGCGGTTAATCACTGAAAATTGCTTGTTCGGTGGAGTGCCAGCTAAGCTGATTAAAAAACTGAACGAGGAAGATATGTTTTTAATAGAGCAAAAAACACGCCCTGACTTACCGGACGATTTATAAGCATTCTGAGCGCGCGAAAAATCTTTGTAGTAAAGATCACTGAACTATGAACGGCCTTCTTGCCTTATTAACGCTTGTACTGTTCGCTTGCATCACTGTTTTCGTGCCTACCTATGGTGCGGGAGCCGTTCTGGTGTGTACTTTCTTTGCGGGCATCAGTGGATTGATCTTATATCAATTAAAAGAAGAAAGGCAGTTTTTGTTACGTTTGTTTATGGCCGGTCTGCTCATTAGAGTGATAGTTGGAGTCTTGATCTTTAGCGCAAACTTACAAGAGTTCTTCGGGGGCGACGCTTATACATACGATACGTTTGGCTCGGCACTGCTTAGGGTGTGGGAAGGTGAAAGATACTATCAGTCTATGGTGGATATGTTCATGGGAGGAGAAGCGGCTGGCGGGGGATGGGGTATGCTTTACATGGTGGCCGTTGTGTATAAGTTAGTCGGTCGCAACATGCTTGCCATACAGTTTATCAATGGAGTAATCGGTGCGGCTACTGCACCCGCAATATATTTGTGCGCTCAACATTTATTTGGCAATCGCAAGGTGGCGCGCGTCGCCGGTTTCTTTGTCGCCTTTTTTCCTTCGCTGGTGTTGTGGTCTTCGCAGGGTTTGAAGGATGGCCCCATCGTATTTTTGCTAGCTATCGCGATGCTCGCCACGTTGAAGCTAAGTGATAGATTCAGCCTTAAACTTCTTGTTGTGCTGGTGTGTGCTTTACTTTGTTTACTTAGTCTCCGATTCTATGTCTTTTATATGATGGTAGCAGCTATTATTAGCTCCTTTGTTATCGGAATGCGCGCAGTCACGGCGCAGAGCTTTGTGCGGCAGTTCATTATTATTGCCGGGATCGGGCTGTCCTTCACTTACCTTGGCGTCCTCCGCTCTGCGCAAACGCAGATAACGACTTATGGAAATCTTGAAGCTATTCAGCGAAGCCATCTGGACGCCTCGCAGACGGCCAAATCCGGCTTTGCTAAGGACGTGGACGTCTCGACCGGCTCCGGCGCAATTTCGGCGATTCCACTTGGGTTTATCTATCTTCTTTTCGCTCCATTTCCCTGGCAACTAGCTTCTCTCCGGCAAAGCATTACATTACCGGAGATGATTGTTTGGTGGAGCGCCTTTCCGCTGCTCGTGTTAGGTTTATGGTTCACCATCAAACACCGTTTGCGCCAAGCTTTGCCCGTTCTAATTTTCTCTAGTATGCTCACGCTCGCTTACTCTGTGTTTCAAGGCAATGTTGGTAACGCCTATCGCCAGCGCGCACAGCTGCTGGTCTTCTACTTTATATTTGTCGCGGTTGGATTCATCTTATTGAAAGAAAAGAGAGACGACAAAAGGCGGCAAATCCTGGCATCCAAACAAACTGCTTCAGTGCTCGCGAATCGTTCTTCCTCTAATACCTGACGTGTGTGGAATAGTAGGCATCGTTCATGACAATGGCCGCGCTGCTGACGAAGCCCTGCTTTCGCGCATGTGCGACGCCATACGCCATCGCGGCCCTGATGATGATGGTCATTACCTTAATGGCCCTGTCGCCTTGGGAATGCGTCGGCTTGCGATCATCGATCTCAAGGGCGGGCATCAACCGATTCACAACGAAGATCGTACGGCGTGGATTGTCTTTAACGGTGAAATATATAACTACCGCGAACTACGCGAAAAGCTGGAAAAACTCGGACACCGCTTTTACACAGATAGCGATACCGAGGCAATCATTCACGCCTACGATCAATATGGTGCGGAATGCCCGAAGCACTTGCGCGGTATGTTTGCCTTTGCGATCTGGAATGAATCACGCCGTGAACTCTTGCTTGCACGCGACCGCGTCGGCAAAAAACCACTTCTCTATGCTCAAGTGAATGGGCAGTTTATCTTCGGCTCTGAGTTCAGTGCCCTGCTTCAGCATCCGAATATCAGTCGTGAGGTAGATTCTGCGGCAATAAACCACTATTTATCTTTTATGTCGGTGCCTGCGCCGCTCACTGCTTACCGCGCAATTAGAAAGCTGGAACCCGCTCACACCTTGCTATGGCGCGGCGGCGAAATCAAAATCGAGCGTTACTGGCAGCCTGATTTCTCAAAAAAAATTAAGGTTAGTGAAGAAGAAGCCGAAGCGCGCACCCTTAGTGTTTTGCGCGAGGCAGTGCGCGTGCGTTTAATGTCGGAAGTGCCGCTCGGTGCATTTCTCTCCGGTGGTATTGATTCAAGCGCCGTCGTTGCGCTGATGAGCGAGCAAAGCCCGACACCTGTGAAAACGTTTTCAATCGGTTTTGAGGAACAGGATTTCAGCGAGCTGCATCATGCACGTCGTGTCGCCGATCATCTTGGCACAGATCACCATGAATTCATCGTGCGCCCTGATGCGCTTGATGTCTTGCCTATGCTTGTTGAGCACTACGGTGAGCCATTTGCGGATTCGTCAGCCATCCCGACTTATTACGTCGCAAAGGAAACACGCAGGCATGTAACCGTCGCTTTGAATGGTGACGGCGGTGATGAATGTTTCGCAGGTTATGAGCGTTATGCTGCAATGCGCCTTGCCGAAATGTATCATAAGCTACCGCGACTGTTGCGCACGGCATTTGCCGATCAAGTTGTTAACCGGCTGCCCTCCTCTGAGATGCACCGTAGCCGCATACGCGACTTGAAACGCTTTCTTCATGCCGCATCCCTTCCAAAACTAGAACGCTATATGCGTTGGGTAAGCGTTTTTGACGCAGAAGCAAAAGCCGAGCTTTATACAGCGAGATTTCAGCATGAAGTCGAAAATCAACAATCCGCAAGTTTTCTTGCGCCGTGGTTTGCAAAGCAACACGGCGCGAGCATTGTTGATGCCACGCTTCTGGCAGACACGATGACCTATTTACCAAATGACTTACTCGTCAAAGTTGACATTGCGAGTATGGCCGCCTCGCTTGAAGCGCGCTCGCCATTTCTGGATCATTATGTGATAGAGTTTGCCGCGAGTTTGCCTGAGAACTTGAAGCTGCGTGGGCTGACTACCAAATATATTCTAAAGCGCTTACTTAAACAGTTACTGCCTGCCGAGAATTTACATCGGCGTAAAATGGGTTTCGGCGTACCCATCGGTCATTGGTTTCGTGGCGAAATGCAGGGCTTCCTACGCGAAACATTACTATCTGAAAAGGCTCTGAAGCGCGGATATTTCAAGCCTGAAACAATCACCCGGTTTATTGAAGACCACACGCGTGGAGCACGCGATTATGCTCCGCAGCTTTGGGCTTTACTGATGCTTGAGTTATGGTTCAAAAGATTTATAGACTGAAAAAGGGCGGAGCGATGACATACAAAAGCAGAATGAATGCCCGCCAGCCTTCATATTCAAGGCTGACTTTCTAGCCATCGCTCCCACCACCGATACTTCAATTTTGTTTGCTGGAGGACGATTATAGTGAAAGGCATTGTGCTGGCTGGCGGATTAGGAACGCGTTTGCGCCCACTGACAGCAGTGACGAACAAACACCTGTTGCCCGTGTATGATCAACCGATGATTTATTATCCGGTTCAGACGCTCGTTAATGCGGGCATTGAGGATATTATGATCGTGACGGGCGGTAATTCGGCGGGCGACTTTTTGAAGCTTTTGGGTAACGGCAAAGCCTTTGGCCTGAAGCATCTCAACTACACATATCAAGAAGGCGAAGGCGGTATCGCCGATGCGCTCTCGTTAGTCGAGCATTTCGCGGCGGGCGAGCCTGTGTGCGTCGTGCTTGGAGACAATATTATTGAAGGCAACGTTCGTGCAGCAGTGCGCGGGTTTCGGCATCAGGGTGGCGGCGCGAAGATTTTGTTGAAGAAGGTTTCAGACCCGCAGCGATTTGGCGTGCCGGAGTTGGATGGCCGCCGTGTTGTGCGTATTGAAGAGAAACCGGCGCAGCCGAAATCAGAATATGCTGTGATTGGCATCTATCTCTACGACGCGGAGGTTTTCGATATTATCCGCACGCTTGAGCCTTCATCACGCAACGAGCTTGAGATTACGGATGTAAATAATCAGTATATTCGACGTGATGAAATGACATGGGATGAACTCGATGGTTGGTGGACGGACGCGGGCACGTTCGATAGCTTATTGCACGCCTCGAAATTGGTTGCCGAAACCGGCGCGAACAAATTGGATTTAAAAAATGAATCACATGCAGGCGCAGCGAATAATTGAAACGTTCAAGCGCGGTCAAATCAATGATGTGATAGTGCGCGATCTGCGCAAATTTGTTGACGAGCGCGGCTGGCTCGCGGAGATTTTCCGCCACGACGAACTCGCCGAAGAGTTTTATCCGGCGATGGCCTATGTTTCTTTGACACAGGCAGGAGTCCTGCGCGGCCCCCATGAACATGTTGACCAAGCGGATTTGTTCTGCTTTATCGGGCCATCGAATTTCAAATTGCGTATGTGGGACAACCGTGCCGACTCAAAAACGTATCGTCACATGCTGACCCTCTTTGTCGGTGAAGATAATCCGAAAGCCGTAATTATACCGAAAGGTGTGGTACACGCTTATCGCAACATAGGCGGCTCTTCAGGAATCGTTATTAATTGCCCGAACCGCTTGTTCATGGGCACAGGCAAACGCGAAGAGATTGATGAAGTCCGGCACGAAGACGACCCCGACACAATTTTCAGAATAGATGATTAAGATAATTTGCGAATTTTTATTTCAAGCGTGCGACTTGATTTATCTGAAAGTCTCAACTGCTGTTAATCGCAAGTTGCCAATCGCAAATTTAACATGGTGAGAATTGTGCGTATCATCGCCCGCCTTAATGTCGGCGGCCCGGCGCGTCATGTAGTATGGCTGGCCGCCGCACTGCAAAGCGCCGAATATGAATCGGTGCTTGTGACCGGTGTTGTGCCGCCCGGCGAAGACGACATGAGCTATTTCGCTCAAGCAAACGGTGTCGTACCGCTCATCATTCCAGAACTGAGCCGCGAGATTTCCTTAAAAGATGCGCGCGCAATCTGGAAGCTTTATCGCCTGCTCGTGCGGCTGCGACCGGACATTGTGCATACTCACACGGCGAAAGCGGGTACGGCGGGACGCATCGCCGGACTTCTTTATCGTTGGCTGACGCCCTCGACAATGATCGGGCGTCCGCGTCGCTGCCGCTTTGTGCATACTTATCACGGCCACGTTTTTCATAGCTATTACGGAGCATTGAAGACGCGCGTTTTCCTCTTGATCGAAAAAGTTCTGGCACGTGTTGCGACGCATCGGATCATCGTTTTAAGCGCGCAGCAATTTCATGAGATACACGAAGAATTCGGCGTCGGGCGCGCCAATCAGTTTCGCATCGTTCCACTCGGCTTGGATACAAACGTGTTTGAGAATTGGCGCGTGCGGGGCGATGATGTGCGCGCGGAATTAAAGGCACAGCCGGATGATCTGCTCGTCGGCATCATCGGACGATTAACGGAAGTAAAGAATCATAAATTGTTTTTACGCACGGCGGCGAAGTATAAGAAGATACGTCCGGCGCACTATGCGAAGAATCGGCAAGTGCGTTTTGTTATCGTAGGCGACGGCCATCTGCGCGGAGAGTTGGAACACGAAGCGGATTCGCTGGGACTTGTGCGCGGCGACGATGTGGTTTTCCTCGGCACGCGCGATGACCCGGAAAACTTTTATCCGGCGCTTGATGTTGTCGCCCTCTCTTCGCTCAATGAAGGCACGCCGCTCACAATCATCGAAGCGATGGCGAACGCACGCGCCTTGATTGCGACAGCCGTCGGCGGCGTGGTTGATCTGCTCGGAGAGGAGACTGCCGCGCCAACCAATATCGAAGCGGGCGATAAAAGCTATGTTGTGTGCGAACGCGGCGTGCGCGTGCCGTCAAACGACGCGGACGCTTTTTGCGCGGGACTGACGCGACTCCTCGATGACGAAGCGCTGCGTCTGGAAATAGGGGCGCGCGGACAATTATTTGTCGAACAAAATTACTCCAAAGAGAGATTACTGGCCGACGTAAAAAAACTTTACGACGAACTAACAATGCCGGAATCAATTGCAATAAAGAACTTAAATGTTCCGCGCCCGCCGGAGAAGATAGGCGCGGCGGGCGAGCAACGACGCGTTTGAAGGAGACGAAAATTTGCGAGTATTAATTACAGGCGGAGCCGGATTTATCGGGTCGCACTTGTCCGACGCGTATCTCGAACGCGGCGATGAAGTTTACGTGATAGATGATCTTTCAACCGGAAGCTTTGAGAACATCCGGCACCTAAAGGGCAATCCGCGCTTTCACTACACGATTGACAGCGTGCATAACCAGCCGGTGGTTGCCGAACTCGTTGACCAGTGCGACGTGATCTTTCATCTGGCGGCGGCAGTCGGCGTTAAGCTAATAGTCGAAAGCCCTGTCAGAACAATTGAAACGAACGTGCGCGGCACGGAAGTGGTACTGGCGCTCGCCAACAAAAAGAAGAAGAAGGTACTGGTCGCTTCGACTTCGGAAGTTTACGGTTTAAGCGAGCAAGTGCCGTTTCGCGAAGATGGGAATCTCGTCATGGGCGCAACGACGAAGGGGCGTTGGAGTTACGCCTGCTCAAAGGCCATAGACGAATTTCTGGCGCTCGCTTACTGGCGCGAAAAAAAACTGCCGACAATCGTTGTGCGGCTCTTTAACACCGTCGGGCCGAGACAGACAGGGCAGTACGGGATGGTGATTCCGACGTTCGTTAAGCAGGCGTTGGCAGGTCGCCCGATCACTGTTTACGGCGATGGCAAGCAAACGCGTTGCTTCGGATACGTCGGCGATATCGTCGGTGCGCTCGTTAAGTTAATGGATAATCCGGCGGCTGTCGGGCAGGTGTTCAACATCGGAGCGAACGAAGAAGTGTCAATTAAGGAACTCGCCGAGCGGGTCAAGGCTTTGACGGATTCGGCTTCGGAAGTTAACTTTGTGCCGTATGATGAAGCTTACGAAGAAGGTTTTGAAGACATGCCGCGCCGTGTGCCGGACATCTCAAAGATCGGCGCGCTCGTTGGCTTTCGTCCGACAATTTCGCTCGACGATATTCTGAAGAGCGTGATCGAGTATCACGGCGGACGGACTCCCGGCCTTGACGATTAACGCCTAAACCTTAATTTGCATTTCATTTTGTCGCGTAGTTTTGCATAAGTAACGGCTATTCTTTTCACGCCAAAGGCTTTACTGTGTTGCGATTCACGATTCCTACTATGCGGCCTGCTTTCGCCATTGGCATCTCGCTGGTGCTGACGCTGATGCTGACACCACTTGTGCGTGCGCTCGCGCGTCGGTGGTGCCTGGTGGCGAGTCCGAAAGCTGATCGGTGGCACAAAAAACCGACGGCGATGCTCGGCGGCGTAGCGATTTTTCTCGCCGTTGCAACCAGCTACATTACCCTTGTACCGCACACACCCTACGGATGGGTCGTCTTAGGCTCAAGCACCTTTCTGTTTCTCGTCGGCCTCGCGGACGATTTGCTGCACGCTAAGCCGTATCAAAAATTGATCGGGCAGGTGATGGGCGCAGCCTTCGTGATCTACTATGGTCTGGCATTACCGTGGACGGGGTCTGCCACCATCAACATGGGGATTACGATCTTCTGGTTAATCGGAATTACGAACGCCATCAATCTGCTCGACAATATGGACGGCTTGGCGGCGGGCATCGCCGCGATTGCCGCGAGTTTTCTCGCCATCAGTTTCGCGCTTGGCGGACAAGTTGCGGAAGCGACTGTGCTCGGCGTGTTTGCCGGTGCGCTGATCGGTTACCTCGCCTATAATTCGTATCCGGCGTCAATTTTCATGGGCGATTGCGGGTCTATGTTTGTCGGCTTTTTTCTCGCAAGCGCGGCGCTTCTGAGTGCGTCAGGCGGACGTTCGCGTTCGTTTTTGCCGGTGCTTGCGGTGCCGATTCTAATTCTCTTTATTCCGATCTTTGATACTACATTTGTGACGGTTTTGCGCAAAATGGCCGGACGCTCTGCCTCGCAGGGCGGGCGTGACCATACGTCGCACAGGCTCGTTGCGCTCGGCATGTCGGAGCGCCGCGCCGTGTGGATGCTGTATGGCTTTGCGGCGCTCTCTGGGATGCTCGCGCTGCTTGTGCGCGACGCGAAGTTAGATTTTAGCCTCGCGTTAATTCTCGGCTTCATCGTCGTGCTAACATTGGTCGGTGTCTATCTGGCTGGCGTCAAAGTGTATGACGAAGACGAGATTGCGGCCGCACGCGAAAAGCCGCTGTTCGCATTTCTCATTGATCTTTCGTATAAGCGGCGCATCTTCGAGGTTCTGCTTGACGTGGTGCTGATTATTCTATCGTACTATAGCGCTTACGCCTTGCTCTTTGGCCCTTTGGCGGAGAGCGGTACGCTGAACATATTCTTGCGCACAGTGCCAGTGCTGGTCTTTGTCAAGATGGCAATGTTGCTCGTAGTAGGAGTTTATCGTGGCTTCTGGCGGTATACGAGCGTGGACGATCTGGTTGTCTTCGCTAAGGGCGTTATGCTCAGTTCCATCGCGAGTATCTTGGCTGTACTGTTTGCTTTTCGCTTTGAGGGTGTCTCGCGCGCGGTCTTTATTATTGACGCGCTACTTTTTTTAGTAATGCTGGCGGGCAGCCGCCTGACGTTTCGAGTGTTCCGCAAGATGTTGCCGTCGCCAAAATCAATCGATACGCGCCGTGTGTTAATCTATGGAGCGGGCGATGCTGGTGAGCTGTTGTTGCGCGAGTTGTTGAATAATAATGAATTGCAGTGCGCGCCGGTTGGCTTCGTTGATGATGACCCGCGAAAAAAGGATAAGCTCATTCACGGTTTGCGTGTCTTCGGCGGCAATGGCTCATTACGCGGCGTGTGCCGTGAGCAGCGCGTCAACGAAGTGTTTATATCAAGCGCGCATTTCTCACATGAAAGAGTCAATGAGATTCTGCGCGATTGCAAAGAAGAGCGCGTCACGCTCAAGCGTATGCATATCAAACTTGAGCAACTGAGCGATGAAATTTAGAGGGGATTAACGATGAATCGGCGGACGCAAAGTTCTGCCATCGCGCATCGAGCGTAATTTACCACGAGTGTCTTCATCAGACCAACTAAGATTGATTAACTTGCGCTCGCCCATACTGCGTGCGCTGCTCGTTGTGCCGGTGCTCGTGGTTCTTATCGGCACGTGGTTCACCCTGCGCTGGTGTATCGGCAACACGATGTCGCCGTATGCGATAAATATGGATACCGGCGGGCTGGATGTTGCGCGCGCCGCTGTGCGGCTGGCGCCGGATGATCCGCAATCGCACTGGAGCATTGCCGAAATCGAAAAGCGAAGCCTCGCGCCGGAAGAATTAGCTGCCTCTATTAGGGAGTATGAAGAAGCTGCGAGTCGTTCGCCGAATGATTATCGTTTGTGGATGGACTTGGGGCGCGCGCGCGCGCAGGCAGGCGATGCGGCGGGCGGTGAACAGGCTTTGCGTCGCGCCGTCGAATTGGCTCCGTCATACGCCTGGCCCCGTTGGTACTTGGGTAATGCGCTGGTGCGGCGTGGAAAGCTTGACGAAGGCATTACCGAATTGCGTTTTGCGGCAAGCCGGAATCAGGAACTGCGCAGCCCCGTTTTTGATCTGGCGTGGCATATCTACGGTGAGGATGTCCGCATAATTAACGAAAAACTCGCCGACTCAACGGAAGCGCGAGCGCAGTTGACAACTTATCTGCTGGGACATAAACGTATCGAAGACGCGTTGAAATTGTGGGACACGCTGAACCCGGCAGAGAAACGAAACGAACATGCAACGGGCGAAGCCTTGATGAACACATTGCTTCAGGCCAAGCAATACCATGCAGCCATCAAACTTTATGCGACGTTTGCCCGGCAGGGCGTAGAGATTCCGCAAGTCGGGCAGCTTCAAAATAATGGTTTTGAAAGTGACAATGGTATTGTGACGAATGGATCGGTGACTGGTGCAGACGCTTTTGGCTGGCACGTCAAGTCTGTTCCGCAGGCGCAGGTTGCCATCGACGCGCGAAATCATCATGACGGTAATCGAAGCCTGCGCGTGGTCTTCAATGCGCCCACCAACGTGAGCTTTACAAATATCGCGCAATTCGTCGCAATTGATCCGGCAACGCATTACAGGCTTCAGTTCAGCATCCGCACAAAAGATTTAAGGAGTGCGGGCACGCCCATTTTACAAGTGGTGAGTGCTACGGATAACAGCACACTCGGCTCTTCAGCGCCGCTTTCAACTGGAACGAGCGAGTGGCAGCAGGTAACAATTGATTTTGCAACGGATGCGAAGACGGAAGGCGTAACCTTGCTTATCAATCGCGCACCGTGCAACGCCGGAGACACTGTGTGCCCGATATTCGGCACTGTTTGGTATGACGACTTCAATCTTCAACGCCTCGGCGCAGGAAGCGGCAACAACGCCGCGCGGCGCTGAAGCTGCATCCGCCGATAAGATGCCTACCTCAACAGCGCAACACATCGCGCACGTCGAGCCTGTGCATACGCTGTGGAGCCGCTTTATTATCCTGTTGCTGTGTTTGGCAATAGTGCTCTCTACGCTTGCCTATGGCACAGTGCATTCATGGTCGCTCGCCGTTTTTCAGGCCGGAGCCGCTATCGTCATCGTGCTGTGGTGCATGGACGCCTGGCGTAGTCAGACTTTGCGTCTGAGCCGCAACGCGTTGCAGTGGCCGCTGCTTGGCTTATTTCTTTACGGACTTGTCCAACTCTTACCGTTAGGCAATACCGTTCCGGCAGGAACCTCATTAACTTTTGCGCCGGTCAAGAGCTTGTCGCTCGACTCATATTCGACGCGCTTTGCGATTATGCAAATCGTTGCGCTGCTCATTTATTTTGCTGCCGCGCTTTCGTTCATAGACAGTCCGCGCCGCCTACGTTTGTTGGTCGGCACCATTACGATTTTTGGTTTTCTGCTTGCTATCTTCGGGCTGGTACAATCTTTCACCAGCCCGCTAAAAATTTACTGGGTGCGTGAGTTGACTCAGAGCACGCCGTTCGGGCCATTCATCAACCGCCACCATTTTGCCGGATACATGGAGATGACGCTGGCGTTGCCGCTTGGCCTGCTTTACTCCGGCGCAATCGAAAGCGATAAACGAGCGCTCTACGGCTTCGCAATTGCCGTGATGGGCGTGGCCTTGATTATGACGGGATCACGCGGCGGGATGATTAGCCTTGCGGCCTCGATCTTTTTTTTAGTTGTCGTCGCAGGCACACGCCGCAACCGCGGTAAAGGCGCGGAGCCAGCAGAAGAGAAAAGCCGCCGCGTGCGTAGCGCTCTGATGCGCGCTGCGATTGGTTTAGCACTGATGGCGACGCTGCTATGCGGAGTGGTGTGGCTGGGCGGCGAATCCACATTAAGCCGTTTTGTCGGAACAGTAAATTCCGACGACCCGACGACGGGGCGCACCCATTTCTGGAACGTGACGCTAAATATCATTCGCGATCATCCAATACTCGGCGCAGGACTTGGCGCATATAGCCTCGCTTACACACGCTACGACTCAAACAACGGTTTGCTTCGCGTCGAACAAGCGCACAATGATTATTTGCAGGTGCTCGCAGACGCGGGCGTAATCGGCGCTGCGCTGGGAGTATTCTTTCTCATCGCACTATTTCGGATGGGCTTTGCCAGACGCGAAAGCGAAGATGTTTTCCGGCGTGGCGTTGCAATCGGTGCGCTCGCCGGATGCTTTGCCGTATTAGTTCACAGTCTCTTTGACTTTACGCTGCACACAACTTCAAATGCGTTGTTGTTTCTGATTATGGCAGCATTGGCAACCTTGAACGGGCGCGTAGAAAATGTGCGCAGTGGTAATCGTCGCCGCCGTAAGCGGCATCATCAACCGACACATACGGGCGAGCGAAGCCGCACTGCCACGAACGTTGCCGAACAAGAACACAACGCCCCAACGCTCGTCGCGCAGCCCAAGTAATGAAAAAGAGTTTTCTACAATTGATTGTATGTCCCTCCTGCGCTGGCGAGTTTCGTCTCGAAAGCTTCGACGATGTGGCCGACACCGAACAAGTCACAAACGGAGTCTTATCCTGTACAGTATGCAGCGCAAGTTACCCGATCATTGATAGCCTCCCGCGTCTTTTGCCACACGCGCTGCGAAGTATGATATGGGAAACGCACCCGGAATTCTTCCGCACATATTACGCACGATTGCCAATCGAATTAACGCTTCCTGAAACCCATCGAGCCGACGCGATAGCCGAGCAGGATGCAGCGCTTGCGTCGCAACGCGATACGGCGCGCAGTTTTGGCTACGAGTGGCAAGCGTTTTCCGAGATGCTGCCAGACTATGAGTCGAACTTTCGCTGGTACTTTGAGCGCTTCGGTCTGGAACAATTCAAAAATCTGCGTGTGCTTGACGCCGGTTGTGGCACGGGGCGTCACACCTTTCACATGGCGCGAAGCGGCGCGCGCGAAGTTATTGCAATGGATTTCAGTCAGGCGATTGAAGTTGCCGCGCGCAATAATCAGGACAACCCGAACACGCATTTCGTGCAGGCGGACATTTATCATCCGCCGTTTCCGCCGAACTCTTTTGATTTCGTTTACAGCTTAGGCGTGCTGCATCATCTGCCCGATCCTGAAAAGGGTTTTCGCTCATTGTTGAAGTTGTTGCGTGCCAGTGGATTCATGAATATCTATTTGTACTGGAATCTTGAAACGGAGGCGGCCTGGCGGCGTGCGGCGCTCGGTCTGGTAACGCAGGCGCGCCGCGTCACCACGCGAATGCCACACGCTTTATTGCAACGCGTGTCGTGGCTGGCTGCTGTCGCTTTTCAATGTGCATTTGTGCTACCGGCGCGCGCGCTCCACAACTTCACTCTAACGCGTTCACTCGCCGATCACGTGCCGCTCGGCCACTATCGCAAATACTCTTTTCGAGTGCTCTACACAGATCAGTTTGATCGCCTCTCCGCGCCGATAGAAAATCGGTACAGCCGCAGCGAAGTTGCTGCTTGGTTTGAACGTGCGGGACTACGAGATGTGATAGTTTTGGGTGGCGCGGGATGGCGCGCGTCCGGGCAGTACGTCGATAATGAGCAAGCGAAAGCCTTTCAAGAAACGGAAGGGATTGACACACTGATTGCTACATCAACCCGGCTGACCACAGCAGGCAGATAACTCTTCAGTCAGTCATTTCAGCGTGCATGACCAACATACGCGCCAACCATGTGTTTCGCATGGCAGGCTGTTTCTTAAATTTCATGACGCTAAATTTGAAAGGTAGAAAGGGGTAACTCGGTAATTAATACGCAGCCACCTATGCTCCTTACCGATGGCACTGCGGCGTTGGAGTAGATACGATATTTGCAATGTCTTGTGCTTGCCTCCGCGTATCCGTAAATAATGGTAACAGCAAGCGAATCAATGATGACGCAATCAACGCTGCCGACGCTTTGTCTCAACGCCATCAAACGGCACGCCAAACCGGATGCGCTTAATCAAAAGCGCGCGGGCGAGTGGCTGCACACCAGCGCTGAAAATTTTCTGGAGCGCGTGCGCTGTGTCACGCTTGGTCTCGCCGATCTTGGAATTAAAACAGGAGACCGCATCGCGTTGCTTTCCGAGAATCGTCCAGAATGGTCGATTGTTGATCTGGCAATCCTGTGTCTCGGCGCCGTCAATGTGCCCATTTACACAACACAGGCCGTCGAGCAGGTACGCTTTATTCTGGAAGATTCCGGCGCGCGCCTGCTTTTTGTGTCAGGCCGTAAAGTATTCCGGCACGCGCGCCCCGCCATCGAAACAATTGAACACCTTGAACGAACGATCTTTTTTGACGCGGACGCCGCGACCGAGGATGTGCCACGCGCTCTGACGCTCGCTGCGCTTGAAGAAAAGGGGCGTGCGCAGGCTCTTACGGATGAAGACGCCTTCGCGTGCTTAATCGATAAGGTACGCGCCGAAGACCTTGCGACAATCATCTACACTTCGGGTACAACCGGCGAGCCGAAGGGCGTGATGCTGACGCACAAAAACTTTGTCTCGAATGTGCTTTCAATTGCGGACGCCCTGCCGATCTCTTCCGTTGATAAGGCGCTTTCCGTGTTGCCGCTGTCACACATTTTCGAGCGCATTGTCTTTTACGTTTTCTGTTATACGGGCGTGTCCGTCTACTACGCCGCGTCGTTCGATCAGGTCGGCGAATACCTGCGCGAAGTGCGTCCGACGATTATGACGGCGGTGCCGCGACTCTTCGAGAAAGTTTATCACCGGATTATCAAGCAAGGCACAAGCGCGAAAGGTTTACGGCGCAAACTTTTTTTATGGGCGCTCAAAGTCGGCACACGTTACGCCGAACTAAAAGATAAGGGTAAACGAGTGCCGCCGCTGTTAGCGATGCAGCAAAGGCTGGCGAGTAAGTTGGTTTTTGCGAAGTGGCGTGCGGGCGTCGGCGGTCGTCTTCGTTATTTCGTATCGGGTGGCGCGCCGCTTTCGCCCGCGCTCTCGTATGCTTTTCTCGCTGCCGGGATCCCGATTTTGCAGGGCTACGGCCTGACAGAGACGTGCATCGTGTCGGCGAATCGCCCGTATGATAATTGCGTCGGCTCGGTCGGGCAGCCGTTTCCGGGCATTGAAATTAATTTTGAGCCGGACGGGGAAATTTTAGTGCGCGGCGCGAACGTGATGCTTGGTTATTACAATCAGCCGGAAGCAACTGCCGCAGTGATGCGTGACGATTGGTTTAAGACGGGCGATGTCGGGCGCGTGGACGGGCAGGGCAGGCTTTTCATCACGGATCGCAAAAAGGATTTGTTCAAATTGTCGAACGGTAAATATATTGCTCCGCAACAACTCGAAAGTTTAATTAAACAAAGCGCGCTCGTCAGTCAGGTGATCGTCGTCGGAGCCGGACGTAAGCAACCCGTCGCGCTGGTTGTGCCGGAATGGGAAGCGCTCGCCGCCGCGATGAGTGTTGCTCAAACGCCTGTGCCGCAGACGCGCGCTGCATGGAGCCGTGATGCGCAGGCCATTAAAATCGTGCAACGCGAAGTCGCACAGTTCACAAGCGAGCTTGCCGATTATGAACGGATACGCCGGATCGCGCTTTTGTCCGAAGAGTTTTCCATTGACGGCGGAGAATTAACGCCGACGCTTAAAGTCAAACGGCGCATCGTTGATGAAAAGTACGGCGCGTTGATTGATGAACTGTATGTTGGGACGAGTGCGAAAGAAGACTGAATTGGAAAACGAGAGGCTTTTCAATGTGCCTTCGCGGGCGGGCGCGGAAAGCCTCTGCACAAGGTAAGATACGCATCTTCCCAAACACGAAAGATAGCCAAATCCGTTCTCGTGGAAAACAACGTATATATTTAGGCTTGAAGGATTCGGTTTTTCGTGACGGCGATAAAGTTAAACGGGCAAGAAGAGTGTGTGAATAAACGGCGCTCAGGCGGCTCAGGCGTCGGTTAGCGTCAAGGGCGCTTTCTCGTATGGAGTGCCTGTGAAAAAGACCATTGTCGCGTCAAGCGTGTTTCCGGCGAGTAGCGCTTCGGCGAGGCGGCGCAGGCTCAAAGGCATTTTTGCTTCCTCTAAAAGCATTTCGCTTACCGCGCACGGCGGGTGTTCGATTAGTAGTTGCAATTCGGCACTACAGAAATCGCACGCCGCGAGATGAACCGTCACGCGGCGGCACTGCTCCGCTGTGAGCGCAGACGCGTGATAGGAAAGAAGCGTTTCCGACGCCGGACAGATGGCTTGCTTATGGAATTTGGTTGCGCTTAAACTCATATTTCCCCTCGATTTTCTGCACGCCACGGCTCTTTTGGAAACCGTTCTGAGCCGCAAGCTGCTTTTCAAAGCACCGCACAAGACTGCAAAAGAGGCAGACAATGTAGCTAGGGGCGAAGAATCAGGCTCGAAGCTTTGCCGGGAGCGCAAAATTCTCTACACACGCGGTTGCTTCAGTCAACGGAAATAAAGCGCTAATCACTTTCTATTTCCAAAACTTCATAGCCCTCGGATAGATTTTTGTCCTTTGCTGTCAATATTTTCCCGTGAATGTAAAAAGATGTTGCTCATTGCGGGAGTTTCTGATAACATCTTTTCGTCGGGTGGGAAGACATTCTCCTATTTAGACGATCCCTTTCAGGAAGACCGTGCCATTTCCCTTGCGGTCAACTCCGGTGCGATTTCCGGCAAGGTTGACGATTCAATGTTTCGGGTCGCCAACATGCGAGCGAACCGTGAGATGAATCGCATGAACACCGTCGGCTACTTAAACGCACGCTCTTTTTACCAGCTAAGAAAACTACTTTCAACGCACTCGCGCCTGTCGCCGATAATCGCCATCTCACGCCGCGCCGCTGAAATGGTTCGTTGAAGCGGCTTCCCTGCATAAAAGCCGAAACGCTTATCCGCTCTCCTCGAACAAATTGCCGCCGACGAACGCCCTCGCATGAACATTGCCGCTCTTTAATAACCGTGAAGCACACTCTTAACAACCGCTCGAAAGGTTCTACCGCGATGAGCACGCTCAAGGAACAACTGCGCCAGCCCTCGCAGGCACACGACCGCCCGCCGAAAGGCCAGCACTGGATCGAAAGCCTGCGCAATTCCGATGTTAGCCGTCTCTGGACGGAATTGCACCGCCTCGTCTGCCATCACCCGCTGGTGCGCGCCTCGCGCAGTGCCGGCCTACTGGTCGAAGAAGGCTCACGCGGCAGCGCCCACACAGATTTGACGCAGGAACTGTTCGTCGTTCTCCTCAGTAAAAACCGTTTTCAGCATTATCTGGACACGGAAATGACCGACGCCGAGATCGAGTGCGAAATCGGGCAAATCGAACTGACGAATCTGCTCACTGCCGAACTACGCAAGCGTCACCCGGAATCTTATCGTCTCGCGCGCCGCATTTCGACCTTGATTCAATCGAGCGCCAACTTTCGCCGCTTCGATTCGTCGGGCGAAGACGACGAGCCGCACCGACGCCTTGCAGACCGCGTTTACGGTTTGAGCGAATGGCCGGACGCAAAGCCGCGCCGCCAGCAGAATCAATTAGAGCAACGCGTTCAGATGATCCCTGTGCGCCAGCGCGACACGCGTCTGGCCGGATGCACGGGCGATTCGCAGATCATTATCAGCAATTCGGATTTGGAAGATTTGATTATCTCCGTGCTCGAAGCCGTGGATGCGCCGACGGACGTGCGCGCCCTGCGCAGCCTTGTCATGTCGCGCCTGCCCGTAATGGATATTTACCTCGTGCCGCTTGGCGGAACAAGCGCTGACGCGGAGGACGGCGGCGGCAACGCTTTCGAGCCGGTTGATGCCAACGACAATCCAGAACAGGGACTCCTTCGTCGCGAGTCAGAGCAGGAAGCCGCTGGATTCGTCGGTCAATTTTTAGCGAGCCTGCACACGGCTGTGCGCGGCAAAGTCAAGCAGTACAACCGCATCGTGAGCGTACTGTGGCATTGCTATCTCAGCCCGAATCATGCGACACAGTTAGAAGTAGCCGCAACGCTCGGCGTTTCCGATTCGCTTGTTTCCGATTATCGCCGCCGCATCGAAGCGGAATTGCGCTCGCTCTCATTTACTGAAATCGAAGAAGCGCGCCGCTTCGAGGGTGCCCTGCGCGAACACGTGCGCACTCTTGTGCTGGCGGGCGATGAAGCTGGCGTTACCGTTTGAAGTGCGCGTTGGAGACTTTGATTAACGGCTAAATTCAGCTAAAGTTTGTAAGTCAGTTTGAGCACGTGGAAGGCGACTGCCCCGTCATCCAATGCTCGATTGTCGTTTGTCTTTTACAGAATCGTGGCCGGGAAACTTCAATCCGGCAGTCGCGCCATAGCAGAGTGCCGTCGATGCCATATCGCAAGCGTCAGCCATTCGATTACGAACCCGTGACTCGTTCGCCGCAAAAAAAGGGTGTGCGGGAAAGCGAAGCTGTTGCGGCGGACGCATGGTTAATCCCACCGCAGACCGGGGCGGGCGCAAGCAATGAGCCGGAATACGCCCAAGTTTGGGAACCGCGCGTGCCGGTAACGGATCACCCTGCTGCCGCCACAAAAAAAATCGTGCCGGAAAGCTGGATCGTGCGGCGTGGGCACACGCTCAGCTATGCAGGTCTCTTGCTGTTCACCATCTTTCTTTATTTTCGCCCTTACGACCTTTTTTCAGCACTTTCAGCACTTTCTTCGGCGACGTTCTGGATCGCCATCCTGACGCTCGTCGCGTTCATACCGGCGCAATTTTCGCTTGAGGGTAATATCACGGCGCGTCCGCGCGAAGTAAATTTACTATTGCTGTTTTGTTTGACAGCGATTGCTTCGATACCGCTGGCGATCAATCCGGGCGAAGCCTACGGTGCATTTGTCGAATATCTGAAACCGGTCATCATCTTCATCGTCATCATCAACGTCGTGCGCACCGAAGCGCGTTTAAAGAAATTGATAGGGCTTTCGCTGGCTGTGAGCATCGTCGTGAGCGTGAGTGCCATTAGCGATTTTCGTTCAGGGTCTTTAGCCGGTAATCGCATATGGGGATTTATCGGCAATTTGTTCGGCAATCCAAACGATCTGGCTCTTCACCTTGCAACGATGGTACCGCTAGCGGTCGCGCTGGCTTTCGTTTCGCGCGGCGCAATCAGAAAGACGTTGTACGCGATGTGCGTATTATTGATGATGGCGGCCAGCATGGTGACTTTCTCGCGCGGCGGTTTCCTAGGGCTGATCGGCGGGGGTGCTGTCTTGGCTTGGAAACTCGGACGCCGCAACCGTCTGGCGATGGTGATGATAGTTCTTGTTTTCGTCAGCCTGTTCGCGTTCGCGCCGGGCGGTTATGGAAGCCGTCTGGGTAGCATCTTCAGCGTGAGTAGCGATGCCACCGGGTCAAGCAGCGCACGGCAAGCTCTTCTTACTACATCGATTCAAGTGGCGCTCAGGCATCCGCTATTAGGCGTCGGCATGGGCAACTTTCACATCGTTTCGATTCACGAACAGGTAAGTCATAATGCTTACACGACTGTGGCGGCGGAGATGGGTCTGACGGCGCTTGTGCTTTACATGCTCTTCCTTATCACACCGTTGCGGCGTTTGCGGCAGATCGAGCGAGAAACGCTTGCCGCGGGGCGTAGTTCGCAGTTTTATTACTTAGCTATTGGAGCACAGGCAAGCCTCGTCGCTTACATGATCAGTAGCTTCTTCGCTTCTGTCCCTTACCAGTTCTATGTTTACTATCTTGTTGGCTACGCTGTGTGCCTGCGTCGCTTATACCATAGCGAAACAAGCGCGGCGCAAGAAGTCTTGAAACACGCTGCCGAAAATCACGTTGCCAGTGATCGCCTCGGCGGTAAGCTGCAACATTCCTATCAATCTTTTGCCTTACACGAATCGCAGGGAGCCGTCGACCAATAAACTTCGCGGCCAATTGTTTGTTCGGCAGAGCGCTTGGCGGCGCGCCGGACATGCACTGAACAGCTTATCCAAAAGCCATGCTTGAATACACCGCCTTCGCCACAGACGCGCAAGACATACTGCACACCGGCATCGCCGCGAGCGAGGCCGGTGTATTTGCGTGCCATGCGACTTTGGTCTCGGTGGTGATTCCCTGTTTTAACGAAGAACGCTTTATCAAAAAGGTATTGGAAAATCTTGCTCGCCAGTATGATGCGGAGAATTACGAAATCATCGTTGTTGACGGTATGTCAACGGATGGAACACGCGACGCAGTGCAAGAGTTTGTTGCGGCGCATCCTGACATTAAGTTGCGGTTGATTGAGAACGCCGCCCGAAACATTCCCAAGTCACTCAACATGGGGATTAAAGAAGCTTGCGGCGAGGTGATCGTTCGCATGGATGCGCATTCGATTCCGTCGTCAAACTACGTGCGCCGGTGCGTCGAGCTTTTGCAAAGCGAACGCGCCGGAATCGTCGGGATGCCTTGGCGCATTCAGCCCAGCGCGGATTCTTTGATCGCGCGCGCCATCGCGCTCGCCGTGTCGCATCCATTCGGTATCGGTGATGCCAAATACCGCGCGCCCGCAGTATCTTCGCAATTCGTGGACACCGTGCCGTTCGGCGTTTTCCGCAAGACGCTATGGCAGAAATTGAACGGATTCAACGAAGAATTGCTGGCAAACGAAGACTACGATTTCAATTATCGCGCGCGCCAGCAGGGTCATCGCATCTTGCTTGATGCTTCAGGCCACTGCGCTTATTTTGCCAGAGCGACGTTCAAAGATTTGGCGGCGCAAAACTTTCGCTACGGGCGCTGGAAGGCGCAGATGATTAAGCTGCATCCACGTTCGATCAAATTGCGGCAATTGGTTGCGCCCGTCTTCGTCGCTTTTGTCACGCTGTTCGCGTTGCTCGGCTTACATTGGGCACTGGCGTGGTGGCTGTTATTGCCAATCATTACGCTCTATGCGCTGCTTGCCATTACATGCGGCGTGCATCTCGCAGTCAGAGGCAAGGATTTGAAATTAATTTTTCCTGTCTCATTGGCGTTTCCAGTGATTCACGGTAGTTGGGGGGGCGGTTTTCTAATTGGCTTGGGGTACCCGCCGCAAAAGCAAGCGGGGCAATCATCGGGGAGTGAAGGCTAATGGAGTGGCAGCGAAAAGCAAAAATACAGAATGTGGTATCAGCACTTCCTATGGCTGACGCAGTTTATTACGCGATGCAGCGCACAATCGGCAGTTTAAAGCCGGGACGCAGCAATCCACTAGAATGGTTCCATGCCGCGCTGAAAGCAGTTGAGTGGATCAAATCAGCGAATCAGGATGTCATTGGCAAACGCTTTTTGGAAGTCGGCACAGGCCGCCGCGTTGGAGTTCCTGTCGCGCTATGGCTCTGCGGTGCGGGACGAATTACAACGGTTGATCTGCATAAATATCTATCAAGCACGCTGGTTCTCGAAATGAACGATTACATGCGCGCGCACCAAAAGGAAATATTCGATGTCTTCGGCGCGGAAGCCGAAACCACGCACTTTCGCGAACGCTTCGCGCAACTCGAGAAATTCAACGGCAACTTGAAAGATTTTTTGCGTCTGACGAATATCGAATATCTTTCTCCGGCGGACGCCGCGAAGCTACCTTTTGCGGATCACACATTTGATTTTCACATTTCGCACGCGGTGCTTGAGCATGTTCCCGCCGACGCGATCTTTAGAATCCTCACGGAAGCGCGCCGCCTGCTTGTCGCCGACGGCATGGTTTTCCATATTATTGACCCATCAGACCATTTTGCGCACGACGACCAATCAATCACGAGGGTAAACTTTTTGCAGTATAGCGATGACGAATGGGATCGTTGGTCGGGCAATAAGTTTATGTATCACAACCGGCTGCGCGGTTACGAATACTTTGCGATGTTCGAGAAACTTGGACTTCAATTAGTGCGGCAGGTTGAGAGCGTTGATGAAACTTCATTGCGCGCGCTCGAGCATGGTTTTCCGCTGGATGCTAAATTCCGCTCAACTGCACCACAGAAACTCGCCGTCACCAGCTTAATCGTGATGGGGAAATTCACGCCACAAACATTTAGTTGAATCTAGCGCGCCACACATATTGCAACAATTATAGAGAACTGGACGCTGATGCGCATGATTAGGACAACGAGCGAAGTGATGCTACCTAACGGTGAAGAGATGGGTTGTGCCCGCTATAAGCGTCGTCATGTTTGCTTACCGCGTTGCCGAATACATTGGCGCGCCGCTCGCTTCTATACTGGCGAAGATGTTCAACAAAAGTGACTCAAAATTAGATGCCCAAGTCTCGTTATAACATCGCGCACATTTTGCCTTGGCCGTCCATCGGCGGCACAGAGCACGCGACGCTGCGTATCGCGCGGGCGACGAGAGGCGAAGACTTTCAGCACATCGCGTTTCATCTTGAAGGAGCGAATGCCGCGCGCGAAATGTTTGCCGACGCAGGTTTTGACACGGCAGCTTACAGGGCAGTTGAGCCGAGCTATCGCCGCCCGAAAGAATTTCTGCGCGCCGCATTTCAATTATCAAGAGAATTGAAACGCCGTAACATCGACTTAGTACATTGCGCGGATTTGCTGGCCGGACACTATGCGGCAGTCGCAGGCAAGCTGGCGCGTCTGCCTGTCTTGTGTCACATCAGAAATCGCTTTGAAGTAGTTTCGCGCCGCGATCAAAGTTTTCTTCGTCCGGTCGATAAGTTTGCGTTCGTGTCGAAAGATACATGGAAGCATTTTGGCTACAAAGTGTCGGCGCGACGCGGCACGGTTGTGTACGATGGTATAGAGGTGAGCGTTGCGGTCAGCACCGAGACCGGACAAGACGTGCGCCGTGAATTGAATATTCCGGCTGACGCCTATGTTGTCGGCATGGTGGCGCGCGTCGCGCCGCAGAAAGATTATGCGACACTGGCGAAGGCGGCGGCGCGCGTAGTCGCGTTGCATCCGAACACGCGCTTTCTCATCGTTGGCGATAATGCGCAGGTTGCGAGCCACCGCGAGCATTATGTGGAAGTGAAACGAATGCTCGCCGAAAGCGGCGTAACCTCTTATTTCGTCTTTGCAGGTTTTCGTGAAGACGTGCCGCGTATGATTAGCGCGTTCGACATCTTTGCCCTCAGCACGCACTGTGAAGGGCTGCCGCTCGTAATCTTGGAAGCAATGGCGCAGGCCAAGCCCGTGATTGCGACAAACGTTGACGGCATACCCGAAATCGTGCTTGATGAAAAAACAGGCTTGCTGCATTCACATCAAGATGATGAACAATTGGCGACGCAGATTCTTTCGCTGCTGGAAGACAGGGAACGGGCGATGAAACTCGGTGAAGCGGGACGCGCTTTTGTTCGCGCACAGTGGAGCCGCGAACGCTTTGCGAAAGACATGCGGAATCTTTATCAGGAAATGTTAATTGGCAAACATGGCGCGGCGAACACGCGTGCCATCGAAAATTCGTTTAAGCAGTTTGAGGGAAACAAACTTTAATGGCTTCCAATAGCGTATTACCGAATTCATTTAGCGAAACGACGGCACGCCTTAATGAAACGCGCCGCATTAAGGTTATCCGCGCGCCGACTTTTTCAGCGTTCGCGTTGCTCGGCAACTTGACGGCGCTCGTGCAGTACCGCGATCTGCTTTATACGCTCAGCGTGCATCGCGTCAAAGTGCGTTACAAACAATCGCTGCTCGGTTTCTCGTGGGCGATCTTGCAGCCGCTCTCGCTGATGCTAATTTACACGGTGGTCTTTTCGATTATCGCCAGAGTGCCGAGCGGCAAAACTCCCTACGCGGTCTTCGCGTATACGGCGCTGTTGTTATGGACTTTTTTCTCGACGGCGTTGACCAATGCGACGAGCGGTCTTGTCAGCCATGCGCATCTAGTCACAAAGGTTTACTTTCCGCGCGAGATATTGCCGCTCACTTACGTTATCGCCGCGCTCTTCGATCTGATGGTGGCCTCAAGCGTGCTGAGCGCGTTGATGATTTATTACAACGTGCAGCTAACGTTTTATGCGCTGTATGCGATCCCGATTGTTTTAGTGCTGGCGGTTTTTGTGACGGCCATCGCCTTTCTGTTTTCGGCGACGCAGGTGCGCTTTCGTGATGTCGGCGTGGCGATGCCGCTATTATTACAACTCTGGATGTTTGCGACGCCGGTTGTGTATCCGCTCGACCAAGTGCCGAAACGTTTTCTGGCCTTGTACATGCTGAACCCGATGGTCGGAGTCATTGAAAACTTTCGCCGTGTAATCTTAGACGGCGCGCCGCCGAACTTTCGCGCACTCGGCATCTCGGCGCTGATTTCAGTGCTCTTGCTGCCCGTGTCGTACATCTATTTCAAGCGCGTCGAAGCGACTGTTGCGGATATAATTTGAGGTGTGAGGTTTCGATTAATTTATGATTGATCTTAAATTTGACGGCGTTTCCAAGAGATACCGCATTCGTCAGGAAGCCGGGACGGACACAGAGCCGCATTCGCTTTTGTATAAACTGAAAACTTTGCGACGCCGCGCGCAGGATTTCTGGGCGGTGCGTGATGTCAGTTTTGAAGTGAAGCGTGGCGAAGCACTCGGCATCATCGGCCACAACGGAGCGGGCAAGAGCACGATTCTCAAACTGCTCTCGAACATTACTGCGCCAACCTCCGGTGAAATCACGATCAACGGGCGGCTCGCGGCACTGATTGAAGTCGGCTCCGGTTTTCACCCGGATTTGACGGGACGCGAAAATGTTTATCTGAGCGGCTCGATTCTCGGAATGCGGCGGCGCGAGATTGCCGCGAAACTTGACAGCATCGTTGACTTCGCTGGCATCTCGCAGTTCATAGACACGCCGGTTAAGCGTTATTCATCGGGCATGTACGTGCGCCTCGGGTTTTCGATTGCCGCGCATCTTGACCCGGACATTTTACTGCTCGATGAAGTTTTAGCGGTCGGCGACGCGGCTTTTCAGGCCAAGTGCATTGACCGCATTAAGGAGTTGGAGCAAGCCGGAACAACGATTGTTTTCATCTCGCACGATCTCGGCGCAGTCGAACGTTTGTGCAACCGCGTTATCTTGATGGAACACGGTGAAATTGCCTGCGAAGGTTCACCGCAGGAAGTGATTGCGAAGTACAAACGTGCTATCAGTGGCTTTGAGCAGTTGCCGCAACGAAGCGCGCAAACTGCAAGCACGTTCAAGAAAGCGGAAATCGTCTCTGTTGGCTTTTACACTCCGCGTGGGCGCGAGGCCTCCACCTTCTACACAGGTGAGCCGCTCATCGCTCGCATCAAATATACAGTCCATACGCCGGTTCCGGATGCGCTGTTCGAAATCTTCTTTCATTCAAAGGATACCCAATCACATTGCCAGTTCAGGACGGATTTAAAGGGCGAGCGAATTGATCTTGAACCGGGCACGGGCGAGATTGAATTCTTTTGTGATGAGCTTGGATTGCAGCCGGGCAGCTACACCGTTGAGGCGAAAGTCAAGCAATGTGTTAGGATGGAGGATATCGATTGTCATCCGAACTGTGCGGTGCTTCAAGTTGAAGCGCGGAAAGCAGTGCTCGGAAAATTTTATATGCCACACACATGGCGCTTCGTATCGGAAGATAACATTAACAGTGATATGAATATGGAATTAACACTTAGTGAGGGTCTTTTGCGCGTGTAAGTGGTTGGGGCACCAACTAACTTTGTGGCCGCTATCCCATACGCCCGAAGGTAAGTAATAAGGACAAGCCAAACAAATGTCTGCTGTGCGGAAGGAAGAACGCGTTCATGACGAGCGAGGGAAAGTTAGTGAAGGAACAGGTAGCGGCGGTTATAGTCACCCGAAATCGATTGCCTCTGCTCAAGCGGTGTCTCGATTATCTCTTACGGCAGACAAGGTCGTTGGATGCCATTTACGTGGTTGATGTTGCGTCTGACGATGGCCGTACCGTGCCGTTTCTCCAGTCGTGTTCTGCTCCTATTAAACCTCTCTATCTTCCAACCAATGCGGGCGGCGCGGGCGGTTTTAGTGCGGGCATTGAGAGAGCAAGCGCGGACGGCTTTGATTGGGTTTGGTGCATGGATGATGATGGCTATCCGTCTGAAGAAGCGTTGGAAAAACTCTTACAGTTCAGTGATCGTAATGAGGCGAAATGGCTGAACAGTCTGGTCGCCAGCATTGATAATCCGGGCCACCTGGCATTCGGTCTTTTAGTCTATAACTCAAAAGTTCCCCCGGGCGCAGGTAGGATAGAAAAAGAAGAACACGAGCAAGGCTTTAAGGGTACACATTGCATTCTTAAAACTGTTCAAGAGGCGCAAGAGCAAGGCCTTGTCGTGGAAAACTCAAATCCCTTCAATGGCACTCTTATTCATAAGTCGCTAATTGATTCGATTGGAGTCCCGAATCCAAACTTCTTTATTTGGGGAGACGAACATGAATATAGACGCCGAGCGATGCGTTCCGGCACGAAACTCTTAACGATAACAGATTCAATTTTTTATCACCCCGCGTCGAACAGCGCGATGATTAGCGAAGTGGCGTGGAAGCAATTCTGGAAGCATTATTACTATATAAGAAATTATGGCGCAACCGCATATAAAGATGGTCAGGTAGAGTTCTCGTATAAAGGCGCACGTTCCCTTGGCGGAATCTACATACAGCATTTACTTGTTGACATAAAATCTTCAATCATAGACATAGCAAGGAGCTTCGCTAAAATCTTCATTGTGCTGCGCGCAATTTTGGCGGCGCGTCTGAACGACACAAAACGTTACTACCCGAAAAACTCAAATAAGAATTATGCGCCGCCAGCTTTGACGAAGCAGCCGCCTGTTAATCAAATTTCAGCAAAGAGCGAAGTTGGAGCAAACAAGGTAAGTCCAGAGCGCGACATACTTGGCAGCAAGTAAAAGTTTATTGATAAGCGAAGTCGAATTCGTTTTCGAGATAACAATTGCAAGCAGTTAATGAAGTCCACTATTTAAAAAGCTCGGTCGGGCGTGACTTGTCGGAGAGAGCGCATGAATACTTTAGAAACGGCAAGTAATCGCCTGCCACTTTCCAGCGTTTATTTGGGAATCGTGTGCCCGATGGCGAATGAACGGGCGAATGCCACATCATTCGTCAATGCGGTGTTGGAGCAGTGCAAGCCCCAAAATTTTAAGAGCGTAACTTTCTTTGCCGTCCTGGATCGAGTCAGCAAGGATGGGACGTTGGAGATTTTGCGTGATTTAGAAAGGGAGCAATCGCAACTCCGAGTTGTCTGGGCACCGGAAAACAGAAGCGTCGTTGATGCGTATCTACGCGGATATCGTGAAGCCCTCGATGCCGGATGCGATTGGATTCTGGAGATTGACGCTGGCTTCAGCCATCAGCCAGCAGACATTCCGCAGTTTTTTGAAAAGATGGCAGAGGGCTACGACTGTGTGTTCGGCAGTCGCTTTTGCGAGGGCGGGGAAGTGCGAGAAACCTCGCTCAAGCGGCGTGTCATAAGTCGCGGCGGAACGTTCCTAACCAATATGCTGCTGGGAACTAAACTCAAAGACATGACGAGCGGCTTTGAGATGTTTTCGCGCACGGCGTTGCAGCGCGTGCTGGAAAAGGGCATTCACTCGCGCGCACATTTCTTTCAAACCGAAATCAAAGCACATTGTCGAAACTTGCGCGTCACGGAAGTGCCGATTCACTACAGCGCGGCCAGCAACAGCGTCAACAACAAGGTTGTTAAGGATGCTTTCAGCAACCTGTGGCGGATGTTTCGATTGCGCATGTCAGGCGACTCATAAAACACAAGACAATCCTTTAGGACTTACGCAGTTGAAATAGAGCCTTGTTGGAAACAAAGGACTTAGCGAAACGCTTATTCCTATAAGTGTTTGATTCTTCGTCCAACTGCGTAAGCCCTATCCTTAACTACATGAGCAAAAGACCAACGAAGCAGATCGTAGTGTGGCTGTTCATCTTTATCTACAGTGCGTTTGTGTATCAGCATGGAGTGAAACAACTTCTTGAACCCAATATTGATTTCCCGGCTTTCTACTGGGGAGCCAAACTCGCGTTCGTAGAACATCGCTCGCCGTACACTGTGGACGCCTTCGCTGAAGCCAAAGTGCAGATCGAACAACACATCTTTCCTTATTTATATCCGCCGCAGAGCCTGCTTGTGTTTTACCCTCTGACGTTTTTCAGGTACGGAGTAGCTAAAGCAGTGATGCTAATTATCAATCACGCTTGCATACTGCTGTTCATGTATTTGTTTTTCTTCAAGATTACGGAGATAAATATTGAAGAGAAATTCTATGAGTTCACGATCCCTTTGTTCATCGTGTACACGCTTGGTTTTTATCCGGTTGTCGCTAACTTAATACACGGCCAGATCAATCAAATCGTTTTACTTCTTTTGTGCCTGACATGGTATGCGATGAAGAAACAGGCAGGCTCTTGGCTAATTGCGCTGCCGCTCTCGATGGCAATTCTGATGAAGACCTATCCGGCGTTGTTCATCCTGCTGCTCATCATCAACAAGAGATATCGCGCCGTACTGTGGGTGTGCGCGCTGCTGCTCGCATATTCAATTGTCGCTTACCTTGTGCTGCCTCATGCTGTGTGGACGGATTGGGTGACGAACGTCCTGCCGACAGGTGGTTACGGTCAAGTTCCTTTTAATCTCTTCTCGCCCGCTGAAATGAGGAACCACAGCATCAACGGGTTCATCTCGCGGATATTCCTGAAGAACGAGTTTAGCGAAGCGTTATGGCCGAATCCTGCGCTGGCGCGCACCTTGCCCTACTTGCTTTCTTTTTGTGTAGTTGCAATCAGCATCGGCGTTTGCTACTTAGCTTCACGTAGTGGGCACGACGCGGGCAGGCTGATTGATCTTGAGTTCTCAGTATTTCTTCTATTGATGATTATGGTTGGCCCGCTGTCGTGGGAAAGCCATCTGGTGTTTGTCCTGCCACCTGCTCTGATAGCTATATCTTGCTTGCTTGCCCGCAGGAGAAGCTATTTTCTGCAATTGATGGTAGTGCTCTCGCTCTTTGTGATCGCTTGGGATATACCCATTACGTATCCGGCTTTAAGGAAAGGCGTGCTGACGCTAGCCATTGCTGCAAAGTTTTATGCAGTCGTTGTCCTGTGGATATACTTTGTGCTGCAAATACACCGCTTCGCACGCGGTACGCAGCCCGCTGCGCAAGCACAGGCAACACCCGAACTACTTCATGCAGGTTGATGCGGGCGGCCTCGCTTGCGCGCCATCACTACACGGAGTTACTTTTCAAACTACGTTGCTTTAAGAAGCAACTTATGATTGCGGTGGCGTGTGCCAAACCATTTTGAACCTGACCCGCTTTGATGGACACCCAGATCATGCCCGATGTTATGCTCGGGCATAGAGGTGTTCATGGCAGAACCGAAACGAAAATTCACCACTGAGTTTAAGTTAGAAGCCGTCCGGCTTGC